>Ga0076930_100003_pt1 | contig 711051 bp, 575 predicted proteins | sample HotLakConsoUCCRE_FD_71149 | JGI IMG/M metagenome (GOLD analysis project Ga0076930, IMG submission 71149) | Hypersaline microbial mat communities from Hot Lake, Washington, USA - Hot Lake Consortium UCC-RE (version 3) (version 3) ... | reverse complement strand
TGAGCGCAGCCGTGAGCGCAGCCGTGAGCGCAGCCGTGAGCGCAGCCGTGAGCGCCTAAGATGCGATAAATATCAGGGATTAAATGTAAAGTTTGACAAAAAAAGTGAAATAAAAGGGCTTCCACGACTTTGGCAAACCTTATAAAAAGCATTATGTTAAACGGATGCAAGTGCGTGTGTTGTGAGATTAAGTGCCGGTCCGCCTGCCCGCCAGGCGCGTGTCTGAGCCCTCAGCCGGAACCCTTTCAGCATGCACCAGCACCCCGTTTACAATCCCGCCAGACCACCCCGCCAGCGGCCGGTCTGCGCTCGTACCGAACATTTACTGCCAGAGGTCAACATGATTACTGTAGGAGTACCCAAAGAGACGGCAAAAGGTGAACACCGGGTTGCCCTGAATCCGGACGTCGCCGCCCAGATTATCAAACTAGGAGCGGAAGTCCGCGTTGAAAAAGGTGCCGGTCTTGCCGCACACTTCACCGATGAAGCCTACCAGGCAGCCGGCGTGAATATGGTGGATGACGCCATCACCGGCAGCGACATCGTCCTGAAAGTACAAAAACCTGAACCGCAGCAGATCGCTGCCATGAAAGAAGGCGCGATACTTATCAGCTTTTTGTGGGCAGCACAGAACCGGGACACCCTCGACCTGCTGAATAAACAGAAGATTACCGCGCTCGGGATGGAAGCTGTTCCCCGTATCACCCGGGCACAGAAAATGGATGCATTATCCTCAATGAGCTCCATCGCCGGTTACAAAGCCGTTCTCATGGGCGCTGATAACCTGGGCAAATACCTGCCCATGATGATGACCGCTGCCGGAACCATCGCCCCGGCCAAGGTGCTCATTGTGGGTGCCGGTGTGGCCGGACTCCAGGCCATTGCCACCGCACGAAGGCTCGGGGCTGTGGTTGAAGCCTTCGACGTCCGACCGGCTGTGAAGGAACAGGTTGAAAGCCTGGGCGCCAAATTTGTGGACATCCCCCTCGCTGAGGAAGACCAGAACGCTGAGACCACGGGCGGCTATGCTAAGGAACTCTCCGAGGCCAGTAAACAACTGCAGAAAGAGGCCATGCACAAGCATGTGGTTGCCTCCGACATCGTCATTACAACCGCGCTGATTCCGGGTAAGCCGGCCCCTAAACTGATATTCAAAGAAACCGTAGCGGAAATGTCGGCCGGATCGGTGATTGTGGACCTTGCTGCCGAGCAGGGAGGTAACTGCGAACTCACGCAAGCCGACGAAATGGTTGTGGCCCACAATGTGAAGATTCTGGGTCCCACCAACCTGCCCTCGCAGCTGTCATTACACGCTTCTCAGTTGTACGCACGCAATGTGTTTGCCCTGCTTCAGCTGCTGTTGAGTGAAGAAGGAATCAACCTCGATTTTGAAGATCAGGTGATCAACGAGACCACCGTAACCCACAACGGCCAAATTCATAGTCCGGTAATCCGCGGACTTCTTGGGCTGGATGGCTAAGGATTGTACGTGCCGGGAATGAGTAGTCTGACCGGGCAGTAAGCTGCCGCCACCCCATTCCTCAAGCAACGCATGATAATCCGCCGGCCCCGGCACATCGGGCCGCATCAACTTTCCGATAATCAGATCATTTAAAACTATGGAACCCTTACTTGTCAACATTTTCATCTTTGTACTGGCGTGTTTCGTCGGTTTCGAGGTGATCTCCAAAGTACCCACCACCCTACACACCCCGCTGATGTCGGGCGCCAATGCCATTTCCGGCATCACGCTCATCGGAGCCCTTATTGTGGCCGGATCGGGCGGCGAAGCCATCGGCACCTGGATCGGGCTGGCTGCCATCATTTTCGCCACCATCAATGTGGTAGGCGGCTTCATGGTGACCGACCGCATGCTGGAAATGTTCAAGAAAAAAGATGGAGATAACTGATGAGTACCTTTTTACCGGAATCCATCGCAGTGTACCTGCCCACCTTTGTACAGATCGTCTACCTGATTACTGCATCGATGTTCATCATCGGTCTGAAACGACTCGGTTCGCCGGCAACGGCCCGTTCAGGCAATCAGCTGGCCTCCCTGGCCATGTTCATCGGGGTCATCGTAACATTATTCGACCGTGAAATCATATCCTTCGAGTACATCATCATCGGTGTTATTGTGGGCACCGCGATTGGCGCCCTGCTGGCCAAACGCGTTGAAATGACCTCCATGCCGGAACTGGTGGCCGTTTTCAACGGATTCGGGGGCGCGGCCTCAGCCCTGGTGGCCGCCGGTGAGTACCTGCGGATTGCCGAGGTGAACCTGCCGGGAAGCGATCTTTTCATCATGTGTATCAGTATTTTCATCGGTTCGGTGACCTTCACCGGATCGCTGATTGCCTATGCCAAACTCAGCGGCAAAATATCAGGTAACCCGATCACCTTCCCCGGTCAAAAACCACTGAATGCCCTGCTGATGGTCGTTATTTTGGGGCTGTCGGTGTATTTCGTAATTGACCCGACCTACCTGGTACCCCTTCTGATTGTGCTCGGTATTTCCTTGTTGCTGGGTGTCCTTTTTGTTATCCCCATCGGTGGTGCGGATATGCCTGTTGTTATCTCCCTGTTGAACTCCTTGTCAGGGATTGCCGCCTCAGCGGCCGGGTTTGTAGTAGGCAACAGTCTGCTCATCATCGCCGGTGCGCTGGTGGGGGCTTCCGGACTCATCCTCACCAACATCATGTGTAAAGCCATGAACCGAACCCTGACCAACGTGCTATTCGGCGCCTTTGGTGGCGACGGCGGCGCGGCAGCTGTGGGTGAAGGCGGTCCTAAGAACTACAAAGAGGCCATGGCCGATGATGTAGCTGTAATGACGGCCTATGCCCAGCGCGTGGTCATCGTACCGGGCTATGGACTTGCCGTTGCGCAGGCTCAGCATACCATCCGCGAGGTTGCCAGTTTGCTGGAAGCCAAGGGCGTGGACGTCAAATACGGTATTCACCCGGTTGCCGGTCGGATGCCCGGACACATGAACGTACTCCTGGCCGAAGCCAACGTACCCTATCCCCAGCTGTATGATATGGACGATATCAACCCCGAATTCGAAAAAACCGATGTGGTGCTGGTAATTGGTGCCAATGACGTGGTGAATCCGCAGGCCCGGAATAATCCTGCCTCGCCCATTTACGGTATGCCCATACTGAATGTAGACAAGGCCAAGACCGTCATCATTCTGAAGCGGTCAATGAATACCGGTTTCGCCGGAATCGACAACGATCTGTTTTACCTGGACAACTCCTACATGTTCTTCGGCGATGCGAAGAAGTCGCTGCAGACCCTGGTTGGTGCTATCAAAGAACTTTAACGGAGCGAAAAAAAACGGGAAGCGCTTCTTCACCAACCTTTTCTGCTCAGTTGTTCGCATATCTTATCCACTTGAGGTAAAAACCTTGATTATGGGGCTATATGGCTCGATTTTTCGGTCGATGACAACCGAAAACTACTGCTGAAGCCAGCCCCTTAATCATCGTTTTTATGAAATACCTCATTCTCTTTGTCACCCTGCTCATCACAATATTGCCTGATTCTGCCGTGGCGCAGTCGGAGCCCCAGACTGTAACCGTCGGCGGAAAAGACATCTCGCTCCGACTCGGATTTACTGCCCAGCCGAGGTTCTCCTACGCCGTGGAACCCGGCGCTGCAGAAGACATCGAACGGCTCGGCTTCGGAATGAGGCGATTTCGGTTCAAAACCTATGTCACCTATGGCGATAATATGCGCTTTTTCACCCAATGGGAGGGCGCCGGGGGTGGAGCAGCCCTCATCGACATTCGCGGAGAATATAAGCTCAACGACAAAACCTGGCTGCGATTTGGCCGTTTTGTGGGTGCTCACCCTCGTGTAATGGCCATTACCCTGCACACGGACATGGATCTGGTTGATCGTCCGGGCATTGCAGCCGTCTGGGCCCGCGGTACGATTGGTGCAGACGCGCGCGACTACGGGGCTGAGATACTCTACCGTAATCCCCGACTTGAGTACCGGCTCTTTCTGGCCAACGGATATAATCAGAATAACTTCCGTAATGAAGCCAACAACGCCAGTATCACCGGTAACACCGCCGACAAAGGCATGGCCATCAGTACTATGGTGCGGTACTTTCCCGAGCAACTGGATAACAGCGAAATTGGCGGTTATGCCGGGTACAATCAGTCGAAGAATCCATTGACCGTGAGTGCGCTGGCACCGGGTGTTGGTCGGGGTTTCTTTTCCAGCTCCGCACACGCGTATTGGGGTGCTATCGCGGGTACCCAGCCGTTTCGACTCAAGCTGGATGTTGTGCATGTACGCTATGACGAGGTAGTCCTTCCCTCGGGTGCTGACTACCAGCAGACCTTCATGGGAGCAGCTGTTACAGGGGCCTGGCTCATTCAGCCTGCCCTTGAACTCGACCTGGTCTACGAAAACTTCAACACCGATGTAGATATGGCAGGCTCGTACACCCAACTCTACTCCGCCGGTCTCACCTACAGTTTCAGTGCGGCCCGCGGTGGCGGGTTCATGGGACAAAAACTCACGGCAGGATATACGCTCAAAGACGTGGCCTCAGCGGCCGATCCGGCCCATCTGCTGGTACTGCAGTTTCAGATTATGTTTTGACGATACGGCCTGCGCGGCCGACCCGGCTCACCTGCTGGTCTGCAGTTATGAGTGACGTGGCCTCCGCGGGTGATCCGGCCCATCTGGTGGTGCTGCAGTTATGAACCCTGACTATCACCGGGGCCCCGGTCGTGGTGGTTTAGCGACCACTCTGTGTTACGGAACTGAAAATTAATGTGTATATTTTAGGCAATCGACGACATAACTAGTGACTCCGTGTCCGTCGGTTGGATGAAACGAACCCCGGCAGCTGAACCCTGTCGGGGTTCCATATTTTATAGGGGCTATTGCACTGCACTAAATATATAGACCCATGTCAATAAACTATATTTAATTGACACCCAAGGGTCTGAACGTTATGCGCCGGTTACCTGCTTCAAAGATTCCTCGAAAATTGCCAGTGCCTTATCCAGCTCCTCATGCGTGACCACCAGCGGCGGAATCCAGCGAATGACATTCCCGTACGTGCCGCAACTAAGCATAAGCAAATTCTGACTGATGCAGGCCGCAACAACCTCTCGGGTAGTAAGCGGATCAGGCTCGCCCGTTTCAACGTTTGTAAACTCCGTTGCAACCATGAGTCCACGACCCCGAACATCCCCGATTACCGGATAACGTTGTTGTAGTTCACGCAACTTTCCCTGTAAATAGTCCCCGTTGGCGCGCGCCCGGCCCGGCAGGTCTTCATCCAGCATCACATCAACCGTTGCACAAGCCGCAGCCGCAGCGATAGCGCTGCCTCCGCCATACGTCCCCCCATGAGTTCCGGGCATCCACTTCTCCATGAGTCTGGCGGATGCCGCTACGGCCGAAATCGGAAGTCCGCTACCGAGACCTTTTGCCATTACAATCACATCGGGCTTCACTCCGCTCTGCTCGAAGCAGAAAAAGCTCCCCGTTCTGCCAAAGCCACTCTGCACTTCATCCAGGACCAGCAGTATGCCATGCTCATCGCAAACCCGACGCAGATGCTGGAGCCAAGCGGCCGGAGCCGGAACATAGCCTCCTTCGCCTAAAACCGGCTCAATGATTATGGCGGCGGTTTCGTCGGGCGCAGTCTGACCCTTAAGCAGTATATCAAGCTGCTTTTTGCAAAACGCAATCGTGCTGTCTTCATCCCAGCCATATTGGAAGGCATAGGGGAACGGCGCCACGAATATTCCGGCAGGAAGCGGTTGAAAGCGATGTCTATACACTGTTTTGGAGGTGGTCATGGCCATGGTGAGGTGGGTCCGACCGTGAAAACTGCCCTGAAATACAATCACATTGGACCGACCGGTTGCGGCCTTGCATAGTTTGACGCAGGCTTCTGTGGCCTCGGCCCCGCTGTTCGAGAAGAAGAACCGGTCGATATGTGCAGGCGTAACCTGATTGAGTTTTTCAGCCAACTCAACCGATCGTTGAGGAATTACGCAGTTCATCTGTCCAAAAAGCAAGCGGGTACTTTGCTCCCGGATGGCCTGAACAACTCGAGGATGGCAGTGGCCGGTATTGACAACCCCGATTCCGGAGGTGAAATCCATATAACGATTCCCCTCCACATCAAACAGATAAATTCCTTCTCCATGCGTGATTTCAGCGGTGGTGAGATGGGTCCAGACCGGTGATAAATACTGTGACATACAGATCGCTGTGAAATTAGGGTTAGGTTAATTCTGAAATTCGGCAGAGGCTGAGGCAATACCGTGATCGGTGCCGGATGCACCGGGGCTGACAATCAACGCCGGATAGGGCTTTAACATGCGGGCAAATGCCATCATAAGTTCACCCAAACAGCTTTTTCCTGGGTATACAGGTCCAGCGCGCTGCGCCCCATTTCCCTACCGATTCCGCTTTCTTTATACCCGCCGAACGGTACAGCAGGATGAAACATGTCATACCCGTTAATCCATACCACACCCGCCTGCAAATCATGGGCAATCCGATGCGCTCGGGAAATATCCTGCGTCCAAACTGCGGATGCGAGCCCATAGGGGGTTCCGTTTGCCATGGCCAGCAGCTCTTCCTCCCCGGAAAAAGGAGTCAGGGTAACTACGGGTCCGAAGATTTCTTCCTGGACTATGACAGCCTGCTGGTCATGGGCCGCAAAAACCGTGGGTTGAACAAAATATCCATCGTCCAATCCTTCCAGCGGCTCCTCTCCGCCAAGCAGCAACGTTGCATCGTCTTTCCCCCGGCGGATGTAGGCACGTACCCGCTCGAGCTGCTGCGCCGAAATTAGCGGTCCCAGATCGGGGTTCGACAAACCCGGTCCCATTTTCAGTGAGCGGGCATCGGCAGCCAGGGCTTCGGCAACTTCATCAAACCGGCTCGCCTCCACATACACCCGCGACCCGAGCGTACATTCCTGACCGCTGTTAAAAAAGCAGGCCCAGACCAACGATTCGCGCACCCTTTTCATGTCGGCATCCCCAAAAATGATATTGGGCGACTTCCCCCCGAGCTCCAGTGATACTTTTTTCAGGTTGGATGCAGCCGAAGCCGCAAGAATTTTCTTACCCACGGCGGTGGAGCCCGTAAAGCTAACCTTGTTGATGTCATGATGATGTGAAAGCAGGGCACCAGTTTCGCCGTCACCTGTGAGCACCTGAACCATTCCGGAGGGAAAACCCGCTTCACGCACCCGTTCCGCCAGATAGATGGCGGATAACGGAGTTTGCTGGGCGGGCTTCAGAATGCAGCAATTACCACAGGCCAGCGCGGGTGCCAGCTTCCAAATGGCCATGACGAGGGGGAAATTCCAGGGTACGATGAGGGCTGCTACCCCCAGGGCTTCCCGACGGGTATAGACCAATACCGAAGGATCGTTTACGGGAATCTGGGATGCCTCGATTTTGTCGGCCCAGCCAGCGTAGTACTGCAGGTGGGCGATAGCTGCTTTTACATCAGCCAGAGCACGTTTATAGGGCTTGCCATTATCCAGGCACTCAATTTCAGCGAAAATGGCCGCATCGCGTTTGATAAGTTCCGCCAGACGATGCATTAGCGCAGCCCGTTTACCCGGCGACATTCCCCGTACGGTATCGGTGTAAGCTGTACGAGCAGCATTGACAGCCGAATCTACATCGAATGCCCCGGCCAGAGAAACCCTGCAAAGCACCTCACCGTCGGCAGGGTTAACGGTCTCAAAAACTTCATCCCCCGCAGCCCGGGTCCATTCATTTCCGATGAAAAGTTGCTTGTCTGTGGATAAAAAATCCAGGGTATCACGCGACAGATTTTTCATAGATCTACATTTTTTCAGTAATTTTACAGGGATGTTGCAGTCGGTTCGAAGGGTCTGGTTGCACCGTATAGCCATGGTTTGTCCACAGGCCGGTGGTGGTGGCATTCAGGGGTGTTGCTGCAGGGTGTAAGGATCTGTACATACCGTATAGCCATGGTTTGTGCACAGCCGATGATAGTGCTATTCGATGGCTGGTTGCGCATGTAACCTGATCTTCCATTTGCTTGTGCACCTTATCCATAGTCCGCTTCGCTGAGGTTCAGCAGCGTGGTCAGCAGCACATTGGCTCCGGCTGTCACCTGATCATCACTGGCATACTCTGCCTCATTGTGGCTGATTCCATCTTTGCAAGGAATAAAAATCATGGCCGTGGGCGCCACCCGTGAAACATACACCGCGTCATGACCGGCCCCGCTGACGATGGTTTGGGCGGGATATCCCCATTGTTTCGCTGCCATCTCAACAGCATTCACACAGGTCCGATCAAAGTGAACAGGCGGTGAACTCCAGATTTCCCGACAATGGATACCATCGCCGCGGCACAACTGCATCACCTGCTGGTGCATGGCTTGCAGCGAATCGGTCAGCGGATGGCGGATGTCCACACTAAACTGCACCATTCCAGGCACTGTATTCCGCGAGCCGGGCTGCGCCGTCAGCATACCGATGGTCAGTCTGGCTTCATCGCCATAATCCGCGGCCATGGCATACAACCGGGGAATGAGCCGGCCTAGTGCAAGCACCGGATCGTTGCGCAGCGCCATGGGCGTTGGACCGGCGTGGGTTTCCCGGCCACGGATGCTGACATCGAACCAGCGGATGCCTTGTACGCCGGTAACCACCCCGATCAGCGCTTCCGATTGCTCGAGAACCGGTCCCTGTTCAATGTGAAGTTCGATGTAGGCCTTGACCGGGTGCTGTGGGTCAAATTGGGCAGGACGGTCACCATCGAACCCGATTCGCTTGAGTTCATCACGTATGCTGATGCCCATTGCGTCGGTCCGGTCCAGGGCGTAGTCCAATGAAAAAGCACCGCCATACACACCGGAAGCTACCATCGCCGGGGCAAATCGCGCCCCCTCTTCGTTGGTCCAGGATACAATTTCAATATCATTTCGGTGGGAGATGTTGTTTTCGATGATTACCTCGACGACTTCCAGGGCTGCCAGTACACCCAATACCCCGTCAAAACGTCCACCGGAGGGTTGAGAGTCCAGGTGCGATCCGGTGAGCACTACGGGTTGCGGACCATACGTTGCCACGGTTGCTTTCTTTCGTGCGAAAACCGATCCCATCTGATCGATGGTCACGTCAAGACCTGCCTGCCGGCACCAGGACAGGAATAACTCCCTACCCCGCTTGTCCTCATCGGTGAGCGCCAGCCGCCGGACTCCACCATTGGGCAGTGCACCGATTTCCGCCATGGCGTTCATTCTGCTGCGTAATCGATCGGAGTTAACGGCGAGCATACCTTACTCCTTGCCTCCGTCACTCACGGTATGTGCGGCCCATTTAAGTATCTGCAAGTACATGGTTGTGCTGGTCTCATTTACACCCTCAATGGTCAAAATCTGTTCATCCATGAGTATGAGTAAGTCTTCATTGGTGCGGCACGTGAGGTTGATTTCAAGGTCGTATGCACCGGTAGTGATTGCGACGAAACTGACCTGTTCAATGGCGGTTAGCCGTTCAGCGACCTGCCGGATAAATCGGCTTGGACGCACTTTGAGCATGACACGGGCATACGCATTCATGCCGTTTTTTACGGGATCTGTCCAGCCGATGATGTGCAGCACGCCGTGATGAACCAGTCGGTTATAACGGTTTCGCACCATGCCTACAGATACCCCAAGGTCTTGAGACAAGTCTGTGAATGAACGCCTGCCGTCCTGGCTCAGGATGCGTAGGATCCGTATATCAATTTGATCAATCTCAACCTTTTCTCTCATCAACATGGGTTTATCGTTGCCATTTTTCCAATTATAATTGGTATAAAATAAAATATTTTTATTTTAAATGTATATTCAATAAAATATTTTCACAAACGAACGTTTCATTACCTATCTATAGCAGCAACGTAATCATGGCCGAAACCGTTGTCAAATCGCCCTGGGAGCTTGATCGCGATCATGTGATTCACCCGTATACCAATTTCCTGCATTTTCATAAGGAAGGCACGACCATTTTTACCCGGGCTGAAGGGCACCATATAGAAGACATCGACGGTAACCGCTATCTCGACGGTATGGCCGGGTTGTGGTGCGTGAATATCGGGCACGGAAATCGTGAGCTGGCCGACTATATCGGCAGACAGGCGGCAGAGCTGGCCTATTTCAATACCTTCGAAAATGCCGGATCGGTTCCGGCGGCACAACTGGCGGCCAAACTTGCCGAGTTGGCCCCCGGCGACCTCAATCACACATTTTTCGGCACCGGCGGGTCGATGGCCAACGATACTGCCATTAAATTGGTACACTACTATTTCAACCTCCTGGGTAAACCCCGGAAAAAGAAGATTATCTCCCGCGAGCTGGGATACCACGGAAGTACGTACCTCGCCCATACCCTCACTGGCATTACCTGGTCGCAGATTGGATTCGACCTTGTACCTGATCTGGTGCACTACGTCACAGCGCCCTACGCATATCGTAATGGTGTCGGTATGACCGACTCTGAATTTTGTGACATGCTTATTACCGAACTGGAGCAGAAAATATTGGATCTCGATCCTGAACATGTTGCATGTTTTATCGCTGAACCAATTATGGGGGCCGGCGGTGTGATTGTACCTCCACAGGGATATCAACGCCGAACGTGGGAGATCTGTCAAAAATACGATGTGCTCTATATCTCCGATGAAGTAGTAACGGCATTTGGTCGGCTCGGTCACATGGTCACTTCGCAGGATCTGTTCGGATTTCAGCCAGATATACTGGTCATGGCCAAAGGTATCTCCTCGGGCTACGTACCTTTGGGCGCCACTATGGTCTCCGACCGCATGTATGAGGTCCTGAAAACTCCGAAAGATGCGAATCCAAGTTTATCGCACGGATTCACCTACTCAGGACATCCTGTTGCATGTGCAGCCGGGGTTAAAAACATCGACATTATGGAGCGCATGGATTTGTGCGGGAATGTGCGCCGGCTCGGGCCCTATTTTGAATCCCAGCTTCAGACCCTTTCAGCCTATGAAATTGTGGGGGATGTACGGGGGAGCCATTACATGATGTGCATCGAACTGGTGCGTGACAAGGCCGGAAGAACCCCTTTCCCTGAGGAGGCTGATGTGAGTAAGCGTGTTTATCTGCACTGCAAACAGCGTGGTCTCATGATCCGCCCTATTGGGTCGTTATGTGTGTTTTCCCCGCCCCTTACGTTTGACAAAGACGCCATCGACGAAACCATTCACATTGTTAAACAAAGTCTGGAAGCTACCATTTCAGATCTCAAACGAGAAGGTTATGTTTAAATCGCTCCTCAAATTTGCACGATGGATTCCCTTGCTGCTTGTTGGATGCGGCGGGTCATCCGGTTCGGTTGACGGTCTTGAGGTGGTTCGGCAAGCCGCTGAGTTCGAAGACCAGCAGGCTACCTGGATCAGTTGGCCGTTGATCGACCACAAGCAAGGTCTTTCTAATGAAGCCGTGGTTTTGGAGATGATTGCAGTACTGACCGAAGCCGGTCAGCAGGTTCGCATCGCCATTCCTGATTCTGCAGCCCTGCAGCTCGCTAGATCCACGGTACAGCGTGAGATATCGCAACCCGAGCAGGTGAAGTACTTTGTGGTAGATCACTACGAGTGGTGGATTCGGGATACCGGACCTGCTTTTGTGGAAACTGCTGACGGGGGTCGCGCTGTGGTAAACTTCCGGTTCAACGCCTGGGGGTATGCGGATGCAGACGATCCGGACGTGCAGTCTGATGCGGCCCTGGCACGAAATCTCGCGCGGCAACTGGGCTATCCGGTTATCGAATCGCAGATGATCAGTGAAGGGGGAAACCGGGAAGTGAACGGCCGGGGAACGCTGATGCTATCGGCTGCCACGGAAGAAAACCGAAATCCCGATATGTCGCGTGAAGAAATGGAAGCGGAATTTGCCCGGGTGCTCGGCGTGAGTAACGTGATTTGGCTGGAAGAAGGGTTGTACGAAGACGACCATACGTTTATGGGTCCAAAAACACTGGCCGATGGCAGTAAAGCCTACACCGTTGTTACTACGCTAGGCCATATTGACGAATTTGCCCGGTTCGCTGACGAGCGAACTATTTTGCTGGCACAGGTTCCTGAGGAAGACCTTGACAACCCCATTTCCCGTGAGAATCATCGCAGGCTCGAGGTCAATTACGAAATTCTGCGAAATGCCACCGATCAGGATGGTAATCCGTTCCGAATTGTTCGTGTTCCGTTGAACCGTAAGTTGTTGTTCACCATGGAGCCCGGAGATTATGTGTACGACTTGATCAGCACCCTGGACTATCTGGACGGTTCTGTATTTCCTGTCGGTGAACCTATCCAGGTTATTGCTGCTGCAAGCTATCTGAACGTAACCATTACACCCAATGTGATACTGGGACAAAAATTTGGCACCCCCGACGATCCGGTAAATACCCAACGCGATGCGGAGGTTCAGCGCATCATGGAAGAGGTGTTTCCGGGTCGCACGGTGGTCATGATAGATCCGGTAGCAGTCAATCTTGGGGGAGGCGGACTCCACTGCGTCACCCTTCATCACCCCAGGTGATTCCACCGGGTTCGCACTGAACACGGTAACATCGGGAGGGTCATCGGAGTTGACAGGCCAACCCGTGCAAGACCCCGAACCAACCACGCTAAACGGTCTGCAGTCAATATGGAACATTACGGCATATTTTCCCTGGTACCTGCCCTTGTTGTCGTTGCTTTTGCGTTAAAGACGCACAAAACCTTTGAAGCTCTGCTGGCTGGTTCACTGGTTGGTTTTGTAATGCTTCATTTTTTGGGATTCGTAAATGCGTTCAGTGACAGCCTGATTGGGTTAATGACTAATGAAACCATAGGGTGGATAATTTTAGTGTGTGGTCTTTTCGGTTCTTTAATTCAGATTCTTGTTCATACCGGTGGGGCAGCAGCCTTTTCAGATGGTTTATTAACACGTGTTAAATCAGCTAAAGGGGCCATGCTTACCACCTGGTTTATGGGATTGCTCATCTTCATTGATGACTACCTGAATGCGCTTACTATTGGCAACTCCATGCGTAAGGTGACCGATCGCTTCCGCATTTCACGTGAAAAGCTTGCCTATATCGTTGACTCAACCGCTGCCCCTATCTGTGTTTTGGTACCACTTTCAACATGGGCCATTTATATCTCCGGCTTGTTGGAAGCCACCGGTATGGCAGAAGCCGGAAGGGGTTTAAGCAGTTATCTGGACGTCATTCCTTTCATGATTTACGCCTGGGTTGCTATCATCATAGTCCCGTTAGTCGCTCTTAAGTTAATTCCATCGCTTGGTCCGATGAAACGCGCTGATGAACGGGTGGATGCAGGCGGTGACCTGGCACCTCCCAACTCCTATAATATCGCCATGGATATACCAGAAGCGGAAGGAACTAGTCCTGTAATGGCGGATTTCATCCTGCCTATTATAGTACTCATTGCGGCCACGGTCTGGTTTGATATTGACGCATTGCGAGGCATTATCTATAGTCTGATGTTCACCATTATTTACTTCGCTTTTTTCCGGAAAGGGTTCGGGTTGTTTCCCATGATTGAGCTGGCCTTCAATGGTTTTAAAGGAATGGTATACGCACTGGCCATTATTGTGATGTCATTTGTGCTCAAAGACGTAAACGACGCTCTTGGGCTTACAGAATTTGTAATTGAAACGATTACTCCGGTATTAAGTCCTGCCTGGTTGCCGGCATTGGCCTTTGTCTCCCTGTCGCTGATCACCTTTGCAACAGGATCGTTCTGGGGTGTTTATGCTATAACGCTACCCATAGTAGTGCCTCTGGCCATTTCGATGGATGCTAACCTTTATCTGGCAACCGGTGCAGTGGTATCAGCCGGGGCATTCGGCTCACACGCATGTTTCTATGGCGACTCTACCGTGCTTTCATCTTCTGCCACAGGCTGTAACAACATGGCACATGCTACCAGTCAGTTTCCGTACGCCCTGATTGCTGGAGTTGTCAGCTTATTGATCTATATCGCCCTGGGCTATATGTTCGGTTGATTCATTACTCCGAGTCAAAAACAGACCCACGTTCAGCCCATAAAAAAAGCCCGGTAAAAACCGGGCTTTTGCATTTCGATGAGTACCTTCAGCGCTTATTTTACCAGCATCATACGACGTGTCTGCATGAACGTACCAGCCTCCATCCGGTACAGATAGATACCGCTGGAAAGCTCCGATGCATTCCAGGTGACACTGTACGTACCGGCAGCCTGCGCCTGATTAACAAGCACGGATATCTGCCGGCCAAGCATATCATAGACAGCAAGATATACATGCTGCTCATCCGGAATCGCATAGGATATGCTCGTGCTGGGATTAAATGGATTCGGGAAGTTCTGAGCGAGGGTGAACGATGCAGGGATGGTACCATCAACCGGGATATCGGTCACTACCCCTTGTTCTGCCCGAAGGGCAAAGCGCTCTGAGGCTTCTCGTTGCTCATCACCCGTAGCAGCTACAACGGTCCAGAATACATCGGTATTCTGACCATTGCTCAGACCGAATAATTGCTGTAGCGCAGCCACTGTAACCGTAAGTGTGGTTTCCGAACCGTCTCCATCAGACGTGAGCTGATGTAACGCGTCTTCCAGAGCATCTTCGACACTGGCAAGAATGTAGAATGTATAGATTACGCTTGCAGTGGCTGCAGTAGATGCCGGTTCCCAGGAAATGACAATTTCATCATTTTCATCTCCTTGAATCATCAACGTGGCCCCATCCGATGGACCAAGCAGAGCGAACGGGCTGAAAAATGATAGCGTAGTGAAGTTTCGAATTGTACTCCATGGCCCCACTCCGGCTTCATTGGATGCACGAACACGCCAGTAGTAGGTTGTTCCGTAACTCAACTCTTCTCCTGCATTGAACGAGGTTCCCGCTACTGTCGAGGAGATCAGAATGCTGGTAAACAGCGGACTCTCAGATACCTCTACGGTGTAACCATCGGCGGTTTCGTCGGCCTGCCAGGTAAGCACAGGTCGCAGTTCAACATCCGTAGCTGCATCGGCTGGAAGCAGTTGCGTAATCCTGCCGGGAGCAACCTGTGGAGGCGTTGGATCAGGTTGCGTGGTGAACGACCATGTGCTGCTCCAATCGCCATTTCCTGTAGCATTTACCGCCCTGACACGCCAGAAGTGAACGGTTTCATAAGCAAGTGTCAGACTTGTGGCAAGCGTTGTGTCAGTTGCAGTTTCAGCCAGCAGGGTTGTTGCAAAGGTCGGATCGATACCAAGCTGAATTTCGTAGCTTTCAGCATTGGCGGATGACAACCACACCAGTTCCGGTGAAATCGCCACATCAGCAGACAGATTCGCCGGAGCGTTCAGCGTAACACGTACAGGCAGGGGTGCACTTTGATCGGGGTCCGACTCCGTGGTAAAGATACGTGTCTGACTCCATGGTCCGGTTTCGGCGTCTCTGATCGGACGTACACGCCAGTAGTAGGTTGTTTCAAAACCAAGGTCTGTCAGTGCCGCCGATGTATCCGCTTGCTGACTTGTGAAAACATCCGTTGAGAAGTCCGAGCTGGGAGTTACCTGTAGTTCATACGCTGTTGCAGTTGCCACAGACCTCCAGACCAGTGTCGGCGTTACCGTAACCTCAGCGGCGCCAATAACCGGAGATACCAGTTCCGCTGCTGCCAGGGCCGTTGGTTCCGGAGTTGGGTCTGCCTGGGTTGTGAAGACATAGATCAGACTCCAGTCAGCCGTTCCGGCAGTATTCACACTCTGTACACGCCAGTAGTAGGTTGTTCCATAACTCAAAGCTGTGCCGAGGGTTAATTCCGTCTGTGTAATTCCCTCCTGCAGCACAATATTGGTTTCAAACGACGGTGAGCCGGAGATGGCCACCGTATAGGAATCAGCACCCTCTGCAGCACTCCACGACAAGGTGGGTGTTTCCGATACCTCAACGGCCTGGTTATCCGGTGCAATCAGCTCAGCTCGCGCCGGCAGAGCAGGGGTCGGATCGGCTTCGGTGGTGAAAATCCAGACTGAACTCCAGGCACCGGGAGTAGTTTCGTTCATGGCACGAACCCGCCAGTAATACAGTGCACTGTAACCAAGTTGCTCATCAAGAACCAACGATGTTGATGACGACGTACGCGCCAGAGTACCATCCTGGAATTCAATGTTAGGAGACAGCTGAATTTCATACGATGTAGCCCGGTCATCGGCCTGCCAGGTTAGCTCCGGCAATGCGGACACCGACTCAACACCGTTACCCGGTCCGGAAAGTTGTACAGCCGGAAGCACAGGATCCGGTTCGGTTGTAAACAACCAGGTACTGCTCCACTCGCCGTCACCGGCCGTATTGGAAGCATTAACACGCCAGTAGTACAGGGTAGCGAAATTCAGACTACCGTCTGAGAGGGTGTGCGATGGCTGATCGGTTGTGGCTGTATGCAATACCGAGCTGAAATCCGCTTCGCTGCTGATTTCAAGCCTGTAATTTGATGCGCCATCCATCGCCTGCCAGGTAAATTCCGGAGCTGTTTTGGAAACACCCTCCGAGCCGGTAAAGGGTGAACTAAGTGTCACGGCCACGGGAGGCTGGAGGATTTCGTCCGGATCCGATTCTGTGGTAAACAACCGAAGGGTACTCCATTCGCCGTTGCCTACCGTGTTAATACCACGTACACGCCAGTAGTAGTTGGTGCTGTAGGACAGCGCCGTGGACGGGGTAAAAGAGGTCGATGTCGTTTCGCCGTCTGCAACCAGCGTCGAAAGCAGTACATCACTGTAAATTTCAACGCGGTAGGAATCCGTATTGTCAGTGGCAAGCCAGGATACGGAAGTTGTTACGGCGATATCCGTTGCCTGATTGGCCGGTGCGTCCAGCTGTACCCGGGGAGGCACAACAGGGTCGGGGGTCGGGTCAGGTCGGGTGGTAAACAGACTGATGGTACTCCAATCGCCTGTCTGACCATCTACTATTGCCCGTACACGCCAGAAATACGACGTTTCAAATGATAATGCCTCAACAAACTGAAACTGTGTCTCCGTTACGGAAGCCGAAACAACACCGGTTGCAAAGGACACATCCGTACTCAGGGCGTATTCATAGGATGTAGCTCCGGTCACCGTCGACCAGGTCAAAAGAGGTAACTCATTGACGTCGGTATCCCCTGTTGCAGGGCTGACCAGGTTGGGTATGGTTGTTTCTGAGGCGATGAGTGTACTGCCACTCCTGGCCGGGGCGGCGCCGGAGATAGCAGTCATAGAGGATGCCTGGGGTTCTTCTGCCGCTTCGGTGGTAAACACATAGATGAAGCTCCATTCACCGGCTCCGTTATCGTTCAGACCACGTACCATCCAGAAGTACAATGTGTTTGACAACAGCGGATTAACCGGCGACCACGTATTTGTCGTAACGGTTTCGCTGACAGCTTCTGTTGAAAAACCAGGGTCACGTGCAAGGAATACTTCATAGGATGTAGCGGCCGGATCAGCGTTCCACTGGAATGTTGGTGTGGCAGCAACTCCCGCAGCCTGGTTGGATGGAGTTGTCAAAGCGATTCGTCCCGGCAAAACAGGAGCCGCTTCGGTAGTGAAAATCTTGGTATCACTCCAATCGCCATTGCCCAGATCATTGACGGCCCTAACGCGCCAGAAATGTGTACGCTCGTGGTCCAGTTCCTCGGTTAAGGTCACGCTGGTACCGGACTGGCTGCCGCTGGCCACAACGGATGCAAACAGCGGGTCAGAAGCAACTTCGTAGGTGTATGACTGAGCACTGCGTGCGGTAGACCATCCCAGGGTAGGAGTTGTCGAAACGTCAAACTGTCCGTTTGCAGGCAAAAGTAACAGCGTGATACCCGGCATCGGATCCACCTCGGTGATAAAAATTCGTGTCAGACTCCATGCACCGGAACCCGCTTCGTTAACCCCGCGAACACGCCAGTAATACACCGTTTCATAAGCCAGTTCACTGGCGAGTTGCAGGAAGCTATCCGTTGTATTTACCTGCTGCAGATTGCTGGTGAATGCCGGATCCGTAGCCAGTTCAACGTCATAGGAGGTTGCATTTTCTGAAGCGAGCCAGGAAAACAGCGGCAGACGGGAAACCGATTGAGCCTGATTTGCAGGCGCTACCAGAAAAACACGCTGGGGTGGTTTCGGGGTTGGATCGGCTATCGTCACAAATAAGCGGGTCGCACTCCAGGGCCCCTCACCAATGGCGTTGGTTGCCCGTACGCGCCAGTAATAGGTCGTTTCATAGTTTAGCGCATCGGTGAATACCAGCTGTACATCCTCTTGCGTGACTTCACTGACAAGCGTGAGAAAACCCGGATCTGTAGACAGCTGAAACGTATACGATTCGGCTCCGAAAGCCTGCAACCAGGAGAACAATGGGGTAATATCCGCCGAAAAATCACGGTTAGCCGGCTGCTCCAGATTTACGCGTGTTGGCGGCAGCGGCTCCTCTTCGGTGGTAAATATCCGTATGTCTGACCATTCGCCTGACCCCGTATCATTCAGGGCACGGACCCGCCAGAAGTAAACTCTGTCGTACGCGAGGTTCTCTGTGAGTGTGATACTGGTAGCAGTGGTCGTTGCTGATTGTGCATTTACTGAGAAATCAGCTGTTTCGGAAACCTGAATTTCATAGTTGTTTGCTCTTTGTGCCGCAAACCAGTTAAACTCGGGCGTTATGGTAACGCCAAACTCCCCATTGCCCGGCTGCAGCAACGTTACCAGACCAGGCTGCGGATTTTCAACGGTTGAAAAAACACGAATAGCACTCCATTGCCCGGAACCAACTTCATTAACGGCCCTTACACGCCAGAAATAGACTGATTCATAATCCAGCTCCTGTTCGACAACCAAAGAAATATCCTGGGTTTCAACAGCTGTTACACCCGAGGCGAATCCAGGGTCCTGCGATAATTCAAATTGATAGCCGGATGCGCCTGTAACTGCGAACCATTCAAAAGCAGGGGTAATGGAAACATCAGTCTGTTGATTGGCCGGGGTCAGCAGAAAAACACGGGATGGAGGTAGTGGTAAGGACTTGGTTCCGAATACACGGGTTACGCTCCATTCGCCGGCACCGGCATCATTTACACCACGAACTCTCCAGAAGTACGTTGATTCATAATCCAGGGGATTTTCCAGCAGTGTACGGTCTTCCTGGGTAGTAATGCCCTGTCTGCCAAAGGTGAAATTGGGGTCCAATGCAATTTCAAAATCATAGGAGGATGCATCCGAGCGAAGTTGCCATACAAATTCCGGAGAAACATCCAGGTCTGTTTCAGCATCCGGTGGACTAAGAAGCTGTACGATACCAGGTACTCTCGGGGTAACAACGGCCTCCGTAACAACTACATTCTCTGGCAGAACTGCTGTAAATGGAGCACCGGACGCGTTGATAACCAGCGCATTTTCTACAGAAAACTCGTATCCGTCAAAGAATGACTGCTCCAGTCGGAGTCGTACAGTGACCACCGATCCAAACCCGTCGCTGCCTGCACCATCGGTTCGGGATACTGAAATACCGTAATTGCCCGTACCCGGGAATACCTCAGCAAAACGAATACTATTGGCTTCGTCTGCCGGAAAATCGTGCCAGATGATTTCATCCAGCGAAAAGGCGTTTCCCTGCTGATGCAGTTCAAATCCGATTCCATTCACGCCTGTCAGCGGAGCCGATTCAGACCCCAGACTGATAGTTAAATCAATAACCGATCCAACTTCAATCGAACTGCTTGAAGCCTCCATCGAAAATACGGCTCTGCCTGCACTTGAGGTTTGCGCCGCTATGGGTACCGACAATCCCAGTATGGTTATAAGGAAAGCAAATAGTCCTTTCCACAGAAAGATCCTATTCAGCGTCATTATACTTGCTGTTGCTTGGCTAAAATTAACTCTCATAGGTGATTTCATAGGACTTCCAGCTAATACTATTATTGATACCCCGGATGTTGCTGCCAACTGAATCCTGGTGTTGAAACAAAAAACACCGGTGCAGACAAGGTTTGCCCTCTGCACCGGTTCTTATTCTATTTGCTTGTTATTTTACTTTACAAGCAACATCGACCGGGTCTGAACAAATGACCCGGCCTGTAAGCGATACACGTAAACACCACTGGCCAGACCGGTACCACTGAAACTTGCTGAATAGTGTCCGGGCTGCTGAGCCGAATCAACAAGCGTGGCCACTTTACGACCCATAACGTCGAACACGTCCAGCCTTACCTCCGTAGCTTCAGCAATACTGTAGGATATGGTTGTTTTCGGGTTAAATGGATTCGGGAAATTCGCCGACAAGCTAAACTCAGCTGGTACTGCACTAACATCATCAATCGATGTTACAACCGGTGAAGTGAAAGCGAAATCATGCAGTGATTTTACCGAGCGGTCTGCGTTCGTTACGAGTAAGCGATTTACCTCAATCATGATATCTGATTCGGGCGTCTCCAGGAGTTCAAAAGTTACGCTCAGTAACTCGCCCTCACCGTAAACAGCCTGATTGGTACCCAGCCTGCTGGCAGCCACGGCGTACTGTCCGGAACCCTCTTCATAATCATGGTCGAAGCTCAGAAGTCGCTCAGCGGTCAGCAACGACCCGGCTGTACCCGAAACCGACTGAATGTAAGCAGGGTCAAAGGCAAAATCTGCCGCAGCACCGATGATTCCATCGGCTGCCATTTGCCCGTTTATGGCAATCGTTGTCTGAATAGTCCCGGCCGGGAATCCTGCTGGAATGACCAAATACTGAACAGGGTCGGTCTCCTGACTTTCTTTAAAGAAGAAATCATCTACACTCAGACCGAAATTCAAACCAATCGGGAGGATGTCGTTCTGGTTGATTGTACCATCACCGGTAGCATCTACATACGCGAGGGTTTCAATATCCCAATTAAATGCTGCCTGCGGGAACCAGCCAAAGTCAAAGAACGGTCGTTCCGGCCCGATGGAACCAAACCATGCACCAACGGGCAACACATCGGCAATATCTACGAATCCGTCGTTATTGGTATCGCCGGGCCACACAAATACCCCGTCAAAGATGACAATGAATGGTGACAGGGTGGTAACCGGAAACTCGTCGCCGAAGGAATCGATTGCGAGAACATCTTCAATGGCAAGCAGGGTTTCTCCCAGGACATTTTCTTTGGCCCGGAATGTTACACTGGCCAGAAGTCCGGACCCGTCTACACCGCCGAAGTCGCCCTGTCGGGAAAGGCTAAGTGCCAAAACCCCGTTTTCTTCATCGATGGTGACAAACTCGACCATGTCCGTTTCGGTGACGCCTGTAAACAGGAAATCCCCCCAGGAAACGTTAACAAAGTCAACGAGCTGTGGATCAAAATGTACTTGTAATCCAACACCTAAAAGGTCGGTCACAGGCATATCGGGATCACCCACAACAATATCCATATCGAAATCCTGACCGGGTGCAATAAACTCGTTTTCAACAAAGCCTTCAACAATAAGGGTGTACGATTCGACAGCAAATTCATCCGTGGAGAACATGAAGACAGGCGTATCACGTGAAAGTGTTGCAAATGATTGTGCAACAACAAATTCTATAGCACCATCACCGGTATAATCTCCGGCAGCCAGGGCATAATGGCGGTTAATAAAGTTACCCCATGAACCCATGGTCACGCTGTTTACGGGTGAATCAAAGATTCCTATCGGTGTTTCCATAACCGAGCTTTCACTCCCTTCCAGAAGAACAGCAGAATGATAGCCACGGCCGGGTACAATCAGCAGTTCATCGTACCCGTCATTGGTGATATCGGGTAACGATGTCATCTTGACATGGCCCATAACGTCGGTGTAGTACGAGGGTAGCGGATTAATGGCCATGATTTCATTGATCATCCCCAGCATATGGTCCGGTTCACCCGACATAAACGGTCCGCCGTTATAAATGTGAATACCGGGAACACCGGTAGCAACATCTGCCTGGAAGCGGTGGAAAAAGGTGGGGACAGCCATATCAGGATATCCGTCTCCATTAAAATCGCCTACTGCAATTTGGCCAAAACCAAGAAACCCTTGCTGGATTCCGCTGAAGGCATCATCCATGTTGGTTTTAAGTACCAGATCGGAGGTTTCAAAAGCTACCGGGCCTTGCGACCCATCTTTGCCGTAAAAAATGTGTATGGCACCGCTATGACCTGCACTAACACGATCCTGATCCAATCGCTCATCGGTTGCAGATACGGCAAAATCATCAATACCATCGCCGTTCATATCACCAAGCGGGTAGATGGTATTTGCAAACCAGGCTGCCTGACGACCATCAATGGATGTCGGCGAAAAGGTACCTAAAAATGCATCCGGTGCCCCGCCCATGTCCGGGCCGCCAAAATACATGGCCGACTTAAACGGTTCGCCGGTATCAAACATGAATATTGTCGGAGCTCCTATGAGCAGATCATCAAATCCGTCATTGTTGACATCGCCCACATTATTCATGGTACCCATGACGTTACTCAGCCAGGATAGCGGATATACATCCATATCTTCTATGATATTGTATGGCTGGGTCCCCACGCCGGTCCCACCTTCGAAAAAGTGTACCTCTGAAATTAAGACATTGGGATCGGGTCCCTCGGGATTGAAGCCCGGATAGCGACCTAAAATGGCAATATCACGACGGAAAAAATCGTTGAAATAACCCGCTGTGGCAAAACTGATAGAGGTAAAGGGTGTAGGAATCACTGCTACGGGCACAAAGAAATTTCCGCCTTCGTACACCTCCAGATAGACCATGTCATTATCAAAAACAGATACCCCGAAATCATCCAGTCCGTTACCGGTGACATCACCCAGTGGGAACACGTCTAAACGGGTCAGAATGGAATAGTCAGCACGATTGAAGGTCAATTCGTACTGCTCAAGGACGCCTGGCAGACCTCCTTCAGATACGATGCTGCCAAATCGGTCATCCAGGGTAAGCGGCAGCATAAAATCCGTGAATCCGTCACCGTTCAGGTCAGGATAGACATGTGAGTTTCGCTGCGTCAGACTATGATCAAATAGGAGGGTCGTATTGGAAATTGGGAATTCGGAATCCGGGAATGGGTTAAACGTGTTGGTTTGCGGGTCGCCCGAAGCCCAGCCAATGACACCATTTTCATCATCACGGTAGTAGGCGGAAAAGGTACCGTCGATGAGGTCATAGGTGGGTACCAGCGGCAGGTATTGCGGACCGGCCTCGAAGTGAAACAACTCGTTGGACTGATCCGACGGCGGAAATATATACGATTTATTCTGTGCTCCGCTGGAAAACAGCAGAGAGGGGGCACCATCGGTACCGCTCATAAAGATACCACGTACAATTGGCCAGGGCCCGAAGTAGGAATTATCAACGGTCAGAACCTGAACGACCTCCATATCATCGGCTCCGGTCGGGGCGAAACGAAGCACATGTACAAAGGTTGCAGAAGACAGATTCTGATCGCGCGAACCAAGCAGCAAGTAGGAATTTTCCCCGTATTCAAAGGCATCCAGCAACACTTCAGATCCCGCTACTGCGCCAAAAGCTTCGGTCCAGGAATTGATGGCGTAGAAGGTTGTAGTAATATTTTCCGGACCTTGAGCACCGAAAACAACCCGCAACTCACCTTCAGACACACTGGCAACATCGTCAAACCCGTCGCCATTTAAATCGATGCTGTGGATTACTTCACGGCTTCCGGTTGCGGTGAGCAAATTGAAAAGTTCGAGGGGATCCATGGGGGTATTAAATCCATCCGCCTGTGCCACTCCTCCCGGAAAAGAGTAGTAGTTCAGCGCGGTGGGTGCGCCGCTGTTGTAGGCTACCATGACAGCATTGCCGCCGAAGAGTCGTCCTACCGGAAACAGATGCTCATAAACGACTTCATCCGCCTCTGTACTGAGCATTTCGCCTCCGAAGTATACCACGGTTTTATTGGTACGGGCACTCAGATCACCGGATCGGTCATCGGGTGTATTGGCGAAGATAAAACGGTCTGAAGTACCGTCGCCATCAAGGTCTCCGGCATACTGCGGAGTCATGGAAGGCACAAAATTGATCCGTGAATCCATCCACGGTGTCTGATCCCAGATAGAAAATATGGGACTGAGAACGGGTATATCATTGGCTATGCCGGAACCGCTGCCGGTGATTTTACCCATCTGGATTCCGGGGCTGACAAGGCTCTCTTGTAAAAGGATGCCGCCTGAGGTATCAACAGGCAAATGCTGCTGCGAAATCTGCGCTGATGCGTTTATGTAGATTGCAGAAAACAACACGCCGAACACAAGACGGGCTGCTTGTTTGAATAGAAACATACCTGCCATAATTCCCCCGATTAATTATTATTGAACAGACCTAAGACTACAGACCGCGTAAAACATGAGGAAAAAAGGAGCCATTTTTGAAAAAAAGCAGCCGCACATAGCCCCATGTCTCCGCATTATAGCTACTTATCGTTCTGCAATGTATTAAAAGTTTCAAATTGTTTTGCAGAATTTTTCATTAAATGATTATTAGGCATGTGCTATCGCTATCATACATCGGCAAACGCAGATAATTGACCGTTAGATCCTGTTTACGTGGTGAATTCCGTACCTTTTCAGTATGTTCCCAGTCCCTTACAGTATCTACATCCACGTCCCCTTCTGCCGGCAGGCCTGCAGTTACTGTGATTTTTATTTTATCACACGGCAGGAACTCATTCCGGCGTACACCGAAGCCTTGATCCGTGATATCCGTTCATCAGCTGATACATTTGTGGACGGCCTGACTTTGCAACCTATGTGTTCGGAATCGGCAGCGAAAAAATCACGCAATCCTTCCACGCAGAAAGTGCGGGAACGGCGCCCCCACCCGTCTGACCAGCAACTCGAAAACACTCCGGTTTCGCACACACCCGAAGCTCAGCTCTCAAAACCGTACCTGAGCAGCGTCTATTTCGGCGGCGGAACGCCCTCCAGGCTGCCTGCCCGTACCATTGAACGTATCCTGGAAACAATCCACCGCCATCACGGTCTTGACTCGGTTCAGGAAATTACGATGGAGGCCAATCCTGACGACCTGACCAGCCTGCAGGCGGTACGGGATCTGAAAAACGCCGGTGTAACCCGACTGAGTATGGGAGTACAATCTTTCAACCCGGACCTGCTTCAATTTATGAACCGGGCGCATAGTGCCCGCCAGGCCGAACAAAGTCTGGACTTCATCCAGCAGGCTGATTTCAAAACCTACACCGTTGATCTTATCTACGGAAATCCCGGACAAACGCTCCGGCAGCTGGAAACCGACATAAAAACATTTTTATCATGGAATCCACCACATATATCGGCTTATGCGCTGACCATTGAACCCGGAACGCGCTTAGGAAAAGCCCTGCAGCTGGGCAGGCTGACCGAGCCGGACGACCATGAAGTAGCCCGACACATGCAGCTGACCGTGAACTTGCTGGCCGATGCCGGACTACATCGCTACGAAGTCAGCAATTTCGCCCTGCCTGGTCACGAGGCGGTGCACAACAGCAGTTACTGGAACCACACCTCGTATCTGGGAATTGGTCCCGGTGCGCACGGTCTCCAACTCAGGAGCACCCCGGACGGTCGGCTCACGGGAGCACTGCGATGGTCGAACCCTGCCGATGTGCGCGCCTACATCCAGATGCATAAAGAAAAGACTTCCACTCGCCGGGAGTTCACACACGGAACCGAGACCGAAATCCTTTCCCCCACGCAGCTCGCTGAAGAGCGCCTGCTCATGGGACTACGTACCTCAGATGGCGTTCAAACAGGTGAACTCCTCGAACGTTACGGCTACCAGCTCTCGGAAAAACAGCTGCGCTATCTGGAAAAAATGCGTTCGGAGGGATATTTCCACCCCCTTTCAGACACAAAATTTACCACCCGGGAGGCCGAACAAAGGCTTCCGGCAACAGAGGGTGGTCTGGCGGAAGTGGAGCAACGACTTGGCGAGGTCGCAGATAATCCATCGGAGGTAAAACAAGATCCCGAATCATCACAGCTGCTCAGGCTAACCGATGCGGGGTTGGCGCTTGCTGACCGTCTCACCCTGGAGTTGCTTTCCTGAGGGATTCATCCGCTGTTTCTTTCAGATTTTGCCTATCATTACAACGCAAACACCTCACATAATCAATTCTCTGACATCTATGTATACAGGATTTCAGCATCTACACTCCTACATGTCGTATCTGGTACTCGCCGGACTCGTCATCAGTATCATAATGGCACTCAAAAACTATCTGACCAGGCAGCCTTTTACCGACAAAGACCGCAAAATGGCACTCCTCGGACTGATACCTACCCATCTTCAGTGGATATTCGGACTCATCCTATATTTTCTTTCACCATTGGGATTATCCAGTCTCTCCGGCGAAGCTATGAGTAACAGCACCTTGCGACTGTACTCCATTGAACATCCCTTTACGATGATTTTGGCGGTGGTACTCATCACCATCGGTTTTGCAAAAGCCAAGCGCGGCAGCGACCCCAAAAAACAATTTATGTTTATCTGGGCTTTTTACCTGCTTGGCCTGCTGCTCATCCTGATACGGATTCCCTGGGCCGCCTGGCCATAAAAACGCCCGGCTGTAAAAACGCCCGGCCATAAAAAACGCCCGGCCATAAAAAACGCCCGGCTGTAAAAACGCCCGGCGGTAAAAACGCCTGGCCATACAACCCCGTGCATGAAGTACCAATCCGGTTGCTATCCCTGTGGGATTATGCCCGGGTGTCCGCAGCCAGTCTGTCTGCCGGGCACCGTTAGTGAACCGTGACACCCCCGGCAGCAGGCAGAGCTGTCAGTCAGGGCAAAGGAGGGCATCGAAGCTCACGCCAGCCGTCCGTCGTGCAGCCTGATCAGTTGTTTCGCAAACGAAGCGTCATGATCCGAGTGCGTGACCATAACGATGGTGGTTCCGTTTTGGTTCAGGTCTTTAAGCAATCCCATTACCTGTTCGCCGTTGGATGAATCCAGATTTCCGGTAGGTTCATCGGCAAATATCAGCTTTTGATTCCCCACAATAGCCCTGCAGATAGCCACACGCTGCTGTTGACCGCCAGAAAGCTGATACGGGAAATGTCCGGACCGATGGGCAATTTCCAGCCGCTCCATAACCTCGCCAACCTTTTTTTTCCGGTTCAGAGAACTCATTCCCTGATAAATCAGCGGCAGCTCGATGTTTTCAAAGACCGTAAGCTCGTCAATCAGATTAAAGCTCTGAAAAATAAAGCCCACATGGTGCTTGCGAAGCAGGGCACGTTCCCGTTCCGTTGCTCCGGACACATCCCGGTTCATGAACTCGTAACGGCCCTCGCAGGGGTTATCCAGCAGACCCAGTACATTCAGCAAGGTCGACTTCCCGCATCCTGACGGACCCATAATCGCCACGAAGTCGCCCTGATCAATAGTCAAATTCACATCATCTAACGCCGTAGTTTCCACATCGGCCGTTTTGTAACGTTTGGTAAGATTCTCTGTTCTGATCATGATTTCATCTGATTGTTGTTCCTGAATTAAAACGACTGCAGTTATTCCAGCATGAGGCGGGTATTATCACCAAAACCCTCATACGACGAGGTTATCACACGCTCACCGGGCTCAAGTCCTTCTTCGATAGCATAGAACCGGGCATTTTGTCGACCAATGCGGATATCCCGGCGCTCCGCAGCAGTACCTTCCGAATTAAGTACGTAGACCCATTGTCCGCCGGTTTGCTGAAAAAATCCGCCCCGGGGAATGAGTACTGCATCCGCCAGATCACTGAATGCCAGTCGTAAACGAATGGTTTGCCCGCGACGGAGCGATGCAGGCGCTGCTCCGGTAAAATCCAGCTCCACCTGGAACCGTCCGTCAATCACTTCCGGAAAAATGCGGGTTACCGCCATGGTCCAGGTCTGCCCTTCAAGATCAAACTCAGCGGTTTGCCCGGCTTCAACACGGGTGATATAAATTTCATCGATTTGAGCGCGCATCCGATACTCCTCCAGCACGTCAATTTGTCCGAGACGCTGCCCCACCGACTTCGTCTCACCTATTTCGGCGTCCAGTGCGGTGAGCTGGCCGGAAATTGGCGCGGTGATTACAAGGTTATCCAGAATGTCGGAGACCAGATCCAGGTTTCGCTGCATATTGACCAGCGACTCTGCGATGAACCGAAGTTCACTTTCTGTGGCGGCTGAGTCCAATGCCAGCTGCTCCGCAAATAAGTCGCGGCGCAGGCGAACCTGTTCAAACTGCTGCAGGGAGCTTTCAAACTGATGCGGTGCAACCAGCCCCCGGCTGAACAAGGTGGAATCACGCTGATAATCCCGTCGGCGTTGCTGCAGTTCCGTCTCATGCGTAAGCAGGTCACTGCGCAGATCAAGCCGCTGCTGCTGCAGGGCGATGCGGGTGTTGCGAAGATTGTTCATCTGTTCGAGAATCTGCGTTTCCCGATTCATCACGTCCAGCTGCAAGTTGTTATTGGAAAGAACCAACAAGGTATCACCGGCAACCACATTCCTTCCGCTTTCGGCCATCACCCTTTCTACCCTGCCCCCCTCAACGGCATCCAAAATAATAGAGCGCAGCGGCACGGCCGCGGCATTTACCGTAATGAACTCCCGGAATGGTGCCCGCTCAACAGCAGATATTGTCAGATTGCCTGTGTCAATTCGCATGGATTGGGAGTCAGACTCCCTGAACCCATACATCCACACCAGGTACAAAACCAGCACAGCCCCGCCTGCGGCAAAGACGGCCGATTTAAAATTCCAGGATGACTTTTCGATTTTTCTGTCCATATATATAAGAGTGTTTCGCAGGCCATTTGTGACAAAAATAATTTTACGGTCCCGCCAACAGACCGCCAAACACAAATTTCACAACGATTTTTTTTTAGTGTAAACCAAATCTTACCTATATTTTTCAACGATTTAAGGGTTTGGTCAACGCGCATAGACTTCTGAGTGCCGCACCTGCAATCTGTATAAAATTTTTAGTCGTAAAACGCCATATTTTATGAATCGCGGTTTTTTCACCTTAGTATTTCGAAGACTCAGAAGCGAGATGCTGTATACCATTATAAAGATTGTCGGCCTCGCAACGGCTCTGGCATCTGCATTTCTGATCTATCTGTACACGGCTGATGAACTCCGTTTCGACCGTCATAACGAGGCTGCTGAAACCCTCTACCGCGTGATACAGATTCCCCGTGAAGGGACCGATCTGGAACCCGCCGCCATAACACCCTTTCCGCTGCACAACCTCCTTCAGGAACAATACCCCCATGTCATTGAAAGCAGTGCGAGGCTGTTCAATAACCGGCTTCCGCGTGTTTCTATGCGCTATGCTGATGGCGAGAAACAATTTTACGAACGGCGATTTTTCTTCGCAGACAGTACGCTCTTCAACATTTTTGATGTGACATTTATTCAGGGCGATGCAGCTACAGCCCTGTCAAGACCCGACGCACTGGTCATGACCCGGGAAACGGCCCGCCGGTATTTCGGAGATGATGATCCCATCGGAAAAGTGGTCCGCTTTGACGGCCGGTTCGACCTCACGGTAACTGCAGTCATTGAGCACCTTCCGGAGACCTCCCACGTGCAATGGGATGTGTTGGCATCGATGGAATCGCTCTCAGGACTATTTCAGGGTGGTATCCCTGAAACCTGGGACTGGAGTATTGTGTGGACCTACGTCCGTGCGGCACAGGGGGTTTCTCAATCGGAGCTGGATGAAGCCCTGGCTCAGCTGTCTGTAGATGTTGAGGACCGTATCCGCTCGTCACCGTCCTGGTTTATTAGCCAGCCGGTTATCGATATCCGTCTGCATTCCGATCTTTACGCTGAAATCGGTCCGGTCAGCAGCATGGCCTACATCAAAATTCTTGCCTGGATAGCCGGGTTCATACTCACTATAGCCGTAATCAATTTTGTGAATATGTCGCTGGCTACATCCGCATCGCGTACGGTAGAAGTGGGGATGCGAAAAGTACTGGGCGCCGGTCGTACACAGATTTTCCGTCAATATATGAGCGAGGCCCTGGTTACGGGGCTGCTGGCCCTGGCCGGAGCTATCTTGTTATTGGTGGCCCTGATGCCATGGTTTGGTGAAATAACGGGCAGAGACGCCACCCTTTCGGTGCTGAAATCTGTGCATTTCTGGGTTTTCGCCGCAGGAATCAGCGTACTTTCCGCCTCGGTAGCCGGTTTATACCCGTCGTTGGTTCTGTCAGGCTGGTCGCCGCTGAAACTATTCCGTGAAAACCGGAATTCCGAGAGCTCCGGGGCGTGGCTGTCGCGCGGGCTGATTTTGATTCAGTTCAGTGTTGCAGCCTTTCTGATTGCCGGTACCTGGGTTGTTTTCAATCAACTGGATTTTATGCGCAATGAACGACTGGGATTTGACCATGAGCAGACCGTTGTCATTCCGGCCGGTTTAACGCGCATGATTTTCTTCTGGGATGCGTATCGCGACCAGGCCCGGCAGCATCCGCAGGTCCGGCAAGTAATTGGTACCAATGTCATCTTTGGCATAGAAAACCAGACGTTTGGCTATCTGATTGATGGCAGGGTTGACGAGGGCGAAGTAACTGTACCTCTATATTTTGTGACAGAAGGATTTGAAGAAGTATTCGGACTGGAGTTGGTTGCCGGCAGAACATTCTCATCCGATTTTATCAATGACGCCACGGAATCGGTCATTGTGAACGAACGGTTTGTACAGCAAATGGGCTACGGTAACCCCCTGGAAGCTATAGGGAGGTCACTGCAGCGAGACAGTTTTCGGTTCAATATCATCGGTGTGGTGCGCGACTTCAACTTTGCCAGCCTTCACACAGAAATTGAACCCCTGGTTTTCGAAATGCCCAAAAATATTCCTGCACAAATCGGCTACGTGATGGCCCGTCTTGAACCGGGTAATCCGGAGGCTGCACTCGGCGCTTTGGAGGCAGCCTGGAAAGAAGTCGATCCAAACCGTCCCTTCGAGTATTTCTGGCTGGATGAGCAAATTCAACAGCAATATGAAAATGAACAACAATTAGCCGGCGTGTCGGGGTTTTTCGCCCTCATCGCCATAGCACTGTCGTGTTTCGGTCTTTTCGGGCTCGCCTCGTACACCACGTTACGGAAACGAAAGTCTGTCGGCATCCGAAAAGTACTGGGCGCCTCTACCGGACAACTGGTGATGCTGTTAAGCCGTGAGTTTATATTGCTGGTAATAGCAGCCAATCTTCTGGCGCTTCCTGCGGTAATCTGGATTATGGGGAGCTGGCTGGAAGGATTCGCATACCGTACTGAAATAGGACCGGTTATTCTGATTTCAACATTCCTGCTCACCATACTGATTGCCTTCTCTTCGGTATCCTGGCAAACCATACGGGCAGCATCGCAGAATCCGGTTGACAGTATACGGCATGAATGAACCCTGTAAACGACGCCGGTGATTATGTCCGGGCTCTGCGATTTTTCATAGGATTCCGAGCGGAATTCCTGTATATTTGAAGTCTGGGGTAAGTCTCATACGACCAGCTCCCTCTGAACTCCGCCAGGACCGGAAGGTAGCAACGGTAAGAGGTTGTAGCGGTGCGATATGAATCGCTTACCCCTTTTTTTATTCTTCCAGCTTTTCCAGAATAATTTCAATAGCCCGCTCCAACTGCGGATCCCGGTTGTTAACACGGTCAGCAAACGTTTTCGGCACCTCTACATCCGGTGCTACACCTGTAAACTCCAGGTTTTCACCTGTAAATGTATACACACCCCAGGAAGGCAGGCGATAGAACGACCCATCCACCAGTCCCGCACCCGAAGTGAAGATAATCCAGCGATACGTCTCCATCCCCACAATAGTGCCCAGTCCCAGTTCACGGAAACCCGCAGCAGTCATTTCGGCGTCGCTGAGCGAATGCTCATTAATCAGAAGCACGGTTGGTTTGATCCCCGGCGTGAAGTTGGATTGAGGTGCAAGCGGACCGCCCCGATACCCCCAGTTCAGGTAGGGTTGCTGCGACAAAAACCGAAGTACTTCGTCGTGCACATTCCCACCGGTATTATAGCGCAGATCCAGAATCAAAGCTTCCCTGTCCTGCCCTTCCGAGACCATCTCCTCCAAAAAATGCTGCAATTCACCGCCGCCCATATTTTTCATATGGATATACGCAATGCGGCCCTCAGACGACTCGTCAACAATTTCCTGGCGTTCATGCATCCATTCATCGTAGAGCAGATTGCGCACCACCGCATACGATACCGGAGTCACCGTGTGCTCAAAACCTTGTCCGTCCCGCTCAAAGCGAAGCACCAGTTCATCCGGTCTGCCGGGGAATGAAAAGTAATACTCTCGGTTTTGACCCTGATCCACCTCAACCCCGTTTACTGCCGTCAAAACGTCGCCAGAACGCAACCCGTCAACGGCAGTCAGTGCCCGGGCACCCCGAACCACCCCCCGCACCTCAAAGGGATTGGCTGAATCAAAGACAATACCCGTGGCGGCTGTGGCACTGCCATGATAGACTTCCTCCTCCGACCCGCTGGAACCAAAACCAATATGCGAGGTATTCAGCTCGCCCAGCATATCGTTTTTCAACTCACGCAGATCGGCCCTACTGCGCACATAAGGCATAAACCGCCGGTAGCGCTCACGGATGGCTTCCCAATCGCGGCCATGAAAATCTTCATTATAGAAATTGGATTCCAGATTGGCCCACATCTCCTCAAACATCTGATCAAATTCCGCACGCAGATTTCGCTGGAACGTATGACGTATGTCCAATTTTTTGACCGATCCACCGGAAAGATTGAGGGTATGAATATCACCGCCGAGTAGCAGCCAGTGCTTTCCGTCGACCTCAACGGGCGATGCAGCCCAAAGCTCAGTACCGGCAATTTTCTCCGTAACCGGCGACTCAAACGGTTCAAAAACCGTCTTCCACAACGCAAAACGACCCTCATCATGGTTCGATCGGTACACCACATAGGTCTTATCACCGTCGATGTGCACAAAAGGACTGGTCTGGGTGCCAAATGAAGGGCCAACCTGCTCCCAGCGGTCTGCCAGACCCCCGGCGTTAATCGTCACTTGAACCAACTGCTCAGCGTCCTCATCGTCCTCGTCGGTTTCAAAAAGCGCCTGAACGCGACCCGATCGCAGGGATGGCTGTATGTAATCGAGCGCAATCCGATAGATATCGGAATCACGCATACCGTAGGGGTAGGCGGGTCGGGTACGGTTAGTCTGAAAATAGATGTACCTGCCGTCGGGCGACCAAAAAGGCTGGGTCTCTGACACGTAGGTATCGGTAATGGCCAGGGTTTGGGCCGTTTCCAGCTCGTGAACGTAGATATTCTGCTCAAATGTGCGGTAGGCTGTGAACAGGATATAGCGATCATCCGGTGAAAACGAAGGCCGTGACCATTGAATATCCCATACCTGATCTTCCACCACGGTTTGACTCTCAAAGGAGCTGAGCTCCATAATCCGCACCTGGTCCCGACCGCTCAGATAGACTGCACGGGTTCGGTCATTGCTTAGTGCTAACCCCCGGTTATTTCGCAGATCCGAAGTACGCTGTATCTCCGGTCCGTTGCCGGAGGCATCCATAGTAAACCAGTTCTGATAGCCGTTCCAGGTTTGGTTAAATAGAATGGTTCGGTTGTCATCCATCCAATACACCTCCATCACCCGTCCATCGCTGCGAGTGGGCATGTGCCGGACAAACTTCCCCTCAGCATCCGAAACAAATAGTTCACCACGGGATACAAAGGCCAGCTTATCGGTATCCGGGGATACGTCAAATGCAGTAATATTTCCCTGAACCCGGAAGTCCTGCCCGCGCTCCAGTGTAGAATTACCAAATACGCTGAATATCACCGGCTGTGCCTGTCCTTCGGCTACATCATAGCGCCACAGCTGATAATCGCGGGTGAAAACCACACGACTTCCATCGGCACTGACCCGCGGATGCTTCACGGAAGTATCAAATTCGGTCAGCAGCACAGGTGTCCCTTCACGGTTGAGCCGGTAGAGGTTATATTCTCCGTTCCAGGCATCGGACACATAGAAAATTGTACCGTCACGACTCACCGAAGGCCACATATTCTTTCCATCGTGGCTGGTCAGCACGCGGTATGCCTCGCCGGAGACACCATCGCCCGTCGAGCCGCCGGTCTGAGGTGCGGAGGCACCTTGTTGGGAGGGAGCCCCGGAGCTGTTGCGACCGCCCGCGTCCGGATCCGGATGATACTGCTCAATTTGTGGAGCAAAAGCACCACGATATCCCTTTCGATGCGCCTGATTCTTGCTTTCCCATGAGGTATTGAACAGGAAACTGCCGTCCGGATGGGCAGCCAGATTATGGTCGTTGACATGATAATGGCGAAATAACCGTGCAGGCGTTCCACCGTCAAGGTCTACCTGCCAGGTGCTGAACCGGTTTTCCCGGTTCGATGTGAAATACAATGTGGAGCTATCCCACGACCATCCCTCCAGCTCGTCGGTCGCTTCGTGCCAGGTCAATTGCCGTATCTCACCGCCACGCAGCGGCATTACATACACGTCCATATTGCCGAACTGTCCGGAGGAGAAAGCCAGCCAATTCCCATCCGGTGATACGGAGGGTCGGGTCTCAACCCCATCCATGGCCGTAATGCGAACCGCCTGTCCGCCGGTTGCGGGCACCTTCCACAAATCACTCTCGTAGCTGAAAATAATGGTCTGACCGTCGGGAGTCAGGGTTGGATGGGAGACAAAAAACGGCGCGGAAGCCCCCGGGACCTGGGGTAAAACCGGGCTTTGGGTTGGTACCGGGACCTGGGTTAAAACCGGGCTTTGAGACTGTATCGAATTTAGGGCCAGTGCCGAATTTGGGGACTGAACCAGACTTTGGGACTGTGCCGTACTCTGAGCCTGTACCGGACTCTGGGACTGTGCCGAACTCTGAGCCTGTACCAGACTTTGGACCTGAATCGTGCTCAAGCCCGTCATTACCATGAAAACCAGCGGGAGCCGTAATAGAAACTTCATAGATAGCCTTCGGTTAAGATATGCAGGATACTCAGAACTATTCAGCGGCACAGGTACTGCAACCAGACACTCGATGGTCTGTTGGGTTACCGGAAAATATGTGGTAACGCCTCCTCCACCGTACTCACCGCAATAATAGTGAGACCTTCCTTAACCTTTTCGGGTATTTCGGAGAGATCTTTCAGGTTATCACGGGGTATGAGTACCTTGGCAATCCGGTTGCGCTGCGCTGCCAGAAGCTTCTCATTGAGTCCGCCGATGGCATACACCTCTCCCCGGAGGGTTATTTCCCCGGTCATGGCCACATCGTGGCGAACCGGCCGGCGCGTAATCAACGACATAATCGCCAGAGCCATGGCCATACCCGCGCTGGGCCCATCCTTGGGAATAGCTCCCTCGGGTATATGCAGGTGAAACTCGTGATTGTCAAAGTAATCATCGGCTATTCTGAGCTCTTCGGCGCGTGAACGGATGTAGGTCAGCGCAGCCTGAGCCGACTCTTTCATTACATCGCCAAGCTGACCGGTCAGTGTGAATTTGGACTTACCCTTAACCACGGCCACATCAATCTGCAGGATGGATCCACCGGTAGACGTCCAGGCCAGACCGTTTATAGAACCGATCTTATCATGCTTGTCTAGATCTCTGTCTCGATATTTCTCAACCCCCAGAAATTCGTGGATCCGCTCCATATTGATGGTGATACTGGACTTTCGTTTACCAGCACTACGGGCATCTACCTCCATACGGGCAATTTTCCGGCAAACCGCCGCCAGCTGCTGTTCCAGTTGCCGCACGCCCGACTCCGCCGTATACTTCCGGATGATTTCCAGAATGGCGTCCGCTTTAAACTTGATCCGCGAGGGGGTTAATCCATGGCTTTCATACAGTTTGGGCAGCAGGTGCTTACGCGCAATCTCCAGTTTATCGTGCTCCAGGTAACCCGGCAGATTGATAATCTCCATGCGATCCAGCAGGGCCGACTGAATATTGCTGGCGACGTTCGCTGTGGTGATGAACATGACCTGGGATAAGTCGAAATCGATATCCAGATAGTGGTCGTTAAACGTTGAATTTTGCTCCGGGTCCAGCACCTCCAGCACCGCCGAGGAGGGATCGCCCCGGAAATCATGACCCAGCTTGTCGATTTCATCCAGAATAATCACCGGATTCATGGTACCGGCCTTTTTGATCCCCTGAATAATCCGGCCCGGCATAGATCCGATGTAGGTTTTGCGATGTCCCCGGATTTCAGCTTCATCGCTGACCCCGCCCAACGCTATACGCACCGTCTTACGACCCAGGGCATTGGCGATCGACTTGGCGAGGGAGGTTTTTCCGGTACCCGGCGGACCAACAAAACACAGGATCTGGCTTTTAATGGACTTGACCAGATTCAGTACTGCGATGTACTCCAGAATGCGTTCCTTGGGTTTTTCCAGCCCAAAATGATCCTTATCCAGCTCTTCCTGAGCCGTTTTCATATCCAGAATATCTTCACTGCGCGTGCCCCAAGGCATGGAAACCAGCCAGTCAATGTAATTGCGGGCAACGGTATACTCCGGCGACATGGCCGGGGTTTTGCGCAGCCTTTCCAACTCTTCGGTGGCCTTGCTGCGTGCCTGTTCGCTCATCTGGAGCGAGTCGATCTGTTCTTTTAACCGGGCCAGCTCCGGATCACCGAAATCGTTTTCATCCAGCTCTTCCTGAAGGGCCCGGATTTGCTCCTGTATGTAGAACCGCTTCTGGGTTTCCTGAATCTCCTCCTGAACGCGCTCATTTATTTTGTTGGAAACCTCCAGGACCTCCAGTTCACTGGTCAGCATGGTCAACAGTCGTTTGAACATAGCATCCAGCGAACGCTCCTGCAGCATTTTCTGACGGTCATCAAGCTCAAGGTCGAGGTAGGAAGCCATGTAAAAAAGCTGCTTGGACGGCTCCGCCTCCGGATCAAAGCCAAGGAGTACCTCCTCGGGCAGCTCGGTATTCATCATCACAAAGCGCTCAAATTTTTCGCGTGTTTTGCGGATGAGGGTTTTCAGCACGGTCCGATTTCGGCTGGAAGGGGCCCCGGTCACCTTGAATGTAGCCGCGAAATAGGGCTCATTTTGAGTGAATTTGCGGATTTTCATCACATCTACCCCGCTGACCAGCACTTTCATCAGGTTATTGGGAAGACGCAGAACCTGAACAATTCGGGCGAGCGTGCCTGTTTTATGCAGCTCATCGGCAGCGGGCTCTTCCTCGTCGGGGTCAACCTGGGTAGCCAGAAGGATGAATTTATGACTGCTGGCAACGGCTTCAATCGCTTTGATGGTGGTGTCACGTCCTACCAGAATGGGAAACATCGTGAACGGAAATATAACCGTATCGCGCAGGGGCAGAACCGGGAGTTCCTCGGGAATATCATCGTTCTCCATGGATGCTTCCAGCAGGAGCTGGTCGATGCCGGAGAGCAGCAGGTCGGAGTCTATCGGTTCGGATGCTTTCTTCTTTTTGGCCATAATGCTGTTGGGTTGTACTTTAGTCGACCGAAAGATAGGGAAAATTGCCGTGTACCGCTGTGGAGGTAAACTTTCGTTCCGGAATTTGTGCGGTCTGGTGTAATATTTTATCGCTGTACGACTCTATATAGCAGATGGAATGTAACTGTGCAGAGCTGTAATTTGTTTAGCCGGCAAAACACGCTGGTTCCGCAGCGCTGTGCAAAACCCGAAACCCGTGATTTTCCCATGATTGAATCCATTTACGTCAAAGACTTTGCCCTTATTGATGAACTGGAGGTAACCCCCGGCGCCGGACTGAATATCATCACCGGTCAGACGGGAGCCGGAAAGTCGATTCTCATCGGTGCACTCAATATGATTCTGGGCGAGCGTGCCGATACAGACACCATCCGGCACGGGGCGCAAAAGGCGGTTGCCGAGGCGCTGATTCGTGTGGGCGATGATACCAGAATCCGCGCTGTACTCAGCGATGCCGAGGTCGAATACCGTGAGGTACTGATTCTTCGCCGGGAAATCCGGGCTTCGGCCAGTCGCGCCTTTATCAACGACACCCCGGTGCCGGTGGGGATCCTCAAAAAAGTGGGCGATCTGCTGGTTGACCTGCATGGACAGCACGACCATCAGCTGCTGCTTCGGGAAGAACACCATCGTGAAGTTGTAGATGGTCTTTCCGCGGTTCAACCTCACCTCAATAGCTACAGAGCTCAGTTTGACCAGGTTGCAGGCCTGCGCAGGGAACTTCAGAAGCTGCAAAAAAAGGAGAAAGAACTCCTTGAAAAGCAGGAACTCTACCGGTTTCAGCTCAGAGAACTGGAGACGGTACAACCGGATCCCCATGAATATGCGGAGCTGGAAAGTGAGATGCGGTTGCTTGATAATGCCGAGGAGCTCGACCAGAAAGCCGGTCTGGTGGTTAGTCTGGGCAGTGAGTCGGATGCCAACGCAGAAGATATCCTCACCGCCATGGGGAACGCACTGGAAGACCTGGTGCGTATTGAAGAGGGTTTCGAAAGCTATCTGCAGGAATTCAATGCGGCCCGGATCAGCATCCGGGAGGCGGTACGGTATGCCGAGCGGTACCGGTCCAATATTGAATTCAACCCGCAGCGGCTTGAATTTTTGCGCGGCCGACAAGCAGAAATCCGTCGTATTGAAAAGAAATACGGCAAAAGTATGGAGGAACTGGTCGCCTACATGGATGAGCTTCGGGAAAACCTGAATCTGGCCGACAATTATGACCTGGAAATTGAGCGACTCCAGCTGCGGGTTGACGAAGCGACGGATCAGCTCCGCGAAAAAGCCGAAATCCTGCATGCCGCCCGCGAGTCCGAGTCTGCCAGACTCGGGGAGAAAATTGTGACTGAGCTGCGCAAATTGGGTATTACCCATGCTGCTTTTCAGACCAAAGTGGAATGGTTATACAGTAACGATGGGTGGCTGACGATCGGAAATCGCCGGGTATCCTGTTCCGAATACGGTGGCGATGAAGTCCGCTTTTACATCTCGACGAACAAGGGAGAAGTTCCCAAGCCCTTGTCGAAAACTGCTTCAGGTGGTGAGATAAGCCGCATCATGCTGGCCCTGAAGTCTATCCTTGCCCGGGAGCAGTCGTTGCCGGTGATGATATTTGATGAGATAGACACGGGAATCAGCGGGGAGGTGGCCGAGCAGGTAGGACAAACCATGCGCGCGCTGGCTTCGCATTGCCAGATTCTGGCTATCACCCACCAGCCTCAGATTGCCTGCCAGGCCCACCATCACTTCAGGGTGTCCAAACAGGAGGAAGGAGAGCGAACCATCACGCATATCCAGAAACTGGAAGCTGAGGAACATGTGCGTGAAGTAGCCACGCTGATGAGTGGCGCAACCCTGAGCGAATCGGCCGTGATCAGTGCCCGCGAGCTGATTGCAAAAGCGGAGATGGCAGACGATTGAGCTCGGTATGCACCATCTCGGTTACGGCCTGAGCATCAATGCCAACTTCACGATACAGCTCTTTTTGAGAGCCGTGTTCAATAATTGCATCCGGAACGCCCATAATTTTTACGGCAAGTCCCGGGTGGTTTTCAGCCACATACTCAGCTACCGCGCTTCCAAAGCCTCCCAGCCGCGTACCATCTTCAATGGTGATGAGTCGCTGGTAACGGTTGGCAATGGTATCGATCAGGGCCGTATCAAGGGGTTTGACAAAACGCATATTGTAATGCCCGACGGAGATACCTTCTTCAGCGAGTTGCGCTGCGGCTTTGACCACCTCGTTACCGATGGTTCCGTAGGATAGTACCGCTATGTCATCTCCCTCGCGAAGCTGCTGCCCCTTACCGATTTCCATCGCAGAGGGCTGCTGGCCTTCCGGAAGGAATCCCTGTGCTTCACCGCGTGGGTAGCGGATGGCAAAAGCACCGTCTTCATAACCTGAGGCCGTGAACATCATGTCACGCAACTCGATTTCATTCATCGGGGCACCGACTACAATATTCGGGATGGCCCGCAGATAGCTGATGTCATACAATCCGTGGTGGGTCGGACCGTCAGCACCTACCAGTCCGGCGCGATCCATACATAGCACAACGGGCAGTTTCTGAATGCAGACATCGTGAATAACCTGGTCATAAGCACGCTGCATGAACGTGGAGTAAATGGCTACGAAGGGTTTCAGACCCTGGGTGGCCAGTCCGGCTGCAAAGGTGACGCCGTGCTGCTCGGCAATGCCTACATCGTATGTTCGCTCAGGCATGAGTTTCATCATCTTGAGCAGGCCCGTACCACTGGGCATGGCTGCAGTGATGCCCACAATACGTCGATCATTTTCAGCAAGATGGATGAGGGTATCGGCAAAAATATCCTGGTATTTGGGCTTGCCGGGTTTGACGGGTTTGACGGCCAGTGAAGCGCCGGACACCTTGTCGAACGGACTGCCCGAGGCGTGCCATTTGACCTGATCTTTCTCGGCGGGCGCAAAACCCTTGCCTTTGACGGTAACCACATGCAGCAGTTTGGGTCCGGGTATTTTTTTCAGATCTTTGAGCGTTCTGGCCAGATTCTTCACATTATGCCCGTCTACGGGACCGTAGTACTTGAATCCGAGCGCCCGGAACAGCGATCCCGGGGTGAGGGCTGTGGTCATGGCCGCCTCCAGCCGGGAAGCTACCTTCCGCATTTTGTCGCCGGCCGACTTAAAATGACCGAGGAGGTCGTACACCTCATCGCGGATTTTATTGAACGTGCCGCTGGATGTGATATCAGCCAGGTACTCATTCAGTGCCCCGACATTCGGGTCGATGGACATACGATTGTCATTGAGGATGACCAGCACATTGCTGTTCATGGCTCCGGCATTGTTCAGTGCCTCAAAGGCAAGCCCTGCCGACATCGATCCGTCTCCGATGACAGCAACCACATGCTTGTCTTCCTGGTTGTGGTCGCGTCCCACCGCCATACCAAGAGCGGCGGAAATAGAGGTACTGGAGTGGCCTACCCCGAAGGTATCGTACGGACTTTCACTGCGTTTCGGAAAACCTGACAGACCGCCGTACTTACGGTTGGTATGAAAATTGTCCCGACGGCCGGTCAGAATCTTATGGCCGTATGCCTGATGGCCCACATCCCATACAATCATATCGTCGGGGGTGTTGTAGGCATGGTGCAGGGCAACGGTGAGCTCAACCACGCCCAGGCTCGCACCGAAGTGCCCCCCATGAATTGAGACTACGTCAATGATATAATCACGCAGCTCAAAGCTGAGATCCAGCAGCTGGTCCTGGCTCAGTTTTCGAATAGCTGCCGGGGAGTTGATAGTAGCCAGCAGGGGTCCGGGAGTTGCAACACGTTCGTCGGCCATCGCTAAGAAGTTTGATCCTGATTTACTTTTTCAATGCGGAGCTCAGCTTGTTCCAGAATTTCGGAGCAGTGTTTGGAGAGTTTCATACCCTCCTCGTACAGCGAAACCGACTCTTCCAGAGAAACAGACCCGTCTTCGAGTTTGTTCACAATCGCTTCCAGCTTTTGTAAAGCTTCTTCAAAACTGATTCGTTCCATGTGCAGGGTTTTCGGAGTGATGGGAGATGTCAATGGCTGACAACTTAGCAAATCAACGCAAAAGCTCCGCGATAAATTCTGTCCGCTGCAGAACGATTTCTAAAATGGATTGATTCTGTATTTGTATTCAAATACTTTTAGCCCACATTGTTAGGAAGGGAAAAAGTATCCAGAACATCACAAAAAAGTAAAAGGAACACTATGGCTTACGTTGTTACAGAACCCTGCGTGAACTGCAAGTACACCAATTGTGCTGCGGTTTGCCCTGTAGACGCTTTCCGGGAAGGACCCAACTTTCTGGTCATCGACCCAAACGAGTGCATTGACTGCGATGCGTGCGTATCGGAATGTCCGGTTGAGGCGATTTATCCGGATGATGAAGTACCAGCAGAATGGGAACACTACATCGACTGGAACGAGCGGCTTGCAGAGAAATGGGAAGATCATGTCATTAATGAAACCAAAGACGCCCTGCCCGATGCTGATGAATGGGCTACCAAGTCGAAATCTACGGATGACATCAAAGAAGACTGGTAATAACGGTCGATCCAGCACAATTCCGGGCCGGTTGTTATCTGACATCCGGCCTTTTTTGTACCCTTTACCATCGCGAAAACAACTTCCTCACCTGTTATGACATCAGACCCATCCACCCAAACAGGCTACCCGCAGATTATGGGCATCCTCAACTGCACGCCCGACTCCTTCTCTGACGGGGGGCGGTTTCTGCAGACCGGGGCGGCCGTTGCACAGGCTGAACGCATGATCGGCGAGGGTGCCGCTATTATTGACGTGGGCGGCGAATCGACAAGGCCCGGCAGCGATCCGGTGACGGTTGATGAGGAGCTTCAACGGGTGATTCCGGTGCTGAAGGCATGTATCCCCCGATGGCCTGAAATCCGTTTTTCCGTTGACACAACCAAATACGCCGTGGCGGAGGCGGCGCTGGAACTGGGTGCACACTACATCAATGATGTCAGCGGACTGCGTGCCGAACCCCGGTTTCCTGAACTTTGTGCTGCCTATGGTGCCGGTCTTATCATCATGCATTCCACAGGCAACCCGAAAACCATGCAGGACAATCCGGTTTATGAGGTTGTAGTTGCCGAGGTACTTGAAGCGCTTACCACCAGCGCCATGGAAGCGCGGCAGGCGGGTGTGCGGGAAGTCATCATTGATCCGGGCATTGGATTCGGCAAGACCTTGGAGCATAATCTGGAGCTGATCCGTGCTATACCCGATTTTGCAGCCAGCGGCTGGCCGGTACTCATCGGGGCCTCCCGAAAATCGATGTTGGGTGCCATCCTGAACGGCAGACCGGCGGAGGGCCGGGTAGCAGGCACCATCGCACTGCACTTTTACGCACTCATGAAAGGAGCACACATCCTGCGGGTACACGACGTTCAGCAGGCGCATGACTCCCTGCTGGTATTCAAACACCTAACGGAATTGTAAACTTTTTAAAGTATATTCCCCCAACAGTAAAAATGCCCCGAACCTTCAGCAAATGCCACATTGATTCCCTTAGGCTTCCTTGACTTTGGCTTAAAAGACCTCATCGAGACCGCCATTATCGCAGCGGCCATTTTTTATATGTACCGCTGGATACGCGGTTCATTTGCAGTGCCTGCTTTCCTGGGAATCCTCATCATTTTTGCCGTTAACGCCTTAGTGAGTCTGCTCGGATTCACCACCATCAACTTCATCCTTCGTCGCATCACCGACGTAGGTATCCTGGCGGTCATCATCATATTCCAGCCGGAAATCCGGAAATTGCTCTACAATCTGGGTCAGAATACCCGGTTCGACAAATTCTTCTCCCAGAAAGAAAGTGACACGGTAGTGGATGAAGTCGTTGATGCGGTGAAGTCTATGGCCCGGGTAAAAACCGGCGCCCTCATCGTTTTTTCGAAATCGGCCACGCTCAACGACCTCGTTGACGCCGGCATTCCCCTTGACGCGCGGGTCACCAGCAAACTGCTGGTCACAATTTTCCAGAAAGATACCCCCCTGCATGACGGGGCTGTGGTCATCCGCAACGACCGTATCGTGGCGGCCAGCTGTTACCTGCCCATCAGCCAGAACCCCAATATTTCATCGGTTTTCGGAACACGGCACCGCGCTGCCCTGGGGATCAGTGAAACCAGCAACGTGCTGGTGGTGGTCGTTTCGGAAGAAACCGGGCGGATTTCCGTTGCTCGAAGCGGCTCGCTGGTGAGCGGCATGACCATTCAGAAACTACGCGCCGAAATGGAACAACACCTGACCGACAAGCACCGCAGTGAGGATGCAGCTGTCGGTTTCAGTGGCAAGAGCGAGGAGTAATGGTTGCGGCCTTGCAACTCCCCACAGCCTTCCCTGACCTGGACTGGTTGTACCGATGGATGCATTCCGATGTGATGTTGTTGCATACCGGTGCCACCTTCAACCGGAAAAGCAGCGTCCACAGGGGGAAAATCCGCCAGCCGAACGGCACCCAGTGGGTCTATATGCCGGTTCACCCCGAAGACCGACGGCTCCCCTTGCACACCTGCAGAACCGATCCGGACTCCGGGTGGCTAACGCCCCTGCTGCGATCCTTTGAATTCAATTACCGTAACAGTCCGTATTTCGACCACTATGAACCCGAAATACGGGCCGACTTCCAACAGGCGGCCGCTATGTCGTCCTGGCTCGAGGCGGCCACCCACCTGAACCAGCGGTTATGGCAATACCTTGAGATCCCCTCGCTGCCCCCCGTTGAATACATTCCTGACAACAACGCACCACTGTTAAATCCGGATAATAATCACGATACTGTTCGCATACTTCCCGAAAAAAATTCCAGAAACTACCTGGATACACTTGGTTTAAAAATCGATAATACTCCGGTTGATATCAGCAATCGCATCCGGTATGACCAGCATTTTGGCGGATTTGAAGCAGGCTGCTGCCTGTACGATGTACTCTTTGAGACGGGTCCGGATTTTTGGCAGATAGTTGATGCTATGGTCGAAGTCAGCCTTAATGGGGCATGATTCAGACGAAAATAGGAATCTGCAGACAACAGTAGGTCTACACTTTAAACGACATGCAGACAAAGACATCCCGGACGATATTCTCACAGATTGTTCCCACGAAATTAGACATTGTTTCTAACTAAACAATTCCATACAATGTATTGATGTCTGTCAACAGCAATCGTCAGGGGGCTTACAAGGTTGTTGCAATGAAGGACCGAGGTGTGTTCAATTCAATCAATACACGTGCGCTTAGCTTATGAAAGAAGAATCGTCCGCGTCGTCTCCCGGGTTCATTCCGGACAACAGCTACCCCGAAGAGCTGCAACGAATAGCAGATCAGTCGCCCATTGTTATGATGCGCTGGAAGAATGCCCCCGGGTGGCCCGTTGAATTCGTCTCCGGCAGCATAAGTCAGTGGGGATATACATCGGATGATTTTCTTGATGGTAAGCTGGATCATGTAAGCATCGTACATCCGGATGATGTTGATCGGATGAATGCCGAAATTGATGTACTATTAGCCAGACAGCAGGCCAATTACGAGCAATTCTACCGCATTGTCTGCAAAGATGGTCGTGTTATATGGGTTGACGACCGTACCTGGGTTGAGTATGATGATAGCGGTGTTCCCAAAGTAATCAGTGGTGTTCTCATCGACGTAACCCGGCGTATTGAGGCTGAATCGAGGCATTATGAAGACCGGCAAAAGCTGCAGGAAGCTATTAATGCCAGCAATGTAGGCTTTTACGATTACCGCACTGCCACCGGAGAAGTCTTTTACTCCGATGAATGGAAAACCCAGCTCGGTTACCAACCGGATGAACTGGAAGACGACTACGACACCTGGTACGGGTTGCTGCATCCGGAAGACCGTGAGGCAGCGGCCGGTCGACTGCGCGACTTCGGTGATAATTCCTCTGCCAAAAACTACGAGAGTCAGTTCAGGTTGCGCTGCAAAGACGGCCGTTACAAATGGATCCAGGCAAGGGGTACCGCCACCCGTACTGACGGTGGAAAATTACTGAAAATGGTCGGCTCTCACATTGACATTACCGATAAAATTGAAAAGCAGCAGCAGCTCGAAGAAGCCTTGAAACAGAAGAATGTCCTGCTATCCGAAATTCACCACCGTGTCAAGAATAACCTGGCGGTAGTCTCCAGCATACTCCAGCTGCAACTGGATCGCCTCGGCTCGCAGGCCGACCAAAACATCTTCCTGGATACCATTACCAAGGTCCGGTCCATATCGCTGGTTCATGAAGCGTTGTATCACAGTGAGAATTACGGCGAACTCTGCCTGGATGCGTATCTGCCCAAAGTGATTGATGCCATCCGCGATACCATGAATTCACCGGAGCTTACGGTTGAAGTTGAATTCAGTCTGGATTGCCGGCAGATCACCGTAGAACAGGCTGTACCCATAGGTTTACTCGTCAATGAAGTGATTACCAACGCGTTTAAGCATGCATTTCCAGACCGTAGTACCGGCTGCATCCAGGTACTGTTGCAAAGCTCAGGTGACCAGACAGAACTGATTATCCGTGACAACGGAGTAGGAATTGCGCCGGAATCATTGCAAAAACGCGACAGCCTGGGCATGCAGATTATTGAAGGATTGGCTTTGCAGATAGGCGGCAACGCTGAGGTCACCTCCAGCCCGGACGGAACACAGGTACGGCTTGAATTTGGGGAAATGCCGTAATTATACAGGTCACGCTGTTCGGGGCTTTTTGCGGTTTATTTTACTGAGGCGATGCGTATCTTGCCAGACAGGGCTAGCTGAATATGGCTCACCGCCGATCAGGGTTCAGCGCCCCCGTGAACACATCATCTGCACGCAATCCTTTACGCTTATGTCCACCACCCGGGAATCACTCATGGACTCCACCGACCTCCCCGCTATCAATGCCCGGTCGGAATCCCAGGTTGCCCAACCCGATATTCATCGCGATACCCTTCTGCGCCGGCTCTACGCCAACGATGCCTCCATGTACGAGGAACAACCTGAAGGCGTTTTTTTCCCACAAAACGGCGATGATATCCGTGACCTGGTAAAATGGTGTGCGGTGCATCGTACCCCCATTACCGCCAGGGCAGCGGGAACGAGTCTGGCCGGTCAAACTACCGGCGGCGGCGTTGTCATGGACACTTCCCGGCACATGTCGAGTATTCTGGAAATCCGCCCTGCAGAAGGTCGAGCCACGGTACAACCCGGTGTCATCCGCGACACCCTGAATCGCGAGGCCGCTGTTCACGGCCTGCAGTTTGGTCCGGATACCTCCACCACCAACCGTTGTATGCTCGGAGGCATGATTGGCAACAACTCTGCCGGATCCTTCTCCCTGAAACACCGTACCACCCGTGAACATGTGCAGACCATGCGAGTAGTATTGAGCGATGGTTCCCTGGCCGAATTCGGTCCGCTCACCAACGAAGAACTTGAAGCCAAAAGACAACGCAAAACACTGGAAGGCCGCATCTACCGGGAAATGCTGGCATTGCTTGAAGCCAATAAAGACGCCATTCTGGACAGCTACCCGCATCCCGATATCACCCGGCGAAATACGGGTTATGCGCTGGACCGCCTCTGTGAGATGGAACCCCTCACCCCGGGCGGGCGACCTTTCAATATGGCTGAATTACTGTGCGGAAGCGAGGGTACCCTGGCGATGACCGTTGACGCCGATGTCAGACTGGTCCCGCTGCCAAAGCACAAAATTCTGTTAATCGGCCAGTACACCACCCTGCGTGAATCCATGTTGGCCACGGTGGAAGCGGTCAAGGCCGTCCCCCCTCCTGCAGTCGGAGAAACCCGTGAAGACGGGGAACTCGGCGCGGTGGAGCTCATCGACGACATCATTATCAAAGCTACCGAACTGAATCTGGAACAGAGCAGGAACCGGTTTTTCATCGTTGGCGAGCCCAAAGCCGTTCTGATTATGCAACTGGAGGGTGGCGATGCAGACAAGCTTGTAGCCCGGGCCAAAGCCCTTGGGGAACAGCTCAAAACCGATGGACTTGGCTACGACTACCAGATTTTCACCCAGCCAGAAGACATGCATAAAGTCTGGGAGCTTCGCAAGGCCGGACTCGGTCTGCTCATGGGTACCTGGGCGGAGTCGCGCACCCCGGAATTTATCGAAGACACCTCCGTGCGTGTAGAAGACCTCCCCGCGTATATCGAGGAGTTTGAAGCTATTATGCGCCGCTATGACACCCACAGTGTCTACTACGCCCATGCCTCGGTAGGCGAACTGCACCTGCGACCCGAGCTGAACCTGACGACACGGGAAGGCTTCGAAAAAATGAAGCAGATTGCCGTGGATGTAGCCAGATTGGTAAAAAAATACCGCGGATCACTCAGTGGCGAGCACGGCGACGGCCGGGTCCGGGCTCCGTACATTGAACTGGTTCTGGGCACTGAAATGATGCCGCTCTTGCGTCAGGTCAAGCAGATCTGGGATCCGAACGGCATTTTCAATCCGGGCAAAATTGTGGACCCCAAACCCATGGATGCCGACCTCCGGTTCTACCCTGAGGAGGAAATCCCGACGTTCAATACCGTGTTTCATTACCGGAACGAAGGGAATTTCATGGCGCTGGTGGATAAGTGCAACGGAGCGGGCGTGTGCCGGAAACTGGCTGAAAGCGGAGGCACCATGTGTCCGTCCTACATGGCTACCCGCGATGAAAAAGACTCCACCCGCGGACGTGCCAACGTCTTCCGACAGGTTTTCCGCGGGGAACGTTACGATGCCTTCTCCAACGACGATCTGCATGATGCGCTTAGCCTTTGCCTGAGCTGCAAGGCCTGCAAAACCGAGTGCCCGGCCAATGTTGACATGGCCAAAATGAAGGCGGAGTTCACCCAGGGCCGGCACGACCGCGCCGGTGCACCGCTGAGCTACCATTTTTTCGGTCGACCCGAGCTTTTTTATCCGCTGACCGCACCCTTCTCCGGCCTGGTAAACTGGATGAACCGGCTGAACCCGGTCAAGGAAATCTACAAAACCCTGTTCAACATCCATCCCGACCGAAATTTGCCGGAGTTTTCCGCACAGACGTTTCAGCAGTGGTTTCGCAAACGGCAACCCAAACCGGATTCCGGGTCGCAAAATCCGGGCGCCACATCACCAGGAACACATACAAGCGGTTTCCAAACAGTCACTGAAGTCGGTAGCAGACACGTGACCGGATCACAGGCTGCCGGCAAACAGGCCCGTAAAGGCACCCCCATCCGCGGTAAAGTCCTCATTATGGTGGATGTTTTCATGAATTACAACGAACCGGAAGTAGGCAGGGCGATGGTACACGTGCTGGAACATCTGGGCTATGAGGTGCTGGTTACCCAACCGCTGGCAAGCGGCCGGACCCAGCTATCGAAAGGCTTTGTGCGGGATGCCCGGAGCATAGCCCATAAGAACATCGGTCTGCTCACGCCCTACGCTTCGGAAGGAATCCCGATTATCGGCCAGGAGCCCTCGGAAATCCTCTCCCTTCGCGATGAATATCTGGATTTATGCGATGACGACCGGTTGGATGGTGCCCGGAAAGTAGCCGCTTCGGCCTACCTGTTCGAGGAGTTTTTACAGAAACACTTTGCCGCATTCCCCGAAGATGCAAACCGTTTCGACGCGCGGGGGCGACAGGCCGTGGTGCACGGTCACTGCCATGCCAAGGCCCTGGTAGGCATGGAGCCGGTCATGGAAGTGCTGGAAAAGATTGGTTACCAAGCCGAAAATCTGCCCACCGGCTGCTGTGGAATGGCAGGTAGTTTCGGGTATGAAAACGAGCATTTTGAAATCTCTCAGCAGATTGGAGAAATGGTGCTATTCCCACGGTTGCGAAGTACCCCGGAAGAGACCGAAATATGTGCTCACGGGTTTTCATGCAGGCATCAGATTGCCGATGGTGTTGATCGTACCGCACACCATACTGCCGTGCTGGTCCGAAATGCGATGAAGCCCGGCTAACACGGCTCCATCCGTACCATATCACCTGTCAATCACAACGGTATAGCGTTATACCGGGTTAACTTAAACGCTATAGCATCACAATGGGCCAACGAAAACGACATATCGGTATAATGCAACCCGAATTCCTTGTCAGGTCAACGCTATAGCGTCACCGTAAAAGCGGCACTTTTCAGTACACCCGTCCAGCCGGGCTCAGAACATACGCACCATTTTCCACTCGAAACAGCGATTCTGGTCGTGGAGGGGCTTCAACAGGGACGTCATTTCGAAACCAAGTCTCTTATACAGCCGGTGCGCACCCAGAAACTGGGTATCCGTCCATAGATGAACCTGATCAACGCCTTCTGACTCGGCCAGATCCAGGACGTGTTGTATCATCCATCGACCTACACCTTTCCCACGGACGTCCTCGTCCAGGTAAACCCGGCTCAGACAGGCTCCTTCATGGTTGTATTTCAGGGCGATGACACCGCAGATTCGCTCGCCATCCAGACGGATAGTGAACAAACGAGGCCGACCTGCCTTCATGGCATTCAGTCCGTAATATCCATGGAAGTTCACGAAATCAGGCAGCTCATCCTCCAGCCGAAAAACCCACCCGTACTCGTGAAAGACCCGCTCCACAATGTTGCCCAAAGCCGGTATCTCATCCGGTCGGGCCAGGTCCATGGATAAATTCCGGTAAAAAACGGGAAATTCAGCTGATTTTGACATATTTTGAATACTTAAGACGACCAAAGCTCACGATACTACCTGAAATTCTCAACTATGATTATCATCATTGGAGCCGGTCCGATAGGACTGGCCTGCGGCATCGCGCTGAAACGCAAAAATATCCCTTTCCGGATTATCGACAAAGGCTGTCTGACCAATTCGATTTACCATTATCCGGTTAACATGACCTTTTTTTCAACGTCAGACCGACTTGAAATCGGGGGCATACCGTTTATTTCCCATAACGTCAAACCCACCCGGAGGGAGGCCCTGGAATACTATCGGCGGGTAACCGAGCACTTCCAGCTTCCCGTGCATCTTTATGAAAAGGTGAGCTCCATCAGCGGTAATGACGGCAATTTCACGGTTACTACAGACAAGGCCACCTACCAGGCTCAAAAAGTGGTGATTGCATCCGGATTCTACAGTGATCCGCACCGGATGAACGTACCCGGGGAAGACCTGCCCAAAGTGAAACACTACTATGACGAGCCCCACCCCTATGCCTTTCAGAATGTGGTGGTCATCGGAGCCGGAAATTCCGGGGTTGACGTAGCACTGGAAACCTACCGGGCGGGCTCGAAGGTGACCATGGTTGTGCGTGCCCCTGAAATCAAAAGAACGGTCAAATACTGGGTCCGGCCCGACATCGAGAACCGCATAAAAAATGGCGAAATTGCAGCCTATTTCAACACGGACATTGTGCGGATTAACGAGAAAACGGTAACGCTTCGGACTCCGGAGGGTGAAAAGACCATTGACAACGATTTCGTACTGGCAATGACCGGATACGAACCCGACTTTTCACTGCTGCGTGATGCCGGCGTTGCATTTCAGGAGGATGAAGCCCGTACCCCGGAATATGAGGAAGCCACGATGGAATCGAACAAAAAGGGGCTCTATCTGGCAGGGGTGGTTTGCGGGGGATTGAACACGAGTAAATGGTTCATCGAAAACGCACGCTACCATGCCGATCTGATTGCGAAGCACATTGCGGAGGTAATGGACTGAGTTGCTAAACCGAAGTTACCGGGCCGCTTAATGCGCGATAACCGGGTTTAGTCCAGCCAGGTACGCAGTTTATTGATCAGGTCTTCTTTTCGGACCGGCTTGGCGATGAGATCAACAAAACCGGCTCCTTCAATACGATCGTTTTCCAGCATGGCGTGTCCTGAAAGAGCAACAAGCGGGGCTGTACAACCCAGATCACGTATTTTTCGGGCGGCTTCAAATCCGTCCATCACCGGCATTTTGATATCAAGCAGAACGATAGTTGCGTCGGGATTCGCCTGATAGGCCTCAACAGCCGCCTGCCCTGTTTCGGCAATAATCAATGTTACGTTCGTCTTTTTCAGCGCGATCTTCATGTACATAATGTTGACCGGCTCGTCTTCGGCCAGGATTATTTTTTTGCCGGACCAGTCGGGAGCCGGCAGTGATGTTGCACTCATGGATATAGTTTGAGGGGTTTCGTCGGGATCGGTAATTACGTGGGGTAATTTCAGAAAGAAGGTACTGCCTTTTCCGGGCAATGATGTTACGGTTAGTTCACCTCCCAAAAGATGCGCATAACCTCGGGATATGGCAAGTCCAAGTCCTGTACCTCTGGAGATATACTGATTATCCTGATCGAGCTGCTGAAAGCGGTCGAAGATGACATTCAGATGATCCGCTTCAATGCCTTTACCACTGTCTTTGATGGAAAAAACCAGCAGGCCATCAATGATATTAGCACGGAGTGACACACTGCCTTCGGGGGTAAATTTCAGGGCATTATCGAGCAGATTGGTGAGGATTTGCCGGATTTTCAGCGGGTCAGATAATACAAAATCCTCATAATCTTCCAAAAACGTGTGTGTTGAGAAATAAAGTCCCCGGTGCGCTGCCTGGGGCTGCACACTTTTTTCCACGTTTGCCAACAAGTTCCGAACCGAGAATCCGCTCATGCGGACTTCTTCGTGTCCGGCTTCAATCTTTGATATGTCAATGATATCGTTGATGATGGCCAGGAGCTGCTCAGCATTGTCTTCAATGATTCCAAGGTACTCGTTGCGCTCGGTTTCAGGCAATTCATGATCTTTCAGGATACCGGCAAACCCGATAATACCGTTCATGGGATTGCGGATTTCGTGCGACATATTTGCCAGGAATGCGCTCTTTAAGCGATCGCTTTCCTCCGCTCTGATCCGCGCCATAACCAATTCCTGCTCGTTTTTTTTGCGTTCGGTGATATCGCGGAACAGCAGGAGTGTTCCGGCGGAGGCCCGGTCAACCGAGGAAAGTCTTGTGGCGGTAACCTCCACTGTAATTCGTGACGGTCTGTTTAGAACCAGCTCGATTTCCATCGAGGTGGCTTCCTCCTTGCCAAGTAACTTTCTGATGAGGATAAAATGAGCAGGTAGTTCTGCGAAATCCTTGCCGATGATATCAGAACCCGGCGGAAACAGATACTCCTGCATTTTGGTGTTGCAATAAACAACCCGCTGCAGGTTATCCAAAACCATAACGCCCTCGTTCAAACCCTCCACAACTTTGTCGCGCGCAACCGGAACAATATCAAAAAGTTTAAAGCGAAGCAGTCCAAGTCCGATAGCCAGTCCCGATGCGGTAAAGACCACCGGTGTCATATCCAGGTACTCATAAGGCCGGAATCCCAGATGATACAGGGCGTTTACGAACCAGGGGATCAGTACCCCGGCGAGTACTACGATGGTTTGTTTGCGATAGATGGGAGCGGCTATGTTGTAATAGCGCATGAGCAGCGCTACGCCGATGATGAGAAGAATGTAGAAATAGTACAGATGCACCAGATACCACGGTCCGCGCGTAAAACTGAGCATAGGAAAGGGGGTATCAGGAGCAACCCCGTAGGTGGCATAGTGAAGATGATGCCAGGGATTGGTCCAAACTATGAGAATAGTCAGCACCGGTATGGCAAAGATAATGGCAACATTACGTGGGGTGAGCCAGTGTTCCCTTCCGGTAAACGCGAAGGTGAAGGTAATCCAGAAGGCCGGAATCATGGCGATTCCGAGATATTCAATGTTTAACCAGAAAAGTATGGTTTCCAATTGGGTTGCGGTCAGCTCAAAGGCATATGCTGCCGCCCAGATTGAAAGGGAGTACATCATCCAGGCAAAATTCCTGCCTGCCAGTCCGGTGCGATTCAGCAGTAGCGTTGCCAGCACACCCGTGGCCAGGGCAGAAATAATCAGAAGAACGGAGAAAACATTGAACTGAAGCATAAATAGCTGTTGGCCGGTACTGCTTGTGCTGATGAACCTCTATGATTCCCGGTTAAGGTTGGCGATTGGATTAGGATTACCGACTTCGTATGCAATATATCATGAATTCATGAGTCAGAATAATTAAGATATGGAGCTCAGATTCGCACGGGCAGCCCACACTGCGTATATTACTGTATAAAAACTACCAACAAGTAAACAATATAACGGCGTATTGCGGCTACGCTGAATCAGTCCATACTCGAAAAATCATCCATAAGCAACCTATGTGCGGACCTATACAGGAACAATCGTCCGTACCCGTCGTTCTAATACCTTATCTAACCATCACAAAATTACATTATGAAACTACACACGCTGCTATTTGCACTTTGTCTGATTACCTCTTCACTCGCATTCACTACACAAACACAGGCTCAAACCCAGAGCGGCGATTTCGGCCTGGGTGTCATCCTCGGGGAACCGACCGGCCTTTCCGCTAAAGTATTTCAGGGGAATAACCGCGCTTTTGCCCTGGGTGCTGCATGGTCCTTCGGTAATGAAGCAAGCCTGCACCTGCATGCCGACTACCTGATCCATCGCTTCGACCTGATCAGTGTCGATTCAGGCAGACTGCCTGTTTACTATGGTATTGGTGCGCGGGCACGCCTGGCTGACGATCCGAATATTGGCGTGCGTATCCCCATCGGTGTGAGTTATTACTTCGCCAACGATCCCCTTGAACTGTTCTTCGAAATCGTGCCGATTCTGGATCTGGCTCCTGCCACTGAGTTTTCCGGAAACGGCGGATTCGGAATCCGCTACTATTTCGGCAAAATGTAACGCATCACCCCTGCATGGTGCCTGTCTATGCTCCAACGGTGCATGGCAGGTGTTCTCAGGCAAGCTGTAAATATCGTTCAGGCTGACCGCCCGGCAACTTCGTGAAAACAGAAGTTCGGCACGGATGCAGCCTGGATGATAATCAGGAATTTTCAGGCAGCATGGCTCAGGTGTACATCCTCAGTACAAAACCCTCCTGATTTCCATGCCGTCGCTCTCATACACCAGCGCTCCGTGTAAACTGGTAAATCCGACGTGACCGGCGTAACGGTGTAACTCACGGGCCGCTTCACGATGGGGATGCCGGTGACGGTTACGATACCCCAGGGATACGGCAACCCAGTCCGGGTTTACCCGTTGCATAAACGACGGTGTTGAAGAGGTCCTGGATCCATGATGACCCGCCTTGTACCAGTTGGATTTCAGAAAATCATCAAAGCGTCCTGCCATGGCCTGTTCTGCATGGTGTTCGGCGTCGCCGGTGAGCAGCAGGGATGTCTGGCCGTAGATTACCTTGACTGAAACCGAATAGGCATTCGGGTCGGAGCCTGTGGGTTTACTGTCCGGATGTAAAACCAGGATACGAATCGCGGGATCAATATCCAGATAGTCGCCCATGCGAAGTTCTGCTACAGGAATTCCCTGCCGCGACGCAGCGGCCATATATCCGGTGAACACCGCTGAATGAAACTCCATGGGCGATTGGTAAATTACGTCGATGGGGAATTCCTCTATGAGGGAGAGCATACCTCCGATATGGTCGGCATGGGGGTGCGATAAAATAACGGCATCCAGTTTCCGTATACCTCGTGCCCGCAGATCGGGCACGAGTACCGATCGGCCGCTGTTCTGAAACGGGGTTAACACACCGGTATCGTATAAAATATTTTTACCGGATGGAGTCTGCAGCAGCACGGCATCACCCTGCCCTACATCGTAGACCACCACTCGCAGCAAATCGGTCCTGCGCTTTTCGACCAGTTCGCCAGCCTGCATCACGCATAAAACCATCAGAACGGCAATAAGCCATTTCATGCGCAGAGCGGGATTCTGCAATGTAGCCAGGCATCCGACCCCCGCAAACCAGAGCACCCCCGTGAAAGGCGACAGGGATGTTATCTGGATCCAGGACGCGTCCTGCGTGCCCACCACCTCCACCACCCACAGGAGTATCCGTGCCAGATACTCACCCGGTACCATCACGTAGCCGGCAGAGACCGGCCATAGCGCAGACACAGGAAGGGCCAGCATCGACCATAAAAACAACGCCTGGGTTACGGGAACACCGAGTGTATTGGCCAGCGGACCGGCAATGGAGAACTCGCCAAATGTTCCGGCCAGTATCGGAAACAACCCGGCCTGTACTACCACACTGATTCCTAAAAACAAGGTAAATGAGCCCGACCATTTAAATCGCCAGGCCGATGGTACCCCGTCACGGAGTACCGGTCCCAGAACAAGTATCAGAATCACCGCTACAAACGACATCTGAAACCCCACATCAAACAGGGAATCCGGATTCCAAAGGAGCAAGAGTATGGCCGCAACACCGGTTGTATTCAAAGAATCGCGGTTTCGCTGGAACAGTTTGCCAACAGCCAGCAGGCTGGCGGTTATTGACGCCCTGCTGACCGAGGACGAAAAACCCGTAATGCCGGCATAAAAAAGCAGAATTATAGCTATAATCGCCAACCCAAGGGCTTTACCCGACTCACGGACCCAGAACAGGGGAATAATCAGCCATACCGGCATAAGTACAAAGCCCACATGCATTCCGGAAACAGCCATTAAGTGCGACAGTCCCGCCCGGGAGAAAGCCGTACGCACCTCCCGGTCCATCTCCCCTTTATCGCCCAGCAAAATTGCCTTGAACAGTGGTCGCACATCCTCGCGAACACTGCGTTCAAGCAGGGCATTCATGGCCGCACGCCACCATAGCCAATCCAATCGACTGGTGCGGTGTGTACTCGCCGAGACCGCGTCCAGCTGACCAACAACCTGAATCCCGTCAGATTTCAACCAGCGGGCTACGTCAAACGCAAGGGGATTCCGCCGCTGCGGGAAATCGCGTATCGTCACTTCCGCCTGCATATAATGGTTCTGACGGGTTTGCAGGGCGAGCATGGTATCCGGTCGAAAAGCGCGGACCTGCAGCCGGGTCTCCAGATTGAGCCAATGACCGCGCACCAGCACCGAATCGACCTGCAGGACGGCACTCAGTGTACCGGCATCACTCAGCCGTGCTTCCCGAACTACACCGGCAACCTCCACAGTGGCCCCGGACAGCCCCTTGAGCAAGGCTACCGGCACCTCCGGCAGCTCCGATCTGAATCCGGTATGGAGTGCTCCCGCCAGAACCAGCAGCACGACGTACCCCCAGCGAACCGCAGCCGCCAGCGTCATCGATAGATTCCGGTAACTGACCAGCTCCATGATAACCTGTATCAGTACAAGCACGGCAAACAATACGGGCGAAAGGTGTAATCCCCGCTCTCCCGCCAGAATACCGGCAATCAGACACAGCGCTGCCCGCACAGCCGGATAGCGTGCATATGGAAAATGATAGGTAGCGGAATCGATGTTCATTGAAACGGTGTTCCATTGTTCACGTATCTTATATAGAGTGCAGATCGGCCCGATTATTTCATAAATCCGCACAAATTTCACACTAAAAGATTCCCATGCAGCCCATCATCCTGCGCTCTCCGCGCTTCGACGATCAAAAAATCAAGCTCCCCGGGGAGATAGCCCGGCTCTCCGTTCCATTCAACGGCTCGGTTGGTTCCCCTGCCGGCGACTCCTACCCGGTCAATCGTAATATCATTGAGCTGCTGACAGGCAACTACCCCAGAACCACCCTCGCTCAGGACAGCAATTTCATCCCGTTAACGGCGAAAGGCTACGAGGACTACTGGCGCAAAACCTCCATTAAGTCCATCAGCGGGCAGGACTTCTCGATGGCGGATGAACAAAATTTACTGTGCGACTGGCTGGATCCCCGTGCCGGTGATGTCATTGCCGACCTGGGAACCTCCACCGGATTATACCCCCGCACCCTGTATCGTCATCAGCCGGAATGCCACCCCATAGCTATCGATCTTTCCCTGCCTATGCTGCAGGAGGCGCGCCAACGGGCAATTAAAGAGGGGTGTGAGCTAACCCTGCTTCAGGCCAACGCCGAGGAGCTTCCATTTTTTGCCGGAAGTCTGGATGCTCTGAGCTGCGGAGGGTCGCTCAACGAGTTTTATGACCCCCAGAAAGCCCTGTACGAGGCTAGAAGGGTGCTGAAAAAAGATGGACGCTTCTTCATGATGTACCTGCTGGAAGCCGAGACCCTGGCCGGTCGGCTGCTGCAGAAGGCCTCTTCGCTGGGCGGGATTAAATTCTGGTCCCGCGATGCCTCCTTTCATCTGATTACCCGGTCGGGATTCCATATCGAAAAAGAAAAGCAGCTGGGTATCGTGCAGTTTGTTTTACTGCGCGCCGGCGATTAAGCCTTGTCGGCTGGTACTTGTGCATCTGCCTGGGTTGTTTACTGCGCGCCGGCGACTAAGCCTTGGGTTTCATCGCCTGAAAAGCACCGAAATCGGCATACCCTTCTGGCCGCTGAGCAATTCCTCGGCGTTTCCACCGTTCACCGCGATCTCCAGGTGACCGCTGCCGCCCACCAACGCAGCCGGCGAACCAGCGTCCACATCGGCATAGGTTCGCACAATTTCCTTAAGGATGGTATTGCCAACATAAATTTTGACGCCGTTTTTCACCGGCATACCCTCCAGCATCTCGCGGGTTATGTTGGTGATAAGGTTGCCATAGCGATCGATGTGCATGACCCAGCCCTGAACTCCCTCACTGTCGGCCACGGGGAGGGCCCAACGATAGGATATCAGCGTATCAATAGGCACCCCGAGGGTATCCAGTTCAACGCCTTTGCTCAGGTGCGCGGCAATGGGCGCGAAAATATCACGACCGTGGAAGGTGTTGGATCGCTCATTCGACCAAAAACTGGTATTGGTTAATTCGTAGGCATCGTGCGGGTGCTGATCGGCAATCAGGGAAAAAATCCCGTTGTCAGGCCCCACAAACAGCTGGTCTTTGATGCGAACGGCAACCGGTCGTCTGCTGGTACCCACTCCGGGATCAACCACCACGAGATGTATGGTACCGGATGGATAGAGAAAAGCTGAATTTCGGGTAATCCAGGCCCCCGCCATAATATCCTGCGGTGGAACCTCATGGGAAACATCAATAAGCCGGACGTCCCGGTTAATTCCCAGAATCACAGCTTTCATGGCACTCACATAGAAGTCCTGCATGCCAAAGTCGGTCGTCAGTGTGATAATAGGAGATCCCGTTTGCATAGGCCGGTTAGGATTCTGGATTACAAACGCCGGAATTAAAAGCCCGGCGCACGGTCGACATAGCCTGTTAACGTCATTGCCGCAACAGGTTGTATCACCCGCTGGCTAGAAAAAACACAGCGTTAAAACTGCCTGCAGCCGGCATGAAAATCAGCCAGTGAAAACACACGCATCAGCTATCGGCAAATGCCGGATCAGTTATAGGTATTCAGCATGACCGGCATGACCAGCATGAGCATGTCTTCATCCTCATCCTGAACCGACGGTCGGACGATGCCTGCACGGTTGGGAGTAGAGAATTCGAAGAGTACTTCAGGGTCATCAATATTGCCGAGTACATCACTGAGATAGCGGGCATTAAACCCGATTTCCATCTCCGGATCGCTGTATTCACATCCTATAGCCTCCTTGGCTTCACTACTCATATCGATGTCTTCAGCGGCAATGATAAGTTCATCCGGACGCATCTGCAGGCGAATCTGTCGGGTGGTGGAACTGGAGAAAATGGAAACCCGCCGGACCGTTGCCAGCATCTGGTCACGATTCACCTTCATTTCCTTGTCGTTTTCACGGGGAATAACCGACTCATAATTGGGATAGGTTTCGCTGATCAGCCGGGTGATGACCATGGTGCTGCCGCTGCGGAAACGCACATGCTCACCGCTGATGGTCAGGTCACAGTCGGCTCCGTCCAGGGCTTTCTGCACCAGGTTCAGTGCTTTCTGAGGCACGATAAAGCTGGCCGGGGCCTGCGCAACGAGATCCCGCTTGATCAACCTGACAAGACGGTGACCATCGGTAGCCACAACACGGCTTTCCTCGGGTCCCAGCTGAAAATAAACCCCCATCATAGCCGGCCGGAGGTCGTCACTGGACACGGCAAAACTGGTTTTTTGAATGGCACGGATCAGCGATTCCGTGGATGTTTTGATCATCTGACCGCCATCCAGAGCAGGAATAGCAGGAAAATCAGCTGCCTTTTCACCAGCCAGCTTGTAATTCCCTTTGTCGGTCTTGAATTTCACATTCCCCTTGTCATCGGTTTCAAAAAGAACCGGGATGTCGGGCAACTGACGCAGCGTTTCCAGCAGACGGCGGGCGGGTACGGCAACCGAGCCCTCGGTCATAACGTCGGCATCCACATTCTCCACAATGGACACTTCCAGATCGGTGGCACTGAGGCGAACCTTGCCGTTATCGGTTTCAAACAACACCGTTTCCAGGATAGGCATGGTTGCTTTGGTGGGTACGGCTCCTACAACGGCCGACAAGCCCTGAACAAGATCTCCGCTGGATACACTAAATTTCATGCTGGGAATACTATGAAGGTTATCGTTTGACAGTGTGGGAATATACTAAATAAATGACGGATGTCATTGTGGTTTTGCGCTGTGCACGCCGCTTTCGCTTAGGTCCGGATAGCTGCCCAGCACCTCCATGAATTCGCAGTAACCGCGCACATGTTCCAGCACGGCTTTACCGTGATCACTGAACGCATCCAGCTCAACATCCGCAAAGAAATCGTACACCCAGGGTGAACCCACCCGGGGACGCGACTCCAGTTTGGTGATATTTACCTGTCGGGCGAGGAATTCCTGCAACAGCGTTACCAGTCCGCCGGGACGGTGCTGTACCCCGAAATACACACTGGTCTTTCGCATCAGGGTCGGGTCCGTCTCGGGCAACGGCCGGGCAGAAAGCAGCAGGAAGCGGGTGTAGTTATTCGGATCGGTTTCAATGTGAGGCTTCAGAATATTCATACCGTAAATCTGCGCAGACAAATCACTGGATATTACCGCCACATCCCGACGGGTGGAATCGCGCAGATCACGCACAGATCCGGCGGTATCTTCTTTCTCCATGATTTTCACATCCAGGGTATCCAGAAAATTCCGGCACTGCTCAATCGCCATCGGGTGCGACCACACCTCACGGATGCTGTCAAGGGTCACCCCGGGCCTGGCAATAAAATGCTGGCCGATACGCAGGTATACCTCGCCCACGATGGGAATTTTTCCGGCGGCCAGCAGGTCGTAATTATAGATGATACTGCCGGCAATAGAGTTTTCAATGGCCAGAAACAGATGGGTTGCCTTGCCGGTTTTGCCGTCATCAAAAACCTCCCTGAAGGAATCGCGGTACAGATAGGTGGCATCTCCGAAGAGCATTCGCGCGCCGATATGATGAAATGAACCCGGCTGACCCTGAATAGAAATGGTGGATGCAGCGGTTAATTGCGGGTAACGGGCCTGAACGGCAGCAGAATCGGTGTCGGAAATCGTCATGAAACAGATTGAATTATAGAGGTAAAGGTCAAAAACTATGAAACTTCCATAATAAAGTATTGATTTACCACATTAGAATCTTAAATTGATGAATTACGCTTCAAATGAATGGAGCGGGCCGGCACTTGCGTGTGACAACCTCCTGCCGCATCTATGATAAGTAAGAAAATAAATACAGGTACACTATGTCATTCCGATGGGTTTTCACTCAACCGGAGAATGGCGATGCAGTGGAACACCTCGAACAGGCACTATTCCCGCGGAACGGAAGTGCCCGGGCCCGGAAATTGTCTGAGGCCTCGGCACGGACGCTGGCCCGGTTACTGGCACTTCGGGGCGTCACCACCTACGAGGATGCACGCCATTTTTTCCGCTCCGACTTAACCGCACTGCACGACCCCTTCCTCATGAAAGATATGGAAGAGGCGTCTACCCGGCTGGCACGTGCCGTCCGAAATCAGGAAAAAGTGGTTGTCTACGGCGATTACGACGTTGACGGCACCACGGCTACCGCTATTGTCTACGGTTTTCTCAAACGTTTCGGCGTGAATGTATCGCACTATATTCCACACCGTTTCAAAGAAGGCTACGGCATCAGCGAAGACGGCATTCAGTACGCCATTGACAGCCGGTCTGACCTGATTGTCTCGGTTGACTGTGGCATTACAGCTGTTGAAGAAGCAAAATTTGCCCGTGAAAAGGGCATCGACCTGGTCATCTGCGACCATCACACAGCCGGCGATGAAATCCCTGATGCCGTTGCCGTGCTGGATCCCAAACGGCCTGACTGCAGTTACCCGTTTGACGGACTGTCTGGTGCGGGGGTCGGTTTCAAACTCATTCAGGCCACCCTGACCAAACTGGGACTGCCACAGGATGTAGCCTTCGAATACCTGGATCTGCTGGCCATCTCCATCGCCTCAGACATTGTCCCCATCGTGGATGAAAACCGGATCATGATGCGGGCCGGACTGCAGATGCTCAATGAACGTCCGCGCATCGGCATCAAGGCACTGATGAACCTGATTAAAATGGACATCGGCAAGGTCAGCACCTCCAACATCGTTTTTTCGATTGGTCCCCGGATCAATGCGGCCGGTCGGATGGGCGATGCGGGTACGGCCATGCAGCTGCTTATTGCCGACTCGTACGAGGAAGCCTCGGCGTTTGCCCATGAGCTGGAAGAGATCAACAAACGCCGTCGGCGTACCGATACGAAAACCATGGAGCAGGCTATGCTTCAGATCGATGAGCACATCGACATGAAGGCATGCTCGTCGGTCGTTCTGCACCACCCTGACTGGCACCTGGGGGTCATCGGCATTGTGGCATCGCGGCTGGTAGATCAGTACTGCAGACCGGCGGTGATGCTTAGTACGGTGGACGGCAAAATCAAAGGTTCGGCGCGAAGCGTGAAGGGGTTCAATATCTACAATGCGCTGAAGGAATGCGAAGATCTGCTCATTCAGTTTGGTGGTCACGAATTTGCGGCCGGTCTTACCATGGAAGAAGACAAGCTGGATGCGTTTCGCGAGCGGTTTAATGGCATTGTACAGCAGCGCATGTGCGATGAAGACTTTCTGCCCGAGCTGGCTGTTGATGCCGAGATTGCCCTGGATCAGATTGATGTACATTTCTGGAAGGTGCTGAGTCAGTTTGAACCGTTTGGTCCGCTGAATCTCCGACCGGTGTTTGTGAGTCGGGGCGTGCAGGTGGTTGGCAATCCGGTCATTGTAGGACGGAATCACCTAAAACTGCGCGTCATGCAGAACGGGTCGGGTGCGTTTGACGCTATCGGATTCAATCTGGGTGAGCATCTGGAGGCAGTTCGCGCTTGTCAGAACGGGTGCCTCGACGTGGCCTTCTCCGTTGATGAAAACACCTGGCGGAATCGAACGTCCCTGCAGCTGCAGGTGCTGGATCTGCAGGTCAATTCGGAAATGGGAACCGTCATGACATCCATCAATCGCGCTGATGCCTGAACTGTGACACAACCATTTGCATGAACAGGCAAATACATCGCTGTTCATTTTTCCAATTTTGAAAAAAAGTGTTTCATGCAGTTTCAAATACTGCTATATTTGGTGCTCTTGACGATTCAGTCAACGCCCTATGGGCTAGTCTGTTACGCCGGGGGACTGTAGCTCAGTTGGTAGAGCAATGGACTGAAAATCCATGTGTCGGCGGTTCGATTCCGCCCGGTCCCACATTTCAAAAAGCCTTTGACATACAAGCAGTTAGCTGGGTGTCAAAGGCTTTTTTTTGTGGGGTAAACTTAATCGTCATTTAGATTGTTTATGATACCTGCAAGAATACCACAGGCTTCGGTCTTATATGGGTGTAATACCTGTTAAAGCGAGCTGAGCGTACGACATCACGATCTGATTCAGTGTTAATTCAGGCATCATTAATCAGCCGGGGGTAACACGGGGGTAACAAAATCACGTGTCACTCCTTAATCGCTGCTAAGCTATTTAAACCCATCCTGGTATGCATTAAATTCCTGTGACAACCGGTAACCGTTGTTCGGACGCATCCCTTACGTACTTCAACCCTATAAAATGGATTTTTATCAGTTTCAGGCCCGCTCCATAAACGGCGAACGTGTTTCGATGGATTCCTACAGAAACAACGTTGTACTGGTTGTAAATACTGCCAGTCAATGTGGTCTTACCCCACAATATGAAGGGCTGGAAGCCCTGTACCATACCTGGAAAGACAAGGGTTTTGTGGTACTGGGTTTTCCTTGTAACCAGTTTGGAAAGCAGGAACCCGGATCTTCCGATGAGATTGCTGCATTCTGTCAGATGAATTACGGCGTTACCTTTCCGATGTTCGAGCGGGTAGAAGTGAATGGTGCCAACGCCCATCCTCTGTTTGTCTACCTGAAAGACAAACTACCCGGCACCTTGGGGATCAGCACCATTAAGTGGAATTTTACCAAATTTCTGCTTGACGCTGAAGGCCGACCCGTTGAACGGTACGCGCCGGTTACACCACCCGACCGTATTGAGTCCCGGCTCAAAAAACTGCTGGGAGAGCGGGCATAAACTTAGCTCGTGTGTGTGCCAAATCGCAATCAAGCACGTTTATCCGCCTATTTGACCAGCAGCATGGTTTGGGTGTGCTGTGCATGCTCATCTACCATCAAACGTGAAATGTACACTCCGCCCGGAAGCTCACCGGCCTGGAATCGAACTTCATGTGCCCCTTCAGGCCATACGCCATCAGCCAGTAACGCTACGCGGCGGCCCAGCGCATCGAAAACCTCCAGTTTTATGACCGATGTCTGTTGAAGCTGAAAGGGAATCGTTGTGGAGGGATTGAACGGATTCGGATAATTTTGCAGCAGACGCGTGTCTTCAGGCAAACTGGCTAAAGGCTCGTCGCCAATATGGGTAACCGACCCGGTATTCCACGCAAGAGCGGCAATATTCAGCTGGGTAACCCTCCGAACAAGCTCGAAATTCATACGATCGGCGGTGTCAGTTACCTTGTGATAGTACGGATTTGCCGTGTAATAGGCGTTGGTATTCCACGGAGCTGCATTTTCGATAATCAGAATAGACGGGTATCCCTCGTCGGCAAACGACTGATGGTCGCTGTATACGCCGTTGGCAAAGGGAAAGCCGTTCATAATCAACCGGGTGAAGAAGTTCTGATTGGCTTCCACATATCGGGCCCCCAGCGCCGCAGAAGCAGTTGCCGTTGCATTGTTGACTTTGACGATGGCGGTATATTCGTAGCGCTCATTAAATCCAATCATATCGACAGAGACCATACCGCGAATCAGATCGTTGTTGGCCCGCGCTTGTCGTGCCATATGAATGCTGCCGAAATGGTTTCCCGTTCCCAGCGGAGCAGGTAAGCGTTCCTCAGCACCGAAGGCCACAAATTTTATGGTGTAGTCGGGCCGGAACGGGGTATCCGGGTCGCTCATAATGCGCGCCATTTCCAGCAAGGCAGCCACACCCGATCCGTTATCGTTGGCGCCGGGTGCCTGAATGGTTTGCCAGTTGGTCCCGTTGTTCCAGCCCGGATCCCGGTCGGAGGTGGCATCATAGTGAGAACCAATAACATAGTATTCATCCGGAAAAACAGCGCCTTCGATGGTTGCAACGATGTTGACCTGTGGATGTGTATTAAAGGGCGGGGCAGCCCCGGGAATAAAAAAGGTGTCGATTTCAACGGAGGTTAGTCCCGGCATTGCGTCAAAAACCTGACGGATGTAAACGGCTGCACTGTCCTTGCCCGGGGTAAATGTAATTCGACTGCGGGTCCCTCCGGCAAACTCAAGCTGTTGTACATGTTCCGTCAGACGCTCCGTTGAGACTTCCTCCAACATTGAGAACACCATTTCCTCGAGTGTTGACTGGGCTATAAGCGCACGTGGGTTCAGGAGGGCGACCGTTACAATTATAGCTGACAAAAGTAGATATCGGGGCATTTTTGCAGATGATTTTGGTACATATAGTCCGGTGAACGGGATGTGCAAGGACATCACCTGCCACCATTGAGCCTGTCGGCGCCATGTCCGACGGTGAGCGGGATACGCGAGGACATCGCAACCCGGGAGGAACAATGAAATTATAAAATCCAATATGACGCTTTGCTTTAAGAATTTTGATAAAATGATGCTATTTATTAATCTGTTCAAGCCTTTTACAACAAATACAACCATACGCCAGATGAGTTGCTATGGACAATAATCATCTAATTACATCATCCGGACCTATGAAATTACGAATACTGTTCTCCTACACACTGCTCAATATCCTTTGTTTGCCGCTCATGGTTTGGGCTCAGACAGAGGTTCGTACCTGGGATGATCTGAATGCCCTACGTACCAATCTGGCCGGTACGTACATCCTGATGAATAATCTGGATGAAAATTCGGCGGGTTATTCCAATTACGCATCCGGTGATGGCTGGCTCCCTGTTGGTACCGCAGAAGCTCCGTTTACCGGCACCCTCGATGGCCAGGGTTACGTCATTGAAAACCTGCGCAGCAGCAGGGGCGTCGGGAATGTGGGGATGTTCGGTGTGACCAGCGGTGCGACCGTTAAAAATCTCACCATAACTCAGGCAGAGATCACCGCAGCAGCGTCCAGTTCCGGTGTACTGATTGGAAACGCAACCGACACCCGTATCGAGAAAGTCCACGTATCGGGCTCATTCGACCAGGTTGACGACACCGGTGCCACAAGTTTTGGAGGTATTGTTGGTAGGATGGTCGGTGGAATCATCACCGAAAGTTCGTCGGGGGTCACCATCACGACCGTCGGTCGTTTTGTAGGCGGGCTTATCGGCACCGCCACCTCCGGAGTAACCATCGAAACCTCCTTCAACACCGGAAATATCAACTCCCAGTTCCGATGGATCGGTGGTCTGGTTGGGCAGTTTGGCGGGAGCTCCATTATCCGCGACTCCTACAGCACGGGAAATATCACAGGAACAACACAGGTCGGCGGACTGGTTGGTTTCCATTGGAGAGCTTCCGAAATCTATAACTCATATACTACCGGAACCGTTACCGGTGACGAAGAAGTTGGTGCCCTGTCAGGATTTATCGACCCGCCCCAGGGTGAGGCAATTGCTGTAATCGAACGTTCGTATTTCAACTCGGAAACATCGGGGGTATCGGTAGGCGCAAGCAACAATCCGGATTATAATGGTAACGGCAAATCATCTTCGGAACTCCGAACCGAGTCGACTTTCACAGACTGGGATTTCACAACGGTATGGACTTTTGTGCCGGAGGTGAACGATGGGTTCCCGGTACTTCAGCATCAAACTGCTACCTCTGTGGACGGATTGGATGCCATTCCGGTACAGGTTCAGTTATCTCAAAACTTCCCGAATCCATTCAATCCGACCACGACCATACGATTCGAGCTGCCTGCCTCGCAACACGTTCAGCTGGCGGTATATTCGGTAGCAGGGCAGCTGATCGGCACCCTTGTAAACGAAATCCGACCTGCCGGCGTACATGAAGTCCGTTTTGATGCAGGGCAGCTGTCATCGGGAGTTTATATTTACCAGCTGCGTGCCGGTGAAACGTCCGTCACCCGGCGTATGACACTGATTAAGTAACTTTTATGGTGCTTCGGCACGACCAGCCGCAGCGCATTCGTTACAGCGCCATCTCAGAAATTAAAGGCCTCGCTTTGCGGGGCCTTTCGTATGTTTATCCACCAAATACCGTACCTTAAGTGCGGGTACACATGAACGGATGCGCAACGCAGCGTCCGCAAAACTACATTCAACCTGTTGTCAGCAGGTACTTCGTTAGGGAAATACAGATTACATGGAATTTTTAGCAGATTTCTTTCTTCGGTTTCTGGTTCAGTTTCAGTCGCCCACGCTGGGTTTTCTGATCGGGGGCATGGTGATTGCCGCCCTCGGCAGCAATCTGAAAATTCCCAGTGCCATTTATCAGTTCATCGTATTTATGCTTCTGATGAAAATCGGGCTGAACGGGGGTATTGAAATTCGCGAGGCCAATCTGATGGCCATGGCACTGCCCGCTGTGATCTCGATTATAATCGGGGTCGCCATCGTACGGCTGGGCATTTTCTTTTTCGGACTGCTTCCCGGCGTGAACAAGGCCGATGGTTTCGCCACGGCGGGACTATTCGGAGCGGTGAGTGCCTCCACCCTGGCCGTTGCCATAGTTATGCTGGAGGAGGAAGGCATTGGTTTTGAAGCCTGGGCTCCGGCCCTCTACCCGTTCATGGACATCCCCGCCCTGATCCTGGCCATCGTGCTGGCCAATATCCACGAAAAGAAGCAGAGTGGCGGAAGCAAGGCTAAGGTGAATGTCTGGAAAATTGTTAAGGAAAGTCTCCGCGGCTCAGCATTATCGGCCTTGCTGCTGGGACTTGCCCTGGGGTTATTTACCAAATCGGAGCCCATACTCACCTCGTTCTACGAACCGCTGTTCCGGGGCTTTCTGTCCATACTTATGCTGATTATGGGTATGGAAGCCTACGACCGAATCAAGGAGCTGCGCAGCGTGGCCCACTGGTACGCCATTTACGCGGCCATCGCACCGCTGCTGCACGGACTCATCGCCTTTGGTCTGGGGTACATCGCCCATCTGCTGGTCGGGTTCAGTCCGGGCGGAGTCATCATTTTGGCGGTCATCGCCTCGTCCAACTCCGACATTTCCGGTCCGCCTACCTTGCGTGCCGGTATTCCATCGGCCAATCCTTCTGCCTATATTGGAGCATCCACCAGCGTGGGCACGCCGGTGGCTATTGCCGTGGGTATTCCGCTTTTTATTGCCCTCGGTCAACTTGTATTCGATCTGTAAATCGCCATGAACCATACCCGGGAGGATTCATCCATGACATTTCATAAAGCTAAGAAAGTGGTGATTGTTGCTGAGAAAATCATTGCATCCGGCATTATCGAGGTCATTGAGGCCAACGGCGCCCGCGGTTATACCGTAGTACACGCCGGCGGCAAGGGCGAACACGGCCGGCACTACACCTCCGAGAGGGCCTCGGTGGTTGACGACTTTTCAACGGTTCGGATTGAAGTGGTGGTAGCCAACCGCGAGGTGGCTGAGCGCATAGGCAAGAGCGTAGTTGAGCAATTTTTCGACACGTATTCCGGTATTGTCTACCTTACTGATGTTGAAGTACTTCGCACCACGAAGTTTACATCGGACAATCCCGCCGGCGGCCAATGAAGAATGTCTGAATGCCCATAGCTACTTCTTCAAGGGTGCGCAGCACTTTACAAGGTATTTATCAACCCGGATGGCTGTATCAGTAAATCTGTAAACACCATCCCTAAACACTGCTGCCAAACTTGTGCAGAAAATGTTATTCTTTCAATAATTTACTAACACTCCATGTTTGCACTAATTTCCTATCTGTTTCTTGCCCTCTTTGTGTCGTTTATGTGCTCCATAATGGAGTCCGTATTGTTGTCAACCCCACAGTCGTTTTTGGTTGTCAAACAGGGCAAGGGAGAGCGATGGGCCAGCTCCTACCTGAATTTAAAGCTGAACATCGACAAGCCTCTTTCGGCCATTCTTTCCCTTAATACGGTTGCCCATACGGTGGGTGCAGCCGGTGTGGGCGCTCAGGCGGTCAAGGTTTTTGGCGAGGCCTACTTTGGCGTGGTTTCGGCCGTGCTGACCCTGCTGATCCTGGTGTTTACGGAAATCATTCCGAAGACGATCGGGGCCCGGTACTGGCGCAATCTATCGTGGTTTTCGTATGTGACCATCCGGTTCATGATTGTGATTACCTATCCGCTGGTAGTGGTATCGGCCATCATAACACGCATGATCTCCCGCGACTATAAAGAACAGACTACCAGTCGGGAAGAGATTGCCGCCCTGGCCAGCATCGGAACTGATGAAGGACTTTTTACCGACAAGGAAAACCGAATCATTCAGAATATCCTCAGGCTCAAAAATATCCGGGTAACGGAGATATTAACACCCCGGGTAGTCATGGTTTCCGCTGACGAAAATCTCCCTCTGAAGGAGTTTTATCGCAACAAGGATTACCTGAAATTCTCACGCATTCCGGTGTACTCGGGCAATCCGGAGAATATTACCGGGTACGTTTTCCGGCAGCAGGTATTTGAAAATCTGGCCGAAGACCGCCATGACATATCGCTGAAGGTTTTGCGACGTGAAATCATGGTCTTTCCGGACTCCATAGTGCTATTTGCCCTGTGGGAAAAACTGCTCGAAAAGAAAGAGCATCTGGCGCTGATTGTAGACGAATACGGCGGTGTGGAGGGAATCGTGACGATGGAGGATGTGATTGAGACCCTGCTGGGACTGGAAATCATTGATGAGAAAGACACCGTAACCGACATGCAGAAATTTGCAAGGGAGCGTTGGAAATCGCGCCAGGCCAAGTACGCTATGCTGGACAAGCTGCGCTCGGGCGAGTCCTGAACAGACGGCGGCCATCTCCATCATTGGTCTCATCACCCTGGTTCACATCGGCCTGATACCAACTTCCCGCTACACCGGGCTGCTGTCCACACGTTTCCGACGGTGCTGCTGCACCACAAACCAGGTATACACCGAAGCGGTTGAGAAAAGCAGAATACAGACAGTGCCCGAAACGGCCAACAAGGCAAGATCCTGTATCCCGGGATAATCGATCCACAGAAATCCGAAAAACCCCATTGCCGTCGTCAGTGAAGCAGCAAAAACGTACAGCATCGTAGTCCGGGATACTTCCCGCCAGGATTGACCACGTTGCAGGGCGTACTCCGCGGCGTGCATCAGATGAATGGTACTGTCGATGCCGATTCCGATGAGCAGGGGCATGGCTACTACGTTATAAAGGTGCAGCTGAAATCCGAACGGTTGAAGCAGGGCGAAGGTGAGTGCAAAGCCGCCGAGGGTAGCCAGGGAAGTCCAAAGCGCCGTAGATAACTGTCCGAAAGCCATCCAGACACCGATAAACATACCCAGAATAGCCAGGCCCAATATGGCCGGAATCTCATCACGCAGCAGTGCAAGAACCTGCGAAGAAAGCAGGTAGGTCGACACAAAATGGTATTCAGTTCCGTCTTCCATGACCAGCCGGGATGCATCGGCCCGAAATTCAAGGGCATCAGGGGTATCGAGAATCGGGTTGTCAGGGTACAGCGCAATGAGGTTCAACGGGTTCCCGGAGCTGTCATACAGAAGCTGGCGAAACCGGTAGGGTAGCGAATCGGTGACAATACCATCATCAACCCGGAGCGATTGCCGGAGGATTTCCTGCTCAGCAGCGGGCCAGTCGGTGGCAAAGCGCAGGGCACCGGCATCATCGGTCCATACGTTTTCAAGCGCCCGGATGAGGGTCAGCCTTTCTGCAAGTTCATTGCTGTTGGCGGGGATGCGATGAACCAGCGATTCAATGCGATGTATTCGGGTAAAAGCCTGTCCTGAGTCGCGCTGCGACTCGATTTCCTGCAGGGCGAGGCGGGCTGTTTCCAGATCGGGGAGCAGCAGTACCGAGGGTTCCACCGCATCCAGAAAGTTAACCGCCTGTGAATAGCGGGAAGCGAACGCATCACTGAGCTGGTGACGGGGTTCAAGGTCGACCAGGCTGTAAGTGAATGTAACCTGACTGGCCGACCAAAGGCTGCCTGCCAGCACAAGGAGTAAAAAGACAAGCTGCCATCGGATGCGGGCTGTGGTGGGGTAGTGCCGGCCAACCCCGGGCGAGCGGGTATCCGTTTCCGAACTGAATGCGGGTGTTCCCCGGGCTATAATCCGGTTCACCCATGCCATGAATAAGGTGAACGTGAGCACATAATTGATGGTCAAGGCCATCAGGAACAATCCTCCGAACGACTGAAACCCCAGAAAACCGGAAAAAATAAGTCCAAGCATAGCAAAACCGGTTGTCCAGAGACTGAATGCCATTCCTTTGCCGGTTCTGGCGCTTAAGCGCGCAATCATCATAATCGGGTTGGCGCCCGGCCGGTAGAGTTCCAATCTGGAAGAAACCAGATGAATCAGGTAGTCAGCGTTCACGCCCAGCATAATGCCCAGCAACGGAACCGAGAACAGGTTCAACGTCCACCCCGATGCTGAGGCCAGGCCCATGGTAACCAGCAGGGTGAGGAAAAGGGTTGCAATGATAGCACCAAACAGTCGGAACATCCATCGCTTACGACCAGGCAGTGCGTGGAGTCGCTGCCGGACCAGAAATCGCAGATAGAATCCCAGCAGGAGTACCACAGCAAGCATGGAAATCTGGCTTCCACGCAGTACAATCCGGTTTACAGCCGCTATCTGACTGCTGGGCTGCCAGTTACCCAGATTGCTGTATAGCTCCACCCGGGTTCCGTTTGCCGTATTGATGGAATCCAGTCGGGCCTCAATCATGGCAAGCATCGCCTGTTCACCCTGGCTCCGCAAGGCGGGACCGGCAAAAGCCTCGGCAACCAGCACCGATCCATCCGGCGTGGTCCGATACCGCGGGGGGAGACCGATGGCATGCTCCAGCCAGGCGTGTACCGATGTAAACTGCAGCATTTCCGACAGATTGGCCGAAGAGTCCGGTTCGATGTCAAAATAGAACGGGTTTTGTCGGAGCAACTCCTGCTCTGAGGCCTCCACCAGCATCTCCAGCTCCGCGGAAGTGAGCATGAGCAGTGCTTTGCGGTACAGGTAGGGAGCGTGGTTATCCAGCTCAATGGCAGCAAGCCAGGGTTCAGGTCCGCGTGCCAGGGGTGCCAGCAGACTATCGGCAACATCGAGCATTACCGGAAAATCTTCGCCCTCAAAAATAAATCCCAACGACATGGCCGACTGCACACGACCCTCCAGACTGCGGGCCGAAACGACCAGAGGCTCCTCATCGGACAGCAGGCCGTACAAAGAATTGTCATAGTTAATCCGTGGCAACAAGGCCAGGGAGACCAAAGCCATGAGCACCCAGAACCCCACAACGGCAACCGGCCGGTGATGGGCCAGCAGCATAAGCTGTCGGGTTAATTTCTCTGCCGGCGATGTGGCTGATTTTTTGGACATCCGCAAAGATACGAATCCCCGTGCAGGGAGCAGGCGCGATTTCAGCGGAAAACGGCGGCCTGACGGCACCATCCCGCCTGAGAAACATCAAGTCTGACGTCAGGTAGACTAGTTAAGTATCCGTTTCCATTAGCCGATAATGGGTTTAACTACTTTACTGGCTGAATACTACAAAAGGATGAACTTTCGCGTTGGTCGGGCAGAATTCATGCCGGGATAAACACCTATTAGAAAAATCGTACACGGTCTTGCAGTCATCAAACCGTAATAAAACCCTGAATCACTACGCAGGCAACAGTCCATTGGTCATGGTTGTTGAAGATGAAATAACATCCTGGATTATACTTCAACGGGTACTTGAATCGGCTGGGTATGAAACTCTGCGCGCGGCAACGTTGGAGAAAGCCGCCGAGGTACTCAGCAGTCACCAGGTATCGCTCATGTTGCTGGATATCAATCTGCCGGATGGCAATGGAATCGACTGGTATCGTAATGTGCAGCAAAACCCGAACCTTCACAATGTTCCGGTACTTTTTGTAACCGCGGAGGATGCATCAGAGCAGAAAGTGCGTGGGTTTTCGGCCGGTGCCGTTGACTACATCACCAAACCGTTCGATCACATCGAAGTACTGGCCCGCGTCCGAACTCACTTACGCCTTCGCGCTGCGTACGAACAGCTGGCGGAGATGCAATCGGCGCGGATGTCTAAGCTAACGCGCACCCAGAAAATGCTCATGCCCGACCCCGGGACCCTTCCGGAGGCTGGCTTTGATGTCAGAGTGGCGCAGATCAACGGGGCAGGTGGCGACTTTTACGATGTAATGCAGTCGGGAAGTGAGGTGTGGGACTTCATTATTGCCGATGCGAGCGGCCATGATGTAGATACCAGTTTGTGGACCGCCACCCTTAAGGCGCTATTTCATGAATATGCCTCCATCGTAAATACCCCGGAAGAAATTCTCCGGCAGATTAATAAATCCCTGCTGAAAATCCTCCCACCACATCAGTTCTTCACCGTGGTACTGGTCCGTGTGAATCGTAAACGCGGAACCGTCAGCATGGCAAATGCCGGACATCCGCCGGTAATCCGTGTGGATGCAAACGGTCAGGCACGGATTCTGGAAGCGGAAAGTGATGTTCTGGGGATGTTCCCAGACGCCATTTTTACCACAACGGAACTTTCATCACAGTCGGGCAGCCGGCTGGTGCTGTATACGGACGGACTGGTGGAGGGATCGTTGAATATTCATGCAGCTATTGACGGATTGGCGGAACTGTCTGAACAGACACGAAGTCTTGAGGCCTGTGAGGCTATCGACATTATCCGCATCCGGCAGCTGGAATCAGGCAGTATTGCCCGTGATGATACTATTTTAATGCTCATTGAGGTATGAGGTGGAAAAACTGCAAACCGGTACGGGTGTTTATGTCTCCTGGAGGTTACCCTCTACGCTGTCGGCCGTGCACGGAGTGTGGGCACGGGCAGCCGTAGAACTGGAAATCAGGATTAAACCGGAACCCATGTTTGGGATTGAGCTGGTAACCCGTGAATTGATGGTAAACGCCATACGTCACGGAAATTTGAATGACAGCCGCAAGCAGGTCCGACTGGATGTGCACATCCGGTCGGGGTGCCTGCTGATACGGGTGACCGATGAAGGCTCTGGTTTCAACTGGAGAAATGAATTTACACTGACCGGCAGTAACGCTGCCGACGAGCAAAAGCCGAGTGGCCGCGGACTGCAAATAGCCCGGCTTTTTGCCACAAAAATCACCTATAATCGCGCCGGCAACACCGCAAAAGCCTGGTTTGACATTACACAACAAGGAGTGAACTCATGATTGAATCAGCCCAGTTATCAACGCACGAAAACACGGTCACAGTCACCTGCGGTACCTATCTGACGGCAGAAGAGGTTCAGGATATGCAGGGTCATCTGCTGGATGCACTCACTGACACCATCACAACCGTCGTTTTTGACCTGCAGGAAACCACAAGTCTGGATTCCAGTGGTATCGGACTGCTCATTGCCTGTCATAATTCCATGCAACCGGAGGGTGGTTCGGTAAAGGTGATCAATGTTTCGGAAAACATTCACAATCTGCTGCAACTCATGCGTGTTACCAAGCGCATCCACGTGAGCAGAGCCGAAGGAGCACCCCATGGATGACGAGTTCCTCAAAGAGTTTACTGACGAGGCCCTGGAGCTGCTTGCAGGTATAGAAAACGATCTTCTGGCTATTGAAGAACAGGGTGACCAGGTTGACACCGAACTGATAAACAAGGTGTTCCGGGCCGCACATACGATTAAGGGGGGAAGCGGATTCTTTGAACTGGAACCGGTTACCCAGCTGGCACACAAGTCGGAGACGGTGCTGGATATGCTGCGAACCAGAAAAATTATGCCCAATGCCGAAGTTACCAATCTGTTGCTTACGGCATTCGACACCCTCCGTGATATGGTCAACAATACCGGTAGCGTGGATGACATTGCCAGCGAAGATATCCTTTCGGGACTGGATTCCCTGGCCTCTTCGTACACCGCCCCCGCTGAAAAAGCCGCCCTTTCGGCAACCGTCCGCCTCCAGACGCCAGACGGGTCCCGCATCTTTGAGTTACCTGAGCAGGATGTACTGCGTGCCGATCGTGAAGGGCGGAATTTATACTGGATAGAACTCGATTTTGTTCGGGACATTGAGCGCCGCGGGGTCACCTTAATTGCATTTTTCCGGATTTTGCTGAAATACGGTGAAATCCTGGAAAGCAAAGTGGACTTTGAAGCTGTAGGCGGTCTGGAAGCCCCGGTTGGCAGTACCTTGCCGGTACGGATTATTGCCGCTGTGAGTAAAGACCTGGAAGGAGTGCAGTCTTTGCTGTACACCGTGGAGGCTGACCAAATTCACGTGCTGGAACGGGTGGCGACCGAGGCTGTAGCACCGGTCGATCCCGGGGATAATGACACACCCATCGCTGACTCCCAGCCCTCGCCGGAAGCAGAGCCTGCACTCCCGAACACGATCGCGGCCACCTCACCACATCAAAACAGGGCAACAGCGCATACCGCTGAGCAGAACACGGTCGCGGATAACTCCCTGAAGCAAAACGGGGTCGACGCAGCAAGCTTGCGCCAGGGCAATCCACCCGCCAAAAGCACTGTCGAAAACAAACCTCCTTCAGCCGCCGACGAATCCATCCGGATAAACGTGAGAACGCTGGAAATGCTCATGAATCTGGCCGGGGAGCTGGTTCTAAGCCGAAATCAACTTCGTACTGCCGTTACCCAAAAAGATGAACATGCTTTAGGAACGGCCGAACAGCGCATCAACCAGGTTACTTCCGAGTTACAGGATGTGATTATGCAGACGCGCCTGCAGCCCATTGGTAATGTGTTCAATAAGTTTCCGCGCGTCATCCGCGACCTGTCCCGACAGTTGGGTAAAGACATCGACCTGCAGATAAGCGGTAACGAGGTAGCCCTTGACAAGTCCCTGATTGAAGGTATTGGTGACCCGCTCATGCACATGGTTCGTAATGCAGCCGACCACGGCATTGAGTCGCCCGGGGAACGACAGGCTGCCGGTAAACCTGCCACGGGCGTAATCCATATAGAGGCACGCCATGAAGCCGGTCAGGTCATCATCGAAATCCGGGACGACGGAAAGGGCATTGATGCCGAACGGATAACCGCATCTTCTGTTTCGAAAGGCCTCATTACAGCTGCTCAGGCGGCAGCCATGAATGAAAAAGACAAACTGAATCTGATTTTTCAGCCCGGTCTGAGTACCGCCAAAACCGTATCCGATGTATCGGGTCGTGGTGTGGGCATGGATGTTGTGAAGACCAATCTCATCCGGCTCGGCGGACAGGTTGAAATACAGACACAGCCCGGCGCCGGTACCTTATTCCGGATTAAGCTGCCCCTGACCCTGGCTATTATCCCAACCCTCATCGTGTCAGCCGGCCGGGAGCGATTCGCCATACCGCAATCGTCCATCAAGGAATTGGTAAGCATCCGGGCCGATGAAATGGCAGCATGTACGGATGTAGTGGGTTCTTCGGAAGTACTCATACTCCGCGAGGAGGTTATTCCCCTGGTACGCATACGATCATTATTGCAGATTGAAGGCGATGAGCTGGTTGAAAAACGCATCCCAACGCACGAAATCGTGGTACTGACCGACGGTTCACGAACCTTTGCCGTGGAGTTTGACTGGTTGCATACAACGGAGGAAGTTGTGGTCAAGCCCCTGGGCAAACGACTCAAGCACCTGACTGAATATGCAGGGGCTACTATTCTGGGCGACGGCTCGGTAGCGATGATACTGGACACGGCAGGTCTGGCCCGGAAAGCATCCATTTATGAGGTCCATGACGCCATTACGGAAGAGACACAGCGCACAGAGGCCGCAGATTTCACCGAAGCGATGTCGGTCGTGCTCTTTGGTCACAGTGAGACCGAAACGTGTGCCATACTGCTGGATCATGTTGAACGCATCGAGCGAATCCGATGGGATGACGTGGAAAGCAAAGGCAAGCGCCGTACCATGCAGTATCGAGGTGGTATGCTGCCGCTGTATCAATTGGATGATGTAGCGGCAGTCTCACCGCTGAATCGCGGCGCAGAGCCGGTTGTACTGGTGAGCCAGGTAGACGGGAAAACCGTTGGGTTGCTCGGAACGATGCCGGTAAATGTGGTGCATCTGAGTCCGACGATTGATGTGAATACCCATCGTCAGTCCGGAATAACCGGATCCATGATTGTGGAGGGGCAGACGATTTTACTGTGTGATACCGAAGAAATTGTACACTCACTGCGACCTGTTGAGCATCGTACTGATGTACAGGCCCGCACCACGGCACATGTATCGGGTACTGCGCATTACCCCGGCAAGCCAACCGGAAACGGCATCAACGGGTACGATCAAAACGATAACCCCGTATTGGTCAGTGATAACGGAAATGGTCCGGAATCGGGCGGACATATAACGGGCATTCTGCTCGCTGAAGACTCTGACTTTTTCCGTTCGAGGGTCAAACAGTTTATCATGGAGGCCGGTTACCGGGTCTATGACGCCCCGGATGGAGAGCAGGCATGGTCGTTACTCCTGGAAAATCTGGATGCCATACAGCTGGTGGTCACTGATATTGAAATGCCCGAGCTGGATGGGTTGGAACTCACCTCACGCATACGTTCTGATCACCGCACGGCACATCTGCCCGTCATAGCCGTGAGTTCGCTGGCTGCCGAGGAGGACATTACACGGGGTTATGAGGCCGGCGTCACGGAGTATCAGATCAAACTGGATCGCGGCAGTCTGATTGACAGTATCCGGAACCTGACCACACTGGAGCCTAACTGATCTAGCTATGAATACGCAACACCAACCATCGGATTACAACGATACTCATGAAATACCGGAAGATGAGCTGTCCCTGACCACCCTTTTTCGTGCGGGCGGATCTCTGTACGGTCTTGATTCCAGCCTGGTGCGTGAAGTTGTTCGCGCTGGTGATATAACCCGGGTCTATGATGCGCCACCCGACATTCTGGGTGTCAGGAATCTTCGTGGCCGGATTGTCACCATTGTGGATATGGGCATACATCTGGGTACCGAAGCAAGTCGACGGCACCGGGATAACCGGCTAATTCTGATTGATCATGACGGCGACACCTATGGGTTTCTGGTGGATGCAGTCCTTGAAGCTGTTTCACCTGACCCCGGGGAGCTTATGCCACCCACCGGTAACCTCACCGCCGCATTCAGCCGCCGGCTTCTGGGGTTGTGGCGTTACCATGGTGAAATCGCCTCCATACTCTCAGCTGAAACGCTGTTTGATGAAAACCTAAACGATACCGCTGAACAGCAACACAGCCTATAACCCAATAAATTTTCACCTATTTCAAGTTAAATACAGTACACAGGAGTACCATGTTATGTTAAGCCTTAACAATATCCGAATTGGCAAACGTTTATTCATTGCCTTGTCTGTCCTGCTGGCCTTACTGGTTGTGGTTGGCGGCCTTGGGCTATACGGAATATCATCGCTCACACAAAATCTCAATCAGCTATCCAATGACCGTATTCCGGGTTATCGTGCGATGAGTGAGCTGAATTATGAACGACTCATCATCCGTGTGCAGTCGCTTGAAGTCAATGAACTTCGCGGTTCAGACGATGCGGGTGAGCGGCTGCAGGTACTCCTGAACCAGCGAGAGGAAAGCTGGTCGCGCGCGGAAGCCGCGCTGCTTGAAATTACCCAGGTACCGCGGGCCACAGAGCGTGGCCGCCAGATTGTAGCCACACTGGAGCAGCAGTTCAATTCGTGGCGGGAATCGCACAGGGCGCTGGAAACCACCATTGCCGACATCATTTCGGCGGGCACCCTGCGGGAACAGAACACACGCTATGCTGCCTACAATCAGCGGTTGCAGGAAATGATACCCGTTTCGGAAGCCATGGCAGCTACCATAACCGACCTGCTGGCCCAAAACAGCAGGATAACCACAGAAATGATTGCTGCTAACGCAGAAAGTGCACGGGTTACCATGTTGTCAGCAGGTATGGTAATGCTGGCGGCATTGCTTGTATCTATGGTTCTTGGATGGACTGTTAAAGTCAGTATCGAAAAACCCATCGCCGAAATAGTTGATTATGCGAATACCCTGGCCGGGGGCGACTTCTCGAAGAACCTATCCGGGCCGGTGCGCAACCGGAGTGATGAAATGGGCGACCTCGCACGTTCGTTTGAGCGAATGGTCAATAATACACGGAGTCTGCTTTCCGGCATGAACAGCGGAGTTGAAACGGTGGCTTCCTCGGCTACACAACTGTCGGCCATCAGCGCACAGACCTCACAGAGTGTGCAGCTGATGAGTAACCGTACCTCTACCGTAGCGGCCTCGGCACAGCAGACGAGCGCCAATACAATGTCCGTAGCCTCCAGTATGGAAGAGGCCACCACCAACCTGGCCTCGGTAGCCGCAGCTACCGAAGAAATGAGCGCCACCATCGGTGAAATTGCCGCCAATTCGGAACGTGCCCGTGCCATAACCAATGATGCGGCCACCAAGGCTGTGACAGTATCTGAACTGATGCAGCAGCTCGGACATGCAGTCCGTGAAATCGGAATGGTCACAGAAACGATTACCGATATTTCCTCGCAGACGAATCTGCTGGCTTTGAATGCCACCATTGAGGCGGCACGCGCAGGAGCAGCAGGCAAGGGATTTGCCGTGGTTGCCAATGAAATCAAGGAGCTGGCCCGACAGACCTCGGCTGCTACGGATGATATCCGGGCCAAGATTGAGAGTGTTCAAAGCTCATCAGGGGCGGCTATCGGCGACATCCGTGGGATCACCGACGTCATTGGCGAGGTGGGCGAGCTGGTTAACGGCATTGCCACCGCCATCGAGGAACAGTCGGTAGTCACGCGCGATGTGGCCACCAACATAGCCCAGGCCACGGCCGGTGTTCAGGATGCCAATCAACGGGTGGCCCAGACCGCCTCGGTTTCCTCATCCACCGCTGATGATATTGCACAGGTGGATGCATCCGCCAATGAACTTCGGGTCAGCGGTGAGCAGGTTGAAGTCAGTGCCACTGAGTTAACGCAACTGGCCGGAAAACTCAAAACCATGATGAGCCAGTTCAACCTGCAGTCGGCATAACCATGTTGCCGAACCATATCCTGAGGAAACCATGATTTCCGTACTCATTGCTGACGATTCCATGATCTTTCGGCGCCTCATGCGTGAGGCCCTGATGCGCATTGATGGTTGTGAAATTGTTGGCGAGGCTTCCAATGGAAGGTTGGCACTGGAAAAGATTACCGGGCTTCAACCTGATCTGGTTACCCTCGACCTTGAAATGCCCGTTTTAGGCGGAATGGATGTGTTGACGCAGTTAAAGATGGAGCCCCGGATGCCTGCTGTGGTCGTGATCAGTGCCCATACCCTGCGAGGCAGCGAAATCACGATTAAGGCGCTTGAATGCGGGGCGTTCGATTTCATTACCAAGCCACAGACCGGATCACCGGAGGCCGCCCGTGATCAGCTGATGCACGCATTGAAACCCATTTTGAAGTCGCTGGCAATACGTCGGGATGTCCGGAGTATCCTGCAAAATCCCGTTAGCCGCGGACCCGTTGGACACCCTGGTGAAGAATCGCCTGAAGGAGGCGTTCAGACACAAAGACGGGTGGCATCATCCGGCGAGGGTTCCTCTGGAATCGGCTACCCGGCCATACGGAACCGCGGCGCGGGAAGCGCACCGGCAGACCGGCAGCAGCACCCTGCCACGGACAGGCATCGAACCCCTGCCGGGCCTGTATCCGGCAGGGAGCAGGTCCTGCCGGCAGGGGCAGAACGTACGCCATCGTCTGACAGTGTGATGATCCGGGCCCGACCGGCACAAAAACCCGGATTACTGGTTATCGGGATATCAACGGGCGGACCCAACGCTCTTTCTGAGTTGATTCCGGCTTTGCCGGGGGATCTGGGAATACCGGTTCTGATTGTCCAGCATATGCCTCCCCTGTTTACCCGGTCACTGGCTGACAGTTTGAATAAAAAATCGGCCTTGACCGTTATTGAGGCCGAGGCCGGTATGACCGTTCAGCCCAATTGGGTTTACATCGCCCCGGGCGGTCGTCATATGCGTGCCGTTGCTATGATAAATGGCGGAATTGGTTTGCAGATAACCGATGACGCCCCGGAAAATAACTGCCGCCCCTCCGTTGACTATTTGTTCAGGTCAGTTGCCCAGCATCTACCCGGCAAGGCATTGGCCGTCATTATGACAGGAATGGGTAACGACGGCACCCTGGGTGTGCGACTGCTCAAACGAACCGGCAGTATGTGTCTGATTCAGGATGAGGCCACGTGTGTGGTATACGGAATGCCCAGAGCCGTTGCTGAGGCGGGATTGGCAGACGGTGCCGTTCCATTGACCATGATGGCAGCTGCAGTAACCCGGGTCATCCGATGATAACGGCCACCTCCATAGCAGCCGCTCCAATCCGGAGGGTGACATGACACACACCACCTCCACAGCAGCCGCTGTTCCGGTTGTTAAACCGGACGAAATGCGTGCCTGGAGTGCCTTCGTGCATAAAGTCAGCGGCATATTCCTGGATCCGTCGAAAACCTACCTGATTCAGACCCGGCTGGCAGACCTGTACCGAACAACTTGTGCCGGCGATTGGAGTGATTTGCTGCGAAGGGTGCAGATGGACCCCACCGGCAGATACAGGAATCAGGTTGTGAATGCAATTACCACCAACGAGACGTCCTTTTTCCGGGACCGGACCCCCTTTGACCTGCTCCGTCATAAATTGATTCCCGATCTCATCGACCGTAGACGCAGGGAAGGCTATAAGCGGGTGCCCATTCGGGTTTTCAGCGCGGCCTGTTCAACGGGTCAGGAGGTGTACAGCACCATCATCATGCTGGATGAGCTGCTGGGAGATCTGCTGAAATATGACCTGCAGATTGCAGGAACCGATATCTCAGACATGGCTGTGGCTCAGGCCAGCAGCGGTGTATATTCACCGCTGGAGACCGGCCGGGGACTCACACCGGCGCAGGTGAACCGATATTTTCAGCCGGTGAACGGGGGATTCAAAGTTCGTGACAACTACCGTTTCATGGCTTCCTTCCGCAAAGCCAATCTGCTTGATCCGTATGCCGTAAGCGGATCCTATGATATTGTATTCTGCCGGAATGTAGGTATCTATTTTCGGGAGGAAGAGCGCCGTATCCTGTTCCGCCTGATGGGTTCCCTGCTCAAACCTGACGGAGCCCTGATAATCGGCTCAACCGAATCGCTCACCGGCTTTTGTCCCAACCTGGAAGCAAAGCGACACCTGCGGTCGGTGTATTATCAACGTAAAACCGGCACGTCAGCTACCCATTCACCGGCATCCGGGAAAATCCTGATTAGTTCAACCCGCTAAATCGAATCATACTATGAAAAAGAACCTGCCTGTAACGCAAAAAGAACGCACGTTTGATGCCGATGCCAATATTCTGTCAACTACAGACCTGAAGGGCAGGATTACCTTTATGAATCAGGTCTTTCTGGATGTCAGCGGATTTACACAGGATGAACTTATGGGCAAACCGCACAATATCATACGTCATCCGGATATGCCTCAGCAGGCCTTTAAATTGATGTGGGATACCATCGAGAGCAACCGTTCATGGACTGGAATAGTAAAAAACCGCTGTAAAAACGGCGACCATTACTGGGTTAATGCTTTTGTGAGTCCGATTCAGAAAGAAGGAAAAATTACGGAGTATCAATCCGTTCGCCGCAAACCAGAACCGGAAATGGTTCGTCGTGCAGAGCGGTTGTACAGCCGACTCACCAACGGTGAAGAAGTTCCTGAACTGAACGATGCTGTACCGGTGAAAACCCGTCTGATGCGGGAAGTATTCGGGGTTCTGGGACTGGCTGCTTTGATGAGCCTGGTGCTGCCGGCCGGCTGGATGACCGCCTCCATGCTGTTACTGCTCGCAATCCTGCTGGCCGGTCGTATTCGCAGTCATTTTACACCCATTGATGAGGCCGTAGCCAAAGCCGGGCAAATCAGCAGTGATGCGGTATCCAGGCAGGTATTTACCGGTCGGAACGATGAAGCCGGAAGTATTATGCTTGCATTCCACATTCTTGAATCGGAGAAAAAAGCCATTATAGGTCGGGTCAATGACTCTATGGAGCGACTCACGGAGGCTGCGCAGCACCTGGACGGGTCGATGCAGCGGGGACAGGTACGGGGTGATAACCTGGTGTCTCAGATTGAGCGGGTAGCCGCCGCAGTTGAAGAAATGACGGCAACCATACGTGATGTGTCTGATAATGCAACCCGTACATCGGAGGCCGCAGCCGCCAGCCTGAGTAAGGTGCAGCATGGAAAATCGGTCATTGACGCAAATGTCCGGCAACTTGACAGTCTGCTGGGCGAGATTGCCGAGGCGGCCGGAGCGGTTCAACAGGCAGCCACCGTGGCCGGGGGTGTAACTTCTATTCTGGATGTTATTAAAGACATCTCCGAGCAGACACGACTGCTGTCACTGAATGCTACTATTGAAGCGGCCCGGGCAGGGGCGGCAGGTAAAGGATTTTCCGTTGTGGCCGACCAGGTTCGCTCACTTTCAGCCCGAACACAGAAGTCGGCCGAAGAAATCGGCCTGTTTATTGAACAACTGCGCAGCAGTACCGATAAAGCCACGGAAATGATGCATAACGCCCAGAAAAAAGTGACGGACAATAACCGGGAAAATGCCCGTTCGGCCGACATTCTCAATGAGATTCTGACCTCCATTCAGGATATTTCAACGGGCAGCAGCGAAGTAGCCTACATCGTAGAGCAACAGCGGTTTGCTGCCGATGAAATCAACCAGAGCCTGGCCTCAATTACCACGCTGTCGCAGGAAAACAATGCTGATGTACAGCACAACACGCGGGCAACTGCAGGTATTGCCGACACCTTGCAGGATGTGCATAATCTGACAACGCATTTCTGGCAACAAAAAGCGGTTTAATTGCAGATATGGCGCATCATTACAGTCACCGGATCTGCCTTTGCCTGAGCTCTCCCGGGACGCTGTTCCTCCTCCTGTCAACACCGGGTTCAACATGGCAAGCTTGCAATTATCCTTCAGGCCTGCACCCGGTGCCGTTCCGGCCAACTCCCCGTTTCCGGATTATGCAAGCTTTATCAATTACCGGTCGGCAGTTTGGCTTTCCGACCATTCAGTACCAGTCTGGCGTCACCGTTGGGGCCGGTCGACTCGATGGTAATCTGCACGGGGGTGTCTTCATCTACATCGCCATCGCCGTCATTAACTGTGAAACTGTATTGGGTGAGTTGCGGGATGTTGGTGAATCCGGAATTCAGTCCACCCACGGTAATATTTACATCGCCCAGCACATCGGCTGCCTCTCCCTCCACGGTTACTGTTACACCGGTATCCTCAACCATAGGATTGCCCTGCGAGTCCATAACGGTGTAGCTGAACTGCTGATCGCCGCCGTTGGGAATGTTGAAAGTGGTTGGGTTAACCGTGATGATGGGCGCAAGCGAGAATATCATATTCCCGGAAGTGCTGATGGTCTCATTCTGATCATTGACAGTTGAAGCGGTGATGGTGGCAATTCCGCCGGCAGGGAATGGTTGACCGACCTGAAGCTGGGCCGATGCCCTGCCGTTGGTTGTGAATCCTGCACCCTGGATGAAACCACCCTCTGTGGTGAAATAAATTGCGGTGCCATCGGGTACGGTATTGCCGTATCGGTCACCCACCATGACAGTCCAGTTGACATTGGCTCCCACGCCAAAAGGGGCATTCCGGGTTTCGGTCAGCAGGCTGAAATGCTGCTGACTGGGCTGTCCGGCGTGGATGACCACGGCAACAGGATTGGAGCGTATCAGTGTGCCTCCGGTAGTCTGGGTTTCGGCTACGACCTGCACTACGCCGGACCGGGTTCCGCTCATGAGTGTAGCTGATGCCTGTCCGTCTTCGTTCGTTGTGATGGATTCATCTGTCAGGGTTTCCCCGCCGTCAGGCCGGGCGCCAAAACGGAAGGTCACGTCCACGGGATTATGAGCGCCGAGCGGATTCCCGTTCACATCCACAATTTGAAAGGTTAATTTGGTGTCTTCCTGCTGTCCGGTTTCCCGCACGCCGATTTCCGTGAGGGTGGCTCCAAGCAGATAGATACTGGCAGGCTCCGTAAACGGTGGCGGGTCTTCCGGGTCAGGATCTTCTCCCGGTGGAGGATTGGGATCGTCTGGATCGGTTGTGGTGCCAGCTCTGTTGAGTTTAAACACCGGAACCGTCACGTCACGCTCGGGAATGGTCAAAAACTGTTGGGTTGACGGACTGAATCCTTCCTTTTGGGCTTCAATGTTGAATGAGGTAGTGGAGTCTACTTCGATTTCGAAGGCGTAACTGCCCTGGGCATCGGTTACCGTGACACGCTCTGGTTGCGGACTGGTTATGCGTACAATGGCATCGCTGAGCGGATTATCGGCTGCATCGGTAACCAGTCCCGAAATGGTAACCGGCTCAAAATTAGTGGAAGAGGTTGTATCACAGGCATTCAGAAACAGGAGGCCCGCGAAAAGCGATATGATTGTTGCGAGGAGCGGTCGGTTGGTTTTCATACCCGGGTTTATCAAAAATTGAGGTGCAACACCTTGAAAAAGACAATTTCCATACGGTCTGAAATGTAGGAAAATTAATTGCAAAGTGCTTCTCCTAAACCATTACAATATGGTAAGGATTATACCACCATCAACCAGGGAACAGGCTTTTTCCCCGACCGTCTGATCACCGTCACTATGTACATAATGTCCCGTATTGACCGGCATTACCCGACAACAGATATCGGAAATCAGCAGCTCATACGTCCCGGGTGTAGGTATCCAGCGTGTGTTGCAATTTTTTGAAATCCAGCGGTTTGCTCAGGAAAGCATCCATGCCAGCCTGCAGACAGGTATCGCGGTCTTCGGTAAGCACACCGGCCGTAAGGGCAATAATCGGCGTATGGCGTTTTTCGCCCGCTTCCATTGAACGGATGGTTCGGGTAGCAGCGATGCCGTCGGTACCGGGCATTTGCACATCCATCAGAATAATATCCGGCCGTTCGCGCTGATAGACCGCTATGGCTTCGCCGCCGTCGGAGGCCTCCAGAATGCGCACTTTCTGACGCATATTGCGCAGAACACCCCTGACCAGCGTCATGTTCATCGTGTTATCTTCGGCAACCAGCACGCTGACCCGGACTTGTTGACCCGGACTTTTTTCGGGTGCTTCCGCAGTTGCCGGCATCGGTTCTGCCGGCACTGTATGATGTTCATGAACGCCCTGCATGAGTTTAATGAGTTCATCGGTGCGGACAGGTTTGCTGATCCGGTGTGCCACCCCCAGTTCATCACAACGACGGTGTACCGTGGCATCATCGCTGGAGGAATGCATCAGGATAACCGGCAATTCCTGCGCTGTCAGATTAAGTTTGGAACGGATCATGGCAATGATTTCCAGTCCGTCAATATAGGGCATGTGATAATCGCACAGCATGGCGTCAAACACGCGCGAACGCTCCAGAAGCTTCATCGCATCCAGTCCGTTTTCGCACGATTCGGTTTCAATTCCCATGCCACGCAGGGTACTTTCCAGCATGGAACGGTTCGAGGCATTATCGTCAACAATCAGGCATCGTTTTACGTGAAGCGGACCTGCAGTGGTTTTCTCTTCCGAAAATTCAACGCGGGTTTTAAGGGTGAAACTGAACGTACTACCCACTCCCTGTTCGCTTCGAATCGTAATTTCAGAATTCATCTTACGGGCAATTTTCTGCGAAATGGCCAACCCAAGACCGGTTCCACCAAATCGTCGGGTAGTGCTGGTGTCAGCCTGGGAAAATACCCTGAAGAGTTTTTTCTGCTGGTCGCGGGTGATACCGATCCCGGTATCGCGCACCGAAAATGTAATTACAGCATTATCCTTTTCAGCCGGTTCGAATCCGGCCGAAAGCTCAATTTCGCCTCGTTCGGTGAATTTAACAGCATTACTGAGCAGGTTGGTGAGGATCTGGGTCAGCCGAACCCCGTCAACCCACGCATATTGGGGAAAACCTTGCTGCAGATTGAGCAATACCTCTACCCCTTTATCGCTGGCACCAAGCTTGATCATTTCCAGGCTATTGGCCGCTATTTCCTGTACATCGGTTCGGGTAACTTCCAGCTCCAGCATGCCCGCCTCGATTTTGGAGAAATCAAGAATATCATTGATGATGCGAAGGAGGTTATGGCCGGATATGTTGGCTCCATGGACAAATTCTTTCTGCAGGCTGTCAAGCCGGGTTGTTTTGAGCAGTTCGGTAAATCCGATCACCCCGTTCAACGGGGTACGCAGCTCATGGCTCATGTTGACCAGGAACTGGCTTTTGGCTTTACTGGCGGCTTCCGCCTGTTCTTTCGCCAGTTGCAGGGCTTCTTCAACCGCTTTGCGGTCGGTGATATCCTGTATGTAACCGTGCCAAAGGACATTTCCATTAGCCAGCCGCTGGGGCGTGGCTACACCTTCAACCCAGATGGTCGACCCGTCCGGCAGGTTAACCCGGTAACGGTCCTGCCACTGTTCCATGGTTTGGGCAGAACGAACGATGCTCTCTTTCACCCGTTCAAAATCATCGGGATGCAAGGCTTTAAATACCGGTGTTGCATCGTGGACTACCTCGTCTGGGCTTACCCCATAAATATGCAGGATATTATCCGATGCGAATGGAAAGCGCGAGGTGAAGTCCGGGCTGAGTTCATACTGGTAAATGAAGCCCGGCAGATGTTTACCAAGTTCACCAATACGCTGGAGAAGTTCATGGTTAACGGCTTCTGCCTGTTTGCGCTCGGTGATATCCTGATGAGTTCCCATCATCATCAGGGGTTTTCCATCCGGTGTACGACTGATTACCTTGCCGCGGTCCAGAACCCAGATCCAGTGACCGTCTTTATGGCGCATTCTGGACTCATACTCATAATACTCCTGCTTCCCCTCGAAATGTTCACGCAGCAGTCGTTCGCTTTCCGGCAGGTCGTCCGGATGGGCGAACCGCAACCAGGTTTTGATGCTGATTGGCTGAAGTTCTTCGATGGTGTACCCTATCAGACTTGCCCAACGTTCGTTAAAAATGGTATCTCCGGTCTGAACATTCCATTCCCAGGTACCGACATTGGTACCGTGCATGATCTGCTCGAGGCGTTCAGCAAGTGATGGTCCACCCTCAAGGTTATTACTGTAATCCATAGACATTTGCCTCCCCAAAGGCGCTGTGTTACCGGCACATACCGGCACTAAATAATACTACACTACAAACACAACTATGCCGGCTTAATACTATGATGCGGACCGCCGGTGAGGTCCTGTTTTTCCACTATTTCAAACTATTATCGGCTACACCATACCCCGGGTTAAACCCGTATCTGCTGCCATTCACCTGCTTCACATCGCTGAGCTCAGCGGCATCTGGCACATGGATAATCCGGTTTGGCCGGTACGCTGCCGAACGAGACCTGGCGGCCTAAACGCACCGCACACACCCAACTTCGGACGTGGGCAATACCGGCCTGCGCTAAACGCACCGCACACAGGCAGGCACACCCCTCTGTATGCCAACCTGGCGGGCACATCACCGAACCAGGCCCGTAGTCATCCCCCAATGCCACGGCACGTAACGCATCAGGCAAGCTCCCAGGTATTACCCTGCCGGAACAGGTCCTGCAACGTGGGGCTTTCCGACCGGCTCATGGCATCTTCAATACGCTGATGTACAATCTGGTCGAAGGTCTGTTTCTGCGCATTACGGATGATACCGACGGCAACGGGGTACTCCGGCAGCTCCAGTTTGGCCAGGGCCAGATGCATGGTGGAGTCCTTCACGGATGCATCATGCACCAGAAAATCCGGGTCGTTGACATCATAGGGCACTTCCTTGATGCGGAATCCATCGATTTTAAAGCCCATTTTCTGTTCTTTGCCGAAAATCATGGGTTTTCCATGCTCAAGAAGCACCTGGTTATCATCTTTGGTGTCTTTACCGGTAATCAAATCGTGGATCCCATCGGTGAAAATCACGCAATTCTGCAGCACTTCAATGACAGAGACCCCCTCGTGCCGATACGCCTCCATCATGACATGTTCCAGCAGCTTGTGGTCGTTGTCCGGCACCCGGGCATAGAAGGTTGCCCCGGAAGCGATGGCCATTTCTCCTATGTTGAATGGATTTTCATAGCTGCCGTCCCCGGCGGTTTTCGTTTTTACGCCCGGTGGCGTGGTTGGGGACGACTGCCCCTTGGTCATTCCATAAATCTTGTTATTGAAGATGACCACGTTGATATTGATGTTCCGACGACAGGCGTGTATAAAGTGGTTCCCCCCGATGGCCATACTGTCGCCGTCACCGGTAAACACCCAGACATTCAGCTCCGGGTCGGCCAGTTTGGCGCCCGTAGCAACGGCCAGCGCCCGTCCGTGAACCGAATGAATGCCGAAGGTGTCAATGTAGTAGGTAATGCGCGAGGAACATCCGATGCCCGAGACACTCAGGAATTTCTCTTTGGGGGTGTCCATCTGGGCGAAAGCTTTCTGCATGTTGGCCAGAATGGCATAATCACCGCAGCCGGGACACCATCGCACGGCCTGATCGCTAACGAAGTCTTTGCGGGACCGGGGTGTGGCTTGTACTTTTACGTCGATGTCTGGCATGATGTCACTCCGTTAAGGCATTGATGATTTGTGCTTTAATTTCTGAAGCAAAGAAAGGCTGCCCCTGAATTTTGTTGTATTGCCCGAAGGTGAACTGCGGAAACCGGGTACGCAGGTAACCGGCAAACTGTCCGTTATTCAGCTCACACACCAGGATTTTTTTAAACCGGCTGAACACCTCAGCGGTATTGGAGGGCAGCGGATTGATGTAGTTAAAATGAGCGAAACCCACGCCTTTCTCGCCGTCCTGCATAAGCTCGTCCAGGGCGGTATGGATGGAGCCGTGGGTGCTTCCCCATCCTACAATCAGCAGTTCACCGGAATCGGCCCCATAGACCTGCTGATCGGGCAGCTTGCCGGCTACACGCTGTACTTTTTCGGCGCGCAGCTGTGTCATACGCTCGTGGTTGAGGGGATCGTAGGTCAGGTTTCCGCTCCCTTCTTTTTTCTCCAGTCCCCCGATGCGGTGTTCAAAGCCGGCATCACCCGGGTGCATCCAATAGCGGTTCAGGTATTCCTCGTCACGCATAAACGATTCCCATTGGTCGGGCGGACCTTCAAATTTGGGTACGGTAATGGGCGGAAGCTCGGTCAGGTCCGGGATTCGCCACGGACTGGTGCCACTGGCCAGGTAGGTGTCCGAAAGCAGAATGACGGGTGTCATGTGCTCCATGGCAATTTTAGCGGCCTGATAGGCCAGGTGGAAGCAGTCGTCAGGGGAGCTGGCCGCCAGCACAACCAGGGGTGCATCGCCGTGGCGACCATACAGGGCCTGGTTAAGGTCGCTCTGCTCAGTTTTGGTGGGCAGTCCCGTAGACGGTCCGGCGCGCTGTACATCCACAATGACCAGGGGGATTTCGGAAATCAGCGCCAGTCCCATCGCTTCGGATTTCAGGGAAAGTCCGGGACCCGAGGTGGTGGTAATCGACAGGTTCCCCACAAAGGAGGCACCGATGGCTGCGCACACGGCCGCGATTTCATCTTCCGCCTGAAACACAATGGCGCCCATGTCGTTGCGGGCCGATAGCTCATGCAGGATTTCGGATGCCGGTGTGATGGGGTATGAGCACAGGGAGAGTTTCCTTCCGGCCCGCTCCGCCGCTGCAAGGAAACCCCAGGCAATGGCCGTATTCCCGTCTATGTTCCGGTAGGTTCCCTGCGGCAGTTTGGCCGGCGGAATATGCACCGTGGTACTGGTAGCCTCAATACTGTAACCGAAGTTGAAACCGGCTTCCAGGGCGCGCACGTTCGCCTCGATGAGTGCAGGCTTTTTGGCGAACTTCTTCTCAATGAACTTCACCAGTCGACTCAACGGCTGACTGAAAATGAACGTAACCATTCCGAGGGCGAACATGTTCTTGCTGCGCACCTGCGCCGCGGTATCCAGTCCGAGGTCCTTGAGGGCTTCTTTGGTCAGGGAAGTTGCCGGAGCGCGGATGATATAGTACTCCTCGAGGGTGCCGTCATCCAGCGGGTTCTCCTCGTAATCGGCTTTTTTAAGGTTCCGCGGATTGAAACTGTCGGCATCGGCGATGATGGTTCCGCCGGGTTTGAGATAGCCGATGTTGGCTTTGAGGGCAGCCGGATTCATAACCACCAGCACATCCACCTGGTCGCCCGGCGTGTAGATTTCCGTACCTCCGATCTGAATCTGGAAACTGGATACACCGCCTACACTGCCCTGGGGAGCGCGGATTTCCGCGGGGAAATCGGGGGTGGTGGTCAGGTCAAATCCGGCCTGACCGGACGACTGTGAGAACATATCACCGGTAAGTTGCATACCGTCACCGGAATCGCCGGAAAAACGGATGACTACTTTTTGCATTTCCGGCGTGAGTATACTTTTGCTGGACATGGCGAAGAGATGAGCTTAAGGTTGCAGACAATAGTAATAGGTACCATACAGGCTGAAACCGGTTCTGGCGTTACCGTTTCAGCGAAGAAATTCGTCAGGCGATGTTCAAGACGCGGTTTTATTTCAATCCGGCGGGGTTGCAGGCCGTCAGCAGCCGGAAGAGCCGGTTATGATCTGGCATAGGGTTACCGGCGGAATCGGCACTGGATCCCGGGATATCCCGGCGGCATGGGCACCGCCGGAGAATAATCCCGATAAAGCCATCCGGTTACGCGCGAAATAGGTGCGGAGCACGTATCCGGATGCTGTGAAACGTACGAGGTTATCCGTGCAGAAATTCCTTACGGGCATTAAGAACCTCATCAGACTCTTCAAAAGCCGGATCAATGATAATACAATCGGGTACCGGACAAGCCTCAATACACTGGGGTTCATCGTGGAAACCATGACACTCGGTGCATTTGTCGGCCACGATAAAGTAGAACTCATCGGAAATAGGCTCCTGCATGTCTTCTGCGTCCACTTCGGCGCCATTTAACAGGGTTACACTACCCGAAAGACTGGTGCCTTCGGCCATGTTCCACTCGGCTCCGGTTTCATAAATAGCCTGGTTCGGACACTCGGGTTCGCAGGCGCCGCAATTGATGCAGGTATCGGTAATAAGTACAGCCATGATATAGGTGATTTTGAATTCAGATTAATACTTTTTTGCCCATCCACGTTTACATTTAATTGGACAATAAACTCTAATTAATGTAACCAAACCCCTATGCTGGCACAATACAAAACGGGGCGTAAACGCTAAAATAGACTTAGTTTAGATTATAATAGTACGCTGAAAAAAAGCAGACAGACACGCCTTCCACCCGGCGGAACCGCCCCTGTCTGCGTTGTATGCTACGAGAAGTTCGGCAGTTTGTACCCCTGCAGAATTTTGATGTAATTGGCCCGCTCAAACTTGCTCGGATCGGCCACGGCAGCAGAGCTCATCGCCCCCTGCATTTCCTGCAGCGAGGTGTATCCTTTTTCCTCCATCCACCGCTCCAGCTCGGTCAATATCTGCGTCAATGCTGAGGGACCTTTATACAGCAGTACGGAAGCCAGCATGGTCACATCGGCACCGGCCAGAATCATTTTGGCTGCATCGTGTGCGGTATGGATGCCCGTTGTGGCCGCGATACTACAGGTCAGATGCGGACGAAGCATGGCAATCCATCGCAGGGGAAGTCGTTTTTCAAAGGAGCTGCTGAGCTCCAGGCTGGGCTTGACTTCCAGTTCATCCAGGTCGATGTCGGGCTGATAGAAGCGGTTGAACAGCACCAGTCCGTCGGCACCAGCCTCCTGCAGTCGCAGCGCCATGTTCCCAAAGGAGCTGAAATACGGACCCAGCTTGACCGAAACGGGAATATTGACCGATTTCTTCACGGCAATAAGGTCGTCTATGTACATCTGTTCTACCTCCGCCGAGGTGCGTGTTGGATCTCCGGCGATGTAGTAGATGTTGAGTTCAATGGCATCCGCCCCGGCTTCTTCCATCCGTTTGGCATAGCTCATCCACCCGCCTTCCGATACCCCGTTGATACTGGCAATGACCGGGATATCTACCGAGTGCTTGAGGATGGCGATCTGCTCGAGGTAGTCCTCGGCGTGCAGGTTGTGATAGGCATCGGGCTCAGGGAAATAGCTGAGCGCTTCGGCGTAGCTGTCCATCGACCCCGACACGAAATGGTCAAGGGCCTGATTTTCGGCGTTGATTTGTTCTTCAAACAAGGAATACATCACCACCGCCGAGGCACCGGCGTCTTCCAGCCGCTTGACCATACCCGTGTCACTGGACAGCGGAGAGGCCGAAGGCACGAGCGGATTCTTGAGAGTGAGTCCGAGATACTTGGTTTCTAAGTTCATGATAGTCAGTTAGTTAAAATTCACGTTCAGTTATCCGGCGCCGGTCAGGCTTTCCCGCCGTCATCGGTCTTGCTGCCCAGGGGTGCGGCCTGATCGGGCGCGGGTGCCTTGGGTGTTTCCTTGACTTCGGGTTCATACACCCCGGCCATTCGCTGGTAGGTAATCCATTTGTTGTCTACATCCCGCTGGGCCTGTTCCATGAGCTGTTTGGCCACCTTAGGCTGCGACTTGGCCAGCATGAGATAGCGCATTTCGTTGTAGGCGTAGTCTTTCATGGTGATCTTCGGCGACTTCGAGTCGAGCTGAAACGGATTCTTGCCCGCATCCTGCAGGGTCGGATCGTAGCGGAACAACGGCCAGTAGCCCGAATCAACGGCATTTTTCTGTTGATTCAACCCGTATTTCATGTTGTAACCGTGGGCAATACAGTGGCTGTAGGCAATGATGATGGACGGACCCGGATAGCGCTCGGCCTCAATAATGGCTTTCATGGTCTGCATATCACTGGCGCCCATAGCGATGCGGGCTACGTAGGCTCCCCCGCCGTTGACGGCCTGCAGGGCGAGGTCTTTTTTGCCGACGCGCTTGCCGGAGGCAGCAAACTTGGCCACGGCACCCAGCGGCGTTGCCTTCGAGCACTGTCCGCCGGTGTTGGAATACACCTCGGTGTCCATCACCAGAATATTCACATCGCGCCCGCTGGCCAGCACGTGATCCAGTCCGCCGTAGCCGATGTCGTACGCCCATCCATCGCCACCGAACATCCAGACGCTCTTCTTGACCAGATAGTCGGCCAGGCTCAGTAGCATACGGGCTTCAGGATGGCCGGACGAGGCCAGTATTTCCTTGAGTTTCGCCACCCGTTCGCGTTGTTCGTAAATACCGGGTTCGGTCGACTGATCGGCAGTCAGGATGGCGGTTTTGAGCACATCGTCAACCTCGCCATTCATGCGAAGCAGCGTCTCGCGGGCCTGCTCGGCGTGCTTGTCGATGGTAACCCGGAAGCCCAGTCCGAACTCGGCGTTGTCTTCAAACAGGGAGTTCGACCAGGCCGGACCGAGGCCCTGCTCGTTGGTGGTATACGGGGTGCTGGGCAGGTTGCCTCCGTAAATACTGGAGCAGCCCGTGGCGTTGGCTATGACCATACGGTCGCCATACAGCTGGGTAATCAGCTTGATGTAGGGAGTCTCTCCGCAGCCTGAGCAGGCGCCCGAGAATTCAAACAGCGGCTGCAGGAACTGCGCGCCTTTTACGGTCTCGGTTTTCAGCTGATCCCGCGGAAACTCCGGAATGGTCAGGAAGTAATCCCAGTTTTCTTTTTCCTGCTCAATCAGCGGTTCAATAGGCGCCATATTCAGCGCTTTGCGACCCACGTTGGTGCGGTCTTTGGCCGGGCACACTTCCACACAGAGTTCACAACCGGTACAGTCTTCCGGCGATACCTGGATGCTGACTTTCGTATTTTCAGGCCACTCCCGACCTTTGGCATCCATGAACTTAAAGGTATCCGGAGCGACATCCAGCAGGGTTCCGTCATAGGCTTTCATACGGATTACACCATGCGGACACACCAGGGAACACTTCGCACATTGAATACAGATATCCGGCTCGAGTACCGGAATTTCCTGGGCAATGCTCCGCTTCTCCCACTTGGTCGTTCCCGTTGGGAAGGTTCCATCGGGCTGGAAGGCACTCACGGGCAGATCGTCACCGTTACCAGCAATGATTTCGGCGATGACCTGCTGCACGTATTCCGGCGCTTCCTCGGGAACCGGCGGGCGCATGGGGATGGATGAACTGACCGAACCGGGCACGTCCACCTCGTAGAGATTCTCCACGGAGTTGTCTACGGCCTGGTAGTTGCTCTGCAGCACCTTCTCCCCTTTGTTGCCGTAGGTTTTCTTGATCCCGGCCTTAATCAGCAGCACCGCCTTGTCGGGTGGCAGAATGTCAGATATGGCGAAGAAACAGGTTTGCATGACGGTGTTGATGCGGTTCCCCATGCCGTTATCGCGGGCAACTTTGTAGGCATCGATGCAGAAGAAACGCAGTTTTTTCTCGATGATCTGCTCCTGGACTTTTTGGGGAATTTTGTCCCAGATTTCGTCCGGACCGTAGGGGGCGTTCAGCAGAAAGGTGCCGCCTGGACGGGCTTTTTTGAGCATGTCGAGGCGATTGAGAAACTGAAACTGGTGGCAGGCCACAAATTTTGCTTTTTCAATGAGATAGGCGGAGCGAATGGGCCGGGGACCGAAACGCAGGTGCGATACCGTGGTAGCGCCGGACTTCTTGGAGTCATACACGAAGTAACCCTGGGCGAAGTTGTCGGTATGATCGCCTATAATCTTGATCGAGTTTTTGTTGGCACTCACGGTACCGTCGGCGCCCAGACCGTAGAACAGTCCCTCGAACACGTCTGGATCGGCATCCCAGCCCTCGGTGGTATAGTCCAGGCTGAGTTTGGTCACGTCATCGTTGATACCGATGGTAAAGCGGCTTTTCGGGTGCTCCTCGGCCAGCTCGTCGAAGATGCGGTTGACCATGGGCGGGGTGAATTCCTTGGAGGAGAGTCCGTAGCGACCGTTGACCACGTTCAGGTCGGCCGGAAGGGCATTCCACTGCTCAATGCGGTTTTCATGCAGGGCGGTGAGCACATCGGCGAACAGGGGTTCACCGGCAGCGCCCGGCTCTTTGGTGCGGTCCAGCACGGCAATACCCTTCACCGTTGCGGGGATGGCTTCAATAAGGTGCTGCATGCTGAAGGGTCGGAACAGGCGGACCTTGATCATGCCCACTTTTTCGCCGCGGGCGTTCATTTTGTCAACGGCTTCGTGTGCGGTCTCGGCACCCGAACCCATCAGGATAATGATGCGGTCGGCGTCGGGCGCACCGTGGTATTCAAACAGTTTGTAGGCCCGGCCGGTCAGTCCGGCCAGCTTGTCCATGGTCTGCTGGACGATATCCGGGCAGGCATTGTAGAAGCTGTTGGCCGTTTCCTTGGCCTGGAAGAACACATCCGGATTCTGGGCGGTACCGCGGATGACGGGATTGTCCGGCGTGAGAGCGCGTTGGCGATGGGCAATAACCCACTCGTCATCGATCATCTGGCGAAGGGTTTCCTCGGGAAGTTCCTCAATTTTCTGAACTTCATGGGAGGTCCGGAATCCATCGAAAAAGTGCAGGAAAGGGATGCGCGACTGCAGGGTAGCGGCGTGGGCTACCAGGGCCATATCCATGGATTCCTGCACGCTGTTGGAGCTGAGCATGGCCAGTCCGGTCATGCGGGTAGCCATCACGTCACTGTGATCGCCGAAGATAGACAGGGCGTGTCCGGCCACGGTACGGGCTGCAACATGCACAACGGCCGGAGTCAGTTCACCGGCGATCTTGAACAGGTTCGGAATCATGAGCAGCAATCCCTGGGAGGCCGTGAAGGTTGTTGAAAGTGCGCCGGTTTGCAGGGCTCCGTGCAGGGTTCCGGCTGCGCCGCCCTCGCTGTGAAGCTCAATCACATCGGGTACGGTACCCCAGATATTTTTCTTGCCGGCCATCGACCACTCATCGCTCCACTCGCCCATTGGTGAAGACGGGGTAATAGGATAAATGGCAATGACTTCGCTGAGTTTGTGGGCCACGTATGCCGTTGCTTCGTTGGCATCAATGGTTACTTTGTTCTGGCTCATGTATACTCCTCCGGTTAATAATTTCAGTCGGGCAAGCCGGCCCGGCCGCAAAAAGGTTATTCTGATCCTGCGGGTTCGTATTTAATAAAACTTCGCCCGTTGATGGCCTCATCGGCCAGGATCTTCAATGATTTCGATTTAAAAAGCTGGTGCACGTTGCGCCGGGTCTGGTGGTATTCCTCGTGAATCGGACAGGGTTCGGCGGGGTTGCAGCTGCGCAGGCCGATACCACACCGACTGAAAATTTCTTCCCCGTCAATGGCTCTTACCACGTCAATAAGCTTGATTTGTTGACAGGGTTTGCTCAGACGGAAGCCACCGTGCGGACCCTTGGTTGAAACCAGCAGCTTATGTCGGACAAGCTGCTGCAGGATTTTGCTGAGAAAGTGCTTGGGGATGTCCTGTCGGGCTGCAATATCCGCCAGCTCCACATTCCGTCCCTGCCGGGAATTCCGGCCGATGTAAAACATGGCAAGCAGGGCATAATGACAGGATGCGGAAAACATTTCGGTGTATTCGGTTAACAGAACAAATGCGGGTCGTTTACAGGCTTATTGCGTATTTCCCAGATTTTTTTTCCAGTATCGGAAGCGGCAAACTATGAATGTACAACGCCGGTTGCCGCCGGTCTCCCCTTGCACGCCATAACGATGCAGGCAACATACAAGCAGAAATCCACCTCCGGTGCGGGAGGCGGATCATGCGTCATTCACTCACCACTACAAATAAAGATATTTGGACAAAAAACTCTAAAATAAAGTAGCAAATAGGTGGCAACTCTACAACGCGCGTTTCCTAAAAAAGCGGTTTTCCGCAGGCTAAAAGGCTTATTTAGAATGCATCCACGTTGGATTTGCCGGACACGGGATGATGGACCCGGAGACCGCGCGGATTACTGGGCATGGGGTGCCCGGGCGGAATGCCGGACACGGGACGATGGGCACTTAGATCGGGCGGGGTGCCCGGGCGGAATGCCGGATGCGTTGAAATGCCCTACTGCCGGCTCAACAAGGTGATAAAGCTCTTCCCGTTGTCTACATCTTCCTTGAGCATCTGCAACGTCTGTGTGCGAAAAAGCTCTTCAATGCGCGCACGGGCTACGCGAAACTCGTTGTGAATCGGACACGGCTTAAGGTCGTTACAGCGTTTCAGGCCAATGCCGCATTGGGTGAATACATCGATGCCATCGATGGCGTCCACAATCTGCAGCAGCGTAATCTCCTCGGCCGGACGATTCAGCCGGAATCCGCCGGTGGGACCTTTCATGGAGGCTACAAGGCCGTTGCGGACCAGCAGCTGCATGATTTTGCTGAGAAAATGACGGGGAATCTCCTGTTCCTCGGCAATTTTGCGCAAATCCACGTTGGAGTCACGGGTTCCATGCACGGCCAGATACAACATGGCCTGCAGTCCATAATGACATGAAGTTGAAAACATAACGATGTTCCGGTAAGTAACGGTAAGTGACGGCAGGCACTTACGCCTCGAATCCCTTGTCCTTGATAATCGATTGAACCTGACGGGCTAAATCTACGCAGAATTGAACTTTTTCAACGCTGTCGCAGAAAACTTCTTCTTCAGGGTCGTCATCGGCACTATAATCGCATTTACAGTGAACCTCGGTAAAGTCGATGGCGTTCAGTTTAGGCTCCCGCTGCCGTCCGAGGGCGATGAGCTCGTCCATCGTCAGCGACACATCGTCAGCGGATTCATCGCCCGAAAGCATGACCAGTACCCGTAGAAAATGGTACAGCGCCCGGCGTGAGCCCACGCAGGCGGAGTAGGTTACCACGTCGGTTGAGGGTCGGCACATTTCTTCCCAGGCCTGATCCAGCTCGGTTTCGGCTGATTTGTACAGTTCTTTAATGCTCTCGTTCATGATTTCACCAGTTTAGGATGGATTTAAAAGCCGAAGATGGCCACCGCGGCGCGGGACAAGTCCATGAGCGGACTGAAATACAGTCCGAGCGCGAGGGTAGGAATCAGCAGCAGCAGTAAAACAACGCGGGTGTCGGCACTGAACCGCAGGGGTTCGGCGCCTTCATCCGGTTTTTCGAAGTACATCACGCGGACTACGCGAATGTAGTAGAACAGGGATATGATGGTGGTGATACCGGCGATGATCACCAGCCAGATCCAGCCGGCACTGATGGCCGCACCGAAAAGAAAGAGCTTGGCTACGAAGCCGCCGGTGGGGGGCAGACCGGTGAGGGCTACCAGAAAGATGGTCAGGGATACGGCCTGCAGCGGAGCCCGGTGGCCGAGTCCGCGGTAGTCGGCCAGGGTCTCGGCGCCGGTGGCGTTGGAGAACAGCATGGCCACGTAGAAGGCACCGAGGTTCATGAACAGGTACACAAACAGATAGAACATCATGGCGGCCAGGCCTTGTCCGGTGAGGACTACCAGTCCCATGAGCAGGTAGCCGGCGTGGGCAATACTGGAGTAGGCCAGCATCCGCTTGATGTTGGTTTGTCGCAGGGCGGTGAGGTTACCCACAATCATAGCCAGGGCGGCCATCGCCCCGAGGAGCAGGTCCCAGCGGATGCCGTCAACAACGCTCCAGCCCGCAGCCCCGCCGCCATCGGTTGCGGTGGTGAAGGTGATCACAAAAAAGCGGGTGAGCAATCCGAAGGCGGCAATTTTTGAGCCGACCGCCAGGATGGATGTCACGGGAAACGGCGCGCCTTCATACACATCGGGCGCCCAGAAATGAAAGGGCACCACGGCTACTTTGAATCCCATCCCCACTACAATCATGAGTACGGCCAGATTCACCAGCAGGAGCTGGTCGGAGGCGATGCCGCCCGACAACACAGCGTTGATTTCATAGATCCCGGTGGCGCCGGTGAAGCCGACCAGCAGGGAGATTCCGTAAATCATCACGGCCGAAGAAACCGATCCGTAGATGATGTATTTCATGGAGGCTTCGGTTGAGCGGGGCGACTTTTTGGTGAAGCCGGTGAGCACATAGGAACTCAGACTGGTTACTTCAAAGGCGAGGTAAATCAGCAGGACATTGGTAGAACCCACCATCATGAGCATACCCAGTACCATACCCGAAAGTAGCATGTAATACTCACCGACTCTGGAAGCGTAGGCCTTGAGTTCCGCGCTTCGCAGGGAGAACACGGTTACGAATCCGGCCGCCAGCAGAATCATGCTTTTGAAATACGCCCCGTAGGTGTCCACCGCAGCCATATCAAAGAAGATACTTTCCGAGGCACCAAACTGCCTGAATGTAAAAAATCCGGCGACCACCAGGCCGGTCAGTAAAATCCATCCTCCGGCGTTGCGGAATCGCTCAGCCAGCAGGTCTGCCAGGATTATAACCGTAAGGGCAAGTACCAGGGTGATCTCGGGCAGATACAGGCCTATGCTTTGTAGTGTTTGTTCAGCCATAATGAGTTGCGGTCAGAAAATCCGGTGTTGGTTAGTAAGGATGCCCTCCTGCTGCACAGCCGTTGCCGGCAGCAAAAAGTCATCGGTTTCAGGAACTCAGGGTTGAACGCCCGTCATAAATTCAGCCAGATAGCTTAACGAGGTGTTCATCAGTTCAATGGCCGGTGCCGGGTACACACCCATCAGCACAATCAGCACAATCAACGGCACGAACATCAGGTACTCGCGCGGAGTGAGGTCCTGCAGGTTCTTGTGCTTATCGGGCGTGGTGCCCAGATACACCCGCTGGATGGTCCACAGGATGTAACCGGCCGTGAAGATGATTCCCGTCACTGAGATCATGGTTATCCATTTGAAGGCAGCAAAGGCCCCGAGGAAGCTGAAGAGCTCACTGACAAACCCGTTGAGTCCGGGCAGGCCGAGGGCGGCAAACATCCCCACCATGGCAATACCGGTATAGCGTGGCATCTGATTGGCAATGCCTCCGAAGTCGTACAGCCCGCGGGTGTGGGTTCGGTCGTAGAGGACGCCTACCGACAAAAACAAGACCGCGGTGATAATCCCGTGATTGAACATCTGCAGCACACCCCCTACCATGCCCTGGGTGTTCAACGAGGCGATACCCAGCACCACAATACCCATGTGGGAGATGGACGAGTAGGCGATGAGCTTCTTGAAATCAGTCTGAGCCATGGCATTCAGCGCACCGTAGATGATACTGATCATACCCAGTATGGCCATGAAAATGACGAAGTATTCGGTCGCGTCCGGGAAAATCGGGAAGTTGATACGCAGCAGTCCGTAGGTTCCCAGCTTGAGCAATACACCGGCCAGGATCACACTGATGGGCGTGGGCGCTTCCACGTGGGCATCGGGCAGCCAGGTATGGAAGGGGAACAGCGGAATTTTAATGGCGAAGTTGATAAAAAGTGCCATCCAGGCCGCATAACGCCAGGATGTATCCAGTCCGGCCAGTAGTCCTCCCTCCACAAAATTAGCCGGATTCATCATATGCAGCAGGTTGAAGGTGTGCACCGTTTCTCCGGTAGCTGCATCGGTATAGGCCACGCTGAAATACAGGGCCAGCATGGTCAGCAGCATGAGGATCCCGCCCACAAAAGTGTAGATAAAGAACTTGATAGCGGCATACTCCCGTCGGGGACCGCCCCACAGACCGATCAGAAAATACATCGGCAGGAGCATAAACTCCCAGAAGATGAAGAACAGGAAGAAGTCCAGCGATACAAACACGCCCATCATACCGGCAACCAGCAGCAGGTACAGCATGAAATACCCCTTCACCATCTTGGTAATACTCCACGAGGAGATCACGCCTATGAGTGCGATGAGGGCCGTGAGCAGTATCATGATGACACTGAGCCCGTCAATACCCAGGAAGTATTCGATTTCGATGCGACCTACCCAGGGTACCGCTTCAACGGTTATCCAGCGCACTTTCTCTACAAACTGAAAGCTGGCCGCATCGTTGATGCCAATCATGGCGCGATCGAAGTTGGCAAAGATGACGCCGGCCAGCACCACCTGAATACCGGTGACGGCGGCGGCGGTGGCGCGAATCGCCGTGTGTTGGGTTCCGGGCAGCATCAGAATGATCAGCATACCGAGTACCGGCAGGAAGACCATCCAGGTCAGAATACCAATGCCAAAAATGTGAAGTTCCATAAGGGTAGGTTTCCGTTAGAGATTTTGCGTAATTAAAAACAGGATGATGAAACTGAAGACGATAAGTGCGAGGTAGGTCTGTACCTTGCCGGTCTGTACCTTGCTGAGCAGTCCCCCGGCGCGGTCGGCCGTGGATGCGGTTTGGGTCACTATACCATCAATGATGTTCTCGTCAATCCAGCTGCTGATGCGGGCCACAAAAGAAGTGACGGTAGCGAAGGCGTTCACGATACCATCCACGATGGTGGTGTCAAACCAGCTGAGAAAGCGCATCAGTACATGGGTGCCTTTCACAAAGACCACATCGTACAGTTCATCAAAATACCATTTGGCCGAGGCGCCCCGGTATAGCATTCCAGCCCGGCGGGCCAGGTCATCGGCGCTGATTTTCTTCCATTGATACACGGCCAGGGCCAGCACAATCCCCGCCCCGGCAATCAGGACCGAGAGCACCATGACCAGGGTGTGCACGCTGTGGATGGCTTCGTAGAAGACGGGCCAGGCCGCCGGTGCGATGGCAAAGGGCACCACACTCTCGGGTCGTACTACCGACTGATAAAACCAGCCGCTGGAGGCGCCGATGGGATTGAAGGTGTAAAACACAAACAACGAGAGGGCCGCCAGGATTATCAGGGGCAGGGTCATCAGCCAGGGCGACTCTTTAATCCCGTCCAGAATCTTCGGATTGGCCGGCTTGCCATGAAAGGTCAGGATGAGCACGCGAAACATGTAGAAAGCGGTGAGACCAGCCACAAAGAAGGCGATGAGCGGCAGCAGCCAGTGCCCCTCAAGGGTACTGAAGGCCAGGGTACCGGCCAGAATTTCGTCTTTGCTCAGGAATCCGGAGGTTAGCGGCACGCCGGCAATGGCCAGGGTAAATATGAAGAAGGTCCAGTACGTAACCGGCATTTTGGACTTCAGTCCGCCCATATTGCGGACATCCTGGGCGTCGGTGCTGTGATCATGGAGTTTGTGCAGGGCATGGTGCATGGCAAAGATCACGCTGCCGGAGCCCAGAAACAGTCCGGCCTTGAAGGCGGCGTGGGTAACCAGATGCATGAATCCGGCCGTGTAGGCACCTACGCCCAGGGCCAGGACCATGTAACCGAGCTGGGAGATGGTGGAATAGGCCAGTACTTTTTTGATATCGTACTGGGTGACGGCAATCGTGGCGGCAATCAGGGCGGTGACAGCACCGATGTAGGCAATGATGAGCAGGGCGTCTGCCGTGAGCAGGGGGAACACACGGGCTACGAGGTAGACGCCGGCCGCCACCATGGTAGCCGCGTGAATCAGGGCACTGACCGGGGTCGGACCTTCCATGGCATCGGGCAGCCAGACCTGCAACGGAAACTGGGCCGACTTGCCCACAGCGCCGCAAAAAATCAGCACGCCGGCCGCGGTGAGCCATCCCTCGCTCTGAAACGGTAACATCCCTGCATCAATGGAGGCGAAAATCGATTCGAAGGAAAATGATGCATAGCTGAAAAACAGAATCATAATACCCAGAAACATCCCGAAATCGCCAACCCGGTTCACGATGAAGGCTTTATTGGCCGCATTCGAGGCCGACTTCTTCTCGTACCAGAAGCCGATGAGCAGGTAGGAGCTAATCCCAACCAGCTCCCAGAACATGTACATCATCAGGATGTTGCTGGTCAGTACAATACCCAGCATGGAAAAGGAAAACAGTCCGAGGTAGGCAAAGTAACGCGAATACCGGGGATCATCTTTCATGTACCCGATGGAGAACAAATGCACCAGACTGCTGATCAGGGTAACCACCACCAGCATAATGGCCGCGATGTTGTCAATGGTTATGCCCAGGGTTATGGCCTGGGTGCCGATTACCAGCCAGGTCATGCTGGCCGATGCGGTTTGTCCGGCCGGTGCAGCAATCTGTGCAATCAATACGGCCACCGACAGCCCCAGAGCAGCAAGGATCATGGTGGTCGACAGCCAGTCGCCCTGCCGGGGCAGTCGCTTGCCGAAGAAGATCATGAATACAAAGGCCAGCAGCGGCAGCAGCAGTATGGTCAGAGACAATGAAATTAACATACGGGTCGGGTTCTGGAGTAAGACATTCGGTTACCGGACTCAGCCTCGCAGCTGACTGATTTCATCGAGGTTGATGGTTTTGAATCGGTTGTACACATTCAGCACAATAGCCAGGGCCACGGCCGCTTCGGCGGCAGCCATAATCACCACGAACAGCGCAATCATATGGCCGTCAAGTCCGAGGCCGGTGAACCGGCTGAACGCCAGCAAGTTGATGTTGGCGGCATTGAGCATCAATTCCACGCCCATCAACACCATAATGACGTTGCGCTTGGAGAGCACCGCCATGAGTCCCAGGGAAAACAGGATGGCGCTGACGGTTAGAAAATGGACCAGTCCGGGCTGAAAAATGCTGTTTAGTATGAGAATACCCATGGTTAATCCTCCGTATTGACTGAGAGCCGGGTCGACATCACAATGGCTCCGATGATGGCTACCAGCAGCAGCACGCCGGCCACAATGAAGGCCAGCAGGTAGTCGGTCATGAGCATCATCCCCAGGTCGTAGACCGTATCGGTGCGTTCATCCACCTCGGTGATGACCCATCCACCGGTTGAAAAGGCGTATATGAGCAGGATGGCGGCCGCAACCGAAAGCAGTCCGGCGGGTACTACATTCACGGTGGCTTCCCTGAAATTGAGCGTGTAGCCCTGACTGGTGAGCATGACCCCGAAAAGAATGAGGATCAGGATTCCGCCCACGTACACCAGCAGCTGGGTGGCCGCCAGGAAGTCAGCATACAGCAGTACATACAACGCCGCAACGCCCATGAGCGTGAACATCAGGGAAAAGGCGGCATGTACGATGTTGCGGGAGAACACCACCACCGCGGCCGAGCCGATGGTGACCAGAGCGAAGACGTAGAATAAAATGGCAGCTAAATCCATGGATCAGGCCTCCCCTTTTGATGGGTTCTGCGTGTCGTCCAGCTTCGATGGCGACCCTGGCGCGGGTTTGGCGGCGGTTCCGGCGACCCTGGCAGCATCAGCAGCGTCCGGGGCGGTGGTTCCGGCGGCCTTGGCAGCATCAGCAGCAGGTACAGCGCCGGTTCCATCATCAGCAGCCCTGGCTTTTTCGGCGGCCTCCTGCTCTTTTTTGAGTCGGGCCTCCTCGGCTTTTTGCCGCGCTTTCTCCTCTTTTTCCTTTTGCTTCTGAATGGCTTCCGCCTCGGCCTTCGCCTTGACGTCATCCACCTCCACCGGCGAAAGCTGGCTGAATTTGTACAGCAGATTCGAGCGATCGTACTCCGAATACTCGTACTCCTGCTCCATGTAGATGCAATTGGTCGGACAAGGATGCACACACAGATCGCAGTACATGCATTTGGCCATATCAATGTTGAATCGGGTCAGCCAGAAGCGCTTGGGGTTGCCGGTAGAGGTCTTGCCCAGGTCCACATCGGCCGTAGTCGGCACCGTTTCGATGTCGATGCAATTCACCGGACAAGCCTTGGCGCACAGCGTACACCCAATGCAGTCGTCCATGTTCACAAATAATCGCGCCCGGGCGTTTTTGGGCAACGTAGCCCGCTCCTCGGGGTACTGCAGGGTGACCGTGGGACCCACCAGGTGCCGACCGGTAATACCCATGCCGGTGAAAATCGATTTGAAGGTTGCCCAACTGTTTTTTACAGCTTGTACCATGTTACTTCTCATTCAGTTGTTAAAAGATCATTTCCCACAGGGCCGCCAGCACCAGGTTCACAAAAGACAGCGGGATGAGGATGTTCCAGCAGATAGCCATGAGCTGATCCACCCGGTAGCGCGGCAGGGTCCAGCGAATCCACATCATCACAAATACCAGCACCAATCCCTTGAGCATGAACCAGAAGAAGCCCCAGAACGGACCGGCGAGGAAGTCGCCAAAGGGAGAATTCCATCCGCCGAAGAACAGCGTTGCGCCCAGCAGGGAAAGCAGCAGCATATCCGCATACTCGGCCAGCATGAACATCGCCCATCGCATCCCCGAATATTCGGTCTGATAACCGGCCACCAGCTCCGACTCCGACTCCGGAAGGTCGAACGGCACGCGGTGCGATTCGGCCAGGATGGAGATGAAAAACATGATGAAGGCCGTGATCAGAAAGGGATTCTGGAATATCAGCCAGTTCGGCAGAAAGCCCAGGGTATCGTTGCCCGACTGCAATTCGGTGATTTCCATCAGGTTCAGCGATCCGGCTACCAGCACCACCGTGAGCACCGTGGCAATGGTGGGAACCTCGTAGCTGACCATCTGGGCGGCGCTTCGCATGGCGCCCAGCAGCGACCATTTGTTATTCGAGGCCCATCCGCCCATGATGACGCTTAGGGTAAGCACCGAGGTAACGGCCAGCAGGTAAAACACCCCGATGTTCACCATACTGCCGATGTAGCCGCTGCTGAACGGGATGACGGCGAAGGCCGCATAGGAGGCCGCAAACATCATGAAGGGCGCGAATTTAAACCAGAATCTGCTGGCATCAGCCGGAATGATATCTTCTTTCTGGATGAGCTTGAGCAGGTCGGCGATGGATTGCGCCCAGCCGTGCCAGCCTCCCACCCGCATGGGACCGAGGCGATCCTGGATGAATCCGGCTACTTTCCGCTCGGCCCAGATTGCCACCAGGGCATACACCAGGATGATGGTCAGCGGAATGGCCGCGTGCAGCAGCAGCGCCGGTAAAAACGGCATGGAAGAAAGTGTTTCGTTCATCGGTCTACCTCCCCAAGTACGATGTCAATACTTCCCACGATGGCCACCACATCGGCAATCAAGGCTCCTTTGGAGATGGCCGGCAGCATGCTCAGGTGCACAAAACTCGGAGCGCGGGCCTTGATGCGGAAGGGCGCGGCCGACTTGTCGCTGCTGATGAAATACCCCAGCTCACCCCGGGGCGACTCCGTGCGCACATACAGCTCCCCGTCTTTGGGTCGGATGCGTTTCGGGATAGCCGCCATCACATCGCCTTCATCGGGCATACCCTCCAGGGCCTGCTCAATGATGCGCAGGGATTGCTCCATTTCAAGCACCCGCACATGGTAGCGATCCCAGCAGTCGCCCACCGTGCCCATCTCCCCCGTCCCCACAGGAATATCAAAGTCAAAGCGGTCGTAAATGGAATAGGGATCGTTTTTGCGCAGATCCCAGGCAACGCCGGAGCCCCGAAGCACCGGTCCGGATGCGGCATAATTCAGGGCCACCTTCGCAGGTAATACCCCGATGTTGGCGGTTCGTTTTACAAAGATGCGGTTGTAGGAAAGCAGGTCTTCGAGCTCCTTGATTTTGGGTCGGAAGGAGGTCACAAAATCGGCTACATCGCCCTTGAAATCATCCTGCAGCGGACGCATAAGTCCGGCCACAGCGAAGTAGTTATACAGCAGACGGGCACCGCTGTTCTTCTCAAAGATGTCCAGAATTTTTTCACGTTCTGTGAACAGGTACAGGAAGGGCGAAAACGCGCCGAGGTCGAGTCCGAAGGCCCCGATTCCCAGCAGGTGACTGGCTATACGCTGCAGTTCGACCAGAATCACCCGGGCATATTCCACGCGCTCGGGTACTTCCAGTTCCAGCAGGCGTTCAATGGCAATGACATAGCCATGCTCCTGGTTCATCGCCGAAACGTAGTCCATGCGGTCGGTGTAGGGAATGACCTTGGCGTAGTCCTGCAGCTCTTCGGCATATTTTTCAAAGCAGCGGTGCAGGTACCCGATATTGGGACGGACTTCTTTAATCAGCTCCCCGTCCAGCACCAGTTCCAGACGCAGTACGCCGTGGGTTGAGGGGTGCTGCGGACCCATATTAATGACCATTTCGTGGTTGTCAGCACCGGTTTTGACCAATTCCATCATGGTATTCTGTTCGTCTGGTGATTATTTGGTGGGAATGCCCTGGTAGAAGTCCTGCTGCACGTAGTCCTTGCGCAGTGCATGACCTTCCCAGTCGTCCGGGGTGAGGATGCGTCGCAGGTCAGGATGGTTGTCGAAGATGATCCCGACCATGTCAAAGGCTTCGCGCTCATGCCAGTTGGCGGTTTTCCAAAGGCGTTCCAGCGAGGGAATATGGGGATGGTCCAGCGGCACGCGGACTTTCAGGTTGATGGTGTGCCGGAGCGTGGTGGAATCCAGGTTGTAAACCACGCCCAGTTCGTTTTCCTTGTCGTAATGCAGTCCGCTCAGGCACATGAGCACATCAAACTGAAACGCGGGATCGTCGCGCAGGGCGAGGGCTACGGGAGGGAGCATTTCCGGGGCGAGCTGAATCCAGGGCTGCCCGACCGACCCTTTCATGAGTTCGATGCGGTCCGCACCGAAGCGGTCCTGCAGGTTCCGGGCGATTTCTTCGGGGGTCAGTTTACTCATGGTGTACCTCCCTGAGGATTGGATTTCGGTTTATCCTGTGGTGCGCCATCCGGTCCGGGGGCATCCTCCCCGACAGCACCTGCGGGTCTGGTTGAAACTTCGGCATCCTGGCGGTCTGCAGCTTCGGCACCATCCCCTGTCGAGGTTTTGGGCACGGGCGACCCGCCAGCCTGCAGATCCGGCACCAGGTCGCGTTCGGCCGGGGTTTCAGTACCGGTAGTACCCGCTGTCGTTGCGCTGCTTTCGCGATCCGCCACTGCGGCTGCACGGTCTTCGATGACCGTCTCTCCGGTGATTTTCTCCTGCAGTTTAAGGAAACCCTCCAGCAACGCCTCGGGACGCGGCGGACAGCCAGGCACATACACATCCACCGGAATAACCTTGTCGACCCCCTTGAGTACATGGTACCCATGCTCCCAGTACGGTCCGCCGCAATTGGAACACGAGCCCATACTGATGACATAGCGCGGTTCAGACATCTGCTCGTACAGGCGCAGAATCCGGGAGGCCATTTTCAGGGTGACCGTTCCCGCCACAATCATTACATCGGCCTGTCGCGGAGACGAGCGCGGAATAATACCGAAACGGTCGAAATCGTATCGGGAGGCGGCTGTGGCCATCATTTCAATAGCGCAGCAGGCCAGGCCGAACTGCTCATACCAAAGCGAATTCTTGCGTGCCCAATTCAGCGCACTTTCCAAAGAAACGATGATGATGTTGGGGTCGTGATATTTTTTGTCGAGAAATCCCATAAGACAAGGGTTGAGGGTAAAAAAAAGGACGGTACGGCTTGGTTACCGGGCGATGGGTGCAATGGCAGACAACGGGTACATCAGGGCGATGGTGTTTCAGGGGGCGGGCCCGATGAGGCAGCGGTGGCGGTTTCGGGCCCGGGCGGTACAACGGCCATGGCAGCAAGGGCTTGTCGGGCAGCGGCCTCCTCGTCCGGATGATCCAGCACACCAACGCCGTCTACGTAGCGGGGGAGTCGTGGCAACGGAACATCCCATCGAAGGTGCCCTTTACCGAGTTCATAGATAAACCCGAGAAAAATCAGGGAAACAAACACCAGCATGGCACCGAAAGCGAACCAACCCACATCCTGAAATACCAGAGCCCAGGGAAACAGCAGCAGGATTTCCACCTCAAAAATGAGGAACATCAGTCCGGTGATATAAAAACGGTTATTGAACTGAACACGGGCGTCACCTACAGGCACTTCCCCGCACTCGTAGGTCATCAGCTTTACCGGACTCGGGCGGTCGGGCCGAACCAATTTGGATACAAACAGGGCAATTCCAACAAACAGACCGCCTGTTATCATAAACAACAATACATAGCCAAAATCACTCAGCATAGGTGCTCCGCTTACAGGTGTTCAACCAACCGGGGTGTAGAATCCGGTGGCCACTGGCATTAATTTAGGTACAGTACCGGCTGGCGATCGGCAAAACGCGCCATCCCGGTCATCCATCCATTTCCAAAGGGGGCTTGCTTTGGTCAAAAAACATCAAAAAAGCCCTTCCACTCATTCGATGGAGTGAATTTATTATTTTCTTACCTAATTATCCAAAATTATCTCAGACAATCTACTCATCATTTGAGCGATGCTTCGCATATTCTGTTGTCTGGGTCATAAACAGCGTGGTTCCGCGCCAGCGAGGCGAGCTCACGATTCCACACCCGGACCGTGGGATGTCCCGCTTCCGTGATTTCATCATTGCCTGCGATAACGTTCTGATCAAATCGTCTGCGCGTCTGACCGGTGCATGCAGGTTTGGCAATGCCGGTGTGAACAGCTAAATTCCACTACCCATTAACAGCTTCCAATCCCATGAAAGGCATCATTCTGGCCGGCGGCGCCGGCACCCGACTCCATCCCAGCACCCTGGTGGTCAGCAAACAATTGCTTCCGGTTTACGACAAACCCATGATTTATTATCCCCTGACCACGCTGATGCTCTCGGGCATACGCGACATCCTGATCATTTCCACCCCGGAAGACCTCCCCCGCTTCCGCGAGCTTCTCGGCGATGGCTCCCAGTGGGGCATAACCCTTTCCTACGCCGAACAACCCCGACCGGAAGGCCTCGCGCAGGCCTTTATCATCGGCGAGGAGTTCATCAACGGGCAACCTGTAGCACTGATCCTGGGCGACAACATCTTCTACGGGCAGGGACTTTCAGGTACGCTGCAACGGGCCGCATCCCAAACCGAAGGCGCTACCGTTTTCGGATACAACGTGACCGACCCGAAACGCTATGGGGTCGTGGAGTTTGATGCCAACGGCAAAGCCCTGAGTATTGAGGAAAAGCCCGCCCGACCTAAATCGAACTTCGCCGTGGTAGGGTTGTATTTCTACGATCATCAGGTCTGTGAACGGGCCCGCAACCTGCAACCCTCCGCCCGGGGCGAGCTGGAAATCACCGATCTGAACCGGGTCTATCTGCAGGCCGGTGAACTAACCGTTGAAATCATGGGTCGCGGCACCGCCTGGCTGGATACCGGCACGCACGACTCCATGCTCCAGGCATCCAACTTTGTGCAGACCGTTGAACAACGACAAGGTCTGAAAATCGCGAGTCCGGAGGAGGTTGCCTGGCGGATGGGCTATATCAATGCATCACAGCTTGAGCAGCTTGCCCTCCCTCTGGTCAAGAGCGGCTACGGGGAATACCTGCTTCGTTTGCTGGCTCAGCCCAAACACGCCTGACACGGGCCGGTGCCGTTTCACCCTTCGCCTGAAGGAATCAGCAGACTCAGCAGGCGGTCTACCGCTACCGGCTTGGTCAAAAAGTCATCCATTCCCGCCAGCAGACATCGCTCCTCCTCTTCCTTGAACGCGCCGGCAGTAAGGGCGATGATACGTACGTGCTCCCGGCCCGGCGATTCCAGCTGCCGGATGGTTCGGGTGGCTTCCAGTCCGTCCATTTCAGGCATCTGAACGTCCATAAAAATGATATCCGGCTGATGCTGCCGGAAGCAGTCTACCGCCTCAAGACCATTTTTGGCCTCGTGGATGACGGCTTTGGGCAGATGGGTGTTCAGTATAGCTTTGAGCAGAATCACATTCATAGCCACATCCTCGGCAATCAGGATGTTCAGACCGTGGCCATCATGCGGAAATTCGGGTTTTCTGGTTTCACGGGACTGCATTTGAGCGTGTTTACGACTGCGGGAAGCCCGGTTGACCGCGTCATAAAGGCTGTGATACCCCATAGGTTTTGTCAACCGTGCGGCTACCTCGGTTCGATCAATCTGCCGGAGGATGTCCTCTTCGAATACGGCCTGGTGCATGAGAATAACCGGCAGGGGACTACGTCCGGACCCGGTTTTCCCCGTCAGATCAGCGATGATCTCCAGGGCCTCGGCGGGCTCTGAACCCAGGTTCAGATCTACGATCAGCAGGTCGAAGCCCTCCGGGCCGGCCAGCACCTGGCGCAAATCATCCGGCGTACCTGCCCGCACAATTTCAGCACCCCGCCACGTGAGCATGTCGCCGATCAAAACAGAAGATTGCGTTGAGCAATCGGCTAACAGAATGCGACGCAAGGGAAGCGGATCGTCAGGCGAGCCCGCAGCCGGGGGGGCATCCGGACTGTATTGGGCATGCAGATCAAACATGAAAACACTGCCCTCACCGAAGGTGCTTTCCAGACGAATAGTGCTGTCCATTTTGGAGGCCAGCAAACTTGAAATTACCAATCCCAGTCCGGTACCGCCGAATTTGCGTGTTGTAGACGCATCGGCCTGATGAAACGCCTGAAACAATTTGGATTGCTGCTCCGGCGTGATGCCGATACCGGTATCAGTCACCCGAAAACCAAAATATCCCCGGGCATCATGATTCGGGTCAGGCCGGAAGGTTACATCCAGCCGCACAAATCCTTCACGGGTGAACTTCACTGCGTTGCTCAGCAAATTGCTGAGTATCTGCTTAACCCGCACCGGATCTGCCATCACACGTCGGGGCATATCAGGAGGTATCGAAAGCAGGAGTTCCAGACCTTTATCGGCTATCACGGGCTTGACCAGGTCAATGGCCTCCTCGCAGATTTTCACCATATCGGTTTCAACGATATCCAGCTCCAGTCTGCCGGCCTCAATTTTTGAAAAATCCAGAATGTCATTAATTATGGCCAGCAGCGACTCCCCGGAGGTACGTGCATTACGGGCATATTCCTGCTGTACGGTGGTCAGCGGTGTGCGCAGGAGGAGGTCGTTGAAACCGATTACCCCGTTCAGCGGGGTGCGGATTTCGTGGCTCATGTTGGCCAGGAAACGGCTCTTGGCCTGATTGGCCTCCTCAGCCCGGATGGCAAGCCGATGATTTTCCGTAGCGCTGGCTTCCAGGTCCTTGTTGGCTGTTAGAATCTGCTGCTCGTAGGCTCTGCGGGTATGTTTTTCACGGGTCAGGGTAACCACCCACCCGATCATAAGCCCCAGAATGAGCAGGGTGGCAAAGGAACCGGCCAGGATGAACTGCCACCAGTCGCGCCAGACGTCGCTTATCTGGGTTTCGGGAATATCATCAAAGGGCGGCAGCCTCAGGGTGCGGGCCAGCACTTCCACGTCCAGATAATCGGCCGGGATGGTGTACCCGTAAATACCAGCCTGCCGGGCAGCAGGATCTTCCGGGTCGAGGGCCAACAGCGCAGCCGTTACGTATCTGACAGCCCGTTCATCGGCATGCGGAAGGGCAAAAACCGGCCATTCCGGATACAGGCGGGTGGAGGTGATGTAGCCGAAATAATCGTAGAGCCGCTCATTGATTACGTAGATCTGAGCGGGATCGAGGCTTCCCTCGGCCACCATCTCTTCAATGATACCGCTGCGGATAAACGCCACCTCCGCCTCGCCGCGCAGCAGGGTTCGCACCGACTCCTTGTGCTCACCGGTGAGGATGAGGTCACTGATGTCTGACGGCAGGTTGACGCCGCCGAGAGCCAGCTCCATAGCCTGTGCCCGGTAGCCTCCCATGTGCTGGGTACTGGGTGCCGTCACGACCTTTCCACGTACATCCTCCAGGCTGCGGATGTGGGTGCTGGACTGCATCGTCAGAATCACACCGGCCAGATGTCGCTGAGGACCGCCCATGGGATCGGTAGACACGAGGGTGGCCAGCACTCCGGAGAGCGGGAATTGCCGTCGGACTGCCAGATAATGGGTAGGATTGGTGGTCACCAGGTCGAAAGCCCGCCGATTGATTCCCGCATAGATGCTGTCCATGGGTACAACCTGCATGGTAACGTAGAAATCGTCCAGATTTTCGTTGAGGTAGGCTATCAGAGGTGCATACTGTTCACGGGTACGCTCAACGCCCAGGTAAGCGAAAATTCCCCAGGTCAGGGGCTGCCGGCCTTCCATTGCGTACCCGTCGGCACCGGTTGGATCGGGTTGCAGCCGGGTGGCGGGTTCCGCCTCACCCAACGTATGCATCGCCGGACCGGCCGGTATACCGTTCACAGCGGCAGCATCGGCGGAAAGCACAGGCAGGCATAGCCATAACACCGGCAGTATTACCCTCCAAAACCACATCCTGCCCGCAGGTGGTTTGCGATTGCGGTTCGACCGCGCTGTTTGTACCCTCATATCCGTACTTGATAAAAAAACCACAACAGACAGGAACTGCCGGTGGTTTATCGTCTGTAAATTAGGCTGCACAATTTCCCGATACCGTCCCCCCGGATGTATCGTGGTTGTACATCAAGTTACGTGATTTCCGTAACATTTTTGGTTATCGGCATCTTTCAGGATGGTATAACCGGTTGGATATGAAATTCAGTGTTGAAAAACCATCGTGCTTATCTGAATTCTATTTAACGCATATTTGCAAACTCAGAGCCACAAAAGCGGGATATTTACATCCTTGCATGAATTTTAACCTAACTACCTGCACCCCATGTCGTCTGCCCTGCTGCCACCTACTGTATCTGCGTCCGACTCCTGCAATCCACCGGATACACGCGGCGCAGCTTCTGCCCGGCAGTCCGTACAAAGCCGGTGGGTGGCCGGACTGTTCATAACACTGCTTGCGTTACATTCCGTAACGGCGGAGGGGGCCACGGCACCGGTCCCGGATGCAGAGACCATAGCATCGGAACCCGTACCGGAGTTCGGCAGCACCTCCCCGCTGCAATCGCCGGGCGATGGCGAGGGGCCGGATGGTGACATGAGGCCGGACAATGACGAGGGGCCGGATGGTGACATGAGGCCGGGCGGCGACGTGGAGCCGGGCAATGACATGAGGCCGGGCGATGACATGAGGCCGGATGGCGCAGCCAAAATTATGCAGGCCGTCCGTCTGCAGTCCGGCGAGACCATTCAGCTGGACGGCGTTCCGGATGAGTCTGTCTGGAACCGCATCGAAGGAATTTCCGACTTCCGGCAGCAGTTCCCTGTGGAAGGAGCCTCCCCCACACAACACACGGTGATCAAAATTGCCTACGATAACGACAACCTGTACATCGCGGCGCAACTGTTTGACACCGACCCGGATGGTATCCGCGGATGGGAAAAACGCCGCGATCAGGGTCTGGGTCCGGATGATCGCTTTATGTGGATTATGGATACTTTCAACGACGGTCGCACCGCCTACTTCTTCGAAATGAATCCGGCCGGACTTATGGGTGACGGCCTGCTCACCACCGGGCAGGGCAGCAGTGTGAAGAAAGCCTGGAACGGCATCTGGGATGCCCGGGTGCAGGTGACTAACGAAGGCTGGACGGTAGAAGTACGTATTCCCTTCCGGACCCTGGATTTCAATCCGGAAAATCCTACCTGGGGCATCAATTTTCAGCGCACTGTTCGCCGCTACAACGAAGAAATTGTCTGGGCCGGATGGCGACAAAATCAGGGACTTTTCCGGCCGCAGAACGCCGGTGTGCTGACCGGGCTGGAAGGCTTGAGCCAGGGTGTAGGCCTGGAGGTTAAACCCTATGTGATGGCCAGTCCTGCCCGAAGCTGGCCGGCTGATGCTCCGGCTTCCAACGATTTCCGTCACGATGCCGGCTTTGATATAACCTACAGCATTACTCCGGGCATCCGCAGCAGTTTATCTGTGAACACGGACTTCGCCGAAGCCGAAGTGGACCAGCGGCGGGTCAATCTGACCCGTTTCCCTCTGCAGTTCCCCGAGCAACGCGACTTCTTCCTGGAGGGGAGCAGCATTTTCTCCTTTGCGCCGGCCAGCGGTCCCAACCCCTTTTTCAGTCGCAGAATTGGTCTTGCAGGAGGCAACCCCATCCCCATCACCCTGGGCGCGCGCGTTATTGGCCGGACCGGCAACACGGGAATCGGGTTGTACCAGATACGCACTGGTGAAACCGATGAACGCTTTTCGGAGGACTTCACCGTCGCCCGTGTCACTCAAAACTTCGGGTCGGAGAGCAAATTCGGCGTGATCTACACCCGTCGCGACCGTTTTGGTCAAGCGGATGCCTTTGCACGCGAGACCTTCGGCGCTGATCTTGAACTGGGTACCTCCCGGTTTATGGGCAGCAAAAATTTGCAGTTTCAGGCGTTTTTCGTGGGTCATACCACCAGCATGCCGGATGACGACAACACCTTGGGCGACCGCAGTGCACGGGGCGTTCGGGTCACCTTCCCCAACTTCCCCTTTTACGGTCATGCCAGTTACCGGGAGTTCGGCGAAGCCTACAATCCGGCCGTTGGGTTTGCTCCCAGAAACGGGTTCCGTCGTTTCCAGCCCACCATCGGCTTTACCAGGGTGACCAACAGCATTTCCTGGCTGCGCAGCCTGAATACCGAGCTGTATTTTGAGTACCTCATGGACATGGATTTCCGGGCTGAAACCACCCAGATCAACTGGGAACCCCTGAATGTAAACCTGGAATCGGGCGTCGAGTTCGGCGTTGAAATCGGCCGGTTTTACGAACGGCTCGATGCATCCTTTGACATCCGCCGCGATGGCAGCATCATCATTCCCGCCGGGGAGTACACCGATCTGACCGGAGAAATATGGGTTCAGACCAACCGTGCCATGCCGATATTCGCTGAATTTGAGGTGGCTTACGAGGGATTCTGGACCGGAACCCGCACTGAAATTGAATCGGCTGCTATTCTTCGTCCGGCACCGGGCATCAATGTCTCCGGGGAGTGGTCGCACACCATTGTCGACCTTTCCGAGGGGAGCTTTACCACCGACCTGATGCGGGTCCGTGGCAACCTCGACTTCACCCCTTTTGTTTCGTTCACGGGTGTGTTGCAATACGACACCCTGAGCGAGCTGGTGGGTCTGTATCAGCGCCTGCGATGGATTATTCGCCCCGGGGCGGACCTATACCTGGTGTACACCTACAACTGGCTCAATGAAACCGACCGGCTCCGTCCGCTGGAGACCAGCGGTTCGGTTAAAGTGAGTTATACCTACCGTTTCTGAGGTTGCGGTGGTCCCCTCCCGGGAAGGAAGCCCTGTTTTTCTCAGGCAGAGGTTAGTCCCCGGTTAATCGCCCGGTTTTTCTCAGCCAGAGGTTAGCCCTCCGGAAAACCGCCCGATTTTTAACGTGCAGGGGTTGGCCCCCGGGAAGGAAGCCACATCGGTTTAATCGCGCAGCAGTCATCCGCCCTTCTGTCTGGTCGAACCGGCGGCCAGCATCCTGTCAGCGCTTACATGAAGCGCAGAACCCTATTTTGGATAAAAAGGTCAAAAATTCCCAAAAAGTAGTGTTTTGATACAAAAAAACAGCTATTTTTTGATTGTTAGGCTTAACTAAAAATGGATTTTTGCACCAGATGGTCTTTATCTGAAACACATTTAAAATAGCATCTGTTAACAGGATTTATTATGGGACGATATATAACTGTTTTCGCCTCGTTCGTTGTTATGCTGTGTATAGGCAGCGTCTATGCCTGGAGTATATTTGCCGCTGAGCTCACGCGCGACTACGCTTTCTCTGCCTCCCAGGCACAGCTCATTTTCGGGTTACTCATCGCCATCTTTCCGGTAACCATGATTTTTGTGGGTCAGCTTGGAAAGCGTATCAAAGCCCGGTACATAGGGCACATTGCCGGACTGCTGTTTGCCGGCGGTTATCTGATTGCCGGTGCATCCGGGGGCAGTTTCCCCATTGTACTTGCCGGAATCGGTGTTTTGGGGGGTATTGCCACCGGATTCGGTTACTGGATGGCACTGACCACATCGGTACAGTGCTTTCCGGAGAAAAAAGGATTGATTACCGGTATAGCAGCGGCAGGGTTTGGCCTGGGCGCAGTGTTCATGTCGGAAGTAGCTGAGCAGCTGCTCAGCACCGGTCGGAATGTCCTGGATCTGATGACCATCGTCGGGGTTGGATATGGGCTGATCATTGTGGTTTTATCAACCTTTGTAGTGCAGCCTGCATCGGACCAGACCGGAAAAAATGCGACGGATGTAAAACCTGCCGCGTTCCTGAAATCCCCCGTGTTTCAGAAGTTGTTTATCGGCATATTTCTGGGCACCTTTGCCGGACTGCTGGTCATCGGCAGCCTCAAACTAATTGGCGGACAAGCGGATGTAACCACCGGACATCTGCTTCTGGGTGTATCGGTATTTGCCGTGGCCAACTTCGCCGGCCGGCTTACCTGGGGATTCCTGAGCGACTACACCGGTGCCAGTATGGGTATTTTCCTGGCGCTTCTTTTTCAGGCCGGGGCCATTCTCGCCTTTGATCTGGTTCCGCTAACCGGGGCGGTTTATCTGGTTCTTTCCTTTTTGGTCGGGTTCGGATTCGGGGGTAATTTCGTGCTGTTCGCCAAAGAAACCGCACAGGAATTCGGTGTCGGCAACCTCGGCATCGTCTATCCCTATATCTTTGTAGGGTATGCCATCGCCGGAATTGCCGGTCCGTTCAGCGGTGGGTTACTCTTTGACCTTACCGGTTCGTACAGCTCGGCCATTATCCTGGCCAGTGTAATGAGCCTGGCCGGCAGCCTGCTGTTTCTGCTACACTATCTCCGGTTGCGGAACAGTGCCGTTTAACCAGGCATTCTTTTTCAGGTGCTCCACGCTTCCGGTCGGGCTCGTGACGAAAACTATACTGGTATGAATACAGCTCATTGTCTAATGGAATTGAAGCATCAAGTATTCAATAAATACAGTATTTTCTAGCGCTATAAGCTGCACAGTGGTCAAGGCGGGAACACCATCGTTACATAATCGTCTCACAGAAATGACCGAAACCGAACTCAGACTGTTAATAGATTTTCATTTGCTTGCCCAAAGACAAGGTCCCGGAAGCGATACAGACACCCTGCGGGCATTGGATTTCGTTAATCAAATGAGTGTACCAAACCTGAATATAGCCGATATTGGCTGCGGAACCGGTGCGCAAACCATGGTACTTGCCCACAAACTAAACGGGAATATTACCGCAGTCGATTTGTTTCCGGAATTTCTAGATATACTCCGTAGACAAGCAGCCGAACAGGGTGTATCCGACCGCATTAATACCGTACAGGCATCCATGGACAATCTTCCGTTCAGTTCGGATTCATTGGATTTAATCTGGAGTGAAGGAGCTATTTACAACATTGGATTCGAGGCAGGGATAACTTACTGGAAATCATTTCTGAATTCCGGCGGATTCCTCGCTCTCAGTGAACTAACCTGGAAAACGAATAAACGCCGGCACCTATACAGGAACACTGGAATCGCGAATATCCGGAAATGGACACGGTGTCTGGTAAAATGAGGGTACTGGAACAACAAGGCTTCATCCCCGCCGGATTCTTTTTCCTGCCTTATGAAAGCTGGATGGAAACGTACTATAAACCCATGCGAGGGCGTTTCGATAGCTTTCTGGAAAAGCACGGACACGCTCCTGAGGCCGTCAGCATTGTAGAAAACGAATCGTTAGAAATCGACCTGTACGAGCAATACAAGGATTATATCAGTTACGGATTTTTCATCGCACAAAAGAGATAACTGACCTTTTATGAACCTGGAACCCTATTACCTGCCATTTTTACTGACGCTTATTGCCGGACTCAGCACCGGTGTAGGCGGATTGATGTCGTTTTTCTCACGATCATTTAATCCACGGTTTCTGGCGGCGGCCCTGGGGTTTTCGGCGGGAGTCATGATTTACGTGTCCTTTGTTGAAATTATACCCAAGGCCAATGAGTCGCTCAGCGGGCATTTCGGGGAATCTTCGGGCTATCTGTACACCACGATTGGTTTTTTTATCGGCATTCTGGTCATAGCCATTATTGATGCGCTGATCCCGTCCAGTCATAACCCCCACGAAATCCGGGAAGCCGATAAGCTTACCGTATTTCCGTCGCTGGACAACCCATCGAAGCAGATTATCCGTAATCATCCGTTACAGCCCGAGCCGCCTTCGGTATTCCGGAAAGGCTACCCCAAACTGCACACCGATCAGCTTCGCAGGATGGGTATTTTCACAGCACTGGCTATCGGAATCCACAATTTCCCTGAAGGACTGGCCACCTTCATGGCCGCTATTGAGGACCCAACCCTGGGAATTTCCATTGCCATCGCCATCGCCATCCATAATGTACCGGAAGGGGTGGCTATCGCCGCGCCGATGTATTACGCTACCCGCAGCAAACGTAAGGCGCTGTATTTTTCGGTGCTGGCCGGACTTGCGGAGCCGGTTGGTGCCGTGGTTGGGTACGTATTGCTTATTCAGATACTGTCTGATGCGGCCTTCGGCGCTATTTTCGCCGGCGTTGCAGGCATTATGGTATACATTTCGCTGGATGAACTGCTGCCGGCGGCCGAAAAGTACGGTGAACATCATATCGCGATGTACGGCCTGATCAGCGGGATGGCCGTAATGGCACTGAGCCTGATTATCCTGCAATAAGAAACGACCCGACTCCCTAAGACTGCATCAATAGCCACTCCGGAAGCCGGGTCGTAGTAACGCCCCCTCAGTTAGTATCGTTAGTGTGAACTACGCTGGGTAGTTTTTCTCTCCTGATTACAGCGAACAGTAGATTAACAGGTGCATTAAAAATGGTGTGGCACAAAACGTGACGGTCCAGCAGGCTTTGCACCACAACAAGTTTGAACCGCTTATACCCACAATCTGTACGCTACGTTTGTTCCCTGACACAATATCCTGCTTACCCGACCTTAAATCTATGGGTAGAGGTATTCAATTTATCTGGGTACTAGTACCCAGATGCTTCGCCGAAATCCTTGAGGACTGACCTTAACGCATTATTTTTTAATGTGTTCCGTAGCATAACGCAGCAGCGCATGGGCACCCTGCAGTCCCAGTTTGGAACAGATATTACTGCGGTGATTCTGAATCGTTTTGATACTCACATGCATGCTGTCTGCAATTTCCTGATTGGTTTTCATAGCAGCAAGCTCCTCAAGCACCCCTTTTTCAGTGGGCGTGAGTTTCTCAAGCTCCGACTTTGAATTCTCGCCGGACGGGTGATGACGCTGCATGAGTAAATCCGATAAAACCGGACTGATATAATAGCCGCCATCCAGCACCGTCTTTATCCCCTTGACAATCTCTCCCACCGTATTCTCCTTGAGAACATACCCTTTAATACCCACATCCAGCGCCCGGTTAAACATACTCTCATCCCGGTACATCGTCAGAATAATCACGTGCGTTGGCAAACCTTCACTCTGGACCCGTCGAGCAACCTCGAAACCGGTGATGCCCGGCATTTCAATGTCCAGCACGGCAATATCCGGTTTTTCCTGGCGGATATGCGCCAGGGCTGCTTCTCCGTCAGCTGCCTCAAATACCTCAAAGGCAGCCTCGAGCTGCAAAACCTGACGAAGTCCGCCCCGGATGAGCTCGTGATCATCGGCGATGAGTACTTTAACGCTTTGCTGCTGCATGACTGTTTTCTGCTATTTCGATGGTGATTTCTGTTCCCTCAAAGGGCGTTGAACGAATCTGAACGTTACCACCCATCAGCTCAATGCGCTCCAACATTCCCGTAAAACCCATTCCGGCGGCATTCCGGGCCTGGTTTTGATCAAAACCGATTCCGTCATCAAAAATCTGAACACGGATGGCCGCATCAGCACGACGAATGATTACCCCGGCATTTTCAGCGCCCGCATGTTTCTGAATGTTGGTAATTGCTTCCTGAATAACCCGGTAAAAGTTAATTTCATGTTCAACCGGCAAAACACCGGTAAGTTCCGGAACCAGAAATTCCCATTGTAGCTGCGAAGTCCGGTCAACCTCGGCCATAAGCGCGTAGAGTGCTTCGGTCAGACCGAATTTTTCGAGGTGAACGGGCCGCAGGTTATGGGCAATATTCCGGGCTTCCGAAATAACCCGTTGGGCATTTTCGGCAATTTCACCGAGTTCTTTTGTCAATGCAATGTCTGACTCCCGTCGCATTCGGATAAGCTCCGCATGATTTTTAATGACCAGGACCTGCTGTCCCAGCCCGTCATGCAGCTCCGATGCAATACGCGAACGCTCCTGCTCCTGGGAGGCGATGAGTTTTTCCGAAAAACGACGTTGCCGTTCGTTTTCAGCTTCCAGCCGGTTCACCCGGTAGTAATATGCGCCGGATATCAATCCCACTGCCATGAGCCCCAGCAAACCCCGGAACCAGGGCGTCCCCCAAAACGGAGGAACTACCGTGATGGCCACCGAAGCACCCTCATTGTTCCAGACCCCGTCATTGTTGCTGGCCTGAACCCGGAAGCGATATGTACCCGGAGGGATTCGTGTATAGAGTGCCGTACGGTTGTTCCCAACCTCAAACCAGTCCTGGTCAAATCCATCCAGGGTGTAGCGAAAGCAAATTTTGGATGCATCCTGAAAACTCAGTGCAGTATAATTGATCTGGATGTAGGCGTTATCGTGCGGCAGACGGATTCCTTCGCTCAGGGGCAGGACGGTCCGACCCGTTCGGAATTCCTCCAGGTACACCGGCGGCGGTAACGGGTTGTAGTTGACTTCACGGGCATTGACTACAGCAACGCCTTCAACGGTCGGAAAGTAGATACGACCGTCAGCATCAGTCAGGGTACTTGGCTGAAATCCGCCATTGGTTTCGGGCGATGGCATCCCTTCACCCACTCCGTAGGAATACGCCGCAACTTCGCCGGTCAGCCCATAGGCAAAATCATTCAGATTCTGCCGCTGAATCCGGGAAATCCCGCGGTTGCTGCCCATCCAGAAATTACCGGCATCGTCCTCTACGATATGGGAAATCACATTGTCGAACAGGCCCTCGGCACGGGTGTAACGGGTCAGGCGGTCATCCTCACGACGAAACAGTCCGCTCCCATAGGTTCCTACCCATAGCACCCCTTCGTCATCCTGGTGGATGGCTCGCACATAGGGCTCTTCGCTGCTGCCTGCGCCGGCCATTCCGCCCATGAGTTCAACCTGCTGAAATCCGGATTCGGTTTTCAGATTCAACCCTTGCGTTGTACCCACCCAAAGCCGGCCCTCCCGGTCTTCAAACAGGGTCCGGGTGTCATTGTAGGATAAACCGTCCCGGGTTGTGTAGCTGGTAAATCCCTGCGCGTCCGTGTAGGAATACAACCCGTTCTGGCACCCGATCCACAGGGTATCAAACCGGTCCTCGTACAAAGCGAACACCTCGTTGCACTGAAATTCATCGGATGGAGGGAAGAAGGTTCCGGGAAGGTCGGGCGAGGTCGTTGTATACAGCCCCCGGGATCCCATCCAGATGCTTCCGTCACGGCGCTGCAGTACCGACCAGATGCACAGATTGGGGAGGTGTTCATTGACCCCGGCAGGGCGAATCTGACCATCGCGGTCGGTAAAGACACCTCCGCAATTGGTAGCATACAATCGGGTGCCGTCCTGCAGGGTAGTCATGGAGAGCATGATGTCATTGGTGAGACCATCCTGCAGGGTAATGGCCTCAATAAGTGCCCGTCGTACACGGAAGAAACCGTTTCCGGAGGTGCTGAACCAATAATTTCCTTCGGCATCGTGAAGCATACCGGTGATTTCAAAATCGCCGGTGAGTTCAGGGATGTCCAGTTGTATAAAGCGATCACCATCCCGGTAGGCTACTCCGCGAAAGCCGGTGATCCAGAGCCGGTTGTCACGGTCGATGTAAAAAAAGCGCGTGTACGATGAGGGCAAGCCTTCCGTTTCCAGATATTGGCGGACCTCGCCATCCTGCACGCGTAAAACCCCGTCCCGACTACCGGCCAGAAAATAGGTGCCGGAACCGGCGGGATGCTCCCTGACATCCATGAGTTCATAGCGCATGTATTCTCGTACGTCACCCATCCGGACGATGTCTTTACCCAGGGTTTTGTATACATCCCTGCTGATGGTTAACCAGACACCCGATGTGTCCCGGATGGCGGACTGCACGGAGGCGGAATCGACACGAATCCGGGCGCGGATAAAGCCTTCCTCCTGGTCGTAATAGAAGGCATGTTCAACGGCGGTTACCCAAAGGTTACCCTCGTCATCAATACGCAGGAGGTGAGGAGAAAAAATCTGGGATGCTGCTTCAAAAAAATAGGGTGTCACCCCGGTGTCTGTGAACCGAAGAAATCCGCGTTCGGTTTTGAGCCAGAGCGCCCCGTTCCGGTCTTCCAGCAAGCCGAGGATACGGTCTGAGAGCATGCCGGGGGTGTTGGAGCGATCGAAGACGGTGAAGTTAACCCCGTCAAAGCGAACCAGTCCGCCGAAGGTAGCCAGCCAGATGTAGCCGTCGCGGGTCTGGATTATATCGTTCACCGAGCTCTGCGGGAGTCCGTCGTCCATTCCCCACTGTGTTACAACAGCGCGACCCGGCAGGGGCAGCTGCCCGTACAGGGGCCCGTTGGTCGTAATTACGAGCAAAATTATGAGGAGGGGCAACACAGAGGGTAAAAAGGGGAGGATTTCACACTACATCGTGGTAGAAAATACGCAGGAGGGAAGCGGAATCAAAGAAAACAGCGCTTCGCGCGCGACGTTGTGGATGCCGCTGCCGGGTATGCGGCAACATCGACCGCCAAAGCGGAGCAGGTCTATCCCAGCGCGCGACGTTGTGGATGGGCTGCCGGGTATGCGGCAACATCGACCGCCAAAGTGGAGCGTGGAGCAGGTCTATCCCGAAGCGCGCGACGTTGTGGATGCCGCTGCCGGGTATGCGGCAACATCGACCGCCAAAGCGGAGCAGGTCTATCCCGAAGCGCGCGACGTTGTGGATGCCCCTCACACTGCGTACATTTGACCGACGCCTAACCTGAACCCATCCGAAAAGTCCCTCATGCGGTATCTCATTGCCATCACATTTTTATGGGCCTTCTCCTTCAGCCTGATCGATGTATACCTGGCCGGCAAAGTAGACGGGGATTTTGCCGTGCTCACCCGCGTTGTACTGGCCGGATTGCTCTTCCTTCCGCTGACCCGCTGGAACGGGATTCCAACCCCGCTTAAACTGGGAACCATGGTTGTCGGCGCATTAATGATTGGCGTCACCTACCTGTGCCTGTACCGGTCGTTTCTGTACCTGACCGTACCGGAGGTCCTTCTGTTCACCGTTACCACCCCCCTGTATGTATCCCTGATTGACGACGCGCTGAACCGGCGGTTCAGCGCCATTGCCCTGGCCTCCGCTTTTCTGGCAGTACTGGGTGCGGGCTACATCCGATACGATGGCATTACGGGGTCTTTCCTGACCGGATTCGCCTTGATTCAGACTGCAAATTTCGCTTTTGCTGCCGGACAGACCGGGTACGCCAATCTGGTCCGCCGCTATCCGGTTAATCTGCCGCAGTACCGCTTTTTCGGGTACTTCTTCCTGGGCGGACTGCTGATTACCCTGCCCTCTTTCCTGCTGTTTGGAAACACGGCCATGATGCCTGAAACCACACTCCAATGGGGTATACTGCTGTGGCTGGGCGTGGGAGCCTCGGGTGCAGGACTTTTTCTGTGGAATAAGGGAGGTACGATGGTTGACGCCGGTACGCTGGCCATCATGAACAATATGCTGATCCCTGCCGGAATCCTGGTCAACCTGTTGTTCTGGAATAAAGACGCCGACCTTCTCCGACTCACCATCGGCGGGGTGGTCATCATCGCATCCCTGTGGGTGAACTACCGGTTTGGCAGACAGCAAACCGTTACGGCGGATGCATCGCCCTGAATGAGCCGGCACCTGACGGATAAATGGTGCAGCGGGTTATCGGGTAGCCGGCATGAAAACTGCCCGAAGCGATGTGTGCCGGATAAAATTCGGAAAAAATTTTGCGTGCCCGGTCAGGTTCCAACCGCAATCATCACGGGAAAAATTCGGCGTTTTTTCGTGTATATACCGCAAAAACTCACCCGGTTCACCTGAAGAATTGCTACCTTTAATACGTTGTAGTCCGGTCGCAGCAGTCTGCAATGGCCGGTGTATCTGTTTATCATCGTGTAGTGGATTTTATGGAACAAAACACCCCTGTATCCGGCGGCGCCAAACCTCGCGGCGACTCCGGAACGAACACACCGGAGTCCGGCATCACCTCATCCGGTACAGCGCCGGCTCCTGACCGAAACGCCACCCTGATTCGTTACTGGTTCCTGGCCGGTGCCGTTATGGTTTTTCTCATCCTCATCGTTGGCGGCATCACACGTCTCACCCAATCGGGGTTATCCATCGTTGACTGGAAACCCATCAGCGGGGTCATCCCACCGCTGAATGAGACCCAATGGGAGGCCGAGTTCGACCGCTACCGTGCGTTTCCGGAATATCAGCAGCGAAACAAAGGCATGAGTATGAGCGAATTCAAGTTCATTTTTTTCTGGGAATACCTGCACCGCATGCTGGCCCGTGCTATTGGTTTCGTGTTTCTGATCCCCTTCATCTGGTTCGCCTCGCAACGCATGTTCACCCGGCGACAATTCAAGCAGGCTATGCTGCTATTTTTTCTTGGTTTTGCTCAGGGATTCATGGGGTGGTACATGGTGCAAAGCGGACTGGTTGACAACCCGTATGTATCGCCTTTCCGACTGGCTGCCCACCTTTCGCTGGCATTTGCCATTTTCGGTGCCTGTATATGGTTTGCGATGGAGACCTGGCCCAGGTTCACCCGGGTTGTCAAGGCATCGGTTCACCACGGGACCGGCAGCTGGTACCAATCTGCGTTGTGGACGGTTGTGATACTGTTTGTGGTTCAGGTGGTCTGGGGCGCCCTGGTTGCCGGTCACAAGGCCGGCTATTTTTTTAACACCTTCCCGACTATGGAGGGGTATTGGCTGCCGCCTCAGTTGTGGACCTCCACTCCGGCATGGGTCAATTTCTTTGACAATATTGTAACCGTACAGTGGACCCACCGGCTGATCGGCACCCTGCTGCTGCTGGCAACGGGCGGGCTGGTATGGTTGTCGCGCCGGGCCGATTCCCTGCTGAAAACCACGGCTCTCAGCCTTGGCGCCGGCATGGCTGTGCAATATCTGCTGGGGGTCTTCACCCTGCTGCTGCATGTGCCCATCAGCCTGGGAGTCATCCACCAGGCGACCGCCATGGTACTGTTTGGTATCCTGCTGGCCGTTATCTTTCGGCATCGGCGGATAACACGGGCTGCGGCCGTGCTCAGGCAGTCGGCATAACCCTGCTCCACACGGCCCCTTTGACAACGGCCTCCAGCCAGGGACCGCGTCTGAGACAGCGTACCGTGCAACAGGCAACGCGCAGCAACCTGAGCAACAGACAGGATCCTCAGCCGCGGACCGGGTCATCGGCTGCAGATGGCTTCTGCGCAAGCCCGCATCGACATCGCTGAAAACCAGCAACTCGAAAACCATCTTCAGAGCCCAATAGAATTTCCCATCGGAGTAATTGTCATTCGTCGCGGGATTGTATAGCTTGACGCGAAACCGGTCTTGTTAACGTCAATCCTCTTACCTGATGAAAACCCAATACACGCTCCTGACTCTGGTGATGGTATGCATCGTGCAAATCCTCACCGCTACCGCGCAACCTGCTCCGCCCACCATCACCGACTACTTCGATCTGCAGTACGTCGGCTCACCCCGGATCAGCCCCGATGGCAACTGGATAGCGTACACTGTCCGCAAAACCGACTACGAAAAACAGTCGGCCGAAACCCGGATCTGGATGATCGCTTCCGATGGCAATGAGCCCCTTCCCATGACTGCGGAAGGATACAGTGCCTCCAGTCCGCGCTGGAGTCCGGACGGCCGATACCTTTCGTTTATGGCAAGCCGTGGTGAAGATGCCAAAAATCAGGTCTGGGTGCTGGACCGGCGGGGTGGTGAGGCCCGGCAGCTTACCGAAATTGAGCAGGGTGTATCAGGGTACGAATGGTCACCGGACGGGTCGAAGCTGCTGCTGCTGATCCGGGATGCGGATACACGCCAGGGCGACGGACCCCATCCTTACGTCATCGACCGGCTCCAGTTCAAGCGGGATTATGCCGGGTATCTGGACCGCAGGCGCACCCATATCTACACCTACACCCCTGGCGATTCTGCCGCCGTACAGCTTACCTTCGGCGACTATGACCACAGCGCTCCGGCCTGGAGCCCGGACGGCACCCGTATCGCTTTTGTGAGCAACCGCACCCCGGAGCCCGACGCCAATATTGATGCCAATATCTGGGTGGTACAGGCCGGCTGCAGCGAGGTCGACTGCGGCCTGGTGCAGGTCACCCGGAATGCAGGTCCGGACACCCAGCCCGCATGGAGTCCGGACGGTCGGAATATCGCCTATATCACGAACCCGGAGCCTGACAAATTCTGGTACGCTACAACGCACCTGGCTATAACGGCGGCAGACGGCCGTGGTGAGGAACGCATCCTGACACGGGAAATCGACCGCAACATGAGCGACCCGGCCTTTGCCCCGGACGGTCGTACCATTGAGTTTCTCATGGAGAACGCCGGCGAGGTCAAACCAGCCCGCATCGGAACAGACGGCCGGCGGTTTACGGTCTTGGATGAAGTCAAGATGGATGTCAAAGGTTTTCATCGGGTGGGTAACCTGACCGCGATGAGCGTTGGCACATTCTCCCAACCCGATGAAATCTACACCCTCAGCAGAAACGGGAGCATGACGCAGCGCACCGATGTAAATGCTGATTATAACCGGCGGGTTGCAGCGGCATCGTTTCGCGAAATCCGCTTCCCCAGTGCCGATGGTACGGAGATTCACGGATTCATGGTGCTCCCGCACGGGTATGTTGAAGGAGAGCGCTATCCTACCCTGCTGTGGATTCACGGCGGACCGGTAGCGCAGTACAGTCACAGTTACAATTTCAACGCCCAGCTGTTCGCGGCCAACGGCTACGCAGTGCTGCTGATCAATCCACGGGGGTCCAGCGGCTACGGGCAGGCCTTCTCCGAAATCCTGTTCGCCGACTGGGGCAATAAAGATTTCGAAGATGTGATGGCCGGGGTGGATTATGCCATTGAACAAGGCGTTGCCGACCCCGATCATCTGGGCGTCGGCGGCTGGTCGTACGGAGGTATTCTCACCAACTATGTGATCACCAAAACCGATCGCTTCCATGGCGCCATTTCCGGTGCCAGCGAAACCCTCATGCGCTCGTTCTACGGGCACGATCACTATCAGCTGTTCTGGGAAAAAGAGCTGGGTCTACCCTGGGAGACCCCCGAGAACTGGGAACGTATTTCCCCATTCAACGATGTAGCCAACGTGGTTACGCCCACCTTGTGGATCGGCGGGGATGCCGACTGGAACGTGCCTATTCTGGGTTCGGAACAGATGTATCAGGCCATGCGCCGACTCGGAATCGAAACCCAGCTGGTAGTTTACCCCGACGAGCATCACGGAATCAGCAGGCCATCTTTTCAGCGCGATCGGTTCGAGCGTTACCTGGAGTGGTTCAACCGGTTTGTTTTGCGTGAGTAAGGACCTTCTCAATCCGGGCGGCCAGCAGCACCGGTTGGGGCGAGGTCAGGATGACCGGACTTTTCCGGTTCAGAAAGTTCAGCTCCACCACACCGGCCTCCGGATCTGCCGTAACATCGCCGAGCTGATTGAGCCGAAACTCCCTGGATGACGTTTCAACCAGCAGCAATCGGCGGTCGGTCAGAATAAGGCGGCCTTCCAGCTCGATCTCGTAGCCGATCACCCGATAGCGAACTCCTTCACGCTGATAGCGGTCCAGCACGCGCTCATTCAGAAGTCGCACCGGTGTGAATTCATCGAAAGCCTCCTCCCCGCGCACCAAAGGGATGTCAACGCTGATGGGCTCCAGCGGTCGGGCAGCGGTTTCACGCACCTGCCGGTGATATGCAATGCGCTCCGCCTGCGGCATAATTTCCGGGTAGTACACCATCTCCGGCTCAGCCTGTCGGGTCAGCTGCAGGGCGTTGATCATGGCCGTAGCCGTGAGCTCTTCCTGCTCGCTGAGCATGTGGTCCTCCAGCATCTCATCAAGTATGCGGGTCACAATCTGCGTGCGGAGCTGCCGCTTTTTCCCCTCCTCAACCGGGTACAGTGCATCCAGTGCGGTGAGCAGCTCGACGGTATGGATGTTCTCATCGCGCACCGCCATTTCTGCGAGGGTAGCCTGTATGTGCAGATTCAGCCAGTCCGACCAGCGCCGGGGCAGTCTTATGCCGGGCGAGGGGAGCGGCCGGCCCTGTTCAACCTCGGCCACCACCTTCTTAAACCAGGAAAAGGCCCGGCGGCGGGCTACAATCTGCATAAGAGCATGCAGCTGCACACCAGCCAGAAGCCCGGCCGTGAGCCAGGCCGCCGTACCGGAAAGCACGAACCACAGCACGACGAGCACACCGCTGCCCATCCAGTAGGGGATCCCCGTTATGACGGGCGGATTCATATCCGGCTCGCCATGCTTCGGTGCTGCGGAATTTCGCGGATTCAATGCGGTAGTGCCGGGGAGTCGACCTGAACTGGTGGAGGCCGTATCAGCCGGTGTGCCGGCAGTCCGTGCACCGTCCGAAAGGGCTGACGTGAATGTTGTACCGGTGTCTTTGAACAGGGATACCGTTCCCTCATGGTCGCCCTGCTGACGGGCAGATAATGTTCCGGGTGCCTCACCCAAAGACGTAAATTCGTCCGGATGTTCGTGATAATCGGCACGCGACCGACCCCGGCGAGATTGCTTCCTGCTGCGGGATGATAATTGCTTACGGTAGTAGAGTCCGTGACGACCTCCGTGCACATAAACCCCCCTCGAATTCAGACCCAGGCGGGCACCGGTAACCCCGGCTGATACACCCACTCCGCCGAGAGACAGATTGAATCGCAACGGGCCGGTTTTAAAAGCTTTTCTAAGATAAAGTCCCATGCCGCAGTATGGGGAGTATGATGATGAATAGCAACCACAAAAGCCTTTCGTTGTGGTAATTTATCGCTCTGCAGAATGGAACTGCTGATGCAGCCAGGGCACAATGTAGGCATCCATCGTCCGGTAAATCTGTCCGTTCGCCCCCCTCCCGCGGGCATCGGGATTTCCGGTAAGTACCACAACGGCTTGCAGCGAGGGAATCACGAATACATACTGACCCCCGAAACCCCAGGCAAAGTACACCTCAGCGGTGGTCTGGTCCTGCCCGAACGTGTTATTCCACCATAGATACCCGTAATTGTGGGCACGGGGATTAAAACTGGTACCAAAAAAAACCGGTTGCATGGATTCCTGCACCCAGTCTGCGGGTATCAGCTGCTCGCCGTTGAAAACACCGCCATCCAGGTACAGCCGACCGAAGGCCATCAGCGCGGCCGGACTCAGTGCGAGGTTGTTCCCACCGAAATAATAGCCCTCCGGGGAGCGGTCCCACCCTCCAACACGAATTCCCATCGAACGAAAGAGGCGGGTTTCCGCATAGGCCCGGGTTGACATGCCGGTGGCTTCGGTCAGAACGGCAGACAAAATATGGGTATCTCCCGTGCTGTATTGCATGCGTGTACCCGGCTCCGCTTCCAGCTCGCCGCGCAAAGCCGCCCTCGTCCAGTCGCGCGAGACTACCCACCGACCGTAATTGCCGAAGCTGGTGGTTTCCAGACCGCTCGACATGGTCAGCAGGTGCTTCACCGTGATGCGTTGTTTGGCTTCGGGCTGCAGTCCGCGCATGTAATCGGGTATGTACCGGGCGATGGGGTCGTCAATGCTTTCGATGTAACCATCCTGCAGGGCGAGGGCCGTGAGGGTGGAAAGTATGGTCTTTGAGGCCGACTTGATGTTCATTGCGCGGTTGCGCTGATGGCCGCGCCAGTACTGCTCAACGGTAGTTTCGCCCTGCTGATACACCGTGAAGGAGGTCACATTGGGTATCCGGGAGACGGCTTCGACCAGTTCGCGGGATGACACGGGAGATGACGATGTGGCATTGGGGATAATCTCTGCGGCCGACGGGGTGGTTCCTGCCGTGTCTGCGTACACTCCCGGAGCGAGAGCAAAAGCCATCTTTGCCGGCAGAGCTTCAGGCTGAAACGGGGAGGCCGTTGTTGCAGGGGGGGCGCTTGCCGATACGGAAACGTACGCGGTAAGCGCATGCGACGGTAAGAGCGGAACCAATGCAATTACAAGAATCAGAAACATCGGGTGAAGCATAAATGAGCAAAAATTCGGCGGGGGAGCACGCTTCCGGGCGTATCAGCAGAGACAGCCTTCAGTCAGGCGCCATCCCTGTTCAGACCCCAACCGTAACGCCGGCACCACGGTGGTTCGTTTCATTCAGCAGGATCCAGTCCCTTGACTCCGGCGAATTTCAGGCAGATCATCAGGGTAATTCCGTAGGCGATATGCATAATCACACCTGCCAGCAGCAACAGGGCGGGTACCCAGGTATTCAGGTAGAAAAAACCGAACCATTCCCCTGCCGCCAACGACATGAGGGGAGAAAGGATGAGTCCTGAGACGAAGGAAATCGCAATGCCGTAAATCGTCCCCTGCACAAACCAGCCTCCCGGAACCCGGTGCTGCAGCAGGGCTACCCAGATCAGAGCCAGCATAATACCGCCCATGAAGTAGCCAACATTTCCCCAGATGATGCTGTAGGGCTGATCCACATGCACCTGATTGAAGGTTCCGGTAATAATGTGACCGATGTCAACCACCGGCAGACCCAGTCCGCCCTGGATGAAGGCTGTCATCGCCATAACAAACGTTGCAATGAAACCGGAAATAACAGTTCGAATGAAGGTATTGGCTGAAAACATACGATAAGACCTTTTGGATTGTGAGTTGCGTACAAGTTATTGTACCGAAAGGGATTTTCATAATAAGGCTTCGTAACTTGACAGCATGAAAAATACCGAATTATCCGATGTCCATCGCCCCGGCTGCAGTCCGGAGGAAATTGCCCTGAAAAGTTTTTTTCTGGGGCCCCAGGCCGAGAACGCACCCTGGCTGCGCGAGCTCATCCGGGACGTGCTGGACCAGTGGGTTCACTGGCGTAAAGATCACTACGCTACTGACGGAAGAGCCATCAGCGAAGCCGATCAGCAGACACCCGAATTTCTGCGCAGTGTGGAGACCTTCCGCAACGAAGTGCAGGAAATCCTGCACCGGTTTCAGTCGGAAGTACCCAATTATTCGCCACGATATATCGGTCACATGACTACCGAAATATCGCTCCCCGCATTGGTCGGTCACATGCTCACCTTGTTGTACAATCCCAACAATATTTCAGAGGAAGTTTCGCGCGTAGGATTGCAGGTTGAAAAAAATGCCATTGGCGCACTTTTAGCCATGGTTGGTTACGATCAAAGCAAGGCCACCGGTCACTTCACTTCCGGTGGAACCGTTGCCAATATTGAGGGAGCACTGCGCGCCAGGGCCCGGATGCGGAACTGGATTGCAGCAGGTGCGAGTGCACGAAAGCTACAACGATATAACGGTACCGTGGTAGAGGCAGCCGGAATGGGCTGGGCGACGTATGACCAGCTTATGGCCGACCCTGAAATCAGATCCTGCCGTGACGAGGGAACCTTTGACCTGCTGGACAAGCCCTTTGCGGCCGCCGACGCCATCCGCGAGGTATTCGGCCGGTCGTATCGTGGTCCGGTGGTCCTGGTGCCGGGCAACAAGCATTATTCCTGGAACAAGGCGGTCGACATACTCGGGCTGGGAACCGAGGCCTTTACCGAAGTCAAAACCGATGAGCTGGGCAGAATGGATGTGGCCGACCTCGACCGTTGTATAGGTCGGGCACGCGATGAAGGCCGACCCGTAATGATGGTTATTTCGGTTGTTGGTACTACCGAGCTCGGGGAAGTGGATCCGATTGACCAAATCGCCGAGGTGTTGGATTCGTGGAGGGAAAACGAAGGCATCGATATCTGGCACCATGTTGATGCTGCATACGGCGGCTTTTTCTGTACCCTTCGCCATGATGAAAGCGAAGAATACCTGACCAATCCGGTCAAACACGCCCTGCGGGCCATGTACCGGGCCAACTCCGTGACCATTGATCCGCATAAACTGGGTTTCGTACCCTATGCCTCCGGAGCCTTTCTGTCGGGTTCGGTTCGGGAATACGCCTACACCCGCATTAAAGCGCCCTATATTGACTTCCGATCTGATGATGAGCCGGGTCTAACAACCGTGGAAGGATCGCGGTCAGCGGCCGGCGCTGTGTCAACATGGCTCACATCGCGGGTTATCGGCTTCGACCGCCACGGATACGGCAGGCTGCTGGCCAGATCGGTTGTTGCCGCGCGGAAAATGGGACTGGGACTGGCAGATGCACACCCGTGGATACGGGTCAATGTGGCACGGGATACCAACATTGTCACCTATTGCGTGGCCAGAGAGGGTGAACCTGTAAGCCGGACCAACGCCCGGACACTTGCACTGTATGAAGCCTTCTCGACGGAAAAAGACCACGCTTTTTTTGTATCAAAAACAGCCCTGAGCTTGTCGTCTTACGAGGCGTTGCTTCGACCCTACGCCGGTGCATGGAACGCCGGATGGGATACAGATACCCTGGTCATGCTTCGGATGGTGCTGATTAATCCATTCTTAGACACCAAAGAAACCGATATCTCCTACATTAATTCATTTATTGAACACCTTGTAGCGAGCATTCAGACCCGGAACGAGCTCAAATAAACCCGGGACCGGATTGAGTTGCAGCGAAAACCAGAGACTCCCTGATCAGCAGAGGGTCTCTGGCAACATTGCTGCATCAGAAATTATATTCCAGCTGCGCTGACAGCCCGGCATTATTATCGGCCCCGTCATTGATAAGAGTCAGCACATTAACCGAGAATTTGACTACATCCGTAGCATAATAGTTCCATCCTACAGAAAGCAGATTGGACGAGCGGTCGGCGATGTCAAACGAGAGATGATCTACCCTTGCCAGAATCTCGTGCTGTTCTTTAAATCGCGTGCCAATGGTAGCGTAGTAGCCCAGGATAGTCTCCTCCTGACCAGCAAATTGTACGGCATCAAAGGTGGTTTGCAGCAATTCTGCATTGGCAAAAAACGTATCACTTTTATAATCCACATAAAAACCATAAAGCAAGCGGTCGCCGGCGCTGGTCAAACCGCTGTTCCCGACATTTACACCCTCGGTTTGATTTATAAATGTATTCACACCAAATTGCAGCGCTCCGTCATTCTGGAGGGTGGCTGCATAACCGGCGCGCAGTGAATACATAAACTTTCCGTCATTCTGACGGGTCATCCCGGTACCGTTGTACATCCCTAAGCGATAGATAAAATCACCGGCTTTACCGATAAGCGTCAGCCCGATTTCCCGGGTACTCATCATGGTACCAACCTGGCGGGCACGGTTGAGAAAGTTCGTTGCGGCCGGACTCGGATCCAGGTCAAGACTGGTAAAAGGTTTGAATGCACCGGCTACGATCTGGACATCTGAATTGATCTTATATCCAACCTGAGCGTCCAAAATAGCAGCTTGATTCCGGTACTCTGTCTGTAACCGGTAGACGAATCCACCGTCAATGCTGCCTTTGATATCTACGCGGGTGGCACCCAGCTCATATTTACGTCCGCCATTGAACGTATCATCTTCAAATGAAAACAGACCGCGGGTCTGTACGAGAACACCTACACGAAAGGGCTCGGTTTTCAGCAGGGGCCGGAGCTGATCGTTGAAGAGATCGCCTTGTTGTGCTGTCAGATTGGGCGCATATACGGAAACCATCAGCGCAAAGAAAAGTAATTTTTTCATAATGTTAGCTTTTAATTTTATCCCATAATTATATCGAATCCACAGTAAACCGGGTCTTTTCCGGCTTTCCACTAAATATACCTTTATCGGCCATTTGATTGTCTGCCATAAGTTTCAGATGAGGCTCCCGTTACCCGGACGGCACAAAAAAAGGGGTACAGCCAAAGCCATACCCCTGAAAAAACACGAATTATGTCCGCTGTTTTACTACCAGAAAAAGAAGACAGGCAACCACAGGCGACGGTGCTCAACCACGCTTACCATACTGAATCGCCGGACAGACTATTTATTGATATAGTAGTATACCTTACTATTTACCGAATCACGCGAACTTCGGATTTTTACCCCATTATCCCGATTATAAGCGTACACAACATTTCGCATTGCTGCGAATTCTTTGTCGGTGGAGTAGTTGACTTCAAGCGCCTGTCCGCCCGGCTCAAGTTTAGCCAAAGCGTCAAGCAACGGCTTGAATTTAGAAGTCGTCTTCTTGGTAATTTTAACCTCTTTTCTGGAAACGAGTTTTATTTTCATAGTATTAAGCCTTATACCGCGTCAAGATTTTATTTGAATTTTGTTCATTTGATAACAGTTATTCCCCATAAGCATACCAAAAATATACATGAAAACATTAAAGAATTGTAATTAATATTTACAGCCATGCGATGCAGTTGTAAAATTGGAGTCAGAACGGCATCTACATCTGCACTTTTTATTGGATTAGCTCTTGTGCATAACCCTGTCTGAATTGCGGCACCCTGCTTTTAAGCTTTGCAGTTAACATGCTCACATAGACGACCACTGACTGTCAATCCTTATGGGAGATTATCATCTTCATGATTATAATGCACAAATGGGTTACGACCCGGGAGCAGTACACTTGTACCGGCTCCGCTCAGGTCCTAACCTCATCTCAAGCATCGCTCTCTTTAACGTAGTTGTCTTCTTTACTGTCTGTGTCTTCTGTTTGTCTTTACTAAGCCGGTTCCCCTTTTGACCGGTTAGGCTCTCTTTTTATACACTCAGGTAGCAAATTGGTATGGTGGTAGCGGTATGTTGGGTGTTATCAAATTATCTGACGGTCGGTTGCATAGCGGCTGTGAGCCGTATTTACTTAACTGCAGGAGCAATATAAAATGGCGTCCTTCGTAAACACGATTCGTAATTGAACAGAATCGAACAAAGTCCGGACAAACACCTCAGAGTGCAACAAAAAATCCGGCCAGACCGCATTTGCACGCATTTTTGGTTATCTTTCCACGCATACAAAAACCATTTATACGTTCGACCCTGCTGCGTGCGAACCCACGATAACCTACCTTCTGAACATGGCTGAAACAACGAATTCACCGAACAACTCCGGAGAACGAACCTCGAGAAATTTTCTGGAAGAAATTATGGACAACGACCTGCAGTCTGGTCGCCATACTTCGGTTCTGACCCGCTTCCCACCCGAACCCAACGGGTACCTGCATATCGGCCATGCGAAATCCATCACCGTCAACTTCGGCCTGGCCCTCAAATACGGCGGAGCAACCAATCTGCGCTTTGATGACACCAATCCCGTCACAGAAGAAACCGAATACGTTGAAAGTATCCGTAATGACGTACGATGGCTGGGGTACACCTGGAAAGATGAGTTCTACGCCAGCGATTACTTCGAACAGCTCTTCGGGTTCGCCCTCAAACTGATTCGCGACGGACTGGCCTACGTGGATGACTCCACTTCCGAGGAAATTGCCGCCATGAAAGGAACCCCTACCCGACCCGGCACCGACTCCCCGTACCGCTCGCGTAGTCCCCAGGAAAACGAAGACCTCTTCCGCAGCATGCGGGCCGGAGAATTCCCTGATGGATCGCGTACCCTGCGCGCACGTATTGACATGAGCTCCCCCAATATGCTCATGCGCGACCCCATCATCTACCGCATCAAACACGCCCACCATCACCGCACCGGTGATCAGTGGTGCATCTACCCAACCTACGATTTCGCCCACGGTCAAAGTGATGCCATTGAAAACATCACCCATTCAATATGTACCCTGGAATTCATGAGCCACCGTGAACTGTACAACTGGTTCATTGAAAAACTGGGGCTCTTCCCGTCACGGCAGTATGAATTTGCCCGTCTCAACCTCTCCTACACCATCATGAGCAAGCGCAAGCTCCTGCAACTGGTCAATGAAAAGCATGTAGACGGGTGGGACGATCCCCGGATGCCAACCATCTCCGGACTGCGCAGACGTGGGTACACCCCGAAATCCATCCGGGAATTCTGCTCCCGCATCGGGGTTGCCAAACGGGATAATCTGATCGATGTATCCCTGCTGGAATTTTGCGCCCGCGAAGACCTGAATAAAATATCGCAGCGCCGCATGGTCGTTTTCGATCCGGTTAAAGTGGTAATCACCAACTGGCCGGAAGGCACCGTAGAAGAACTTGAAAGTGAAAACAATCCGGAAGATAGCAACGGCGGTAACCGGATTGTGCCCATGAGCCGGGAAATTTTCATAGAACGGGATGATTTCATGGAAGATGCGCCCAAGAAGTACTTCCGGTTATCGCCCGGCAAAAGTGTGCGGCTGAAAAGTGCCTACATCATCACCTGTGAAGACTTTCAGAAAGATGAACATGGTACCATCACGGAAATTCACTGCACCTACCATCCCGATTCCCGCTCCGGCAGTGATACCTCGGGAATCAAGGCGAAAGGCACGCTCCACTGGGTAAGCGCCAGCCATGCCGTCAACGTTGAAGTGCGTGACTACGACCGCCTGTTCCGTGTGGAAAACCCCGCCGAAGAAGAAGGCGACTTTCTGGATTACGTGAATCCGGATAGTCTGAGGGTCATCCCCGTGGCACTGGCTGAGCCGGCCCTGCTGGAAGATGCCCGAAATGCAACCGACTCGGATGACCGGCTGCACTACCAGTTCCTGCGCAAGGGCTACTACTATGCCGACCTTTCCTCCACCGCGGAGAAGCTGATTTTCAATCAGACGGTCGGGCTGCGGGATACCTGGGCTAAAATTAACAAGTAAAAAAAATTGGATGGCCACTGGGGGTCGTATCCGTTTTGTGTTGTAGTACCGGTAACTAAGCTGTTACTCACTAACCCAAACATACTTTCCCATGAAACCAACATTCAAATCTATCTTTGGAATACTCTTCCTGACCTATTTTACCACCGTGGGCTGCGATGTGATGCAAAGCAGTACCGATGAAGCCTCGGCCGTGCAGGTATCCATGCGCGTACAAAGCGCCGGAACCCTGGCCAAGTCGCCGTCCGGCTCCGTGCAGGACTCACCGGGACTTTCACTCACCGAAGTCAAGCTCTTTCTGGATGAACTGGAACTGGAAAGCGCCACGGAAGACTCCCTGGACTTCGAGCTCGAATATCAGGTCATTAACCTCCCCCTTGACGGGATGCCCCTGATTCTCACCCGGCAATCCATCCCGGCCGGTCGTTACGATGAGTTCGAGATGGAAATCGAGCGACCTGACACCGATGATGACTACGTAGTCACTGACGCCGATTTCAACGATGAAACCGGCTCCTACTCCGTCGTTGTGCGTGGTACCTACAACGGAACCCCCTTCCTGTTCCGCTCACGGGAAGATTTTGAGCTGGAAATTGAGCTTGAGCCGGAGCTTGTCATCACCGGCGATGAAACCAGTGCTGAACTGACTATCGCTATTGATCTGTCGTCCTGGTTCGTTGACGCAAACGGAAATACCGTAGATCCGTCTGATCCCGCCAACCTCGGCCTGATTAACAATAATATCGAGCGGTCCTTTGATGCCTTTGAAGACCGCTATGACGATGATGATGACGATGACGATGATGACTGATACTATCTGAGAGAACCCGGCCGGCGGTGAACGTCGACCGGGTTTCATTTTGGTGCTCCCGGATTCGCGGTGAGCTTCCAGTCCGGGAACCCGGCATAAGGGTGCCGGTGAAAGAGGGGATAGCCGGACCGGACTACCGATGCACCAGCGACACAACGTGCCGGCAAAACCGAAAGCAGGGCTGCCCGGCTGGCAGCATCAGACTCCTCAGTTAAACAACCATCGCACGGTAAATGAAGGATGCCTGCCCAGATCAAGAACATCCACATCAACCGGATCCAGCCGGGGAATCAACCGATCCTGATTCAGGATAAATGCTGTATCACGGTACCACACGTTCCCCCGGTCCAGCACGTTGAAAACCGAGACCCGAATTTCCAGTCGGTTTCGGGAAGTCAGTTTCACCCGGTAATCCACGGAAACGTCCGCCCGCCGGTATGCGGGAAGTCGCTGATCAGCACCGGTCTCGGCCGGCCGGCCGGTCATCGCGGTCCAGGACAACATCCAACGTAAACCCGGCATCAAGGTGATTTCAGCGGTTGATATCATCTGATGGGTACGGTCCCAGGCAGCGGGGTACATCCACCCTCCGGCAACCGCCTCATTGCGAAGCAAGGCTTGCGACCAGGTGTAGGACTGACTTAAACGAAGCCAGGGGCCCTGCCAGCTACCGGTTACTTCAAGTCCGGAAGCATCCCCGTCGGTCTGATAAAACCAGGGAGCCCGGGAAAGCGAGTTATCCAGAGAAGGGACGTTCAGTTCATGAAATCGCAGATTCTGATACGATTTCCGGTAAACACTGAGCTGCACTCCGACCCCGGCGAAAGGCCCCAGATGAAGTCCGGCTTCCGCATAACGGGATCCGGCGGGTGGCTGATCCGGCGCACTGACTACCCAGACACCGGCTGTGGTGGTATTCTGCAGCCCCACACGATGGGTGAACTGCCAGGTTTGTCCGGCTGCCACGTGGGCATTAACCAGGGAATGTGGCCGGTATTCGGCCCGAAATGCCGGTGCCCAGTACCACCCCTCACGAACATAAACCCGTGAGCCGCCCTCCAGGTGTACCTTCGTCCCGACCGCGCCGGATACATGCACGTAGGCCTCACGGAGCAGAGCCGAGGCATCAACACGAACCAGTGACCGGTCGAAGGAGCGCTCCCGGTAAGCACTGTCCAGCCACGACAGCGCCAGTCCGCCGCGCACAACCACCGGGCGCACTGACACCGACAAATCCTGCATGAACCGCAGGTTATTCAGCACACTTTGGTTTTGGAAAGGGTAGCTGAAAACGGCAACATCGCGCGACCCGCCCTGCTGCAAGACGCGGCTGTAGATGAAATCATCCTTTTCAAAGTCGGTCTGATACAGACTGAATCCGGCTGTGGCCGCATAGTGCAGTCTGCCGGCCAGCACAGTGCTGTAACGGGAAGATAAAATCAGGTTTCCCCAGGTGTTATTGCTCTCAACACGGGTAAAATTAAAGCCGTCTGCCCCGTCCGGATCGCGAACCCGCCGAAAAGCAGGCTGCCGGGTCTGGTCGCCTCCGGCGTAGAAGCTGGTCTTCCAACGTGCACCCCGTACGGTTTCATGGTTGAGGGTGGCGTGAAGGTCGAGGTACTGCACAAAGGGTTCTTCCGGTCGGACTACCTCGCTGGTGTACGTCTGTTGCAATGCATCGGCAACAGGACGACGCACATCCAGCCCCAACCGAACCAACCGTCGGTTTGCGGGCAGTTTGAGCAGTTGCATATACGAAGATCGAACCGAAACCAGGAAGCTGGATTTGGCGCGCAACGGACCTTCTACGGTGGTGCTCAGGCTGGTATTACTGACTCCGGACTGCATGCGCAGCTGACTGCGTGATCCGGTCCGGGTGTGCAGTTCAAGCAGTCCGCCTACGGGCATCGCTATGTAAGACGGCGCTGAACCCATGTAATATCCGGCAGAGCGGATAGCATCTGCGTTGAAACTGTCCAGCAGGCCAAAAAGGTGCGACTGATTGTATAGGGGCATGCCATCCAGCGTTACCAGAAACCCGTCCGGCGGACTCCCTCGTACCGTTAACCCCTCACTGACTGCGGTTCCGGCCGTGGCCGACGGGTGCCCCTGAAGGGCTCGGATGGTGCTCGTCTCACCCAGGGGACTGAACCTTCCGGCGGCAATCAGTCCTGCGGCGAGGGTGTCAGCCGGTCGGGCCACATCCTGCGCCATAATTACCAACTCGGCGGAGTGGAGGGTTCGGGGCTGAAGCCGGAAGGTGATTTCATCGGCGGAGGTGAGTCGGGCGGGATCAACGCTGACGTCCAGCGGATCATACCCAACGTAGGATGCGGTAAGCACCACAGGCCCTGCGCTGGTGGCTTCCCCGGGAAGTACGAATCGGGCATCGGAGTCAGCCGCAACGCCCCGGAGTGCACCGTCGGTTGTCCAGGAGACTGTTGCGAAGGGCAGCCGGTCACCGGTGACGGCATCGAGTACCTGACCCCGGATCCGGGCGAAGGACTCGGGCCGTCGGGGCGATGGTGACAGGATGACCTGCATGCGATCGTGGCTGACCTGCATACGGATGCCTGAACGGTACAGTTCCCGCTCCAGATCGGGCATCAGGTTGGAGAGGGAGGTCTGAAGAGAGAGGACTTTGCCGGCTATGACGGACTCGCGATACAGAAAATTGTAACCGGTAAGGCGGGTGATTTCGGCGAGGGCGGTCTGCAGGGGCGCTGCGCTGAAGGAAATGTCCGGGGCCGCCACCACTGCGACCGGGTTCCCTGACGCGGCCGATGGTGACGCTGGCGAAGCCGGGTTCCATGACACAGCCGACGGTGACGCTGGCGAAGCCGGGTTCCCTGACACGGCCGGCGGTGACGCTGGAAGGGCCACGGAGACCCATGGCGCCGCTGTGAGCATCAGCATCAAACTGAGCGCCGCCCCCGTCATGGCGCCGTCAGTTCATATACTCCCTCCTGCACTTCGCGGAACGATCCGCCCAGGGCCGCGCCAAGATCGCCCAGAGCAAGGTCAACGGTATCCAGAGGAAAGGTCCCGCCCAGCGTTTCATCGCCCAAACCGGCGGGTACACGAATTTGAATCCCAAAATGAAACTCCAGCTCACGAATCACTTCCTCCACCGACCGACCGTCTGCTACCAACTGACCGGTAGTCCACCCCAGGGCATAATCCTGCCATGAAGTGCCCGCCAGCTCCTGAAGTCCGCTCGCGTCCACGCGCACAGCCTGACCGGGTTGCAGCTGGGTACTTTCGGCGGCAGTACGGTCGCTAACCGCAACCCGGCCTTCAAGCAGATACACCTCCATGTGATCCGGTGTACTTCTTACCAGAAACTCCGTGCCGAGGACCTGCACCGATCCGGTCTCGGTTTCAACGCGAAACACCCGATTCTGATTGGAAACCACTTCAAAAAGGGCCTCGCCTTCCAGCCGGTATCGCTGCTCATTGGCAGCGGATCTGCCCCGGGCAAACAGGGAAGCTCCCGGGCGAAGCGTTATCACCGAACCGTCATCCAGGGTCAGGGCGGTTACGGTGTTGTGGCCGCCCGACAAGAGCTGCTGCTTCGGAGCCATACTGGTGTAGCTGAGCAACCCAATCAGGGAGGCAACCAGCACTGCCGCCGCAGCAATCCACCCAACCTGGCGGTAATGCGAGCGAGGTCGCGCCGCCGGATGGAAGGGCACCGAATCCGACGAACCATCCGGCTGTGCTGATACGGGCTGCTGCGCTGCGGTACCGGAAGGAACCGAAGACATCACGGCAGGGCTGCGCCGGCCGGTTTCCGGCTGCGCTGCGTCAGAAACGGCGGTACCGTCATCCATCCGGGCGTAAATCGCATCCCACACCTCGTCCTTGCCCCGAACAGGAATTGCTTCACGACGGTTGCGCAATTCCTGCTGAAGTCCGGCAAGAAACTGCACATCCGCCGAGTCGGTCTGAGCACGGCCTTCGCGGAGTTCCTCCCAGGTCTGGCCCGGCGGTTTTTTATCGGATGCAGCCATGGTTTAATTTGAGAGTTCTAGTTCAACAGCAATCCAGCGGCGGGCAGCGGTTTCAAAGTAATAACTGCCTTCGGCCTGGACTTCCTCGCCCGAAGCAAGTGCACGCTGCGCCAGCTCCAGGGAATCGAATTCACTGTCATCGTCAATCACGGTATTTTCGTTTACAAATACAATCCTGCCCGACTCCAGGGTAAATGCCGCTGCCTGTACATCAATCGCACTGACAGGTTCATCGTATTCATCGAGCAATAACTCAAATTCAATTTCGGTAACCAGCGGAATTCCGGGCGATGTGACCGGCTCGAACTCCCCTTCAGCCAGAACCGAAAGACCTCTCCCGAGGGCATTGAATACATCCTGCAGCGAGGTAAGGCCGTCGTCAAAGTCGAGCTCTGTCCCGGAGGTAATGCGGAAGACACGCCCGCTTCTGAGCTCCAGTTGGCCCGAGCTGAGATCCAGAAACCGGAGCAGGTCTTCAAATTCATCGTCATCGTACTCAAAGTCATCGTCGTTGTCAAAAACCCGCCCGTCGGTCACGCGTACCCGCAGTGTTTCAGCGCGATCAGGCAGGCGCAGAATGGCCGAGCCGTCGCCCTCCATCACAAGGGTTCCGTTCACCGTTTTGGCCTGGCCTACCGTGGTATCCGGCCGGATTACCGTTTCGTAACTCATGGCGCCATAAACCCCGCGTCGAAAACTGTTGTATACCTTCACGGTGTCTTTATTGATGCGGATATCCAGGTAATCGGCGTCCAGGGTGTACGACGAGGCAAGCGTGTTGCACTGATAGGTCCCGCGCGAGCGATGGAAACCTTCCAGGCGGAGGATGGGCTCATCGGCCAGGAGGCCCTCGGCAAACAGCAGATCCGAACGGGTAAAGCGCGAGGTATGGGTTGGCGTAGCGATGTCGCCCGAGCGATCGGCTTCAAACTCAACCGAATGAATCTGGCCGGCGCTTACCTCCGGATTGGCGATGATCTGGCCCCGGGAATCGCGAAAGCGGTAGCGAAGTTCATGGCTTACGGGTGTCGGGATGGTTTCAATGAGGCTGGACTTGGTAAAGGTGACCTGATGCCAGCCTGTGGCAACATCGTACGAATACGTATACCCCGTGATATGCTGAAATGCTACGGGTGAGAGTACCGATGTCCCCGGCAGGAGTCCGGTAGGCGTGGGTACGGCAAAAGCTTCCCCAAAATTGGAAAGGATGCCAAACTGGTCCTGACTCACCGATTCCCCGATGATCTGGCTGGCCAGGAGGGCTTCCTCGGCGGTCAATACCTGGTCCTGATCCTGAATGGGATCCAGACTGCAGCCGTACAGCAGCAGAAGAAGCAGTATTGCAAGGGAGGCGGGAACAGGTTTCATAGCGGGGCGAATGGATGGAGGGTTGTATCGGGTATACAACCCAAACCGGTGCAAACCCCCAGTTGCTGCTACAAAAAATGTACTGGTCATTAATCGGGCAGCACCACCGGAGGCAGGCAGGCGGACCGTTGAAGTACCGGTCACCCGCGGCAGACAACTCATTCGCTCCATAAGTCCTCCCCGTATATGGATGTAAGTCCTGAACGGATTTCCCTGAGCGCGGCCGACATGTGGTTCTCCACCGTTTTGGCGCTGATGCCCATGATTTCCGCGGTCTCCCTGTAGGAAAACTGCTGCATGAAACAGTATTCAAAAACCTGCGCTCGTTTATCGGGCATGCGTTTCATGATGGACTCCAGCACGGTATGGAGTTCGGTTTTCTCAGGACTTCCCGCCCCGGTGAGTGCATCTAATGCCTGCTCCGCCTGTTCGGCATCGGCAAATTTACTACGGTACTTCACATGATTCAGCATCCGGGAGTAGACCGTCTGGAACAGATAGGCTGTCAGCGACTTGTCCGGATTGATGCGCGAGCGGACTTCCCACAGATAGATGTAGACGTTTTGCAGAATGTCAGTGGCGTCTTCGTGGTCGGTACCCCGACTGATGAGAAACCGGTAAACCCGTGGATACGTCTCGTTGTAAAAATCGCGGAATAACCGCTGGTCGCCGTTTCGAATCCCCTCACTGCGTTCATACTCCTCCCTGCGCCGGTCCGGGTCGAGCCGGAGGGCCAGTCCGATCAACACAATCACTAACCAGGGATGGAACAGGTTCATGCGGGGTTCGTGAGGGATGGGTTTTGCAGTAAAGGTACGGGTAAACCGGGGAATTTGAATTACGTTCCCCGGGGAAGTTGACGATACTGTAAAGACCCTGGCGCAGGACAGCGAAGCCGGCAATAAAAATGGTGTATCGCGTTAGGGGGAAGATGGTTACGGCGTGTATAACTGCATAAATACCTTTAAATCTGGATGGTTGACCTATGAAATTGATTACCCGAAATACTGTACATGCCGGACTGGTTATCCTGCTGACCCTGGCTGGCTGCGTAGAAACAGCACTGCAGGACAATCCTGCAGTTGCCAGTAATTTGATTAAACCATAAAAAAAATAGTCTAAAAGGAAAATAATACAACGATGAAATATTTAATTGTAGCATTTATAATTTTATTCCTCTTTTCTTGTGAAAAAGTCGATGATAACATATTAGACCCACCTAATACATCATCATTATATTTCCCACCACTAAATTCAGATGAATGGGAAAATACTTCACCTACCGAATTAAACTGGAATACCTCTGAATTGGAAAATCTGTTCAATTATTTGGAATCAAACAATACAAGGGCATTCATCGTACTTAAAGAAGGAAGAATCGTAATTGAAGAGTACTTTGGGGACAATATCAATGGAACCTCTGATTTTGATAGAAACTCACAATGGTATTGGGCTTCAGCAGGAAAAACATTAACTGCAACATTGGTTGGAATAGCTCAACAAGATGGTTTCCTGAATATTGAAAACCCGACATCTGACTAGGCTAATTAACATTTGAAGTGCCCGATTCTGGGAGAAAAAAGTATCTGGGGGGCTAGCCCCCCAGATAAACATGAAGTTTTGTAGCTTCTGACTTTTCTCCTACCAAAGAGTCGAGCATATGAAGACATACAATCATCTCACGTTGTGGGAAAGATACCACATCCGCGCATGTATTCAATCCCACATGAATCCGCAACGTATTGCCATAGAACTCAAACGAGACCCCACAACCATCCGGCGTGAGCTGCAACGCGGTGGGGGTATAGGCGCCTACAACCCCGAATGGGCCCAGAAGCGTTACCAACACAAGCGATCCAAAAACGTACTCCTTATCGTTTTAAAGCCGAATTATACGATATATGCATTCAATTGCTCAAAAAAACAGGACTTGAACCTGCCAGAATCGGTCCAAGACTGTGCCTGGAGTACGGAAACCACATGAACATAAGTCACATGACCGTGTACCGCCATATTTATCAGAATGCTGCCGATGGTGGCCGTTTGTACACCTACCTGAGAACGGGAAGAAAGAAGGCCAAAAAAACGTAACACTACCAAAACCTTGCGTAGTATTATTAAAACCGCCGGTTTATTGACCAGCGTCCCGATTGTGTAGATAAACTGGAGTGAATCGGTAATTTGGAACGTGACACCATCGTAGGACCTGCAAAAAAAGGGGCCATTCTGAGCATTGTGGACCGGAAGTCGAGCTATTGCTGGTTAGCACAAATTCACCGTAAAACACCTCATAACACCCATATTGGTACCAGAAAACTACTTAAAGACGTTCGTGTTGGCATGAACTCAATGACCAACGACAATGGTCCGGAGTTTGCGCATCATCAGCAGACAGCACGCTATCTTAATGGAGGTTTGGTTCTGTTTTCCGTATCAAACCAACGAATCCGCACGCATCGAGCAGCTTAATAATCTGGTCAGGCAGTATCTGCCCAAGAAACGCGACCTGCAATTCGTTCAACCTAAAGAACTCAGACAGATTTGTGAAACACGTAACAACAGACCCCGCAAAAAACTTGGCTATTTAACCCCCAAAGAAGTATTCTTTGGAGAATCTATCATTGAAAATTTAACCGATGACCCCTAAATGAAAATCGGGCACTTCAAATGTGATTCTGCCCACTCTCGATGGACTTTAGTGAGACAACAGTTGGCACAAATTACCGATTTTTTTGAATTTTTCCGTGAATATGTGAGAGACCAGCAGTTGTAGAAAATTTTTGCGCTATTTCTAAATCAACACCAAGAGTATTGAGCAGGGTGTAGCTGTAGTTTCTGTTATTCCAGCACATATTTGATGTGTTATATGGAGATATGAGACCTTTAGCAGTTATATCATATGATTTTAAAAAATCTACACTTTTTGATTGCTTAATAATTGTCTCATAATCAATAAGTATGGGGTTTCCATCAACTATAAATATGTTTTTGGCGTGGATATCACGGTGAGCGTAGCCACTATCATATATTTCAAATATGACATCAAGTATCCTGCCAGCAATGGTCCTTTTTTCTTCCTTATTTAAATAATTAACTAATACATCTAGTCTGAGTGAATTGGGAATATATTCTTGCAGAATCCAACGCTTCCCGTTCTTTATACACTTTGGGAACCATTTTCTATCGTTAAATAATGAAATTGCTAGTAACTCAGAGGAAAATGAATTATTCCCGTCATTAGTATCAAAATACTGTTTAAGAACTGCTGGCTGACCAGTTTGGTATGAAATATACGTCTCCGCTCGTGAGCCAGTATGGACTTTTATTTTAACATCACTACTACCCTGGTAGCCTAAACTTATTGAATCAAGTATATCGGATTTCAAAGCCTTTCCGCCAACAGTAAGAACATAATCCATTGCCTCTACTTCGTCATCAGTTGTATGTATTGGATTCAGTCTTTTATCTTTAGGCAGCTTTTTATTTATAGCTTCTCTAATCTCCTGCTTAATTCCAAAAACTCTGGCATTACTCAAAAAAGGATGATATTTCCTTAATTTTTTCGAACTAAATATAGGAGTGTAATCATAGGCTACTACCAAAACACTCGGCTTACCACCAGATACTGGCCAAGGACCTTTATTCCAATTTCCTCCTCTTAGCGATTTTGATGAAGCCTCCTGCTGAGACTTATTGAGTTTAATTATCCTTTTAATATCAAAACCCCGACTAATTAGGTGTTTTATAATTGATCCCTCCCAGCCGTTTGCAGTAGCCCACTCCCTTATAACAAATACAGCTAATTCGCCACTGCTGAGATCTTTGGGTGTTGTTGGTGGATACAATTCTCTTAACCAAGGTCTTCTAATGGATAGTTTTCGTGTCAAGTCAACACTTGGAACGAAATTGTACTTCCGTAAGAAACTTAATAATCCTTCTAGAGTTGGCTCAATATCAAGTTGCAATTCTTTAGCAATATTTTTCAAGATTACTGCATAGTTATGGTCTTGCTTTAATAAATATCGAGGCTTCTCCCCGTCTCTAACTGACAACCCAGAAAAGTCAGCTTTATGAAAAACAACATGATAAGCTAATGATAATAAATACCTTAGGGGATCTGGTACTCGGTACTTACCTTTGTATAGAATTGAATTATCAAGAATAATTTCAGCTAACCTTGACTCGTAATAGGGCAAGCCTTCGAAACTACTTCCACTCTTACCTGTAACACTGTAAATATCACATTTCACTGACCCAGGCGATGGCTCACTTTCAAATACATCGGAAAGCTTATATAAATCTTCATCAGCAATAAGAAAGTCTAGATCTTCTCCTTCATCTATATGCGGTAGATTTTCAAACCACCGCAGAATTACGTATTTAATTTTTCTTTCGTTCAAAACATGAAATAATCCATCAACTCCAAAATGTGCTTTAGCATATCTCCTAGTTTGAAATAAATCACTTGTTCCACCCTTATAAATAGGTTCATTCACTCTATTGCTAACACTTTCAAAGGATGAAGATTCAGAATTGCCAATAAGAAGTGATGTTAGTTTTCTTTCTGTTTCCCCACTCAGATACCCCGTCAAATCTTTGAGTAGTAACCACGATTCCACGGTTCGTACCATCAACCATTTTGCGAATTCGGTTCGGATGGGGGCTTGATCCATGGCTGGGATGGGCAGAAGGAATGGCAGGGCCACATCCATATTGTCCTGGCCCATTTTGCTGTCTTGCATTAATTTTTGCATGATGGCTACAGCCTGGTCCCGTCGACCTAGCGTGTTCATGACGCGAACAAGGGTCATAGCTACGGATGCTCCACCTTCGCCTGCATTGTATTTGGCAATGAGCTCCTGAGCTGCGACCAACAGGAGTGTGGCTTTGTGTGATCTCAGTAATCGCGATTCGATTTTTGCGTCGTTCGTGAATCCCTTGTCCGGTGTATCAGGCGTTTCTTCGTGCGTTGCCAGCTCTTTTACAGCTGTATCGCCGGCTTCAGTTGCCGTTGAACCCTCCATTTCAACGGTATCACTCAGCACTTCAACCTCCCGTACCAGATCTTCCGCCGCACAGATGTAATCCAATGCACGGAAATAGTTCGTGTGTCCGGGCACAATCGACTGTTTTTCCCATTCCGAAAATAATTCTTCCGTCCAGGGCATGGCTCGTAACGATTTCTTCCAGTAACCCATTTCCGGCTCTGCAACATCGGCAGTCTCGTTGTGAATCCAACCTGAAGCTGCCAGCGCAGCTATCTGCTCCTGCTTTATTGCAACCACGTTCTGCGCATAGGAATCACGCTGCGACCAGTCTTCTACCGGACTCAATACACCTACACCGCCGATGTAGTCAAAGAAGGTGTAGGTTTTGGCTTGCAAGAGATCCAGCGTTGCCTGCGTCATGTTCCCTGTGGCGAGTATCAACACCGGGGATTGCTCGGTCAGCATGCGCTCAGCTCCCTGCAGCACGTCCAGCTCCTTGCCGTTGACATCAATTTTAAGCACATCCACCGATGGGTTTCCTTCAAAGTCCCACCAGCTGTCGAGCGTCACTACCTGAACGTCGTTTCCATCCTGCTCCAGCACCGTCAGCTCCGGCGTGGCTGTTTTACTCAGTCCTCGTTTGCCAGACGCGCTTCCGAGTGCCCGACCTACGACCTCCAGTCCGGTGAAACCATTTTCAACTTTGCTGATATCCAGATGCTTCCGCGTCTCCCCAACGGGTTCAAAGGCGTATACCTTCCCGGCCGGACCCACTTTTTGAGCGGCAGGCAGGGCATAGGCCCCGAACCCGGCGCCGATATCCAGCACGTTCATGCCCGGCTGAACAAATTCGGCCACAAAATCTACATCCGGGTCATACCATTGACCCTGTTCAAGGAGCACATAGGTAGACATCACTTCCAGAGAACTCGGGACGCTGTATTTGATACCGTGTTTCCCCTCAACCTGCAAATTCTCATGACTACCGTGTTTCCATTGGTAACGGGCAATTTTCGCAATTTCTTCGTCGGTGGATTTGGTTTTTGAATCCATGCTGTCTTTAGGTAAATCGGAAGGATGTTCCTCCGTGAAGGATGGTGTTGCCGGACGAGACCCGTCCAGGGATTGATAATCGGAGGGTGCAGCATTATTCGGAGTCTGCTCATCGATGGAATCATCATCGATTGTTGTATCCATAGATTGCTGCAATTTACCCACGGGATGAACATCCGATGCCACTTCGGTTTCATTGGGCTTTTGGGAGCTATTCGCGTTTGACGAGGTCTCCATGTTACGTTTCGGGATGTCCTGAACCGCCGCACCGGATACATCACCATCCCCTTCCTTGGACTTGCCAGCGGCGGTGCTTACTTTCGAGGAGGTGCGCGCCGCAGCGTCATCGCTACCGCCTGCAGAAACATCGTTGCCCACCACAGGTACATCGTTGCCAACAACCGACACCTCGCGGCCAACCGCATCCGATACCGCAATGTGATCTTGCCTGAGGCGGTCTTCGGCGTAGGCGTGCCACATCTGGCGGAAGGCGTCGCCGAGGGCAGCGCCGAAGCGCTCGCCGTCACACAGGGGCGAGGACGCAACCTGATCGCGCAGGCGCGCGCGGAGCCCGGCAAGGGCGTCCAGGTCGCCGGCCAGTCCGGCAGCTTTATCAACGTATTCATCCCAGGAGTCGGCTACCATCTCCGGCAATCCGGCATTACGCAAATGGGTCACGGAGTGCCGGCCCGCAAAGGTCGGACCGGGATAGGTCACCACGGGCACCCCCTGCCACAACGCCTCGCAGGTGCTCAGCCCGCCGGAATACGGCCAGGGATCCAGGGCGATGTCGACCTTCGAATACGCCCCGAGCAGCTCTTCATGGGGCGACCGCCCTTCAAAAATGACCCGGTCCCGACCAATACCCGCATCGGCCAGCGCGCCCAATATTCGCTCCTGAAATTCCACGCTGTCATACTGACCACTCTTCAGAAACAACTTGCTGCCCGGCACCCTCGCCAGCAACACCCCCCAACGCGACAACAACTGCGGATTGATCTTGCTCGGATTGTTGAAACAGCCAAAGGTCACAAAACCTTGCTCCAAAGCAGGCAGGACCGAGACCTCCGGCGCATAGGACGGCGGCATGAAGCAGATGTAGTCATCGGGCATACGCACCAGCTTCTCTGTATAAAATTCCTCCACGCCCCCGGGTGTCTCGTTCCAGTCGGAGATGAGATAATCAATGGAACGCAGCCCGGTGCTGTTGAACAGTCCGCCCACCCATTTCACAATGACGGGAGCAGGCTCCATGGCCACCGCCCGCAGACGGTTGTCGCCGGCATGACCGGATAACTCTACGAGGATGTCAATTTCGTCCTCGCGGATCAGCCGGGCTACGACCTCATCGTTAAAACCCACCACCGACCGCCACTTGTCAGCACGGGTCGCGATGCGCTGGGTGATCTTGTCGTTGATGTTGTTGGTGGTGTAGCAGTAAATCTCGTAGTTCTCCGGGGAAAGCTCCTCCAGTCCGCGGGTAATCATCCACCCCACCGGGTGCGACCGGAATCCGCCGGAGACAAACCCCACGCGAAGTCGCTTGTCGGGCGAGCGGTCCGCCGGCACCGGCCGTTCAGGTCGCTCAGCAGGAGCAAAGAACGCATCCCACTTCTTGTGGGCCTCAAAAATGTATTCGCGGGTACGCTCCGGATTGTAATGCATGACCATGAGGTAATTGCTCATGGATTCCATCATCGGTGGCGGGGTGTCCAGGGCGCGCAGGTATTCCTTCTCCGACTCATCGTACCGGCCCATCTCCTGCAGACAGAGTCCGTAATTCACCCGAACACCGGGATTTCGGGGATTATCGTCGAGGACCTCTTTATACAAGACGATGGCCTCATCGTAGAGCGACTGCTCCTTTTTGGAGTCGGCCAGCAGCGATCGCGCTTCAACACTGTTCGGCTTGCGGCGCAGGAAGTCGGCCAGGAGTTCATCGGACTTTTCGAAATCTCGTTGCTTGATCAACGAACCGGCTTTTTCAATCACTGGTCCTTCGTAGGTGGGATCCATTTTCATGGCAATATCGAACAGCTCCACCGCCTTGGCAAAATTCCCCAGATTTTTATAGATAACCCCGATTTTAAAGGCGATGACGGCATTACCCGGGTCCAGCTGGTTGGCACGGGCATAAATCTGCAGCGCGTCCTCGAGTCGGGCCTGGGCCTGCAGGATGAGTCCGAGGTTGAGCAGCGCCTTCACGAAGTCGGGTTTCATCTGCACAACCTGTCTGGCAAAAGATTCCGCCTCGGCATACTTTTCCTGCTTGTATAGTGCCACCGAAAGGGTATGGTAGGTCTCCGGCTCCGCGCTGCCACCGTCCAACGCCGCACGCATGGCCTCCTCACACCGGGTATGATCGCCCAGAAGCGCATAGGCAATCCCGGCAAAATGATAAACCGGCCAGGGAGGGGTGCCGGATTTCATCAGGGGCTTTAAGACAGCCAGGGCCTCGATGGGTTTCGGTGTTTTTCGGTTTAACAGATTCTGGGCACGTTGGACTTGGGCTTTCACGACGATTCGATTAGTAGGTTAGTCTCTTGTTTTCACACGACAAACTGGCATTCGCAAAAAAGATGCCAAACCGATGGCACAGATTTTGCCCATAGCTATGCTGTAAACCGGTACGGGATCATCCCGGGAACCATCAAAAAAAATTTGAGAACCCAAAATGACTACCGATAACCTGAACAGGTGCATCAGGCGCGCAGTGTGGAATCATACTGCTGTACAAGCCTGTGCCCCGGACTTCGGGCCGTCTGCTTTGGAGCGATGTATTCCGCAGAACGGGCGTTGAAGATGCTGTCATCCTGCAGCGAACAACAACGCTCCCTGTAAAGCGGTATTCATCGAAGGTATGACGGTTTCCAGTTCCCGGTGTCTGCGCGGAAAGCAGCCACCTCAACCGGTAACCTTAAACGACAATCGCAATGATGAAGAATCCACATCTGAAATATCAGCAGCAAACGGTGATGAATGCTTCGCCGATGAAAATTGTGGTCAAGCTCTACGATCTGGCTATTCAGGCCAGCTGGCGCGAAGACGACAAGCGGCTTCGGGAAATTCTTTCCACCCTGATCAAGGGACTGAATTTCGATTATGAAATCTCGGGTCAGTTATTCTCGCTGTATCAATATTGCCAGGAGCTTTCCCGCAAGGGCGAGTACCAGGAAATACGCGAGCTGCTGGAACCCCTGCGCGACGCCTGGGAACAGGCTGCCAATACCCATCCGGTAGCGGTAGGACAATAACCGGGACCGGGGCGGGTCCACGCACCGGAATCGCCCCGGAAAATCCCCGCCATGGTTTAATAACACAACACCGTTGAGGTCAGTACATGAGCAGTATTTCATCGTTAATCGCACAGAACAATCCCTACGAAGGCTTTGTACAGCAACTGGTCCAGCTGGAATCACGCACCAAAATCCAGCTTCAGCAGCAGCAAAGTACCCAAAACGAACGCAAAACGGCGCTTTCGGATGTAAACAAGGCGGTAACGCGTTTCACCGAAACGCTGGACAGTCTGCGCAGCGATGAAGGTCCCAATCCGTTTTCGCCCTTCTCCAACTCGGTTTCCGATGAGAGCGTGGTTCGCATCAACAGCGTCACGGATTTCACCAGTGCCGCCAGTTTCAACCTGGACGTACAGCGACTCGCCTCCAAGGATATCGCGCTGACCCAGACCCTGGCCGCAGACGGCACCGACCTGGCCGCCACGGGAACCGGCGATATCACCATCACCATCGGCGATGTGACCGAAACCTTTTCCCTGGACACCACCGGAAAAACCAATTCGGAAGTGCTGCAGGAACTCAGCGAGTCCATCAACACCACCTTTGGTGAGCAGGCCGGCGCTTCCCTGTTTAGTGTGAACAGCACCGATGTGCAGTTCTCCATGAAATCCAACGAAACCGGTTTTGACAACCGCATCCAGATTGACAGTGCCAACGGCGACCTCGCCGCGTTGACCATCTCCAAACTGACCCCGGAAAATGAGCTGGACGCCCAGTTTACCATTGACGGCGTGAATTTTACGAGGGGATCCAACGAGGTGACCGACAGCGTCAACGGCCTGAGTTTCACCCTGCTCAAGGCATCGGATAGCACAGTCACCATGGATGTTACCCGCGACCTGGAAGAGGCCCGAAGCAAGGTAGATGAATTCGTTTCGGCGTTTAACAATCTGAACAAAAGCATCCGCGACCGTACCTTCCTGGACGCTGAAAACGATCGCCGGGGTCCGTTGCAGGATATGCGCGTAGTGCGTAACCTGACCGTGAATCTGCGGCAGTTCGGCATCCTGTCTGACAGTGCGGCCGGTACGGGGGATTTCAGCAGGCTCGCCGACATCGGTATCGAGTTTGATCGCGATGGAACCATGAAAGTGGGCGACACTGAAAAGCTGAATGAGGCCCTGGAGACCAATCCTGACGGGTTGCAGCAGTTCTTCACCTCGGAAACCAGTCCGATCACCTCCATGCTGAATGAGGCCAACAGCTATGCTGAACCCACAACGGGACTCATTGCCACGCTGACAGACGGGGTTGACCAGCGCATCGAAAATCTGGGTCGACGTATCACCCAACAGGAGAAATTCCTCGCCCAATATGAAGAGCGGCAACGCGAGCAGTTTACCAAACTGCAGATGATCATTGATCAGGGCGAGACCCAGTACAACCAGATCATGGCTTCGATGGGCTTCATGCAGTAATCACGGCACGGTTTTGGCTTCAGACAACAGGTACAGCTATCGTCTGCGCCGCACGGTTATGCGCCAGATTAAAGGGCTCTAATATTTTTTATTCCGCAACCTGTTGATAATCAATGGGTTGAATAAAGAAATGAAAATTTAACTTCCGGCAAATCGTTGCCGATAATGATTATACCAGTGGAACACATCTTCCATGTTTTAGACACGCTGATACAGGCCAGCCGGCAGATTTTGCTGGAGCTGGACAAACCTGCGCCATCCCTGGAGGATATAGCCTCGCTGATGGAGTCGCGGGAGCAGCCGATGAAGGCGTTGCAGGCCGAGTCGGAGCGTGGTGGTGCACTGGAGGCAACCGATGCAGATCGGGAGCGGTTGAAAATGCTGTTCGAGGAGTTCGATCGGATCAACACGCTGCTTCTGCCGAAGTTGAATGCTTTGAAGGAAAAACAATCCGCGGTGGTTCAGAAGGCCAGGCAGCACACCCAGGCGCAGAACAAGTACCACGGCATTGAGCAACAAAAGGTTCTCGAAAAGCCTGATATTTCGTATTATAAGTAAACACAACACGGGTAACCATCCTCATGGATATTAACAGACTCAGCAATATTATCACCGATACGCAGTCGGCGGGCATGGCCCAGAGGACTTCGAATACGGGCGGAAACGCACCGGTTCAGGACTCCGCCGCGCAGTCGAATAAGGCTGCCGAAGTATCCGATAAAGTCTCCATCGATTCCAGCCGTGTGCGTAACGAGGCCGAGTTCGCCAAAACTGAGCTCGATAAACTCTCCCGCGGTTCCTTCGACAAAGTGCGTGCTATGAAAGCAGAGCTCACGGAGTACGAAAACGCGATGAAGTCGTCACCGGAAGATGCGGCCAAAACGACCCTCGGTGCCAAACTGAACGATCCCGCCGTATGGGAGAACATCGCTGACGCCATGCTGGGCCGGTAACATCCCACGCCCTTTGTGAACGGCCTGACGGTCAGATCAACGCCCGAATCCGGATGCGCAGCAGGGTGATCAGGCAAAACCCAATGCACCCGTCGCACGGCAACATTCCGGACCACGGACGACCACCAGGCAAAACCGGCATCGTTCAACCCCTTTCCCGGCACTGCAGCCCCTGTTGCAGTGCCTTTTTTATGCCTCCATATATCTTTTGATGTGAGCACAATTGCGCTTAAATTCCGTTTGCACAACGCAACTGAATCAACAGTGTCTTACAACAGCCCCGGCAACCAACCCCCGGCGGGTCATCGCTGTTAACTAACAACAAGGTCACGGTAGCACATGAACGGCAACGTAGTACTCATTGACGATGACAACCTGCTGATTTCCTTTATGGAAGAGCAGCTCACCCTCAATGGCTATGCCGTAAAAGCCTTTACCTCCCCGGTAGATGCCATGGACCACCTTCGCTCCAGCTCCACCGATCTGGTGGTGACCGACGTTAAAATGAACGAGATGACCGGCGATGAGGTCCTGGACCAGATTCTGACCGAGTACCCGGATACCGGCGTGATCCTGATTACCGGTTTCGGAAACGTGAACCACTCGGTGAATGCCATGCGCAAGGGCGCCTACGACTACATCACCAAGCCGTTCACCCCCCAGGAGTTTTCCTACCGGATCAAGCGCTATTTCGATAACCGCCGGGAAGCCGGAGGTAATCCCCGAACCAGTCAGGAAAACGGCGCTGAGACCACTGCCACCGTCGGGCCATCGGGCGGACCGGCCGCACGAAGCGCGCTGCGTGAAAAAACGGCGTACATCAGCCGGTCGGGCTCCAACGAACCCAATACCGTGATGGTGGGCGAAACGGCCGCCATGAAACGGCTGCTGAGCATCCTGCCGAAAATTGCCCGCAACGACGCCCCGGTGCTCATCCAGAGCGAGAGCGGCACCGGCAAGGAAGTCTACGCCAAGCTGCTGCACCTGAACAGCAACCGCGCCAGCGGACCGTACATCAAAATCAATTGCGCCAACCTGCCTACCGAGCTGGTGGAAAGCACCCTGTTCGGTCACATGAAAGGCGCCTTTACCGGTGCTATATCCGACAAGAAAGGGGCCTTCGATGAAGCCGACGGCGGAACCCTCCTTCTGGATGAAATCACCGAAATTGATATCAATGTACAGGCCAAACTGCTGCGTGTGCTCCAGGAAAAGGAGTTTCAGCGCATCGGCAGCCAGAAAACAACCCGCACCGATGTGCGCGTAATCGCCACATCCAACCGGAACATCCCTCAGGCTATTAACGACGGCGCTTTCCGGGCCGACCTGTACTACCGCCTCAACGTATTCCCCATCACAATTCCGCCCCTTCGCGAGCGCCGTGAAGACATCCCCCTGCTGGCCAACTATTTCTGCGAGAAGTATACCGACCAGTACCAGCTGCCGCCCAAGCATCTCGATGAAACCCTGATGCAGCACCTGCAGCAGCGCGACTGGCAGGGCAATGTGCGGGAACTGGATAACCTCATCCACCGGGGTGTGATTTTATCGCACGATGAGTCCACCATTACCATCGACCATGTAGACAATAACATGTTCTCGGGTGTGGACCATCAGATGGGTCGCGAAGTGCTTTCAGATCTGCCGCTCATGCCGATCGAAGAGATGGAGCTGCAACTAATCAAGAAGGCGCTGGAACGTACCGGCGGGAATCAGAAGGAAGCCGCAAAAATTCTGGGGATATCAGATCGCACCATTCGTAATAAACTGCGATAGGCTTACCTACTCCATATCCCCGAAGACACTGAGTCCCCGGAAGATGGCCTTGGCTTCGTTGAGTCGCTTGGTTTTGGACAAGCCGGCAATCAGGGCCCTGCGGTAATCGGGATTGGCCGGATCCACCTCGAACAGTTTGATATAGTGGTCGGTGGGGTAATCGTACCAGCCCTTCTCCATGAACATGGAGAGTCCTTCCATGACCTCCTCCCGGGTATCATCGGTCACATTGGCGGGCAGCAGCGGACCGTACATCACCTCGAAGTAATACGCCGCTTTCTCGAAATCGTCCAGCTCGGTGGCGAAGACAAACAGGAGCTTGAGGTGCTGATGGTCAACGGCGCCCTGCCGGAAATGAAAGATCTGCTCGTAGTAACGGAAGGCTTCTTTGCGTAGTCCGGCTTTGAAGGCCAGATCGGCCAGCTGCATAAGCAGGGTTTCGGAGGCCATGCCTACGTCGAAGCCGGCACGTGAGGGCCATCCGGCCAGCGACTTGAAATCTTCCAGGGCGTCCAGGGCGGCTTTCCAGTTTTTGGCAAGCTGCTGGATGCGGAACTGGATCAGATAGGGAAGGTACTGCTGGGGTTCGGCTTCTATAGACTGGCGGGCCAGGTCCAGGGCCTGGGGCCAGCGGTGTTGTTCGGCCATACAGCTGGCCAGTCCGTTGATGGCCGCCAGGCGGTCGAAGGGCAGTACCTGGGTACGCTTCAGCAGAGCCCGGTAGGCCGATGCAGCCTGGGCAAATTTCCCGTCGTCAAAGTAGGCCCTGGCCATCACAAGGTAGGCCTGCATAGACGGGGGCATGATGGCAAATTCTTCCTCCGGATCCACCAGCTTGTACAGGGGGGTGGTCCGACGAATGGGCAGCACAAAATCGCGCATTTCCAGATTCAGATTGTAGACCACACGGGTGGCGTCGGGAATCGACCAGCCGTCAAATACTTCGCCGCTGACCCGGCTTCTCAGGTTGGGAAGAAACCGAACCTGATAGAAAATCTGTCGTTCGCCGCGGTCTGCCGTCTGAATGCGTACGGGAAAGAAGCTGCGGGCATCCATCTGCGACAAATCCGGCATGTGGTAGGGCTCAAAGCGCTCGTCATCTTCCAGAAACAGCGTAAAAGATGTTTCACTATCTGCGATAAACTGGTTCCACAGTCCGGCTTTGGATGAACCGGGTTCGTACTGCACAACGTCAACCCCTGCAGGCAATGGCTCGGAAGGCAGATCGGGGGTGATCAGGGTCACGGTTTCAGCCATCTCCACCCATCCACGCAGGGTATCGGCATCCATAAACCGGAGATCGGTCACGAAATGTACAATAGCTAAATCCTGTCTCTCGGCGTCCATTAGCGTTCTGTTTTCATCCGGTTACAAAGGGTTGCGGTTTCATCTTGGTTCAGGCTGGCCGGACCGCCAAAGGATTCGGTACCAGGGTAGTGCCGGCAGGAGTCAGGATAGCCGGATGGTGTAGATTGTTGTCGTTGTGATTATCGGCCAAAGTAGAAGTTTGCCTTAATTGAAGTGGAGGTTTACCGTAATTGCGTGCGCCTCTCCATTAGATGTAATCCAACAGGGTGTTGTTGATCATGCGGTTCTGCACCGCCATGGAGGCTTCGTAGGAGGTCTGCACACGCTGCATTTCGGAGATGGAGGCCGCAAAATCGGTATCTACCAGTCTGCTGATATCGGTAGACAGCACTATCTTGGTCGACTCATACTGCTCAAACATAAACTCCATCCGGTTGATATTGCCCCCAAGGCGCGAAATACCGATGGTGGTACTGTCGATGGCCTGATCAATATCGTTGAGGTGCGCATTCAGGGCCTGCCCGTCGTTATTCCGCAGGGCGGTCTCGATGTCGGCCATCATCTGAAACAGCTCATTCCCGTTACCCAGATCGGTAACTTCGGTACCGGGAATACTGATATCAATGCGCACGCCGTCAGCAACGGCAATTTCCGGAGCGTTGGCGTTGCTCCGGTTCAGCACCCCGGAGGGCTGGGTATCATCCAGCACAAAAGGCGGCTCGCCGGAATTGGTGCCTCCAAAAAGGAAACGGTCGCCATAACTGGTGTTCAGCGAAGCCACCATGGTGTCCCGGATGTTCTTGATTTCGTCGGCCATACTGGCGCGCACATTGGCGCTGGACGAGTCTGTGGCAGCGCCGGTGACCAGTCGCTTGACGTCCACCAGGCGTTCAATGATTTCATCGGTAGCTTCCTGGGCGAGGCGGGCCTGACGCAGTCCGCTGCTCAGGTTATCCTGATACTGCTCGGCTTTGCGCAGGTTGTCTTCAATGTTGCGGCTTCGCACAAAATTGATGGGGTTGTCAGACGGGAGGCGTACCGTTTTTCCGCTGGAAAGGTCGGACTGGACCCTGGCCATGTGCGTGCGGTTTTTGGTGATGTCCCGCAGAAAGTCGTCATAAATTATCTTCTGGGTAACGCGCATAAGGTCACCGTATCAAACTTAGTAATGTGTCATACATCTGCTGGGCCGATGCCAGTACCCGGGCCGAGCCCTGATAGGCATTCTGATACTGTATCATCATGCCCAGTTCCTCATCCATATTCACGCCCGACTCCCGCTCCTGCTGAACTTCCAGCATGCGGATTTCCGCATCACGGGTTTCCATCGTGGTGGAAAGTTCGGTAATCCTGCTGCCGGGCTGGCTGATCAGTTCGATGGAGTAATCTACCAGTTTGCGACCGTCCAGGATGACTTCGTTGCGTACATCGGCGATCTGTGCGGCGATGTCCCCGTTTCCGGCTTCACCGGCCGCCGATGAGGCCGCGATGTTGCGGAGATTACCGGTTACCTGCGGGTTCAGCTTAATGCTTTCCGCCGTGGTGCCATCGGGATCAAAAAAGGTGCGCTGAAAGTCATCGTCCAGACCAAAACCCTGCTGGTGGAGTTCGTTGAATCGGGTTACGATGGTCTCCGCCAGGGTATCCAGCCGGTTCTGAATGTCGGGAATCTCCTCACTGTACATATCGATACTGCCGGCCAGACTGCCGCCGTCAGGATTGAGTACTTTGCCGTTGTCCAGGAGCCGGAGGTAAACCTGCTTATGGTCGGTATCAATTTCGGCGCGCAGTTGCTGCGACTTGCTTTCGTTTACCACCAGGATGCCGCCGATGCGCAGTTCTAGGGTACCGTTTTCAGCAGTATGCTTTTCAAAGGAGACCAGCCCGGAAAGTTCATCCAGCTTCTGGCCCTGCAAATCCATGCTCCGGTAGTCGGGTTTGCTCGCAGCTACAGAACTGGAAATGGTCTGGTTCAGTGATGCCAGGTCTTTGAGCAGACCGTTGATCTGGGTGACGTCATCGGTGATGTTGCGTGTTACCAGTTCGTTGGCAACCTGGATGCTGGAATTCATGTCGTGGAACTTGTCGGTCAGCTGACGCGACTCCGCGAGGAGGGCGTTGCGCACGCTCATGTCCTGGGGATCGGAGGCTACGTTGGAGAAGGCATTAAACACGCGACTGACATAGGCATCAATATCGCCGCCGGTATCGGAGGCCAGGGTAGACTGCAGCTGTTCGAAGATGGCACTTTTGCTGCTCAGGTACCCCATATTCATGCGCTTGTCCATGAGCTGGGTGTCAACCAGATCGTTGCGCATGCGGGTGAGCTGGGTAACGTTCACGCCCAGGCCAATCTGACCAACGCCCATGCGTACTGCAACCGGCGCCGTCTCAATACGCTGACGGGAGTACCCCGGCGTATTGGCGTTCACCAGGTTATGTGCCGTTGTACCGAGCTGTCGCTCAGCCACGTACATCCCCGATTTTGCCGATTCAAATAACGCCCGCATGATCAGGCCTCCTGATTAACCGCAATGCCGGATGAAAACGTTGCTTTTTGTCCGGTGTGGCTGTAGTGTGCACTTTTTTCCGTTTCCAGGGTGTACATGGCACGCATCATAGCAGAGTTCTGCCGTTGGGCAAACTCCAGAAGCTGTACCAGTTGTCCCTGGTGACGCTGCAGCCACTTGATATTCCGGGCCAGGGCATCCTGCCACTCCTCCAGAAACATGGTGTACTGCGGATACAGCGATTTGAGTCCGGTAAGGGAAAGCGGAACCGACTCGCGCTGGTCAGCGGGGATACATCGCTGCAGTTCGTCAACAAACGCCTTTTCCCTGGAGCGAAACGAGCCGTGTAAGGCAGCGTGCTTCTCGGTAAGCGATTCTATGCGGACTACATCCTGCATGATGATGGCATCAATTTGTTCGTCAATCGTCTTAAAGAGCTGATCAAACGTGGTGTTCAGCGCATGAACATGCTCAGAAAGGGCGTTTAGCGGACTGTCATTTAGTGCGGTCATGGCTGTACGAATTAGGATTCATCGGAATTGGAATCCTGCTGTGCGGGAGTCCAATGTTGCATTATCATGTCTGCCATGCCCAGCTTGCGCTGTGCCGCAAGGGTGGTGGACAAGGCATCGGTGACAAACTCCCGGTACATGCTGGCCGAAGATCCGCCTACGCCACTCATATTATCGGTCATACTGAAATTATTTTTAGTCATTTCGGTGACCAGATGTCGGGCGAAGAGCTCTTCGAACTGTACGGCAGTCTGTTCTTTTCGGATTTCTTCATGCCGGGTGGCCGAAACCACGGCCGGATTCAGGGATATGGTGTTGTCTACATTCATGGCTACATCACAATGAGTTGTCCGCGGAGGGCGCCGGCGCGATCAATAGCCTGAAATATGGCGATGATATCGCGCGGACTCAGTCCGAGGGAGTTCAGGGAAGCGGCCAGCTGCTGTACGTTGGTATCGTCACCAAGAACCAGGGTCTGGGCAGCTTCCTCACTGATTTCAACACGGGGAATTTCACCTACAACGGTTTCGCCACCGGCAAACGGATTGGGCTGCACTACGAAAGGCTGTACCTGGGTGCGGACGGATACATTCCCGTGGGAGACCATCACCTCATCAATACGAACGTTGCCGCCGGCTACGATGGTGCCGGTTCGCTCGTTGATGACCACGCGGGCCGGAGTGTCTACCTGGATGGACTGTTCCATGATGATGCTCACAAAGATGTTGGCATTTTCGGGTGCACGGAAGGCTTCAGGCCACATAACCTGTACCAGTCCGGAGTGATTGACCCAGGCGAGGTCTTCATCGAACCCGTTGTTGATGGCCTCGGCAATACGACGGGCGTTGGTCAGGTTGGGATTGCGCAGCACCAGGCCCAGGGGCATGTTGGTGTTATGGTTGAAGGTCAGATTGCCTTCTACCAGTCCGCCGCCGGGCACCGTGGCTGTGAGGGTCTGGTTGCGGGTGACACGGGTTTCAGAGTTCTCGGCGGTGAGTCCGCCCACGATGAGGGCTCCCTGCGCCTTGACGAAAATATCCTGGTTGTCAGGGTCCATCAGCGGGGTTTGCAGCAGAATACCGCCCTGAAGACTGCTGGCATCGCCCAGGGAACTGACGGTAACATCAATCTGACTGCCGGCCGCGTGAAAAGGACTGAGTCGGGCGGTGACCATGACGGCGGCAACGTTCCGGGTACGCAGACGCTCGGGGTCAACGGTGATGCCGAAATTTTCCAGCATGTTGGCAACCGACTGCACGGTGAACACCGAACCCCGGGTCCCCGTGGTACGGTCGCCCGAGCGGTCCAGACCGGTTACCAGTCCGTACCCGATGAGCTCGCGGCTCTGTGCATTTTGTACCTCTACCAGATCTGACAAGCGGGTTTGTGCCGGGGCAGGTTGCACATCCTGTAAGAGCAACACAACAATAAACCCCAACAGAACCAAGCCCCGGCACACCGCTGTAGACAGGTGGGTCTTACGACCGTATTTAGACGCTGATTTCATAATGTAATACGACTGATTGTACTGTTGCAGAGATTACTGCAATTCCCGTACCAAAATTGCTCCCACCAGGGTGGCACCGATGCCATACATCACACTCCGTCGCAGTTTTCCGGGCCTGCGCCACGCCTGACGCAGCGATTCTTCCTTCTGGTAGGATATTTCCGCGTTGGCCACCCGGTACGAGAGCACACTATTGGTGTTGTCAACATCGTTCGGGCGCACCATACCGGAAAGTTTTACCCAGTGCTTCTCGCCGTTGATTTCGGTGGCGCGCGACCCCTCCACCACCAGATCGCCATTGGGCGTTACATCCACAATGCGCACACTCAGGTTCCCCTGGAGCAGCTGCTGCTGGTTGGCCAGAAAGTTGGCGTTGCTGTTGGAGTTCACACTGGCATCGGAGCTGAAAAAAGGTTCGAGCGGCATAAAATTGCCTCCCAGCGAGCCCTGCATGGAACCCAGTTGATTGCTGCTGGAGCGTTCATCCCGGGTGGAACTGCCGGAAATGTTTTCCACGAGGACAACGGTGATAACATCGCCTACTTTGTTGGCTTTGTTATCACGGTAGAGCGAGTGCTGGGCGGAGGCGGGCAGGGCCGCACTCAGACTAAGCAACAGGGCGAGGGTGAATAATGCGATAGTTTTCATAGGGTTTGTTTCCATACTACTTCTCCCGGACCGCTGACTTCGGCCAGATAGGTCCGACGGGTTTCTGAGCTGTAAATTCGGATTACATCGCCCGGCTGCCCGTCTTGTCGGGCGGTTGCGGGGATGGTAACCTGCATAAAGTCGGTCATAAAGACGAGGATGATCTGATCGCCGGCACTGACCACGGGCGGGGTCCAGATATCGCTGCGGCGTACGGGCTGACCGGCCAGCAGGGTCCGGCGCAGCTGCATACCGCGGATTTCATCCAGATCGGTCACATAGTCGCCATTCATCCGGGTTACATCCACCCATTCGGTGGTAAACTGGTCGGTTGTGAGCTCCTCGCCCGACAAGATGCGCGTTGTGGCGACCGGCAACATAGCCGATTGCTCCACCTTCAGCTGAATGTCAATGCTCCCGCCGGGAGTGAGCACTTCGAAGGTGGTGTATTCTCGTATTTCCCCGCTTTTGGGCGTGACGGAGCGTATCTGCGAGGGCGACAGCTCGGCAATGCGATTGGGGATCCAGCGTGGTGAAAGCGAAAAACGCGCCGTTTCAGAGGCGATTCCGCGTTCATTCAGTGCTTCGGCGGCCTTTTGAAGGATGGTTTCCACCACCGCTTCCCGATGATCACGAATCTCCAAAGCAGGCGGGATAGTGATCGTGGCTGCAGGCAAAGCAGAGGACTCCACGCCGGATTCCCCTTGTATCGCAATACGTTGACTGCCGGCATGTGCGGGCAGGATGCACATCCAGACAAGCAACAGCGGTAGTATAACCGCTTTGGCGGCGATGCTGACCCGGTGCATTGTTTGGAAGCGTTTCATAACAAATTGTTTTGGATTTCGGTGAGTTTCGCACCCGTCTGTTGAATCGGGCTGGTTAGTCAGTAAAAGCGCTGAGGGTATCGGCCGGTGAATCAAAACTGGTCACGCCGCCGGAGGCAGCAATCTGCTGCGCGGGCAGGGATTACCGTTTAATACCGTTAGTCACCTGCATCATATCTTCAGCGGTCTGTACCATCTTGGAGTTGGTCTCGTAGGCCCGCTGGGCTTCAATCAGGCGTACCATTTCCGTGACGATGTCTACGTTGGACTGCTCCAGGAAACCCTGTCGGAGCACCCCGAAGCCCTCAGCACCCGGAGCGCCTATTATTGGCAGTCCCGAAGCCTCGGTCTCAGCGAACAGGTTGTCGCCCTGGGCAGAAAGTCCGCCCGTGTTGACGAATTTGGCCAGTTCTATCTGTCCGAGGTCAACCAGGCCCTGCGAACCGGGGAGCTCGGCTGTTACCACCCCGTCCTGGGAAATCATGATACCGATGGCATCCATGGGAATCTCAATCTGGGAAGCCAGGGGCAGTCCGGAGTTGTTGACCAGCATCCCGGAAGCATCGCGGTTGAAATTACCGTCGCGGGTGTAGGCCACCGACCCGTCGGGCATTTCAATCTGGAAAAAACCCTCGCCGCTGATACCCAGGTCGAGCGGGTTCCCGGTTTCGGTCACCGAACCCTGCATAAAATTCCGGATGGTAGCCACCGCACGCGAGCCATGCCCGATCTGCAGGGCGGGCGCATCGTTATTGGCCTGGTTACCGGCCGAACCCTGTCGGGAGGTGGCAATATTTTCGTAGAACATATCCTGAAACGCGATGGAACTGCGCTTGAAGCCCGTGGTATTCACGTTGGCCAGGTTGTTGGCTATGTTGTCTACCGTTTTTTGCTGGGAGCTCATGCCCAGGGCGCCGGTTGTTAATGCACGTAACATAGGATAGCGGTCTTGGTTTAGTATTGTCCTAATTTGGTGGTAGCCTGTGAGAGCATCTCATCGGCCGTACGCATGGCCCGCTGGGCCGATTCAAACATCTGCATGGTCTGCATCATGTCAACCATTTCTTCCAGCGCATTCACGTTGCTCTTCTCGAAATAGCCCTGCATGACGGTAGTGTTTTCCGATTCGTTCAGGGTTACTTTTTCCTCATCGGCAAGGAAATACATGCCGGCCTGTTGTTGTAATGCGGCCACATTATCGGGTTCCACAATACGCAGGCGGTCGCGGACGCGGTCGTTGACGCGGATCGTGCCATCGGTGCCGACTTCAAATTTCACCGCCCGGTTCTCGCCCAGAGCCTGGTTGAGTTCGGGCAGGGCAATCGGTCCGTCCTGTCCCATTACCTGGGCTCCGCGCTCATTGCGCAGGTTCCCGTTCCCGTCCAGCATGAATCGTCCGCTGCGGGTCAGGTACTCGGTACCATTTTCTTCCACTACAAAGAATCCTTTTCCGTTGATACCGAAATCGAATTTACCGCCGGTCTGCTCGAGCACACCCTGGGCCATCACCGGTTGCGACCCGGTACGAACGGAGGTAAACATCTCCCCGTCGATTTCTTCGGTGAGCATCGTCTGAAACATCTTCCCGCTTTTAAATCCGGCGGTGTTGATGTTCGCCAGGTTGTTCGCCGTTATTTCCTGGGCACGTTGCAGCATTTGCATGGCCTGCATGTGCGTTTGAAAACGATCGATCATAACATGGTTGACTTGACAGTGAGCCCCTCACGGCCAACCCCGGAGGGATCGGTTGCGCGACAGGCATGATATAATGACTCTTTTCAGCCCGGCCCGGAGCTGCTCCGGCGGCATTATCTTTGCAATCAAACCGAACCGGAACCACATTGGTATCCGCCGGACCGGCTGTTGCCTTGAAACACGATTCACCCAAAACCATGCAAAAGCTGTGCCATCCTTTTTGGTATCAATTTTGCACGAAGGGCTGTCAGTCACCCTGTGTTCACGGCGGCCGTCCGGAAAACTTCCGGTTTACCCCGCCTCCTCCTATATCAGTTATGAGTCATTGCGGCTATGTCTGACCAAAACGAAGACACCGAAAAAACCGAAGAACCGACCGCGCGGAAGATTGAAAAAGCCCGTGAGGATGGAAATGTCAATATCAGCAAGGAAATATCTTCCGTTGTCCTGCTGGCTGCCTCCCTGATGATACTGTCGGGTTTCGGTACGGCGATGTATACCTTGATGGAAGGACTCTTTGAGCACTTCTTCAACAACGCCGCGGCGCCGCTGGATAATATTGACCATGCCATGGAGCACCTCGAACTGGCGTTCTGGTACGGTTTTCAGATGATTCTGCCCATACTGATCCTGCTCACCGTACTGGCCCTGCTGGTCAACATCGCCCAGACCGGGTTCAACTTTTCCTTCAAGGCCATGGAAGTCAAGGGATCCAAAATGAATCCCATCAAGGGGCTCGGCAAGATTGTCTCCATGCGCAGTATGGTGGAACTGGTCAAAGGTATTGCCAAGCTGGCTATAGTAAGCCTGGTTATCTACCGGACGGTTCAAAATGATGTGGAGGGATTTTTATCGTACACGGTCATGCCCCTCGGCCATACCCTGAGCGAATCCGGCAATTATATCATGATGTTTGTCACCCGGATTTTGTCGGCCCTGATGATTCTGGCCATTGCCGATGCCGCCTATCAGCGGTTTCAGTACCACAAAGACCTGCGCATGACCAAGCAGGAGGTAAAAGACGAGTTCAAACAGATGGAGGGTGATCCCCACGTGAAGGCCAAACGCAAGAAATTCGGGATGCAGCTGCGCATGAAAAAACGGCTGGACCATGCCGTGCTGGCCTCCGATGTAGTAGTCACCAACCCGACGCACTACGCCGTAGCCCTCAAGTACGATCCGGATAACAACGAGGCTCCCATCGTCATGGCCAAAGGTCAGCGGAAAAAAGCGCTGAAAATTCGTGCGCTTGCAACCAAGTATGGCATACCAATTGTAGAGAACAAACCCGTAGCCCGTGCGCTCTTCGCTACGGCTGCCGAAGACCAGTACATCCCCGGCGATCTCTTCCGGGCCGTCGCGGAAATCCTGGCCTACGTGTACAAACTCAAGCAGAAAAAAATCTCCTAAATGGGAAACAGCGGCTTTAATCTGGAATTCCTCAAGAAAATGTTCTTCCGCACCGACGTGATTGTCTCGTCGAGTGTGGTAGGGATTCTGCTGATTATGATTCTGCCGATTCCGGCCATGCTGCTGGATTACCTGCTGGCCATCAGCGTTTCCCTTTCGCTTCTGGTACTCCTGGTGGCTTTCTACACCCTGAAACCACTGGAATTTGCCGTATTCCCTGGGATGCTCCTGGTACTTACCCTCTTCCGGTTATCCTTGAACATCGCCACAACCCGCCTCATCCTGGCCGAAGGGTACGCCGGAGAGATGATCCAGAGCTTCGGCGGATTCATGACTCAGGGCAATTTCGTCATCGGGATTATCATCTTTGCCGTACTGATCATCATCAACTTCATCGTAATCACCAAGGGTGCCACCCGTATCGCTGAAGTAGCCGCGCGATTCACCCTGGACGCCATGCCCGGCAAGCAGATGGCCATTGACTCGGACCTGGCAGCCGGACTGCTTTCTGACGAGGAAGCCAAAAAACGCCGCAGCGAGGTTTCCCGCGAGGCCGACTTCTACGGGGCTATGGATGGTGCCAGTAAATTCGTGCGGGGCGACGTTGTAGCCTCCCTGATGATTACCGCCATCAACATCATCGGCGGACTGATTATCGGTACCATGCAGCAGGGCATGGGTATTGCCGAAGCCGCCGAACTTTACACCGTACTGACCATTGGTGACGGTCTGATTTCACAGATTCCCGCCTTGCTGATCTCCACCGGTGCCGGTATCCTGGTATCACGCGCTGCCTCCGAGGCCAACCTGAGTGAGGAAATGAGCACCCAGGTGCTGGGTAACCCCAAAACCGTCATGATTGCCGCCGCCTTTATCTTCCTGATCGGGATGATGCCGGGTCTGCCCGCCATGCCTTTCTGGACGCTCAGCGGCATTTTTGTCTTTGTTGCCCTGAAGAACTATAACGCCGAGGAGAAAAAAATTGCCGACGATCTGGAGGCCGAGGCCGCCGAAGTTACCGCCCACAAACCAGACGATCCCGTGGAGAATTACCTGCTGCTGGATACCCTGGAGCTGGAAATCGGGTACAGCCTCATCCCCATGATTGAAACCGAACAGGGCGGCGATCTGCTGGAACGGATTTCCTCCCTGCGGAAACAACTGGCGGCCGAACTCGGCATCATCATTCCCCCCATCCGTATCCGCGACAATGTGCAGCTGGATGCCAATAAATACAGCATTAAAATGCGCGGGATTATTCAGGGCGAGGGTGAGCTTATGACCGGCTACCATATGGTACTGCTGCCCAGCGACTTCCGCCCGGAGATTCAGGGAATTCAGACCAAAGATCCCACCTTTGGTATGGACGCACTGTGGATCAGCAGCAAGAATAAGTCGCAGGTGGAAAAATATGGCCTGTCGGTGATTGAGGCCGGCGCCGTACTGACCACCCACCTGATGGAACTGCTGCGCAAAAACGCCCACAAGCTGGTCGACCGTCAGACCATGAAACGCCTCATAGACAACGTAAAAGAGCACTCGCCTGCTTTGGTGGATGAGCTCGTACCCGATCAGCTCAAGCTCGGAGATATCCAGAAAGTGGTCAAACGACTCCTCCGCGAGCGTATCTCCGTGAAAGATATGGTCACCATTCTGGAAACCCTGGCCGACCAGAGCTCCCAGACCAAAAATGTAGACGTACTCACCGAATACTGCCGCAATGCCCTGGCAGAGACCATCACCAACATGTACCGCACCCCGGATAACGAGCTGCATGTGGTGGTTCTCAACTCCCAGCTGGAAAGCCACCTTATTGGTCAGGCCCAGCAGGGCATGCTCAATTCCAATACCCTCGGACTCACCCACGACACCCTGGAGACCCTGTACCGAAACGCCTCCAAAACCTTTGAGGCCATGATGCAGGGCGGAATGGAACCCGTACTGCTCACTTCCCCGGTACTGCGCGCTACCCTCTTCGACTTTCTGGTGCCCATGTTACCGGAAATAACGGTATTGTCGTATAATAACATCAGTACCGATGTACAGATCAAAACCTTTGACCGCATTACGCTGAACCAGCCTGAACTTGCCGAACAAGCCGCCCCATGATTCTGAAGAAAATACTTGGTGATTCCGTCGATGAGGCCCGCGAGGAGGCCCGACGCTTGTATGGTGAGCATGTTGTGGTGCTGGAAACCTTTACCGGCAACGGGAAAAATGAGCCGTCGGGCGTTACCGTGCTGGTTGACAAGCCGGTTGCCGAACGGACCGTCACCGACGCTACGCCCCCGGGGAATTTCAGAAATGTATTTTACAAACGCAGCGATGCGGTGCGGATGAACAAGCCCGGCGAACCAGCTCCGTCTGCTGAACGATTCATGCCGGAGCAACCCCTGCCCACGCGATTTGACCCGTCGGCCGGGCAATCATCGCGGCTGGAGTCCCTGCGCCGGTATGCCACTGAGAACGATACCCTCCGGGGAAAAGAACTCACCAAATCCAGGCCTGCAAGCGAGCGTTTCAATCCTGACGGACGGTACGTGTCTTCCGGCGAAATGGACACTCCCGACGAGCCCGCTCCCACAACCTCCCGCTTTGGCAGAGCGGCACAGCCTGTTGAACCCGCGCATACCAACGCAGCACCTCCGGAGCAAAAACCCGATTCCGGCTACCAGAAATCCACACCTGAGAGCAGCGACCTGCCCCTGGCGGAGCCCAAAGGATGGGATCAGTCGCCGTTGCGGTCGCTCAGCGCCGGCTACGAACAGCAATCCCGCCGGGAAATCGCTGCCCTGCATAAGCGTTTCGATCGTCTCGAGTCCTTGCTGGATGAAAACCTCGCCGCAGCCGACATCGACCTGGTTGCCCATCCTGCCTTTCAGCAGCTGGTTCGATCCGGCATACGTCCGGCGCTGGTCTCTCGCTGGTTCACCGGTATCATCAAAAAAGGCACCGACCCGCTTAATCAGCCCGAAAAATTCATGCAGGAGCTTTCCGGCGTGGTACGTAAAGCGCTGGACCGGCAGCCGGCTGATCCGGCCTCTCCCATTCAGGTTTTCATGGGTGCATCCGGCGCCGGAAAGACCCATCTGGTCAAACACCTGGCGGTATATGCACAAAAGCATGGCAAAAACGCCCTCGTGGTATCCGTTAAACCGGAAGCGGATCCGGCCTGGTATACCGTACTGGAGCCGTTCTGTGCCGACCGCGGCATTACGCACTACATCTCAGCCCAGGACAAGGGTATCCTCGACCTGGAAGGTCGGGTAGACGAATTCGACATGGTGCTGGTGGATACGCCCGCACTGCCCATGAATAAAGAAAAAGCCTATCGTCAGGCCTGGTCGATGCAGCAATTATGGTCGATTCCCGCGGTGGAAGCCCAGCCTGATGGTCCGGTTACGGAAAATATTCCACGTCTGGATGCCGAATTGAACTATGTGGTTAATGCCGCCAACGGTCCATCGGCCATGAGCTACCTTTCTTCCCTGCATCACACCCTGCAGCCGGGCGCCGTCAGCTTCACCCACCTGGATGAAGTGCAGCAATGGGGTCCGCTGATTCCGTTTATGGAAGAGATGAATGCGCCCTGCCGGTACATCGGGGCAGGGTTCAGCGAGGAAACCGGCATCCGTCCCTACGATGCAACCGAAGTCGCCCGTAACATTCTTCAGGATAGCTGAAACACCACCTCCCTATGAATCCATCTGCCAAACACAAACCTTTCATTTTTGCCACCGTCAGCGGTAAGGGCGGTGTGGGAAAAAGCCTCGCCAGTGTGAACATCGCCGAAACCCTCCGGCTGCTGGGGTATCGTACGGCTATTCTGGATGTGGATGCCGGTATGGCCAATGTGGCGACCATGTTCAATGTATATCCGCCCTACTCGGTTACCGACTGGATGGAAGACAAATGCCGGCTGACGGATGTGATGGTGGATGCCGATGGAATTACGCTGGTGACCACAGCCAATGAACCCGGTCCGCTCACGGATCGCCACGACCTGCTGATCCAGGCACTGGATCAGGTACTTGACGCACTGGCGGCAACCCATGATTTTGTGGTTATTGACACTCCCGCCGGACTGGGCGAACTCAATCTTTGGGCGCTGGACCGTTCCCGGCTGGGCGCTATTATGCTGGTTGACGAACCCACCTCGGTTTCAGATGTGTACCGCTTCTGCAAATATGTACTGGGCATTGATCCTACCTACCCGTTTGCCGTCATTGTGAACATGGCTGAGAGCGATGAAGCCGCTGCACAGGTACATGAGAAGTTCAATACCATCGTTAAATATTTCCTGCAGACGGAAATTCCTTCGATGGGCTACATCCCGCTGAGTAATACCATCCGCGATTCCATCCGCAAGCAGACCCCGGTGATGCGTATGGACCCCGAAGAGGAGCTGGAACGGGAGTTTTCCTTCATCGCACAGAATATCATTGCCCTGGCGCGCGAAATGCAGCGCCGTGATTTGCAGCGAAGTAACGTGAAATAAGCCACATTTTTCACGTTTGAAGTCGGAAAACGGTCTGATTTTTGCGTTGATGAAGATTAGACAATCGCTGCAATCAGTCGTGCAGTCCCGTCTGCCGAAATGAGCTTAAAAACGGCGTAAAGCGGGAAAAAAGATTGTTGTGTAACAAAACAGTCAAACCGAATTATCCAAAACTATGTTATTCCGATTCATTTCAACGGTATCGTTGCTTATTTTCCTGTTGCTTTCCATCTCCGGAACAGCAATTGAGCTGGCTGTGTTTCGAAGTTTGGTTGTGTTTACTATGTTGTTTGTGGTATCGTACATTGCGTACTTTACCTTCAGTGTAATACAAAAGAAGACCGAACATACTCAGCCGGAAACAGCAGGGGTCACTTCAGAGTCGAATTCCCCGCAATCTGAATAATAATCATGGCGAATCAGTCCATTCAGGAGTTGGTCGACCTGTACTTCCAGGAGCCGTCCGAAAGTCTGCGCAATGCGATCATTACCCGGTCGTTGCCCTTGGTGCGCAGTATCATCGGCAAGATCAACCGTCCTGACCTGCCGCTGACCCAGTGGGAAGATCTGGAAAGCGCGGGTGTGAGCGGACTGCTTCAATCCATTGATTCGTATGACACGGAAAAGAACATCCAGTTCAATACCTTTGCCTACTATCGCATCCGGGGCAGTGTAATTGACTATCTGCGCAAGATTGACAATATGCCCCGGTTGCAGCGTTCCACCTACGGCAAGGCCCAGGAGGTGGTTGACCGGCTCAGCCAGCAGCTCGGTCGGCTTCCCGAAGATGTGGAAGTGGCCGCCGAGATGGAGATTTCCCTGGAGGAGTACCATCAGCTGCTCAGCAATGTGCAGCAGCGCAATGTACTTTCACTGGACGGCGCCCTGGGCGAGGACAGCAAGGCAACCATGTATGACACCCTTGCAGATCCGGAATCGGAGGACCCCGATGCTGCCTATGACCGCAAAGCCATGCTGGACAAGCTCAAAAAACTTATCGGCGACCTCGATGAGCGGGACCGGCTTATTCTGACCCTGTATTACTTTGAAGATATGACCCTCAGTGAAATCGGTCTGCTGCTGGACCGCTCGGAAGCCCGTATTTCACAGATTGTGGGCAAGCTTATCATGCAGATGCGTCATGCTATGAAAAAAGACGCTGCGTTTTTCCGGTAAAGTGCCACCCGCGCACCGGCGGGATGCCCTCACCTACGTGGTGCCCGTTTGCAACAGAATTTATACACCGGCAGATGCCCTACCCATGAGGTGCCCGTTTGCAACAGGATTTACACACCGGCGGGATGCCCTCCCAATGAGGGTGTCCGCAGCAAGGCATCAGTGTTACACACGGATTTGATCGTTGTCGGGCGTACGCAAGCGGTCACCCTCCCATCGCCTCAATCACCCGACTCAGATAGTCGAACAGCCGGATGAACATTCCATCGAAAGCAACCGGCAGATACGGCATGACCATATGTAGCATGATGATGGCGATACCCATTTTGACCGGCAGCGCAATAAAAAAGATATTGGCCTGGGGCATGATACGGGCAAAGATGGCAAACGACAGATTCAGCATAAACAGCACAATCAGAAAGGGTGCCGAAAGCTGCACACCGGCAATGAACAGATAGGTGGCCAGGTCGATGAAATGAGGGGTGGTCAGGTCCAGCGCGGCACCGCTGATGGGGATTATCTGAAAGCTGTACACCAGGGCTTCCAAGTACAAATGGTCGCCGCCAATGGTAAGAAAAACGATGATGGCCAGGGTTGTGTAGAAGTTACTGACTACCGTATTCTGAATCTCCGAGGTGGAGTCTACGATGTTGGCAAAACTCAGTGCGGCCTGTACGGCGATGAGCTGACCACCCATTTCGATACCGGCAAAGACCAGCTGCCCTACCAGTCCCATGGCTACACCCGTTAGCAGCTCAACCAGAATCACCGTGAGCAGAAATACTGCACCTTGTGTCATAACCGGGGTAACAGCCTCGGCAGGAACAATGGGGAAAAGCAGGACCGATGTCATCGCGGCAAAAAAGAGTTTCACCCGGGTGGGGAACACCGCGACATTGAAAAACGGCGCGGTCATCACCATCGCGCCAACCCGCACGAAAATCAGAAAAGCACCAATGATGAAGTCGATCGACTCAAACACGTCATCGCGCGATTTGCGGGATGAAATCGAACACCCGCTCAGTGAAATTGATAGCGTACTGCAGCATGAATCCAAACAGCAGGAACATGATAATCACCACCACCAGCATCTTGGGCACAAAACTCAATGTCATTTCCTGAATTGAGGTGGCCGCCTGAAAAATGGCAATGGCCAGACCAATGGCCAACGCGCCCACCAGCAGGGGCGTAGATAAAACCACCGCAGCCGTGAGGGCTTCCTGAATCCAGTAAACGCCGATGTCGGTATTCATAGTTGCTCCTTAGTTAAAACTTCTGACCATACTTTGCACCAGCAGGTACCAGCCGTCAGTCAGCACAAAGACCAGGATCTTGAACGGCAGGGAAACCAGCACCGGAGGCAGGAACATGATTCCCATCGCCAGCAAAATGGAAGCAATCACCAGGTCAATAACCATAAACGGCAGATAAATCATGAACCCAATCTGAAAGGCTATGCGCAGCTCGCTCATGATGTAGGAGGGCACCACCACGAACAGGGGCAGGTCTTCTACGGTACCAATGGTGTTGATTCCGGCCATATCCATAAAGAAAATGAGGTCTTTTTCGCGTGTCTGTCGTACCATGAACTCCTTGAGCGGGGTAGCGGCAGCCGTGAGGGCCTCCATCTGCGTCATCTCATCGTTGATATAGGGCTGAATGGCCTGCTCATTGATCAGGTTAAAGGTGGGCATCATGATAAAAATGGTCATAAAAAGGGCGAGGCCGATGAGGACCTGGTTCGGGGGCGACTGCTGGGTTCCGAGGCCCATCCGCAGGAAGAAAAACACCACAATGATGCGGGTAAAACTGGTCATCATGGTCACAAAAGCAGGTCCGAAGGAGAGTATCGTGACAATGATCAGGGCCTGAAGTGCCAGGGAAAGGTCGCCCTCTTCCCCGCCTACGCTCAGATCAATCTGAGGAATCCCCTGAGCCTGCACGCTCAGCACCCCCAGGGTCAGCGTGAGAGCCAGTGCCAGCAGAAACACCGAAATAAAGCGATTGAAAAACTGCATGACCTTTCGGTTGTACCGAAATAACGTTGAATCTTGTTCCCGGACTTCAACCGGAACAGCGGGAAGGTTCACGTTGCGGCGCTTCGGACCCCAAAGCAGGCGGAGTAGATATGTTCGAAGCGCGGTCATGACTGTTTTCCTTTAAAAATCTCTAAAAAAGAAGCTTTTGTGGGAGATGGAGCCGATGGCTGAACTGGACCGTCCCACTCGTCACGGTCGTAACGGTGCAGCAGATTGATACTGGAACCCGTGACGCCAAGCACCCATATTTCGTTGTTGACTTCTACAATCTGCAGGTTCTGTCCTGGGGCGATGCTGTGTTTGCCCAGATCTGTGAATGTGGCCGGACCGGTCTCCGGCTCCAGGGGTCCGCCCTTGCGGGCTATCCACAGCCAGGCACCGCCGATGAGTACAGCCAGAATGAAGAAGGTCATCACACCGTTGCCAACGATGTTGTTTTCACGGCGCTCCTGGTCGGGTATGACTTCCATCTCGCCCCGCAGGGACCGAACGCTCTCCAGGCGCTCACGGTCGATGTCGTTTTCGGGCACGGGCGACGGCGCCTGCGACTCGCCCATCCGGATCACAAACAACAGCCAGAGGACCAGCATCACCCCCGCGAAGGCAACAACAATAGACAGAATTTTGCGGGGAGGTTTCTGCTGAAAGGCGTTGTTCAGGTCCATGGTCAGTTCATTTTGGCTTTGGCCAGGCGCTCTTTGGTTGATACCAGGTTGACAATACGAACACCGAAATGCTCGTCGATAACCACCACCTCGCCCTGGGCGATACGCTGTCCGTTAACCAGGATGTCGACCGGTTCACCGGCCAGTTTATCCAGCTCCAGTACCGCGCCTTTGGTGAGTTGCAGCACCTTGCCCAAAGGCAGTTGTATCTGGCCCAGCTCAACCGATACGTCCAGACTTACATCCTTGAGCAGCTCAATATTGGTACCGTCCAGTTCTTCAAATACGTTGGTGGCCTCGCCGAAATCCACAAATTCCACGCGCTGAGCGGTAATCAGGTCTTCCGGATTCAGCTCCTCGCCGTCCTCATCATGAACCGACTTCCCGTTGGTGGACTTCCCGTTGGTTTTCGACTGTGATCCGCGGGTTCCCTCGGCAGCATCAGCGGCTCTGGCAGGCTCTTCGGGTTCTTCAGGTTCTTCCTGCAGAATAGCCGCCGGGTCGCCCAGGATGATACCGGCACGTACATCCTCATCGGCTACGCCATGCACGGCCAGGGTAATACCAAAATACTTGGCGTGGGTCAGTTCATTCGCCAGCTGAGCGGCGGTGAGTACCTGCAGGTTCTCCGGTTTGACCGGGATTTCCGCTTCGCCGAGCTTCTCAACCAGCACCTCGGAGAGTTCCTTGCCGAATTTCAGCAGGAGGTCGCGGGTGACCTCGTTCAGAGACTTTTCTTCAATACCCAGCATGATGGAGGAAAGCAGCCCGAACCAGGCTTCATCCATCAGAACTACAATATCGGCATTATGCTCGGTATCCCGTGCGTACAGGAAAATATCAGACGGTACTGCCTGTTCCAGCATTTCATCGTGGGTGAGGTCCACCTGCGACTTCACCTCGATGCGGGTTTCCTCGTAGGTTACCGAGGTGATGTACTGCTCCACGTGGGTGCGAAGCGTTTCAAAAATTTCGAGTAGTTTTTCCAGATTCATAACAGTTCACTTTCTTTAATTTCTTCAAACACTTCGTAGATTTTCACGGCCCGGCGGGCTTTGACGGTGCCGGGATAAGCGGCCATTTTGTCCACTCCGTTCACCGTCACCTTTAACGGTTTTTCCACTTTTTGGTCGAGCGGAATGATGTCATCTTCTTCCAGGTGAAGCAAATCCCATACCGACAGACGGGTCTTACCCAGCAACGGACGGATATTCACATTGATTTGCTTCAGCGTTTTTTCAAATGATTCCTTGGCTTCCGGAGAGAGTTCCTCCTTGCGGGGATGCGAGCCTACACGCAGAATCATCTCATTTAGCGATTCCTTGAGCAGGGTATAGGGATAGACCAGGCGAATGATAGACTGGTGACCGGCCACTTCCACGGCATACTCGGCGGTGACGGCCGGATCATCATTAATCAGGTGTACATTTTCAGGCTTGCTTTCATACACCATATTGCGAACCGTAAACTGGATGTAAGGGTCCCAGGCGGTGATGACGTCTTTGTTGACACGCTGCATCACGCGGTTCATGATTTTCTCTTCGATGGTGGTGAACGTTCGGCGCAGGGTCAGATCGTTGCCCCGCCCGCCGCTCTGCCGTTCCACGATATACAGGCATAGTCCCGGTGGAAGCTCCAGGATGATATCGCCGCCCAATTCCTCAATGGCCAGCACGTACAGGGCACTGGGGGCCTGTATTCCGGTGATGAATTCGCTCATCACCACCTGATTGATACGCAGCAGCTGTACATCTACCTTGTTGCGCAAGGTACTGTTGAAGGTCCGGCCCAGGCTCCGGCCCAGGGTCTCATGCAGTGCCCTGAGGGTACGCATGATCTCCTTACTAAAAAGTTTGGGATGTTTGAAGTCGTAGGTTTCTACATACTTACGCTTCCTCCCACGCTGCATGTTTGGAAAACTCATAACGGTGTACTATCCGATAGATGTGCATCATTGCATTATGTATCGGGTGAAGTACAAATTGCGTACCGAAGATACGCCCGTTATCTCATTTATTTCATTTATCATCTCCTCGCGCATGACTTCACGTTCTTCAAAGGCCACCAGCTCGTTCACGGAGCGTGAGGCGGCAATGCGCATGAGATTTTCCTTGATATTGGTCAGGTTACGCTCCAGCAAGGGGATATGATCGTGATGATAGAGTTCCAGACTCATACCGATGACCAAAAACCGCTGTCCGTTCGACCTTGCGGGGTTGACTACGATGTCTTCCATGGGGTATTCCGCCGAGAAATCAGGTAATCCTCCGAAAACGCTCACATAAATCCGCTCATAGTTTTCATCTACGAGGGTATAGGCTGCCCCGATCTGAAACACCACGGCAGCCAGTAACAGGAAATATTTTCCAAACGCAAGGAATTTTGAACTCTTCCCGGATCCCGAAGATGCAGACGCATCCGGTTCGCCCGGTTTGGGAGTATTCAGTTCGTTCTCTGCCATATCGCATTCTCCTTTATTTCATTGCATGCTAGCGTGAAGGTATTTCTTCTTCCAGTACAAAGGGTACACCTGCCCCGCCCTGCATGAGTTCGGTATACCGAACATAGATTTCTACCCGTCTGTTTCGCTGTCTGTTTTCCGCTGAATCATTCTCTCGTATCGGTCTGTATTCTCCAAAGCTGGTAGCCCGGAATCGTCTGGACTCTACCGAACTGTTGTCTATGAGTACCTGGACTACCGAGACGGACCGGGCGGCTCCCAGATCCCAGTTCGACCCGAACCTGGAACCGGCACTGACCGGCACATTGTCGGTATGACCTTGTACCTCAATTTCGTGGATGTCTTTTTCCAGGATGGTTGCAATCTCAGCCAGAATACCCATAGCGCCGGGCAGCAGCCGGGCCGATCCGCTCGGGAAGGTAATTCCCTCACTCAGGGAAATCCGGATCCCTTCCGGGGTCAGCTCTACATCTACCTGATCGCGCAGCTCATTATCCTCAATGAAATCCTGAAGGTTCTGCATCTGCTGGGCCTGCTGGTTCATGGAGGTAATCATCTCCTGGGGATTCATAACCGATTCATTCTGCATGACCATACGGTTGCCCTGAAAAGGGATTAAAAACTGCTGGAACTTGGTCGGATCTACTCCCGGCGTCATCGTATACAACACCACGAAGAAAACCATAAGGAGGGTGACCAGGTCACCATAGGTCATTAACCAACCTCCAGTATCTTTCTTAGATCGTCCCATGTGCTGTTTTGTTGATTTTTCCAGAGCCGATACAGTTTCTCTTCACGTTCCTTCGTGCTTCGGACCGTATCGTAGTATTTGAGATATTCAGCCCTGCTGCGTGGGTCCACGTAGTTGAGCATTTTTTTCTCCATAATGCGGGGGTTCTCCTGTTCAACCATGGAGAGAATGGCTGAGCGGAACATAAGTTTGCGATTGATGTCCAGCTCCGACAGATAATCCAGCTTACCGGCCAGGGGGGTAAATACGAGGTTGGCCAGAACAGCGCCATACAGGGTAGTAAGCAAGGCTACCGATAGGCCCTTACCGAGGGATTCCGCATCGGATATGTTCTGGAGCATGAGCACCATCCCGATTACCGTTCCCACCATACCAAAAGCCGGTGCGTAGCCGGCCATGGAGTACAACAGATTTACCGTCATTTCGATGCGGCCTTTTGCCGCCTGAATCTGGTCGCTGAGAATTTCCTCCAGATTTTCTTTTTTGACACCATCTACAGCCAGCTGCAGTCCCCCGCGTAAAAACCCATCGTCAATTTCAGAAATATCGTTTTCCAGCTGGAGCAGACCGTCACGACGGGAGCGTTTCGCAAAAAGGTTCATGAGCTCAATATCCGTACGCAGGTCAATGTCTTTGGCCTTAATCATGCTCACGATGGTCGGGAAGCTTTCTTTAATATCGGTAAAGCTGTAATTCACCATGGTTGAAGCAATGACCCCCCCGCCCACAATGAAAATGGAAGACAAGCTCATGAATGGAACCAGCGATCCTTCCGATACAATGGCAAAGACTACCAGCCCGAAACCCGCGGCTAACCCTATAATGGATGATTTATCTAGCATACCCCTGTTATCGGCCAAATGAAATACCGGTTAAGCAGGGATATATAGTAAAAAAGCCCCGGCACAAAGCATGTACCGGGGCTCAAAAAAGGCGATTAATCGCTGAATTTATCGTTTCAGGTTCACCGTTTCCATGAGCATCTCATCGGCGGTAGAAATGACCCTGGCAGAGCTTTGGTACGCCCGCTGGGAGGTAATCATTTCGGTAAATTCTTTCGCCAGATCAACGTTGGAGGCTTCCAGTGCACCGGCAGTTACGGAGGTCCCGGCGAAGTCAGAGGCGGTATTGGTAAAGGTCTCACCCGCCGCCACGGTAGCACGGTAAAGACCGGCGCCCATCATTTCCAAACCGTTTTGATTCTGGACCTGTGAAACGGCCAGCTGACTCAATACACGCGATTTTCCATTGTCAAAGACCCCTTGAATCCGGCCTTCACCGTCAATCTGCATGTCTACGAGTGCCCCTTGCTGGTATCCGTCCTGTCGGAAGACCTTGGCCGAATTATTGCCGGCAAACTGCGTGAAGCTGATGCCTTGCTCTATATCGCCCAGCTCAACTTCAAATGTTGTGGTAGATGCTCCGTTGCCCGGTTCAAACGTCAGATTGAAAGTCCCGCCGTTGAGCAGATTACCCAGCTCATCAAAGGTAACGGTAGGAAACGGTGGCGTTGCGGGCTGAACAACTTCCTGTCCGTCGGTGAAGCGGGGTTCGTATTCCCAGGTATTTTCGTCTATCTGACGGAATTCAAGTACCATATCGTGGGTACGACCCAGGTCATCATAGACGGAGGTACTCATAATACGGGTCCCGGTCAGACCTTCGGTGGAAACCTGGAAGGGTGGGGAGGAGAAGACCCCGGTTCCGACCACGTCTACCTCGCCAATGCGAAGATCACTGTCGCCCATGGTAGCCGATCGTACCGTTATCATCCCATCCTGCAAGGCCATCCGGCCTTCATCCGGTGTAAGCTGCGCGTTGAACGAATCAACCAGATCCTGCAGGGTATGTCCGGCTGCGTAGGTATACGTAATAGTAGCCGGGCTGCCATCATGCAGCGTCATATCAAAGGTGATGGTATCACCATCCACCATATCGGTGGTAACCTGGGCCAGATCATTGATGGCGGTGGTCGACCGTGCCGGTTGACCGTCATCGGTGGTCAGGCTGCTGACCGATTGCAGGGTCTGGGTACGGCTCGTATTGGCGTCCAGGTTACCGGCCAGTTTCACTTTCTCCGTAGCTTTAGGCGGGAACACGTTTTCGAAATCTACATAAATATCACTGGTGGCACCGGCCCGAAGGACGTTACCGCTGCGGTCGGCAAGGAAACCCTGCACATTACGACCGGACGGATCTACCAGGAACCCGTCTTTATTAAAGGCGAAGTTACCCGCCCGGGTAAGGTAGGTTTGTCCTTCACCACGTACTGCAAAGAATCCCTCGCCCTCAAGAGCTACATCGGTATTCCGCCCGGTACTGTTAAGTACACCCTGGGCGAAGTCACGGTCGATGGAGGAAACCCGTACACCCAGTCCAATCTGATTGGACAGCTGCGGGGCTGAATCGCCGCTCTGACCGGACCGGCCGAGCCGTTGCGTCATCAATTCCGCGAACGTGACACGAGACGATTTGAATCCGGCGGTTTCAACGTTGGCAATGTTATTACCGATTACGTCCATCTTGGTTTGAAAGGCTCGCAGCCCGCTCACACCAGAATTCATTGCTTTGATAAGAGACATAACTTACTCCGATTTTTAAAATGCACGACAACACGGGTGCCGGAAAGCATATCCGGCGGGTTGAACGGGCGTATCCGTTGATTGATTGTAAAATGACTGACTTTAAAAAACAGCCCGTTGAACACGTTATCCGGACTGTCTGAACTCACATGAAAACTCTATAGCAAAAATGCTGCCAATTATAATCCGAACTTCGGAGCGCGGATTTCTTCTACATCACTGATGTGTACGGGCACGCCATTCACGGTCAGGAAAACGCCCTCAGCGGAATAGCTTACCTTGGAGGCAATTCCTTCCACAAATGGAAGAACATTCACCGGATTCTCACCGGCTGTTGCTTCAATGGAAACCGTGTAGTTTCCATCGGCCATACGATCACCAGAATTGTTCCTGCCGTCCCACTGCCACATATTGTCGCCGGAGGGCATACTTTTCACTGTCTCCCGACGGACTTCAGCACCGGTTTGATTACGGATAACAATGGTGACTTCGTTGGCCGAAGAAGCCAGCCGGTAGTTAACCTGAGCGGCCTCGCCCTGCGGCAAATACAGCCCGTCGGTATAGGCCTTGACTTCCTTGCCGGTAAGGGATGCGGCCAGGGAATTGGTCAGACCGGCACTCATCACATCCTGCGATTCCTGCAGGCTCTGGATGCCGGTATTCACGTTGATCAGCTGCTCAACCGAGTTGAACTGAGCCAGCTGGGAGGCAAATTCAGAGCCGTTCATGGGGTTGGTCGGGTCCTGATGACGCATCTGGGCCACCAGCAACTGCAAAAACTGCTGCTGTCCCATTTCCTTACCTTTCCCGGCATTCTGCGCGGTGTTAATGAAAGACGACTGCTGATTGATAGCGTTGATATTCATAACATCTGGGTTGGTTTAGCGGCCTCAGGCCGTCCACTCCATCCGGTTGTAGCCAAAAAAGCGGACCGAAGAAGCGTTTTGGAAATTTTGCGGTACGGCGGCCTGCCGTCTGAGATCGGCCAGACCCATTGCATAGGGCGCCTTACCGCGTTGGTCGCCATAGCCCCGGGCCATGGACTGACTGTCAAATGCTCCCTGGCCAAACTGCAGGTTGATGTCAATGGCCAGGGCTTCTTTCAAATGCTCCTCTATTTCGTGAGCATACTCCTCAAGCAAGCGGGAAAGATCAGGGCTGGATGCGCTCAGTTTCAGGTGCATGACACCCTCCACCTGCCGGATCATCACGTCTACACGTTGTCCGTCATCCATCGTAAAATTATGTTTCTGCCAGGTTTCAGGGGCGGCCTTGGCGGCGTTGCTGACCTGTTTGGCCATCGACTCCAGAGCCGGAAGCAGTTCACGGCGCAGTGCCATGTGCGGTACTTCCATCTGCCCCAGACGGGTCATGGCATCGGCTGAAGATTCCTTGGATCGCAGAATTTCCATTCCTGCTGAGGCAAAGGCTTCTTTCCAGGCCTTGGTGTCAACCGGCCCACCCTGCATATTCATCATCACACTGTTGGCTATCTGAATGGGCGATGGGGTGCTGCCCAGGGAGGCGTCGTTACCGCCACCGGATGCCGAAGCGCCGGTTACGGACGTAGCTGCGTTCTCGGCGCGGGCCGACTCAACCGGAGTGCGTTCTGATCCGGGCTGTGCGTGCCGTTCCGGTTTCTGAAATCCGGGTGCAGGCATGTCTTTGAGTAATGCCCGAAGCTCCTCTTCCGGCAGCTCGGTTGCCTGTTGCTGTAGGGAAACCAGATCATGACGGGTTTGCGCACCGTTCATCTGGGCCTGTTGCTGCAGTTCACGAAGCAGTTGAGCGCCCGCAGCCTGTGCTACCTGGGTCGGTGCTGCGGGTGTGGCTTCCGGTGCCGGTGCCGGTGCATCGGTACGAAGATCACCGGTTGGGGTGCGTTCCATACCAGGCGCAGCGCCTTCCGTTACCGCTGTCTTGCCACCATCCGGTGTTGCGGTACCCTCCGCAGCCTGACCGTTCACCGTAGGTGCGATGGTTCCCGTGGCGGTCGACGGTCCTTCAGCAGCGTTTGCTGCCTGACCATTGGCTCCGGTCGGGGGTACGCCTCCAATTGGTTCACCGTCTGCATCGACCGGCACTCCGGCAGATGGCTGCGATGAGCCGGACGCTGTACCTTCAGTAGCTGTAGTGCCTGCGGTGGTACCGCCGGCCGGCTCCGATGCTGTGGTTCGGGCGTCAGTGCGGTTTTCTGCACTCACCGTTGAGGTTGCATCAGCCGCGGCTTGGTCAACAGCTGCACCTGCGTCAGAACCAGCCCCGGGAATCGAACCGTTGGCTGTGTCACCGCTGGCGGCCGCTGCACCTGCATCAGAACCAGCCGCGGGAATCGACCCGTTGGCTGTGTCACCGCTGGCGGCCGCTGCACCTGCGTCAGAACCAGCCCCGGGAATCGAACCGTTGGCTGCGTCACCGCTGACAGCCGCTGCTGCAATGCCTTTTTCCGTGGATGCATCGCCTGACTGAGACACCTCAGCTGCCGCTGTCCCGGCCTGATCGGTCGCAACCTGGCCGGCACCATCTGCCGATACGGTTCCTTTTCCCTGTCCTTGCGAATCAGCAACGACACCGTTAGCCGAGCCGCCATTTGTCGACGAGCTCACCTCGCCTTCCGTCTGCATTACACTAGCATCACCAGCAAGCACAGTGGTGCCGTCCGGATTGACCGCATTACCGGCAGCAGTGCCGGATTCTGTACGCAGCGCTTGCCGCTCACCAGCAGCTTCAGGATTCTGTCCGGAAGCAGCATCGCCATCTGCCGACTTCCCGGCAGAACGAATTTCATTATGGAGCACAATTTCATCGGCGGGGGTTTCCCCTGTATCGCCAGCGCTTGTCGGGTTCTCCTCCGAATTTTGTTTCGCATCCTCTGCTTCCGAATCGGAAGCCTGCTGAACCTGCGATTCCGGATTGGAATCAGCCGAAGTATCGGTGGTGGCAGAACCCGTTTCGCCCGTAGTATCCGATGCAGCAGTGCCGGAACCGGAGGAAGTTTCCGCCGCAGATCCTTTACTGCCATCAGCCGCATCGTCACCCGATGCCGATTTCAACAGGGATGCAAACCGGCCGGGTTCTTCCTGAGAGCCGGTAGTAGTCCATCCGTCGCCGGCCGGCTTTTGGAGTCGACCGGATACATCAGCAACGGAAATGTCGCGGGGGATCATCATAACAGAACCTCCTGCATGAGACGAGCCGCGCGGTTGGGTGGCAGCGATCGCAGGAGTTTTTCCCGCTGCTGATTGCTGGCAACCCGGTAGAGTGTCTGCAACTGTTCTGAGCTCAACTCGCTGACAATGGGCATCATTTCTTCTTCATCCAGGTTCAGCAAGCTGTTGACACGCTGGCGGATAGCCTCGTCGTCTTCCTCAGGCGCCGCTTCTTCACGAACCGCATCCGGTATGGAGGTAGCTATCATTTCCGGTGTGATGGAAGCAAGTGCCTCCTCTGAACCGGCTTCTACCAGATTCCGGGCCATGATTTCAGCCTGTACGAGGGAGTCGAGGGATACCGAGGGGAGTCCGGTTGCAACCAGGGTCAGCGAATCAACCAGTTCCGTGAGCTGTGCATTATGCTGCTGCAGACGCTCCAGCTCCGATGTCAGCGCCTGAAACTCTTCACGGTTATAGCGCGAAGTAGTAGCTACAATTTCTCCGTCAGCATTACGGGGCATCACAATCTCCTCGTACTTCTCGGCATTGAGATACGGATACAGGAAAAAAACCGCGCCCAGCATCACAATAAATGAGCCGATAAAAGCGCCTATGATTTTTAAAATGCCCATATAGGTTGAACCTTATAACTTAACGGCGACTCACAATCTGTGAAGCCACCTCATCCATCTGACCTTGTTCAAGCTGGTTGACCTGATGTCTGAACGTGGTAAATTCCTTGGTTTTCATCGTTTCCATCATGTGCGTCTTGCGGTGGGCTTCTACCAGCTTTTTACGCTCGGCGTCCACGCGCTCATCAACCAGAATCAGCTCTTTTTCCAGCTTGCCGATTTCCACATGCATCTGCTCAAGAACTCCGTAGCGGGCACGAAGGGCATGAATGCTGGTGTACCGGGCTTCAGAAGTATCATCGGTCTGACTGATACGGTCTTTCAGGTCGTCGATTTTATCTTTGATAGACTGCATTTGCTTGACCTGAGCGGCGTACTTCTGCTGCTGCTGCTTTTCACGATGCTCGTTGACTTTGAGCACAGGCTCCAGGGAAAACTTGAAGGTCATAGGGACTCAGAATGACGATTTACGAATCGGTGATTTTCTGCAAGACCGCCCAGTGATCCTGGTTGAAATCGGCCTCGTCCATCCCCTGCTTCAAAAATGATACCAAAGCCGGATATTTTTTGATGGCTTCGTCAATTTTTGGGTTCGACCCCTTCACATAGGCCCCGATATTGATCAAATCCTCCGCTTCGCGGTAGGTTGCCAGCAGTTCACGGGCTTTCATGGAAACCGAACGGTCTTCCGGTTTGACAATTTGGGGCATCACGCGGGAAATACTTTCCAACACATCGATAGCCGGATAGTGCCCCTTATGCGCCAGCTTCCTGGACAACACAATGTGCCCGTCCAGAATGGAGCGTACGGTATCAGCCACCGGTTCATTCATATCATCATTTTCCACGAAAACCGTGTACAGTCCTGTGATGCTGCCGGTCCGTGTTTTTCCGGCCCGCTCCAGCAGTTTCGGGAGCATGGCAAATACGCTGGGGGTATACCCCTTGGTTGTAGGCGGCTCCCCGGCGGCCAGTCCGATCTCCCGCTGGGCCATGGCAACACGGGTGATGGAATCCATCATGAGCAGGACATTTTTTCCCTGATCCCGGAAATATTCGGCTATGGCCGTTGCGGTAAACGCCCCTTTGATCCGGTTCATGGCCGCATTGTCCGACGTAGCTACGACCACCACGGAGCGTTTGAGTCCTTCCTCACCCAGGGCATCGGTGATGAACTCACTCACCTCCCTGCCACGCTCGCCAATCAGTGCGATGACATTGATATCAGCCGAGGAATTTCGGGCAATCATGCCGAGCAGTACACTTTTACCGACCCCGGATCCGGCAAAAATCCCCATCCGCTGACCTTTACCCAGGGAGTTGAGGGTATCAAAAGCACGCAGACCGGTATACATAATCTCGTTGATGCGCCCGCGTTCCAGCGGTCCGGGCGGCTCATTATGGATGGTCTGATGCGTGACAGCATGTACCCCGCCGAGGTTATCGATGGGGTTACCATTCGAATCCAGCACCCTGCCAAGCATTTCATCGCTGATAGGGATACTCAACGGCCGACCTTGAAGCTCTACCAGGCAACCCAGCTGCATGCCTTCCACCCGGTCGTAAGGCATCAGCAGGGTCTTGGAGTCGCGCAGGCCCACTACTTCAGCCTGAACTACTTTACCCAGCTGCGAGTGAATCCCGTACACCTCGCCCACACAGGCGTTCAGCCCTTCCACTTCAACCATGGTCCCCACCACCGACGAGACCCGGCCATAATAGCGGGGTCCCAGAGGTCCGCCAGACAGGTGCCGGCGGATGTGCTGAAAATACCCGCCAAGCGATTGAGACTGCGGAGGGGATGCTAAAGGGCTCATAGTTATAGACTTTTGTTATCGCTGCGTTGGACATCCATCGTGGTAAAACGACCAATGAAATCAGGTCACCATCGTACCCGCAGGCCGGCTGTTACACCATGGCTCAGGGTCATCAAGGCTGCCGCACCAGGTATATATCGGTTGGCAACTGGCGTAACCGTTCAATATGTCAATCAGGATGCGGCAGATTCAGACTCTCGCGGAAATCATTCAGAATGATTTTATAATCGCGCACCACCTTCTCCTTGTTGGTTTCCAGCTGGTACTCACCGGGCTTGCAGGTACTTCCTACACGCAGAATCACCCCTGACCGACCGCCATACTCCTCTACCAGCGACTCCACAAATTCAAAATCCTCACGGGCTACCCAGAGTACGGGCTGGGTGGTGCTGTCCAGCTCCTGGATCATAGGCATCAGCTCAGTTTCCAGGCGTTGCTTAATCTCCGGGGATTTAAGCGGCACACCCACAACGGCTTCGGCAATTTCAAAGGCCAGCGAGAGCAGCTCGGTTTTCAGCAAGTCCTGATTCTGCTGCCAGGCAACACTGGCTTCACGGACGGCCTGCTCCAGAAAGGCCACCTTATCCTGCATGTCTTCGGTGGCTTTGGCATACCCTTCCTTATGACCCGCTTCACGACCTTCCTCAAAGGCCTTATTCCGGGCCTGCATCAGATTTCGTTCTTCCTCCAGCCTGCGCTGCTTCAGAATCTCTTCAATATCCGGTGCTTCGGGTTCTCCTTTTTCCGGCGTTTCCGATTCCTGTCTGCCAGCCGCCGGACCGTCAAAGAGCAGGTGATAATTAAGCTTTGAGCTGGATTGCTCCTGCCAGTTAATCGCTTTTTTATCTATAATCCGGTTGGCCATAGGTTATTCCACCAGCTCAGCTTCGGTGGTCTTACGGGTCGAAATTGTACCGGCATCTTCAAGCTGCTTGATTTTCTGAATAATCCGTTGCTGCGCCTTTTCCACTTCCTTGATGTGTACCGGTCCCAGGGCGTCCATGTCGTCGCGCATCATATCCTTGGCACGGGCCGACATATTGTTCAGGAACTTGTTCACCAGATCCTCGGAGACCCCTTTCAGGCCCAGTACCATGTCTGACTTGTCCATCTCGTTGATGATAAGCCGCACCGTACGGTCGTCCAGGTGTACAATATCTTCGAACAGGAACATCTGATTGCGGATTTTCTGGGCCAGAAGCGGATCCACTTCCTCGATGCTCTTGATCACATTCTTCTCCACGGAAACATTGGCCTCGTTGAGGATGGATGCAACGGCATCGGCGCCACCTTTCACACGCTCACCCAGTGCGTCAATACCACCGATGTGCTCCTTAATCACCTCTTCAATTTCGGTAATCACCTCCACGGAAATCTGGTCCATGGATGCCAGACGATAGGCAATCTCAAACTGAAATTTCTCATCCAGATACGACAAAATTTCTGCCGAACGCTCCGGTTTGAGCTGTGACAGAATAAGGGCGGCTACCTGGGGATGTTCATTTTGAATAAACTGGACGATGTTGTTGATGTCACTGGTCTCAAACACCCCGAAAACGTTGGTACCCGTCTTGGTTTCAATCTTGCGGAAAATTTCATTGGCCTCCTTACTGCCGAGCGCCTCGGCCAGAACAGTCTTGGCGTAGGAGATACCACCCTCCAGACCGAACTGCTTATTCTGCATGATCATGTAGAACTCTTCCACCACAGCATCCGCCACTTCCGGACTCAGATTATTCATCATGGCAATCTCCAGGGAGACCTTTTCCACTTCATGATCGCGCATATTCTTCAGGAGCTTGGAGGCTGTTTCCAGTCCCAGACTGATTAAAAGAATGGCGACCTTCTGTATGCCGGTGAGGTTGGCTACTTCCAGCTGTTTGCTGGCAGATGTGGCTACGGCTGCTGACATAGTGAATACCTGTTGGGTTTATCGGATCATCATGGTTCGGATCAGATGCGTGGCATCCTCGCCCTGTTCACCTACAAATTTCTTGATTTCGTCAATCATCATCGACTTTTCGGCCAGCTGACGGCGGGCTGACTTGCTCAATTTCTTGCTCATAAAGTCATCCGGGGATATATCGATGTCGCCTTCGTCCTCACCGGCACTGGCTATGGCCTCGGCCAGCTGCTGCTGATCCTGCTGCACTTCACCCCCCGGTTTCTTGAACATCACATCAAAACTTTCCTGGTTCATCTTACGGGTCATACTGTAAACCAGACCTACCACCACCAGCAAGGCGATGAGAATCATCACGTACCGGATGATTTCATTCCAGGGCGTGGGCTGCTGCAGCCAGGAGGCATATTCCAGCTCAAGCTGGGGATCAAAAAATTGAATCTGGGTAATGGTCAGCTCATCGCCGCGATTGTTCTGCAAACCCAGTGCATTGCGTATCACATTCTGCAGCTGTTCAACTTCCTGCTGTGTGTAGGGGACGTACTGAACGATAGGCTCCTGCCCTTCTTCCTGATCTACCGAGGTCTGCTTGTAGTTCAGCAGTACCGAGGCGGTGATCCGGCGCAGTTCCCCGGGACCGCGTTCGTGTACCTCGCGGGTCTGATTGACCTGGTAGTTACGGGTTCGCACCGACTGCTCGTTGTTTCGGTTGCCCAGCAACACCGTTTCGCCCCGCTGTGCGATGGGAGTGAATTCGTCGACGGGTACCTGCTGGAAGCTCTCATCATTGTTGGTTGTAGTACGCTGCTCTTCGGAAATCACGATACGACTGTCCGGGTCGATGAGATCCGATTCACGCACCAGGCGATCGAAATCGTGCTCGGTAGCCACACGAAGAATGGCATTACCCGGACCCAGCACCTGGTCCAGCATGCTCTGACCACGCTCCGTCAGGTAAGCCTCGGTACGCTGACGCAATTGAATCTGCGTACTGCCGGAGGCGAATTGTCCGCCGCCGTCCTGAGTGAGCCGGTTCCCGTTCTGGTCCAATATCGTGACATTGGCGGCGCTCAATCCTTCCACACTGCCCGCCACCAGGGCGGTGATTCCGTCAATTTGCTGACCGGAGAGCTGTTGTCCGCGGGTCATACTCAAGATAACCGAGGCCGTGGCCTGCGATCCTTCCTGCTGAAATGCAGCCCGCTCAGGCAAGACCAGGTGAACGCGGGAAAATTCCACCTGCTCGATGGTGTTGATAGACCGGGCCAGTTCACCCTCCAGCGCACGTTTCCGGTTCACTTGCTGCATAAAATCGGTCATCCCGAGGGTAGTGGCATCAAAAAGCTCGTACCCCTGTACACCCGGACCAGTGGCTGTTGAAGCTGCCAGCCGCATGCGCATTTCATGTACTTTTCCACTGGGGATGTAAATAGCCGTTCCGCTTTCTTCGATACGGTAGGGTACCGTCAGATTTTCCAGTTCCGTTACAATTTCATTGGCCACTTCGGGCTGGAGATTACCATAGAGAATGGCATAGTCGGGCTGGAGCGTCCACCGGATAAGCAGTCCTACAAACAGTACAATCAGACCAATCATCAGGGCGAACATGATGCGCTGGGCAGGACTCAGGGGCTCCAGAAAATTTTTCAGACTGTCGATGAAGCGTTCCATCTGTTGTTACCTTTTAAATTTGCATTCGGCTGAGTTCCTGATAGGCCTCAACGGCTTTATTTCGTATTTCTACCAGCATCTGAAAACTGAGCTGAGCACGTTGCATATTGATCATCACATCGTGCACATTATCAGTTTTTCCTGCCAGGAAATCCTGTCCGCTCTGATCGGCTGTTTTCATGGATTCATCTACCGATTTAATGGCACTGCTGAGAAGGCTCCCGAAACTGGGTCCACCCATACCGCTGACGCGGGGGGCCATCGGACCCATATTCCGGATCCCATCCAGTTCGCGCGGCGCACTCGCTGTTCCGTCAAGACGGATACCTGCCAGTTCTTCGGGTAACTGCTCACGAAGCTCGTTCAGGTTAAGGTCGTTGAGATTCAGATTGTTCAGATCCAGGTTATTCAGCCCCTGTGGAAGCTGAACGCCGCCCACACTTTCGGGCAGCCGGATACTGTTGACATTGATCGGAAAGTTCATACCAGGAGCCTCTACACTTTAATGTCGATTCGGCTTCCGCGAACGGCCAGCTGCTCTTCATGTTTGCTGCCGTTGTTGGAGTACCAGGTCATGGTTTTCCCGGCCGGAAACTCTTTGGAGATCATATTCATCTCATCCTGGGAGAGCTTGGGCGGTGCCACCATTTCGGCAGCCTTACGAAGGCCCGATGTGCGCGAGACGTCTGTAAGTTGCTGTGCTTGTAATGAATTGATGTTCATGATAAGACTCAGATTTCTAAGGATCGTCGGATAATTTGTTTTTCGGCTTCAACCACACTCAGATTGGCTTCATACAGTCTGTTGGCACTGACAAGCTGGGTCATTTCACGAATGAGGTCTACGTCGGGGTACTGAACCATGCCGTTTTCGTCGGCATCGGGATGATTGGGGTCAAATTCATAGCGGAAGGCATCGGTTTCTACCACCTGCATGCGCGGACCCATATTGTGGGTGAATGCAGCGGCACGCTGAACACCCGGGGTATCCGGATCGGAATCCGATTCAGTGCCCGATGCGTTACCGGAAGGCTGGAGCGACTGGACATTATCCAGCAGCATGCGCTGAAAGTCCTGCGCTTCTCCGAGGGATGTAACCACGGTTTGCGGGCGGTACACACCCTCATTGCCCGGTCGTGATGACGTGTTGGCATGGGCGATGTTTCTTCCCGCTACGGCTATTTTCTCACGCTGAACCTCCAGCCCCTGGGCTGCGGTACGAAACGTGGTAAACATGCGGTCAGCTAACATGGCAAAATCCTGCTGAATTAACGGTTATTTCCGGTGATACCAATGCGCAGCATATCAAAGTGATGACGCAGGCTGCGGGTGAGTAAATGCACGCGGATCTGGGTATCGGCCATTTCCATAAGCTCATTTTCCAGCACCACTTCCTCATTGGTCTCGGTGATACTGGCGTTCACATCGCGCAGGGCGCGGGTATTGCCCGATTCCTGCACTCTTCGCAGCTCTTCCTCAAAGTCAACCTGATGGCGACGATACCCCGGCGTGTCGGCATTGGCCACGTTGGCGGCGGTAATGCGCTGCCGAAGCGACATGGCATCCATGGCCTTGCCTAATAAGAGGGAATGATCACTGTCGATGAGTTTCATCGGAAAAGACTCGAAAAATGAACGTTGAACATAATGACTGTAAGACTAACAGCAAGAGTTATGCCATTCCTGCCCCCGGCGGCAAGGAAAAATCATATAGGTGGATATCAACGGTTAATTTGCTACATTGCTCCCAGTCAGGTTGTTGGCAGACGCATGTAACTGCACCGTCACCACATCGTTTCACTTTCACGTGCCATACCAACGTCACTGACAACTGCGTTACCTGTGTAGTCCGGCACAGTAATCCGGCCGCGTGTTCATTCAAGATTTTCCGCCGTTCTTTTCTCACGGCAAATTTTTCCACCTGTATGTAAGGTCGTTAAATCAGCTTAAGAGATTCTGAGGGTCGGCTGATAATGAGTGTATGATGAACACCAATACCTCCATATATCCAACCATGCATCTGCCGGCTACCCGCCCGCAGACCGGTTTTGACCTCCGAAGCTTGCAAATACTCATAGCAGATAGTCCTAACCCGACGTTTGTCATAGACGCACAGGATCATAAGATTTTATGCGCGAATGAAGCGGCGTTTTCCGGTTGCGGCACCGAAGCCGTCACCGGCTGGGAACTGTCTACGTTCATCGAGTCGGTTTCCGACCCGAAATTCGGCGAGCTGGTCTATTTCAACAACCAATGGCTGCGTATTCAGCACACTCCGTTTGAGTATGCCGGCGAACAGCTGGTTAAAGTGGTCCTGCTCCAGGACGACCAGCTGCCTACGTCCGATATGCTGAATGCCGTGAGCGACCTGAACGCTGTGCTGCTTCACCGTTTTCGTTCTCCGATTACCGGAATACAAGGGTTTGTCTCCCTGTTGAAAGATCCCGCCAACATCGGCCGATCCAGCGTGTATCTGGAAAAAGTAGACCTGGGGCTCACCCAATTGGTGGAAATGCTGGAGGAACTGGATTTACTGCAGGCCCTGGAACGCGAAGACGAGGTACTCTATGCCTCAGAGCCGGTTGCCATCGGGCGGTCAGCCGAACAAGTGGCCAACAGCAAGGTCTCCGAAACCGGAAAACCGGTCATTGTGCAGCGTCCCCGCCAGGAACCCCTGGTCTATACCAATGAAGCCAAACTGCAGCACGCACTGAAAATTCTGCTCGACAACGCCGTCGACTTTAACCGCGGTGAAAAACCGGTTCGGGTGGAAGTCGAAAAAAACCGGATTCGGGTCATCAATTATGGTCGCGCTATCCCGGAAGAAATTGCAGACAAGGTATTCCATCCGTTCATAACCACCAGAGCCAACAGCCTGGGTATCGGACTGACGCTGGCCCACATCGTGCTCCGCCATGTAGGTGCCTCGGTATTCCTGAAACAAAACGATGCAGAAAACGGCGTCATCTTCGAGATCATGCTTCCTCCGCAGTAGTTGTTGACGCACGGCCTGCGGCTTGCAGTTGCGGCACGCTCCATAGGAAACCCACTATCCCGATCAGGCTGTGCCCTCATACCGATCAGCACTTCGCACTGCACATGGGGCATGTAATGACTGTACCTACCCTTTGTACAACGGGCACTTCCTTGCTGAACCTAAGCCGTAGCCATTTGCGATGCGGCCTTGATGATTGATTGAGCAATCCCTCCCAGGGGTGCGATTTCAACGGCGGCACCGAGATTAATCGCTTCCTTGGGCATGCCAAATACTACCGATGTAGCCTCATCCTGAGCAATGGTGTGGGATCCCTTATCGCGCATGGCCAGCATTCCCCGGGCACCGTCGGCGCCCATTCCGGTCATGATAACGCCCAGTGCGTTAATGCCGGCAGCCTCCGCCACCGAATCGAAGAGCACATCCACGCTGGGTCGCTGATAGTGTACCGGCGGACCTTGCTTGAGGCGCACATAGTACGAGGCCCCTGATTTTTCCACAACCATGTGATAATTGCCCGGTGCCAGCAGGGCCACGCCCGGTTCAACCAGCTCCCGGTCTTTGGCTTCCCTGACCTCCAGCCGGCAAATCTGATTCAACCGGTTGGCAAAACTGGTGGTAAATACCGGGGGCATATGCTGTACCATCACAATTCCGGGCAGATTGGGCGGCAGTTGCGTGAGCACCGTCTCTATGGCCCGGGTTCCACCGGTTGATGCCCCGATGGCAATGAGTTTATTGGTGGTATGACGCAGTCGGGCGGCGGTATTGGGCAGGGATGCTCCGTTGGAGGAGGCAACCGGTGCAGCCATAACCGGCTTTTTATCGAAGCGGGCAACGGATGCAGCGCGAACCGCCTTGACGATCTGCATCGAAATATTCTGGGTTGAATACGCTGAGCCCGGCTTACAGACCACTTCTACGGCGCCCAGGCTTAATGCCATCAGGGCATTCTCGCTGTTCTTCGGCGTCAGGGAGCTGACAACGACCACCGGCATAGGGTAGTGCTTCATCAGCTTCGACAAAAACGAGAGGCCGTCCATTCGAGGCATCTCAAGGTCGAGGGTGAGCACATCCGGCTTCAGCCGGACGATTTTATCGCGGGCCACAAATGGATCTACCGCGGTACCCACCACTTCAATATCCGGCTGTTTGTTCAGTTCCTCGGTGAGAATTTTCCGCACCAGGGCCGAATCATCAACCACAAGTACTCTGATCATAGGTTTCTCCTAGGGCTACAGGTAATAAACCCGGATTTCACAGGTTCCTTCATCCAGACTCAGTGACACCACTTCTTCGTGAAATCCCTTGAACGCAGCGCCGCTGGCTTCCACTTTGGTTGCTGTCCGTGGACTTTGAATGAAGCTCACTCCGTCATTTTTGTTGAGCAGCGGTACGATGTTGCCGCAAATTATATTGGCCAGCTCAAAACAGGCATCCTTTTTATGCTGCTCATCTACATCGTCCGTTCCCAGCATATTCATGGCGGCGGCCTGCCGCAGATCGGGTGACGCGCTGATCAGCATACCGCCGTTGACATCACCGTCAAAGCGTATGACTACGGAATCTTTGTAATCCGTTGCGATGGCCATATCGCCATCGCCGAAGTCGTCATCCATTTCAAACATGAAACACATCGACTCAAAAGCACGGAGTGCGAGTACACGGATTTGTTCGTTAAGATCGCTATTCATGAGTCACCCCAGTTGCCTTTAGAATCTGGTCGCGCAGCAGCTCCGGCGTAAACGGTTTGTGAACAAAGCCGGCCCCCTTTTGTTCAATGGTACTGATCCGTTTTTCCTGACTTTCGGAGGTTACCATGATTATGGGGAGGTCTTTGGTTTCCGGATTTGCGCGGACAATATCCAGCAGCTCCAGCCCGCTCATCACGGGCATGTTGATGTCAAGAAGCATCAGATCAATCCAGTTGTTGTTGAGCTGTTCAAGGGCTTCCTGACCGTTGCCGGCCTGAAAGATGTCAGCGATGTCAATATCACTGAGCTTGAGTACTTTGATGACGATGTTGCGCATCAGGGCGGAGTCGTCAACTACTAAAACATTAAGTGCCATAAATATAACCCTCTGTTTTATCGGTTAGCAGCCAGGGCGGCTCCCGAGGCGGTTTGCATTCCGTCACCGGAATTGGTGATGGGTTTTTTGTTGATGGTTACCAGGCCGTTATTCAGATGCAGGGCCATGGTGCGTGAAATGCCCCCGCCTACATCCTGCGCATGAATCATCAGGCCGTTCTTCCAGAGCAGTTTCCGGAGAACGGTAAAATTGCGTTGGCCAATTTTGAAATAATCGTCGTTTGAAATCTGTTTCATACTTGCTCCGCCGGCGACGGATATCACAATATTGTCTTTTTTAGCTCCCTTGGCAAACATTTCGCGCATGAGCAGGGAAAAACCCGAATCTACATACATCGCAGGACGCACCTTGGCCTTTGCCGGATCGGCATTGGATAAGGGCAACATGGCGTGAAGTAATCCTCCCACCCGAAGCACCGGATCATAGGCAACAATGCCCAGACAGCTTCCCAGCGCATAGGTGATGAGTACATCAGCCTGGTTCGAGGAAACCTTTATATCACCTACCCCAATTATGTGTGACATAATCTGTTATTCCTTATTTCTTCTGATAAGCAGCCGGGCGAACACTCACAAACCCCAGGGATGGACCTGAAATGGTTTCCGAGTGACCCAGGAACAAATATCCTCCGGGCTCAAGAAGGTCATAGAACCGTTTTATCAGCTTCTGCTGGGTTTCACGGTTAAAATAAATCATCACATTGCGGCACATGATAATGTTGAACGGTCCTTTCATGGGCCAGGGCTCCTGAAGGTTTAACCGGGCAAATTTTATCATCGCCGCTATCTGAGGATCAACCCTCCACGCTTCCGGATTTGCGCCTATGCGTGTAAAATATTTCCGCAGCATGGCTGTGGGAATATCTTTAACGTGCTCACCGCTGTAAACACCCTCGCGGGCCCGCTGCAGAACCAGACTCGATATGTCGGTGGCCAGCAGCCGTAATTTCCCCCGCGAACCCGGCGACTTATGCTCCAGAAAGTTCATGGCCAGGGTGTACGGTTCCTCACCGGATGAACACCCGGCACTCCACCAGGTAACATCACGGTCTTTGATGGAGGGCATCACCACGTCGTTGATATAGTCGAAGTGCTGCGATTCCCGGAAGAAACTGGTTTTATTGGTGGTCAGCACGTCTACCAGCGAGAGAAACTCCACGCCGGTAGCATCATTTTCAATGAAATCGAAATAATCGTCAAAATCGTCCAGACCCAGCTTCCGCAGACGTTTGAGCAGGCGTGCTTTGACCAGGGCCTCCTTCCCATCGCCCAGGAAAATGCCGCTGTAATCATGCAGCATGCGTTTAACCCGGTTAAAGTGAGAGGTGGTCAGCACCGCCCTCGACAAGTCCGTTTTGGGTCTGCCGATCATATGGCAGTATCCATCAGAACAGCTTCAGGAACATCAAACAGTACTTTTTCAACATCCAGTAACAGCTTAACGGAATTTTCAAACTTACCGATACCAGACAGGTACTCATTGTGCATGGCGCCACCCAGGGTCGGGACTTCTTCAATCTGCTTGGTATCAATCTCGGCAACTTCAGATACCTTGTCTACCACTACACCCATCAGGTAACTGCCCGACTGAACCACAACAATACAGGTTTCTTCGGTATCTTCAACCGGCATCAGACCGAAGCGGATGCGCAGTTCCATGACCGGAATAATTTTCCCGCGCAGATTCAGTACGCCGCGGATGTAACCGGGCATATTCGGAACGGGCGTAATGGGCATCATGCCGATAATTTCCTGAACTTTCAGGATTTCAAGGGCATACTCTTCCTTGCCCAGGAAAAAGGTGAGGAATTTACCACCTTCCACATTCAGTTTGCTTTCGTTTTGAGAGGTTTCTTGCGTTGCCATAATTGTAGGGTTTTGTCCACTTTTGGTTAATCAAATTATCGTTCAGCGGGTCAGCTCACTAAAGCTACCGTGTCTAGTATGAGCCCGACCTGCCCGTCACCGAGTATAGCACCACCGGAGATGTTCTGCAGTTTCACCGGCATGGAGATGGATTTACCCACCAGATGCTGCTGCCCGAGGACCTCGTCAATCAGCAGGGCATATTTCTGCCTGTTACTATTTATCACCATCAATACCCCGTCCTGAATGGATTCAGCAGCATCGGGAACATTGAACATTCGATGCAGGCGGATAATCGGGATGGATGACCCGCGGAACATCACGTTCTCACTGTCGCCCATTATGGTAAAGTTGGCATTTTCATCCGGACGGAAGGTCATGTCTATGTTGATGGTCGGCACAATGAACCGCTGGTGGCCAACCCGTACCAGCATTCCGTCTGTGATGGCCAGGGTAAAGGGAAGCTCGATGGTCACCATAGATCCCATTCCGGTTTCTGAACTTACATCCACCTTGCCCTGAAGTTTGTCGATAGACCGGCGGACCACATCCATGCCCACACCCCGGCCTGACAGATCCGTGACCACATCGGCGGTGGAGAAACCCGGTAAAAAAATGAAATTATGGATCTCATGATCCGTGTATTTACGGTTCGGGTCTGCAATACCTTTCTCCAGTGCCTTGGCATAAATTTTTTCCGTATTCAGGCCCCGACCGTCATCTTCAATTTCGATTACAACCTTCCCGCCCTGCTGATAGGCACGCAGATACACGTTGGCAACCGGATCCTTGCCGGTTTTGGCACGCTGCTCGGGTGTTTCAACCCCGTGATCCAGCGAATTTCGCAGCATGTGAATGAGCGGTTCATTGATGATATCCACCATATTGCGATCAATTTCGGTATCATCACCAACCGTTTTGAAGGCCACCTGCTTACCGGCTTTCCGGGAAAGATCCCGTACGAGGCGGTTCATTTTCTGGAAGGTTGCCTTGAGGGGAACCATACGCAGTTTCAGACTGATATCCTGAAGTTCGCGCAAAATCTTGGTGGTATGCGTCACCTTGCGGAGCAGATCACTGTCAGAGGCAACAACGTGATCTTGTGCTACCACGGAGTGGGCAATCACCAGCTCTCCCACCATGTCGATGAGCCGGTCGAGTCGCTCCGTGTTAACGCGCACCGTACTTTCTGCCTCCGCTTTGGGCGCGCTTCCGTTACTGCGGGCCGAGCCGTTGGTGGCTGCAGGGGCCGCCGACTTGATTGCAGCCTCCGGCGCCACAGGCTGCATTTCAGTCTCTTCAGGCTCCGACCAGTCATCCATTACGGATTCATCCTCGGTGGATGTCGCCTTGGTAGCGGGTTGAGATGGTTCCGGCGCTTTGGGAGCTTCTTCAACGTCCGACCCGCCTGCACGTTCTACAGAAGCGGCCGCTGCCGATGGCGTTGACGCAGCTACATCGGGTAATCCGTCAAATTTTCCGTGCTCTTCCACATAAATCAAGCGCTGCTTGAGCGCATCAAATGCCGGTGGAATGTGCAATAGCTTACCGGGCGCCAGGGTTGGCACTTCCTCTACCATAGACTTAATGGTATCCAGGGAGTCCAGCGTAATATCGGCCGCCTGATTCGTATACCCGATTTCATTGTCACGTACCATGCTGAGCAGGGTCTCCACATGATGGGCAAACTCAGACACCGGAACCAGTCCCAGAAAAGCTGCCGTACCTTTGATGGTGTGAAACGCACGAAATACCTGGTTGATCAACTCGTCGTCATCCGGATTGTTTTCCAGTTCGAGGAGGGCCTCCTCTGCAATTCCGATCAGCTCGGTACATTCGGTATAAAACTCCTGAAGCAGATCCGTGTCTGCATCCCCGGGTACTTCAAAATCCGGTGTAGCCGGAGCGGCCGGGTCGATGACAGCCGACCCCGTGCGCGGAGCAGGAGGCGGGCTTTGTGGCGCAGGTGGTTGAACGGACGGGGAAGTCGCTGGAGATTCAACCGGATCCGGATTAGCGGCTGCTGTTTCAGAAGCGGATACGGTATGATTCCCGGTGGTTGCCACAACCGGATCCGTTTGCGTGCTTTCCGGTGATGACGGAGTTTCCGCTTCGGCGTTATCAGCAGAAAGCGTGTCAGAAGAAGGTTTTACCGTGCCGTTTTCATCCAAATCCGGCATAGTTTCGGCCGCAGGCGACCCTGAGGCAGACTCGCCTGCAAAATCCAGCATCATCTTGGCTTCCGAGGCTTCTTCCAGCTTCTGTCCTACCGATGCTATCATAGTTTCCGGGTCCGGCGCTTCGGTAAGCGCGGTAACCGCCTGCTGCAGAAGCGCTCCAACCTCGTCTTCGTACTGACTTGCCGCTGCATCCAGCTTCTCATAAAAGTCGCGGAGCAGGTCCGGTGTGAGTGTTTCGACATCCAGCTTCATGAAGGCCGCATTTACCTCATCCAGACTTACGGCCTCAACCGTACGGGAAACCGGTGTAACCGGTATGGAATCGGTATCAACAGGAGTTTCGGGCGGCAGTTCAATAATTTTGTCGGCCGACTCGCCGTCACCCTTCAAGGCTTTTTGCATGATATCGCAGGCCCGCTCAAAGTCGCGCACATCGATATCGCCGCTGGTCAGCGCATATTCCCGAATCGTGTTTACAGCCTGCATGGTGGCCATTTTGACCGTCATGAAGAAATCGTCACGGGCATAAAGATGCTTGATTCCCTCCCAGGCCAGCTCTACCAGCCGGTTCAGCTGGGTAGCATTCTGACCAAAGCCCTCAATTGCGTCTTCCAGTTTTGCGCCGGCCTGCATAATCCCGTCCTGATCGCCCGGACCGATATTGGCCAGAAGCTGAATGATTTCTGCAAGTTGTTCAATCTGTTTTTGATAGTCGGCGCTCATGATGGGTTCACTTAATAACGTTGTGATTCATACAGGGCCAGGTACAGCCAGAATTCACCGTCAGACGTCACAAACCGTAGTCGTGCAGAGGGCGGTTTATTGGGCAGGAAGAGGCGCAGATCGCTGCCGCGGGTAGCGGTGGGCAGGGAAGATTGACCGCGGAAGCCGATAGTTTCAATATTCATGGCCACTTCACCGGCCAGTATATTCGAAATTTCACCGATGAGGTCACCGATGTCATCACTTTCAAATTCAAGCTCGAAACCCACAAATTTCACCGAAATTGAGACGGCCGTTTCCTTGGGCACGGCCAGCATCATGGAAAGGGTGTGCTCGGGATTAAAAACGGCGATGTTACCGATAATCCCGTTCATGGGCTGCAGTGAATTCACCTGTTCTACAAGTTCCGGTGCGTCACCGGAAATGGAAGCAAAGGTATTCTGCACTGAAAGTACAACTTTGTCGAGCATCAGATCAGGTATCTCCGAAATCTCGCTTAATCGTTGAGGAAGCATATCTGATACTCCTTATTTAAGGTTTAACATATCTTTGAAGAAACTCTTCTTCTGCCCGCCGCCGGCGCCCAGTTTAAAGTTTCCGTTATCATCGATGTATTTGCTCAGTGCGGTGTAGAGCTGGTCGGCAGTGAAAGGCTTGGTAACGTAAGCGTTGGCACCGCCCTCATTCAGGGCTGTATCCACCTTGCCCATAGACTTCTCAGCCGTGACCATAATAATGGGGATGTGGGAGGTGTTTTCCATTTTGCGCACTTCTTTTGAAAACTCTACCCCGGTCATTTTTGGCATATTCCAGTCAACAAAAATGATTTCAATCTCATGGCTGAACTTCTCCAGTGCGTCTTCACCATCCATGGCCTCGATATACTCAAATTCTGCCAGCATGAGCTGGTCCAGGGTACGTTTCACCGCACTCCGCATGATTTTTGAGTCATCAACTACGAGTGCCTTAATCTTGCTCATTCGTAATCTCCAAATTGGTTTTGATATCAGTAACTATTCGGCTTTCAGTGCGTGGTTGCTGGAGTATTACCGATTTCAGTGTTTCATTATTCCGGTATGCAAATTATGTGCCGCAGGCGTGGCGTAGTTCATCCGGGCTCCACAAACATCATCCCATAAATCAGCAAAAGCCGGAATCTCAGACTGCCCGGGAGTAAACCCAGGCAGCCTGACAGTATCCGGTAACCACAACGGAGAGGTTAGAAGGATGCCAGTTCTTCATCATCAAGCGGAATCAGAACTTCCGGCTGACGAGATTTGGCAGACGAACTATGACCGTTTCCTTTGGTGCTGGCATGGCCGTTACCATTCGACTTGTGGGCCGAAGCAACCGGTTTTTTGGTCTGTTGCTTCCATCGCCAGTCGGTATTGGAGGCTTTGCGCTGCGGCTGACGGACCGGACCGGACGGATTGCTGGATCCACCCACCAGGCTCACCAGTTGTTCAACCATATTCTGAAGTTCAACAGCCTGTGCTGCGAGTTCTTCAGCGGCAGAGGCGGATTCTTCCGAGCTGGATGCGTTCCGCTGAACGGCTTTATCCATTTCGCCCATGGCGGTGTTCACCTGTCCGATACCCATCGACTGCTCTTTGGCGGCAGCGGCAATTTCAACCACCAGGGTACTTACACTGGCCGTTGCATCACGGATAGCTCCGAGGCTTTCGGATACTTCCTTAACAACCTGAGTACCGCTGTTGGAGCTGTCAAGCGAACGCTTGATAAGATCTGAGGTGTTCTGGGCAGCCTGTGCACTGCGCTGAGCCAGATTCCGGACTTCCTCTGCCACTACGGCAAACCCTTTACCTGCTTCACCGGCACGGGCCGCTTCTACAGCTGCATTAAGGGCCAGCAGATTGGTCTGGAAGGCAATGTCATCAATAGTCTTGATAATTTTTGACGTTTCCTCAGCTGACTGCTCGATGTCGGCCATGGTTTTGGTCATGCGCTCCATAGCAACAACCCCGCGTTCAACCAGTTCAAGCGACTGCTTCATCTGATTTTCAGCCTGCATGGCATTTTCAGCCGTCTGCTTGGTCTGTGAGGACATTTCTTCCATAGAAGAAGAAGTTTCTTCCAGACTGGCGGCCTGCTCGCTGGCACCTTCGGAAAGTTCCTGTGAGGTGGATGACAGCTGACCGGAGGCGGCGGTTACCTGCTCGGCGCCACTGTTCAGACCTGATACGATTTCAAGCAGCACTTTATTGATGCCTTTGGTCATAAAGAAGGCCATCACAACGGCGATCGCAATGCCACCGAAGAGCATAATCAGGGAAAGTGATTCCAGCATAGCGGCGGTGGATGTACCGTTGGCAACGGATTCATCAGCCCATTCTTGCTGAATACGCACGATAGCAGTCAGACTTTCCAGAAATTCGTCGTGCAGTATGCGGGCATCCTCAAGAGCCAGATGGGTCATCTCATCAAAACGGGCATCGGCATCGTTGGCCAAGGCAATCAGCTGGTTAAAACCGTCAAAGGTTTCCTGGGCAGACGGAATCATCTGCTCGTTCATAATCTGCGTGGCCAGGGTAGTGTTTCCGGCATTTACGGCAGCGCGTATTTCACGGACACTGGCGTGAAATTCCTGGTGCGGCCCCTCCATCGCCGTGATCATTCGGTTGATATCTGGATTAGTTGAGTTGAATGAACTCATCCATCGACCAAAATTACAGGCTGTGTGGTCATCGCCGCCGGTAAATGTTGTTCCGTTCGTAATCAGTTCAACGGCCTGAATCTCCACATTGTAGTGGTCGCCGCGAAATTGCTGCAAGTCGGCAACCAGTTCCTGTGGATTCAATACACCAACACGATCAATTTCTTTATTCAGCGTAACAATCTGCTGGTTCAATCGGTTGAACTCACTCATCTGGCTGGCGATGGCGTTCCAGAAACGGTCTTCTTCCGGGGTTCGTGGCAACGGCTCGTACACTTCGCGGGCCCGGTTAAACACTTCATCGGCGGCATCTATCCGACCGTACTGTCGCTGGCGGGTTCCCAGATCATTGCCGGGTATGAGCAGGGTTCGCTGCGCAGCCATCATTTCAGTTAACTGCAATTCCATACGAAGTGCGCTGGCCACGCTGGGCAGATTGGTTTCACCAATTTCCTCTACACTACTGCTTAGCTGGCTGACGCCGAAATAGCTGGTTACTCCCAGCACACCAACAATCACTATCATGGCACCAAAGGCCATACTTAGTCGCTTACCAATTGTCCATTGACCGGATTTTCCGGATGGTCTGTTATTGTTTTCCATGGTATTTATCCCTCTTCCGTTGTTACTAACCAATTGCAGCCCGATTCCCCCCGGACGCTGGTGCCTTTTACCGGCCATCACCGGAATCCACTGCCCAGTGACCTTTGCAAACCCAGCTGCATTTTATGTTTTTAATACAAAGTTCCGACAGTTAAACCCCGAACGGAACCTTTCGTTGTTGTCATACATCCACAAGTATCGGCCTAACCGGCACAGAGATTAAATTTTTTTAACCCAATATTCCGAAAGGCTTGTACACACCGTTACTTCTAGCTAATTGCGTGCCAAAAAAAGAATTGAAATTGAACAGATCGTGCCGATAACCCTGTAAGGATTCGTTCCGGGAACGGCTTTATGCAATGCAGCATAGGGTCGGGGTCGGGAATCAATCCAAATACGACGATAACCCACACGGAATTGGCGTGAAACAGCCATAAAAGGGAATCAACCCGCAGGCAGTTGACACCAAATCCGGTGATACCAACGGCACATAACCGTAAAGGTCGCTCTTAACCGGCAGGCAAGCCATGTTTCAAAGCAGCTACAGCCCAATATCACAGATTACCTCGGCGCTGGCTGAATTTATTCAGATGGAACCTCCAACCCCGCCGGTACCAGAAATGGAACATGCCTACGAGTCGCAAATGAATTTGCACAAAGACTCAGAAAAGCGGGAAAAGAAAAAGAAGCTGCAGGAACCGGAGGAAGAATTTGCCCCTTCATTTGAAGAAACCGAGCTCTCTCAGCTGATGCTTATGGCCGTTAACCGCGATATGCGGGAAATGCTTCGTCATTTACTCCGGCCCTCACAGCAGGATGTATTCATGCTCCGCTACGGACTGCGGGATGAGCAGGGAATTCAGCCAAAGGCACTTTTTTCCCCGTTGTACCACTATTATTCCGATCTGGACATCCTTCGCACCAAACGCTATCTCATTCAGCAAGACATCGCAAAACTGCTCGCCCGCAGAACCCTGATGATTTTTGATACGAAACCCGCACCTTCCGGTGTTCCGGCCCGCCTGAATTAGCCCTGGCTTGCAGAGAGCCTGTAAAAATCGGCTCATGCTGTGGCTCCGGAGTCAAACAACAGATTCCGATGGTTGAAAAGCCCGGCAGACATCGCTGTTAAATGAGCTTAATCGACACGCTGCGATCGCCTTCAGCACGGGATATCGTTTACACCCGTCGAATTACGGACCGATTATTTGAGATCGGCAGCGCCGCATCCGGTATAGGGAGCTTATCCGGCCTGCTGCATGGAATTTTGAGTGGGCAATTCCAGCTTGAACGTAGACCCTTTACCCGGTGCACTGTTTAATTTAATTTCCCCGCCCAGTTGCCGGGCCAATGATGCGTTCACGTATAATCCCAGGCCGGTAGACTTCTTATTGTACAGATCGAATTTCTGCAATTTGGAATTCATGCGAAAAATCTGCTCGTGCTTCTCGGCAGGAATACCGATACCATTGTCGGTTACGGCCATGAAGGCACGCTGGTTGTTTTTCCCGACCTCCACCTGAATAAATCCGCCTTCGGGAGTATAACGAATGGCGTTGCTGATGAAATTGTAGAGGATGCGCTTGAGGTGCTGGATATCAACACTCACGTAGACCGGTTGTTGGGAAGGAGAGAATTTGAGGCTGTGATTACGACTCTTCACGGCACCCTGCATAATATCGCAGACCTCCTGAGCAACCCAGTTCAGGTCCACATCAAGACAAAGCATTGCTTCTTCATCCTGGTGTTGTTCTTCTGGCTCACGCAATCGTTCAGGCGCTGTAGTGCGCATTTGCTCCAGAATAGAGCTGATATCACTGACTCCGTTTCTGATTTTACGGCTATAGTCATAGATAGTCCGGTTCACCTTCTCATCACCCGCCAGCTGATTGCGCATCAAATCCAGATATCCGGTTATAGCCGTGATGGGCGACATGATATCATGCATACTAATGCCCATCAGTCGGTTTTGTACAGTCTGCTGTGATTCTTTAATCACATGCCTGATCACATAAGGCAACTTTTGAACACTTTCCTTATGTACATAGTCAAAGGCACCCAACTCCAGATAATCAACCCCATCCGCTTCTTCAAGTCGCGATGAAAGCAATACAAATTCGGTCTCTATACCAAGTTTTTTCACCTCTCTGAGCAAATCTGAGGCGTGATACGAACCCACGACGATATCGCAAATCACAGCAGCATAGGCATATTTGGATATCAGCAGCAACGCATTCTGATAGTCATCCACGTAATCTACCTGAAGATCCGGTACGTCACGCAGGGCACTGCGGGCACGGTCGGCATCCAGGGGGCATGTATCTACAAGCAGCACACGCATGGGATTTCTACCTCGTTAGAGTTGACTCTGAGCAGCATAGATGAGAATGACCCTATCTGCTGACCCAGCATATATTAATTTGAATGCAGTACCATCAAACTATTAGTCCGGCTACAAGCAAAATATTTTTTTCAGGAAAAAAGCAATCCAGAGAAACATATTTAACACACGATTCCACAAAATTTTTATCCAATATTCCTTAATCCCATCCAGATGGGTAAATCTCAGCGATACCGTTTGAATCAAGGAACACAACTCCGAAAATTTAATTACTTGCTCGGGCAGAGCGACTGTCTCTGCACTACATTATAAGATAATCTTAACAAAAGACAAATGCTTAATCTTAATTTTACTTAATATTCAATTAATGCACGCCTATTATCACCCTCTAAATCCTTATTTATAGAACGCATAGATCGATTTTCTTCGCCGTGACTAAACTTCGCACCTATAGCCGATTACGTTGGATTTCTTTAAAATTTGGATTTAATGGTAGATTTAAGGGGTTTCACTGCCAATCCGGAACAATTTCCAGTCCGCTACCGTTGTTATAGATACATGGCGTTCAAATACGAACTATTTATCTGATGAAAACGCCCGAATTATCACTTAAAATTGGAGCACCACTATGGAAGCAAGCAAAATTGTAGCCGGAGCTGTAATAGGAGCCGCCATCGGACTAGCCGTTGGAATACTTTACTCACCTGCAAAAGGTACCGTTGTACGCAGAAGGCTGAAACGTAAAGGAGAAGATTTCGCCCAGGATGTAGAGGACAGTCTCGGCGAGTTCTATGACGATGTGAGCAAAACCTACAAGACCGTCGTAGATGAAGCCAAGAAAATCGCCACCAAAGCCTGAATGCGGAATAGTATGGTTTAAACGTGATCTACGACTAAGCGATCATCAGCCTTTGTACCATGCCTCAACCTCCGGCAAGCCTGTTTTACTGATGTACATTTTTGAGCCATCAGTAATGCTGGCCCCGGATTTTGACCGAAGGCATCTGCGCTTTATCTGGCAGTCACTTGCCTGGCTGGACAAGCAACTCGTGGCGATGGGCAAAACGCCGATAATGCGCTTTATGGGTGAAGCTGTTGCGGTTTTTGCCGAGTTACAACAACAGTTCCGTACAACCCGGGTATGGTCTCATCAGGAAACAGGAACGGAATTCACCTGGTCGCGCGATTGTGAATTGGCTCAATTTTTCAACCAAAACGGGGTTTCATGGCATGAAAGTCCTGCAGATGGCATCATACGTGGACTAAAAAACCGCACCGGCTGGTCCAAACACTGGTACAACTGGGTGAGTGAACCGCCCGCAAGGCCAGACCTGCATCAGCTCCGGCTCCTTGAGTACCCTCCATCATTTCCGAAGCAATCTGTCGGTAAGGCCGATGTGTATATTCCGGAGAATACAAAGCCCGATGATGCCTTGCTCAACGCCATGCACGATGCATCAACATTGCCGGAAGCAAATTCCTGCTTTCAGCCGGGCGGGTCGAGGGCAGGCCGTCGTTACCTTCAGTCCTTTCTGACTGAACGGGCTGAGGGGTATCGTCGGCTGATGTCGAAACCGGAAGCAGCCCGGACAAGCTGTTCCCGCCTCTCACCCTACCTGGCATGGGGCAACCTATCCACACGGGAGGTTTGGCACGCACTTCAGTCTGCCAGACAAAACAGCCCTGCTAAAAGAGATTTAACCTCCTTTGCCAATCGACTGCGGTGGCGGGCTCATTTCATGCAAAAGCTTGAAACCCGACCGTCTATGGAGTTCGAAAATGTGAATCCGGGTTACAACAGCCTTGATAAACCCGAAAACCAACAATTCATTCAGGCATGGGAAAAGGGCGCAACAGGGTATCCGCTCGTAGATGCCTGCATGCGCTGCGTACAACAGACCGGCTATCTTAATTTCAGGATGCGGGCCATGGTAGTATCATTCCTGACGCATCATCTTTGGCAACCCTGGCAGGCGGGCGCGCATCACCTTGCCCGAATGTTTCTGGATTATGAGCCCGGAATACATTATTCCCAGTTTCAGATGCAGGCCGGGACCACCGGTATCAACACCATCCGAATTTATAATCCGGTGAAACAATCGTACGAGCACGACCCCGATGGTACCTTCATCCGCAAATGGGTCCCCGAGCTTCGTGCTATCCCCGGCAAACTCATTCACGAACCCTGGAAGCTTTCCGAAATGGAAATGAACAGCTTCGGTGTCACCATCGGAAAGGACTATCCCCATCCCATCGTGGATATCAGGAAAACCTATCGGGAAGCGAGTGATACCCTGTGGAAACTCAAGGGTTCCGGCGATGTTCGGCAGGGTGCAGAGCAAATTCTGGGTACCTTAACCCATAGAAAAAGGTGATGTTCGCCATGGATCCCGACAAGCTTTTGAGCAACCACACCACCAGGATTAACCGGTAACGGACGTTCCGTGCATAAAAAACCACACCTCCCCGAGAAACTATGTCAGACCTGCGGCAAGCCGTTTGCCTGGAGGAAGAAATGGGAACGGAACTGGAATGAAGTTCGGTATTGTTCTGAACGATGCCGGCGTAACCGGCGAAGCAACCATGAATCCTGATTTCCAGCTGCATGAAGAATGCATTAATGTGGTTCCGCAAAGATCTGCGACTGCACGACAATCCGGCACTTGCTGCCGCCTGTAAGGCTGACCATATCCTGCCCGTATGGATCCTGCCGCAGCGGGAACTTGAACCGAATCCCCTGCTCAGGGGAGTTCTGGGAAGCGATGCCCCTGCAAAAATGGGTCCGGGCAGACAATGGTACCAGCAGTCCGCCCTGAACGATCTTCAGGACAGTCTACGAAGCAAGCGACTCGGGCTTGTTGTCCAGCACGGACACCCGGCAGCGCTGATTACGGCTTTGTGCGAGGCGTACGGAATTACCGATGTATACACTACCGAACTCCCGGGCACCGAAGAAATCGACGACCTTGACGCTGTGGAACGGGCACTTGAAAGCATGCAAATCCGGCTGCATGTTTATGAAAGTCATACCCTCTTCCACCCCGAAGACCTGCCTTTTCCGTTGGAAGCAATGCCCGATGTCTTTACTCCCTTCCGGAAGAAAATCGAGAAATACGCTGAAATCCGGGACGAGACGCCCATAGTGACCAGCTTCCCGGCCTTTCCGGAGTTCACAGGCACCGATGATCGTCTCCGCCTGGATCACCTGCTCAAAGACCACATCGAACTACCCGGAGCCGGCCAGGTTTACCACTATAAGTCGGCCATGCCGGCGGAGGGCGGAGAACAATCGGCTCTGAAACATCTTCAGCGCTACATCTGGGATGATCAGCGCATCCGCACCTACAAGGAAACCCGAAATGGTCTGATCGGCAAAGAATACTCATCCAAATTTTCAGGCTGGCTGGCGGTAGGGGCGTTGTCGGCCAGGCACATTTACCGGCATGTCAAGCTTTTCGAACAGCAGGTGACCAGCAACGACAGCACCTATTGGCTGATTTTCGAGCTTTTATGGCGGGACTTCTTCCAGTTTCTGATGCTGAAATACGAGGGGCAGCTTTTTACGTTATCCGGCATTGGGAATGAACCTGCGGTCTTGCTCCCGGCCGGAGATGGGCTTGCTGCTGCAAGAAACGATTTCAGTGATGGCCGATCCGGAAGACAAAGTGATCAAACACGGGATGTATTTGGATTTCATCGCGATGCAGATGCTTTGAGACAGTGGATTCAGGGCCGAACCTCAAGCGATTTCGTGAACGCCAATATGGTTGAGCTGAAGATGACCGGTTTCATGTCGAACAGGGGTCGACAAAACGTGGCCTCCTGGCTGGCGAAGTCCGCCATGGTTGACTGGCGTTGGGGGGCGGCGTGGTTCGAAAGCCACCTGCACGATTACGATGTGGCCAGTAACTGGGGTAACTGGGCTTATGTCTCCGGCGTTGGAACCGATCCACGCAACCGGGTATTCAATGTGGAACGACAGGCCGAAATGTATGACGCCAAAGGGGCGTACAGAAGACGTTGGATGGATGAACTGTAGGACCCGGGCTGCTACGTACCGGCATCCTCTTTCGGAACGGCCGGTGCAGCCTCGCCGGGCGTGTCGGCCGTATCACCGGGAACCTCATCCTGCGGCACAAACTTGCGGTTGAAGACAATGAAGAGGATAAGCGCACAGCTGATAGCCATATCGGCCACATTGAAGATGTAGGGGAATACCGGCCAGTCGTTTATACGAAGCGTAAAATGGATAAAATCCACTACCTGTCCTTCCAGAAAGCCGCCGTACTCCATAATCCGCGCTATGAAAATACGGTCAATCAGATTCCCGACGGCCCCGCCGATAACCAGTCCCATCAGCACGATAAACCGGATAGGGGCCGTATCAAACATCCGAACAATATACACCGTGATTGCAATAGTGGCGATCAGCGCCACCACACTGATTTGAAACGTGCTGAGTATATCGATTCCCAGTGCCATGCCGGGATTCTTGGTATAATGAAACGATAACCAGCCGGGAATCAGCTCCATATTCTGGAGTTCCCAGCGGGTTCGCACCATGAGTTTACTCCATTGGTCGAGGAGTACTACAAAGAGTACCACACTACCAAAGGTCAGCCATTTTTTTTGCAGCAACGTCACCAGGTCTTACCGCCGCTTGAGTTTGGCTTCGATGCTGATCTGGGTATGCGGAACGGCTTCCAGACGACCTTTGGAAATTTTCTTGCCGGTCACCTTGCAAACCCCGTAGGTTTTCTTATCGATGCGTACCAGGGCATCATCCAGATACTTGATGAACTTCTTGGTGCGATTGAAAAGCATGTAGGTTTTCTCACGTTCCTGAGCATCCGTACCCGCATCCGCCATGTGGAAGGAATACGCTGACTCATCGGAGGCATTCTCCGTGTTGTCACGCAGATTCTGCTGCAACAGATCCAGGTCGTTCTCAGCATCTTCACGCTTTTTGAGAATGATTTGCCGGAAATACTCCAGCTCCTCATCATTGTAAGGAGAAACGCGTTCAGGCTGTTCAATATTCGTGTTTTCTTCCATGACCATACCGGTTAGTTGGTGTTGCGTTTGATGGAAATGGTGACGGTCTTGTCATCAATTTCCCATGTCTTTGTAAAATCAGCATCGGGCATGGACACAAACTGCATCTCCTCCGTCAGCGTTTCACTCGAGATATACTCCTGCATCTGCCGGACCGACTCCAGCGTGGCCTCGTCCGACTCAATAGCGGTGGTAATCCGGTCGGTGACCTCGTAGTTCGCCTCTTTGCGCATATTCTGCAACCGATTGACAACCTCTCTGGCCAATCCTTCACGCTGCAGTTCGGGGGTTATTTCCGTATCCGCTGCAACCGTGAGTCCTTCTTCCGTCTCTACAGACCAGCCAGCCAGACCATGACGAACTACTACCAGATCTTCAGCTGTTAAATTAACGATTTCTCCGGAATCCAGCGTGATATTTAAGGCACCGTTCTTCTCGAACTGCGTTATTTCATCGTTACTTAATGTACTCACGCGGGCGGCCGTAGCTTTCATCAGTCCGCCGATCTTCCGGCCAAGTACCGGGAAGTTGGGTTTGGCACTTTTATGAACGATACCGGAATCGTCGTTTACGTATTCAATCGACTTGAAATTAATCTCATCCAGAATAATATCACGAACCGCCTCAATGGCCTGTCGTTCCTGCTCCGTATTGGCGGGGATGATGATTTTACGCAGCGGCTGCCGGACGTTGATGTTAACCTTGTTTCGGATGCGCAGCGCGATGGATGTGACCAGACGGGCCATTTCCATTTTGTATTCCAGCTGCTTGTCGATGGCGGTCTCTTCCACGGTTGGATAAAATGAGACATGGACCGACTCTTCATCATGACCGGTAACGGTGTTGAGCTGCTGGAACAGCCATTCGCCCATGAAGGGCGCTACCGGACTGATCAGTTTGGAGATATTCAGCAGGCATTCATAGAGCGTCTGGTAGGCGGCTGTTTTATCCAGGGTCTTGCCCTCTTTCCAGAAACGTCGACGGCTGCGTCGAACGTACCAGTTACTGAGCTCTTCCACAAATTGCTCTATTTCGCGGCACGCGCGGGTTACGTCGTAATCATCCAGATACTGGTCTACCATTTTGATGGTGGTAAACTGCCGGGAAATGATCCAGCGATCCATTTCCGTACGGTCTGAGTAGGGAATCTGGGAGCCCGCATACGTCCACCCGTCGATGTTGGCATACATCGCGAAGAAGGAATAGGTGTTCACGATGGTGTTGAAGAGCTTGCGCTGGGTATCTTTCAGGCCTTCTTCGTTGAATTTGAGATTCTCCCAGGGAGCGGAGTTGCTCATCATGTACCATCGGGTAGAATCGGCGCCATATTGCTGGAGTACCCGGAAAGGGTCAACCGTATTGCCCTTCGTTTTGCTCATTTTTTCACCCTTGGCATCCAGAACGAGGCCGTTGGAAACGACATTCCGGAAAGCGGGTTTGTCGAAGAGCATGGTTCCGAGGGCGTGGAGGGTGTAGAACCAGCCGCGGGTCTGATCAACGCCCTCTGCGATGAAATCGGCCGGGAAGTTTTCCTTGAACAAGTCTTTGCTTTCAAAGGGGTAGTGCCACTGGGCGAAAGGCATGGCACCGGAATCAAACCAAACGTCAAGCAGATCCGGGATCCGGCGCATGGTACCGCCATCCGGGGCCGGCCAGGTGATCTCATCGATAACGGGTCGGTGCAGATCAATTTCTGCGTCTTTTTTTAATCCGGCTCTGGCGCGGAGCTCTTCCACACTGCCGATTACTTCGATGTATTCCGGGTTTTTGTCGCTGACCCAGATGGGAATGGGGGTTCCCCAGAAGCGCTGACGGGAAATAGCCCAGTCAACGTTGTTCTCCAGCCAGGTGCCAAAGCGACCGGTTCCGGTGCTGGCCGGTTTCCAGTTGATGGTGTTGTTGAGCTCTACCATGCGGTCGCGCACGGCTGTGGTGCGGATAAACCAGCTTTCCACGGGATACGACATAAGTGGCGTGCCTTTGCGCCAGTCGTGCGGATAGTTGTGCAGGTAGGTTACATGCTTGTAGAGAACACCGCGTTCTTTGAGATTCCGGGTAATTTCTTTGTCGGCATCTTTGAACCAAAGTCCCTTGAACTGGGTGATTTCATCGGTAAAACACCCATCGCGGTCGACGGGATTGAACATGGGGATCCCCTCGCGCTTACCGGTTTCATAATCGTCGGCACCGTAGGCAGGGGCAATGTGCACAATACCGGTTCCGTCTTCCGTTGTGACGAAATCGGCCGCTACCACCTTCCAGGCTTCCTGTTTTTTGAATCGCTTGAGGGCGTAGTCAAAAATGGGCTGATAGGTTTTGCCGACCAGCTCGGAGCCTTTGAACTCCCGGATGGTTTCATACTCGCCATCCAGTACATGGAGCAGGGATTTGGCCAGAATCAGGTGCTCAGGATTTCCTTCCGTGCCGCCGTGGCGCACCAGCACATACTCAATAGCCGGATTAACCGCCAGGATCATGTTGGAGATCAGGGTCCAGGGTGTGGTGGTCCAGGCCAGGAAGAACGTGTCATTGGCCTCATCCAGCTGAAATTTCACATACACTGACGGGTCCTGCACCTCTTTGTAGCCGAGGCTGACCTCATGGGAGCTCAGTACCGTACTGCTGCCGGGTGAGTACCACTGAATTTTGTGCCCTTTGTAGAGCAGATCTTTTTCGTAGAGCGATTTCAGCGCCCACCAGACCGATTCGATGTAGTCGTTTTCAAAGGTGACGTAGGGATTGTGGAGGTCCACCCAATACCCCATCCGGTTGGTCAGTTCATCCCACAGACCTTTGTATTTAAGTACACTTTCGCGGCACCGGGCGTTATACTCGGCCAGTCCGAATTCCTCAACCTCGGCGCGACCCTTCAGTCCGAGTTCTTTTTCAACTTCAATCTCAACGGGCAGTCCGTGGGTGTCCCAACCCGCTTTACGCAAGACTTTATGCCCTTTCATGGTCTTGTAACGGCAGAATAAATCCTTCACCGTGCGGGCCATAACGTGGTGGATTCCGGGCTTCCCGTTCGCTGTAGGAGGACCTTCATAAAAAGTAAAGGGAATGCCGTCTTCCCGACTTTTAAGGCTTTTTTCGAAGATTCCCCGTTCCTGCCACCAGGCCAGGACCTCCAGCTCAATCTTCGAATAATCGACTTGCTTGACTTCTTGAAACCGTTTTCCCATAACAGGAGCAGCAGTGTTGGGTTAAAATTCTAAAGACAACTAATATACAACAATTTAAAGAAACCTCTTTTGGCGGGCGAGGCTATAAAACCCCGCCAAAATAGTGTACATTAATGACGGTGTGTATGCCTAAACGCAGTAAACGCAGGAGATGATACCATGAAGAACACCCATGGCTATGTCAGGAGATTATGTGCCGCTACACTGGTTCCCTTACTTACACTGGCACTGATGATCCAGGCCTGTACGCAGGCCGGACCCGACCGTGAGCTGGAACTTGAAACCATTGAACGGATGGAAGCTGCCGCACGGGTTATGATGAACGAAGAGGGTAGAACCGATGCAAGCCTTCAGCAGACTGCTGCCTTGCGGGATGCCTACCTGAGCTTTGCCGATAACTTCCCGGGCGACTCACTTTCAGCGGTCTTCCTATTCCAGGCCGCTATGGTGGATGCTGATCTTCACGATGACGTCCGCGGTGGCATTGTATTCCTGGAGCGGCTGGCCGAGGAGTACCCGGATCACGACCTTGCTGCCCGAACCCTGTTTCTGATTGGTTTTACCTACGCAGAGCAGCTCAATGACTATGCCCGTGCCAGGGAGGCGTATGCCCGCTACCTGGAGAGGTACCCCAACGGAGAGATGGCCGAATCCATACGCATTGAAATGCAGTCTCTGGGGATGCGACCGCGTTTGGGTTCCTGACAGGGCAAGCTCCGGTATGCAGGCGTGAGTCCGGGTTAATCCACCGCGGGACATAAACCTGCTTTCAGCCTGCAGGATATGTCGACGGGTCTGGTCATACACCCGACCCCCAGCCGGGTTAATCCACCCACGGGAACAAGCCGGCTGGCGGTAGCGGTAAAACTACGGCACAGACAGACCCGGCAGGCTTTTAGCACAAAAACAAAGGGCACCGCGTCTCCGCGATGCCCTCGTTATGATGACCTGTAGTATTCTTACAGTATCTTTTTCTCTCTGTAATAAGCTGCAGATGATAACTTGCTGTTATGCTGTCTAAGCAAGCGATGCTAATCAGGCTGAATAATACGTGTTTGACTGCAGGACCGTAGTTAGAGCCTCCTAACATACTGTGAAGATGGGGTGTTGCAGGCGCTTTTTGGTTAGGATGTCATTATCTGTACGATATTCTACAGGTGGACGGGCAAATCCGTATCTTTAGCGCCAAATAACACCCTTCAGAAAAATCAGACGGTATGACCAGCCAGGTACGGGTTCGCTTCGCACCCTCCCCAACCGGAATGCTTCACATCGGCGGACTACGGACCGCCCTGTACAACTACCTTTTTGCTAAAAAACACAACGGCATTTTCATCCTTCGTATCGAAGATACCGACCAGAACCGCTACGTTGACGGCGCTGAAAACGATATCATTACCGCACTGAAATGGGCCGGCATGCCCTACGATGAAGGTCCTGATGCCCCCGGTAGTTACGGACCCTACCGACAGAGTGAACGTTCTGCTATCTATCAGACCTATGCGGCGCAGCTCATCGGGCAGGGGCATGCCTACTATGCCTTCGACACCCCCGAAGCTATTGAAGCGATGCGGGAGCGGTTGAAATCTGAGGTGAATAAAAATCCAAAATATGATGCGGCATCGCGTACGCAGATGACCAACAGCCTCACCCTGAGCCCGGAAGAAACCCGGCAGCGTATCGAGTCCGGCAGCCCGTACGTCATCCGGCTGAAGACCGAACCCGGCGAGGTCGTCACGTTTCACGACCAGATCCGCGGTCATGTCAGCTTTCAGACCCGGGAGCTGGATGATCAGGTACTCATGAAATCGGATGGTCTGCCAACCTATCACCTTGCCAATGTTGTGGATGACCACCTGATGGGGGTAACTCACGTTATCCGCGGCGAGGAGTGGCTCAGCAGCGCCCCGAAACACATTTTACTGTACCGTTACCTCGGGTGGGAAGCCCCTGTGATGGCACATCTGCCCCTGATTATGAGTCCTGCCGGCGGCAAGTTGTCTAAACGCAATGCCGAGGAACTGGGCATACCGGTCAACGTTCGCGATTATATCAGCGGCGGGTACGACCCCGAAGCCCTGGTAAACTTTCTGGCATTTCTGGGATGGAGTCCCGGCGACGATCGTGAAATACTCTCCATGAAGGAACTCATCGAGGCGTTCCGACTGGAGGACGTCAGCAAGGCAGGCGCCGTTTTTAACATTGACAAACTCACCTGGTACAACGAGCAATACTTGCGTTCACGCTCCGATGAGCACCTGATTCCGTTGCTGCAGCAGGAACTTGAGCTGCAAAACATATCCGGGTTCAACAGTGCCTACCTGGAATCCGTCATCGGCCTGATGAAGGAGCGTGTTTCACGACCTGCCGAGATACTGGAACAGGGACGGTTTTTCTTCGAGGCCCCATCGCACTATGATGAAAAAGCCCTGAAAAAAGCCTGGAAAGCCGAAACGCCGGAACTGTTACTTGAATTTCTGACTGCGGTCGAAGCCATGAAGTCATACCATGCCGCCGCATTAAAGCAGGCACTCAGTGACATCGTGGAGCAACGCGGACTTGGATTCGGCAAGTTGATGCTCCCTGCCCGAATTGCCGTAACCGGCATGGGTGGCGGTCCGGATTTATTTGAAACCATGGAGTTGCTGGGCAAGGATGAAGTCGTAGGCCGGATTCAAAAAGCCCTCGACACCCTGTAACAGCTGCCCGTATACCGACCCGGTCTGCGGAGATACCCCGTTTTTTTCTTAAGATATCCGTTTCTGACTCACGCAACCTGTTTTTTTAGCCAACAAACCTTACTACGAGCCCCCAAATTATGCGAGCTTTGTTTTCGTTTCGTGGCCTCATCGCCATACTGCTGCTTCTGGTACTGAGCGGATTCTCCCTGGCTGAGACTCCCGCTCCGGGGTGGACCAGCCTGTTGCCTCCACTGTTTGCCATTGCCATGGCGCTATGGCTAAAGCAGGTACTTCTGGCGCTGTTCATCGGGGTCTGGTCCGGAGCATGGCTTGCCAACGGTGGTACCTTCGCGGGAATAGTTACCGGTTTTTTCGATACCATCGGCACCTACATCGTGCCCGGTGCTGCCGACCCGGACCGCATGGCCATTATGATATTCACCCTGCTCATTGGCGGGGTAGTGGGCATCATTTCGGCCAACGGAGGCATCCGTGGAATCATCAATCTGCTCATGAGAGTGGTTAAAACCCGCATTCAAGGTCAGTTTATGACCTCCTTGATGGGATTTCTGGTATTCTTCGATGATTACGCCAATACCATGATTGTGGGCAACACCATGCGCCCGCTCACCGACAAGCTGAACATAACCCGCGCGAAACTGGCCTATCTGGTCGATTCCACCGCCGCACCGGTGGCGACCATCGCTCTGGTTTCAACGTGGATTGGTGCCATGGTAGCCTACATCGCCTCCGCCGAGGCGGGTATGGCTGATTTCAACGAGTCGGCCTACCTGGTATTCATCAACAGCCTTCCGTACAACTTCTACGCCTTCTTTGCCATCGCCTTTGTGATCATGATTGCCCTCAGCGGCCGCGATTTTGGTCCTATGCTCACCTCGCGCATGAATCTGCTGCGGGCCAAAACCGATCCCGCCTACGATACCTACAATATTCACCACAACACCGCGGAAGACCTCTCCGAAAACGAAGTCACCTCCCACTGGCTGAACGCAGCAGTACCGGTGGCCGTACTCATCGTCTCCACCATAGCCGGCCTGTTCATTACGGGCGAGGGAGACACCCTGCAGGATATCATCGGCTCGGCTGACTCCTACACCTCGCTGACCTGGGGCGGACTGCTGGCGCTGACCGTTGCCATTGGCATGACCCTGGCGCAGCGACTGCTCAGTCAGGACGATACCCTCAAGGCTATGACCAAGGGTATGCACACCATGTTTGACGGACTGCTGATTCTGGTGATGGCCTGGGCGCTGAGTGACATCACCCAGGTGCTGGGTACGGCAGAATATCTGGTATCGGTTTTTGACGGCGTGCTGAATCCGTACTGGGTTCCGGTACTTATTTTCGTAATATCCGCGGGCACCTCGTTTGCAACGGGCTCCAGCTGGGGAACCATGGGAATTCTCATGCCCATTGCCGTACCCCTGGTGTGGAGTCTGGGAACCAGCGCAGGGTTGCCTGCCGAAACCAGCTACCAGCTGATCTATGCCGGCGTGAGTGCCGTACTGGCCGGGGCTGTCTGGGGCGACCACTGCTCACCCATATCCGATACCACCATTCTGAGTTCCATCGCCAGCCAGTGCGACCATATTGAACACGTGCGTACGCAACTCCCCTATGCGCTGGTCGTGGGCGGCGTAAGTATCACAGCCATCATCGCTTCCACCGTGCTATCGGTCTCACCATGGATTATTTATCCTGCAGGAATTGCTATATTGCTGGCCGTATTGTTCAAATTCGGTCGCTTCGCCAGCCTCGATGATCCAACCAATCCGCTTGAAGATCAGGCCGGGTAAGTCTCAGGGAAAACCGTTCACCAATTGTCACTATGGGAATCAGATCATTTGTAGTCAAGCCCTTCGCCCGTAAAATTGCCCGGGATATCGATGCCTGGTCCGCAACCGCATCGCAAAGTCAGCACCGTATTCTGACAAACATCGTTAAAAAAGCGGCCGGAACACGCTTTGGCAAAGATCACGACTTTGCCGGTATCCGCACCTACGAAGACTTCCGTGAACGGGTCCCCATCCGTGATTACGAGGCACTCAAACCCTACGTTGAAATGATCAAGGAGGGCGGGGAAAACATCCTCTGGCCCGGCAGACCCCTGTACTTTGCCAAAACCTCGGGTACCACCTCCGGGGTGAAGTACATTCCCCTGACCAAAGACAGTCTTTTCAATCACTTCGGTACCGCCCGGAATGCATCGTTCAACTACGCGGCACGCTCCGGAAATTTCGCATATCTGGACGGCAAGATTATCTTCCTGTCCGGGAGTCCTGAACTGGAATCGGTGGGGGGCATTCCTACCGGCCGGCTATCCGGCATTGTCAATCATCAGGTTCCGGCCTGGCTGAAAACCAATCAGAAACCCAGCTACGAAACCAACTGCATCGAAGACTGGGAGGTGAAGGTAGAACGGATTGTGGATGAAACCATGCATGCCAACATGACCATGATATCCGGTATTCCACCCTGGGTGCAGATGTATTATGAGCGTCTGCTGGAACGGACCGGCAAGAAAACCATCCGCGATATCTTCCCGAATTTCAGCTTGTTTGTCTATGGTGGCGTAAATATGGAACCCTATCGCAAGAAGCTGGAAGAGCTGGTAGGATTTCGGGTAGACAGTGTAGAAACCTACCCCGCCAGTGAGGGCTTCATCGCCTTCCAGGATATGCCCGACCACCAGGGACTGTTGCTGAACTCCGATTCCGGTATTTTCTTTGAGTTTATTCCGGCCGATGAGTTCTTCAATGAGCACCCTACACGGCTGATGATTGACCAGGTTGAACCGGGTGTCAGTTATGCGGTCATTATCAACAACAACGCCGGATTATGGGGGTACAGCATCGGTGACACCGTTGAATTTCTATCGGTCAAGCCCTACCGGCTGCGGGTCAACGGTCGGATCAAGCACTATATTTCAGCATTCGGGGAGCATGTCATCGGCAAGGAAGTTGAGGAGGCCATGATGGCAGCAGCCCGCCGATTTGATACCCGGACTATCGAATTCACGGTTGCGCCCCAGGTGAACCCTGTAAGCGGTCCGCCCTATCACGAGTGGTTCGTAGAATTCGATGAACAGCCTGCGTCTATGGACGAATTCTCGGTTGCGCTGGACGAGGAAATGCGCAAACAGAACATCTATTACGACGATCTGATCAGGGGCAAAATCCTGCGACCGCTGGTTATTACGCCGCTCAAACGCGATGCGTTCCGCAGCTATATGCGTGACGCCGGCAAGCTGGGCGGACAAAACAAGGTGCCCCGGCTGTCCAATGACCGGGGTATGGCCGATGTACTGGAGAACTACGCCATCCGATAGATACCACGGCTTACCGGAAGACAACCTGCCGGGGATGGCATGGTTGCGAACTGCACCCGCAGCCGGTTACCCTGGCGTACCGATGATGTCGGCACTTGTAACGACCAGACCGGATCGTTAGTTATCCGTTTCGCAGGCCGGTGCGATATAACCTTCCAGTCGGAATCCGGTTTCATCGGCATCCAGGGTTACTTCTGCAACCTGCTCCTGCGCGTCACGGTCAACACTGAACCGTACACCTTCCACCTCAAAAAGATGGTCCGTTTCGGGGGTTTCTGTGGTCAGTCCCATCTGCAGGGATGGTCCGCAGCAACCTTCGGCCATGTAAAAACGGACGGTGCCGGTAGTCAGGTCTTCAGCGGGAATTACGGTACGCAGGGTTTCAACTGCTTTGGATGTTACATTCATGCGTTTAGAATTTGAGGTAAGAGTGAATAACGAAGGGCATTGACCTGGTCGATGCCGGTAATTTCGGTTGATCTGAGTGGAACTGCAAACAGGGGAACGTCGAATAACCCGGCAGCTTCGTGCAAATAGTACTGCTGCATGGCGTAGCGTGCTGAAGCAAACTCACCGTCACAGTCATCCCGGTTGAGTACATGGTTGAGAAGGACGCCCTGCACCTGTATCCCAACCCGTGCGAGGTCATCGGCCGCCCTGCGACTTTCATGCAGTGGCGTGAATTCGGGATAGGCTACCAGGAAGAAGGTGGTGATAGCAGGATTTTTCATCTGCTCAATCACGGTCTCCAGATTTTGTTTCTGCGACTGACCGGAGGCGTCATCCGGATCATCCTGGGCTTTCATCTGAATTTGTTTCTGATAATCAAAGGGCAGTTCCAGCAGGCGCAGGGTGTGTCCGGTAGGCGCCGTATCCAGCACGATGTACTCCCACTGCGGATCGTTGATGTACTTTGAAAAATGCTCAAATATGGCAATCTCTTCCGTACAGGGCGATTCGAGCTCCTCCTGAATGGAGGCCAGCACGTCGTCTGAGTAGCCGTTGGATTTGGCATCATCCAGAATCTGGGTCTTGTAGGTCTCCGCCGCCAGTCGCTGGTCGATGTTGGCCGCCCAGACCCCTGTGCTGATTTCGCGGGGGAGGTGTCCTACATCCGTGTCCAGTACCTGCCCGATATGAGCGGCGGGATCGGTGGTAATCAGCAGGGTTTTACCCCGGGTACCGGTCTCCATGGCCATGGCACAGGCCGCTACCGTTTTCCCGACACCTCCTTTTCCTGTAAAAGCCAGGATACGCCGGTTACCGGCACGATTCAGAAGACGGTCGAGTTCGGCCGGACCTGCAAAGCCCTGAAAGGGTTGGGTTTCTTCATGGCGGACGGATACCCGGGCCGATTGCCCTCCGAATACCATATTCCCAAATCGGGTGAGGGTTTCAACACCTTTAATCTCACCCAACTGCATGGCAACCTGGATTAACGGGAGGGTACTTTCTTGCAGTGTTTCAATGTAGCGCTGCTGGTTTTTTCGCTGTTCAGCGAAAATAGTACCCGCTTCATCGGAGGGGAAAACACCGTTGACAATGAGTTCAAAATGAGTGATGCCGGTTTTTTCAAGCTCAGCTTTGGCTCGTAGTGTTTCAAAAACGGACGTTTTTTCAGGCCGGGCTACCAGAAACATGGTGCTTCGTTGCGGGTCCCGGAGTACCTGAACGGCCGCATCGTATTTCTTTTTGGATTCCTGAATTTGTGAAACCGGACCGATGCAGGTCTGGCCGCTCCCCTGTTCACTTTTTGTGATGTAATCGCTCCACTCGCCGGGCAGGGTCATCAGGCGGAGGGTATGGCCTGTGGGTGCGGTGTCAAATACCACGACATCGTAACCGGTATTGCTGAGAAAATCTGTAAAGCGGTCGAACGTGGCGATTTCAACCGTGCATCCGCCGTTGAACTGCTCCCTTACCGACTCCATGGCCAGTTCATCCAGGATTTCCTCCAACGGAGCCAGCATTTTGCGCTTGTAGGCATCGGTAATTTTGTCGGCATCCAGTTGAATTACCTGCAGATTCGGGCTTACCGTAACCGTGTCGGTGCTGATGGGCACTTCAAATATATCTCCGAGATTACCGGCAGGGTCGGTGGAAACCAGCAGGGTTCGCCTTCCACGGTCGGCTTCGTATACAGCCCTGGCCGCGGCCATGCTGCTCTTGCCTACTCCGCCCTTCCCGGAAAAAAATACATATTGCGTGGAATCGGAGCCGGGATGTGATTGCATGGTCAGTAGCCTTGTCGTTGGTGGGGTTTGCAACGCGCACCGTGCGCATGGTGGCACGGGCTGACGAGGGATGATGGGTAAGTCCGCTTCTAGCTGAACGAGCTGAGTACGGTTGTTGCGAGCTTAACGCCCTCGAGTTGGGGAACATGAGCGGCAAGTTCCTGAAGATCCGGATAGGCCTTTTCTTTGACGACTTTCCCTTCAATCAGGGTCACCGGAAAATTTCCAGTACCGTTGTCCTTGATATAGGCGCGGATCACATCGTTGCCGGTGAAGGCCAGGGGTTGCTGGTTGATGGCATAACGATGGATGGTAACCCCTGCTTTTTTTGCTGCAGAAACCATCTCCTGCAAGTTAACCAGGGCTTTATCCGGGGTTGGACCACAGACACCCGTTGAGCAGCAGAGGTTGGGTTCAAATATTTCAACTTTCATAATCGTATTTCGATGGAATGTGGGAGTTAACAGCAGTCAGACACCTGCATAGACGCCTGGAGCATGGTTTCTTTCAAAAAGGAGGCGGCTTCAGCCAGTTTTTCGCGATCAAGGCAATAACAGGGGCGGTCGTCTGTGACGGATCCTTTTATCAGTCCGGCATTTTTCAGTTCTTTGAGATGCTGGGAAATGGTAGACTGGGCAAGTCCTACACTCAAGACCAGCTCGCCGCATTGGCAGGCGCTGTTTTTTGCCAGCTCCTGAATAATGGCAATACGGGCCGGATGTCCGAGGGCCTTGGTAATGGTGGCCATGGCCTCCTGCTGTTCGGTATAAAATCCTGTTTTGGTAGCTCCCATAGCGGTTTTGGTAGTGGCTATTGTTTGTTATAATTGCATATCGCAATATTACGATAAATATGTGCCGTTGTCAACTTTTTTTGTACACCTATGGGTCGCCCGCCGGATTGGCTGCGGGCAGTCTGCCTGTCAATTTCACCGGTTACCGAAACAAATCCGTGCCCGTTAGATTGGGCGCGCCAATGTTGGACTCACCTCAGGTTTACTCAGGAACAGCGCCGGACGGTATCACCACAATCGCACACCGGCGTAATGATGAATAACATCCTCGATAGACTCCTTCACGGACGTTTCACGCTCGTCAAGATCAGCAGTTTTGGCAGCCGCTTCCTTACGCTTGTAGTAATCAGAAATTTCGGGTACCACAAAATCGCTGTTTCCCCAGTGCATTTCGAATGGATAGATAGCCGATACAGAGTTCATACGCATGTTTATTTGTCTAATTGTATATACAGGTTACGCATTTTATGAATCATTTGTTTCAATTTTAGGTTATCCTTGGCTATGGCATCAACATCAATGTCCCTGGGCGCCGTCTTACGGCGCATCTATGGTTTTACCCGACCCTACCGCGGCAAGCTCCTCCTCGCCCTGGGCAGTGCCATGCTGGCATCCCTGCTATGGCTCACTGTTCCGCTTGGACTTCGGGAACTGCTCGATGCCGTTTTTGAAGCGGGTAACCGGAGCCTGCTCAACACCATTGCCCTGGCACTGCTTGGGATCTTCCTGCTGCAGGCCGTTTTTGGATTCACCGGCTCCTATATTCTGGAATGGATTGGCGAACGGATGGTGACCGATCTGCGAAAAACGCTCTATGCCCAGCTGCATCGACTGGGACTCACCTTCTTTTCCAACCAGCGACTCGGTGAAATTACTTCCCGACTGACCAACGATGTCGGTTCCGTTCGCAGTGCCGCTACCAGTTCGCTTTCCGAAGCACTCACGCAGTCCATCAGCCTGATGGGTTCGCTGGGCCTGATGGTTGCCCTGAACTGGCGACTCAGCGCAGTTATATTTGTGACCGTACCCTTCGTTACCATCGCCACCCGCTACTTCGGAGAAAAAATCAAACGCCTCTCCAGGGAGGTACAAGATCGCCTGGCCGATACAACCTCCATCGCTGAAGAATCGCTTTCGGCTATCCGTGTGGTCAAATCCTTTGCCCGCGAACCCTTTGAAACGGGCAGATATCAGAATTCAGCCGAAATCCTTTTTGAAACAGCCCGAAAACGTGCCCTGCTCAGCAATATCTTCTGGAGCAGTATCGGTTTTTCCTTCCTGCTGCTGATGGTTATGATATTCTGGTTTGGCGGAACCGAAGTACTGGCGGGCCGACTAACCACCGGTGACCTGGTGGCTTTTATCTTTTATGCTTTCAACATCGCCCGTTCCGTTGGCGGGATGTCGCGCCTGTATACCACCTTCAACACGGCAGCCGGAGCCTCCGAACGGATATTCGAGCTGTTGGATACTACCCCCGAGATTCTGGACGCACCGGATGCCAGTCCGATGCCCCCTATTAAGGGTGAAATCACCTTTGAAAATGCCGCATTTGCCTACGAAGAAGCCCGGACCATTATTCATCCGTTGAATCTACACATCCAGTCCGGCGAAATTATCGCACTTGTTGGTCCGTCCGGGGCGGGAAAAACGACTCTGATGAATCTTATTCCCCGTTTTTACGACGTTACAAAGGGCCGTATTTGTATTGATGGTGTTGATATCCGCACCGTTACCCAGCAATCGCTTCGCGCGCAGATTGGCCTGGTTCCTCAGGATATCCACCTGTTCGGCAGCACCATCCGCGAAAATATCCGGTACGGTCGGCTGGAAGCAAGCGATACAGAAATTGAGGAGGCAGCCCGATCGGCCAATGCGCATGATTTCATCATGGCCACTCCGGAGGGATACGACACGCAAATCGGAGAGAAGGGAGTAAAATTGAGTGGCGGACAACGGCAGCGGATTGCCATAGCCCGGGCTTTGCTTAAAGACCCGGCCGTGCTTTTGCTGGATGAGGCTACCTCAGCGCTGGACAGTGAATCGGAGGCTATTGTGCAGGATGCGCTGGAACGGCTGATGCAGAACCGGACATCCATTGTCATCGCACACCGGCTCTCGACGGTTCGAAATGCACACCGGATTGTGGTTATGGAGGAGGGTCGTGTTGCCGAAAGTGGCCGTCACGATGAGCTTATGGCCCGAAACGGACTGTATGCATCCTTGCAGCGAATGCAGCATACCGGTACCAGCCCGGACTCCGACATGGCCAATGTCTCATCCTGGCCGTAGCCGCAACTTAAGCACGTTTACCGGTTCATGAGCATAGCACTGCAGCCGGGCTGCCTGCGGACGCAGCTACTTCGAGGTCATGACAAAAACGCCATCCCAGTCGGGCACGGGCGGATGCTGCCGCAGGTGGCGCACCCGATTCATCATCACCAGGGATGGATTCGTGTCGATGCCAGCGTCCCTGCCGGGTTGATATCGCTCCAGAGAAGCGGCCTGTTCAAACATGGTAATAGCCTGCGCCCAATCCTGATTGTAGTAGGCATGCAGTCCGCGATTGTATAACTCTAAACAGCGTACATCGTCATCGGTGCAGTTTTTGCGGAAGTCAACAAGTTCATGCATGGTTACCGGCCGGGTTCTGCCTTTCACCACGATGCGGTCCAGCTCACGGAAAACAACTTCCTGACGGTGCTGCTCGGCAAGACGCCGGGTTGCATCGGTTACCATGGCGTAAACCCCGTAACTTTTGGCGCCGCTCTCGCAACGGGCGGCCAGATTCACGTCATCGCCCATCATGGTGTAGTTGAAGCGCTTCTGTGAACCCATATTTCCGGTGATTACTTCGCCGGAATTCAGGCCGATGCGGGTCTGCATCCCGTGAACAATCACCGGCCATTTATCCCCCTCCGACTTCCATTTTTGTCGTAACGCAGCCTGTCGCTCCAGGATTCGGGCGGCCGTCACACAGGCATGCCATGCATGTTGCTCGAGTTTAACCGGTGCGCCAAATATGGCCACAATGGCATCACCGATGTATTTATCGAGCGTGCCCCCCTCTTCAATCAGGATATCGGTCATCGCCGTGAGGTACTCGTTCATGAGTTCCACGAGTTCTTCGGGGGTCAGCTTCTCGGAAAAGGCCGAAAAACCCTGGATATCGCTGAAGAAGGCCGTTATATGAGTACGTTCACCGCCCAGTCGGGGCATCTGTCCGGAGGCGATAATACGGTTGACCACCTCGGGCGATACGTATGTTCCGAACATATTCTGAATGCGTTGCTTTTCACGCTGCTCGGTGAGAAAACGGTACCCTACCGATGATCCGAATCCGAGCACCATGGCCAGGACCGGACCGGTGAGTTCCAGTATAATCCCATACCCGGCAAACAGCGTGTAAACGGCATAGATGTAGGCCAGCAACGCCATCGACCAAACCAGGCTTCCCAGGCGTATATCCAGAAATCCGAGCAGAAGTGCCGCTGTCAGACCGCAGAATAGGACGGTCAGGAAGGTGTAGAACAGGGCAGGACGGGTGATGTAGGCTTCGGACAGTACTGTTTGCAGGGCATTGGCATGACTCTCGTAACCCGGCATATTGCCGTTGGGTGCAAAAGGGGTGGGATAAAAGTCGTGCAGCTCAGGCATGGTTGCACCCACGAGCACAATTTTATCGCGGAATATGTCCTGATAAAGAAGCCCGAATTCAGGGTCGTCAAAGGCGTTGATCTGGAAAAACTCGTCTTCATTCAGCGTCAGAAAATCTTCGGTGTCAATAACATCGCTGAAATTGTACTCAGGAAAACTTCCGGGATAACCGGCATAGTTGATGAAAAAATTACGGTCGTCCCACAGAGGGATTTGGTGACGACCGATGCGATATCCGTTATCAATGGGATGTATTTCATCAGGGTGAATCGATTCAAAAACACGGAGAACTTCCAGGGAGAAGGCGAAGTAATCCGACTCAAAATGCGACGTTACGATGGGGTATCTGCGCAGGTAGCCGTCACGGTCGCGGTTGACGGCCACAAAGCCCCAGGGATTTGGATTGGCGTCGCGGAGCAGCGGAATGGGCTGCACGAGCTGTTGCCCGGATGCGGTACTGCGAAGTTCGGCATGGGAGGTTCGCTGCACTTCACGGCGGACATCACCGGCCAGGATGACGTTACCATGTTCTGCCATTGCCCTGGCGAAGTCGGAGTCGTTGGATGGGTGATAGATATCGGCTTTGTCAAAAACAATGTCAATTCCGATAACGGCGGCGCCGGCATGGTTCAGGTTGTCAATCAGCCGGGCGTAGTAGGACGTGGGGTAGGGAAATTTTACCGGCAGCTCGAAGTCGCTCTGTTCACTGACTGCTACCAGCACGATGGGCGCATCTTCAAGACTCCGTGGACCGCGGATTTCGAACATTGAGTCGATCCATTTGAGCTCCAGCGTGCGCAGCGGAGGAAGGTCGGTGATGAAAAAAGCCAGCAATCCGGCAGCGAGGCCCGTCAGGGAGCTGATAATCGCCGTTTTGGTCAGATCTTTGCCGGATTTGGATTTCATGGGGAGGATGACTCAGGGCCAGGAGAATGAAGGGGTGCCGATTGTCAGTTGTCAGTTGTCAGTTGTCAGTTGTCAGTTGTCAGTTGTCAGTTGTCAAAGGTACTCTTTTACCGCACACCGAGGTCAAAAATAGTACGTGTAACGAAACTGCAGCAGGTGATCGTTGGAAAAACGTAGATTCTGCACCCTGGACGATACGTTGGTGTAACTACCTGAGAGCCTGAAATGATGCACATCGTAGAGCTTGTAGGTCACACCGGCACTGGCCAGCACCGAAAAAGCTTCATCGCGCGATTGATTAGCGGGGTCGGGTATGAACCGGTTGTTGAAAACGTTGGCAGCATCGCCACCATCGTCAACCTGAAGGGGTGTGGTTCGGATGCGGTTACTCAGCGCCGCTACTTCTGCATCGGCCAGCAGGTTTTCGTTGAGCATGGTGTAATTGGCGCCCAGATTGACCCCAAATATCCGCACCTTGGTCAGACCGCTTTGTCCGTCAGAGTCGGTGTAATTCAAGGCAAGACGCGTCTGCAAAGGCCAGTCATAAAAGCCGGTATTTACGGCCAGCCCCATACTGAGATTGGTGAAATCGCCATACCGGAAACGCTGATCGTCTGTCGATATGGTGCCAAAGCTAAGTACAATATCATGAGTGGCATAGTCCAGCTGAAGGGGGTAGGACAGGGCTGCAGACGACTGCCAGGTTTGCTGCAGTCGGGGTGTAGGGGCCTGCAATAACGCATCGTTTTCGGATAGTACAGCATTGCGAACCAGGTCGCTGCCCGACTGCTCACCATTCAGAAACGGGTTGCTCCAGGACAGGCGGTTATCGCGGGTGGTATGTCGGACCGAAATATTAACCCGGGGTAAGGTACGAGCTACAGGGAACCAGTTAATCCCCGTACCGATGGTTTGGGTATGGGTTGTAGCTTCCAGCTGACCGATGAGATTGTCCTGAAGTTGCTCATACAAAAGGTTAATGTAAACCGTATTTCGGAAAAGGCGGATACGGTCTGTTACGGTAATTCCGGCAATATCCCGGCGTATGCCGTTGTTGGCCAGCGATACAAAGTCAGGACCAATCCACCGGTACTGCACGTTCAGCGAATTATTAACGTAGTTGAGCCCCAGCTGATGCTGGGTAGCAAAAATTCCGGTTGGAATAATAATTTCGGCCTGTTCGTTTTCAATGCGCACCGGCAGGGCATTCATGTTTTCGTTGATAACAATAAGCCATGCCAGGCGGTCAAACAATGTGATGAGGTTGTCATCCAGCTCAAATCCAAGTTCATCGGCCTTTTCGGCAGTAAACGGACCTTCACTGATGTCGTTATTGAGCAGACTCGCTCCCACCTCGCTGTTCAGACGGATGCGGTTGCGGTCGAGGTTGACCTGAAAATCGGCGGCGAAGGCCGTATTGGATACCGGCGCTGCAGCCGAACGTGTAATTTGCAGCCATTCGGGATTGTCCGCCAATTGTTGCTGCTGGATTGGGGTAAGTCCCTGCTGCCAGGCGAGCATACCTGTAGGGTCGTACTCGTTGAAATAGGGAATACTACTGAGCAGATCACGCACCCGGATGGCATTCAGGCCAATTTGAACCCCGTTACCATAGCCAAAACCAAGTCTTGCACCGCTGATATGCTGGGTGAAGGTTCCCCTCCCACCCGATTGCAGCCCGAAGACATAGCTGGTATCCGTGACAATAACTCCGCCTTCCAGTTCCCTCGTACGAATAACCTGCTCTATATCTGTGAACAGGGGGTCAACCCGCCGGACCGATTCTCCGTGGAGCACCTGCAGGCTGAATACACGGGATGGGAGGTTGATGCGAAGATGTCCTCCGTTGATTCGCCTTCCGGCAATTAGTAGGGGATTCATGACCGGATAGACATGTCCAAGCTCGAGTGTGGCCATATCGCTGTAGGCCAGCTGAAGACCGTAGCGGTTCTGAGGCTGTAGGCGGGACGATTCCTGTGAAGTTCGCAGACCGTTGGCACTGTAGGTCCATTTCCCCTGGCTGCCTCGCACATTGAATGAACCGCGGACGAAATCAAAGTTTTGTCCCGCGTTGACCTGATTCCGGGCTGTTAACTGAACGTCTCCGGTCAGCGGAGGTTCACGGTCGGCCAGCCCGTCATCCGGCAAAGAGCCGGAGGGAACAGCTGCGAACGACCAGGAGATCAGTTCTATATCACGGGTGAGGTCGCGATAAACAAGGCGCACATGGTTGTCGCCCGTTGGAAGCTCCTCCGGTACATAGGTAATAAGAAAGGGGGTTACCTCGGCCTGAGCTGTCACATCCAGACCGTTAACCATCAACCTGAAGCCTCCGGCATCCACACTTCCCTCGGGATAAAAAAAAGCGATGGCAATAAGCGCTTCATCAGCAGCGACGGGTTCATCGGGCAGGGGCGACATAATCCGGTAATCAATCCGGGCCGTCTGCCCTTCAGGAGGCTGGTTTTGAGGCACGCGGATGGGTGTTTCGATAACACCGGCAGCAGGACTTCCCGACGGAAACCGAACCATGCTTCCATCGGCATAATCCAGCTGGATGTAATAGTAGAGGGTATTTCCCTGAACGGCGTCAGCCGGTAACCGGGCTTCAAAGCGGTTACGTTGCCACAAAGCGGGTTCACGGGTGTAGGTCAGCTGCAGGTCCGTACGGTAAAATATGCTGGCTTCAACCGAAAGATCGCCGCCGGCGCCGGGCACAGAGAAGGATAGTATGGCGGGTCGACCTTCCTGCGCTTCCTGCAGGGGGGTATGAATAATCTGAAATTGACCCAGCGCAATGTCAGCACGTACCGTAAGTAACACGGCCACCAGTATTCCCCACAATAAGCTGGTAGTACTCCTCAAAACATGACTCTTCTATGGTTTTTCGTTTCGGAAATAGGGAATTTCGATTTCGCGGATGTCGCCGTCGCTGTTTTGCAATCTGATTCGAAGTACATCGGGCACAGAAGCCTCTTCAAGCTGAACTTCTTCAGCTTCCAGACGGCGCATTTCCCTGCGGGAGACGCGTTCTGTCTGCACGGCCTGTCCGCTGCTGTTAACCAATGCACGCCTTCCACCGCGCAGTTCAACCGACCGTCCGGATTCACGGGCGATAACATCAAGTGCACCGGTAAAACACACTATGGTGGTAGTTCCATCGGAATTCAGTGTTACAGAGAACCGGGTTCCCTTTACGGCCGCAACAGCCGTTTGTGTTCCCACTTCATATTCGCTGTTTCGACCGCTGACCTGCAGGTTCAGCCCACCTCGCTCCACGTCAATCCGCGAATTAACTCCGCCTCGCTCATTGACATCACCACGAATAATAAGCATGGAGTTGGGTCGGACCCTGATCAAACTGTTGTCAACCATCTGCACAACGGCGTACCCATCCTGCTCGGTCCGGAGGGTGTCACTGTGAAAAAGTGGTTGCGCTACTCTTGCTTCCACCCATTGCTGTGCAGCGGATTCACGAACGTTGACGGTAGGACGAAACCGCCTGACGATGGCCAGGGGTTGCTCGTCATTTTTGATGACGGTTTCAGAAGGGGCAGTAAATGTCACAGCGGCGGCGATGTCCGGGTGCATACCCCATTGAGATGGCATGGCCAAACCACTGGCACCGGCCGGGTTGGATACCGCCGTAAACGCCCAGATGATTACGGAAAGCAGTACGGTTTTCATGGCGTTACGATGGTTATTTCACCGGAACGGATACCGTTGGCGAATTCTTCAAGCACGGTTAAAACGGAAGCGCCGGAGTAACGGATTCCATCAACTTCAACCGATGTAATTTCGTAGCCGCGCTCAATCAACGCCACCAGTTCAGCTCCAAGTTCAGGGGATATAGAGAGCACCACGGGCGTCGATTCCTGGTTTGCGGTCTGAAATTCTCCGGGGTTACCACCGTCGGGAACCGTGAACTCGAAGATGGATGAAGGTCGTTCCTGAACCCCGGTCGCAGTTTGTATCAACGCAAAAATCTGCCAGAAATAGCGGCTTCCGGGCTGCAGTGGTCGCACCCCGCTTACCGGATACTGCCAGGATGTACCCTGAATAAGCGCGTCAACCATTTCAAATTCCAGTAATCTGCTGCCTGCGGCTCCGCTTCCCAGTACTGCTTCCGTAGACTGGGCACCCTGAAGCAAGCTCAGCGGCGACTGTCCGAAATCTTCGACTACGATAAGCCTGTAACGCTGGTCAATGGGACCGTCCCACCGAAAAGCAGGTGTGACGGAAACACTGAGATCGCCTCCACCAACAGGTCCGCCGGGTTGAAGCAATTCAAAATCGACTGAGTTCTGGATAGGTCGGGCCCCTACAACCTCTTCGGCGCTGGCCAGCAGCTGTCCCTCACCCGGAAACGGACTCCCTGTGAAGACAAAAACTTTTGTGGTGTAAATATCATCGGGTATCGCGCTGCTGCCCTCCAGGCTGTTAACAAAATTCTCGCCTTCTGTGGTTAGTGCGGCAACAAGTGATTGAGGTGGTATTCCGGGAACACCTACTTCCAGATTATTATTATTGGCAATGATGACCTGGGCCGGCTGTAAGGTTATGGGTTGACGACGGGCGGAATAGACTTCGGCAATTTTCCCGAATCGGGATGCATACACCTCAATTCGCAGGTATAAATCGGTCTGTAGCGTACCCGAGGTATTCTGGATGATGATCTCGAATAGTTCCTGTCCCCTGCCCGATGTATTGATTCCAAGCGTGGCCAGGGATAAGGCCTGTGCTTCGGTGAGCAGCGGATTTACGCGTAGTTCTATCCGCACCGGCGCGTCATCCGATGCCAGCGTTTGTGCATGTGTTGAACAGAACAGACCCAAACACGCCACTAGTAGTAATCCGAGGTGCCGTAACATAAATTTTTTGCTATTCAATTTCATTGAGTCAGGCAAAAGGAATATTAGCTGAAACTTAGGATTTCAGCAAACCTGAATATCTCTATTTAAATCAGTCACTTCCCATCAGCCTGCTGCTTTCAGACAGAACTTTCCCTAATCCGTCATCCGGATAGTCAGGAAGGGGTATAAAAAAAGGCGCAACTCCGATGGAATTGCGCCTTTGAATAAATTTGATCCGTTGAAATCGTTATCCCTTAGTCAACAAAACGTGGGGTGAACGGATACGGATTAACCGGATGGGATTCAGCACGTCGGTTAGCACGGCATCCACGACCATCGGTATCCTGAGTTGCACATGGTACCGGAGCTTTACCCAGTCCGTTAACTTCAATACGATCTTCGGCAATACCGTTCTCTACGTAGAACTGTCGCACAGCATTGGCACGACGGACGGACAGACGCAGGTTGTACTGGTCGCCACCTACGTGATCGGTAAACGCATCTACACGAAGACGGAAGTTTGGTGCATCTTTGAGTTGCTCTACATTTGCAGCCAGTGCAGTTGCAGCACGGGAGTCGATGTTGGAACGGTCAAAGTCGAAGTTAATGGTAGCGAGTTCACGGATAAAAGCTGGCTCATTGGCATCAAGCGGGTTCGTACCCATTTCAACTTCTTGTCCGTCAGTGAAGCCGTTCCCGTCGGTGTCAGGGTTATTGGGATCGGTTCCGTATACGTAGACTTCGTCATAATCATTCAGACCGTCACCATCGGAATCTGCACTCAGTGGATTGGTACGGTACTCGTTGACCTCATCACCATCAGACAAACCATCACCATCGGTGTCGGGATTGAGTGGATCGGTACCATAAACCAGTACCTCGTCACCATCGCTAAGACCATCATCGTCGGTGTCAGCATTCAGGGGGTCGGTACCATGATTATTGATTTCATCGGTATCGGAGAGACCGTCATCATCGGTGTCAGCTGAGAGCGGATTGGTATTATAGACAAAAAGTTCATCGTAATCACTCAGGCCATCACCATCGGAATCACGCTCACGTAATTGCTCTTCACTCAGCGAGCGCAAGAATTCAATGGTAAGCGGATCTGGATCCTGAAGTGGCTCGGAAGATTGGCAACCGGTCACAACAAGCAGTGCAATTACTGCAAGTGATGCATAGTGTCGGATGTGCAGTTTCATGTGAGGTCCTTTGATTTGACAGTTACAGTAAATATTCAAAAAGGCATTCGGGTTTTTAAACCCTGCAAATTGTTACGAAAGTTAATCAATAATATTGTTTTATGGAGATTATTTGAAAAAATCTTTTTTTAAAGCGTAGCATGATGTGTAAAAACAGATTTTTTGCTTAACTTTGCAACTCTTAAACGGGGCTATAGCTCAGCTGGCTAGAGCGTCGCGCTGGCAGCGCGAAGGTCTGGGGTTCGAATCCCCATAGCTCCACCTGCAAGGCCTGTAATTTGAAAAAACAAGTTACAGGCCTTTTTTATTTCTGCAGACCAACTGCAGTCCATAGCAAATTACCGTACTATAACAAGCCTGCCGCGGCCTGTCTGGCTGCCGTTATTCTCGTTCGCCACAACAAAGTAGACGCCCGTCGCTACCATATTGCCCTGATCATCAAGCCCGTCCCAGCTGGCTCTGCCCCCCCTGGTGGAAAAACGCCGGACCAGCCTGCCATCCGCCGTCATTATGCTTACCGTGGCATTATCGCGCAGTCCTTCAATCACAACCGGTGAACCGGCATGATCCCGGTAACTGTACGGGTTTGGATAGACCCGCAGCGTACCCATACTCCGCCGGCCTTCCTGCTCCAGTGCGCTGTAGACAGCGAAACCATTTTCGGAGGCGATGAAGACCTCGCCAGTTTGTGAATTTATTGCGACCGACCGTATGACATCTGACGTAATTGGACTGTTTTCGGTGGTAAAATGACGCAGAATTGCGCGGCCCGACTCCTCAATGAGATACATCCCATCTCCGTCGGTCCCGATCCACTTCTGGTTATTACCATCAACGGCCATGGCGGTTATACGAACATTCCGCAGGATAATTCGGTCGAAGGCGGTCGTGTCAGCATTAATCAGCGGCTGTCCGCGCCGCTCCAGCGCTGAGCCCGTTATGATTCGATCAGGAAACAGGTATCGGACCAGGCCACGGTCGGTTCCTACCCAAACTTCGCCCCTGCGATCCTGCACAAGCACATTCACCCGTTCATCCGGTAATGCGCCCGACTCTTCCGCGGCCGTCAGGCGGAAGGAACTATCTACACCACCCTCCGGATCACGAACTACAAGAAGTCCCCGCCCTGACTCCGAGGCATTTTCCAGGGTAATCCAGAGCTGCCCATAGGAATCCGTAAACACCTTGATATAGCGGGCATCCGCGGGCAAACCTGTGGCAATACGATCAAACGTTTCAACGGTGCCATCTGCTATACGGTATCGACCCAGCGTATTGGTTGCACTGCTGCGCGATACAACCCAGACATGGTCTTCCTCCGTGCGGTCGGCAGCCAGACCTGAAATAACCATGAATGCCGATCCTTCCATGAATCCCGGCAGGCCGGTATTCGCGGAATTGTAGCGCGTGAGCTCCTCCCTGCCCGCATCGTACCGGTAAAAACCGCCTCCCCATGAACCGAAGAAATACTGTTCCCCAGACACCGCGGTGGTGAATAAACTGCTGGCATTCAATTGCTGCATGGACGTTGTTGTGGTACTGTTGATATTAACCCAGGTACCATCACGAAACAGATAAAAGCCGGTGTCAAGAAAACCAATATTAAACCGGCCCGGTGTAGGACTCGATGCAATCACCACATCGCCGTTTTCAGCAACGACTGCCTGCTCAAAAAGGTTGTGGGAAGGACCATTCGGGGCATAGAACTCCGGCTCCGTTTCGGGTGTGCTCCAGCGGGCGAATCCCCGGTTGTTTGTGCCCGCAATAAAGGCGCCCTGCGACTGCATTACGGCTGATAAATTAGTGCCTGCACCGGTAGCGGCAAGCGTCTGAACCGTAAAGGTTGCGGTATCGATGCGGACCAGCTGTCGGGAAGTTACCCCCAGCCAGTCAGCGCCTTCAACCGGTTGAACTCCAAGCAGACCTGTACCCTGTGGTGTTGTAAATTCCTGCCAGCCAGCACCGTCGAAGTAAAAATTGAGGTCAGGCGAGGAAGCTACTATCAGACCCTGTGCGGAAGCAATCAGGTTCAGAGCCTGGTTTTGGAAGTGAACTGAGGAAGGGTAGGTAACCCAGGATGCGGCCAGTTTCAGGTCGTCCTGGTCCGGATTGCCAATGGCAACTCCCGCCGAGGTTGCCAGGAATATACCCGCATCCGTTACCGAAACATCACGGGCTGCCAACGGTGAAGGGAAACCGCCAAACCGGGTGTAGGAGTCTACCACTACGTTGGTCTCCCCCGAAAAAAGAACCAGTCCGAAATCGGTGGCCACATACAGCATACCATCGCGGAAGTCCAACCCGTTGATCCGGTTAGATATAAACCGGTCGTTTCGTGAAATATCATTGAAATGCCTGAATCGCGATGTTTCAGGATCAAAAACCGACAGTGTGCCATCGGCATAGCCCAGCCAGACCTTTCCGGCAGCGGCATCTACCGCCATGGCGGTGGCCTCCGACCGGTACTTACCGCTTCCTGTATTGTACACCTCCACACTTCCGTCTGTCTGATGGTACAGGAAGAAGCCCCCGGTTGTCAGCGCAATAATCCGCTGATCGAGCAGGTCCAGGGCCGTTACGTTTTGCTGTGATGTGTACACCTGCCAGGTATCGAACGGCAACGCAGCCGGGTCTTCCTGCGCCGTAGTCACATTAACCAGGAGGCCTGAAAAAAGTAAGCCCAAAAGTAGAGTTTTCATGGGCTAAGTTTACGTAAGCCACAATCGGTTTACAAGTTTGCTGCTATTGGAAGCTTTATGCAAAACAGCTCAGAAAATGCGGGCAACTGAAACCCCGGCGTAGATTCCCGGCTGATCAAGCCGGAGGGCAACATCTGCCCGGAGTATCCCAAATAATCCATTTAAGGAGATTCCCGCTTCATGATGGTACAACACGGGCCCGGGCACGGAACCCATTCCGGCACCTTCACCGGCCATACGATGCGCGCCAAAAATGATCAGGCTCCAGTTTTTTTCAACGGCATAACCAAAATTAATGGCTTCGAAGGGTATGGTTCTGAAATTATGCTCCCAGAACAGGGCAGCACTGGCGTTGCGCATAACCGGAATGGGCTCCTGTGTACGTAACACACCGAAAGGCGTGAAATAAGAGAGTCGGTTGTCCGACCCGAACAGCTGGTGTACGGGTTGATCTCCCAGAAGGAACCCTCCCTCAAGTCGCACATCCAGGGTGTTGCTGAATAGCCGACGGGTATAGAAAGTCTCGAACTGCCAGTCGAGCCGGGCCGATACACGTGTGTAATCCCAGGTACTATGCCAGGCAGACGCACTCTGACGAATAGCGATGGAAGCCGCCTGAGACCCGGTTATTCCGAAAGGAGTTACATCGTCACCGTAGGTCAGCGAAAATTCGGCAAAGCGGTTGATCCCTTCATCGGAAGCAGGATTTTCCCGCTGCACAATCCCGCCCGGAATGGAGTAGCTCGTCGTTCTATCCAGCGAGGTAAACGTTTGCGTGTTGGCTGAAAGGGTCCAGCGGAAGCTGCCATTGCGAAGCCTTCGGGACACAGACAGGTAGCCGGATTCAGCCCGGTGCCAGTCAAAGTAGTCATCCCCACCCAGAAGCATAAATCCTGCAGACATCATTGGATGTATCCGGGATTCCTGGAACAGGTGCCTGGTTTCATAGCTGTAACCGGCTTCCATTCGTAACGGACGCTGACGTGGCCGACCAGAGGGTAACGTTCCGGCCTGCATAGGGATCATGTAGCGGATGCCTCCCCCGTAAGCAAGATCGCCCGGGCCGGTGTAATAGGCAGCGTCTACGGTAATCCGAAACCGGTCATGCAGCCTGCGGGTGTAGTTAACCCCCAGTTGAGCAGCGTCCACGCGATTATAACCCACCCGGGGAGAAAACCCGGTGAGCAAGTCGCCAAGGAATCCGGGCATCCTCGACTCCCGTTCGTTTTCTTCGTCGCGCACAAAGCGGGCAAGAGCGCCGGTAGGTTCAAAGGCCTTATCGAGCGTATCCGTTGAGTCCAGTCCGGCGTAGGCCTCCTGTTCCTGGTCTTCCAGGGGTATTTGCCGGATCAGGCTTCGGGTTGAATCGTAGGTTTCGGGTAAAAATGCAGCATCCAGCAACCGCGCTGTTACCGAGTATAAGGTATCTGGCAAAGGGATGTTGACCTCATAGTTGGTCAGCCGGGATAGCTGATGAAATGCGATGGGTGGAAATTGCAGTCCCGGAAAACCAAACTTGATATTTCCCTGAATACGCACGTCAACCGGCAGCCAGAAATCGCCGCCAAAATTGGAAAACTGCTGCCGATACCACAGGCCAAATTCCTGGATGGGAGGTGGAAACATAACCGCTTCGCCGGGTCGGAGGTCTACTTCCAGCAGGGCATATACACCACCCAGAACGGCAATTTTACCCTCGAATGTGGGTTGCAGCCTTCTTCGGGGACGGACCAGAATATCGTATACCGGCTGCCCGTCCAGCTCCCGGATTCCGTCCAGTTCGAAATAGTAGTAACGCAACGCATCGGGATGGGTAACCCCAATCATATCAAATCCGGATATTTCGATGTCATCGTCATAAAAATTGGGAACCAGGGTAGCCGCTGCAAAATTCTGGTCCACCTCCATGTTGGATGTTTGTTCACGGGCCAGCAAGACCTCACGCGATCCGCGCTCGCGATGCCAGAAAACGCGCGATTCGCTTTCGGTGATGGAAACAATACCCTGATCATTTTCCAGTCGCTGACGGGTGTAAGCCTCTGCAACATACGTTTCCAGTTTATTTCTCCACAGAGGCTTACGACGAATGACCTCGCGCATAATCCGCACAGCCGGATCTTCACCGGTCACAACCACCTCCTCGAGTAGTGCCGTGGTCGGGCTCATGCGGATGTCAAGACGATCCCCGGGTGGTGTATCCAATTCAACGCGCCGGGTTTCGTAGCCGATATAGCGGATAATAAGCGTTGAAGGAAACGGACCGACCGGGAGCACAAAATCGCCATCCGCATTGGTGATGGTTCCCCGATAGGTTCCCTCAATCTGTACGGTTGCCGCAATGAGTGGTTCTCCGGTCACTGCATCTGCAATAGTTCCGGCTACCTCCGTTACGGTATCATCTGCGTAGGATAACGCTGCAGAATCGCCTGCAGACACGGCAAGAGCCGGGTACACCGTCAACAGGGCAGCGATAACGGTCAGGCATGCAGGAAACAACCGGGCGCTCAGTAAAAATCGCATTTGCTAGATTTTTTTGTTTTATTGGGTAGACAGGCAATCAGAAGGTGTACGCTTCCTGCAAATTTTCAGTTACATGCGATTTGCAGACAAGTAAACCACACTTCGTGCGTTAGCCGTTCAATACACCCGCATCATCTATACGTTCTGGTTCGGGTCTTTGCTACCCCACCCCTACCTGCCCCAAAACTTAATTGTACACGATTCATGGATCCGTTAACCCACGGACTGGCTGGAGCGCTTGCAGCACAGGGTCTCACGCGGCACCGTAAGATCAGACCCACCCTCATCACCGGTTTCTTTGCCGCGCTGCTTGCCGATCTTGACACACTCATCCGCAGCAGTGCCGATCCGCTGTTTACCCTGGAAATGCACCGTCAGTTTACCCACTCGCTGGTTTTTATTCCTGTCGGCGCCCTGATTGCCACCCTGCTCATGTTCTGGTTTCAGCGGCAACATCTCAGTATAGCAGAAGTATACATCATCTCCCTGGCCGGTTTTGCCACCAGCGGACTCCTGGATGCCTTCACCAGTTACGGGACCCAGCTACTCTGGCCATTCTCGGATCTGCGAATCGCATGGAACCTCCTGCCCATTATTGACCCCCTCGTAACCGGTGGCCTGCTCTACGCATTCTACCGCCTGTTCCGGAAAGAAAGACACATTATGGGTCCGCCAAAAGGTTCAACCTGGGCTTACATCGGACTCGGGTGGATGGGGCTTCTGATTCTGATTGGCTATGTACAGCACCAGCGCGCCCGAAGCGTTGCCTACGACATAGCGCGGGAACGGGGGCACATCATCGAACAGATGACCGTTAAACCCACCCTGGGAAACCGTGTATTATGGCGGTCAACCTACATCAGCAAGGACACGGTGTACGCCGACGGCATACGCCTGGCATGGATAAGCGACAACATTACATACGATGGCGAACGCTCACCCCTCGTTGATCCGATCCGGTATGCTGTCTACGAGGGCAGTACGATGTACCTCGACATTCAACGTTTTCACCGGCTTTCCAAAGGGTATCTGGTTTATCACCCCGATCAGCCCGATGTGCTTGGCGATGCACGCTATGCCATGCTCCCGACCTCCTTATCACCGCTGTGGGGTATCCGGATTGACGAAAGTGAGCCCGGAGAGCACGCGCAGGTAGAATATTTCCGGGAAGCCGGAGAAGACGTGCGCCGACCCCTGACCCGTATGCTCAGAGGCAGACCAGCGGAAGTGCCATAAAGGTGTAATTTTTTGTGTAACATACCTGAATATCCGCTGGGGCATCAGAACCCTGATATGCGTATTTTAGGTATTCTTGGGCGTTAAAAAATTACCCAAAACGCGTCAAAAATTGTCGTAAGTCATTGATTTTATTGACTCGGTAGTTCAACAGGATAGAACAAGTGCCTCCTAAGCTCTAGATCTGGGTTCGAGTCCCGGCCGGGTCACACTATTTAATAAGCGTCATTTTCCGGGTAATCGTCTGCCCGGGTGTGATTAACCGATAGATGTATACACCGCTTGCCAGCGCCGAAGCATTGAACAGGGCCGTATACTCACCGGCTCCCCTGACGTCATCTACCAGCACTGCAACCCGCTGCCCGGTAATCGAAAACACCTCCAGCCTGACCGCTGATGATTCGTTGATACGATAACGAAGTGTGGTCACCGGATTGAAAGGATTCGGAAAGTTTTGGTCGAGCTGTACCTGCCGGGGCCGGTTATCTTCGTCAGCAACCGATACCAGCGTTGATGCCGTTATAATGATGTCATCGAGACGAAGCATATCACGCGACCCGCTCTCTGCACTCAAGCGTTCGCCGGTATGGTAGTACTTCCATCGCAGCTGCACATACGGCCTGCCCTCAACGGAATCAGGGAGAGCTATTTGCGAAAACTGACGGGAATGTCCGGCAACAGCATTTCGCTGATATTCAATCGGTTCGCCCTGGCTGTCGAGCAGATCCTGCCACACCGCATTCCGGTCGGTTCGAAGCTGAAGGCGAAGGTTGTAGGTTCGGGAATTCGGAATAACGGTGCCCGCCGTAAACGATACCCGGATGTCTTCAACCCCGCGTGTATCTATGGCCGCTACCACAGCCCCCAGATCACGACCCCGACCTGTGTTGATCATGGAGATACCATCGTTACCAAGTCCGTTGATTCGGGTCCGACCAGTGAGCCGGTACGGGAAACCAACCGAACCCAGGTCATTGGCATGATATTCATTATCATCCATCGAATTGTACGGGATGTGATAGGGTACATCTGCGGGATCCTCAAGGCCCGGGTCGCTGCGTTCACTCTGCAGAAAAACCATGGACGGAGGGAAGCGGCCTTCAGGTTCATCCTGGCTCCAGGACGTAAAGCTGAAATCATCTGAGGCAAGTACCATCGGATCCGGGAACCGCGGATCAATCAATTCCACCGTCTCAAATACGGGCTCTGCTGTGAAGGCTGAGCCCGAGGTAATCACCAGCTCCTCGCCGGCCTGATATCCGGCTGAAGTCAGCCAGCCACTCACACGGTAGCCGTCGGCAGGATCCACCTGCAGCCTGACCGGATGATCGGTGAAATACTGTCCGCTCCAGGGGTATACCTCCTCTGAAATGCCGGGATATGAAGCGCGCAACGGAATCCGGTTCACGTAAACCAGGCCTTTTTCCGGCTCGTTGTTCGTCACGGTCAGGGTGAACATCTCGCCGCTGATATCAAAGTTGGCCGACGTGTGTTCCAGGAAAACCGACTGCCGACGGGTAATAAAATTTTGAACTGGCACGATGGATGCCTCCCAGTCGGCTATCGAGGCCGGTCGCTGCCAGCGGTTGATGTGATCAGGGAGTTCAGGGCGATATACCGCGATGAAGGAATCCAGTTCCGCCTGCATGAACCCGGGCTGGAAAACGGTGTTCATGAAATCTGCCACCCGATTAACAAATTCCCGACGGAAATCGGCATTTTCGGAGAACTTTCTGAATTTGAGGGTTGACCAGGGCGGATTTGGCCATGAAGGTCCATCGGGTTCATTCATGACGGTATACATGTTTGTGGTCCAGCTGGTAGCATTGCCAACTCCCCCATCCGTATCATGAATCACCCATCGCCACCTCCCGTCGTGGCCATAGGAAGCATCCGGCTGGTAAGACGATGTCTGCTTTCGCCAGTACCGGATATTGAATCCCGGCCAGTCAACATTGGCGATGAACATCTGATAAATCAGGTAATCGATATAGTTATCGGTATCCATCATGGTGTTCACCTGCTGCCATGCCGTTTCAGAGGTAAAATCGTTGTCGGCCACGAATTGCAATAACTGCTCGTAATGCAGGGACGTACCCGAACGAACCTCCAGGTAGTTTTCCAGAAAATCAATCTGGTCGCGGTCTGCAAAATGCAGGCTCTCCAGAAAATGCTCATCCTGAAACTCACGGATATTGTGAATACCCCAGTATTCGCCGTTCAGATAAAGCAACGCGGGCGACGACTCGGTGTAGGTGAAGTCCGTACCCCGCAGAAGTCGCTGGTTGTAGGCATCCAGAAACAAGGATGCATAAACCTGCTGACCGGAGTTTCTCAGAATAAACCGGCGGTACTCTCCGATACTACGATTTTCCAGAAGAGGCCAGGGGAACCTGTTTTGACTATACTCTGTGCGTGCATAAAATCGCAGGGATTTACGGGCAGCCCTGCGTGTAAAACCGCCGTGAAGCCGAATACCGGCGTCCATGGAGAAGTTCAGCCCACCCTCAGCGTTCAGCATGGTCACATGCGCCGGCCGTTCCCATTCAACGCCTGTCTGAGCGAAGTTGGCGGTTTTGAAATTGGACCCGTCGTAGAGGTCGCCGGGAACATAGATACCAGTTTGGGTACTGAAAAGGTTGACCGAATCGGTAACAACCGAAAATACCGGATACCCATACCGGGGTTCTTCGGCAAAAAAGTAGCTGAGGGTGTATACCGGCGTGACCCGAAGCGTATCAGAAAAAACAGCTGCACGCAGGATTACGGCCTTATGGACATCCGACTCCGGAGGCATGAAGCGATCCAGAAATGAGCTTTCATCCGGGATGGTGGTCCGGATCGACGTGAAGCGGTCAGGCCGGCCGGAAACATCCTCAAGAAGCAAGGCATTTTCGTACTGTGGCGAGCCGGCATCCGGCGTATCCGAGTTGAGCGTATAGCGGATTTGAACAGCGCCTGCGCACCCGAGCGACGGCATCATCGTTACAGATACAGGAGCATCGTACCAGCCGGAGGGATGTGAAATCAACAGAGAACAATCCTGAGCTCGCACAACAACGCTCACAGACAGGAACAGCAACAGAGCAGCAGAAAATCGCATGGACGTAATTTGAAAATGTAGGTGTTACTACCAAGTATCGGATATTACCACACCTGCTGCAAGCATGTGATAAGAATTTAACGATGCAGCATAAATAGCCGGTTTACATTGAACCCGAAACGGAAGCCCCCGTCCAGCGGATTCCCGTTGCGACCAGCCAGTACATAGGCATCATTAAGCGCCTGCGTTGTTGTAAAAAACAGCTGAAAAACATGTCCGCCTGTTTCAATATCCAATCCTAGAGCCACATTATTGCGCACAGCATCACCCAGATCATTTTCAGACCAGATAAACTGGCCGGTCAGTGCGAGTCGACCTGTAATCCGGTACCTGCCCGAAAGCCCTATCCCATAATACCAGCGTGCATCCGACGGGATGGATATTTCAAATCCGGTACGGTTAAATCGAGCCATCATCGGAGTCAGCTGCAAACTCACACTATCGCTGAACTTACGGGAAACAGGGAGCCCTGCATAGTAGGAGGTGCGATCATAGAGTGAAAAGTCGGTAGATCCGAGAAAATTATATTCCGATGAATTCAGGCCTGTGGAGGCTGTAAACGCAACACTGACCGGCATGGATCCATCTTCCATCTGCCGGAGAAAACGGTAACGCACTCCGGCATCGAAAACTTTATCCAACCCCGACCGACCCACAAAGACCGAAAAGTCGTCTGCAATCCCATATTCAAGGCTGAATCGTATCACCGCACCATTATCAATACCATAAAAGTTCCGCCATCCATTTTCAAGCTCGCCAAAAGAGTGCATAATGGCATAATGCATTTCGCCACGTGACAACATTTCAGTTGTAAGCAGGTTGATTGAGCGCGGCGCCATAAAGGTCAGCTCAACCGGGCGGTCCTGTACCACCATACGCCGTTCAAGCTGTGCCCGTACCGGTAAAACCAGTCCGAGTGTGAGCACGGCAAAAATCACGGCTTTTCCAAAAGACTTATTCATCATATTGTTCCATTTCAATTCGGATGCGTACCCGCTGAATATCGCTGAGTTCGTAAAAAACCACCCGCGGCCGGTCAATATTATGGTCTTCAAGTGCTACTTCAAACGAAGTTTCCAGCACCAGGCCGGTACCGTCACCGGTAAACTGTACCGTTCCCTCTACCTGCCTGTCACGGGAAATACCGTGGATGGTGAATACACCGGTTGCGGTTACCGGTCGGGGCTGCAGGAGCGTATCGACCGCAGGCTCATTAAACTGAAATGTTCCGGTAAATTCGGCGAACGGAAAGTTGCGGGTATTCAGATAGCTGTCGCGCATATGGCGGTTTCGCAACGCTATTCCGGTATCCAGCGTGGTCAGATCGAGATAAAAATCAACCATACCGGTCTGCAGATCAATCAATCCGGCGAGGTTGTTACTAACCCCGGTGAAGGTGAGGGCGGGTGCACGCGACTCAAACTCCGCGAATCCGGTTTCGCCGAAGTACTTCTGCGCTTGCAGCGGGGCATACGCTGAGCTAAGCAGTAACAGTATGAGCGGTGCAATACGCCTCATTTCTGTATGGTCACCACATTATTATTGCGGGTAACGGAAAATTCGGTCAGATCGCGTGTAGCAGGACCCTGAACTACTTCACCACGGTTATTGAAACGCGAACCGTGGCAGGTACAGGTGAATAGCTGATTGGAATAATTCCACTGTCGGTCACATCCGGAGTGGGTACACACACTGGTAAAGGCCCTGAACGTACCTTCCACGTTGACAACCAGCGTTTGTGCGGCTGCGATGAGCGCCCATGCCCCGCTGGTTGCGAGGGAAGAGGTATCATCTTTGGTTAAATCGATGGTGATTGTGTTGCCACTGATACTGATACCGGTATCCTGCGAGGGAGGTTCTTCCGGTTCTGGACCCATTATATTTTCTGCATCCTCCGAACCGCACCCTGGCAGTGTGATACCCAGTGCGGCAAACAGAGCGACGGAACCCGCGGTTTTCAGGAAGGCCTTACGGCTGATATCAGCGGCATTTGAATCGCTTCGCAGCGCGGTAGTGTCTTGTGTTTTCATCGGCTTCACGGTTTAATTGGCACCTGCAGCAGGTACGGTTACGGGTACAGTTGTGCTTGTTTATACACAACTAAGAAGCCAAATGACCAATTACTTCGTTCCGCTGCGAAGCTTGTCCAGCATATCGCTGCATATTTGCGCTTCGTCCTCGGACAGACCCGCGGCTATGGCATCCATTTCCTGACTGCGCCGGTCGATTGCGTTGAGTGCATCCAGACCTTTTTGTGTGATGGTAATGTCTACCCGCCTGCGATCGGATGTGCAGTTACGGCGGGAAACGAATCCGTCCCTGACCATGCGATCAATAAGCCGGGTCACATCTGAGTTTTTATCCAGCATCCGCTCCTTTACCATGGTATTGGTAGAAGGTCGGGGATGCTGCCCCCGCAAGATTCTCAGGATATTGAATTGCTGCATGGTCAGGTTTTCAGCCTTGAGTATTTCCTGGGTGCTGGAGCTCAATACATTATAGGTATAAAAAAGGTTGATGAGCAGCTTCTGATGCACATTACGGAAGGTGTATTGTTGGATTTCGTCCTCGAGTCGCATGGATGTATGACGATGTATGCTGGTTGTCACGCCTGACGGTAACGGGGTACTGCCTTACGTGTAATAAAAACAATATAGCTATTTTATTGTTTAAACAAATATACATGTGTTGAGGGTTCCCGCTGGGTGCGAACTGGAACCGGTGAGGGTGCCGGAGTCCCCGTTGGGTGTGAATTAGAACCGGTGGGCGCGCCGGGGGATTCCGGAATGCAGGCAAAAAAAATGCCGGGCGTGGTTAACGCCCGGCACAACGGATACAACTACACAATACCCACAATCAGAAGATTGTAAATTTGTTATAGCTATGCTTTAATTATACGATTTTTCAGCAGATTGACAAATCTTTAATACAATTACTTTCGCAAGTCCTTTATCGCAACAAGGAAATCCACGACTCAGCCCCATGCTCGTCCATAACTTCACGTTGCAGAAGTTCTGCCATCTCGCGATCTGCAACACGTCCCAGGCGTACCCTGAACCAGACATCGCCCGTTTCTTCATCGCCATACTGAACGGTGTACGCATTGGAATAACCCCGCTCCTTCCAGAGCTCAGCCTGACTATCGGCCATTGTTTCCGATCTCCAGGAACCGACCTGAACGGCAAACGCACCATTGGGTTCAAAAACCACTTCCATGACATCCGCTGCCTCTTCTTCTTCGGCTTCGGCTTCGTCTTGCTCGTTTTCCAGACGCACCATAGCCAGGCTGTCTGCACGGGCCTGCTCAAGCTGCATTACGCGTACTCGCTCCAGCGAATCCAATCTTGCCTGTTCCTGTTGCTGCAATTCCTGTTCGGACGGTCCGCATGCCTGAACTACGAGCATCATAGCCACAACGGCAAGGACACGGGTAAAAATTCTGTTCATAAAACTCCCTGTAATTTGTAAAATGTATAACTGCTTATAAGGTAATGATATTGTGGCTTTTAAATAAAATAGCAATTTAATGCCATTTTTCATGAACTTAGCAAAAAACCAACCACCCGCAAACTCTCTGACTAACGTACTATGACTTTTTTAATACACGCCTTCGACCACACCGATGCAGAAGCTCTGAACCGGCGCATGGGTGCCAGAGACCAGCACCTCGCTGCTGCCCGTTCCATGCATGAAAACGGTTCTCTCCTGATTGCCGGCGCGATGCTCAGTCCTGATAATACAATGATGGGATCCGTGGTAATTGTTGAGATGGAATCGCTCGAAGAGGTGGAAAACTGGCTGAAATCTGAGGTTTACATCACGGAGAATGTCTGGGATAAAGTGGGTGTATACCCGTTAAAGCTGGCTTTTCGATGAGATTATAGATAATTCTAATAGCCGACGTGAAATTTAATTTGGCATAACCCTTTGTAAAACTGTATATTACTCATGCGCTCAAGTAGCGTCTCTCTTGATGAATAGTTAAAGGCGGTCCATCTGATACATGGGTCGCCTTATTTTTTTGTCTGAAATCCCGACCTTGAACAGGAGCAATGTTCAGCTTTTTTGTCAGCTCCCGGGTTCCCGGAGGAACCGGCAGACAAACCGGTCCCGGTCTGTGGATTGAACAGGCACCATGGGGGCATCAAGAACATCGGTCAATGTATGTTGTTAAATCTTTTCTTTGGCTTTTCAGGCTGCAACTTGCCCTTATTCTGGACGTAACAACTGGATTGGCGATACATTTTGATACAATTCGTATGCTTATCAGACAGTATATTGTACCATTCAACGCATTTATGGCATAGGGTAATCCAAACCAAATCGCATTTATGAGCAGTTTTACCATACAAAGTCGCACAAGCGGCAGCATCCATATTCTCGAACTGAACGGAGAACTGGACGCACATACCGCCTCGCACCTGGAAGATTCGCTTAAATCCCTGATTGAAGAGAAGCAATTCAATATCGTGGTAAACTTTTCACGGCTTGATTACATTTCCAGCGCAGGGCTGGGGGTTTTCATGGCGTACATTGAAGACGTACGCTCACTTGGCGGCGACATCAAACTCAGTAACATGAGCGACAAAGTCTATAATGTTTTTGACTTACTGGGTTTTCCCACTCTCTACGATATTCTGCACACTGAAGAAGAGGCCATCGTTAAATTCACCATCTGATTCGTTCCGGCGTGGTTACCAAATCCAAATACAGCATCACAGTAAGCGCATCTACGGCTCAAATAGCCGATGTCCGCGATTTTGTGGCCCGCCATGCCGCTGCGTACGGGTTCAGTGATGAGGATGTACATGACATCCGCCTCGCCGTTGATGAAGCCTATACCAACGTAATCAAACATGCCTACAATTTTGACGCATCCAAAAAGGTAAAAGTCAAAATCAGTACCGGTAACGGCAAATTTACCATATCCCTGTCGGATGAGGGCACCGCATTTGACCCCGCATCCTACGAAAAACCGGATGTTGCTGAACGTGTCATGCTTCGTAAACGCGGCGGCGTAGGCGTGTATCTTATTCAAAAGCTCATGGATGATGTTGAATACCGTAAAGACGGCAAATACAACGAAATATTGATGTCCAAAAAAAGATAGAAGGCCCGCATGTGAGTTCTGACTCCGACCACAACGACGACCGCCATGCCCGATTCGAGCTGCGAACCCTGCTAGACACCAGCCGCATGCTCATCGAGTCGCACGACCTCACCTTCGTTCTCAACAACCTTTTGCTCATCAGTATGGGCAAATTGTTCAGCAGCAAAGGCACCATCCTGCTGTATGATCCCACCCGGAAACAATATCAGATTGCCCGGAATAAAGGTCGTACCGGACTGAACGACGGACAGTATCTATCGCTGAATCTGAGCGAACAACTTCGCAGCAAAAGCATCATCCACTGCGACAAAGACAACGACGGCAGCCTTCCGGAACCATTTTCCGGCAGTACGATGTGCGCTATGTTCAACATGCAAACCAGTACCAGACACATCGGTTATCTGTGCATGGGCGGGAAAGCCAACAGACAACCCTTTGCGGAGCACGAACTTAATTTCATTGAAAATCTGGTCAATATCTCAGCGGTTGCCATCGCCAACTCACAGCTGGTCAGTGAACTTCGCAGCACCAATCTGCAACTGGATCGTCGTGTACAGGAAATGCATACCCTGTTCGACCTGAGCAAGGAATTCAACGCCAATGTTGACCTTGAACCCATTCTGAAAATCTTCAAATTTGCCCTGCTGGGGCAGATGTTCATCCGCTCTTTCTTTTTCATCTACGACCGTAAAGATGCCGATCCGCAGGTGGTAGTTCAAAACGGGATAAAAGGCCATTTCAGTACCGATGATGTGCGCCAGCTGCTGAACGTGCGACAGGATGTTACCCGAACCAGCGATTCATTGCGTCAACGCTTTCCCTTGCTGGAAGACAACGGCATAGAAGCCCTGATCCGGCTTCGGCTGCAGGATGAAACGGCCCTGATGGGTGTTGGCAAACGGGCTACCAACGAGAGTTACAGCGAGGGGGATTTCAACTTCCTGCAGTCGCTCGGCAACCTGGCCCTGCTCTCCGTGCAGAAAACCTACCTGCTCAAGGAACGCATCGAAAACGAACGCCTGGAAGAGGAGCTCTCCATAGCCCGGACCATACAGCGAAAGTTGCTGCCAGACCCTATTCCGTCGATTCCGGGTCTGCAGATTGCGGCAACCAATGTATCCAGTTATCAGGTTGGAGGCGATTATTTCGATGTACTCACCCGGGATAGCGGCACCTATATTGCCATAGCAGACGTCACCGGCAAAGGAATACCCGCATCCCTGCTGATGGCCAATCTTCAGGCGATGTTGCACGTGCTCACGCCAACGTCGGAATCACTCAGCGATGCTACCTCCCGCATCAACGATATCATTTACAAGAATACCCCCAGCGATAAATTCATCAGTTTCTTCTGGAGCCGGTATAGCCACGAAACCCGGACACTCACCTACACCAACGCCGGCCACAATCCGCCCCTGCTGCTACGGTCGGGCTCGGGTGAAGCGGATTTACTTGCCGAAGGCGGCGTACTCCTTGGAGCCATGCCCTCCATGATACCGTACAAGTCTGCCGATGTTACCCTTCAAAAGGGTGATATTGTGGTAATGTATACCGATGGTGTTACCGAAGCCCTCGATGAAACCGAGGAAGAGTATGGCGAGGAGCGCCTTCAGAAATGCCTGCTGTGCAATGCCTCATTAAGTGCCCGGGATATTCTCAACGCAATTCTGGAAGATGTAAAGCTATTTACCGGCAACCGTTATAGCGACGATATCACCATTGTTGTACTGAAGAAAAATTAACCCCCGGCGCCGGCTACTCAGTATCGGTCTCCGGGTTGAGTAAGGACTCGGCGCGTTGGGAAAGGAAGGATGAGAGGCTGAGTGTCCATCGGGATGGCGATTCCTGCTGCTCCGATGCAAGATTCACAATGGTATCATACATACGATACCGGCTCATGATGTCCCGGACGTAGTTGGAGGTTTCAATACCACGTGCAAATCCATGACGGGCGTGCATATAGAACTGTCGGTTCATGAGCTTGAGCAGTCCATCTTCTACATTCTCCCACTGGTTGGGATCACGGTTACGGTCGATGGCAATGCGACGGGCATCGGCTACGTGACCCATACCGGCATTGTAGGTAGCCAGGGCCAGCGAAATCTGATTGATGGAATCCAGGTAGCTGTAATGATCAAGATGCTGCTTGATGATACGGATTCCCTCCCGGACGTTGGCCTCCTCGTCAAACAGCTCTTCTTCGGTAAGCGGAGAAAACCGTGGGATAACCTGCATGAGTCCTACAGCGCCGGCCCAGCTTACGGCGTTGGGGTCAAACTGCGACTCCTGGGCCATGATTGCGACAACCAGCTTCCAGTCAACGCCCATCTCCTCGGCTATGGGTCGTACCAGACCATCATACGGAGAGAGCAGGCCGGAGTACGGGGTAACCGGAGACTGGGCCCGAAAGCGATGTATCATGCGTTCGTTTTCAAAGTAACGCTCACGCAAAATATTCAGCAGGGTTGATCGGCGGGGCTGCTGGTCGGGTTCACTGAAACGGAAGTGGGATGTGATAAAGGCGTCAGCGGCCTGTTTGAGTGCAGGGGCGTTGCTGCGTATTCCCCAGGAAACCAGATCGCGGGCGGCCAGACGCGGACCTTCCTGAACGCCTTGAATGTATACCATACTGGCACGCAGCAGGTTATCATCGGCGATGGTAGCCTGAATCTGCCCTTCGGCAACAGCCAGGATCAGAGCTTCGGTGTCAAGGGTTTCGGGAACGGTTTCAATGGCTACATCAATCCCGCGCTGCTGCAGTCCCAGCAGGGTTTCGTAATAGGAACTCTCCCGGCGAACGGTGACGGTGATGCCGGCAAGGGAGTCGAGCGAGGTAATTTCCCGTTCCATAAGTGCAGGCAGTACCACAACCTGATCAACTACATTGTACGGCTCGGTAAATTCGATGTAGCGTACACGGTCGGGCGTAATGACGTAGTTTTGTGCTATAACGTCAGCTTCTCCGCGGTTGAGAAGATCGATGGGGTCATCATCGCCCGAAGGGATAACCACTTCTACCCGCAATCCATGTTCGGAGGCAAACTCGGAAAAGAATTCAAACTCGAATCCGCGCTCCAGACCGTGGTGCAGGAAGTAGGAGACCGAACTGTAACGGGTGGCAAGGCGTATGGTACCGCGGTTTTTTATTGCATCGAGGTCGAAATCGACAGGTGCTTCATACCGGTCAGCCTGATCGGCGATGTAGCCGGGGGTATAAAAAGCTCCCCTTATGGCAAAAAAACCGGCTACCAACACTACGGCTGCGGACAGGGCAGCGATTATGTAGCGATTACGTATCATGCAAGGATATTTTGGTGAGCGGGGCGAGAGAATGGTCGGTTAACCCCTGTTGACACCTGACATAAAGATGCTATCAGGTAGACTTTATCTTATTTTTTCCTCTCTTTTCAGAACTGCCCGTTCCGTATTGCGGCAGTTTTGGTCACTTTGTTACGCAGGTAACTGCGTATATACATGATTTTATTATTGTTGCTAAAACGTATTAGTGAAAATATACTATTTTTTAACGGTTTGTGTCCCTTTTCAAAGGTTAAGGTTTCTTCACTTGTGTAAATTCAGGGGCCCGATTCGGGCTTCAAAGGGGTTGGCAGCGCTTTTTTTGCTGCTGTTTGTAAACGTAGATTTTACAATTGCGCAGCTTGGCGGACATGTTTTTGACGCTCAAACCGGAAAACCGGTGCAGGACGCCCATATCGTTATTATAACCGGGCAGTCGGGTGCGGGGTCCGTTGCCGGGAATCCCGGTACGGCAACACGGGCTAACGGTCGGTTTTTCCTTGAATGGACTTCCTTTCCGGTGGACGTCCGGATTTCGGCGCTGGGTTATGAATCCCAGACCCGGCGGGTTGCCGAGTCCACAATGTTGCTTCATGTAACGCTGACACCGGTTGTGTATGAGTTCGATGGAGTTACCATTGACAACCGTCGACTCAGCGCAGGGTTGGATGGCAAGAGTCCTGCCATGGTTACTTCGATACAGCCGGCCGTTGCCTTGGGCAGCGGTAATACCAGTGGGGTGGACGTTCTGCGCAGCGAACGAGGTGTGTATGTACAGCAGACCTCGCCCGGACAAGGAAGTGTTTACATCCGGGGTCGGGCCGGACGGGACGTTTTGTACCTGTTCAACGGGTTACGGATGAATCCGGCCTTTGTGCGTTCCGGACAGAATCAATATTTCGGGGTCATCGACCCGTTTTCCACTCAGGAGATGCGGGTATTCCGCGGACCGGTTTCCGTGTATTTTGGCAGCGATGCCCTGTCGGGCGGACTGGATATAACGCCGGTCGTTCCTTCGTTTACGCAGGACGGTGCGTGGTCCGGCGGAGTTATTACCCAGATTAACGAGGGCGCCACCGGTGAACGTACGTTACACTCCCATACCAGCTATACATCCCCGAGGCTCACCTGGTATCTGGGCGGTACGGTTCGGAAGTTCAGCTACTATCAGATGAGCCGGAAATCGGATGCGGCGCTCTGGTTTCCATACGACAACCGGATTGATGAAGCCGGGTACGACTATCTGGCTTATACCGGCAGTCTGCGGTATCGGCTGGGTGCGTACAGTAAACTGACTCTGGTCAGCTTCACCGGGGCTATTCCGGATGCTCCGCGTCTTGACCGCATGATTATGGGTTTTAGTCGTGAGATTATCCCCGACCGTGCTGCACCGGATGCGGCCTATGATTCAAATACGGCCCCGCTTCTGTTCGCCGCCCATAGCATTAACCTGACCTCATCGCTCCCTTACCGCTTTTTATCGGTTCTGGGCATCACCGCCGCATATCATCGCCTGATGGATCATCGAAAGACGATTCCTTTTGGTACACCTCCCGATTTCAATACCAATCGAGCCACCTTCACCCGATCAGATGTCACTGATTTCGACAAAAACACCAGTGACCAGCTGCTGGTTTCGGTGGATGGATCAGCCACACCGCGGACCCATACATTAGTGCGATTCGGCGCCGATGCCAGTTACGACCGGATAAGCAGCAGTCGTTATCGTACCAATTCCACGGTGTCTGGCGGGCGAGTCTACCGGCTTCCTCGCTATCCGGACGGCTCCACGTATGCACAAGGAGGCGTTTTTGCCCATGTCAACCAGCGGATCAGGCCCTCACTGTGGATGGAAGGCGGGCTTCGGTACTCCGTTATCCGGGCGAATCTGGCACTGGAAGGGGAAGATTCGGAGCGTGGATTCGACCGGTTCAGCCAGCCCTATTCATCCTGGAACGGGTCATTGGGTGCTTCCTGGTCGGTTTCGGAGTCTTTGCAGTTTGTGGCAAATCTCTCTACGGGATTTCGGGCTCCCAACGTAGCCGATTTATCGGAGCTGGGTGAGCGAAGATCGCGGTTCCTGCAGATTCCGAACCCATCGCTTCGTCCAGAACGGACCGTAAATATGGATTTTGGGGTCCGATGGTCCTCTGACCGTGCAAACGGTGAGCTTACGCTTTACCGCATCCGTTATGCCGACAAAATTGAGAGTGTGCCTACGGGATCCGTGGTAGTAAATAGCAGCGGAGAAGAGCTGCTGATTGTCACTCAACGAAATGAACAGTCAATGTTGCTGTACGGAGTTGAAAGCAATGCCGAATTCCGATTTTACAGGGATTTTGCAGCAGGACTCACGCTTAACTACACCTTTGGGGAACTACACGATGGTATGGGAAGCAGCACCCCGGTAGACCGTATTCCACCGATTAACGGTAAGGTGTACCTGGGTTATCATCCCGGTGAAACGTTTCAGATTCTTTTTCAGTCGCGCTATGCGCTGCGACACACCCGTTTGTCTGAGGCGGAAAAACAGGATTTCAGGGTTTCACAGGCAGGAACCGATGGATTTGGGGTTCTGCAGCTGATCAGCAGCTGGAAACTGAGTGAACAGAGCGAGGTGCGTCTTTTCGCGGACAATTTGCTGGATACTGCTTACCGGGAGCACGCCAGCAGCCTGGATGGTCCGGGCAGGAATCTTACCCTGCGTTATTCCTACACATTCTGAGGGAAGAGCACACAGGTCTGCGCCGGAACGAACTGTTGAAAACGGTATTAAGCCGCTGCCTTAGCCCGGCGCTGACCGGGTCGTGGATGGAACCTGAACATGAACTCAGCCTTCGGGGGATTATTCAGCCTCCAGTTTCCTCCGCCGTGCCCACCAGGTGGTAAATACCCCGGTCATGATGATTACCATGGCTATCATGGAACCCACCACCGGGATTTCATCAAATATCAAATACGCCAGAATAGTGGCAAAAACGGGTTCAGCCAGAATCAACGTAGAAAGCAGCGTTGCGGATATGAATTTCACGGCATAATTCATCGATCCGTGTCCCATAATGGACGCCCCGATAGCCAGGCCCAGTCCGGAGAGTACGGTAGGCAGCGGCTGCACCCACCAGCTCACCCCCAGGGCGGCGGCAATAAGCACACTGCCCAGCGCTGTGAATCCATAAACTGAAAAAACATAGTCCAGCCAGCCGGAGTTTTTGCGGATTTTCTGGCTGATAAGGATGTAGAACACAAACAGGAAAGCGGCGGCCAGGGCCATCACATTCCCCAGCAATGGGTTGGCAAAGGTCTCATTCGGACCGGAATCGGTGATTCCAAGCACAATAGACCCGGAAAAAGCAACCACAACCCCCACCCAGCTGGCTATCGGGAATTTCTTTTTCAGCCAGACCGACTCTACGATAATCAGCATAATCGGATGGATGGTTACCAGAACGGACGCCGAGGCTACGGAGGTGAAGAATAAAGATCCTATCCACAGCATGAGATGGGCGGACAGAAAAAAACCTGCCAGAGCGCTCCATCCCACTTCGGCACGGGTCAGTACCCTGCGGGCAACGGGCTCACGGTTCCAGGCCGCTTTAATCCGGACCCACAACCAGAAGGGAAGCAGCAGGAGGAAGGCGCTGACCGTGCGGATGGTAGTAATGGCAACCGGGTTGGCTTCCGCACCGGCACCGCGAACCATGAGGGGCGCAAAGGCGAACATCGCCAGGCCTGCAGCCAGGATGACGTAGGTACGAACGGGTATCTGATTGTGTGACAAAATAGTGTCCGGTGCTGAGGATTACCGGATTCGGTCGATGGATTTGACCAGCTTTTCATCGGCCAGTACCGCACGTCTGGCCAGGAACTGCAGCACCAGTGCGATACCCAGGAGCCCGACAGCCAGTGCCTCGCCCAGTTGAGCCGAACCGATATCGCCGAGGGTGAAGAATACGGCCACGCCGACACCAACGGATATTACCTGAAAAATCATGGCTTTGTTTATCCATCGTGCCTGGTCGGGACGGTCGGCAAATTTTAGGATACTGAACACGGTGAGGGCCGCTGAAAAAACGGTTGCAGCAACATACGCGCTCAAAATCCAGGCGGCCGGATCTTCCAGGAGCCGGTCGCGCAGCGGGGTCAGAAATGTGGCGGCCGTTAACAGGGCAGCCAGAAGCAGGTAAAGCGATTGAATTCGTTGTATCACAGTTAAATTGGATGTCGTTTATGCGTTGGCCGGGATGGTTGGCAGGGTGAATTCCGGAGCGTCAAAGATACGAAAAAGCGGTAACTTAGCAGATTGTCTGAAAGAAACTGAAGGGGTTCGGTTGCCGAAGATGGCGTGTCTGTTGCAACTCCCCTGCAGAGCGACTGCCCGGAAGTCCCTTTATGCATTCTTAATCCTCCTGTTAAATAGTGCCTGCATCGAATAAAGTTATTGAGTTTCTGCTGCTGGGTGTAGCCTTTGTGTGGGCGCTGAACTTCTCGGTCTCCAAGATGAGTCTTCAGGAGATCGACCCCATGAGCTTCAACGCCATGCGATTTTTCCTGGCCACCCTGCTGATGTGGGGATTTACCTTGCGCAGCGGCCGATGGATTCCTCTGCGACCGGGCGACTGGTCGAGGTTGATTGTTCTGGGACTCCTGGGTAATCTGGTGTATCAGCTGCTTTTTATTTTCGGGCTGAATCGCACATTTTCAGCAAACTCGGCGGTAATGCTGGGAACCATCCCCATCTGGGTGGCGGTCTTATCGCACCTGAGCGGTGCAGAGAAAATGAGCCGGTTCAAGGCGGTGGGGGTGGCACTGGCCTTTACCGGTGTGTTGCTGATCCTGCTGGGCAAGCCGGAGCGGATCAGTCTGAGCAGCGAGACCTTCACCGGCGATTTACTTACGCTGGCCGCAGCCTTCGTGTTCGGCTCCTACACCGTAATGTCAAAAGGGTTCCTGAATTACTATCCGCCCATACAGCTCACCACCATGTCTATGACGGTAGGCGGAACATCCCTGGTGCTGGTGGGTTTACCCTGGGTACTTGAACTGGACTTCACACAAATCAGTGCGCTGGCATTGGGTGGTGTGCTGTACAACGGGCTGCTTTCCGTAGGCGTGTCCTACATAATCTGGAACTACGGCCTGCGGCAGGTAGGAGCCGTTCGCACGGCGACCTACCAGAACCTGGTTCCGGTCCTCGGACTTATTCTGGGGTTTTTAATTCTGGGCGAGCAACTTACCCTGGTGCAATATGCCGGCTCAGCTGTAGTTATTGCCGGCATCGTCATAGCGCGGCGTAAATAGTCAAAACAGGGTAAGATTAATGAAAAGTAGCCAAATATTGCGTACTATTGGCCGTTAACGATACAACCATATCCGTTCTTTCGATGAATGTACACAAACCTTCCTTCCTGATTATTCTGGCCGTCCTCGGACTTGTATTTACGCAGAGTGTTCAGGCTCAGATCAATCGTCCCGGCACAAACACACCGCAGCAGGGCCAGCAACGCACCCAGCCCGGACAGCAGGGCGAGTTTGATCCCACCATGCAGCCTATGTTTCCGCTCAATCAGCCTGCGTTGGTAGAGCGTGTGAATCCGGAAAGCTATGCCGTCGGACCCGGCGATGAGTTTCTGATCAACATCATAGCCACCCGTCCGATGGCACTGACCCTGAAGGTAGGTCCGGCCGGCGATCTTCTGATCCCGGGATTCGGCTCCGTTGACACCAACGGCCTGATGCTCAGCGAAGTTCAGGAGCAGGCCGAAGCCGTCGTACGGCAGCAAGTGCGAGACGGAGTGGTTCATGTGAGCCTGATCGGTCTGCGTCGATTCAAGGTATTTGTGTATGGAGCCGTTGTGCAGCCCGGCTATTATGACGTCTTTGCCATCGACCGGCTTCAGGATGTCATCGAAGAAGCACAGTTACGGCAGCTGGCCCTGAGTTTTGACATACAGATTACCCGTGAAAACGGTGAGGTTATCAACGCAGACCTGATGTCGTACCGCTTTGGAGGAAGCACGGAAAACAATCCGGTCATGCAGATGGGCGACCGCGTCTACGTACCCTTCGGCACCTTCGATGAAAATGCGGTACTCCTTTCCGGGGCTATCAACACCTTCGGTTACCGGATTATCCGCGAAAACGAAACCCTCGGAGAGCTGTTCAACCGAACCATTGAAATCCGCGGTCAGGCCGATCTCGAAAATGTATTCATCACACGGTTGCAACCTGACGGAACCCAGCGGCTGATCAACATCAATATCACCGAGTTTGATCAGTTTGTACTGCAGCCGCGCGACCAGATTCAGTTTCTTGCCGAGAAGCAGGTTGCAGTGCACGGCTATGTGGGAGCTCCGGGCAGTTTCAGCTACATCCCCGGTTACACAGCCGGAGAATACATCACCCTGGCCGGTGGATTGCTGCCGGTGGGAACCCTACGCAACCTGAAAGTAACCCGGGAAGATGGCACGGTGCTTTACGGGGAATCGGTTCGCATAGAACGAGGCGATGTCATTGAAGTGCGTCAGTCGTTGCGGGGCTTTCTTGTGGGCGATACCAGCGTGCTTGCCATCGTCACGTCCACAGCATCTATCGTACTGTCGGCCTACGCTATTTTACGCAACTAACACCCGAACAACGCATAACCTGCTCACCCGACTCTCGTCACCCCGGCAGCTTTTTCTGAACTGAGATAGCAAAACGGGCCGAATGATGCATGAAACTTCTATTTCTTTCGCAATACTATCCCCCTGAAACCGGTGCAGGCGCCACGCGAGCCAGTACACTGCGGAAGTATTTTGTAGAGCGCGGATGGACGGTTGATGTATTATGCGAGCTGCCCAATTATCCATCCAGTATCATTGAAGAAGAATTCCGCGGGCGTTGGTCGCACGAAACCACCGACAAGGGCGGCAAGGTGGTACGGACCTGGGTTATACCCACACGCCGTGAAAACATACTTCAGCAGGTTGCGATGTTTACCTCCTACATGTTCAGCAGCCTGATTTACGGCATGATGCATCCCGGCAGGTACGATGCGGTCTATGCCACCTCTCCACCCATTTTCAGTGCCCTGTCAGGACTGCTTCTGGCCCGGTTGTACGGGGTTCCCTTTTATTTTGAAGTACGCGATTTATGGCCGGATGCGGCCATAGCCACCGGGCAGCTCGAGCACAAAAATCTGAGCTATCGCATCAGCAAGCGCATTGAACGATGGATGTACCGCAAGGCCGACCTGGTCATACCGGTAACGCACCGCTCCGAAGCCCTCATCCGCAAAACCTGTCCTGAAGTACGCACCTTTGTGGCCTACAACGGGGTGGACACCGCGGTTTTCAATCGCACCGGAGCCGGAGAGATCCCGGCATCGGAACCCTGGCAGGAACGCAAATTCCGGGTGGGTTATGTCGGCACGATCGGTGTTATCCATGACATGGATACGGTAATCCGGGCTGCCAAACTCCTGGAAGACGATCCGGACATCGGCATCGTGCTGGTGGGCGAGGGCAGTCAGTCCAACCAGTTGCGCCGGATTATTCAGGATTTGAGCCCGAATAACGTGTACTGGCTTGGCAACCGGCCCCACGACTGCATCCCGGCCTATCTGAGCCAGCTGGATGTAGGACTGAACCCCGTTAATGACACCCCGGTGTTTGAGAGCATTTTAACCGTGAAATTTTTTGAATACCTGGCCTGCGGCGTACCTGTAATCAACTGTGCGAGGGGTATTATCCGCGAGGTTGGGGATGCCAGTCAGGCGGCCCTGACCGTAGAGCCCGGCAATCCGGAAGCCCTGGCGGCGGCCATCCGGCAATTAAAACATGATGCAGCCCTGCGCGCGCGCCTGTCAGCCAATGCCCGACCCTTTGTTGAGAAACACTTCGACCGGAAAATGTGGGCCCGGCGACTGGCCGAGGCTCTGGAGGAAAATCAAACGGCTTCGGACCTGAATCCGGATTCGGAGGCCCGGACTACACCCTCTCCGACGAACACGATGTATAAATGGTAACCGAATTATGGAAAACAACGAATCAAAACACGATATAAATCTACTGGACGCCCTGATTGTGCTGGCCCGGTATAAAACCATGGTTTTCACCATTGTGTTCTCAATCACGCTGGTATCATTGGGCGTGAGTCTGATCTGGCCCCAATCGTTCAGGTCCACCGCCGTGATACTGCCGCCTGTGCAGCAGCAAAGCCTCAGCGGGCTTGCCGGCATGCTGGGTGGCGCCCTGCCCATCAGCCTGGGCGGATCCCCCCAGATTAGTCCGGAGGTCATCCTGACCATCCTGAACAGCCGGTCGTTGCGTGTTGAGATTGTAGAGGAGTTTGATCTGGCCGAGGCGTATGGAACCGACATCATGGAAGAGATTCTGATGCGGCTGAATGAAGCCATCACAGTGGAGGAGAGTCGGGAGGGCGGTTTTGGATTCAACCCGATTATAGCCCTGCGGATATCCGTGACCGATGAAGATCCGGTAAAGGCCCAGCAGGTAGCGGAATTTATCGTCAGCCGGGTTGACGAGACGGTCAATAAAATCAACCGCGACAACGCCACTGAGCAGTTTCAAATGCTGGAGAGTCGCTTTGAGCGAAATCTTGCCGAACTGGAACAGGCTGAAAATGCGCTTCGCAGCTTTCAGGAAACCCACGGCATCATTGAAATCGAGGAGCAGGGTAAGGCCCTGATCAACACCATCGCCACACTGCGCGCGGAAATCGTTGAAACCGAAGTAGCTGTTGCAGTGCTCCGTGAAACGGTAAACGCCACCAATCCGGAACTGCTTCGGTTCGAGCGAACCTTGTCTGCCCTGGAGGGACAGTATCAGTCTCTGCTGCAGCGCAGCGAACAGCAGGCAGGCAGTATGCAGGTCTTGCCCGCCATGCAGGACGTACCGGGACTGGCCCTGGAATATTACCGGTTGTTCCGCGAAGTGACCGTACAGGGTCGTATCTACGAAACCCTGTTCCCTCAGTATGATTTTCAAAAGCTGAATCTGGAAAGTGCGCGACGGGGAATTCAGGTACTGGATGCAGCCCATCTGCCCACCTATAAAGATGCTCCGCGAAGGGCCTTCATCGTATTGGGCGGCATGGTGTTCAGTATTTTCCTTTCGTTTCTGATTGTGTTTTACCGAAACATGATGGCCAACGGTGCCAGAACCAACTCCAGACGCTACCAGCAGATCCGGGAATTGCAGGAGCAGCTCGGTTTCGGACGTAAATCCAGTTAATGATGCGTGGTATAACCACACCCGTGTTGCTGCTCGGTGTGATTACCATTGCATCGATGCTCGGCGACATTGTAAACATTGTGGAAGACGGTCTCATCCCGTTTTCACTTTTTCAGATTACCTATCTGGGGGCCATTGGTGTGTTCATCATGCGGTGGTTTGCCGGAGGATTGGGTGATTTCAGGAAGACCGGATTTGAACTGGAGTACGCGCTATTTTTCGGGCTGATATTTTTGTCGCTGCTATGGACGCCCGATGCCGAACGCGGCTTCATGCATGCCTTACGGGTGCTGGTTTTGTCGGGGATATTGTATCTGTTTGTCAACTGGCTTCGCCAACCGCGTGAGGCGGTGTGGATTCTGGGCACCCTTGCCGTTATCAGTGTTTTCCTCGGAGCGCTGGCCATCTACAGCACCATTAACAATCCCCAGGCCATCATTCAGGATGTCCTTACCGACGGAACCCGGAATGCCAGTCGGGCGCGCATCGGCCAGCACGATCCCAATGTGTTTGCCTCCATGTTTTTCCTGCCCATGGCCTTCACGGCAGCGGTGGTTTTCTCAAAAGTCAACCTCGTACTACGGGGAGCGGGGGCCGTGGCGCTGGTCGTCATGTTTGTGGCCGTACTGGTGACGTTTTCGCGAAGCTCCTGGGTTTCCGCCATTGCCATGCTGGTAGTGCTGGCGCTGCTGTACCGTCAGTACCGCCTCTTCACCGGGGGTATCATTGCCGCCATCCTGCTTATCGCTGCCATCCCGGAGTTCCGGTTCATATTCATGAACATTCTGAACCGGTTTATCAGTCTGTTCACCGACGGACTGGACACGTCCAATACCATCCGGGTGATGCTGGCCGACGCGTCGGTAAGTATGTTTTTCGACAGCTGGCTGCTGGGCGTTGGATGGCGTGGTTTCCCGGATGCCCTGCTCAGTTACTACAACCTCCAGCAAACCCATGGTGTTTTTGAGCCGCACAATGTCACCTACCTGGTGTATGCCGAACTCGGACTGATCGGGTTGCTGCTTTTTGGCTTCATCGTGTATAAAATTGCCTACATAGCCTGGCAAAATTTCCGCATGGCCGACACGGTTGAACTGAAAATTGTAACCAGCGCCACGGGGGTCACCTTTCTGGCCTACAGCATTTTCTATCAGTTCCTTGGATCCGGATTTCTGGACAATCAGCTCTGGATTACCACCGGTATTATTCTGGCGATGCACATCTATCTGAGAATGCCGGAACGGACAGCTAACCGGCACGGCGCACCAGGCTGAAAAACCACCATACCATAAACAGGCTGTATACTACCCCTACACCGGAATATAAGATAAGTGCGAGGGTGATGCTTTCCTGCACAATGCCGGTGACCAGGGCCCCGAGACGAAGCAGGAGATACAGGACATCCAGAAAAAACCCCTTTTTCTGCTCGCCCAGCATCAACGGGATGAAATTCAGCGGCGTCATCACAAACACGAGGAAAATAAACGGCGTGAGAATTTGCACAAACTCACCTGTTACGCGGTAGTCCGGTCCCAGAAACCAGGCAAACAGGGTGGGGCTCACAAAAAAGAGGATCACAAACGGCACCACACCCACCCCGCCAAGCAGCAGCAATGTGCTTCGCATAAAGGGGAGTAGCTCCTCACGGGCGGCGTATTTGGCTGCAATCCGTTGACTGAACACCTGATAAGCGGCCTGCGCTACTACCTGAACCGGCGAATACAGCGCCTTGACCGCCATAGCGTAAAATCCGGCAATGGCTTCCGAGAAATAGCTGCTGAACAACAGTACCGGAATATTATTCGATGCAGACGTTGTCAGTGCATGTGGCGCGTTCCAGACCGGGAACTTCCGGTATCGTTTAGCCATGGCCATCATACGACGGGGCGTAACGCCCGCACGGACCGAGGTACCGAGTTTCCATCGCTTCCATGCCAGAAAGGCCATCCCGGCAACATCGCCCAGTGTCTTACCCAAAACCAGGCCGGTTTGATTGAACGCCTGCCATCCGAATCCGGTTTGGAGTCCGGCCACACTGACCGAGCCCAGAATTTTCCCGCGTGCGATGTCGCCATAGGTACGTACCCGGTTATGGCTGAACACCAGTACCATGAACATCGCGTAGGCAAAAACCGAAACGGGAAGCAGGTAAATGAGCCGGCCCAAAGACTCCTGACCCAGCAGGATACGAATGGCCGGTCCGAAGGCCAGGAGCACCGCCAGCAGCAGCACGCTGAATACCGTCACCAGAACCGTTGCCAGGGCCGTAACATTATTGGCCTCGCGCTGGGTGCGGGGAATCAGCGTGGCATATTCGAAACGCAGGGATGCTACCGAGTACAGAATGGTGAACATAGACAGGTAGCTGGCATACAGACCGATTTCATCCGGGGTGTAGAGTCGGGTAAGCACCGGAATAATCAGCACCCCCAGCAGGTGGGCAAACCCCGTCCCGGTCATCATCTTTCCGATATTCCGCAGGAATGAAGACGACGACAACGCGCGTAACCGGTTTTTGAGTTTGTCCAGCATGGCTGAAAAGTTAGGTATAAACTGACTAACTTAGCGCCATAAAACGAAGCCCGCCATGCCTGAACAATCCACCCGACCGCTGATTCTGCTGAGCACGTACTTTCCGTACGGGTCGGGCGAGGTGTTTCTGGAAAATGAACTTTCGGTTCTGGCCGACCATTTCAGCCAGGTTTACCTCCTGCCGATGCTGCCCTACGGTGAACAACGCCCCCTGGATGAGCGAGTCACGCTGTTGAACCCCTCGCCCCCGTCCTGCAGCAAGTCGGCCGATTTTTTACGCGGGTTAACCAGCAGGGGCTTTATCAGTGAATGGAGGAAGTCGCCCGGTTTTCCGCTAAGTTTCGCTCAACTCTATCTGGTTGCCCGTACCCTGGGCATTGCCCGGCGCATTGAACAACGCATCCTGCAGACCGTTGCTGATTATGGCCTCCGTGACGGGATTGTGTATGCCTACTGGATGAGTCAGTCGTGTCTGGGCGGGGTGCATGCTGCCGATAAGCTGGGCTGGCCGCTGGTTTCCAGGGCCCACGGAGGCGATCTGTACACCGAGCGTTACCCCGGCAATTACCTGCCCTGGCAGGAAACGAAAATCCGGGGAACATCGCGCATATTCACTGTTTCGGAGGATGGTTCGCGCTATCTGACAGACCGTTATCCGGATATCGGCAATCGGTTTTCGGTAAGCCGGCTGGGCGTGGCCGACCGTGGAGTTACGCCCCACACTCCGGGTAGCGGGGATGCACTGCATCTGGTGTCCTGCTCTACGGTGCTGTCGCTCAAACGGGTAGATCTGATTTATAAGACAGTGACGGAGCTGGCCCGACGGCATCCGGAGCGCACCATACGATGGACACACTTTGGTGATGGTCCGGGGTTTGCAGCCATTGAAACCGACCGTGCACAGGCAACCCTCGCGCCCCGGAACGTTCATATTAATCTGGCGGGCAGGGCACCCAACGATGCCATCATTCAGTACTACCAGCAGGAACAGGCCGATCTGTTCATCAACTACAGCACTACCGAGGGCGTACCGGTCAGCATCATGGAAGCCTTCAGCTGCGGTATCCCGGCCATTGCGCCGAATGTTGGCGGCATCAGCGAGCTCATTGAACCGCAAACCGGTCTGTTGTTTCATCCGGACGACAGCCCTGAAAAAGTGGCCACCCTGATATCCGGATTATGGACGGAGGGCAAATTACCCTCGATGGGAATCAAGGCCCGCTCGATGTGGGCATCACAATACGACCGTGATGAGAATTACCGGAAGTTTGCCAGGGAGTTGATGGGGATCCGGCGGTAAACAGGGATGGCGTGCTATCCGGCAGGAGGCGGTTGCGGACTGCGCCCTGACGAATATCCGGCTGCGTTACATCGTAACCGTCAGGGTTTCTGCCGGTGCGTTGCCATATGAGCCAGAAGCAGGAACCGCTGATTGCGTTTCAGAACAATACCATTTTCTGGTCAGACCAGCAGCAGCCGATGGGTTTCGCTTCACTCATTCGATCTTCATCGTACACAACGCCCGCCGGCCGGTATGTACCGAGTCAAAGCATACCACCCTGCCGGTACGGTCCCACCGGGGATGGAGGTCGCACCGCCAGTTTTCATGGGGGTTGGCGCGGGTGAACGCTTTCGGGTGACGAAACCGACCCAGTGTTTTCCCCTCGCCCGTGGCTTCATCGAACAGCAACAATGCCGATCGTCGGGAGCGGTCGGGATAGGTATCGGTGATGATGCGGGCAGGTGCCACCGGACTGTACGAAGGGTGCCCGTCGGCGCGGAAGAATCCATCGCCCACACGAGCGGCATCCTCGGACTGGTCGGTGAACAGGTAGTACCCATCCACGCCATCCACCGAACTGTAGGCCAGTACCTGGGTGTCGTTTTTCCATCCGATGTGGGAAACCATGCCTGATGTAGGGAAAATATGCAGGTTTTGTCCCTCCACATCCAGACTGATCATACGCGAGAACCGGTTTCGCAGATCGCCTTTTACCCAGCGGTGCAGAAAGACGAAGCGGCGCGATGAGGGTGAAAACAGGGCATGGCTTACGAAATGGCTGGCCCCGTCCATGGACGGGTCGGGATGGAGAGCTGCGAGGTCTTCAACGGTGAGAAGCTGGCGGACCTGCTGTTTCGACAAGTCCATCATGTACACACCGGATGCGCTGGTTACCGGGCTTTCCAGTCCGGGTTCAGCAACCGGATACGGATAGCCGTACCCGGGCATGTAGCGCTCGGTGCGGGTGAAACTGTAGCCTGCCGCGTAGCGACCATCGGCGCTGACGGAGCCCACCGGCTCGGGAAGATCGGTGCTTTCACCCGTTTCCACATGCAGCATGCGGGCCAGATTCCGCCCCCCCTCGTGGTCGTTATACACGCAGACCGGCTGGTTGCCCACCCACTGCAATTTAGCCCCCTGATGCCAGTTCCAGGCCCGGGTTACCGCCAGTTCGCGGTAGTCTGACCAGTTGTCACCGGTAAAAATTCCGATTCCGGCCTGCTCACCGGCTGCAGGCATGCGCAGCGGAATGTCGTAGCGATGGGCCAGCAGCATGGTATTGTCGGGGGAGAACGGCGTATGGTCGTGAAAGCCAAAAAAGTACCCCTCGCGCACGTTGACCGGATGGATGCTTTGGGTAGGTTTGGCCGGAAGGAGGTCGAAGGCGGCCTGATAGATGTCACGAACCGCCATTTTCAGGGCCGGATTGCCTTTCAGGGTGTTGTAGATGAGTCGTTCCAGCGGATTCATACAGAAAAAAATTTTCAGGTTTTGGAGAATCGGTTCCGGGTGCCGACGTATGCACCACCTTCGGAAGCGATTCGTTCCGGGTGCCGATTTATGGCAGACCTTTGGGAATGTTGCTGAGAATGTAGGCAAGCCGCTGTTTCCAGGTGTGATTTTCTTCCACAAACTTTCTGGCGGCCCGGGTCTTTTCTTCGATTCGATCCTGCGGGGTTTCCAGGAGATGCTGCAGGGCTTTGGCTACACTTTCGGGCTGATCGAGTTCGTAATACCATCCAAAACGACCGTCTTCCAGCTGCATGCGCGACTGAGCGGTGGAGGCGGAGAGTATGGGTCGGCCGCTGGACATATACTCATAAATTTTAATGGGCGAGGTGTACGCTTTTCGGGGGGAGTCGGAATTGATCAGAATATCCAGACCGCTGATAATTTCCGGCATTTCGCTGAAGGGTCGGGCGCCGTGAAACACGATGGATGGCTGATCGGCATAGCGTTCGCGCATGGTTTTCAGATGGGGCCCATCGCCCACAAAGTGCAGTTCCAGCGCTGCTTCACCGGTGAAGTCTGCTTTAGCCTGCAGAAAGCCCCGGGCTACATCGTCCAGTCCGTACCAGGTTTCCATCAGACCGGTGTATCCGGCGCGGACTACCGTACCGAATGGTCGGGCTGCAGCCTGATCCCAGTCAGGGAAGCGACCCGGATCAACGCCGTTGTTCACAATGATGGTCTTATTGGCAATGCGCGGCCCCCAGAGGCTTTCCATTTTATCGGCAACGGGCTTTGAAATAGCCACAATCAGATCGGCGGCCGCCAAAAACCGGCCTTCCAACGGGGCCATCCAGCCCCGGCGCTGGCTTCCGAAGCTGTTGACTTCCACCACCAGCGGTACCGTGCCCAGCGACCGTTTCAACGCCGGCAACCAGTTCTGAAATCCTACTGAATAGCGCATATAGCAGACTTCCGCACCGGTCTCACGAACCAGTCCGGCTACCTTTTGCACCAGCGATTTTCCCCAAAGTATGCGTTTGAAAGCCGAGTTATCTGCCAGCGGTGCCAGGTGCACAGTCCGGTTACGACCGTGCATCAGGTCGATGTCTTCATCCATCACGATGTGAACCTCAACGCCGGATGCGGCCAGCTCTGCGGTTATTCCATATGCGTGGGCTACGTGTCCGCCCACATTGTTGTGCTGGGAGAAGAATCGCGGATAGGGAATCAGGTAGAGGGCTGTTTGCATGGGATGTGGATGGATCAGGATGGTAATGGTGCGGTGAGCGACGGGCCATGGCGGTGCCGGGATCAGGAATCCGGTTCGGTGGCTGGCGCCTCAGCGTTGACCACATGCTGCAGGGATTCACGGAACTGACCGGCTCCCAGGCTGTTCACCCGGACCGCATCCAGGCGCATGAGCATCTGCTGCCATGGGTTATCGCCATCGGTTAGGGCAGCTGAAAACACAAGGGTTTCTCCGTTTCCGACGTGCGTGAAGGCCGATACCAGCTGATCGGTTCGGCCGTGATGACGTGCATGTTCCGGAGTGGGGAGCGTACCGGTAGTTTGGATACCTTGAGCGGCGGACGACCCCCCGTAGAAATGGCCGGCGACCAGCGCTGTGACCCGGTACGACATCGACGTCCATATGGTGCTGCCGCTCCAGAGAGGGTCGCGGAACAGGGATGATGCCCCGGGTTGACTCAATGTCAGCCTCGACCAGGTGATGCGGGTGTGCTCCAGTGCTATGAGCAGCTGATCACGGAAACTGCCGTCGAAATTACCAGCTGCCATGTGGCGGACCACTATCGGGATATCGGTATGGTGGGAGATGACTGATTCTTCGCTGAAAAGCGGCTCACCGGAGGCGATATCGGCATGAAAAATGCGGGTCTGCATTCCGTTTCGGGTTGCCGCTACCAGGCTTGCCCGACCGTTCCGGTTGAAATCGCCGGCCGCGAGCGCCGTTACGGAGTCGGGCAGGGAGAAACTCAGTGACGCGGGCGACAGGCCGTTCGGACTGATGTGTACCGAACCGGTGCGGTGCAATGTGTCATACAGGGCCATAACCAGTTCCGCATCCCCATCCCCATCGAAGTCGCCGGTGGTGAGGGCCGTGACGATGTGGGTTTCAGCGGCGGCCTCGCACGGAAGGTCAGTGCAGCTGTAGTGTAGCCGGAGGTGATCGGTGACGTAGCGCTCCCCGACCAGGGAAAGTGGAGCGTGCGTGTTTTCCAACGGGCTTTCGGGCGACTCATGGAAATGGAGGTGTGTGCCGGGGTCTGAACCGGGTTGAACATCGGCAGGCGCCCCGGAAACCGATCCGGTGGCTGAACGTTGGAACGGCCCGGCAGCGAAGCTCACCAGCTCATCATCGCCATCGGCATTGGTGGAACGACGTTCTGTGGATGCAAGCAGAAAGGTGGCGTCCGGCGTTGCTGGGGAGGCCTCCCAAAGGTCGCCGGTGGCGATAAACTGAACGGGGGCTTCCGTCAGAACGGATCGACCGGCGTGGGTTGCGGAATCTGCTGCACTGGTGGACTCGATGCCATCCGTAACGGTCCCGGACGGTGAAGGCTGCGCCGATGCAGCCGTTGAACCGTTGTCGCCAAACACAAACGCGGCGTCTGTAAGCACATCCGCCCCATCATTGGATGCCCATCCACCCGGATGCATCGTGTGAAATCCGTGCACCATTCCGGCACCATCCGTGCCCGGAGCCGAGAAACTGAGCACCAGGCTGGCGCGATCATGGATCTCCGTGGCCACGGCTTCCCGGTAATACGGACTTGTTTCCACCCCGGCATCGGCGCACTGAGGGAGGTCGGCTACCTCCTGCTCCCACCAGCAGATGGCATCCTCCCGGTACTCGTCGGGGATGTGCTTCCAGTCGTAGAAACTGATACCGTCAAAGCCCATCTCGTACATTTTACGGATGCTGACATGGGTCATGGCGTGGGTTTGCAGATAGTCGGGCTGAAAGGTATCGTAATTCAGTCCGCCGTTGGCTCCGCGAACCGGCACCTCTTCACCCAGGACCAGGATGGCATGAATTTCTTTGTCGGTATCCGGCCCCAGATCCTGCTGCACCTTCTCCCAGATGTAGTTCCAGCCCCGCAGCGAGCCTTCCGGCTGGTTTCCGTGGTTGTACCACTCCCCCCCGTCGGTGAGGTGAGAATTCTCGGAATTAATGATGTAATCGTAGTAGAAAATGGCCAGCACATCGTACGAATCGGCGAATTCGGCATAATTTTGCACGATGGGTTTATGCCGGCGGAACAGTCCGTCGCGCACGGTCCGACCCATAGACGCCCCTTCGGAAAGGTAGAATTTCCGGTTCGGGAAGTTGCGACGTTCCAGATGGTTATACAGCCGGTCGCGGTAGGATTTCATGGGACCGGGCTCCACCAGTGCGGGCGTTCCGCAGCCTTCGGTGTCCAGGTTTTGGGATCGGATGCGGTTATTGATGGCGAAGGGTTCATCCATGATGGCCCAGCCGATGATGCGGGAATGGGTGTATCCGTTGCCGGGGGTATCGATGAGGTTTTGCTCGAAGTCCAGGATATCGTCAATGGCGCGTGCAACCTTGGTGAACTCCTCGTCTGATATGCGACCATCCCGCAGGATGCAGTCGCCCTCGGAGGTGTAATCGGCACTGGTAAACCGGACATTCGGGACGAGGTAGACGTTGGCATCATTCAGATGCATAAGCAGATCTTTATGCCACTGCACACGATAATTGGAGGCGCCTCCGAAGATGAAATTACTGCCCCAGATGAAATTGATAATAGACCCATCCCCGCCCGACATAGCCTGCAGTTCACGGGCTGTGACGGTATGGAGGGAATCGGTGAAGGGGTCGCGGTCGGTGGCGTGCCACATCCCCATGGGATAGGAGAATTGCGCACCCGGGCTGTCTGCCGCGCTCATCGGATTGTTCGCAGCAGGATAGCTCATCTCACCCGACAAAAGGGCGCCTCCGGTTATGGCGGGTGTTAAAAGACCGGAAATATTCACGTTTTGTGAATACGAATCCGCTGTGCCGGGGTGGGACTGCGCCGATAATGCATTGCTGGTTGTGCCAATTAATACACCAAAATGTAGAGTAATAACGAGTAGTTTTTTTATTCGCATTCAGCTATGGGTTTGGATACGTTCGTACGTGGGACCGGGTCAAACGCGACTTCCGCCGCTGAGCAGGTATAAAACCGCCATCCGTACGGCCAGTCCGTTGGTCACCTGATTCAGGATGATAGCCCGGTTGCTGTCGGCCACTTCGCTTTCCAGTTCCACGCCCCGGTTGATCGGTCCCGGGTGCATAACCACAAAATCCGGATAGCGTTGAAGGTGGGTTCGTTTGATCCCGAATCGCTCGTGGTACTCCCGCAGGCTGGGGAAGAGGCCTTGTTCCTGGCGTTCCAGCTGGATGCGCAGCGACATCGCCACATCACACCATTCCAGGGCCTCATCCAGACGATGTGTAACGCGCACGTTCATATCTTCGATGAAGGCCGGCATGAAGGTCTTCGGACCGCACAGAACGACCTCCGCCCCCAGTCGGGTCAGGCCGATGATATTGGAGCGGACCACCCTGCTGTGCAGAATATCCCCGATGATGGCCACTTTGAGTCCCCGGATGTGGCCGAAGCGCTGTCGCATGGTGTACATATCCAGCAGGGCCTGGGTCGGATGCTCGTGGGCACCGTCGCCGGCGTTGATAATGTTGGCATCCACCACCCTCGCCAGAAAATGGGCCGCGCCCGGACTTTCGTGCCGTACCACCACCATATCGATTTTCATGGATTCGATGTTCTGGATGGTGTCTTTGAGCGATTCTCCCTTCTTGGTGCTGGACGAGGAAGCCGAGAAGTTGACTACATCGGCCCCCATACGCTTCTGGGCCAATTCAAAGGAAATACGGGTGCGGGTGGAGTTTTCGTAAAAGAGATTGACGATGGTTTTATCGCGCAGGGTGGGAATTTTGGGAACGGGCCGGTCCAGAATTTCACGAAACGTGTCGGTTTGCTCCAGAATATAGGTAATGTCATCGGCGGAGTAATCGGCAAGTCCGAGAAGATGACGCTGATTGAAGGAGTATTCGGAGGTAGACAAAACAGTCGGGGATTAGGTGTTTGCCGGGGAATCATCCGGTTGTACTACATAGATACCGTCATTACCATCGAGTTCATGCAGGTGCACGCGAATTTCTTCGGACTTGTGGGTAGGGACCTGCAGTCCCACGTAATCGGCGGAAACGGGCAGTTCGCGGTGACCGCGATCTACCATGCAGCAGAATTTGATGCTTCGGGGCCGGCCGAAACTCATCAGGGCTTCCATGGCGGCGCGCACGGTCCGACCGGTATACAGCACGTCATCCACCAGCACGATGTCTTTTTGGTCGAGGTCGAAGGGAATTTCGGTCACTTTCACCTCGGGCATTTTCATCTTGGTGCGAAAGTCATCGCGATAGAAGGTTACGTCCAGCACGCCCAGCGGAACCTCTGCACTGAGTTCTGATGCCAGGATATCGCGAATACGCCGGGCGATGTAGACGCCGCGGGTTTGCATGCCGATGATGGCGAGGTTGGTGTGATTTTCGTAGGGTTCAATAAACTGATGGGCGAACCGTCGCAGGGTGCGGTTCATGTCGTCGGCGGATAAGAGCAGGGCTTGGTTCACGTATGCTGTATTTTGGGCCTTTGACGGGTGATTGCCCGGCGAGGTTTTACCTTTCACCGGTGCATCGGTGTCAAAATACGGTTTTGCCGGTAAAGATGGATGATGAAGTTAACCCCGGCATATGGGTGATATTCTGCCCCGTTACGTACCGGTGCGGAGTTGCTATTACCGGTTTAACTTGATACCATGCATATCAGTTTTTCTGTATGCTTATCCCTTTTGATTAACCCATTCAGGGCGACCGTGTGCCGTTGTATATACTACGCCAAATAATTTCAGTCTTTCGCTATGAGCAAACCCGACCAGCCCCTTGACTACGAGCGACCTGCACCCGACAGCGTTCTTAAAAACAGTTCCGAATTTCTGCAGCTCATGCAGCGGCGGCGCACCGTTCGCACGTTTTCCTCCGAGCCCCTGCCAGACGGCGTGCTGGAAAACATCGTTCAAACGGCCGGAACGGCGCCCTCCGGGGCTAATAAGCAGCCGTGGTTTTTCACCGTGGTCACCTCGCCCGAAATAAAACGTCGCATCCGGGTTGCCGCCGAACATGAGGAAGCGTTGAACTACAGCAGCCGCTACAGCGCGGAGATGCTGGCGGATATTGGTGGGTTGCCGGTGGATGCATCCAAACCGTATCTGGAGGAGGCTCCGGCGTTGATTGTGGTGTTCAAGCAGAGCTATCGTGTTGACGAGGAGGGTTATCGGCGCAAGAATTATTACGTGAATGAGAGTGTGGGCATTGCATCGGGATTACTGCTGGCGGCCATCCATCAGGCCGGGTTGGTTACGGTAACCCACACCCCCAGTCCCATGAAATTCATGAATGACATCCTGGAGCGACCGCATTATGAGTCGGCCATTTTACTCATGCCCGTGGGGTATCCGGCCGAGGGTACCACGGTTCCGGACCTTACCCGTAAGTCGCTGGATGAAATCGCCCGGTTTTATGCGGAGTAGGCTATAAAAATGAGGCCGTGTCCAATATAACCAGTTCTGCAAGCCTCTCATGGTTTCGTTTTTTTACCATAGCGTAACAGGTGTCCGGGCTAAATTGACACGTCAAAATTCGAAATAATTGCACATCTTGTTTTCGACTTGGTTGTATTTGCAAGGTTTTTAAATACGTTCTAACTGTTGCTATGGAAAAGAATGAGGTCATTACAGAGTGGGTCCGGCTGTATGCCGATCCGATGTACGACTGGGCCCGATTTAAGGTATCAGATGAGTCGGTTGCACGTGATCTGGTTCAGGATACGTTTCTCGCTGCCACAATTGGTTACGATAGTTACAGTGCGTCGAGCTCGGTAAAAACATGGCTGTTTCAAATCCTAAATAACAAAATTGTGGATTATTACAGATCCCGGAAACGTGTTGGGAGGACGACCGAATCCATGGATGAAGAGCAGGCGGAACAGGTTACCCGCAGTTTTTTTGATGATGCCGGAAACTGGGCCGAAGCAACCTCAGCAGATTGGGCCGATGAGCCCCGGCTCATGGATAACCCGGTGTTCATACAGGTATTTTATCAATGTATTGACGACTTACCTGATACCTGGAAACTTGCAGTTACGTCCAGATATCAGCAGGAAAAGTCGGCCGGAGCCATTTGTAAGGAGATGAACATCACCTCGTCTAATTACTGGCAGATTATACACCGCTCCAAGCTGCTGCTGAAAAAATGCCTGGAGGTCAACTGGCTATGATGGGAAAAATCATGAAAAAAGCCCTGTTTTCATGCAAACGGGCAACGGAATTGATTGATCAACGGCAACTGGAGCCTCTTTCACGGCTAGACAACCTCCGCCTGGGCATACACACGCGGATGTGTTCGGCCTGCAGACACTACCAGAAGGAATCCGAGTTTCTTGATGCGGTGCTGACCCGTGGCTTATCCGGCAAAAAGGGTGGATTGTCTGTTGAAGAAAAGAAAGACCTTATTGAACGCATCCGCGAGCATGAAAATAGAGATTGAAATACCGGGTGCAACCGATGCAAACCCCATCCACGTGGTCAGCATACCAGCAACACAGACTACCCTTAACACCGCGGCATAGTTTTCACCCTGTATCATTCGGCCAGGAAACGTATATCACCGAAAAATGCCGTAACGGTTTCACCGGTGTCATCACTGTCGGTCATAATGGCGACACCCCTGACCGTGGGCGGTGGTTCTTCATAAATCATGAGATAATCTTCATAGATGTTACGACGGAAACTGCGCCACTGCCCAAGGTTATTGATACCTGAGTCTACTACAACCATCGTTACCAGATCGGAATATGGATTGGGTGTTATTAATCCGGGTTCAGCGTTAGTTGCATGGATGTAGTTAATGGCACGTGCCGGTACCTGACCGTAGAATGTGCGCAATGCCCGTATCATGTTGCGCTGTCCCCAGGGTAAGTTTGACAGTTCGTAGTCAAATATTACGTAGATACGGGCAGCGTAGTCGTCGCCCGACTTTTGGGTAACATCGCCATTTTCGAGGGCATTTTCGATACGCCACGACCATTCAATCACCGGGTATTCGGTCAGATCAATATCCTGCTGATAAATCAGACCCGATGATGAGCGTTCGGCATCGGCCCTGATCACCATAGTACCCTCACTGCTGGTTAGTCTGTATTTTGTATTTCGAATCCCGCGGAAAGTCATCGGTCTCCATCCTTTTGGGAAGCTTCCTTCAAGGGTATCGGCCGCAGAAAATGGCCCGATTGCGAGGGTATCAGCTACAGCGGCAGCAGTATCGTCTTGAAGTCTCTCCGTTACCATGACTACAGCAGGATGTAAAATACAGGACGTGGCTGAATCATTATTTAACGAACAGACCGTACCTGCAGCGACTGACAGGCTTCCCAAAAAAGCCGCAATGTAGTTGGCAGACGTCATTCAATTAACATGTTATTGAGCTGACCTTCAACTGCCAGCCGGATGGCTTCTTCACTAAGATCGCTGGTAACAACAGCCAGCTCACTACCATCACGTGGATCAATCAACACCAGATACCCTGTTTTACCGGCATGGTTATTATATAGTTCTGTGAGATTCAACCGGTCTGCAAGCAAACTGCTCTGATAGGTGGTGAAATCGTCGGTCATATCAAACTTGACAAAAAGTACAGGCTGACCGGCAAAAGTGGGGCGGACATTGTCCAGTTTCGGATTCATAACCTGACACCGACCACACCAGACGGCGTCCATTTTAACAGCAATTAGGCGTATCTCATCGGTGACATGGTTATCAGAGAGCGTCGGTCCACTTGCTGATGCCTGGATGACCGATGCATTGTCTGACAGGCCCGACGGTACCAGTGAACTGGTATTACAAACTAACATTGATGGTATCAAAAGCGCCGAGAGTGTTACGATAGCAGAAATTCCCAGGGCCAGTTTTATTTTCAGGGATTTATTCATAAGGGTGTTGTTTATGGATGGTTAAGAGTATTTGAATTGGTACCCGAACTTCTCAACTGTAAAGACAGGGGCGGTTCTTTCGGGATATAACAACGGTAGTCTTTAATAAAAGACTACCGTTGCTTTTCGCTGCACTTAGCTTACCTGAGAAGCCACAGATTGATCGATTTTTTTTATTTGTTCCTTGTTTATTAAAAAAATGAATGGGATGACGTAAATCCAGTGGCGCACCAATGAGCCGATAGCCATATCAGCGCCTACGTTTAGCCCTGCAACTCCGGCACCCAACAGTGGGAGCATGAAGAACCACACCAGGGCTACCGTTTGTGCGGTAATAAAAATGAAAGGACGTAACCAGTATGGACCCACTAAAGAGGGAGCAATTGCAGCATACAGAATAGCAAGAAGTACTCCGTTACTGAAGTGTCCAAAAACTCCATAGGCAAGACCAAGACCGGTTTTTTCACCCAGTATTCCGGCGATATCCCACCATCCCATACCCATAATTAGACCGAAAAGGTCAAACAGGATTGTTCCAGCCAACCCGGCTAGAATCGCATTTTTCCAGTTAATTGTGTGCATAAGATCTCCGGTTAAAGGGTTTCAGCGGTTTCAAGAACCGGAGCGGCAGGAAAATCCACCGGAATATCGGTCACGTTGTGTAAAAAATTGGTGATTGCTTTTTCACCTACATTCACAATGACATCAATCAGGTTTTCACGGGTATATCCTGCGTCAAAAAACGCTTGCAGGACCCTATCTTCAATTTTACCGCGATGGCTGGCGATGGCACCTGCCAATTTAACCAACGCATCCAGCTTGGTATCAAATGAAGCCGATCCTGACCGAAGCTCAAGTACCTGCTCGTCGGTGAACCCATTCATTTTACCGATAGCCGTGTGGGCCGCCAGGCAATAGCTACAGCCATTAACCTGACTGGTAACCAGGTTGACCACTTCCTTCTCCTTGTTGGAAAGACTGGTCTTGCCATTGGCAAACGTCAGATAGCGGCCGAGGGCAGTACCTGAATAGGCATAGGTGGCATAAATATTGGGCACAAATCCCACCTTGGATTTCAAATTATCAAAGATTTGTTGATTCTCAGGAGTTACCTGATCGTATTGGGGAACGTCAAATGGTCGCATAATTTTTTATGGTTTTGAGTTTGCGTTGTTGTTGACGCTTACAAGTTCAGCACGTTCAAGGTGATATACCATGACAGGACTGCCTCACCCCTTGTCAATATTGCCCGAAACCTCCATTCGAAACACTACTGCGATAGTCAGACGGCGACAATCCGACATGTCTCTTGAAGAGTTTGCTGAATTGAGCCGGGTCTTCATAGCCCAGCTTCCAGGCGATTTCCTTCGCGGAGGCATCGGTATAGACCAGCATTCGCCTCGCCTCCATCACAACCCGGTTATGAATGACCTGCAACGCACTTTCCGGAGCAAATTTGCTGAATATGTTGGTCACGGTTTTAGGAGAGCGGTGCATAAGAGCAGCATATTCTGCTACCGTTTTTTTACTGCGGAAATACTCTTCAACCAGGTAGCTGAATTGCCGGATGAGGTCGATATCCGAGGTGGTTGCATGTTCATTAATCAGCTGCTTACGGGCAAGTCGGGTGCAACGAATGATAAAACGCTTAAGCAGGATCCGAAGCATTTCTTCCTGATTCACATCCACAATCCCAAACTCCTCCTCCAGCACACCGAACAATGTTCGGAGTCGTATGGTCTCGGCCGTATCAAGTTGCACCACTGGTGTGCTGCTGGAACCGAAGAACAATAACCCGTTGCATGACACCTCACTGTCATAGGTATGTACACAATAGAATTCCCGATTGAACCAGAGCGTTTTGAGGGCCGATTCGTGCAATGGTAACTCGATTACATTCAGATAGGTTACACACAAGATTTGAGCCGGTCTAAGGACGAAAGGCTGCGCGTCGATGAGGATTGACATATCATCGTCACCATCATTCCAGATAAATTTCATGAAACGATTTTCGGGTATTGTACTCGAAGAACCTCGGCTAACCCCGAATATTGCCTGCGTGGCAGGATGGTGATAGGTATTCATATCAGAAGGTGAAGGTAAATTCAAGCAGATAGTCGTTGCCGGAAAAGAGTCCTTACAAAAGATTGGTATTTAGGTGCGACGACCCAGAGATCCAATCACAACACCTGCCATATTTCCGGCCCTGATTCCGGTGCATCCGGAAGGCCTGCAGGCCAGCTCTTGAGGTTATCAACGCATGAATCCACACAGAATAACACAAGGTCTTACCCCTTGTAATACTGTATATTGGCAGGAAATGCGGTTAAAGCAGCCCGATATATGTACAAAACACACATTTTCCCCTTTTTTATGGACCTCGGCATGCGGGGTCGGCTATTCAGTCGGTACCGGCGCACGGTGCTGCGCGGACTTCAGGGGGATGTGCTGGAAATCGGGGCCGGAACCGGGCTCAACTTCCCGCATTATCCATCGCAGGTGCAGGAAATACACACGATTGAACCCAATCCGGGGATGGGGTCGAGGGCTGAAAAACGAGCCGAAAAGGCCGGAATCCGACTGCATCAACACGTATTATCAGCCGAAACCCTGCCCTTTACCGATGCCCGGTTTGATGCCGTGGTTTCAACCTGGACGCTCTGCAGCATTCCCGATGTACAACGGGCACTGGCCGAGGTACACCGGGTGCTCCGACCCGGCGGGAGGTTTACGTACGTGGAGCACGGATTGGCGCCCGACGAAAACGTTCGGCGATGGCAACATCGACTCAACCCCCTCCAGAATGTAATAGCCGACGGGTGCAATCTGAATCGCGATATACACAGCCTGATTGAGCAGGCCGGATTGGTTCACGTTCAGGAGGACGCCCACTACGTGGAGCATGCCCCGAAAACCGTGGGTTATTTTTATATCGGCATCGCTGAAAAGCAGGGCTGACCGGAAAGTTCAAAGCCTTTCAACGATGCTCAACCATTCCGCTAAACCTACAGCATGCACATTCCTGGCTACCGGAAAGGTGTCTTCTCCCACTCATTACTATTTTCCTAATCTTGTGGCAAACCGCGGGTTTATCCTTATTTTGTTGCCGTTATCAACTACTAATACCTACCCCGTTGTGATGAACATCATGAAAATCGGTCTTCTGACCGCCGGCATATTATGCGCAAGCCTCTACCCCGCTGCTGACACCCACGCCCAAACCCTGGAAGAAAAGATCGGCCAGATGCTGATGGTGGCCGTGACCAACTTCGGTCAACCCAAAGATACCCTCCTCATAGACATTGCCGACCGCAACCTGGGTGGCGTGCTTTTTTTCCAGAACAACATCACCAGCCCGGAGCAAATAACCGCCCTCACCGCGGAACTCCAGGATTTTGCCGATACACCATTGTTTTTGTCGGTCGACCAGGAGGGGGGGCGTGTGGCCCGGCTCAACGCCAACAACGGCTATTCCAGCACCCTTCCGGCCAATTTCACCGGCGATGTGCTCAAAGACGTGGAGGCTACCCGTGGCCAGGCCGAAATCATGGCCCGCTGGATTGACGAGGCCGGCCTGAACGTAAACCTGGCCCCGGTGGTCGATGTGAACATCAACAGCGACAGTCCGGCCATTGGTCGACTGGAACGCTCCTACTCCCCCAACGAAACCGTCGTAGCCGACCACGCCATCGCTTTCATGCAGGAGCATGCCGCCCGTGACATCATCACCGCCACCAAGCACTTCCCCGGTCACGGCAGCGCCATGTCCGACTCCCATTTCGGGTTCACAGACATCACCAGCACCTGGCAGGAGCGCGAACTCACCCCGTACGAGCTCATCTTCGATGAATTCATGCCGGACATGATCATGACCGGACACCTGTTTCACCGTAACATCGATGCGGATTATCCCGCCTCGCTCTCCCACAAAGCGGTAACCGAGATGCTCCGCGATGAGATGGGCTATACCGGGGTGGTCATCAGCGATGAGCTGTTCATGCAGGCCATCACCGATAACTATTCCTTCGATGAGGCCCTTGTGCTGGCCGTGAATTCCGGTACCGACATCCTGCTGTTTAACCGAAACCTGTGTACCTCGCACTGCGGCTCCGACGACCCGATATCCCTGGTTCGGTACGCCATTGATTTGATTGCCTCCCGGGTTGACTCCGGTGAGATTCCCGCTGCCCGCATCGATGCATCGTACGCACGCATCATGGACCTGAAAAATCGCCGCATCCCGACCTCCATCGATGGCGGCCAGACCGTACCGGTAACTGTGGCCCTGGCACAGAACTTCCCGAACCCGTTCAATCCCACCACCACCATTCGCTGGGAGATGCCCGAGGCCGGACCGGTTCAGTTATCGGTTTACAATACGATGGGTCAGCAGGTAGCTGAACTGGCTGACGAGCAGCTTCAAGCCGGGGTGCATCAGCGGGTTTTCAACGCATCCGGACTGGCAAGCGGTATCTATATCTACCGCCTGACCGCCAATGGAGTAACCCTTAGTCGCACCATGACCCTGGTGAAGTAGCACAATAGCAGGATTCTTCATGTTTCCTGCAAAAACAATACATGACGGGGCCGGCCACGACCCCGCCCGTATCAAAATTTGTCAACCCGACTCATCTCAGTACCCGTTACACGGAAACTCCTGCAGGGGCAGGTCGGTCGGCTTGACGAAAACAGCGGCTGTATGCGCAGGAACCGTGAACGTGGTCCCCTCCACCCGTGCCGTCCGCACAACGGGGTCCACGCTGGACGCCTGAACCGGATGCAGCTCCATACCTTCCAGGCCGGGCAGGTCCACCGTAAAGCTTCGTTCCTGCAAATCGGCGTTGAAGACCACCAGAATACCGTCATAGTGCTCATCGAGTATCGTTCCGGCACAGTTACCGTCGGATACACTCATGACGATGAGGCCGGCTTCCTGCTGACTGCCCACATTATGAAAACGAACCCGCTCAATGACATCGGCCGACGAACGCAGGCGAAGCAGGGGGGTGCTGTAGCGAATCTGCAGCTGCTCCAGAAACAGTTCATGGGCCAGACGGATGTGGTCCGGAGTGACCTGAACATTGGCTTTTTCAAAGAGCTCGCGGATTTCATCCCAACGGCGCTCGTTATCCCAGCGGGGCGGAATACCGGTGGCCCAGTTGTGGGTCTGCATCGTGAAATCAATCCGGTTGAACCAGTCGCCGGAGGTATAACTGTTGCGGTCCAGCGACTTCGAGCGCAGGATGTCCGTACCCATGTGGTAGAAGGGCACGCCCTGTCCGAAATGGATGAAGGCGTTGCTGAGGGTGTGGATTCGCACGCGGTCATCGGTGCTCATGTCCAGCGGCAATTTGGTCTGGGTGTTGTCAAAAAGGGTCTCGTTGTCGTGCTTATCGATGTAGTTGACGTTCTCGCGCGGATTGAGGGTGTAACCAATCCCGTCACGACCCCCGTCGCCAATCACACCCGTACGGTCGCGGTAGATGTAGGTGCGCAGGTTACCGGCCAGCCCCACGCGAATCTGGTCAGCCTGGTAGAGTAAACCTGACCGACGCTCTTCTTCGCTGCTGGTGTCGGCTTCGTTGGGGAAAAGCAACTGCCCGCTGACAAAGCCCTGGGCACGACCCACATCGGTGAAATTACGACCCCGGATGCCGTCGCGGAGGCGGTCGTTGAAGTTACCGATGCCGCTGCCGGCGGTCATGAACTGGGTGGCCTGGTCGAAGATGCGGTTGTTGGCCACCTCGCCGAAATTCCATCCCTCGCCGTACAGATAAACATTGGCGCCGTCGACCCCGTTTTCATCCAGGGTCAGGGTTTTCAGGGCATTCTGGATGCGGGTCATGTTGGTGAGCGAGTGGTGCCCCATCAGGTCGAACCGGAAGCTGTCAATTTTATAGGCTTCGGCCCACAGAAGGATGGAGTCAATCATGAGTTTTTCCATCATGCGATGCTCAGAGGCCGTGTTGGGACAGCAGGTTGAGGTTTCGATGGCGCCGCTGGTGGCGTCAAAGCGCTGATAGTAGCCGGGAACCACACGATCGAGCACGGATTTTTCATGCAATCCGTAGGCAGAGGTATGGTTGTAGACCACATCGACCACCACAAGCAGTCCGATTTCATAGAGCGCCATCACGGCTTCGCGAAGTTCATAGATACGCCGGGGACCATCCGGATCGGTGCTGTAACTGCCTTCCGGCACGTTAAAATGCCAGGGATCATAGCCCCAGTTAAAGCCGTCGTAGGCTTGCAGGCCCGGTTGACCATCAACAGCGTTGTAGAGCTGCTGGATGCGCTCGGTGGCCGGGTCATCGGTTGCCCATTGCGTGAAAACCTCGCGCACGGGAACATCCTGATAGGATTCGCAGTCGGGCGAGATGCCATGGGCCGCAACCACATCGGGATGAAGGACCTCGCAGACGCGGGAGAAGGGATCGTCCAGGTTGATGCGCTGGCTGCGATCTTCAATAACAGTGGTGATGTCATTGATGGGGAGCAGGTGGATGTGCGACATCCCGGATTCCGCCAGTCGGGCGAGGTGGCGCATGCCGTTGGACAGGGCCCGGCGCCGGCCGTTGTAGGTGAACGCAGTGTAGGTGGCACGGTGCTCCGGCGCAACGGAGTCGTCCCAGGCACTGAAATCCCGCACATGGCCCTCGTACAAGGTGATATCGGCCGGATGCGGCAGGCTCTTGCGCAGGTCCGACCACCCGTCGGGTTTCAGGGATGCATCGCCGAACAAGTTCACAAATTGTGAATATTGACTGTCGGTGGAAAGGCTCACGGAGTACGGATCGGTGACTTCGTAGGTGAGCACCGCATCGGCCTGGTAGTGATAGACCGTAATGGTGAACCGGTAGAAGAGGCGGTCCCACTCGGAGGCGCTGCCGCGGAAGGTGTATACGCCGTTGGCGGGTTGCTGCTGTTCAGGTTCAACCACCCGGAGGCGGTTTTTGTCGGCATCGTACAGCATCAGACTCAGGCTTTGCGCGGTAGGCGCCCAGACGCGGAGGGTGATGGTGTCTTGCTGGTACTCCGGACCGAGGGTACCGTCAAAATAGAAAAGCTGGTCGATGACGCCGGCGGCCTGCACACGGGTGGCTGCTACGGGCTGACCGGCACGGTTGTAGGCTACCGCGATGAGCTGGGAGCGAAGGGCCTCGACCATCACCTCACGTGGGGCATCGAGGCTGAATACGGGTCGGGCAGCGATGTGCCGGTATTGATCGGCGATGCGGAAATCCAGACCTGCACCGGACTGCAGGGCGATGGTTTGTCCGCCGGCGACCCCATTTTCGTCAACGGTTATATCGGCGTCCGGACTGTACCGAAGCTCGAAACGGTGGGCGGAGGCCGGGGCGTCCCAGATCAGGCTGGATCCGCGGATCCAGTGCGCCGCCGCTCCCTCTATGGCCGTCACAACCGGGGCCTCGGGCAGATCGGTGGCTGGTGCCGCATCACGGGACCCGGTGCACCCGAAGGCCATGAGGGCCAGAACGAGCATCCAGGCCCAGATGCAGGGGGTGCAGAACACGGCGGGAATTCCCCGGCGGGAGCAGAAGCTGTCGCCGGTGGAGCAGGAAGGTCCGCAGGGGGCGAAAAAAGGTTTTTTAGAAGCATTTCCCATAGTCATCCTCGAAATTGGGGGGGGTGTGGCGGAATCCGAACGCAGCTGGCTTTCGGTAGACCGCTGTTGATTTCAGGCGCTCAAGCTGCCTTGAATGGCTGTTTTTTGTGCATTTATACCAGCACCCAATATACCAAGGTTCGGGGAGATGCTCTATAAAAACCGGTGATGTAAGCCATGAAAGTGAAGCGTAAGCCGCTTACATTGCGGTGTATGCGCTTACATGGGGTTTCCCTACTGCCCGGAAAACCAGAACCGCCGATAGTCGCCACCGATGCGCACCCGAAAATAGCCCGACTCATACACCCGATTCCCGCCCACATCCGGGTACCAGAGCGACGCCTCCGGCAGAATGTCAAAATGAACCCTTTGCGAGGCGCCCGGCTCCAGAAACACCTTCTGAAAATGCTTCAACTCGCGAACCGGTCGGGCGATGGTGCCCGTCTCATCGGTCAGAAACCAGAGCACAGCCTCCTGACCGGCACGCTCGCCGCTGTTGGTCACGGTAACCGAAGCGCGGATCCGACCATCCATGCCTATGGAGTCTGCATCCACCGTCAGGTCGCTGTAGGTGAAGGTGGTGTAACTGAGCCCCTCGCCAAACCAAAACAGCATGGTATTGGGATTCGGCTCCTCCAGGTGATTCTGACTGTCGGGATGGTAGAAGTACAGATCACTGGGACGATAATTATAATTGAGATGGTGTCCGGTAAAGGCCGGCCAGGAAAACGGCAGCCGACCGCCGGGATTAACCGTCCCGCTGAGCACATTCGCAATGGCTTCGGCGCCCTCGAACCCGGGCAGACCGGCGTGAATCAACGCATCCATCCCGTCCAGCACATCGGTAATTACACGAGGTCGGCCCTGCACCATGACCGCCACCAGCGGTGCCTCATACGCAGCCAGCGCCCGCAGCTCGTCTTTCTGCGCGGCCGGCAGGTTCAAATCCGTGATGTTGCCCAGAAACTCGGAGTAGGGTTCCTCGCCACCGGCGTAAATAATCACATCGGCCGACTCCAGCAAACGCACCTGCCCGGAAGAAGCGCCGTCCACCTGTTCAATCAGATCGATGCGGGCATCAGGGAACTCCCGCTGCAGGGCGGTATAGATGGTGTGCATACGTTCCGGATACTGATCCTCGGTGCCACCCTGCCAGGCCAGGGTCCAGCCACCGGCCAGATTCCGCTTGCTGGTGGCCGAGGGACCGGCCAAAACAATGCGCGATGGGTTCTGCAACGGCAAGACCCCGTCTTCATTTTTCAGCAGTACCATCGACGCCCGGGCCGCCTCCAACGCGCGCAGCCGACTCTCCTCACTGCCAATCCGGTGCAGGCGGTCGTTTCGCGGGAACGGATGCTCAAACAGGCCCATTTCAAACTTGAGCCGCAAAATCCGCCGCACCGAGTCGTCAATGCGTTCCTCGCTCACCCGACCCGACTCATACAGCTCCAGCAGGGAATCATAAAAATTAAGGGTCAGCGGCGTCATGCTGATGTCAATGCCGGCCGCAACAGCCATGTAGGTCGCCTCGGTGTAATCCACCGCCGTCTTATGGAAATCGACCAGTTTACCCACCTCGTCCCAGTCAGTCAGGATGACTCCCTCAAAACCCAGCTGCTCACGCAGCAACTCGGTGAGGATAGGGTACGATGCGTGCGTTGGTATCCCGTTGAACTCCGAACTGCTGATCATAATCGTTTTTAGTCCCGCGTCGAAGGCCGACTGAAATGCCGGCACATGCAGCTCATACAAATCCTGCATGCCCATCTGCACGCGGGTTTTGTCCCACCCCGAAACGGTATTGGAGTACCCGATGAAATGCTTCGCGTTGGAGGCCAGCTGGTACGGGTAGATCTCCTCATTATTTTTAAAGCCATACAGGTAGGAGCTCCCCATGCGCGAAGCCAGGTGCGGGTCTTCGCCGAAAGTTTCATAGAGTCGGGGCCAGATGGGGTTCACGCCGAGGTCCAGCGTGGGTGCAAAGTTCCAGTGGTGGCCCACATCGGCCATTTCCAGGGCCGTAACCCAGCCGGTGTGGTAGGTGTGCAGGGTGTCAAAGGTTGCGCCCAGGTTGATGGCGTGCGGGAAAATGGTAGACTCGGCCATGTAACTGGCTCCGTGCACATGATCGATGCCAAAAATGATGGGAATGCCGAGTCGACTCTCCTCCATCGCAACACGGGTCAGCCGGTCCATGAAGGCAAACCATTGAGCCGGGGGCACCGCACCGCCGTTGATGAACGACCCCACATGGTAGTTTTGCACCAGATTCCGCACCTTGTCCTCATCCAGATTGATGATGGGCTGCCCGTCGGCATTGACCAGGGAAAAATCCAGTTGATTCATCTGGCCGATTTTCTCTTCGATGGTCATGCGGCCGAGGAGGTCTTCAATGCGCTCATCCACCGGAGCGGATGGATCCAGATAGCGGGGTGTTTCCTGTGCATGGAGCGGCCTCTGCGTATCCGTACGGCCGGTTTCCCCCTGCAATCCAGGTGGATGGGATAGCGTTGAGGCAGGGACAAGCGGGGAGTCCGAAGCATCCTGTGCAGGCAACGGACCCGAAAACCCTACGGTGAGTATAACAATCCCTAAAATTCGTGCAGCAACGTTCTTCATGATGATTTTTTTATAAGTTGAGCTTCCAGTTCTTCGAGCGATTTATTCTTGGTTTCGGGGACCATCTTCCACACGAAAATGAGTCCGACAGCCGCAAAAAGGCCGTACAACAAAAAGGTGAGACTGGTGCCGATGGCGGCCAGCTCCCAGGGAAAAACCAGCTGGACCAGAAAACTGACCAGCGAGTTCACAAATCCGGCAAAGGATATAGCCAGACCGCGGGTTCGCAGCGGAAACAGCTCCGAGAACATGACCCACATGACCGGTCCGATGGAGATGGCAAACGAAGCCACGAAACCGAGAATGGCAAACAGTATCAACCGGGGATTAATATCGATGGCGGCCTGGATGAGTGCCGACTCGTTGGCGGCAGCAGCTTCGGCGCCCAGCGCACCGGCCATCGCCCGCTTGAACTCAATGTCTGAGGCATAGGCAACATCGGTGAGTGCATAAAGCGGCGCGACATCAACCGACAACTCCAGCGCGTCGATTCCCTGGGCATCCAGCTGATACGTAGCCGCACCAAATCCCCACGACAGCAGCGACATGGTAATGGCAATACCCGTCATTCCAATGAGCAGCAAGGGTTTGCGACCTACACGATCAATAAGCAGCATGGCTGCAACGGTGAATACCAGGTTGATAAGTCCAACAAGCACCGCCTGCATGAACGCCGCATCCGTACCGATGCCGGACTGTTCAAAGATGATAGGCGCATAGAAAAACACCGCGTTAATACCGGTGATCTGCTGTAAAATAGCCAGTACAACACCTACCACCAGCACATAACGCAGATAGGGGTGCAGCAAGTCGCGCGGGCGGACTTTTTCCCGGTTTTGGTCCTTCTGGAGCGACTGCACGACCGCAGCAAGCTGTTTTTGTGCCTCCTCCGGGCCAACCAATGCACCCAGCGTCTGCAGGGCTTCCTCGCGCTGCCCTTTCATGATCTGCCAGCGCGGGCTCATCGGCACGAAATACAAGCCTACAAAGTAAAGGATGGCCGGCAGGGCTTCTACACCCAGCATCCACCGCCAGGTATGCGTATCAATCAGGAGCAGCTGTACGAGGGGGGTGTCAAGCCGGGCCCATTGCAGCAAGAAATAATTACTGAAAAACGCGACTGATATGCCGATGACGATGTTCAGCTGATTGATGCTCACCAATCGACCGCGCAGTCGGGGCGGGGCGATTTCAGCGATGTACATGGGAGCGATGATGAGCGAGGCGCCCACACCCAGTCCGCCGATCATGCGGGCGAGGACCAGCGTGGTAAACGTAGGGGCGATAGCCGAGAGCAACGCAGAGACAGCGTAGAGTGCGGCCGCGACCTTCAGGACGTTTCTGCGGCCGAAATGGTCGCTAAGCCGACCGGCAAAGAGCATGGCCAGCGTTGAGGTAAGGGTGAGCGAGCCTACCGCCCAGCCCAGCTGCAGTTTGGTCAGGCCGAATTCCGGTTCAATAAACCGGACTACACCCGAGATTACCGATGCATCGAACCCCATGAGAAAGCCCCCAAGGGCTATGATGGAGGCGATTCTGACGGACTGCGTATTGGTGGCTTTCATAGCGGTGGTTTCTCATCGGATTGGGAAGGTCACGGCAATGTAATCACCACAAAGTAGAAAAGAAAAATCCTGAAATTTATTTTCAGGGTGGTCGTTTCAAAGGTTTATCGGCTATGGATAACAGAAGAGATAGGGGCGACAGGCCTTAATGCCCTTCATGCTTTGATGAGCCCGTTTTTACTCAGGTTTCCCGCGGGCTACTCTTATTCCCAATTTCTACTCATATTCCCCGTTTTTTTCGCGAAGCGCGGCCAACGCCCCATCCGCCGCCCTTCGGGCGCTGTCAACGGCACCATCCATATAACCGGGATGCATTCGTGCGGTTTCAGAGCCCGACAAGATGAACTTCCCGCCAAACAGGGGCTGTCGAAATATCGGGTGACCGTTATGTTGATGCGGAATTGCCGGCTGACGATACGTCCGGTACGTGAACGGCTCCTTACTCCAGGCAACATCGTGATACGCACGATATTCATCTACTTTGGGACCGTATATTCGGCGAAGCTGTTGTAGTACGAGCTCCTTGCGTTCTTCTTGTGAAACCGCGTGATAAGCACTGTTCATGAAACCCATCAACGCATACCCTGCATCACTGGAATGGTCGTACATCTCGGTGACCGGGCCCACATTACTGAAAATCGTCCCGCTGGAGTCGGGTTGCCGCCAGAAGGGTTCATCGAAACGCACCGCCACTTTGATCGACTCTCCCATCCAGGTGTGGGTTTGGGATGCAATGGAAAGGAATTCGTCTGGCAAGGCGGGACTAAACGCGATGGAATCGACCAGCAGTTTTGGCGGAAGGGTGCTGATCACAACGTCGGCCTCAAACGTGGCGGAGGTCATTTCAACCTGAATTCCGTCATGGGACTGCGAAATGGCCGTTACAACCTGATTCACGTGCAGCTGTTCGGGGCTCAACCGGTTTACAAGCGCGTTGATAACCTGGTCAGTGCCCCCGGAAATGCGGTAACTGGGGTCCGGGTTCGGAGGGAGGTCGACCAGCTGCGGCGGCGACACCGACATCGGCTCATAAAACGCCTTCCGACCCATGTGCTGCTCGGTGATGTTGATATGCAGCTCACGAAGCAGCTGGATGAGGTTTCGATGTTGGTTACCCAGCCAGGTAGCCCCCATTTCGATGGAGGCATTCGGCGCTGGTCGCAGCGTTCTGATTCGTCCGCCCGGTTCAGGTCGCGCTTCGAGGATGACGGCCTTCACGCCTTTTTTTGCAAGTTCAAAGGCGGTAACCAGACCCGACAAGCCTGCGCCAATAATTAGTACGTTGTGTTTGGACATGTTTTCTCATTTGCCGGGCTTCTTGCGGAGGTCGGCCAGTACGTTGCGGAACATGCTGGTTGTCATGGCTTCGCCGGCGGGCACAGCCACACGCTCCAACGGCACAATCCCTAAAAAGTCGTGGAAATTATCGGGGCGGACCTCCTCTTGCGCTACCGGTCCGTAGTTTTTTGTGAACGTTTTCGGGAAACGTACCGGTTTTTTGCCCTGCCAGTTAAATTGCCATGCCGAAATCCCGTCTTCGCGCTTCTCCAGATAACTGACTTCCTGTCGCTGTGTGCTTCGCCAGTAGTGCACGCCCACACGCTCGCGCCGCGCATTCAGCTGTTTGAGTCGCTCGCTGACCAGGAAATTCTCCCATAACGCCGGGGCGTCGGGTCGCACCGTCACCGGCTGATACGCACCCAAAATGGCGTTTCGGATGCCATTGTCATAAAAATAGAGCTTCCGCGAAGCCGTGACTTCATTCTCCAGAAATCCAAAGTAGGAGGGAACACGAAACACCAGAAATGCCTTCTCAAGCAGTCCGATATACCGAAGGATGGTTTTCGGATCGAGGTCGAGTGCCAGGAAAAGGTCCCGTATGATGAGTTCATTGCCCAGATTTCGCGCCAATAGCACGAGCAGGTCATCAAGGACATCCGGCTTGCGAATCTCGCCGGAATGCAGCACCTCTTTTTGAATGGTTTGTCGCAGGATTTGCTGCAGGTGCAGGCTGGCGGATGCCGGATCTTCAAGCGCCGAGGGATATCGACCGTGCACCATGCTTTGATGCAGGTCGGATGGATGCTCGGCCATGGCCGGAGGCAGCACATGAAACGTTGCCCTTCGACCAGCGCACGCCTCCTGCAGTCGCACTACGGTGTCGTTTCGCGATGAGGACAAAAATAGCAGCTGGAGGTCGGGATGTGCGGCGAGTATTTCCCGTGTCAACGTGTCGATTTCCGGGAAGCGCTGCACCTCCAGAAAGCAAAGAACCTTTAACAACGGACGTTGTTCGAGAAGTTTTTTTGCCGACAACGACCGGGCGCGGGATCGCTGGTCAGGGTCCTCGCCGTTGAGCATCAACACGTTATCGGCAGATAACTCCGCACGCTGCGACACCTCCTGCAGCAGGGCATTCAGAAATGCCTGTTTGCCCCCGTCGCGCGGTCCGAGCAGGAAAATGGCTCTACCCGTGAAAAACTGCTCGCGAATCTGCGTGAATTGTTGTCGTTCTGTTGGTTTCATAGTGTGCCGGAGGTGTTTGGGCGGTGAGCATGCTTTGGAGCCACCTTTTGCTCATGCCATGTAGACCGTGACCTGTGGAGAACAACACTAAGTTACAGAATTCGGGCGGGGTATGCTTGTGTCAAATGTTGGGAGCTGGACAGGCAGCTCATCCCAGCTTTAGCGGATTCTATTTTGTGGGAGGAGGTGAAAAAAACGAATTCTCAACTTTATCACTGTTAGAATATTAGAGGAGCTTGCGCCCTCTTGACCACCCCTCACAAATGAAATCCGTTCTATCAATGTTACGTTACATTGAGTCCGTAGTAGCTACAGTTCCCAGTGAATTCTTTTGAGTCTAGCTTGTATATCCCTCAGCGAGTTATAAACCTCTTGTTGATCCGGAAACTCTCCATACACTATTGCTCGAAAATCAATGCTATAGGCAGGAATAAGCTCTTTCCACGCAGTTTCTAAATCACGGAATAGTAATGCTTCTGCAGGATGATTAGATAGCCATTCCGTTCCGCTCTTGAAACTAGCTTTATCATCTTGTGCAACGCTTATAAGTAACGCATCAAATTTTTCTGACCTAAGAAAATCGTTGATACTGTCTTTTTTCAGCATCAAATGAAGATCATAAGTATGTCTTATTTTATTCGCTAGATTTAGCAATGGGTAATTACTGTACGAAAAACGAACCAGGCTCATGATTTTCTCACAAAATGTTCTTTCTAAAGACAAAACTTGCACTGCGAAAGGTTTCAGGTCATACATTTCAATCATTTTAATCTGATTTTGTGCAATCATCATGTCGTGTATGTATGAAGACACTTCATGCTTTACATTGGGCTCTGGAAAGCCCATCCAGCTTGATTCAACAACGATAAAATCACGAACTTGTCCATATTTACCTGTAACTGCTTTCGAGTAACCATGCGCTGTTTTTCGATTCATGCCGAATTTTCTAGTAATCCCATCGATCGACATCTCAGGGAGTACTGAATCAATCAGTGAACTGATCCTTTTCAATTTATTTTTTAATGCAGTATCTGATTCACCATCGCGTCGGTACACAACCAGATCTATATCTTCAGAAAATCGAGGGATAATACCATAGCATTTTGAAAGTGCCGTTCCTCCTTTGAATACAACATCCTGCCCTATTTTTTCTGCGTAAATCAATTTTAACACATATGTTACCCAGTAGTCTTTCTCTAAATAAACCTCTCTGAGATTCATATAGTCTGATGTCGCTCGTAAAGCTTCACGAAAAAGCTTGGGATCTTCGTGTAACTTCATAAAATATTCCATGAGTTTGCTGATGGAAGTACCTTCGATACATCAGGAATCTTATATGTGGTTATCGGATTTAGCGAAGCACGAAGAGACTGAGCGTATTCGGTAATCCCAGAGTCGTCAAATATAGCTCCCAATAGAGCGCGTGTTGATGGGGGATACTTTTGAGCCAAACGTACCATAGTTCTCAAGTCATCTTTAGAAAGATTACTTATTAGCTTTTGGAGGCGTTTAACACTTTGGGCGGGGGTTGTATCCGGAACTTTTTTAATAAAGCGCAACACATCGAGTAGTTGCAGAAGGGGTACGCTTTCTACGGTTATGGTATTCTTTTGGCGAACAAACCGAATGGTATATTTCCCCCGAGTTATCTCAGGACCCACCCAGTTCCGGCCAATTTGAATCGTATTGCTTACCTGTGTAGTTAATCCAAGTTCATTAAAAACGCTGTACCCAGTTAAATAGCCCGTAACTTTACCATTATCCTCCAACAAGTCCTTGACTATTTGCTTTTGAGGTGGTTGTAGCTCACCAAACGGAGTAACTTCAGGCTTGTAGTACTTACCCTTGCTCAGCTTGACAATCTTACCGGATGATGCCATTCTATTCAATGCTTTTATGATGGCTTCTCTCTTATTCACCCCACCATTAAAGTCTTCATGGGTGAATACATAACCCCTAGGTAGTCGATCTATCTTAAATGATACATATTCAGTGGTTTTCATGGGCTTTAATTTACAAAATGGAAACACAATTGTCCAGTTTTTTATATAAATTACTGGACATTTCGTGCGCTCATAAAAGCAACACCACAATACGTTATCCACTCCCGTTCCGTTGGGCAGCTTAACCTTTATCAATCAAACTAAGAAACACTTAATCGCTGTCCTAAGATCTCGGACCACTTCAATAAGGCATACAACGGATCCACACTCAAGAACACCGGGAAGGCCGGGTTGTAGCGGCGCCAGACCATGTAGTCCAGGCCGACTTCCTCATCGCGTTGGTGGCCGGTGAACTTCTCGCGGGTAGCCGAGCCAGTGGTCGTGCTTCTCCCCGGCATTTCAAGGCCGAACGGGTAGTAGTCGTACGAGCCGATTACCGTACCGTCTTGATTCACCACCACGCGGGTGGAGCCCAGATGGTCTTTGTGGTAGTAACGCTTATGAAACACCACATTGGGATTATCATAACGCCCTTCGAGTCCGTTGCCATGGATGTTCCAGTAACTCAGTTGCCAGTTGGTCCCGTTCACCCCTCGAAAGGTGCCCACATTTCGGTCTCCATCCATGATGGTCACCGTGGCAACTCCTCCCACTTCGCTGTAGTAGCGATGACCCTCGGCGTTGTAGCGATAACGCGCTTCGCCGATGCGAATGGGCAGGTTACGCTCGTCGTAGGTAAAATGCATGCCTCGGGCGTCGCCATTCATCATGGCCATTCCGCTGTCTTTGTCAATGATGCGGTTTCCGTTGGCATCGTAGTAATAATCGGCGGCATAGGGTGCACGCAGGCCTACCGTCCAGTCCCCGGGCTTGGAACAGCCGGTAATACAGTTTACGTGCTGACGATGTAGCGACATGGTTTTGTCCCCATTTTGCGTGAGGTTCCACGTATAGCCACCGTAGGACGTTCCACGCCAGCTCATGTAGTCTTCGATGGAGCCGTCGGGGCGACGCAGGGCGATGGCATCGTCGCCATTATCGGCCAGGCGAATACGCAGGATGTTTTGTCCTTGGGCATTTTGGCCCTGTCCGGTATTGTCGTTGAGGTCGAAATCATAGCCATAGCGATAGTGTTCGGTGTATAACCCGTCCCAGTCATTGGCAAAAACAGCACGTTGATCGGGTTGTAGCCAGAAGTCATTCAACACCCTGTAGGACTGCTGAGTCAGTGGCTATTGGTGCTTACTTTAATGTATTACGAGTCCTGAACTTACACGAGGATTTTCTGAAGTTAGCAGCAGATGATGAATTTGGTCGGAAACTGCAAGATATGAATCTATAAGTATGGCTTCTGATAAAACCGATATGATCGTTTATGCCCATTGGAAAGGGATGCCCGACCCAATCAAAATGGGATGATTTAGCTCTAAAAATCGGCATCCCATCAGCTCAGAGACGATTAATGGAGGCTGCATTTAATCTTTAATAAATTATTTTGTAGCCAATAAAATGATCATTTTTTGATTGTTACCGATGCTTCTAATATCAAGTGTAAAAATGGATGAACCCCCTGCAAATCACCAATATTTTCACCACATTAGTCGTTTAGTGTCTTTTCAAATCAACTTTTTACCAATCGTCAAACTATGTCTAAGAACTACTATTTCGCAACATTGCCGACGCTCCTGCTGGTTGTCGCACTCATAGCCCTGCAACCCGTTCCATCCAACGCCGCCGGCATCCACGCAACAACTCCTACTATAGCTGGCTCTCACCAGGTCGATGAACGCTCTGCAGAATACCCGTCTTCCGACCTACTCCCCGCCTCCGAACAACAAACTACAAACTCATCTTCCGCCGATCATCACGTTGCCACAGATACCCCCGACCGAACCCTCAGCGTGGAACGCCTCTGGGAAATGCAACGCGTTGGTGCACCCACAATTTCACCGAACGGGCGGTGGATTGTCGCTCCGGTCACACGATATACCGTTGACGACGACAAAGCACACACCGATATTTGGTTGTTCACCCCCGACGGATCCGTTGAACGGCCGCTCACACGCCACGGCGCAGCCGATGGCTCGCCGGTATTTAGTCCCGACGGCCACCACCTGGCTTTCATCAGTCGACGCGACGGCGACAGTGCCTCGCAGCTCTACATCCTGCCCCTCAACGAGCCCGGTGAAGCCACCCGACTTACCGAAGTCCCCACCGGTGTCGGCAATCCGAAATGGGTAGGCAACCACATCTACTTCACCTCCAGCATTTTCAAAGAACTGGAAACGTGGGAAGAAATGCAGGAACAACTGGATGCCGACCGGGCATCGCATGTGAGCGCCTTCGAGTGGACCGAACTCCCCTTCAGCTCATGGGACCGATACCTGGATGCATCCCGCGAAACACACGTTTACCGTATACCGGCTAACGGCGGCGATGTTGAAGCCATCACCCGTCCCACAGGATGGTCCGCGAGTTCGTACGATGTCTCCCCGGATGAGTCGCTGGTAGCCTTCGTTACCGATACCAACCGTGACGACACCGACTCCAACGTGGACATCTACCTGGTAGCGCCCGGCAGCAGCGAGGCCCGCAACATCACCACCGATAACCCCGGCGTTGACGCCAGCCCCCTTTTCAGTCCAAACGGTCGCCTTCTTGCGTTCACCCGCCAGCGAATCAACGGGTTTTACTCGGATACCCGCCGCCTCAACCTGTACCATGTAAACAGCGGGGCTATCCGCGAGGTCACCACTGACTGGGACCGCTCCGCCGACGGACTTGTCTGGGCACCGGACGGGAATGGGTTGTACGGATCCATTGATGATGCCGGCATGCGCAACATCTGGTACATCCCGGTGGCAGGACGCAATCAAACGCCCCGACGCATTACCGCGGAAACTGACTTTCCCGCCATCGACATCGCCGGAAACGGCACCATGGTAGCCCAGAATCACAGCTTTCTGTACCCGCCACGGCTCGTCATGGTCAACACACGCAACGGCGCCACCACCCGCATCGACACCATTAACGACGATATTCTGGCGGAGGTAGATCTCGGCACCTACGAAAGCGTAACCTACACCGGAGCCAATGGTCAGGACATCCAGATGTGGGTGCATTATCCGCCCGGATTCGATGAAACCAAGCAATACCCGCTGTTTTTGCTCATCCACGGCGGTCCGCATAACGGCATCACAGATGGATTTCATTTTCGCTGGAATGCCCAGACATTTGCCTCCTGGGGGTATGTAACAGCCTGGCACAACTTCCATGGTAGTTCCGGTTTCGGGCAGGACTTCGGCGATGCTATCAATCCTGACTGGCTGACCAAACCGCTGGAAGATACCCGTCGGGCGGCGCAGTGGTTCGCAGATCAGCCCTGGATTGATGCCGAGCGGATGGTAGCCGGGGGCGGCAGCTACGGTGGATATTTATCCTCTATTTTACTGGGTGTTGACCATCCGTTCAACGCCCTGCTGATACATGCTCCGGTGTACAACATGTACTCGCAGATGGCCGCCGACTTCTCGGTGCATTCCGTGCGGTTCGGCGACTACTGGGACAATCCGGACATCTACAAAGAGATTTCTCCGCATTATTATGCCGGCAGTTTCAACACCCCGGCGTTGATCATTCACGGGCAGACCGATTTACGCGTTCCGGTAGGCCAGGCGTTCGAGTTATTCCGCACCCTGCAACACCGCGGAGTGGAGTCGAAGCTGGTGTACTATCCCGATGAAAACCACTGGATTCTCAAGCCTAACAACTCGATTCATTGGTATCATACGGTCCGGGAATGGGTAGAACGGCATGCCGAGCCCGGCGGCCGGTAAGCAAAGCATTGCCGAAATAGTACCGGTCGCACTCAGCGGCCGGTTAAGCAGTGCATAGGCGAAAGTGCCAGGCTCCCTGTATACTCTTGGTCAGCATAAACAAAAAATCCGTTGCCAGGCATAACTATTTGCCTGACAACGGATTCGGAAAAGGGTACCGGCCGTGGTCACCGGCCCACACCCCATTTACTCGCCCTGATACTCCTGTACTTTCTGCAGATAGCGCTGATACAGCTCCTTGTGTGCATCGTTCATATCACTTTTGCGACCGCGAACGTAGACCTGAAGCACCTGAGTAGCATACTCCACCGGATTTCCGTCAGTGATCATCAAACTGGCGTGCTTGCCCGGCTCCAGTGAACCAATCACATCGTCGAGTCCCAAAATCTGCGCCGGATACACCGTGAGCGATTTCAGGGCCTCATCCAGGGGTAATCCAAACGCCGCGGCCGTACCCGCCTCAAACGGAAGCCGGTTCGCATTGGCCGCACTCGACGTTCCCACAATAGCGAAGGTCACGCCGGCTTCATGCAGCTGACGAGGCAGCTCATACCAGGCATGGTACGACTCCCACCACCGGCTGGGCGATGCCTGTACGCTGGTTATCAGCACCGGTGTATCGGTTTCGCGAAGGTGATCGGTGATGAGATGGGCGTCGCGACCGCCCAGCAGGATGATCCGGATGTTCTCTTCCGAGGCCCACGTTATGGCATCCTGCATGGCGCGTACTTCATTGGCGCTGACCACCACCGGCTGATCCCGGTCAAACACCTCCATCATGGCATGCCAGCGCGAATCGAATCCGGGTCGTACCGCATTCCCGGCCACGGCCGCGTCAAACGCCTGCTTATAGGCCCGGGCATCGGCAAACGCCGCACGCAGCTCGTCTACCTGTCCGGAATAGGCCCGCGCGTTGTTCGGGTTCGGCCAGTTCACCATCATGGCCACCCTCGCCCGTACCGTCATCTCGTCCCAGGCCCAGCCGTCCAGCGCCATCGCGGCCGACTGCCCGGAAACCAGTCCGCCACCGGGCGAGGATACCGCCGTCAGGATCCCGGCCGACCGTGCCACGGCAATATGCCGGCTCTCCGGATGAAACGCCCGCTCGGCCATCACATTCGGATTCACCGGTCCCTGCTCGTTCACATCCACCGTCATATCCACCGCACCGATCTCGAATAAACCGAGCTGACTCCAGCCGTCGATGAGGCCCGGATAAATATGCCGGCCGGTAACATCCTCGGTCAGCGTGCCTTCAGGCAGCGCGATATCAACGCCGATGGCCGTGATAATGCCGTCTTCAAACAAGATGGTTCCGTTTTCAATCGCCTCTCCGGCCAGCGTATGAATGGTTCCGCCCACCAGGGCTACCGGCTGGGATTGACGGGGTGCCGGGGTGGTCTGGGCCAGCGCGGTCATCGCACTGAAACCCGTAAGCAGCAGCGCTAAAAGTACTGTTTTCATAACCGATTGCATTACGTGTACAAGGTGAAAATTAGTCATTACCGGCCTCCATGATCAGACGGATTAAGTCAGCGCGTTCCCGCTCAACCGCGCGGCGAAGCTCCGCATCTTCGCGGATGTCAAAGTACCGCCGTCCGTCCACCCAGGTCTGCTCAGGGATGGTCATCGTTGAAAGGGGATCCCCGTTCCAGATCACAAAATCGGCGTCCTTGCCCGGCTCAAGCGACCCTACCCGGTCCTGAATGCCCAGCAGTTCGGCGGTCCGACTGGTAACCATTGACAGAGCCACTTCGCGGTCAACTCCTGTACGCACCAGTTTGGCGGCCTCCCAGTTCATTCGGGTGGCAATCTGAGAATCGTCTGAGTGCAGGGAGGTCACCACACCCGCCTCATGCAGCAACCGGGCGTTGTAATTGGTGTTGTCATAGGCCTCAATCTTAAATCCGCCCCAGTCTGACCAGACTACCGCACCGATGCCCCGCTCGGCCAGTTCCGGTGCAACTTTGAACGCTTCCAGGGAGTGGTGGAAGGAGGCTACCCGGAAGCCCATATCGTCGGCCAGTCGCATCAGCATCAGGATTTCATCCTGGCGGTAGCTGTGACTATGTACATCGAGGTTGCCCTCCAGAATATCGACCAGGGCGTCCAGCCGGAGGTCGCGGCGGGGCGGGATGCCGGCCTGATCACGCTCCCAGGCCTCGCGGGCCGACCGATAATCCTCGGCCATCCGGAAGCGGTCGGCAATGATCTGCTCCACGCCCATGCGGGTATTGGGGTACCGGTCGGTTCCCACCCGTTTGGGGTTCTCGCCCAGGGCAAACTTTATGGTTCGGCGGGCGCCCTCCAGGGGGAGGTCGTGCGACAAGCCGCCCCAGCGCATTTTCAGGGTTACATTTTGTCCGCCAATGGCATTGGCTGATCCGTGCATGACATGGGCCGTGGTGAGTCCGCCGGCCAGCTGCCGGTACATCCAGATATTGTGGATGTTCAGCACATCCCGCATGCGTACTTCGGCGGTAATGGCATTCCCTACCTCATTCACCCCGGTTACACCGGAATGCAGGTGGGCGTCGATGAGTCCCGGTGTTACGTGCTTGCCTTCTGCATCAATGACCGTAGCGTTGCGGGGTGCACGCAGGCTCTGCCCCACCTCCACCACGCGACCTTCGCGCACCAGCAGATCGGCGTTTTCCAGGATACCCTGCGGACCCATGGTCCAGACGGTGGCATTGCGGACCAGCACATGGCGGGGCTGCTCGGGGAGTCGCTCCCTGCCGTATTCCATGGCCGGACGGATATTCGGGAGGGTCAGCGTTCGGGCCATCATTTCGATGGTACGGGCTTCAGGCGGTGCACCGGCTCCGGTTCGCCGCGCCTGAAACTGCATGCGGGCTTCACCACTGCGCTCGCCCCAGCCCCGCAGCTGGTTATCGGTCAGGGAAGCGGTCAGCCGTATCATCGTGCTGGATCCGCCCTCTTCGTGCAGGAAGTCGGCCCGGAGCCTGCGGGTGTCATCGTCGTAGGCTACGTTCATGAGCTCAATTTCTTCTCCATCGCGCACCAGTTTCCCCGAAAACCGACCGCTGCGGGATTCGGTAAGCTGCAGCTCGCCGTTGATCCGGTCATCGCTGGCGCTCACCGCCCACACGCCTGCCGGATTATGCACCGGATTGCGGTTGACTACATGCCGTGTTCCTTCCGTCCATACATCCATGATGCGGGTGCCCGGCACGAAAATATCGCCATCGGCTACAAAAAAGCTGGCCGATTTGCCGGTTTCGAGGGTGCCATGGGTAGCGGCAATACCCAGCATGGAAGCCGGTTGGGTGGTCAGCGCAGCCAGGGCCGTTCGGGCGTCGAGGCCGGCATGGACCATATGACGCAGGTTGTGCAGGATATCGGCCGGGTTGTCCAATCCTTCGGCGGTGAAGGCAAACTGTACCCCCTCAGCCGACAGCCGAAAGGCGTTTTCCGGGGCGAGGTACCAATGTCGAAGCTCTGCCAGACTCACATTCAGCGCATCTTCCGGGGTTTCGATATCGGGTTTTGCCGGCAGGGTGAGGGGCAGAATCAGGGAAACCGACTGCGATTTCAGGTAGTCGGCAATGCGGTACTCGTAGCCGCTGCCTTTGATCCAGGGATTCGGCAACCCAAACTCTTCGGCTATACGAAGGGCCCGGAGCAGCTCCTCATCGCTGCGTACGTCAAAAACAACGGGTTGTCGACCGGAAACCGCATCTTCCATGGCGGCCAGTACGGCATTATGCTCAGGTCGGGTCAGGCCGGCGGGCGTACGGCGGTAGGCCTGATGGGCATCACGGTGCCAGGCTGCATCGTACAGGGTTTGACGGATGAGCGCGATGACGCCGATGGGCGAGGTGGGATACGTGAAGCCAAACTCCCGGCTCTGCGCCAGTGAAATCGATTGCGCGATGCCATCGGCGATGAGGCGGTCGGCGGGGGCACCATCGTTCAGGCTGAAAACTGCAGTCTGTCCGCGGAAGAGTCCGAGTGTGGGCACGGATGCAGCGGCGGTGAACCCGGCCTTGCGGAGGGTCTCCCGACCGTCATCTTCGCTGTTGAACTCCGCTGAGGCGTTCAGGTGGGCCCGCAGCTGGGGATTCCAGGAGGCGTTGCCACGGTCCAGCTCCACACGGGGTTCGCGCTGACCGAGGTGGGAATGGGCGTCGATGAAACCCGGATACAGTGTACGGCCCTGCATATCCCAGACCCGGGCATCGGCCGGAATGCGGGCGTTGCGACCAACCGCCTCGATCATACCGTTGCGTATAACGAGGGTGGCGTTGGTCAGGGTGGTGCCCGGAGCCGTCACGATGGTGGCGTTGGTGAATGCATGGACGGCCGGGGTGTTGCTGTGCATCCCGTCAACCGGCGAGGTTTGGGATTGCGCGGCAAGTCCGCCGGGCAGTACCAGCGGCAACATCGCCAGTAAAAACAACAGGATGCCGGTATACACAGGACTGCTGCCCGTGCTCCGGTGAGCGTGATTAGATTTCATACGATACGATTGAATTGACCCTTGGATTTCGACACAATGCCCGAAAGTACACCTTATCCGCTAAGCATCGAAATAAAATGATGTAAATGGGGGTGATTGCGCCCCGGGTGTGGGTCATTCGCGTGAGCCACGAACACGGCACGACAAGACACGCCCGGACGTTGGTTCAACCCCATTATCCATCAATAGCATGGATGCGGATCACACCGGGTAACCCGATTAAACTACCGGTCTTCCGGTGATCCAGTCCTTGTAGAATCGTTTAAGCTCCGCATGGGGAATGCCGGCGTTGTGGAGGAGGTAAATGGCCGCAAAGATGAGCTGCAGCCGCAGGATGCCGTTATCATGGTAGCGACGGGCCGAGGTGATCATGGGTGCGGGTAGTATTTGAAACCTCGACCGGCTGTGCCGGCGCAGTCGGAGCACCATGTCATTGTCTTCCATGACCAGATAGTCCTCATTGAAACCGCCCAACCTATGAAATATGGCGGCGGGTACATACAACCCCTGGTCGCCGTACCGGAAGGCTTGTACATCGAAGCGTGTAAACCAGGCGTAGAGTCGCAGCAACGGATGCGGATCATCAAAGGCGAGGCGATAACAACCACCTACCGCATCCCGGCGAATCAGCTCCAGTACATCCTGAACAAAAGTCCGGGGCGGAATGGAGTCGGCATGGATGAAAAACAGGTGTCGATTTCGGGCCTGACGGGCTCCGGCATTCATCTGTCGGGCGCGACCGGGCTGCGAATGTATGAGCCTGACGGGAAATGTTGCTGCAATACTGCAGGTTTTATCGGTACTCCCTCCGTCCACTACAATGATTTCGGCGTTTTCTGCCAGGCCGGGCAAGGAAAGCAGGTGGCCCAGTTGAAAGGCGATGCCCGCGGCTTCGTTCAGAACCGGCATAACGATGGAAAAGCAGGGCGATGTATGCATCGGTCAGGCACCTCCGGTCTCAATAAGCCAGTCGGGGCGGATTTGCCGAAGGTCGTCAACGGTATCAATATCGGTAAGGGTTGGCAAGGTGGTGACCGACCAGTTAAGCGATCGGATAGCGACCAGCGTGTCTTCCAGCACGGTTTCCGTACTCCAGTTTTTTCCGGTAAACAGGGATGGATGCGGGGAGGTAACCCCCAGCAGATAGTAGCCTCCGTCGGCGGCCGGACCAAGTACCGAATCATACTCCCTGAGGCATACAAATGCCCTTTGAATCAGGTCGACGGTGAGGCCCGGGCAATCACTACCAATAATGACCAATTGATCACAGCCATCGTTCAGTGCAACGTTGAATGCGTTATACATGCGTGCTCCGAGATCCATTCCTTCCTGGAGATGGTATTGCGCATCGGGGATACGCCGGGATGTTTCGGGTAGTCTCTGATCATAGAACAGATACATCTGAGCGCCGCTATCTGCCGCTGCCTGGAGGGTGTGGTCAACTAGCTTTTGGTAAATATGCAGCGCAGCAACAGGACCTATTCCGGCAGCGAGACGAGTTTTTACCTGTCCCGGGACCGGATTTCGCAGGAAAACAATGAGTCCTCTTGAGGTTTTTTCGGGTGGGGCCATGACAAAAACATACGAGATTCAGGCCAGACTTCCGCCACAGCTGCTGCCGGCACCGGCTGTGCAACCATAGCAATGCTGCCCGGTGCGGATACGACGTTTCAGCAGGATTTCTGCGTCGAAGTCTTTGATGTGGGTGTAATCAGAGGATGATTCCGTCACATCAACCGGCATGAGCAGCATCTGGTTGAAATCGCAGTCGTACACCCGACCATCCCAACCTACGGAAATGGTGTTCCTGCACATAACCCGGTCGGCGGCCATCGGATTGTATGCATTGACCAATATGACCATATAGTCATCCAGGTTGTCCGATCGAAGCAGGTAGTCCAGGTACCGGCTGATAGGCAAGTTGGTGATGGTGAAGAGGTTGTTGAATACGATGTCATGTTTTTCACGGAGCTGGCGCTTGAAATCGGCTTCCAGTTCCTGTTGAGGAAGAGGCAGGAAGGCTCCAGCCGGATTGTAGACCAGATTCAGTTCCAGTCTGGCGTTGTCTTTCCCGTACCCCAGTGCATTGAGTGCTTTCAAGGCCTCCACCGAGCGGTCGTAAGTACCCTCGCCACGTTGTCGATCAGTGGTGATTTTGTTGTAAAATGGCAGGGAACAGGTTACCTCAACACCTCGTTCTGCAAAAAAAGCAGGCAACTCACGATAACGCGGGGTTGTGACGAGTATGGTTAAATTGGACCTGACGATGATATGGGCTCCGCGCTGATGGAGTTCGTCCACAAACCATCGGAAGTCCGGATTCATCTCGGGGGCACCGCCTGTGATATCAACGGTTTTGAATCCACCGGCATCGTAGGCATTCAGACAGTGCTGCAGGGTTTCCCGGGGCATAATTTCCTTGCGGTGCGGACCGGCATCCACATGGCAGTGCTTGCAGGTCATGTTACACATATACCCTACGTTAACCTGAAGAATGTCGAGTCCGGTAGGCGTGAGCGGGTACAGCCCGGAATCATCCAGCTTTTCTTCAAAACCGGGCAAGCCGCGAAGGGTCTCCGTCCTGTTGCGGAGGAGCTCCAGTTCAGGGTGAAAATCCAGTTCAACACGTTTGTTATTCATAGAAATTAGGTCTTTCGGGTACTATTCGGTTTACGCGCCCGTACAGGGCCGGGCTGTATGCCACCGCCCGACATTTCATATACAGCCCGGTTTACGCGCCCGTACAGGGCCTGGATGGGCCCTGCGGGACAGGGTAACTACGATGGAGTACCTGCCGGGGCGGTGGATGCGGATCGATTACATGTTTAGTTTCTTGGCCTGCTCCATCATCTGCACGCCATGCACCAGGGAGGCACCGCCCCGAATGGCACAGGCTACGTGCACGGCTTCCATCATTTCCGGTTCGGAAATGCCGTGCTTAACGGACGATTCGGTGTAGGCATCAATGCAGTACGGACATTGAACGGTGTGCGCTACAGCCAGGGCGATGAGGGCTTTCTCCCGGGCCGATAGCTCGCCGCCTTCAAAGACCGCGTTGTAATAGTCGAAGAATTTCGTGCCCAGTTTTTCCTGAAGGTCGGTTATGCTGCCAAATTTGGCAAGGTGGGACTTGTCGTAATAACTGTTGCTCATGGTTGGATTTGTTTTTTGTGAACTGCCTGAGTCCCGTCCCGGCGGAAAAGTCCGCCGTGGGGTAGTCAGGGCAGGTTATTGTATGAAAATGGTATCAGCGGATTTGGCCTGGCCCTTGCCATCATCCACCCGAAGTCAGGGTGTTATAAACCAGGCCGGGCTTGTGTAGTACCCGTTCGCGCCGTGAATTACACAATGCGGTCGGGGTCACTGAGGTCCGGCAGCTTACCGCTATAACCGAAGATCCGTTGTATCCACCGCACAAGACCAACGCTCTGGTTGCGAATGTACCACTGGTCGGCCGCCCTGCGTGCGCCCAAAGCGTAGCTGGGGTACGGAAAAATGGTGTCGGCAAATTTCCGCAGGGTAATCCCGTTGCGCATGGCCAGAGCAAACTGGCCGATGAGGTCGCCGCCGTGTGCTCCCAGAATATCAGCCCCGAATATTTTGCCGTCAAACTTGCGGGCATACACGAGAATCCACCCCCGGGTTTTGCCATCGGTGACTGCACGGTCAATTTTATGATAGGGGAATTTATAGACCTCGTACGATGTGCCCGCAGCATCCAGCTCCCGGCGCGAAGCCCCGACGTGGGCCAGCTCCGGATCGGTGTAGGTAGACCAGGGAATATGCTTTACGTCGGTTTTCATCGGAATCTTCATAAGGGCATTGGTAGCGGCAATTTTCGCGGTATGCTCAGCCATGTGGGTAAACTGAAAGCTGCCGGTAACATCGCCCACCGCGTAGATGTGTCGAACATTGGTGCGGCACCGGGCATTTACCGAAATGCCACTTCGGGTAAACGCCACCCCCGCCTGATCGAGCCCTAGGTTCTCAACATTCGGCCTTCTGCCAGTGGCAACGAGCATCTTTTCTGCGGCGATGGTGTGTGTTTCACCACCCTGTTCTACCTGTATGGTGACTGAATGGTCATTTCCATGGACTTCCTGCACACCGGCGCCCAGCACAAACCGGACGCCCTCTTCTGCAAGGATATCCATGAGTTCCTCCGCCAGCTCCGGATCATCTTTGCCCATGATACCGGGAGCCATATCTACTACCGTTACGCGGGTACCAAGCCGGTTAAACGCCTGGGCCATTTCAATGCCGATCGGACCCGCACCAATGATTACCATGCTTTCGGGCTGTGATTGAAGCTCAAAAAGCGTGTAATTGGTCAGGTAGGGTGTATCTGCCAGGCCGGGAATCGGGGGGACCATCGCACTGCTTCCTGCAGCAATGATAAAATACCGGGATGTGAAGGTCGATGCTGCCCCGCTCCTGTCAGTCACTTCGATTGTGTGCGGACCGGTAAATCGCGCGGCTCCTTGTTCCAGCTGAATCCCCATATCGGTATAAATATCCGGATGGTCCGCATCGTTGTAAACCGCATTCCGCACCGAATCCAGCCTTCGTTTTACAGTTTCGAAATCCGTGGCTTTTCCGCTGACCCATCGTTTGGCGGCCTCGTTAAGCAGGACCTTGCTCGGAACACAGCCGTACCAGGTGCAGTCGCCCCCGAGGCGCTCCTTTTCAATCATCATGGTTTTGGCCCCGAAGCCGGCCGAAACCCCGGAGGCCGTAAGCCCGGCGGCACCACCGCCAAGTACAATCATGTCAAAGTCATAGCTCATTGGGAATCCATCATTCGGGTGTTATTTCTCATCTTTTTTCGAACGGTTCGATGAACCGACCAGCCGGAGTAACCCAGCAGGGCGGCGATTATTCCATAAACCCACATTGGCACATTTTCCCCTGCTATAATCACATACAGATAGGAGGAACTCGTAAAGAACGCCAGCGTCAGCACCGGTGCCACCAACGACTTTTTCTGTTTTACATTCCGGATGACCCAGGCCAGGCTCAACCAGAAAAACGGAGCTGCACCCAGGTAAATGCTGCCAAAAATGACTGGATTAACATTGTAGGGCTCTCCCAGGGCCATGAACCAGGTAATAAAATTGCTCCAGATCTGTTCCATTGGTGCGGCTGATACTTTTCGTGAGGGTGAGTGATTACGAGACAGCCCGGGGGCATGTGAACGCTGTGCGATGTACCGTTCGTTACAGGCAGATAGTCGTTACCGGTCCGGAATCCTTACATTATTTTTCCCATATCGGGCGATTCAATATACACATCCCAATGCTTCCTCCTATGCCACCTTTGACCGACCTCCTGCAGGATTATCAGATATTGACCATGCTTTCGGTTTTGCTGCTGATGCTGGCATGGGAGTCTGTACATCCGTTCTTTGCCTTCTTCCGGGGCGACCTGAAATCCCGCGGCAGGCACGGACTACGTAATCTGTTCGTGGGTGCGGTCAACGCCCTGCTCGTTTCCGGAGTTTTTGCCGGACTGTGGCTGACCGCCGCAGTTTTTGCTGAATCCCAGCGTTTCGGTGTCATGCACTGGCTGGAAGACGGTTTGAATCTGCCCGTGTGGGCCCACGCCGCGGGAGCCATTGTACTGCTTGATGCCTGGACCTACCTGTGGCACCGCATGAATCACGAAATCCCGTTTTTCTGGCGGTTTCACAAGGTCCATCATTCCGATCATACGATGGATGTGACCACGGCCAGCCGGTTTCATGTGGGCGAAATCCTCTTCTCTTCCCTGTTCCGCATCCCCTTGATTATGCTGTTCGGTGTGTATTTCTGGGAGCTGGTTCTCTACGAGGTGCTCATGTTTGCCGTAGTTCAGTTTCATCACGCCAACATCGGCTTGTCCGAGCGCATCGACCGATTGCTGCGGGTGGTTATTGTCACGCCGAATATGCATCGGGTTCACCATTCCCGCTGGCAGCCGGAAACCGACTCCAATTACAGCTCCCTGCTTTCTGTCTGGGACCGCCTGGCACGAACTTTCCGGCTCAACGAAAAGCCGGAATCGATTCAGCTGGGACTGGATACTATGGACGATGAAGATAGTCAGTCGGTGAAGGGGATGTTCAAGACACCCATGCGAGATGGGAACTGAACAGACCCAGCGTCCGGAATCCGGCTCACGGGCGAGCAGGTGGCGGCCGGTAGCATTCAGTGGCGTCCGGTAACAGCAGGTAACAGCAGGTAACAGCAGGTAGCAGTCGGTAGTAATCAGGTAGCATTTGGTAGCAATCGGTAGCATTCGGTAGCGGCCGGTTGCGGCCGGTTGCATTCAACAGCAGCCAGGATGAGAGGGTAAGCAACGGTTCGCGGGACGATTCCGGGTTCATTACTCGAAGCGCCTGACGTCCAGATCGGGTGGTAGTGCATCGCCCTGAAGCAAATGGCCTGACAGGACACCGGCTACATACTCTGAAAACAACAACCCCTTGGACCCCAATGCGGTATAGATATGCACGCCGGGGTGGGCTGAAGGCGATCCGATGGCCGGCAGTTTGTTGGGGGTGGTAACACGGATGCCGGCGTGCTGACCGGTTTTGACGATACGACCGGAGAGCCCGGGCAGGATGGTGAACAGCTTATGTAGGATTTGCCGATATGCCTGTTCGGTGAGTTGGGTGTTGTTCTGATTATGCTCGTAGGTCGACCCGGCGATAATGCCGCGCTTGCCATCACGCAAAATGTAACCCATAGCAGAGACCGCAATATCCCAGTCGAGGTCATGGTCGGCTTCAAAGATTGCAATCTGTCCCTTCACCCGGTGCAGCGGTACATGAGCAAACTCAGGGAAATCGAGCGTTCCGGATCCGGCGGATATAATTATGTTCTCGGCGAGGAACTCACCCAGACGAAACCTGCCTTTACCAATATTCACGTTTTGTGAATAATCCGGGACCTTATCGGTGTTCACGTTTTGTGAACCGGGGTAGCTCCCGGCAGTGTTCCCATCGGTATTCTCATATGCAGTGCGTGTATTAGTCACAATTTGTGACGCTCCTGCTGTTCTGTGGGTGTTCACGTTTTGTGAACTTTTGCTGGCCGTTCGCTCAAAAGGCAGCGTTTCGGTGATTAATTTAGCTCCCTTTTGGAGCAGCAGTCTGCGGTAAACATTAAGGTAGCGTTCTACATAGACGGTAAATCCCTTATGCACCAGCAAGCCACCGTATTGTTCGCCCAAAAAGGGCACCTTTTCAGCGGCTTCATCCGCCGCAACCCAGGAAATCCATCCTTCAGGCCAGTCGTGCGCGTCAAGAGCACCGCGGAAATTATGGGCAAGATCGGCATTGATGGCGGGTCTCAAGACGCCTGTCTCCGCGATGATGGAGCGGTCGCCGGAGAACTGCATCAGTTCTTCAGCCCGGGCGCGTACGGAATTGTAACAGGCTTCTGCCTCCCAGCTGAGTTTGGCATACCTTCCCATAGCCGGGTTAACCAGGGCAGCCGGTGCACCGGGGGTATGGTCGGGCCCGGCATGCGGATCGATTAAAAGTACGGTTTTGCCGGCATCCAGCAACTGATTGGCAATCGCACAACCGGCCAGACCGGCTCCGTAAATTGCAGCGAAATAGGTCATAAGTTTTGCACAAGTTTCTTAGTAAAAGGTACGGTTTTCCGTCGGCATGGCGACCAAATCGTTGTGAAATTTGTGCAAATCATGAAATAATCAGCCTTTCTCGCACTCTATAGTTATGAGGCACCGCCTCACCAGCGGGCGGGCCGAACGCCGCAACACCGCACCGCCGGGCGGACCACATACCACGCCGGCACACCAGCTGACAGACCGAACGCCGCAACACCGCACCGGCGGGCGGACCACATACCGTACCGGCGGGCGGACCACATACCGCACCGGCACACCAGCTGACAGGCCGAACGCCGCAACATCACACCAGCTGACAGGCCAGAAACCGCACCGCCTCAACGGGGTCAGGCCGAACGCCGCAACACCGCACCGGCTCACAGGCCACACTTCGGGGGAAGCGTAGAACACTAAACACTAGCTGAAATGTCATGAACCGTTACGAACTGCAGCAGGCGCTGCTATCCCTGAAAACCTCCGAACGCACCCTTCTGGCCAAATTAATCCTGGAAGAGCTCACACCGAACGATCTGCATAAATCCGTACAGGAACTTCAGTCGATATACCGGACCGATACCCACCATCCAAACCCAGAATCCACCCGCCGAATCCCCGCCCAATGAAATACTGACTATATTAACACCGATTACCATACTTACTTATGAGTATTTATAAGCGCATTGGGATCACGAATTTGTGCATGATGTATAAGTTTTTACCTTAATCAATCTTCTGTTTTGTTCTATCAGAGCTACGCGGTCTGATGCCACTATGTGAACTGGTCATTTTACCTACGTGACGCAGGCATACATACCTGACACAGACATACAACGGATTCAGTCCTGCCTGGCCGAGAAACTTCCGGGACAGAAGCACAGGGAGCAATGCTAGTATTAACCTTCACAGTCAGACAGGGTCGTATATGAATTCGATGGGTAAACCCACGCGTGCACTGATTGCCATAGGTGCTGCTGTTATCGTGCAGCTTCTGGTATCTGCACTGTATCATTATGCAGAAGCCGATGCCTTGCAGCGCATCGCCATACTGCTGGGTGGCAATATTGCCGGTGGCGGATACATCCAGTTTCTGACCTTCTTCGCTTTTTTCTGGGGACTGATCGAGGTACGGCACGCACTGTTCTGGGCCGACTTCGAGCGAAAATACCTGTCGGTTGAACTGCTTCCCGGCGAGGAACATGCCGTTCTGGGCGCCGATGAAGTCAATAAAATCCGTATTCAGGTGGCCGACTACCTCCGCAAAAAGCGTCAGGAAGACCGTCAAGGGGCCTATTATCTGCTTGCAATTATAAAAAAGGCCTGTACCCGCTTCCGTTCCAACCACTCAGCGGAGTCGGCCTTCGCCATCGTCCAGTCCCAAAGTCGAATTAACCGGGAAAAAGCCGAATCGGTGCAATCCGGAATACGCTATATGCTCTGGGCCATCCCTTCCATCGGATTTGTAGGCACCATCCTGGGGATATCTCAGTCGCTGAGTATTGCCGCCACCGCCCCCATCGAGGAAATCACCGCCGCCCTGGGCGTCGCTTTTGACACCACACTGCTGGCCCTCGTCCTGAGTCTTATCCTGATGTATGTCTTCCATGCCCTGCAGGAAAAAACCGAGGTTCTGCATCAGGATATCGAAGAGTTTGTGGTTGAAAACCTTATCAACAAAATAGACGTCACCTGATGGCCCGCAAAGAAATAAATGTTTTTGGCGCGAGTTTCCTGGATTTGCTGTCCGGCGCCCTCGGTGCGGTCATCATTTTGTATGTGATTGTGCCCAAACTCACGGCCGAGCAGTCGGACATCCTGGAGCAGGTAGACCAGCTTAACGAAGATCTCACCGAAATCAGTACCATCCTGGATGAATACCGGCAATCGGTTCCTGAAGCCATGTATGAGGAGCTGATGGCGCAGTTTCAGGCGATGGAGGACCGCATCAACGATCTGCAGCAGCAGGTACAGGAAGTGACTACCGAATTGCGGGAAACCCGCGAGGAAAACGAACAGCTCCAGGAACAGGTGCAGGCCGCACAGGATGAAGCCGATGCCCTGCGCGAAGAACTGCAGCAGGCTTCGCGTGAGCTGGAAGATGCCCAGCAGCAGCTCAACGAGGAGAACGCCGGAATGGCCCAACTTGAGGAAGAACTTCAGGCCGCCCGCGAACAATTGGCCAAAACCTTTCTGGTCATTTACATTCAATGGCCGGAGCAGGGGGTGGATGTAGACCTGCACGTGACCGATCCCGCCGGGGCGGAGTTTTTCTACGCCGAAGCCACCCATCCCGGTCGACCCGGCGAACTCAGCGAGGACGTGGTTAACGGTCCCGGCGCCGAAGTCTGGGAAATCCGCGAGGCCGAGCCCGGCAACTATCTGGTGGAAGCCAACCTGTACAGCATGCCCTCCGGCACCAGTTCATCAACCGCCAAAGGGCGCATTTTCTTCCGCGATGGCAGCGTGCCCATAGAACCGACTACCATGCGCCGCGTTGGCGAAAAAACCGTCCTCCTGCAATTTAATGTCAATGATGAAGGCGACGTGACGTTTCAATAACTTCCAATCTCCCGTAACACGAACACGAAAATTATGGCAAATAAAGCTACCCGATCCCTGACCGCCGGCATGAAAGTACTGGGCGGCGTCAACACACCCACCTTTACCCTTGAATACCTCTCGCCGGCCAACGGCAAGCAGCAAGGAGCCTTTGAGACCATCGTCGTTCCCTACGTGGAGCTGGGTCGCGACCGCAGCTGCGGAATCCGGTTCGGCGATGATACCCCTACCGTAAGCCGCAAGCACGCGGCTATTGAACGAAAAGGCAACGAAACCTACATCCTGAACCTATCAACGTCGAACCCGACCCTGGTCAACGGCCGACCGGTTAACGAGCGCTATTTCCTGAACAACGGCGATGAAATCCAGCTCTCGCTGGAAGGTCCCCGACTCCGGTACAACACCACCAAACAGGGTACAGCCAAAATGGGGTTCACCAGCCGGATGAACCTGGTTATGCAGCAGTCGATCCGACCCTACCGCACGGCCGTCATCGCCATCAGCATGGTACTGCTCCTCTCCATCGGCGTCGCCGGATTTCTGATTTACAACATGCAGCAAACCCTCGTGGAGCAGGAAAACCTGATTGCCCTGCAAGCCGAAATCACCCAGTCGCAGGCCGACTCCCTGGCCGCACTCAATGCCCGAAATGTAGACCTTTCCTCCCGCTTCGCCACCACGCAACAGGCCTTCGAACGGGAACGCGCACGCCGCGAGCAGGAACGGGCGCAGATGGAATCAACCATCGATGAACTGCGCGAACAAAGCGAACGATTGCTGGCGTCCGGCGGCAACGTCAACTTTGCCGATATCATTGACCCGCTGAAAGGGTACGTTCTGGCCCTCCGCCTGCATCGGCTTGACATGAGCTTCGGCGGCAGCGAGGAGTCGTACGACCTGGGCGGACAACTCATGTGTACCGGCTTTTTAATGCAGGATGGTATTTTTGTAACAGCCCGGCATTGCATTGACCTGTACGATCTGGAAGAAGATTCCCCCTTCGCCGAGGCCAATATTATTGAGCATAGCGGCGGAAGTGCCACCTTCCACTTCACAGCAGAATCGTACGATGGGGCCATCCGCTTTTCCTTCACCAACAAGGAGCTGGAGGCCGATTTCAGTCAGGATCCCATGCACCGCATTGACCTGGGCAGCGGCAATCAGGGAGCAGTACGGGAAACGCGCTTCTTCTCCGGTGCCGACTGGGCCTACATGCAAACCCCGCTCAGCGGCGGACTCGCCTACAACAAGCCCCTCTCCCGCGAACTGCGCAACGGAACCGATTTGTTTGTGCTTGGTTACAGCTACGGTGAACGACTTCGAAGCTCCGGCAACCTCGAACCCTACTTCTCCACCGCGAAGGTGGCGTTGTCTGGCATTGAAGACGGCGTTATTCAGGCCGCGGAAGCCGGAAGTGACGGAGGAAACTCGGGCGGACCGGTGTTCACCCTGCACGAGGGTGAAGCAACGGTGATCGGAATTGTGACCGGCGCCTACGCCAAAATTGACTACGTCACTCCAATCGGTAACTTCTGATTCCCGTGGCGTTGATGCATATCAGGTGCAGGGCTGCGCATTGAACCATCGCGCAGCCGCCCTTTCCGGTCGCTGTGTCTGAACACCCTGGTAAACGCACTGCAGCCCGGCCACCTGTAAACCTAACGTATTCGAATCCCACGCAGCTTATGATAAAAACCTTCACCCTGTTCGGCATCACCGATGTTGGTCGGCAGCGCTCCCACAACGAGGACAACTTTGTGGTCGCCCGCGATGTAGCCGCCAACGCCTGGGGCTTCCGCAGAAGCGACATCGTGCCGGCCGGGGAGGCCGGTGCCTTGCTGGTAGTAGCCGATGGTATGGGCGGAACCAATGCGGGCGAGGTTGCCTCTCATCTGGCACAGGAATACGTACAGGAAGCATTTCAGCAGCTCACCGATGTACCGGGCTCTGCCGCAAAACGGGAAGCTTTTCTCCGGGACTGCATAATAAAGGCGCATGAACGCATTGTGGAACACCAGCACGCCAACCTGGACACGGCCGGAATGGGCACAACGCTGGTTATCGCCTGGGTCATCGGAAATCAGCTGCACACCGCCTGGTCCGGCGACAGTCGCTGCTATGTGTACACCCCGGGAGAACCGCTGTTGCCCTTCACTGACGACCACTCCATGGTCTGGGACCTCGTCAAAAAAGGAAAGCTGTCGGCCGAGGAAGCCCGCACCCACCCGGAAAGCAACCTGATTCTGCAAAGCCTCGGCTCGCCTGAACAACCTCCGAAACCCTCTTCGCGCAGTACCACCCTCTACAGCGGCGACCGGGTGCTGGTGTGCAGCGACGGTCTGAACGGGATGTTGCCGGATCAGCGCATCGAGCAGGTGTTATCCGAAAACAAAGGTACCGCTGATACCTGTGCCGAACTGGTTGAACATGCCAATCGGGCCGGCGGAGAAGACAACATCACCTGCCTGCTGCTGGATGTGGTGGAGGCTGATGAGCGTCCGGGGGCCGGAGCTGCTGCAACAGGCAAACCCGATAACGTAGCACAAACCGTTCGTCGCACACCCCCCACCACGGCCAAAAACCCGGGATTGCCCCACCTGGATACCACACCCGACAGCGCTCCGAACCCCGACGAAAACGATGAAGCCGTACGCACCAACCGGAAAGGTTCGGTCATCCTGCTGATCGTGGTATTTTTGTTGCTGGCGGGCGGAAGCCTGGCGTATCTGACCTTCTTCAACAACGACGATGTTCAGCCCGATCAGCCTGAAGAGATACGAACTCCCGATACGGCGGAAGCGTCGACCGACACCCCTGATACGGATAACGACACGGATTCCGGCAACAGGGGGTCAGAAACCACACCACCCAACCCCGCCACGGATTCGCAACGGAATACCGAAACCGTGACCCCGCCGCAAACCGATGAAAATACGGAAAGCGGATCAATCCCGAGCCCGGACAGCAACCCGGGATCCGGTGCTGCAGCCGACGATACCACCAACCAGCCGGAAGCCGATGAAACGGTGCCGCCCACACCCAGTGAACCCTCCTTCCGTGTACCCACCGATGATCAGTCTGAGGATAGCGGCAAGCCGGAGAGCGGTGAAGCAGAACCCGAAAAAAATCCGGACCCGGATTCCACCGAACAAGCCGGTACCGACTCACTCCCATCCGTCCGGCTCCCCGCAATTATGAATCCAGCCGGATCGGATACCACCTCCACCCCGACCGAATCGCCGTCTGAAGAAACCGATGGAGCCGTTGAAGCTGAAGAAGCTGAAGATACCAAGCCCGCCGGATCGGAACCTGCTCAAAGCAATCCTCCCACATCCACTGCGGATTCCACCAGCCAAACAGCAGAAAACCCGGCACCCAAACCCCAAATTTAAACCAACCTTCCAAGCTATGCGATGTTTCGAATGCGGATACCAGAACAGCCCTGACGCCAAAGTCTGCGTCAAATGCGGAACCAAACTCTCCTCCGGCAGTGCCGATCCCCAGCCGCCAGCCAATGGCGGGATGCACATTCCGCCGCAACACGACGGTGGCAAAAAAACCATGGTGGGCCGGGTCTCCGAAGCCCCGTCATGGGATACCGGCAACGCCCCGCCTCCGCCGCCGGCTGGAGCACCCTCGCCCGGCGCAGCATCCGCCAGCGTCCAGCGGTGCGATAAATGCGGCTACTATCCGCTCCGACAAGCCGTTTCCGTCAACGCTCCGTGCCCGAATTGCGGGTTCACGGGCAGTCCGGTCGGCGCGCAGGGTGCCAGCGGTCCAGCCGCAGGTGCAGGAGCCGGCAACGCGGCAAATCCGGGCATGGGATCGGCAGCAGATCAGGGCACCGGGGTCCCCGCAGGTTCAGCAACCCCGCCCCCAACCCCGAAATCCAAACCCAGCGACGCCAAAACCCGCCGGCTCTCTGATTTTCAGGTAGGCGACACCTCCTCCGACGAACCCATCATCGTGCTCACCGACGAAAAAACCGGTCGGAAAGTGGCCTTCAGCGGCGTGCAGCTCAGCCTCAACCGGGCCGACCTCGACCCCGCCAACGAAACCATCTCCTCCAAAGAACACCTGACCATCTCCGTGTTCGACGGCAACCTCATCGTGCAGGATAAAAGCAGCAACGGTGCCACCTTCGTACAGGCCAAAGAACGCACCCAGGTAGCACCGGGCAGCAGAATCATCATCGGCAACAAAGTATACACCATCGAAATCACCGAACCCTAAATGTCGGCCCCATCCTCCATAGACATCCGGCAGGGAACCCGCATCCCCTCGCGCAAAACCGAATACCTGGTTGAAAAAGAACTGGGCGAGGGCGGCTTTGGCAGCGTGTACAAAGTGCGCGACCATCACACCGATTATGCGCTCAAGGTCACCAAGATGTGGACCTTCATGCCCAATGAGCGACTGGAATACGCCAAGCGGTTCCGTCAGGAATACGAGTACGGGTCGTCGCTGAACAGCCGCTTCATTGTGCGCTGCCTGGATTATGACACCTACGAGGGGAACCCGTTTATGGTGCTGGAACTGTGCGATGGAGGCAGTCTTACCGACCTGATCGGCAAGCCGATGGATCCCCCGACACTGCGCCAGCTGGCTGCCGGGATATTGCAAGGGCTCTACGATCTGCACGCCGAGGGGATCATCCACCGCGACGTCAAGCCGGACAACATCCTCTTCGACCGGCACAAAACCCCGAAACTGGCCGATTTCGGCATCTCTGCCTCCGTCAAAAAACGGCATACCGTGGCCAATTTCATGGGGCACGCCAAGGAAGTCTTTGCCACGGGCACCTACTCGCCCCCCGAGCAGATGGATCCGAAGCAGGCTATGAAAGTCATGGGTCCGACCAACGATGTGTATGCCTTTGGGGCCGTCATGTACGAACTCATCACCCGCGGGGGCCTGCCCTTCGGCTCGTTTGAGTCGTTCATGAACGATATGGCCGGCTATGAGCTTCGCAAACGCAACGAAGCCTGGAACCGGGAGCTGCTGGAGCAGATGAGTCCGGACGCAACCTGGGTGAAGGTTATCTCCAATTGTCTGCGCTACAAAGCCGAAGACCGCTACCAAAACATCACCGAAGTCATGGATGCGCTTTCCATCAAGCTGAACAGCCACGAAGCGATGGTGCCGGTCACGGCCGCCTCCACCTGGTACCTGGAGGTCAAAAATGGCGAGGAAATTGGTCGAAAATACAACCTGACTGCCCTCTCCCGCAGTCTGAACAAGCGTTTTCTCACCGTGGGCTGGTTCAACGAGGAAGACCCCTTCAGCAATGACATTGGCATCGCCGAGCTGTTCACCCAGTACATCTCCCGTTTTCACTGCACCCTGGAGTACGATGCCAACACTTTCCGGTGGACCATCCGGGACGGGCAGTATCGTGACAAAGGGGGGGTAAAGGGCTGGTATCCGTCCACCAACGGACTGCTGGTGCAGGGTCGGCGCGTGAATGAGTACGGCGCCGAATTGCAGCCCGGCGATATCATCACCATTGGTGACACCACCTTGAAAGTCGAAATTCAAAATCAGGACTAACCATTCTTCGGCCGGTTCTTCTGCCGGTCCGAACCATTCAATCACTACCGTTTATGGAACCGAATACAATCTTTGCCAACCGCTACAAACTGCAGAAGCGCATCGGGATGGGAGGCTTCTCCGAAGTCTGGAGTGCCATCGACCAGATGGCCGATGATGCTGAAATTGCCATCAAAATTTATGCGCCTGAGCGGGGCATGGACGAGCAGGGGCTCAAGCAGTTTCGGCGGGAGTATGCCGTGGTGCTCAATCTGAACCATTCCAACCTGCTTACAGCGCGGTACTTCGATATCTGGGAAGGTCGGCCGTTCCTGGTTATGCCGTTGATTGACGGCGGCTCGTTGTACGACAAGCTGGAGCGGGAGGGTGAGTTTAACGAGAAGCAGTCGGCCGAGTTGATTCGCCAGGTAGCCGACGGACTGGCCCATCTGCACTCCCATGAAATCCTGCATCAGGATATCAAGCCGGACAACATCCTCATCGGCAAAGGCGATACGTACCTGCTCATGGATTTCGGGATCAGTATGCGGATGCGCAGCACGCTGCGCAAGCAGACGGGTATGGTGAAGGCCATGACCGTGGCGTATGCGCCGCCCGAGCGGTTTGCGGCCAAGCCGCAGCAGGTAGCGGCGGGTGACATTTTCTCCCTTGGTGTGCTGGTGTATGAAATGATTACCGGCGATGTGCCCTGGATGGGCAATGGCGGCGTGAGCTTGCAGACCGGCGCGGCCGTGCCGGAGCTTCCGGAGACGTTTTCGGAGCCTTTCCGCAGGCTGGTGGCTTCCATGATGGCGGTTCGACCGGAAGACCGGCCGACGCCGGAGTCGCTGGTGGAGGCTACATCGCAGTTTATGCGTACCGGATCCTGGCCTGCGGCCGGGGGTGCTCCGGGTTCGGGTGCGGGCCGGACAGCGCGCGGCAGGGAGACCCAGATTATTGACACGGCCGGATTGGGTGCCGTTGCCGGCGGCGCGGGGGCGGGAATCGGTGCGGCGGCGGCCGGCGCGCAGTATGGGGGCGAGGAGCAGGATCCGCGCACCTCCGCTTCCGGTGGCGCGGTGGATCGCGGTGCTGGTGACGGATCTGCATCGGCGCCGGGAAGCGGTGGTGCAGGCGGCCGGGAAACCCGGCCGATGTCGGCCGAGGCGGCTGCCGCAGCGCTTGGGGACAGTGGCTCCGGGTCCGGCGCGGCAGGCGGCGGGGCAGGGGCCGCGGCAGGCAGCAGCGCCGGCGACCCGGGCGGCAAGAAAACCATGGTAGGCAAGGCTTCGGACGCGGCTGCCGCGGACGCGGGCGGTGCGGCTACGGCAGCTGGTGGGGGCGGAGGCGGAGGCCTGCAGACGCCCCGACCAGCGCCAAAATCCGGCGGCGCCGGCAAATGGATCATCGCCGCCATCGTGCTGTTCGTACTGGCAGGGGGTGGGTATTTTGGCTTTACCCGGTACATGAACAACGTAGCGGAGCAGGAAGCACGCATCCTGTCCCTGCTGGAGCAGGCCGATGGTCACCTGGAGTCGGGCGACCTTGATGCGGCCATGATCACCTTCCAGATGGTCATCGACCGCGACAGCCAGAATCAGGATGCACTCGACGGCATCGCTGAGGTGCAACGACAGCGGCAGGAATCGGAGGCCGATCGTGAAGCCCGCATTGCATCCCTGCTGGAGCAGGGTGCCTCGCAAGCCTCTGCCGGCGATCTTGACGCGGCCCTGATTACCTATCAGTCGGTACTGGACCGCGACAGCACCAATGAAACCGCTCTGACCGAAATCAGTACCGTCCGCCAGCGCATCCGTGACCGCGACGCGCAACGTGCCGAGCAGGATCGGATCCGTCGCGAGCAGGAGGCCGCACGGCGAACCATCACCGGAACCATCACCGACTCACGTTCCGGCAGCGCTTTGGCCGGTGTGAACGTTTCAGTAGAGGGCGGATCCGCTTCCGCCGCCACCAACGCACAGGGTGGTTACACCATCACAGCGCCCAATCAGAATGCAACGCTGCGGATCACCAATGAGGGTTATGTCAGCCAGACCATCGGGCTTGAAGGTCGCACCCGGGTTGACGTCGCCCTGGAACCTACCGCACCGGATGTGATCGAGCCCGACCTGAACGCATCGCCCGTAAACGGGACGGTAGATCTGACCGCCGGTTTCACTCCCGATCCGTGGACCCGCACGTACAGCATCTCGAACAATAATGTGGATCTGAGCAACTTCGACGGATTTGGATTTGTAAGCGTGCCTCCTACATTCAATCTGAACTACACCTCGGGCACCTTCCCGCTGTATATCGGCGCGGAATCAAGCACCGATCTGGTGATGCTGATAAACAAACCCGATGGAAGCTGGGCGTATAATGACGACTTCGACGGAAGTAATCCTCGCATTGAAATGGAGTCGCCCCAGAGTGGTGTGTACAATATCTGGATCGGGACCTACTCGCAGACTACAGCCAGCGCCAACGTGTACATCACCGAACTGTCCGCTGATGATTCCAATGGTGGCGGCAGCGGAACCCTGGGTGACGGAAGCGGACCAGACCCCTCCAGGGAACCACAGTACGGGTCGGTCAATTTACGTGCCGGATTTACCCCGGATCCGCACACCCAGAGTATTCTGGCGGGTGGCTCAAATGACCTGAGTGGCTATGGTCATGTAGGCTATGTTGCAACTGCCCCGGATTATGTGGTGAATTATACCGCCGGTACCGGTTCGCTGCCCCTGATTATCAAGGTTGGCGAGGCGGAGGAAGATACCGTTATCCTCATCCAGACCCCGGATGGCCGGTGGGAATTCAATGACGATTTCGAAGGGGTTCGGGCAGGGATTCGATTTGACAATCCCCGAAGCGGGGCCTACAAAATCTGGGTCGGCTCCTACGGCAGCGATTTTGTCCAGACAACCCTGCATATAACGGAGTATTCCAGTCAGTAATCTGGCCGGTACTGCACCGGAGAGGGTTCGTTGATGCACCTTGCATGCGTTCTCGTTGATGTACCTTGCATGCGTTCACCCTCCCCTGCAGCCGGGCGATAGAGGATTACGAATCGGGTAGCACGGATAGTGATCACCGGCTTGATGAACCCACCACGGGGCGCATGTAAGCCTTTATTTTAATTAACATGCACGGACGGATCAGCCTACGGGTTAATCCGGCTGTTTTTTATCGTTGATGTATGAAATACTCCTTATTCCGTAACCGGTCGGCCCTGTTGTGGACCGGCCTGCTTTTATGTTTCAGCGGCTGCATTGAAGGCCCCGAACTCACCGAAGATTCCCCGTTTACACCCTTCTCCGGGGAATTTGCCGTCGTACTCTACCACGAATATCACCCCTCGTACGCGCAGTCACAGGGTCTGACACCCCTCGAATATGAAAACCTGCTGGTGGAAGTGTACGGGGAAAACCGGCAAATTATGCTCTACGGGGATGTGGGTCAGTCGCCCATTCTGGTCGAAATCCCGACGCGCAGCATCGAGCGACCCACGGAGTGCCGTAAGGATACCGAAGGGATGCTGGTGTACGTAGACGCCGACCGCTACTATGTGTACGATGCCAACCGGAGTCAGCTGTTTACCTCCTTCTTTGTGCCGGAATCGTACAGCGGCAGCGGCGAGCCTCAGCGCTGCAATATCATCGGGGTGCCGGCAACGCTGCCACGAAGCTGGGGGAATTAAGCCATGAAAACAGCTATTCAATTCGCACAAGCCTTTCTGGCATTCATCCTGCTTACCGCACTGCCTACCGGTTCCCTTTTCGCGCAGGGCTCCGAGGATGTGTATTTTAGTATCCGTCAGGACGGACTTGAAATCAGAGGTACGGTCACCGTTGCGTATGAGCCCGTTTTCTTCGGCTATCCCTATCTGAAACTACAGTACCGCAACCTGAACATCAGCTCCGTTTCAACCGGCGCCGGTGAATCGTTTCAAATTATCACTGACGTCCCTCAGCTGAATACCAGTTCGGCATCCATCTCGGTGCGGGTGCCGGTGCGCACGCCCCAACCCCTGGGCGACCGCCTGTCGTTTACTTATGCCCTGCTCTTTGTGTTCTATTCAGATATTTACCCCATTTCTGACACCTATGAAAATGACGAAGTTGATGCGCATTTTCGGGAGGTGAACAATCCCAATTTCAGCGATTCACAAATCTGGGAGGCCTCCGAAGTCGCCCGCGGGGGCGACCGCATTGAAGTCACTGCGCTTTCCGGCACCCTGATCCGACAGCTGCAGAATCTGCTGGAGGGGGTTGCACGGGAAGAGGGTGTACGGGAGGCGCTCAATCGGTACTGCGGCGGTGTAAACAACGATGAAGCGAGTGTAAGGCAAGCGATGCGGGCAGTAGGGCAGGCCATGAGCAACGCCCGGACCGACTCCGAACGCCGACGGCTGGAGGAGTGCCAGCAACGACTCTCTGATCAGCTCAGCGCCATCTTTGAGCAGGCCGCGGCCGACAGTGAACGCAATCGGCGCAATCAAAACCCCTATTACTACGCCATGCAGGATGCCGAGGCCGCTGAACGACGGGGCGACTATGCCGCGGCACTTGAATTCTACCGAAGGGCCTATGCCTATCAACCCTCGCCCCAGCTGGCCGATAAAATTCAGGCTCTTGAAACCACGGTGCAGGCCGTTGCTGCCGCCGCAGGAGCGGCCGTGGTCATTGACGGACTCACCAATGAGTTACGCAGCGGATCAACCCGGCTGATGCGGGGTGCCCTGCTGATGCAGTTGGTGTACTCAGGAACCGATTTCAGTCCGAGTGTTGGTTTGGGAAGCGGTGTCACGTTCGATGACATTGATGGCGGCTATTTCAGCCTGGAGCGCATCGTCTGGTTCAATCCGGCTTCAACCAGCGGCTTAAATATCGGCGCCAGCGCGCATTTCAGCGAATCATTAAGCAACAAACAGCTTTCCCGGGGCAGTCTGGATGTCTCCTCCCACTACGTCAACGCCCACCTGAATCTACATATGCTCGGATTCCTGGAGCTTGGTCCGACCTTCCGCTACCTGAAAATGGAAGGGAGTTACGAGCAAAATTCCACCGGTCGCGAGATTGGTTACGGGGGCGACTGGCAACCGGCGATGGGCCTGCGGGGAGCGATGTACCTGAAACGCCAGGCCGAATTTTTTATCCGTGGCATCGGCTGGTACGTGGATACCCGCCCCGACAGCGATTACACCATCCCGGGGCTGTTCAACAGCGCCGACCGGCACATGCTCTCCTACGGATACCGGCTTGAGCTTGTCTGGCAACCCTGGTCGGTTAGCTTCTATTCCAGTACCGATTCCTACTACAACAACGTAGACAACCTGCACTTTGGTCGGAATCAGTGGGGGGTAAGCCTCGGCTTTGGATTCGGTTTTTGATTCACCCTGGCCTGGCCTGAACCACAGCCATACTTTTCCCTCAATGCCTGTTCGAGTCGATCATCATCAGAACGTCCTGACGCATCCGTCATCAAAGCACCGGTAAGTCGTGCCAGAACCGATTTCGGGGGCGGGGTCCAGTCCTCGCCCTCTGTTTGATCCGCAAGGTAGGTCTCTACCAATTCAGAAAGCGACTCCCCACGGGAACGCGCCAACCGCTTGGCCCGATCAATGACCTCATCGTCAATAACAAGCGTCAGTTTCTTTTTCATATACACGTGCATTTATTTTTATACACGTGTATAATATACCTGACAACGTTAACAGGCAAGCGTTTTTGTTACTGCTAACGAATAATTAAGCTCAACATAATGATGCCCCATCTAATGGGTAGTGCTAATGCCAGGGAAAAACTACGACTTTTTCCGGACGAGTTTACGATAGGCGTAGGCACCGCCCGCAGCAGCCAGCACCGCCAGTCCGCCGTCAATAGGCGCGGGGTCCGGTGTTCCCGGGAAAGCCCGGCATGGGCGGGCCCGACTGGGTCCGGCATGCCACAACTACGCCTGGTGAGCTTTTCGCAGTCTTTGGCGGGCCCGACTAAGCCCGGCATGCCACCCCCTCACTCACCCGTCAGCGTAACCACCAGGTTTCGGGTGCCGACCGCATGCCGCCACCCCCTCACTCACCCGTCAGCGTGACCACCAGGTTTCGGGAGCCGGCGGCATTCCGGTGCTCACACAGATACACGCCCTGCCAGATCCCCATATTCAACCGGCCCCGGCTGACCGGAATGGTAAGCTCATGACCCAGTATGGAGCTTTTGATATGCGAAGTCATGTCGTCCGGTCCCTCCAATGTGTGCCGATATAAGGAGGTGTCTTCGGGCACCATCCTGTTGAAATGCGTCTCAAAATCGTGCCGCACATCGGGATCCGCATTCTCGTTAATGGCCAGCGCCGCACTGGTATGCTGGATGAAAATATGGCAGAGTCCGTGCGACATGCCGGAAAGGTCATCCCCAACCACATCCAGAATTTCACGGGTTATCAGATGAAACCCGCGCGGACGCGGCCGGAGCCTGACTTCAAATTGTTTGATATTCATGCGATGTACCCTGGTTGACTTCAAAATTACTACCCGGAATATCCGCTACATCAGCTCGCTATGCAAACCCGATAGTCCAATCGATGACGCCATGGCCGGTTAACCGGTGCCTCCATGCGTATCCTGCGTGTGCAGCGTACCCTCTGCGATGCGCTACGGACCATGCTTCAAAACATTCCTGCAGCGTACCCTCCACGATGCGCTACGGACCATACTTAAAACATTCCTGCACCATACCCTCCACGATGCGCTACGGACCATGCTTCAAAACATTCCTGCAGCGTACGATGCGGCCCGTTGCAGAGCGCGTGTTAGATGCACGCGGGAATCGTACCCAACAACCGCTTCCGCTTTTTGCAATTAATAACGAACGCGAACGCCTAAATTCACGATTATAGCAAGGTCGAACAGTGGCAGGTCTGTCAGCCCTCACCGGCCCGGGCAACCTGCCCGCTATGTATGTTTTATGTTGTCAAATCCTTTAACCGTCCTGGTCATGAATCCTGTACAATTCCGTCTGTTACCAGCCGCCTTCCTAATCCTTGTACTCGCTATGAACCCATCCTTCGCCCAGGGCGACCGTGAAGCGGGACTGCCCTTCGCCACCCGCTCTGAAGTTATCGCCCAGAACGGCATGGTGGCAACCTCCCACCCCCTGGCCACCCAGATCGGGCTGGACATCCTGAAAAACGGCGGTAACGCCATTGATGCCGCCATCGCCGCCAACGCCGCCATGGGACTCATGGAACCCACCGGCAACGGCATCGGGGGCGACCTCTACGCGCTGGTCTGGCACGCTGAAAGCCGGCAGGTCTACGCCCTGAACGCCAGCGGTCGGTCACCCAAAAACCTGACCCTGGAACAACTCACAGCCCTGCTCGAGGAACAGGGTCGCAGCACCATCCACCCGCTCAGTCCCTTGTCAGTCTCAGTGCCCGGCGCCGTTGACGGTTGGTTCGAGCTTCACGAGCGCTTCGGCGAGGCCTCCATGGCCGACATCCTGGCTGCACCCATTCACTACGCCGAAAACGGCTTCCCCGTCACCGAAGCCATCTCCGGGGGATGGAAACGCAGTGTACCCCGACTCATCGATCAGCCCGGCGCCTTCCGCGAAACCTTCACCATTGACGGTCGCGGACCGGAAAAAGGGGAAATCTTCGCCAATCCCGACCTCGCCAATACCTTCCGCATCCTCGTAGAACAAGGTCGCGACGGCTTCTACAAAGGGGAAATCGCCCGCGCCATCGACACCTACATGCGCGAAATTGACGGCTATCTGACCTACGATGATTTCGCGACGCATACCTCGGAATGGGTTGATCCCATCACCACCAACTACCGCGGATACGACGTCTACCAGATTGGCGGGAACAACCAGGGAACCGCGGTGCTGCAAATGCTCAACATCCTGGAAGGCTACGATCTGGCAGCCATGGGCTTTATGAACGAGGAGATGCTCCACGTCATGATTGAAGCCAAAAAACTGGTCTTCGAAGACCGCGCCAAACACTATGCCGACCCCGATTTCTACGACATCCCGATGGAAACGCTGCTCTCCAAGGAGTACGCAGCCGAACGACGGGCCCTCATCGGTGACCGCGCCGCCCGGCGGATTGCCTCCGGTGTGGAAGGGCTCAAACATGGCGGCACCATCTTCCTGACTACGGCCGACCGCCATGGCAACATGGTATCCCTCATCCAGAGCAATTTCCGCGGAATGGGCACCGGCCTGGTGGCTCCGGGCACCGGATTCAGCTTCCAGAACCGCGGTGAACTCTTCTCCATGGACCCCAACCATCCGAACGTGTACGCTCCCGGCAAACGACCATTTCACACCATCATTCCCGGCCTGGCCACCAAAGACGGGGAGGGATGGTTCACCTTCGGCGTAATGGGGGGCGAATTTCAGCCCATGGGCCACGTCAGCGTGCTGACCAACGTCATCGATTTCGGAATGAACATCCAGGAAGCCGGCGATGCCCTGCGATGGCTGCACACCGGATCAACGGAACCGACCGACAGTGCCGATGACATGCTCATGGACGGCGGCCGTGTGCAGATTGAGTCCAACATCGATTATCAGACCGTGCGTGCGTTACGGTCGAGGGGGCACACGGTGCAGATTGGCGGCGGTTTTTATGGTCGCTACCAGGGTATTCTGTTCGATCGCGACAAAGGGGTCTACTTCGGTGCCAGCGAGTCGCGCGTAGACGGGCAGGCGGCAGGGTACTGACCCCTCCAATCTGGTTCACATCACACTACGATGGCCGTGTCGTGTCGCCATTGACGGACAGGCGGCAGGGTACTGACCCCTCCAATCTGGTTACACGACACCCTACGATGGCCGTGTCGTGTGGCCGTAGACGGGCAGGCGGCAGGGTACTGACCGATTATCGCCAGCCGTTTCGGCGATGAAATTGATTACCGGCTACAGTGCTGAATCGGTATCGCTGCAGGAACACGGTCGAATACGGCAATGCTCCTGCGTAAACGGAATAAAGGGAGTACCTGAAATCAGGCAGTAATCCGGGTCAGCTGGCGCCGGCTGCCGCCTGTGAATTCGATTGTTTAATCAACTGTCGCCCGTTTCGGTTGTGATATGGTCAAAGGTAAATCGCCTGTGAATTCGATTGTTTAATCAACAGAGCCCCGATCAGGCCCACAAACCACGGCTCAACGGAATCGGGCACCTCGATGGCATAATTTTTCGTGAACGTACCCGACCGCGTTATCGTCCCGATTTGCATGCCTCCGTTTGCATCATCCAGATGAATGGTAAAATCGCGCGACCATACCGAGGTATTGACTACCCGAAACAGCCGGTTGTTATACTGAATCTGCACTTCCGGCTTGTAACTGAAGATAACATGCGTTGCGGTGGCCACCAGCTCGCCATTGCGGACCACGCTGACGTCCAAGGAATACCATTTCCGGTTTTTCAGCACAATTTCATCGTCAGGCAGCGTGATGGTGTACACAGACATCCAGCCGCTTGTTACGATGGTGCCCAGAAGCTGTTCGTCTTTGTGAAGCTGATAGCGGGTTGCCCAGGTATTTTCAGGTGCGATGGTATACATGTCGGGATTATTTTCGTGATGGTAAAAGCTACAATACGAAAATATCCGGCTGCAGTTCAAGGCCAGAAAACGCAAAAAAAAACTGCCCGCCGGATGCTTTGAAAAGCACGTCGACGGACAGCCCTAACACGTGTGATACGTACAACTGCCGGATAATAGTGTGGCAGCAGTCACCGATGCACACTCACATACACATGGTTCGCACTGCTACACGAAGTGGATTTTACCCGACAGCCGATGCTTTGTGGTTAGTTTGGTGAGAAAGGGAGGGATGAGTGGTGAGTGATGATGCGCATGTTGCCTTCATCGTCCATTCGGTAGGCAAACGTCTTGTTAACCATAACGGTCGATCCGTCGGCAGCAGTCAATGTGATGTTGCTCATGGCAATAGCTACATCGCCGAAGGAAACCACACCGCCCATTTCAACTTCGCCGGATACGTATGGACGCAGGGCAAAACCGCCATCCTGAGCAAAATCGTCATTACCACCAACAAAATAGCTGAGCGCACCTTCTTTGGTCGGACGGAAGGTCAGATCACCGTATGCGAGGGTTGGCTTGAAAAGCACCGAGCCATTGTCATAGTCGTAGTAATTGGTCAGCACTTCGTTAGCACGGGCCTGCGGATCTTCAGCTTCGCCGATGGAAACCAGGGCGCGGATCCAGGCTTGCTGGGCTTCCAGCACCATCGCCTCGGTAATTTCCGGCGTACTGGTCGCTTCGGTAGTGTTATTTTGCTGTGAAGCATTGGTATCACAGGCGGTAACTGTTACAAAAAACAGAGCTACCATTGAGAACAAGGCAATTTTTGTCGATTTCATAGTATTGAGATTATTTTCATTTAAAGCATTTGTATCACGAAAACTTAGGCTTACCTAAACAAGTTAGGCAACACTAAAAACGGCATTTTATATGAAAAACGTGCCCGTATTTTGTAAAATCGGTGTAAAATCGTATTACCTGGCGAATATGATACATCAGATAGCAGAATATGCGCCTGAAACAGCCCTCCGTCATATTTAGCGACCACTAAACCTGCGCGGCCCACCTGCCGCAGGGCTTACGTTGTCCGTGAACTGTGCTCTCCTCGCGCAGCGCTTACACTATCCACGAGCCATAACCGTGGCGAACTCCCGAAGTGCTTACTCTACCCGTGGGCCGTATCCGTGGCGAACTCCCGAAGTGCTTACATTGTCCGTGAGCCATAACCGTGTCGGCTTCCCGCGGGGCTTACACTAACCGAGAACCGTGCTCTCCTCGCGCGGGCACAGTGTTACCGGTCCCCCGAAACATCGCGGTCCGACTTTTTCAATCGATACAGGGTAAATTCCAGTTCTTTCTGCATTTCGGTAAGCCGGGTATTCAACCGGGCCAGTTCATCCTCGGCGGTAAGTGCCGGTTTGGCCGACCGACGCATCTCTTTCTCCCGCTGCACATCCATTTTGGCCTCATCCATACTGTTGATAATCACCCCGATGAACAAGTTAAGCATCACCATGGTGCCCAGCAGCACAAACGATGTAAAGAAAAACGTAGCAATCCAGCCCGATGGATCGGGCGTAAGACACCCCGCACTGGCTGCATATCCCCAGATTTCATGGTCGCACCCGTGGATGTTGATATACATAATATCCGTCCAGTCCTCCAGGGTCACCACCCGGAACAGAGACAGCAGCGCCAGGGTGAGGTCGCCGAAGTGTACCGGATCATTTTCCCCGAACAGAAACACCCCCATCGTGGCATAGATATAGAAAATAATGCTCATCAGTATGGCAACATGACCAATGGAAGGAATGGATTTCAGCAGCACATTAACCAGCAGTTGCAGCTTGGGAATGGTCCGCACCAGCCGGAAAACACGCAAAACCCTGGCGAGTCGGAACACAGCAACAAAAGCACCATTGATTTCCGGCATAACCAGCGCCAGCAATCCCACCGCGACAATCGTAAAATCAAATACATTCCACGGATCACTGAAATAGCGCCAGGGTCGGCGGTCTTCTGCCAGCATCCGGATCCAGACTTCCAGCACAAAAATGGCAAGAATAACCTTATCAATCCGGTATAGCAACGTCTGCCAGCGCCCGATCTCGTCTCCATAGGTCTGAATACCCACGATGACCCCGGCCAGCAGAATGACCAGCATGATAAAATTATTGAACCAGCGTGAACGGACAGTAAAACGTGCCCAGACAGCGAACTTACCCATAAAAGAAAAATGTGTTAAAATACCCTGAGGAGAAGTGGATGATGACTGCTGCCAAATATAGTGCACTAAACGGGGATTTCGTCAATACACGGCATTGATTTTTTTGCGTGGCTCCCGGACGGTGCCTGTCCCCGCCTCCGTCAGGCCCGGTACTGCGGCAACCGGACCGTAAAAATAGAGCCCTTACCCGGCTCCGACTCCACCTGTATTTTCCCGTTATGCAGCTCACAGAACTCCTTGCAGACCAGCAAACCCAACCCGCTGCTCGGCTCCTTAAGGGTACCTTCCCGACCGGTTTTCTTGTCGATGCGGAATAAATCGTTGACGATGGCAGCAGGCATACCCATTCCATTGTCGGCAACCTCCACCCACGCCATTCCATGCTCGTGCCCCAGCGTGAGGTCAACCCGTCCGCCAACATGGCTAAACTTAATTGCATTCGATATTAAATTCCCGAACAGCGTTCTCAGCATAGACGGGTCGCCAGAAACACACACTTTTTCCGTGGCATTAAGGTGCAGCTCAATCTGCTTCCGTGCGGCAATCGGACTGTGGAAATCCACAACATCCCGAAGTGTTTCGGCGAGGTCTGCCTGTTCAAAAGACGGCGTAAGCCTGCCGGAAGAAGCCCTGGCCCAGGTCACCATGTTCTCCAGCAAATCCATCGCATTCCGACCGGTATCCAGGATGTGGCGGGTGTATTCGGCAACGTCCGGTTCTTGTTTTACGGCCGGCATCGAGCCTAAAAGTTCAGCAAAACCGACCATAGTTGCGATGGGACTTCGCAAGTCGTGCGAGATAATCGAAAAGAACCGGTTTTTCTCCGCGTTGGCCTGCTCCAGTTCCACGTTGATATCAGCGAGCTCCTCGTTGGTTGTGGTCAGCTCCTCCGTGTAGCGTTCAGCCGCTGCGTTGGCCTCTTCCAGACTCGCGTTGACGCGCGCAAACTCCGCGTTGGTTTTCTCCAGCTTCCGGTTTACTATGGAAAGTTCCTCGTTGGCCTGCGTCAGCTCGTCGTTGAGCTCTTCCATTCCGGCAAGGGCCGCGTTTAGTTTTTCCTCCGCGATCTTGCGGTCCTGAATATTGCGACTCACGCCGATGATGTACAGCGTGCCGTCCGGCGTGCAGGTATACCGGGTGGAAACTTCAACCCAGATCAGGGAGCCGTCCTTACAGGGCTGCTGGACTTCCTCAATTACATTAAACGGTTCATCCGGGTGGGTTTTCAGGTACTCCATAGCCTCAGCCACCCGCCGCTGAACCCTGGCCAACGACTCCGGTGTCATGGAGTCCTGCAGGGTTTCCTGCATCGCTTCATCCACAGTGAGCCCACGCAGCCGCTCAATCGCCGGACTGATGTACTCAAAGGAAAAATCATTCATATTCAGCAACCAGACCACATCAGAGGTATTCTCCGTAAGCAGGCGGTACTTTCCATCACTGTCAAGTAACTCGTTCCGGATTAGCTCCGGCGGACTTTGCATATCGCTCATCACAGTTCCAACATTTAGACGCCCCCCAGGGCATGCCATGACCTAAAAACTGATATTAGTCAGAATACAGAAAAAAAACAAATTCACAAACCGTGAACAAGACGATGGATACAATAATATACAAGCAGTACAGCAGATGGTTCGATGGACATAGAAGTTGATTGTTTACACAGTAAAAAAACGGGAAACGGAGGTTAACCGAACATTACGTGAATGCAATTATGACGGTCATAATGTGCGCCTGCCCGGCCATATCCATCCGGATTAGCAACACTACTGCGCCCCGGAGCATTGCCACTACATTACGAGCAAATAAGGCACGTATAGCGACGTTGTCCCGTTACAGGGGTTACGCCCTTTCGGCCATTTCCATCCAGAGGAGCATTTTTTCATCCAGTTCGGCTATGAGTTCGCCATACCGTCCGGACTGCTCTGTGAGGGTTTCAACGTCCAGCTCCCCGCTGCTCAACGCTGCCTCGATGGTGCTTTTTTCGTCCTCCAGAGCGGCGATTTCAGCCTCGAGGCGATTAAATTGTTTGCGCTCTTTAAAGGTCAGTGCGGGTCGGGTTTGCCCGCCTGCAGCTGTACGGTTCCCGGTTGCACCTGCCCTCGTTGCACCGTCGGATGAGGACTCCTTGCTACCGGCCGCTGATCCGTCGCCGGTCGACCCATGGGCGCCGCGGCTCCGGGCTGCATTTGCCCCGCTGCCGGACCCGGATGGTCCGTTGCCGGTTGCGGAACTGCCGGCTAATGCCGATCGGGACCCGGTACTGCCAGACGATCCGCTGCCGGACCCGGCACCTCCGGTCGACCCCGTCCGACCAGCGGCCTCCTCCGCCAGCAGCTGCCGGTATTCCTCGTAGCGACCGTTGAAATCGCGTATACGGCCCGCTCCCTCAAAGGCGAAATAATGCTGCACCAGCTTGTCCATAAAGAAGCGGTCGTGCGAGACCAGAATCAGGCACCCGCCAAAACCCAGCAGGAAGTCCTCCAGCTTATTCAACGTAACCAGATCCAGGTCGTTGGTGGGCTCATCCAGAATCAGAAAATTGGGGTTCTTAATCAGCACCATCATGAGCGCCAGCCTCCGTCGCTCCCCGCCGCTCAGCTTGGCAACCGGCGCATACTGCATCGAGGCCGGAAACATGAAATGCTCCAGAAACTGCGTGGCCGAAATACGCGACCCGTCCGCCAATTCAATGACCTCGGCCACCTCGCGGATCACATCAATTACCCGCATCTGTTCGGGAAGGGGCTCATGCTGCTGACGATAATGTCCGAAAACGATGGTGGTGCCGGTGTCGATGGCGCCCGAATCAATTTGTGACTCTCCGGTCAGTATTTTCAGAAAGGTGCTTTTCCCCACCCCGTTGCGACCAATAATTCCGATGCGTTCACCCTTGCTGAAGGAATAATCAAACCCATCCAGAATGATTTTGTCTCCGAACGACTTCGAAACCTTTTTGAGCTCCAGGATTTTGCTGCCCATGCGGGTCATGTTAACCTCGAGCCGGACCTCCCCGTCGTCTGAACGGATTTTCGCCTTTTTCTCGGTTTCATAGAAAGCATCGATGCGTGATTTCGACTTCGTAGTACGGGCCTTGGGCTGTCGTCGCATCCATTCGAGCTCTTTTTTGAAAAGCTGTCCGGCCTTGGCCACCTCCGTGGCAAAGACCTCCTCGCGCTCGGCCCGTTTCTCCAGGTAGTAGGCATAATTGCCTTTGTGATGGTAGAGGGTGCCGTCCGACAACTCCAGGATGGTATTGCACACCCGATCCAGGAAGTAGCGGTCGTGCGTGACCATCAGCAGGGTCATGGTGCTTCGGGTCAGGAAAGCCTCCAGCCATTCAATCATCTCCACATCCAGGTGGTTGGTCGGCTCATCGAGGATGAGCACATCGGGCTCTTCCAGCAGCACGAAAGCCAGGGCCACGCGTTTGCGCTCCCCGCCGCTGAGGGTACTGATGGGTTGCTCGAGGTCATGAATCTGCAGCTTGCCGAGGATTTGCTCCAGGCGCTGCTCATAATCCCAGGCATTGGCCGCATCCATGGCCGCCGTTGCACGCTCAAAGGCCGCCGCGGTCTGGTCATTGTAATTTAGCGACTGCTCGGTCACAGCGCGTTCATATTCCAGGGCGATGCGGGCCAGTCCGGCATGACCGCCGCCGATGAACCCGCGGATGGTCAGGGCGGGATCCAGTTCGGGTTCCTGGGAGAGGAATCCGATGCGGATGCCGTTCCGCACGGTTACTTCGCCCGCGTCAGCGGCTTCCTGACCGGCGATAATCCGCATCAGGGTCGACTTCCCGGTACCGTTCGGGGCAATGAGTGCAGTTTTATCGCCTTTCTGCAGTCCGAAGGTCAGGTTTTCGAACAGGGTCTTAAGGCCGTAGTTTTTGGATAGCTTGTCGACAGTCAGGTAGGTCATAAAGGCGGTTTTGCGGGTAGTTTTTGCGGAGTTGAACGAAAGACCAGCATGCAATGCAGGCTGCAATTCCGGTAGTTTTGGATGGCTTATCGAATGTCTGTTATGTGATGCAGGCTGGATTGCGGGTAGTTCTGGCAGGTCGGTGGACCCACGATGGTCACCGACCACCGATTGAAATCCACCCCCGTAAACTACCACATTTTCAGATAAGCGATTACAGTTCACACCGGCTGGCAGTCCGCGACTACTACATTTTCAGATAAGCGATGGATGCGGTTAGTACAGTTCACACCGTCCGGCAGTCCGTAAACTACCACATTTTCAGATAAGCGATGGATACCTTACTTTAAGGAATCATCTTCAGCGCGTACCGCGTACCCATTTCTACATCTGTCCCCATGCTCATCAGAATCTTCCTTTTCCGACTTTCCGCCCTGGTTTTCACCACCCTCGTACTCACCGCCTGCGGCACCGACTCCGGTCCGGAGGCCATTCCCCCGGTGCTGAACCTGCCCTCCAAAATTGACGCCATCGTCGGGCAACCGGTCGACTACACCATCAACGTAACCGATCCCCAGGACCTGGAAACGGAGCTCCTTGTGGAAGGACTCCCCGCCTGGCTGGAGTACGTTCCGGCCACGAAATCCCTGCAGGGAACCCCGGTTGAGGGCGATGACGGCCGGTTCGAGCTCACCATCACCGCCCAGAATTCAGTCAGCGGCATCACCGCAACCACCGAGCTGCGGGTGTTTACCTCCATGCGCGAACTCCAGCTGCAGGAAAACCTCGAACGCTTCGTCAGCATGACCACGCCCGGCCTTTTGGGGATCTCCATCGCCGTGGTGGATGCAGACGGGACCCTGTACACCGCCTACACCGGACACATGGGTACCAGCACCGCCTCCCCTAAAATTCAGAAAAACAGCCTGTTCCGTGTGGCCAGCGTAACCAAACCCATGACCACGGCCATCCTGCTCAAGCTGGCCGAGGAAGGTCGGCTCAACCTCAGCGACCGCTTCCATGATCACTACCCCTCGGCTATGCCCAACGGCGACATCATGACCATCCGGCAAATGCTCTCGCACACCGCCGGCATCTTCGACCATCTCAACGCCAGCAGCTTCTGGGGACATCCCTCCCGAACCCCTACCAAGGTATGGTCGATCGACGAAATCATCGGCTTCGCCGCCACCAACGGTTCGCGTTTTAGTCCCGGCGCCGCCTACGGCTACTCCAATACCGGATTCTGCGCACTGGGCGGCATCATTGAAGGAATGACCGAACAATCACTTCGCGAGGCGTTCGACTCCGTGTTATTCGATCCCCTGGGATTGGAGGAAAGCGTGTATGACGATTTCAGCGGCGCGTCCAACACCATCGAGAACCTGGCCTTTAACAGTCGCTCATACGAGTATCATCTCAGTTCGGCCTGTGCGGCCGGCGCCGTGGCGGCAACGGCATCGGATGTAGCCCGTTTCGGATGGCATCTGTACGGAGGCCGGTACGTAGACGCGTCGTTATCCGGGCTGATGAGCGAGAACATCGGCGCCCGACTCGGCGGATCCAATTACGGTCTGGGCACCCGGATCTGGACCGTTGCCGGCATCCCGCACCACGGTCACACCGGAGCGTTGATGGACTACCGCAACATCCTCATGTACATCCCCTCGCTGGACATCTCCATCGCCATGCACACCCATCAGGTTCACTCCGGATGGTTTCCCCTCACCGATGATGTCTTCGAATACGTGGTGGACAACTTCACCGAAAAACGCGTGAACAAGCTGCCCCGATTCATGTGGGAGGGCGAAAGCCGGTGGACGGAGTACGAACGGAACGCCCGCTGGCAGTAAGGGTATTGCGAGGCGGTCGGGATAGCGCTGCTTCCACCCGTTCAGCCTCGCACCCCGGGGTATAGCTCCGCGCGGCCCCGGCGACCGAGCTGATGTTGTTTGCTCGCGGCCTGGCACTGTCTGACTCTGACGTGCGCTTCAACGGTGCCTTCCTGTTCAGTCGATTGCGGTCCTGGTGCTGTGCGTTTTGTCAGGCGGCCCCGCCGCACAACTTTATTTTGCATTCACGTGCCGGCGATATACTTTGATGTGTGCCATCGCGTTATGCACTTCTCCGCGAGCAGCAGGGAAATCCGCATCCGCAGTGTTTCTGCCACCAACGCCCTGAACGGCGCACGTGTGCCACCTTCTCCCGGGACAACAACACCTGTTAAAAGCACCTAACCTACACCTAGTCTATGTATCAACACATCAAAACACACCTCGATAAACCGGTTGAGCTTGAACAGCTCTATCGCCGGGATCCCGAAGCCTTCCCGAAGGCTTGGTTTTCTGCGGTTTAACGGCGATGTAGCCGTGATGGGGGGACTCCTCATGGCGGCCGGAGGGATTTTCTCCGGGCTCACCATCGCCCTGTTCGAGCTGGTGGATGTGCGGCTTTACGAATACCTCGGCGAGTACTTCTTCCTGTGGATTATTCCCGGTGTGCCGCTGGCGGCCACCTGGCTGGTGCTGGCCAATCCCCGGCTGGTCTCCCTGGTAGCGCCCGTCATTGCCCGCGTGTTCACCCCTGCGGCGCTGGTCATGCTCACGCTGTACCTGGTGGTGATCCTGATCCGGATCGACACCCTGTTTGCCGACCGCGATTTCCTGCTCACCTTCAACCTGGTGTTGCTGGCGGTCATGGCCCTCATTTTGTTCTCCGTTTCTGAGCTCGCCGGCCGGACGTCCGGCAGCGTACGATTCGGCACCCTGGTGTTGCTGGGCCTGTCCATCGTCACCCTGCTCATCAATCTGGTAGCCTTGTCGGCCATCGTAATCCGGATTGCAGAAGGCGGATTCACCCCCAACCGGATGGCGGTCCTCGGCGCCAACGTACTGCTGCTGGTGCACCTGGTGCGCATCGGGATCAGTTTGCTCGAGGCCGTGCGTGGCGGCAGCAAGCTCGACGGTGTAGAGCGGCGCATAGCCGGCTACCTGCCCGTGTACATCATCTGGCTGTTCGTGGTCATCTTCGGATTCCCGCTGGTGTTTGGGATGGGGTAAGGGATTTTAATTCAGGGGGGGGCTGGAGCCCCTCCACCATTTAAACGTTCATTGGAAGCTGTCGAACAGAAATAACCTGCGGAGTTAAAAACCTGGATCTGAGTCGAAGGAACCCTGACCGGACTACAGGTACGCTACCCGGGATACGTCGAGGTGAAATCAAAAAAAGCATAGGGAAGTAAAAACATTAATTCCCTACATTACTTTATATCTGCGCCATCACACTGCATTGAACTCAACGGATTGACCCGGATAACAACGCATGAGAGCAAACAAATACCGCCGTTTCTACGCAACAAACCTGCGCATATCCCTCCATATTTGGGTGATATACGCAGGTTTATTGCGCATATAAACAAGTTAGCGACTATTTTAAAAATGATGACAAAAAGAAATTTACTATTTATTGTACTTTTAACATTTGTAATATTCAATGCAAATGCACAACAAGTAATTTTTGGAACTAATAATTTTATTGAATATCAAGTAGGAACACTTCCATTAGTTATTTCAGTTCCACATGGCGGTAACTTAGATCCAAGTTCAATACCGAATAGGACTTGTAATAATCCTGTTTATGCGACGGACGAATTTACCATCGAAACTGCATTGGAAATCAAAAATAAACTTTTTGAATTAACAGGTTGCTATCCTCATTTAATTATTTCTCACTTGAAACGCAGTAAACTCGACCCTAATCGTAATTTAGCAGATGGTGCATGTGGTAACGCTGAAGCAGAAACAGCATGGAATGAATTTCATGGTTTTATTACTAATGCAAGAAACACTGCAAATCAACAAAATAACTTTAAAACTTTTTTCGTCGATTTACATGGTCACGGTAATCCAATTCAAAGAATTGAATTAGGATATTTACTTTACGATGATGAACTAGCATTATCAGACGTTACCTTGAATACACAACAATATTTAAACTACAGTTCTATAAAAAATCTAGCTCTGAATAATATCAACAATTATACACATGCTGAACTTTTGAGAGGACCTTATTCTTTTGGTACATTTTTGGCAAATAATAATTTTCCATCAGTTCCTAGTCAAAACATTCCTTTTCCTGACACAACTTCGAATTATTTCAGTGGTGGGTATATTACTGCAAATCATACTTGTTATAACATTGGAGCGCCAATAAATGGACTCCAAATGGAATTAAATTACAACAATATTAGAAATACTCCTGCAAATAGAAGTGAATTTGCTCTTGCATTTACTCAAAGTATAGTATCATATTTTAGTACACATTTTAATGTATCATTGATTGCTTGTTCGACACTTTCAACTATTAATAATGTATTAGAAGAAAAAATAATTGTATACCCAAATCCATTAGTTAGAGGAGATATTATTCATTTTAAATTCCCAGAAAATATTGAATATGAATACCAAATTTTAAATATATTAGGGCAGATAATAGCTACTGGACAGTTGAAGCAAAATCAGTCCATAGATTCAAGTAAACTATTTCCAGGAGTTCATTTAATAAGACTATCCAATAAAAACAATAATAATATAACTATACATAAAATTATTGTTCAATAAAAACAGTTGCTAACACAGATTTTGCAAGATTGCGGGTTTTGGGCTTAATTTAAAGTTGGTTTTGTTTCTTTGAGTTCTGTGTTTAACCGAAAGTTACGGCTTCTTTAGTCCGCAACCTCGCAAAGCCTTAGAACGTTAGCAGCAAATGTAACAATGAACGGAGAAAATATAAACACAAAAAAGAAAACAAATATGACAATTAAAGAAGAACAAAAGCCCTATGTTTCTGAAGCTATAATAAAGAGACTCTTATTAAGCATTATATTAATAATTGGAATCACTTTTTTATCTTGTAAAAAAGACAATAATAACATAAATGACCCAATTCCAACGGAAATTAAAGCGGGTTATAAGTTTGTCAAAAGCCCAATTAATGGACAAGATAGTTTAATGGTTGCAATATGGTATCCAACTCTTGACGAAGAAAGTGAATACAACTATAATACCGCATCTACAGATTTAATCGTTAAAGGGAAAGTTTCCTATAATGCTTCTGAAATCAATGAAAGTCACCCAGTTATTATTTTCTCCCACGGATTTTCTGGTGGTGGTATTGGCTCTGTTGAAATCTGCGAAGCACTTGCTCGTGCAGGTTTTTATGTTTTTGTACCTGACCATAGCGATGCAGTTATGTCAGTGAGAATTCAAGGACAATCAAACGGTACTTTAGATGAAGCTCTCGATTATCTAAACGATAATCCATTCGGGAATGGAGAAAACTTTGGGTATAGAGTTTCAGAATTGCAATCAGTTATTGAATTCGTCAATTCTTCAAGTTTCAAAGTTGACAAGTCAAAAATAATATTGGGAGGACATTCTATGGGTGGGTGGACTGTAATGAAAGTCAAGGAAGATGGATTTCACCCGACTGCAATGTTCTTTTTTTCGATGGGAGAATTTAACTGGCTTTACAATCAAAACAGATACTTTGAAGCAAGTACTTTTCAAAATATAGATTTTCCAACAGCTTATTTTTATGGGGGAGCAGAATATGGTCAGGCAATATCAGCAGGTTTGGGGAATGTTTATGCAGCCTATTGCTTTACACATTCACCTAGTCCAAGTTATGGTTTGATGGTGAAACAAGGAAATCATTTCACTTATAATTCCGAAGCTGTTGCACCTGGCTCATTTGGCAGCAATGTGCAAATCAAATCCATCAATGATAGACTAATTAATTTCCTTAATAGACACGTTAAAGGTCAAAATGTTGTCGTAACAAATGAACCCGAAGATGTAATAAAATAATATATAGAAGTAAAAATTATGCAAATTGACAAATAGATGAAAAAACATCAGCTGCTAACATCGTATATAAAACATTTGGCAGTCAGTGGGTTATCGAACGTTTCGGCCCGTATCAAAAGTACTTGTAACTTGACAGGAAAGTGCTTCGAAATGCCAAACGTTTCATATACGTAAACGTTGTGGGTAATTCTAGAAAAACAGATATGAAAAATATTACGACCTATTTACTTTTAATAATACTCTTTACCCTGAGTTGTAATAAGGACGGAATCAGTCCTGAAATTGAAAAAGGACTTTTAAAAAACCAAGTAATAGCTATTGGAGGAGTTGACAGGAACTATCATCTATATGTTCCAAACAATCCTTTGAATGCTCCTGTAGTTTTCCTATTCCACGGCAATGGGGGCAGCTATGACGATATGTTGGGCTTAACAGGCGTTAAAGCGCCTTACAAAGTATGGCTGGACATTGCAAATCAAGAAGATTTAATCATTGTTGTACCAAACGGGACACTTAGTTCACTAAATACAAGAGGGTGGAACGATTGCAGAAATGATGCTCCAAGAACTCCGACTGTCAATGATGTGGATTTTACAGTGGTTTTACTTGACCATATAAAACAAAAATATAATTCAAATGACGCAAAAGTATTTGCAGTTGGGACTTCAAATGGTGGACACTTTGCCAATCGTTTGGCACAAGAAATTCCACATAGAATAACAGCATTTGCATCTATTGTAGCATCTAATGCCGCAAATTCAGAATGCAGTGATGCAACAACTAACGTTTCAGCACTCTTTATGAACGGAACAGATGACCCAATCCTGCCTTATATTGGTGGTAGCACAGAAAACGGTGAAGTTATTTCAACTGAAAGCACAGTATCCTATTGGGTAACTAGAAACGGAACCGATACAACACCAGTAATCACAAATTTTCCAGACATCAATGTAAATGATGGCTCCACAATCACAAGATATTTGTATAAAAATGGCGGAAATGGTACAGAGGTTGTTCTCTTTAAAGTTAATAATGGGGGACATACTGAGCCGAGTATATCTGAACGTTATAGTTCAATTTGGTTATCGATAGTTGGCAATCAAAATGGTGACATAGAAATGGCAAATGAAGTTTGGGATTTCTTTAAGACCAAAACGAGATAGAAGTACAGCACACAACAGCGTGTATAAGAAATAGCGGGTTCAGTGTTAAATCAAAGGTCAGTGCTTTCAAAAAAAATCAGTGCAAAACTGAAATTGAAGTGCTTATAAATCCGCTACTTCTCATACACGCAAAACGTTATATCTGTTTTGTGTTCGGCTGAATATCGGTCATCCCATCTCAAAATCAAGCCACAACCTCAAACAGGTCTTGCCTTTCCGTAGTAGACGCTTGCCCTGATTACTCATTCTGCGCAGTACGCTAGGTCCATTTGTTCTGGTAGTCCTCGAGATAGTTTCCCAAAAAGTGTGTCTGGGATAGAATAAAAAAGTCTCCTTGCTTAGGTTTGGTAATTACTACAAAACCAAGTTAACCCGAAGCGAAGGAGACCTATGGAATTCACTAAAGTACAACTCAAGACACTCATTTACAATCACATCAAGAACAAGGAGAACGGATTAAACGATATTCTGGAGATGACCTTAAATGCGATGATGCGCGCCGAACGTAATGAAGAGTTGGCCGATCAGGGTAGCTTCAACAAAGCCAATGGATACCGTCCCGGGCGTGTCTATGGTAATGGGCAGATTTTGGAATTACGTATTCCACGTGACCGTAATGGGCAGTTTTACCCCAAAGTACTCACGCTTCTACGCCAGCAGCAGTCAGAAACCGATCGATTTGTGAGCGCTTTGTATGCACAAGGACTCACCCAGTCGCAGCTCGGCGATGTTTTTGAACAGCTCTATGGACGTCATTATTCTTCTTCAAGCATTGGACGCATGATTGAGTGGATGCGCAGTGATGTAGAACACTGGCGTCAACGCCCTTTAGATCAGCGGTATCCTGTTATTTTTATTGATTGTCTGTACGTAAAGGTACGCCGAGACACCGTTCAAAACGAAGCCTTCTATGTCATTTTAGGCGTCAATGAGCAGGGCACACGTGAAGTCATAGCCATCTCATTACCCACCGAAAGTGCAACGGGTTGGCGCGAGCTGTTTACCGGCCTGCGTGCACGAGGGCTACAAGACATTGGGCTCATCGTAGCCGATGGTCTGAGTGGTTTAGATGCTGCAGTAGCCCATGTTTGGCCACGTACACCGCTGCAGTGGTGCGTTACACACATCAAGCGACAAACCCTATCAAAAGTACGCTATGATGATCGCAGTGAGTTGGCTGAGGATCTGCGTGACGTATTTAAAACCGGGTATAATGATGATAGCGCTGAACACGGCTGGAACCGTTGGAAATCCCTTTGCATCAAGTGGAAAGCCAACTATCCCGCATTCTCACGTATACATAACAACCCACTGTATCGCAATGGATTTACCTATTTAGACTTTGATCACCGCGTACATTCTATGATTTACACCACCAACTGGATAGAACGCCTCAATCGGGACTTTCGGCGGGTGTTACGTATGCGAGCTTCCATGCCTGGTGAACAGTCCGTAATCACACGTATAGGTAAAGTCGCCATGGACAAAAAAGCGTATCACCGTAAAATCCCTAGAATACAGCTCGACAATCAGTTGTTTCCAGCAAAAAACATGGAAGCTAAAATTCACGAACACGATTAACTAAATTCACTTAAATTGCCTTACCGGCAAGAAGACTTCAGACACACTTTTTGGGAAACTATCATCGGCTACCATGAGTCGGTTCACGCAGGTCAGTTTCTGGCTTACCTGCGGGCCATGGAGCTGGACCGCCCCCGGCTTTGTGATTGAAGGTGATGATTAAGACGCTTTATAGGCAAAGGCTTATCGGAAGATTAACCTCTGTTTAGAGAATCACTGCGCGCGATACTGCCCTTTTGGCTTGCTAAACATAAAAAAAGCCCCACCGAGTAGGCGGGGCTATAGGTAAAAACCTTCGGCATATAGCCTTATTGTGGTAAGAAATGAAATGGGATTATCTTTTCTTGAAGCTAAAGTAACTAATCTTAGGCTAAGGCGCAAATCACATCTATCACAATGCTAAGTTCAAAAAAAACAGGCAATACTAATTCATCAAAATAAAGCTTTGACAATTTGTAAATAGTATTAACTTGTCTGAAACTATTATTTAAGACTAAACCAAAGGTCATGAGAAGAAGATTAGGACTGGATATCGGAACAAATTCCATAGGATGGGCGCTTGTTGACGAGGAAAGTGGAAGGGTAAACATAGCTTCTACACAGAATACCAAAGCATTTGGATCAGTCATCTTCACCGAAGGTGTTAAACTTGATTCAGGTAATGAAATCTCTCGGGCTGCAGAACGAACGGCAAAACGAAGCGCTCGAAAGCTCAACTTTCGCAGAAAACTGCGTAAATACGAAACTTTAAAAGTTCTTATTGCAAACGGCATGTGCCCGCTTTCCATTGCAGAGCTGGAAAAGTGGCGTCAGTATCAGGAAGTGGAAGGTGGTGTTAAGGGACCAGTGTTGACATTTCATCACTACCCAAAAAATGAACAGTTTTTAGAATGGCTTCGTACTGACGAAAAGACCGATAAGAACCCTTATTTCCTGCGCTTTCTGTTTTCAACACGTAAAATGGACTGGGAAAAAGATTCGAGTGTTGCACATTCCCTTGGCAGGGCCTTCTACCACTTGAGCCAACGCAGAGGCTTTAAAAGTAATCGTCTTGACCAAACCGACGATGACCGGATTGACGCAATCAAAGAAGATATCAATGACCTTACTGCTGAAGCAGACAACGCGGCAAACCTGTACACGGCATTACGCTTCAGGTACGAAGACCTTGAGTTTGACACCAAAAAATCAAAGGATCTTGACGAAACCGATAAAAAATTAAAACGGCTGCTCGATCGCTGTATGAAAATTGCGGAAAACAGAAATGGGCAGTTTAAATCCGTTGACGAAATCCGAAAAGCCATCGATGAATACCTCCATAAAAAAGAGAACCTTGGTGTGGTGAAAGGTGATATCCGTGATCTATCGGAAGCCATCGAGGAAGGTGGTTTCGAGACCTTGGGACAGTATTTCTGGAGCCTATATCAAAAAGAACGAACAGATATCAAGCATAAAATCCGCAAGCGATACACTGGAAGAGAGGAGCACTATCAAAGAGAATTTGATGTAATCTGCGAAACGCAACAGTTACCGCAGGACCTACGGGATAAACTACACAAAGCTATCTTCTATCAGCGACCACTGCGATCGCAGAAAGGTACCATCGCAAAATGCACGCTGGAACCACGAAAACCACGATGCCCCATATCACGGCCTGAATTTGAAGAGTTTCGAATGCTGAGCCTCTTAAATAACATTCAGGTAAAAGAGCCCGGCAACGACACTTTTCGCGGTTTGACAACTGATGAACGAGATCGTGCCATCGGACGATTCTATTTACAGCGAACATCGTTCAAGCTTAATGAACTTTGCAATGCGATCAATAAAAATGGGACATTTTACTACAGTAAAGACCCCAATAAAACCAGCGTTGATTGGGAAATCAATTACCCACTTAATACAACCGTTTCAGGGTCTCCTGTTTCAGCAGCAATTAAATTGTGTATCGGAGAGAACTGGTCTACAAGAACGTTCACATACACAACCCTTACAAAAGATGGTTCATCAAAGGAGCATCGTGTTGATTATCAAGATATCTGGCATGCACTTTTCACCTTCGATGACCGTGACAAACTTGAAGCGTACTTCATAGAAAATCTGGGACTGAGCGTAAAGGAAGCCCGAAAATTAAGCCGGGTGATACCCCAACAGGGTTATGCACAGCTGAGCTTGAAAGCCATCAACGCGATTCTTCCCTGGCTCAGAGATGGTTACATTTATACGCACGCCGTATTTCTGGCTAAACTTCCGGAAATTATCAAACCATCTGTTTGGAGCGATGATAACCAGCGAGAGAATGTGGTAGACGCCATCCAGGAAATTACCGACACCCATTCGGATGAGTTGACCATAACCCATGTTGTAAATACGGTGCTGAAGCAGTTTTTCACCGAAAAAAACTATGCAAGAGAATACAGCAATGATGAGTTCAAGAATATGCTCACGGACGCGTTCCAAAAAAGGATGGGCAAAAGGTCATGGAATGCCACTGAAAACAAAGATCAATTGTTGCTTAAAGCACTGAAACAATTCAGTAACGCGCTGATTTCACATGCAGGTGAAAATGATTTCAGTCCAATTCAAGCGCCGACTATCAAAGAGCGCATCCGAACCTATCTTGCTGATAACAATCTATTAGCACACCCGGAAGCTGGAGCATCGTTATACCACCCATCTGACTTAGAAGGATTTAAAGCTCAACCAGGCAAAGACATTCATGGTAATACCATCAGCATTTTGCCGAGCCCTATGTCAGACAGCATTAAAAACCCCGTACTGATACGAACCATGCATCAGTTGCGCAAGGTTTTAAACCACCTGCTAATTCAAGGTGAAATTAACGCAGATACCCAAATAAATATCGAGCTGGCGCGCGAAGTAAACGATGCCAATATGCGTGCTGCCATAAAAAAATGGCAAGACAGACTCCGAGATGAGCGTGAAGATGCCCACAATGAAATCGTTCGCTATTTTCAAGAAGAACACGGGCAGAATATTAACCCGGATGAAACAGACATCGACCGGTATATACTTTGGGAACAGCAGGATCGTCGTGAAATTTATGAGGATAACCCAAAAAATATCCCACTGACTGACATTATTGGGTCGGAATCACGCTATGACATAGAACACACCATACCCCGGAGTGTTTCATGGGATAACTCGATGGCAAACAAAACATTATGTACCAAGCGATTTAACCGGGAAATTAAACGCAACCAGATTCCATCGTCGCTTCCAAACCATGATAATATTCTGGACCGGCTGGTTGGCTGGGAAAAGAGAGTTTTGGACCTGAAGACTCAAATCGCCGGACTTAAAACAACGGGTTTATCTGACAAAGCCAAAAAAGATCAAATTATTCAAAAACGACATCTTCTCCGGTTTGAGCACGACTTCTGGAAGAATAAATATGAACGCTTCACAAAAAAAGAAATCAAAGAGGGTTTTAAAAACAGCCAATTGACGGATACGGGTCTGATTACACGCTATGCCAGAAACTGGCTGGGTGCTGTATTTCAGGATGAACGTGGCAGGAGTAATGTTCGTGTAGTAAATGGTCGTGCAGTTTCTGAGTTTAGAAAGGCATGGGGACTGCAGGCCCTGGACGAGCGTAAATCGCGTGCTAATCACGCCCATCATTGCATCGATGCCATAACAATAGCCTGCATTACAAAGCGGCTATATGATCAATTCGCTCACGAATGGAGAAAGGAGGAAGACGACTATCTCAAACACAACGTCATCCAAAAAGCCCGACTGACTAAACCATGGCCAACGTTCACCGAAGACGTTAAACGAATTGAACATGAGCTGTTGGTCGTTCATCAGACAGAAGACAATGCTATCAAACATACGCGCAAGAAAGTGCGTCGGCGTGGACGAATAATTCGAAACCCTGCAACCGGTAACCCTTTGTATCAAGATGGTGATACTGCGAGGGTGGCCCTGCACAAGGATAGCTACTACGGTAGCATCCTTCATCCCAAGACGGGCGAGCAGACCTTTGTAATTCGGCGCCAAATAGACACCATATCAGCTACGGATATTGAGAAAATTATAGATCCTGTCATACGTGAGATCGTCAAAAAGGGCAAAAAACGGGAAGAACAGCTGATTAAACATATTAAGCTCCTCAAAAATCAACTCTCAAGTGCACAGACGGAAGAAGCAGAGGCAGAAATTAAAGCAGATATCTCCGCAACGGTAAAAGAATTATCCGAACTTTTTGTACTGCCTTCCAGGAATGGGAAATTGATTCCTATTCGCAAAGTTCGAATCGAAGCCAAAATCAAAGAACCGCTGCCGGACTTCAAAAAACAACGGGATGTCCGTCGCTTACCCGATGGTACACCGAAGTATCCTCATAAAACCGAGGTTTATGTTGCCAATGACTCTAACTACGGCCTTGCGATTTATGAAGATCTTGAAAGAGACAGGCGTGTTGCAGTTAGTATCAACATGATGGAGGCCATAACCAGTGCTAAACGCAGTAATGCATCATCTTCCGGATTTATTGAATCCAGCTACAGAGGGATGCCATTAAAGGGTGTTTTGCGTATTGGGACGATGGTTCTTTTTTATGAAAATGAACCCGATGAAATCTGGGATTTACCTGATGTTGAGTTACGTAAACGCTTGTATTATGTGAAGAAGACTGGAAAAGATGGACGGGCTACATTTCAGTTTAATCAGGAAGCCAGAAATGATATTCAGTTGAAAGTAGATTATGAGTCTTTACATGGCGAAAAGGCTCCTGACAAGATTACCAGTGGTTACGGACAGCTTGAAATAAACAATATACCTATAAGCAAGTTTCGTTTGAGCCCTGGTAATATGCGGATGCTAATCCAGGGTATTGATTTCGATCTTACCGCAACGGGTGAGATAGTGCGCCTTTCGTAGTCATTAGTATGAGGTTGACATGGTTAAAAAGACGCTCTACTTCCAAAACCCCTGTCATCTAAGCATCAAAGACCTTCAGCTGGTAATAACGCGAAAAGACTCGGGTGAAGTAATTACCAGACCGGCCGAGGATCTTGGTGTCATCCTTTTAGATCATCAACAGATTACCATAACACAATCTGTACTTCAACTGCTGAGCGAGCACAATGTGGCTGTGATTGTATGCGATAAGTCACATCATCCAAAGTCTATGCTCCTGCATCTAGACTCCCATCAGACGGAGACGGAGCTGTTCAGATACCAAATCAATGCATCTCAACCTTTTAAAAAAAAGTTGTGGCAACAAACCATTAAACAGAAGATTCGGAATCAGGCCAATTTATTGGATTGGGCCGGGAAAGACGGGAATCCTGTCAGATACCTGGCAAAAAAAGTAAAAAGCGGAGATACTGAAAATCATGAAGCCATTGCGGCCAGAATATACTGGCCATCCTTGTTTGGATCGGATTTTCAGCGTCGAAGGGTAGGGGCATATCCTAATAATCTGCTGAATTACGGGTATGCTCTGCTACGCTCAGCGGTTGCCAAAGGACTCATGGGTTCCGGGTTACTGCCCACTCTTGGGATACATCATCGTAACAAGTACAATTCATACTGTCTTGCTGACGACATCATGGAGCCCTACCGTCCATACGTTGATATGATGGTATTTGAAATGTGGGAGAACGGACAAGGAAACGAACAACTCTCGAACGACGACAAAAAGAATTTATTGAGCTTGTTTGTGGTAGATGTAATGATTGCTGGTCTTCAAAGGCCCTTGCTGGATGCTGTATCGATGACTACATCATCGTTAAGTCGTTGTTTTTGTGGCAAGGAGTCGACCATCAGATATCCGGAACTATGAATTACGATCGAATCAATGCATACCGAATCATGTGGTTATTTGTATCGTTTGACTTACCGGTAAAAACAGCTATACAGAAAAAAATTGCTGCCAATTTTCGGAAACGATTATTGAAGGATGGTTTTTCGATGATGCAGTATTCCGTTTACATTCGCCATTGTGCCAGCAAAGAGAGCATGGAAGTACATATCAGACGGGTGAAAAAGTTCATCCCAAATAAAGGACATGTAACTATTATGTCAATAACGGACAAGCAATTCGGCAACATACTGAATATCTGGGGCAAACAAAGTGTCCCCACACAGCCTACACCAACTCAAATTGAGCTTTTTTGAGCACTGTTATTTTTGCGTAATTGACTGAATACCAGAAGGATAGTTCACCAACTAATATCGGTCATCCCATCTCGAAATCAAACCACAACCCTTGTTGTTGTACTTCTGCACACCACGCAAATATCGGTCATCCCATCTCGAAATCAAACCACAACCACTCTACCAAAATCTACAGAGTCAATACCAATATCGGTCATCCCATCTCGAAATCAAACCACAACCGTGGTGGCTGTATTTGCTTCCGACTCGGCAATATCGGTCATCCCATCTCGAAATCAAACCACAACTGCATCCACAATCGCATTTAAACTGTTCGCAATATCGGTCATCCCATCTCGAAATCAAACCACAACTGCGACCTACGCGGCTGTGGCTAAAAGCGAAATATCGGTCATCCCATCTCGAAATCAAACCACAACGGTCAACGGAGAATGGACGATTAGTACGGTAATATCGGTCATCCCATCTCGAAATCAAACCACAACAGGTGATTTCAGGGAATTGCTCGTAAGTCCAATATCGGTCATCCCATCTCGAAATCAAACCACAACAAGACCGAAACGCGCGAATATGAACATCAGAATATCGGTCATCCCATCTCGAAATCAAACCACAACGTGTCGAAAGTAGTAGTACCGCCCTGATACAATATCGGTCATCCCATCTCGAAATCAAACCACAACATGGGAGCAGTTTTATTACGACGACGGCAAAATATCGGTCATCCCATCTCGAAATCAAACCACAACGCGAGCTTCTTTTTTCCCTGAAAAAATCACAATATCGGTCATCCCATCTCGAAATCAAACCACAACCACGTTATACTTGTCCATTAGATTTCTCCTAATATCGGTCATCCCATCTCGAAATCAAACCACAACGAGTGCTACCTGCTTCAAAACGGTACACTCAATATCGGTCATCCCATCTCGAAATCAAACCACAACAAAAACCCAGATACTCATCTTTTGACCTTAAATATCGGTCATCCCATCTCGAAATCAAACCACAACTACCTGGACACAGACAACCCCGAAACATTCAATATCGGTCATCCCATCTCGAAATCAAACCACAACTCAACAGTTCACGGTGATTTCAGAACATCAATATCGGTCATCCCATCTCGAAATCAAACCACAACTCCTATAGAGTGGGTTGTTTCTGTTGAAAAAATATCGGTCATCCCATCTCGAAATCAAACCACAACACTGGTCATTCAGAATAAGACAAGAACTAAAATATCGGTCATCCCATCTCGAAATCAAACCACAACCAACTTTATGGAAACCTGATTTTCAAAACTAATATCGGTCATCCCATCTCGAAATCAAACCACAACGGAAGCACATTCTTAGGCAGTCGAACTGCGAATATCGGTCATCCCATCTCGAAATCAAACCACAACCATGGAAATACAATATATTCAACAGAAACAATATCGGTCATCCCATCTCGAAATCAAACCACAACTCACAGACAGTACCTAATGAGGTCATGCCTAATATCGGTCATCCCATCTCGAAATCAAACCACAACCAAAAGCCCTTTGCACTCATGAGTAAAAAAAATATCGGTCATCCCATCTCGAAATCAAACCACAACAACGGTACCAAACGAAGTAATTCCTATCAAAATATCGGTCATCCCATCTCGAAATCAAACCACAACATATCAATTCGACCGCAATCAAGAGATGTGAATATCGGTCATCCCATCTCGAAATCAAACCACAACCTTTTGGATACTTATTCAATATCTCGTACAAATATCGGTCATCCCATCTCGAAATCAAACCACAACACTGCCCTGTTCGCCTTCATGCTGCTGGCAAATATCGGTCATCCCATCTCGAAATCAAACCACAACCCAATCGATATCAACTATAAAGACGTTGCAAATATCGGTCATCCCATCTCGAAATCAAACCACAACTCTCAAGGCCCTATGTAATGCTGCAATTGCAATATCGGTCATCCCATCTCGAAATCAAACCACAACAGTCTGCGCGGATGGTGTAGGCTTCAAAGAATATCGGTCATCCCATCTCGAAATCAAACCACAACGTGTCTGAAGTAGTAGTACCGCCCCGATATAATATCGGTCATCCCATCTCGAAATCAAACCACAACCCTGTGTGTCTTTAAATATGAATGCAAATCAATATCGGTCATCCCATCTCGAAATCAAACCACAACTCCTGCCTGCGAAATGGTGGGAGTTGGTAGAATATCGGTCATCCCATCTCGAAATCAAACCACAACCATTCGTCCGAGCTGAAGCAGTGGGTTTCGAATATCGGTCATCCCATCTCGAAATCAAACCACAACTAAGTAACTCTGTAAGTTTGCGTAAGACGGAATATCGGTCATCCCATCTCGAAATCAAACCACAACTGGAAATACTGCAGCTGGCATCGGTCATAAAATATCGGTCATCCCATCTCGAAATCAAACCACAACGTAGTACTGCATCTGGATTGACTCCGCCATAATATCGGTCATCCCATCTCGAAATCAAACCACAACTGAGTTAGTTAGTGGCAATGCTACATAAGAAATATCGGTCATCCCATCTCGAAATCAAACCACAACTTCATGGATAGCGTTACGCATACGATTAACAATATCGGTCATCCCATCTCGAAATCAAACCACAACACGAAAACAGTCACAGGATGATACACGTTTAATATCGGTCATCCCATCTCGAAATCAAACCACAACGGAAGATTGCCCACAATAGGACGTACGATGAATATCGGTCATCCCATCTCGAAATCAAACCACAACTGAGTTTGGGGAATTTTTGCCTGACCAAGTAATATCGGTCATCCCATCTCGAAATCAAACCACAACTTGGTTCGACAATCCAGTGAGACTCGAGTAATATCGGTCATCCCATCTCGAAATCAAACCACAACTGTGCCCATAACCTTTTTTTGCATCTGGCTAATATCGGTCATCCCATCTCGAAATCAAACCACAACGCCACAGCGATGTTCGCACCACCATGAATTAATATCGGTCATCCCATCTCGAAATCAAACCACAACTGCAGCAGTTACTAATAATGTTGCTTTAGGAATATCGGTCATCCCATCTCGAAATCAAACCACAACATAAACTCTACTCCGTCTCGTTGCATTACAATATCGGTCATCCCATCTCGAAATCAAACCACAACTAACCATGCCAGCCGGTCAGCACGTCGTACAATATCGGTCATCCCATCTCGAAATCAAACCACAACGTGAGTTTTTTCACGTTATCGGCCTTCCATAATATCGGTCATCCCATCTCGAAATCAAACCACAACACTGCAACTCGCATGGGTCGGGTTCGCTTCAATATCGGTCATCCCATCTCGAAATCAAACCACAACCCAAAGTCGGATGGAGCGGATGGGGTTGTTAATATCGGTCATCCCATCTCGAAATCAAACCACAACGCTCGGAATCGTCCACGTGCAAGCCTATTAAATATCGGTCATCCCATCTCGAAATCAAACCACAACCCGTGGTGTCATTGGTATGACGTTTTCGGTAATATCGGTCATCCCATCTCGAAATCAAACCACAACTCAAGAGATAAGCCCCTACACGGCAAATACAATATCGGTCATCCCATCTCGAAATCAAACCACAACGGCTGAGCCGCCCCGCCACCATTCGATTCGAATATCGGTCATCCCATCTCGAAATCAAACCACAACCACACAGATGTCAAGTTTTTTTTAAAAAAAAATAGAAAAAAAATTATGTGCATAAAAAAACCCGAGCAGTTTTGACCAGTCGGGTGTTTTGCAGAGCAATTAACAGATACAATCAGCGGTTATTGTTTCTGTGTGTGCTAAAAATAGAGCCTGCAGAGTGCGTTTGCAATGCTGAGTATTTATTTTTTGCCGTTTTCTTTGAGCCATTTTATTCGTGCCTGTGCGTATTCATCTGCAGAGACGTCCTCTCCCTGTTCGAGTCTCTTGTCAAGCTCCCTGTAATATTCTGGCCTGCCTGCTGATTCTCCTGCACCGAAGTCGCCCTTGTCTATCTTGCCGTGACTGGTGCTTTCGGCGTTGGTGTTATCTGGGTTTTCTGGCGTACTCATGTGTTGTCCTTTGTTTGGTTTATGTTTGGTTTACGGATTTTGTGTACCTAAAAATAAAAAATCGGTCATCCCATCTCAAAATCAAGCCACAACCTCAAACAGGTCTTGCCTTTACGGAGTAGACGCTTGCCCTGATTACTAATTCTGCGCAGTACGATCGCTCCATTTGTTCAAGTGGTCCACGATGCTCATTTCCGGATCCGTGCCAGGCTGGAACCTAATGTCGGGGTTTACTTCGCCTTTTTGAGCAGTTCCCTGACCTCGATTGCTGACCTTTTGAAGTCCTGCATCATCGACCGCATTTCGGAAGCAGTTAACATCCTTGTGGCTGATGATGCATTTTCCTTGACCGATCGTGAAGCCGTATTTGTTTTTTTCGATTTCATAGTTACCCAATCTACCGTGTACTATTTTTTCTTCAAATTTTGAACGCCGTTGCTTTGAGACCTCAACGCTAAATCCAGGTTCCCATATACACATGAAAATAGACTCGAAACGGATTAGTTCGCCCCCCCAATGAAAACAGCCCGGCTTTCTTTACTCGTCCCCATGTGCTGCACCAGCGTCCTGATTGCGCAAGATCCACACCGAAAATTCTGAAAGCGATCTTCCAACGTGTTCTTTAAATACCTGACTGAAATAGGAGAGGCTGTTAAAACCGACGGCATAGGCGACCTCCGTAATATTTCCACTGTTGTTTTTCAGCAACGCGATTGCTTGTTCCATCCGGTAGCAGGGGCAGATCGGGCCCGCCATCACTCCATCTTCAGGCTGAATTTCCAGTTGGCAGAGGGGGTGCGGAAGGTGCGCCGCAGGGCCGACTCCGCCGCGTGAAAGCCGCACATCCCGTGAACCCCTCCGCCGGGCGGGGTGGACGAAGAGCAGAAATAATACCCATCCACCGGAATGGTGTAGGGCGAAAACGCGCTCACGGGCCGACTAAAAAACTGTCGCCAGTCCTGCACACCGCCGTTGATATCCCCGCCGATGTAGTTGGCATTGTATTTTTCCAGCGCTTTGGTGTTCATCCCCCGGTCTTCAATGATGCGGTTGCGGAATCCGGGTGCGAAACGCTCTATCTGGTTGACAATAGCCCTGCGCATATTGACGGTGGAGCCGTGAGGTACATGACAGTACGCCCATAACACCTGTTTTTCATCGGGCGAGCGGGAGGGGTCGGCAGCGCCGGGCTGCGCCACCAGGACGTAGGGTTTTTGGGGAATCCGACCCATACTTACCACTTTTTCGGCGGCGGCAATTTCTTCAAACGTACCGCCCAGATGCACGGTTCCGGCTTTTTGCAGCACCTCGTTGCGCCAGGGAACCGGTCCGTTGAGCAGGAAGTCCATTTTGTAGGAACCCCATCCGTAGCGGAATTTCAGAAGCCTTTTGCGGTAGTACATGGGCAGCCGCTCGCCCATGATCTGTTCAACCTGCCGGGGGGTGAGGTCGAACAGCACCGCTTGCGTGGGGGGCAGCTGGGAGAGTTTTTCCAGGCGAAAACCCGTGCGGATGTCGCCGCCGAGGCTGCGCAGGTAGGAGGCCAGGGCGTTGGTGATGGCCTGGGACCCGCCCTTGGCTACGGGCCACCCGCTGGCGTGGGCCGCCGCGCTGAGCACAATGCCGATGGCGGCGGTAAGGGGCCGGTCGAGGTTCTGGATGCCGTGGGCAGCGATGCCCGCGAACAACGCCCGGGTGTCATCGTTTTTGAATCGGCGGGCAATGCTCCTGGCCGACTGTATAGCGTTCAGACCGAAGGAGGTGAGCAGGGCGGGATCTTGCGGTATGCCCAGGGGCGCGAGGCCGTCGATGGTGAATTGTCCCCAGTTGTCGACCAGCTGATGAACCAGGTTGTAGTAGGCCTGACCGTCATCGCCCATCGCCTCCACCGTCACCTGCAGGTCGCGATGCAGGAAGGCCACTTCGCCACGGTCGAGCGCATGGGCTACGGGCAGGTCGGGATGCAGCCACTGAAGTCCGTGCTGGTGGAGGGGGAGCCGACGAAAAAAGGGCGATGAAATCCCCAAGGGGTGCACGGCCGAGCAGACATCGTGCAGATACCCCGGCTGGATGAGCTCTTTGGTGCGGGTTCCGCCGCCGATGGTAGCCTCGGCTTCCAAAACGAGAACGGTGAGCCCTTCCAGGGCGAGTCGGACCGCGGCGGCCAGGCCGTTCGGACCGCTGCCCACGATGATGGCATCGTAGTTTTTTGCGGCGCGCGGACCGGGGACGTCCGGGGCGGGTTCGGGATCGGGGGCCGGGCTGGTTTCGGGCTTGGTTGCAGCCGTGGAGTCGGGCGCGGGAGCGGTACCCGGATTGGGCGTATGCGCAGAAGCGGACGCAGACTCCGTGCCTTTCGCGGATGCAGAAGCGGTCGCGGGCCCGGAGCCGGGATCGGATGCAAGTCCATCGGGCGGCATACCGGAAGCCACACCGCGATTCGCAGCCGCGCCTGACGCACCCATCGACCCGTCACCCACCGGCGAGGGTGGCTGAGACGGCTGATCGCTGTCTGGTTTGGGGGTTTCACTTGCACTCATAAACCCAATATCGTTAAAAAATTGAACATAGCAGAAGCAATAAACGATGCGGGTAAAACGATGCCATCGGTCGGGCCGGAGAGAACCACCTTCCGGCACAATATGGGTATCGAAGATTGTAGGATTGTAGGATTGTAGACCTTTAAATTGTATCTTTTAATCAGGCTAACTAAACACAACTGAAGAGGCCATTATGAGTGTTATGAGCATCCGGATTGACGAAAAAAAACGCAAGCAACTTAAAACTATTGCGTCTATTCAAGGAAAGAGTATGAGCAGTATCGTTGAGGACTTAATCGTTGAATATGTAAACAATTTTGTTGAAAGTAATGATCAGAGTGATCAATTAAAGATCATGATGAAAGCGTCCGAAACAGCGTTTGATGAGTGGTCAAATGAAGAAGATTCCATTTATGACGACCTATAGAAAATGGGATATCGTTTTGGTTTCATTTCCATTCAGCGACCTGAAATCAACCAAAAAGAGACCCGCACTCATAATTGGAAAAGACTGTTGGCCCGTGGGCCTTCGTTCATGGGTCTGCATCCGCGCATTACCTTCATTTTCATGCCTGTAACCCTCCAACTTGTTGTCTCTCCCGAAACCGCCGGCGAACCCCACCTGCTGCGCGAAGCCGTGGCCCGCAAAGGCAACATCCCGCCCGACGAAATCACCCATGTGGAGGTGCTTCGTCGCTCGATTGATGCCCGAAGCCGACAGGTGCGCGTGAATCTGAAGGTGGATGTGTATGTGAACGAAGCCTATGCGCCCCAATCGGTTCAACTGCCCGACTACCCCAACGTTACCGGCAAGCCGGAAGTGCTCATTATCGGCGCCGGTCCGGCCGGACTCTTCGCGGCGTTGCGCGTGCTCGAGCTCGGACTCAAACCCGTGATTCTGGAGCGGGGCAAGGATGTAAAAGCCCGCATTCAGGACCTGAAAGCCATCAACGTAAACCATATCGTTAACGAGGACTCGAACTACTGCTTCGGCGAGGGGGGCGCAGGTACCTACTCCGACGGCAAGCTGTACACCCGGGCCACCAAACGGGGTAATGTGCAGCGCATTCTCGAGCTGCTGGTGGGTTTCGGGGCCGTGAACGACATTCTCGTGGAGGCGCATCCCCATATCGGCACCAACAAGCTACCCGGCATCATTGCGAATATGCGTGAATGTATTCTCGCCCACGGCGGGGAGGTGCATTTCAACACGAGAGTGACGGAGTTTCTGGTGGAGGGGAGCGCGATGAAGGGCGTGCGCGTGCAGGGTGGCGGCATCCACCGGAGCAATCAGGTGATTCTGGCGACCGGACATTCGGCGCGGGACATCTTCGAACAGCTGCATCGACAGCAGATGCACATCGAGCTGAAACCCCTGGCCATCGGGGTGCGGGTGGAGCATCCTCAGGCGCTGATCGACCAGATTCAGTACTCCTGCGGCATTAGCGGGCGGGGTCCGTACCTGCCGGCATCCGCGTACAGCATTGTAAAACAGGTGGGCGGACGGGGCGTGTACAGTTTTTGTATGTGTCCGGGCGGGGTGATTGCCCCGTGTGCTACGCGTCCGGGCGAGGTGGTGACGAACGGATGGTCGTCGTCGAGGAGGGCGCGGTCCACGGCGAATTCGGGTATTGTTGTGGAGCTGCGTCCTGAGGATTTCAAGGGGCATGCGCAGCATGGTCCGCTGGCGGCAATGTATTTTCAGAAGGCGGTGGAGCAGCGGGCCTGGGAGATGGGTGGGCAAACGCAGACGGCTCCGGCGCAGCGACTTAGTGATTTTCTGAACGGGAAAGTGTCGACATCGTTGCCGAAAACCTCCTATGCGCCGGGCATTACCCCGGTGGAGCTGGGCGAGGTGTTGCCGGACTTCATCCATCGGGCGCTGCAGGGCGGGTTCCGGCAGTTCGGGAAGTCGATGAAAGGATTTGTGACCAATGAAGGCGTGGTGCATGCGCCGGAATCGCGGACTTCATCGCCGGTGCGGATTCCGCGTGACCCCGAGAGCCTTCAACATATTCAGATTAGCGGACTGTATCCGTGCGGAGAAGGCGCGGGCTACGCCGGAGGCATCGTTTCGGCCGCGCTGGACGGGGAGCGGGTAGCGAATGCCATCGCGCTTGCTAACAAACAACAAGCATAGCCAAGGCCTTACGCCTGCAAACGGTAAGCGGTAAACGAAAGTAGCCAAGGCCAGTGCGTCTGCTTACGGTGAACACTACTACGAAGCTCGCGGATAACCAACGCCATAACGAACGAGCGTAGCAAACGCCATTTGCCAGGCGACCTGATACATACTCTATCGTTTTCTACATAGCACACATTAATGCGTAATTCGTATTTTATATAGTACACTTTATTCGAAAAATCGTATTATATATAATACACATTTTAACCAACGCCCTGCATCCTTGACTGAAACCATTCAGATTTCACGAAAGCAGCTCCCTCGAATGTGTGCACCCGAACAAACACTACAACGATATGGATGAACTGGTCGACAAATACCGACGTCTTTTAACAACCGTCAACACGGAGTTTATCCGGGGTTTATACAATAGCGTGAACTGGGAGGCCCGGGCAATCAGCATTCAAGGCGCCCGTGGAACGGGTAAATCAACCTTAATGCTCCAACGCATAGTACATGCCTCCTTGCCGGTCGATCAATCCTTGTATGTCAGCCTTGACGACCTATATTTCAGAGAGCATTCCCTCATTGAAACGGCCACGAATTTTGTCAGATTCGGCGGTAAATACCTATTCATCGATGAAGTTCACAAATACCCTGACTGGCAACAAGCTGTTAAAAACATATACGATTTCAACCCCGATCTTAACATTGTTCTGTCTGGGTCATCCATGCTCGCTCTACAAGATGCGCTACCCGATCTGGGTAGAAGGGTTTTGAATTATCAATTACACGAACTTTCACTACGTGAATTTTTAAACCTTAAATACGGTTTAAATCTATCGCCCATATCGTGGGATGACCTCATCGTTCAACACGCCTCACTGAGCCATGATCTGGTTGCCCATATATCGTATCCACTTGCAAAGCTTAAAGAGTATCACCAAATCGGTGCCTATCCTTTTTTCATGGAGGGTGAGCTTGACTATCCCCGGCGACTTAATCAACTCATCAACCTTCTCATCGATTATGATCTGCCTGACGTTATACCCGTAACCCTGTCAACAAGAACGCAGCTCAAAAAACTGCTCAGTGTAATTTCGAAATCGGTTCCATTTACGCCCAATATTGCCAAACTGGCCCGAATATTGGACGTTAGTCGGTCAAGACTGCTGGAATTACTGCATATTCTTGAGCGGGCACAACTACTGCGCTCGTTGCACGCCAATACCCGAGGCCTGAGCTTCCTGAATAAACCCGATAAGCTCTACCTCCACAACACCAACCTCATCCATCTGCTTGGAGAGGGGAATCCCGACACCGGTAACCTCCGGGAAACCTGGGCAATTTCTCAACTTGCCGGTGCAGGCCTCCAGTTACGATATCCTAAAGCTGGGGATGTCCTTGTAAACGAACACTGGACGGTGGAGGTGGGCGGTGCAGGCAAATCAGGGAAACAGTTGTCGGAAGTGGATCACAGTTTAGTTATTCGTGATGGCATTGAACATGGTTATGGTAATGTCATCCCGCTGTGGCTTCTGGGTTTTCTGTATTGATAACGGTTGTGTTAATTAGACATTATAAACCTATACTACTATGCCAAAAGCAACACTTCGTGTAAAAGAAGGTTCTCATCAGAAGCTTTACAAAAGAAAGGGCTGGGTATGGCCCCAGGGGGCGAAGGCGTACAGGTGGCGCGAGCTCTGGGCGAAGATGCGCCCGTCGTGGGCGGTGACCAGCCCGTACGCATGACGTGATTGCAACATGTTAATTTTTTTTTCGACAAAAACGGCATTTTTACTGTACGTGTCAGTTCAGGAGTTTACCTATACCTATTCCAGGTATAGTACAACAGCCTGAAATTATACAGCAGAATCCAACTTCGTACCTGCATCAGGGACTCGCCTCAAAACGAACAACTGAGCCTATATACCTCTTTGTACAAGTGCTTTGTGGTATGCCGCTTCAACGCATTGTGCATCCCGGCTTGCCGCCACAGCCGGCCTCCAGCAACGCCACCACATTACGGGTAGCCCGGCCGTCCTGCATGCTGAAAAACAGCTCCCTCACCCGTTTACGTTCTTCATCGAAACCGTCTTTACGATGCAGCGCGTTTTTAACGTCTTGCAGAAAATCAGCCTGGGTAGACGGCTCAGGACCCGGACGAACCTCCACCGGCGGAAATGCATGTCCCCGTTCATAGGTGGCGGCATCGTAGGGCAAAAACACAACAGGAATATCCCGTAACAACCCCTCCAGATAAATGCTGCTATAGTCGGTTATGATGCAGTCTACCGATGGCAGGAGCTGGAACACCTCTTCTACGGCGTGCTGACCAGCATCCATAATCCGGTTGCTCACGCGGGTGAAGCGCTGCAGCGAAAACCGGTCGTTGGGATGGGGCCGGAGGCAAAGCAAGGCCTGCTCGCGTTCCAGCATAGCCGCTATGGCATCAATGTCCTGATCAGGAAAGGGAAACCATCGTGTGCGGGCGCGCCTTCGGTACGTTGGTGCGTACAGAATGACCTTGCGGATTGCTATACCGTTGGTCTGCAGGACTTCGGGTAATGGCTGCTGCTCCGACCCCAACAGTTGATCGTAGGCCGGGAATCCGGTTTCGGCCAGTTGAGTGGGTTCAAGATTAAACCGGCGGGCAAAAAGCTCCGATACAGCCGGAGAGCTGGACAGGAATACGTCGATGGGTTTAAAACGGTAGCGAAGGATAGCCCGATGAAGGAATCCCGGGGGGTTTTCGGATGCCGGACGAAGATACTCCCCGCGCTTGGTGGGCAGGCCGTGGTAGGTCTGGATGATCAAGGCACGTCGGGGCAGGAAGATAAACGGATAGTCGCTGGTACCGTGGGTCAACAGGATGACATCGGCCCTCGCAATCATTTTGAGTCCGGCCAGGGAGTGAGTTCGGCATACCACAGCTTTGCCGAAACGCTCCGATAACCGCTTTACGAGGGCAGGACTCCTACTCAGCCATACCGCCTTGAGGGTGGGATGTTCCAGAAGCGACTCAAACAATACGCGGGTATTGCCCCGGTACCCGTCGCCGTGAAAAGCGGTCAGCACCACAAGACCGGGCTGCTTTCGGTAGAAGAGGTGGAAAAATATGGATACGGCTCCATAGGCCCATTGCAGCAGATATGGGGTACGCCGACTCACCCGCACAGCAGGGTTGACGACAATGCTAAATACGGCCTGCCGTTTTCTTCCGCCCGCAGCAAATCGGCCGGTGTGTCGATTTCATCCCACCAGTGGTCAGAAAAATCCACCATTTTCAACCGGATCTGTTGCTCGTCCAGCAAGTCTTTGATGGCCAGTTCGTAAAATACCGCCGTATCCTGCTGTTCAATTCGCCGGTGGATGCGCTGCAGGAGATTGGTTTTGCTTTGCGCACAAAAAGAGTAAATATTCACCGTTTTGTAGAGCTTTTTATGCGATGGCGGCTCTTTTTTGATGTGGAGGTCGCACAGATACCCATCGCAGCAGACCTCTGCGGTGGTTCCGTTGTGTCGGGAAGGATCAAAGCGTTCCAGGGCGATGCGGTTTTCAACCAGAAACTGCTGCATCACCGAGCCATCCAGCACAATGTCGGATTCAATCAGTGCGAATCCATCGGTCAGATGCGGCTCAGCCAGCCATAGCGAATAGATATTGTTGGTGGTGGCATACCGGGCATTGTGTACGGTCGTTATGCGCATACCCGAAGTGCGACCCTTCAGGTAGGTTTCTACACGCTCGGCTTTAAACCCGGTGACAATGACCACCTCACGGAAACCAACGGCCTCAAGCGTATCCAGCATGTGGCCCAGAATCGGTTTTCCCAGGACCTCAACCAGGCACTTGGGCAGGTTGTGGGTATAGGGCTGAAGTCGACTGCCTGTTCCGGCAGCAAGAATAACGGCAGTAGTTACGGTGGGTGACACGGGCATGCGTTTGACTGGATAATTTTGGATTAAATATAACCCAAACGCAACAAACTTGCATCACAAAACCCTACCGTATACCACAAAGCACACAGTTAGCCACTACGTGTACGCTGTATAGTACATGTAATGATTAAAAACGTGCGCTGCAGCATACGTTTATCGTTGCTTATCTCCCGTTTGATTCATTACATATTCTGTAGCACGGCGTTGCTGAACAGCAAACGGCCGCTGTACCAGAATCCCCGGAACAACGGATTGTCAACCATCAGAATCACCTGTCCGCGACCTACATTGATCACCCCGAAGTTGAGCGACTCTTCCACCACAGGTTTTACCTTGTAGCCCACGAATCCGCTGGTGAATCCATCCGCCGGAATATGTCCTACATTCCAGCCTCTGTTCAAATATTCAAACGCATCGGTGCGGCGTTTCAGGGAGTAGTAGGTCTCGGGCATCCCAAAACCCAGCGGGTGGGTTACATCGATGTGGGTACGGAAAATACCGCCCGCCAGCGAACTGCTCATCCCCTCCCGACGGCGCTCGCCGAACACCCGGAGGCGGTCGTCCATCGCATCTACCTCCTCCTCATCCGGCGATTTGGCCTCCGGAACATCGACGCCGCGCAGGCTGCCAATCTGGGTTATCACATTCTCCAGCACAATCAAGCGCCCCCCTCGTGAGAGCCAATCGGATACGCGGTCGCCTGTTGTGCCGGTTAGCAGACTGTTATACCGACCTGCCGGCAGTACCATCACGTCAAAATCGAAGAAGTTCAGCTGCCCGACCCGGTCCATATCCACCAGGGTAATCGGGTATTCCAGCTGCCAGTCGAAAAAGTGCCAGACCTCACCCATGTTCATGCCCGATACGTCCTCGCCGGTGAACATGACCACACGCGGCGCTCTGGCAAACGCCACGCTCTCCGAGCTTACATCGATGCTGGCCGGATTCAGTCCCGTGCCGGTGGCAATGGGCGTGCGCCCATATTCTGCTGAGAGCGCCTGTACGGCGTCATCGAACCCATCGATGTGATCGTTGTTGTGGCGGGTAATGACGATGGATCCACGAGGTACATCGCTGGCACCTACCTGCATCGGCTCGGAGGTAAGCCGTACACGAAATTCCTCACGATGGAGGCGGGCCAGGAACCGGGCATCCTCGAAGCTCTGCCAGGGGAAAATGTAGGCGTAAACCGGGTCAGTTACGGCCTGCTGCGGGGCAGGATTCAGCACCGCATCGGCATCGCCTTCCGGATTGAGTCGCTCGGTGGTGGCAAACGCGGTAACGCCGTACACATAGGGCAGCGACCAGGCCGTGATATCGTAGGTCAGGGAGTCGACCACCGTGGTTCGCGGTTCCAGCAGTACATTGGCCAGCACGGACTTCGGCTGATACATGCTCACGATGATATCCTCGCCGGTGGTGCTGATCGCCTCGGTGGCACCGGTCTGATAGTTAAATGCACGCAGGTTCCGGCGGGCGGGCGCGGTACCGAACTGAACCTGCTGGGCTTCCAGGAGTTCCAGCATGGCACGCAGGTTATCCCGGTTTCCATCGTGGCGCAGGATGTAGGTTTTGTAGGTGGTCTGGGGATCGTTGCGGGAGGTGTCAAAGTAGCGCTGAAACTCGGCGGCAACACGGTCGTGGTTACGGGCTACAACCTCCACGGTCGACATCCCCACGCGGTGCTGGTTGCCCAGACGGTGTTCCAGGGTGTGCAGATGGTCTTCCGGTGTAGTCACGGCCAGACCGGCACCCCAGCTTCCGCCCTGCTCGTAGGTCATCCCGATGGCGCCCTGAAAGGTAGGCCAGGTGTCACCGTAGCTGGGATAAAACAGATCAAACACCTCGCCGGTATAATACAGATGGTTGACCGCATCGAAATGACGGGCATGATTCTCCCCAATCGTGGTCTGAAATTCCTTCTGCCAGTCGGTTACGCTGGTGTGAAACGGATTGGCGGCGGGGGCAAAAAAGTAGCGGTAGCCACCCATTTCATGAAAATCGGCGTGTACATGCGGAAGCCAGCGCTGATAGATGGCGTTGCGCAGCTGGGATTCGCGCTGCGTCTGCCAGGCCCAGTCGCGGTTCATGTCAAAGTGATAGTGATTCAACCGACCGTTGGGCGATGGCTCACGATGCTCGCGGGAGAGCGGATGGGGATCAAAATGCCGGCCTACCACCTGATTGAACCACACGGCGTAGCGCTCCGTCCCGTCCGGATTCAGCGATGGATCCATGATTACGAGGGTGTTTTCCAGCCAGGGCTTGGTGTCGCGATTGGCGGGATTGGCCAGTTCGTACACGGTTTGCATGGAGCCCTCAATACTGGCGGCCTCGTTCCCGTGAATGTTGTAACTCATCCACAAAATGGCGGTCTGGTCGGCCGGATCCGGGTCCCCCTCGACCAGTCCCGTACGACGCAGGTTATTCACGCGGATGTCTTCCAGTCGGTTCAGATTCTCCGGTGCGGAAATGTAGACCACCATAAGCGGCCGGCCTTCGGTACTGGTACCGTAATGCTCCAGGGCGATGTAGTCGCTGTTGGCGGCTACGTGCTCAAAATACGCCACCATCCGGTGGTGAAACGTGAAACGCTCGCCCAGCTCATAGCCCAGAAACTCGGCCGGCGACTGTACCCCTGAGGCGGTTTGCACGGAGGCCCGGGCGGTGGCTGCAGTCTGAGCCTGTACGGCGGGCTGCATCGAAATCAGCATAACGAGGGTGAGAGCCACGGAAGCAATGGTAGTAAATCGAGTTCGTATCATGTACATCTATGTTATGGTAAGCGGAAAGACGACCGGATGGATGACCGCAGCCAAAGCGGGCACGACCGGAGTATCGGAAGAAAAGGCAAAGTACTGAAATATGCGGTGGGCAACAACGGCGGGAGACCGCGGCAACATTATTTGACACAGGGTACCTACTGCGGCGCAACAGATGCCACACGGCAAAGGCAGGTACAGACACTGGTGGATTGCCGGCGGTGGCGGGGTGTTAATGCATGAAATCCCGCGGTGAAAAACCGGCCCGCGCCGGCGGTGGCACACGCTATCCCGGCATGCGGACAATCTGCAGCTTGCGATGCATCAGTTTCTCGAAGAGCTCCCGTTTGCGCATCGCCCCCCAGATCTCCAGCTCCGGATCGCCCTGGGTGCGAATCTGGATTTCGACCACGCTTTTGCGCACCACGGTACGGATATCCTGCACATTCTGGTAGTGGGAGCGGTCCAGCCCGTCGGCCACGCGCAGGATACCCGCCAGCGACCGGACGGTCGACTTCTGCTCGCGGGTCAGGGCCTGAAACAACGCATGCCCGGCTTTGGGCACCGAACGACGGTGATAGCGGGCCACATGCGCCATGATTTCAATTTCCTCCTGGGTAAACCCCTTCAAATCGGCGTTCTGAATCAGATACAACGCATGCTTGTGGTGTTTTTTGTGGGAGATATGATAACCGATATCATGCATGAGTGAGGCAAACTCCAGCAGCTGACGGTCGTGGTCGCCCAGGCCATGCACCGACCGCGTATCTTCGAAAATCCGCAGAGCCAGTCGGGTGACCTGCGTGGAATGGTCTTCATGCCAGCTGCATTTACGCAGCAGCTCATACACACTGCGGGTGCGGGTGTCCGGATACACCTCCAGAAGACGGAGGTCCTGCATTTCCCGTTTGATATAGCGCAGAATAATCCCCTCCCGCATCGCTTCGGTAGATGTTTTAATCCGGTCGATTTTATACCGGGTCAGTACGGTGTGCACCTGCACGAGTCCGGCCACAATGAAATCCACCCGTTTGGCGTCCAGACCGGGTACCACAAGCCGTTGTTTGTGATCCATTTTCAGGAACTTGCGATAAAATGCCGTGAATTCCTGTCGGGTATACTCAAATTCATTCAGCATAACCGCTACCCCCGTTCCGGCCGTCCCGTTGCTGCCGGCGACCAGACGTTCGGCGGCAATCATCGCCGCGATGTTCTGCATGGTTCCCGAGCTGCCCACCAGCATGGTCACCCCGCGTTCCTTCACCGCCGCATCCACCTTCACGAGTTCCCCGGTGTACACCGCCTCCAGCTTCTTAACCGAGGCCTTGGAAATCGGATCTTCTTTGACATAGTCGGCCGACATCCGCGCCACGCCGGTCTTGCGGGAATCCAGAAAATACAGGCGGATATGGTCGGCTATAATAAACTCCGTACTCCCCCCGCCGATGTCCATAATCAGCGCCATCTCCCCGTTCAGGCTGAGGGCGTGCTGCACGGCAAACCCGATCAGTTCGGCCTCGGTGGTGCCGGGAATGGCACGGATCTTGATCTGCACCTCATCGATGGCACGCTGGATAAACTCCCCTCCGTTGGCGGCCTCGCGGATGGCCGAGGTAGCATAGGCCAGAATCTGCTCCACCCGGTAGGAGTCGCACAGGGTTTTGATTTTCTGCAGGGCCTCCAGTCCGCGCAGCATGGCTTCTTCGGAAAGGTTTTTCCCAAGGCCGTCTCTGCCCAGGGTGACCATTTCCTTCAGGGCGTCAATAGTGTCATAGGTTCCATCGGGCCGGATATCCACAATCACCGCGTGAAAAGAGTTGGTTCCGATATCAATCGCGGCAATACGTCGTTTTTGGTTGGTGGAGCTAGGTGTTGACGCTGATTGCGGGTGTATCACGATAGAATAACTGCTATTTTTCGCTATGCTTATGCGGAACAAGGTCCCGCGCGGTTGGTTCCTCAAAAAATAGACAATTCCCGCGCGATTCCTAAAGTTGCTTCCGATTAACTTTTCGATTTCTTTATGCTATGAACATCCTCACCCCATGCTCCCGTGTTTCATCCGGGGCGGTTTATCCGGCCGAATCGGGTTTCAGGCCATCAGGCAACTGGTTTTGGACTGTCGGGATTATGTTCACGTTGCTCACGGCCGGCCTTCCGGAAGCCGGCGCCCGTCCTTCAGGAGCTACGTCCGTGTTGTACCCGTATGCAGTCGGCATTGGCGGGTTCCCGGCCGGCGAAGCAGGTTTGTACGGAAGCCCTGGCACACTGCCGACCGGCGACGCAGGTTTACATGCATCCGGTTCACTACCCCCGGCGGGACCGGTGCAAATGGCCCACAATGGAGGTTTCTCTGACCGTCCCGGCGAAATGCCCGGACGCAATGCGGGTCAGTCCGCCACCACCCCCCGATTTATTCCCGGACAGCTGATCCTTAAACTGCACTCCGGCAACACGGCGCTCAAGTCGGCCGGCACCTCCGGGCCGGCCGGTTCACCGGGACCGGCCACGCACGCCCAGCTCTATGCGACCCTTCAGGCCATGGGCGGCACCGAGCTCCTTCCCGTAATGAGCCCGGAAGCTCTGCGCGAACTCCAGACCGACACGCGGCTCAGCCGATCCCCCGCCACCAGCTCCGATTCCCGTTCCGGGTACACCCGTGCTCTTCCTGACGACCTCACCCGGACCTACATCGTATCCATCAACCCGTCCATCGACCCCCTCACTGCAGCCCGTAAAATCACGGAAATCCCCGGTGTTGCCTACGCCGAACCCCGTGTCATTATGGAAACCACCGACCTGCCCGGGCACGTTCAGGCTCCCTCGTCCATGTTCACAAAACGTGAACTTTCCGCCGGACACGCAGGGGTTCGTCTATTCACAAAATGTGAACATACAGCTTCCCAAAACAACCCACACTTGTTCACGTTTCGTGAACAAGCTATCCCCGGAAGCACAGACGAAATATTCACAGAACGTGAACTTTTCGCGCCCGGCACAGAGAATTCTATGTTCACAAAACGTGAATATTCTTCCGTTGACCCAACCCCGTTAACCGTTTACCCTGCGGGATTCGCGCCCACCTCGAACCATACTCCCGGGACGCTTGACACTACCCCCAACGATCCCCGCTTCGGCGACACCGGCCAGAATTATTTCAGCTACCAGCGTATTCCTCAGGCGTGGGAAACCTCCACCTCAGACACCTCCATCGTCATCGCCATCGTTGACTCCGGGGTCGACTACCTGCATCCCGACCTATCTGCCAATCTGTGGCGCAACCCGCAACCCGGTCGGGCAAAGGAGCTGTTTCCGGGTATCTTCGCCGCTGTAGAAAACGATACCATCGGCTGGAATTTCTGGGACAGCGGACCGATTTTCAATCCCGTCCAGAATGGCGATCCGCGCGCCAATTTCTCCAGCCACGGCACCCATGTGGCCGGCATCGCTGCGGCTGCAACCAACAACGGCATCGGTATCGCCGCCAGCGGTTACCATAGTCGCTACATGGCTGTGAAAGCCGGAGGCACGGCCGACGAACCCCGCGCCATCGGGTTCGGATTTGAGGGCATTCTCTATGCCGCCGTCAACGGCGCGGATATCATCAACGCCAGCTTCGGCACCTCCTTCAACTCCCAGTTTGGTCGCGATGTGGTGGATTTTGCTACCTCCCTGGGCTCCCTGGTGGTAGCCGCGGCGGGAAACACCCGGCAGTTCGGCCTGTTCTACCCCGCATCCTACACCAACGCCGTAGCCGTGGCCTCGGTGGAGCTGAACACCGGAACCGTCTCGAATTTCAGCACCTACAACTTTGGTATTGATGTGGGTGCCACAGGCCGGAGCATTTTGGGCACCATCCCGGACAGCTCCTATGCGCTGAATACCGGAACCTCCATGGCTTCGCCCATCGTGGCCGGCGTTGCCGCGCTCATCCGTCATGCCCATCCCGATTGGTCGCCCCAGCGTATTCAGGGGCAGCTCCGCAGTACAGCCAATCCCTCCATCTACAATGCCAATCCCTCCCTGACCTGGATGCTGGGCGGCGGTCTGCTGGATGCAGAAAAGGCCATCAGTGAACCCCTTCCGGCGGTCCGACTGGTAGACGCTGCCTTCGAGAATCAGGATGGTCAGCGACTGCTGCTCAACGAAGACGGTACCATACGCATCCGCCTGACCAATACCGGCGAGACCGCAACGGCCCTGACCTGGCAAATTGAAACGGTTACGGGCGGAGGCGATCTCAGCACCCCGGGCGGATCCATCGGCGCCGTGGCCCCGGGCGATACCCTCAGCTTCGACATCCCCCTGCGCATTCCGGACGACATCGACCCGCGCGAAAACCCGGGATTTGTAATCCGATTACAGGATGCCGCTACCGGCTATGACGATTTCCTGCATGTGGAATATCAAAATCTGTACGTTGACACCCACGATGCCAACCGGGTTCGCATGAGCTTTTCCAGTAACGGGGGTATCGGCTACGGGGTTGGCGGCGATGCCACCACCGGTGTGGGATTTGTGCCGCTGGTTGAGGAAAACGGCACCGTGTTTGATCTGGGAAATGTGCTGTACGAGTCGGGCCTGATGGTCATGTATGATACCGACGATCAGACCTGGCTGGTAGACAACGTGCGCGAGACCGACTCGGCTCCGCTGCAGTTCAAGCCGCTGAATCCGTTTGAACTCGGCGATAATTCGGACGGAACCGCCCAGGTGGGTCGCGCCCTGTTCAACTCCGATTTCAATCCGGATGCGCCGAAGCTGGAGGTGTCTATGCAGACCTACGCCATGACCGACGGAGGTCCTGATCAGGGCATCCTCGTATTCTTCACCCTGGAAAATCAGGATGCGCTGGGCCGGACCTTCGAAAACCTGTACGTGGGCACCTACACCGACTGGGACATCGCCAATTTTTCCCAAAACAGCGTCCGGTTCAGTGAACCCGACAGCCTGCTCATTGCCTATGACACCAACAACGGCGAGGAACCGCTGGTCACCGTCGCCCACCTGAACAACGTTGCCTCGGCACTGGCCATTGACAACGCCTGGGACGATCCGGTAGACAGCCTGAATTTCGGGGTGTACTTCGGGGGCAGCGATCCGGGCTTTACCCGGGAGTACAAACGATGGTCGATGCTGGCCGGTACCCGAATGACCGCGCGCGACAGCACCGATATATCGATGGTCACTTCCAGCGGTCCGTTTACCCTGGAGCACCTCCAAAATATCACCGTTGGATTTGCCTATCTCTTTGGCATGAATGAAGATGAACTTCGCCAGCAAGCCGCTTTGGCCCGGGAACAGGAGGTGGTTTTGCTGAGCAACGAACCCCGGATCCCGGTCTATGTTCCGGATCGGGTGGAGCTGGTGGGGAACTTCCCGAATCCGTTTAATCCGGCCACACAGATTCTGGTGGATATCAATCAGCCGATGGAGGCAGACCTGGCGGTCTATGATGTGCTGGGCAGGCGGGTTACCACGCTTCACCGCGGAATGCTGGACTCACCGGGGCGCTACGCATTCACCTTTGACGGCAGCAATCTGGCCAGCGGGGTGTATCTGGTGGTCATGCAGACACCGACTTCCCGGCTAACGCGGAAAATGCTGCTGCTGAAGTAAGCGCCGTTAAAAAATTCGATACTCCAGATAGTCGCACGGAATAGTTCCGTTGATCATATCTACCTGACGCTCCGGAGTAAGACCAAAGCTGTCTTTAAAGGCTTTGTCGCCGGTGAATACCACCACCTTGTATCCGGGGGCGTATTTTTTCAGGTGGGTGGCAATACGCGGGTACAGTGCCCTGAGCGACGACATATCGCCGATTCGCTCACCATACGGCGGGTTCATGATAATCATGCCCTTGTTGTCGTGGGGAACATAAATCTGGTCGACCTTCCCCACCCGCACCTTCACGTTTTGTGACAATCGGGCGCGTTTGAGGTTCTTGATCGTAGAATCGATGGCGCGATCGTTGAGGTCACTGCCGAAAATCCAGTCTACATCCTTACGGGTAGCATCGCGGGCTTCCTTCTGCACCTGAAGCCAGAGCACGCTGCGAAATCCGGGCCAGCGCATAATTCCGAAGGTATTGTGCAGGAGTCCGGGCGCCTTATTTTTGGCCATGAGAGCACCTTCAATCAGGAAGGTTCCGGTACCGCACATCGGATCAATCAGCGTGGTTTCGGGATTCCAGCCCGACATTCTGAGCAATCCCGCAGCCAGCACCTCATTCAGAGGAGCGGGTCCGGTAGCCACGCGGTAGCCACGTTGATTCAATGACTTTCCGGAGGCATCCAGCGAAACCGTTGCGGTCCCGTCGCGACCTACATGCAGGTTGATCAGCACATCCGGATCTTTGGGCGATACGCTGGGTCGCAGGTCGTATTTTTCCCGAAACTGGTCCACAATGGCATCCTTCGACTTCTGCGCCAGGAAGATATTATGGTTCATCTCCTGATGGAAGGTATCACAATCGATGGCGAAGGTGGTTTTCAGGGTAAGCGGACCGTGCCATTGAATACCTCGCACAAACTCATACAGTTCCTGCTCATTGGCTACCACAGCCGAGGCGAGGGGTTTGAGCACGCGCAGCGTTGTGCGGGCATGCATGAGGATGCGGTACAGGGTGTGGTCATCGGCCTGAAATGCGACCCCACGCTTGCGGGCCTGAACGTCGGTAGCGCCCAGTTCCGTGAGTTCCTGCTGAAGGACCGGTTCCAGTCCCTGCAGGGTTTTGGAGAAATAACTGGTACTGTTCAAGACTATTTGATTCCCGTTTCTTCTGCGTACTGCTCACGGTAGACGGATTCTGATACCGTTCGTACCGGCTCGTTGTCTTTGTTCAGAATCACAATATGCGGCTTGTGTACGCGGGCTTCTTCCGGAGTCAGCTGGGTGTAGGAGATGATGATTACACGGTCGCCCACGGCATTCATCCGTGCGGCCGGACCGTTCAGACAGATGACTTTACTTCCGCGCGGACCGGGAATGGTATAGGTTTCCAGTCGGGAACCGTTGTTGACGTTGACAACCTGCACTTTTTCATAGGGGAACAAGTGCGCTGCGTCCAGCAGATCCTGATCGATGGTGATGCTCCCCTCGTAGTAGAGGTCGGCCTCGGTCACGGTGCCCATGTGCAGTTTCGATTTGAACATTTCAATAGTCATACGTCAGCAAGCGAGTCAAAAAGATGGATATACAATGTAACGGGATAGCAGAACGGCCGTTTTATGAACCCTTTCGGGTACTCAGTCACCCACGGAAAGGCCTATTTCAGCCGGGAGATTGCAGTACGATGTTGTCAATAAGCCGGGTTTTACCCATCCAGGCAGCCGCCGCCAGAATGTAACGGTGCCCCGGATCAACGCGTTCCCGGGGTTGCAGAGTCCGTTCATCAACAACTGAAAGATAATCAATTCTGAAACCATTTGCTCTCAGGCGCGATGCAGCCCCGGCCAGGGCCTGCGCCAGCGCCGCTTCATCGGGCAGGGCACCGGTGAGGATGAGGGACTGCAGCCCACGAAGTTCAGCGTTCAGCTGCGGGGCCCGGCTGCGTTCCTCCCCGGTGAGATAGCGGTTGCGGGAGCTGAGGGCAAGGCCGTCATCCTCGCGAACGGTTTCTCCGCGGTGGATGCGCACCGGGATATTGAACTCACGCACCATGGTTTCCAGCAGAATCAGCTGCTGGATGTCTTTCTGTCCGAACCAGGCATCGGTGGGCTGGATGATGTTGAAAAGCTTGTTGACCACCAGCAATACCCCGTTGAAATGCCCGGGACGGGTGGCGCCGCACAGGTGATCGGTCAGTTCATGGATGGCCAGGCTCAGAAAACGGCCTCCCGGGGGATACATCTCGTTGTTGGAGGGCACAAAAACCAGGTCAACGCCGGCATCGCCACAGGCCTGCAGGTCCGTTTCCAGCGGACGTGGATAACGGTCGAGGTCTTCGTTGGGACCAAACTGCGTGGGATTCACAAAAATGGTGGCAACCACCACATCACAGGTCGACCGGGCCTGGTGGATGAGGGCGAGGTGGCCCGCATGCAGGGCGCCCATGGTGGGAACCAGCCCGATACGGGAACCCGACCGGCGATGCGGCTCCAGTGCCGCCCTGAGCTCAGCGATGGTTTGAACCGTTTGCATAGATCAATCCGTTGTTCATAAAAAACGGCATGAGGTGGAAACCCCATGCCGTGCTCAATACCATAGCTGCCCGGCGGGGGCAGCCTGTGTGATCATACGCTGCGGTTCGGATCAAAGGCTTCCAGCAACTGTACCACGCGCTGTACAAACGCACCACCCAATGCACCATCAATGATGCGGTGATCGTAGCTCATCGACAGGTACAGCATATGTCGTACCGCAATCACATCGCCCACTTCCGTTTCCATAACTACCGGTCGTTTCTTGATGGCGCCGGTTCCGAAAATGGCCACCTGAGGCTGATTGATGATGGGGGTTCCCATAAGATTCCCTACCGAGCCGTAGTTGGTCAGGGTAAAGGTGCCGCCCACCAGGTCGTCAGGCGAAAGCTGTTTGCTGCGGGCCTTGCGGGCCAGATCGTTGGTGGCGCGCGCCAGTCCGTGCAGGTTCATTTCACCGGCATTTTTGATAACCGGAACGATGAGGCCGCCGCTGCCCGACTCGCCCAGCGCCACGGCAATACCGTAGTTGATGTCGCGCTTGAGTACGATGTTTTCACCATCTACCGAACTGTTCATCAGCGGATATTCGCGCAGGGCCTGAATGGTAGCTTCAATGATGAAGGGGGTGAAGGTGAGCTTGAACCCGTTTTCTTTCTGGAAGCGGGCTTTGTTCTTCTCGCGGAAGTTGACCAGGTTGGTTACATCGGCTTCGGCGAAGGTAGTCACGTGGGCAGAGGTCTGCTTGGATTTGACCATGTGGTCGGCAATCAGCTTGCGCATGCGGTCCATCTTGATGATTTCCACATTGTCGCTGGGCCAGTTGACCTTGATTTCACCGGCTGAAATAGGATTGCCGCCGGAGGAGGCCGATGCGCTGGCAGCACCACTGGAGGCGGATGCGGCCGGTGCCGGGTCTACGGGCTTGCTGAGTTTCGGTGCAGAAGCCGGCTTGCCCGACTTTTTCTTCTCGATGAAGTCCAGCACGTCCTGCTTGTTGACGCGTCCCTGAGCGCCGCTGCCCTCTATAGACTCCAGCTCTTCCATGGAGACGCCTTCTTCTTTGGCGATGGAACGCACCAGGGGCGAGTAGAATCGTCCGTCGCTGCCTTCGCGTTGGGGCGGGGTGTCGCCCTGAACCGCGTCCGGGGCCTCATCGACCGTAGTTTCATCGGCTTGCGGCGCCGGCGCTTCGGCGGGCTCATCAGCCGGCTCGGGTGCTTCATCAGCGGCATCCGAAGCAGCGGCACTGCCTGCATCGGCTGCTGCAGCAGCATCGGTTTCAATAATGGCAATCACATTGCCGACTTCAATGGTATCATTTACTTCAGCCAGAATCTCCACCAGAATACCGGAGGCCGGAGAAGGCACTTCTGAGTCGACCTTATCGGTGGCAATTTCCAGAAGGGTTTCGTCTTGTTCAATAGTATCACCGACCGACTTCGTCCACTCGATGACGGTTCCTTCCATGATGGATTCACCCATTTTGGGCATCACAACTTCAACACGTGCCATGTTTTAATACTGTATGTGTGTGGGATTAAAAAAATTCAATGATGCAAATATAAGGGATAGCCAAATCAATAGTACTATGATTTCCGGCACGGTTTGCCCGTCTGGAATCGCTTTTTCAGCGGATAATGACCACCGACATGCCCTCCGTTGGTATTCCTAACAAGACACACCGAATTTTCCGGACTCCGGGTAAACCTGTTGGTTACTGCCGGACGGCCGGGCCGGCTGCCGGCGCTGCTCAGCTCAGCTCTTTTGGAAAAACGACCGTGACCCGGGTCCCGCCCACATTTTCGAAGGTAATGCTGCCCTGTAGCTGATCAACCAGCCCGAAAATTATGGTATAACCGAACGAGGTTGACTCCGAGGGTTTGAACCCGTCGGGCATCCCGCATCCGTTGTCAGACACTACCAGGGTGTATTCGTTGTCGGTCTCCGTAAACTGGATGTGCATTAGCCCTTCGGTCTGGCCCGGAAAGGCATGTTTGTAGGCATTGGTAATCAGTTCATTGACAATAAGCGCACAGGGAACCGATTTATTCAGGTCGAGGCGAATGGTATTGGCTTCAATTTTAACTTCAACATTCATCGACATGTCCGAAAAAATACCGGCTGCAACCTGTTCAAACCGCCGTAAAAAGGCCCCGAAATCAACTGAGTCGAAGCTTTCGTTCTGATAAACCAGTTCGTGAATGAGCGACATCGACCGCACGCGACCTTCGGTTTCATTAAAAAGGAACCGGGTTCTGTCGTCATCAAAGGAGTCGCTTTGCAGACTGAGCAGACTGGAGATAATAGCCAGGTTATTCTTCACGCGATGATGAATTTCCGCCAGGAGCACCTTTTTTTCGCGCAAATTTTTATTCAGCTTATCCTCATTTTCCGTCAGCCTGACAATCATGGATTTGCTGCTGAGGTGATCGTTGATGACCTTGCCTATTATCACGGTGGCGATGGGATAAAAAATCAGTACCGTGACAGCAAATTGCCGCATAAAGGCGTCCCGGGTATCCGGGTTGAGGAAAAGGTAAAAGATGAGCATCATGGCCAGGTGAACCAGCACCCCCATCACATACAGGGAGACAAACGTATGATGTCCGCCGGTCTTGCTCCGGTTCCAGTAAAAGATGTGTCCGATGACGAAGGATAGGAGAATGACGGCAATGCCCACTTCGGTAGACGATCCACCCACATACATTCGGGCTGTCACTGCGATGACGGTGCTGATCAGGCCGGCAACGGGACCAAAAAACAGGGCGGAAACACTGATAACCACTGATCGTGCATCAAATATGGCACCATCCAGAACCGAGTAGGGAAAAATCATCCCTACAGCGGCAGACATGCCGAAAAGCAGTCCCTGCAATGTGAGTCCGAGGGGTGTACTTTTATCGAACCGGTGGTCTATAAACCCCGAAATGGTACTGATTGAAATAAGGATACCCAGATTGTAGAGTAAGCCAATCACTTCCATGCAAACTGCCCCGAAAAAATGTTTTTCTGACCATTGGCTGCGGGTTAATCCCATCGGCACCATTACCCCCGGACACGACCGGTCTCGTCACAAGCATGACCCACAGAAGCACATTATCGGTGCAATATACACAATTTAAAACGGCGCGGTACAGCTAATTGCCCGAACAGCCGTGCCCGTTCAACCCAAACGGAGACAACGGCTTTTTACACACGAACGGGAATTGGATGAACTTCAGATAAGGTACTGTGGTAACACGCAGATTTGGTATCTTTGGACGAAAGCTGGTATCGGGTTTTTGCATAGTGCCGGCGGATACTACGTTCAGCTCCGCCCGCAGCTCCATTCGGTTTGGTTTTCCCGATTCCACAAGCCTGAAACTGATATTCTGTTATGAAAGAAATGATGACGCTCTCACCGGTTACCGGTGAGAAACTTGAAGACATGGAGCAGCGCATTGAAGACCTCCTGAACTACATGGAGGAGGTTGACCAGTCAGGGTACTACCCCCAGCTGACCGTGGTGCGATCATGGTCGGAACACAACCCCCGGATTTCCGGCGAATTTGCCAAACCCCGGGTGTTTTCCTGGTATCTGAGCCGTGAAATAAAACGGCTGCTGCTTAAAAATGCCGCCATCGAAGTGCGTCCGAGTCGGAAGAAGATTGCCCTGAACGATCCGGTCTTGCTGGACAATCTGGATGAGGATGTGTGGGATTTCACCCAGAAAAAGCTGTTTCTCTTCCGCGCTGAACGCATCGACCTGTCCATCGACCGCCTCCAGCACTACACCGGTACCCCGGCGGAGGATTTTCAGCGCTACATCCTGTTTACCAACTACGATATGCATGTGGAGGTCTTCAAAAGGAAGTTCCCTGACTGCGTGCAGCCTGCGCGGGCCGGGGTTCAGATGCCGGCCTATCACCATAAACTGGACGACAACCTGGGCGTTACCCTGGTAAACATCGGTGTAGGACCGTCCAACGCCAAAACCTGTACCGATCACGTAGCCGTACTCCGTCCGGATGTGATGATTATGGTAGGACACTGCGGCGGACTGCGTAACCACCAGGAAATCGGCGATTTCGTGCTGGCTTCCGGGTATATGCGTTCGGATGGTGTTTTTGATCAGATTCTACCCAAAAGTGTTCCCCTTACACCCAATTATCTGCTGAATATCCACCTGCAGAATGCCCTGGAAAAATTCCAGCTCAACTACCGGCTGGGTACGGTCTATACCACCGATAACCGTAATTGGGAATTCGTCAAAAAACGGACGGTAGAAGAAATCAGCATGAGCCGGTCTATTGCCATTGATATGGAATCGGCCACGGTAGCAACCAATGGGTTCCGGTACAGAGTGCCTAATGCGACCCTGCTCTGTGTGAGTGATAAACCCTTGCACGGCAAGCCCAAGCTATCGGGTGCCGCACAAAACTTCTATAACAATTCGAAGGAAAAACACCTGGAGGTAGTGCTCTCTGCCATCGACGAAATCAAGCGAAGTAATCCGGCCGGACTCCCCAACGACTCCCTGAGGGCGGCTGATGAACCGCTGATGGGCGGAATTTAACGCAGCGGAGGTTCGGGCTATGATGGATATGCGACTTTGCACGGCCGATGAAATCCTCCCGTTGCGCCATTCGGTACTTCGGGCAGGCAAACCCTTTGAAACGGCCCGTTTTGCTGGTGATCACGCACCGGGGTCGCGGCACTATGGCTTGTTTGAAAACGATGAACCCATGGTGTGCCTCTCGTTGCTGCAAAATGCCATCGAAATCACACCCTCTGCCGTTGCTGCACTGCCTTTCTGGGTTCCCGTAAGCGAGGGAATCTCCGGCAGCGAAACCCCGGAAGGCGGGTGGACCGATGAAGAGGGCGGTCCGGTCAGCACCGATCCCGACCAGCACGGCGCTCCGATACGGGCCTGGCAATTACGGGGAATGGCTTCCCATTTCAGAGCCCAGGGACGCGGCTTGGGCAGCCAGCTCATGGCCTACGCGCTGAACGATGCTTCCCGGATTGGGTATGCATCGGTTTTCTGGTGCAATGCGCGGTTGCGGGCCGTCCCGTTTTACGAGCGAAACGGGTGGAAAATCATTTCCGGGGCGTTTGAGGTACCGGATATCGGTACCCACTACCGCATGCTCACCGTGGTTGGCTGAGTGCGCCGGAATGCCGGGTGTACACGAAACAGCCCTCAGCGGGCCCCGGGGTCGTGCCTGCATGACCGGAACCGCTCTGTGTTCCAATCCGCACTATTGGGGCACATAAGGCAGAGCCTGCACGGCCATACCTGCGATAGCGCCCGGACCAGAATGCCGCTTTCCCGACCCGCACCAGATTAAAATCGTTAGCATAAGTTAATTTGACTTATTCCTGCCAGAACGACATTTTTTATGGAGTTACGTGTGTCGTCCGGGGCTGTGCAGCCCGCTTACCTTCTGTTTCACCAACGGGAATACCTCGTATGTCGTCTCTGCCTCACCCCGGCCGCTTCGTCACGGCCATCATAATACTAGCATCGCTGACGGTGCAACCGGTTCTGGCTCAAAGTAATATGTATGGGCCGGAAACATCGCCTGACAGCACCCGTCAGGTTAGGCCCAATCCCTACACCGGTCAGGCCCTGCGCGATACGCTGGCGGTACTGCCCGATACGGCCCGCATCGACTTTGTCAACGATCACTTCTACCAGATTTACAGCGCCGATTTTGAACTTGCCGTTGACGTTTCCGCCGAAGCCTTCGGGCTCAGTCAATCACTGGGCGATGTGCGTCGGGAAGGGTTCAGTGCCATGCATCACGGCCTGGGCCTGGCCATGTCGGGTCGACTGGACGAAACCTTATCGCACTACCTGCATGCCCTGGAGATCTTTGAGACGCTCAACGATGTAGAAGGCCTCAAGCTGCTGAAGTTTGAAATGGCGGCTTTTTATCGCCGGCAGGGAAACCTTGAACGCGCCCTGGAATTGCTGGACTATGTGGAGCAGGCCAGTCGGGATACCGATGACAACATGAACCTGGCCCGGGTGCTGGGCTACCGGGGCACCATGCTGGCCCAGGCAGGCGATTTTGAAGAAGCCCGGCCGTTTTACGAGGAAGTTTACCGGCTGCGGGTGGAGCTGGGCGACAGCATCGGGCTGGGATACGCCCTGCTGGATATGGCATCGCTGGCACTCTCGCAGGAAAATTACCCCGAAGCGTATCGGTTCGTGGACGAATCCATTGAAGTGCGTCGGGCCATCGGCGACATGCAGGGACTGGCCATCAGCACCCTCGCCCGCGGTGAAACTCTTTTTGCCGAAGGCCGGCTGAGCGAAGTCCCCCCGTATTACGATCGCGCCCTGCGCATGGCACGGTCGCTCGGCTTTGATGACCTCGCCCGGTATATTTTCGACCGGTACATTGACTTGCATGAAACCATGGGTAACCATGAGCTGGCACTGGGTTATCTGCGTCAGCGCACGGCGCTTTCCGACAGTCTGTTTAATGTTGAGCGGGTGAAGGTCATTGAGGAACTGAATACCCGGTATGAAACCGAGCGTCGCGACCGGCAGATTGCGGAACTGGAGCGGGAACGGGAGGTGCGGGAACTGACCCTGCAGCGTAACCGGGTGATGACTTCGGGCCTGGGTGCAACCCTGCTGCTGCTGATGGCAGTCGGGTTTTTGTGGCAGAGTAAGGTGCGCCAGCGGGAGCTGGAGTACCGGGTGAATGCCCTGGAGCTGGAGCAGCGCATGCAGCGGGAACGCGAACGGATATCGCGCGACTTGCACGACCATGTAGGTGCCCAGCTGGTGAATATCATTTCGGGATTATCGCTGGCCGAGCGGTTTTCCTCCGGTAAGCTCCCGTCGCGCAGTGATATGAATGAAGCCGACCTGCTGGCCTCATTACGCACGGAAGCCCAGCACACGATCAAACAACTGCGCGACACCATCTGGACCCTCAGCAACAATGAAATCAGTCCGGAAGCATTTCAGGAGTATCTGGGCAATTATCTGCAGCAATTCCGCGCTCTCACCGGCATAAAGGTGGATGTGCACTTTGATGAGCGGCTGGCCGACGCGCTCTCACCGGCCCGGGCACTGAATATTTTTCGCATTATTCAGGAGGCCCTGCAAAACGCGGCGAAACACTCGGGCGGGGATTCGGTGTTGATTTCATTTGAGAACGAGGCCGGCCGGCTTGTGGGTAAGATCCGCGATAACGGGTCGTTCAGAAAGCCGCAGGACCGCATCGACGGAGGCGGATCGGGCCTGGGCAATATGAAAAAACGGGCGGAGGAAGCCGGCGGAACCCTGCAGGTTCACGGCGATGCCTCCGGCACGGTGGTGGAGTTTGTTTTCGATGAGGCGGGTAAATCGTTGTGAGATTTGTGCAAATTTTGAAAGATTAGACGGGTTTCTCACTCTCTGTATATAAACACCCCGACGACCGGCCGACTGCGGGTCCGGCGATGGGGATCAATCTGCAATGTTTATATATACCCGTTATGATACAGGACATCGTCCATCAGGAAGATTTGAAAATACCGGTAAGGGTGGTCAAAGATATGCCGCCCGATGAGCAGCCCCGTGAAAAACTGCAACGCCACGGTGCCGAAGTGCTGTCCAACGCCGAGTTACTGGCCATATTGCTGCGTACCGGCACATCGCGCATGAATGTTATTGATACCGCACGTTCCATTCTGGATTTCAGCGGCGGACTGCACAACCTGCCCAGGAAGGAGTACAAAGACTTGTGCCGGGTTGACGGTATTGGTTCGGTCAAGGCCGTGACCATTGTGGCCGCCATGGAGCTGGCGCGCCGGCTGCAAAGTGCTTCCATCGATGAAAAGATTTTCTTCCGCTCTCCGGAAGAAGTTTACGCGTATTTCGGACCTAAAATGCGGGATCTGCGCAAGGAAATCTTCATCATCGCCTTCATGAATTCGGCCAAGCGCATGATTGGCTATGAACGCATGAGCATCGGTGGTCAGACGGCAACCATTGTGGATCCCTCCGAAGCCATGCGGCTGGCCATACTGAATGACGCCCATAGCGTAGTGCTGCTGCATAACCATCCCTCCGGAAATCCGGTCGCCTCCCAGGCAGACATCCAGCTGACGCGGCGACTCTACGAAGCCGGACGGATTGTAGGCGTTTTTGTGGAAGATCACATCATCGTGGCCGGTTATGAGTATGTTAGTTTACGCAGTAAAGGCTTGATAGGGTGAACTTCCGTATATTCGGGCTGAATCAAAATCCTGCAGGTAACCCGGTTTCAATACAACGGAAAAGCCTGCTCATTGTGAAACGCAGCCATGAACGACTACCTGAAAAAAATCATCTCTGACGCCCTGCAAAAACTGTATCCGGACCTGGAGTTACCGGAAATCATCCTGGAAAAGCCGCGTATTGCCGAACACGGCGATATGGCCACCAATGTGGCGATGACCCTGGCCAAACCGCTTCGAAAAGCACCCCGTGGCATTGCAGAGGAATTGGTGGGCGCACTGGAATACGATGCCGGTCAGCTGGAATCCGTTGAGATTGCGGGTCCCGGATTCATCAACTTCCGGTTTGCCGCCTCCTGGTTGTATGATGCCTTGAACGGAGCCCTGCAGCAGGGATCCGGGTTCGGGAAAAGCACCCTGCTGAAAGGAAAACGCTATCAGGTGGAGTTCGTGAGTGCAAACCCCACCGGACCACTTACCGTGGGTCATGGCCGGAATGCCGTACTGGGCGATACCATTGCCCGGCTGTATGAGTGGACCGGGGCTGCGGTGGATCGCGAGTATTATTTCAATAACGCCGGCCGGCAGATGCGGGTGCTCGGAAACAGCGTGGCGGTGCGCTATCAGCAGCTGCTCGGTCGTGACATGGAGCTTCCCGAGGGCAGCTACGAGGGTGAATACATCGTGGATATTGCCCGGCAAATGACCGAAGAACACGGCGATGCCTACATCGATCAACCCGATCACATCCTGTTCAAGGAAACCGCCGAAAAAGTCATTTTTGCCGACATCAGCAAGACGCTGGAGCGCATGAATATCCGGATGGATACCTATTTCAATGAAAACGACCTGTATGAAAACGGTGCCATTGATTCGGTGCTGGAGCGACTCGACCAAAAAGGACTGACCTACAAACAGGACGGGGCACTCTGGTTCAAAACCACCCTGTTCGGTAAGGAGAAAGACACGGTGCTCGTAAAAAGCTCCGGGGAGCCAACCTACCGCCTGCCCGACATTGCCTATCACGCTCACAAACTGGATCGTGGCTACGATGTATGCGTGGATATCTTCGGGGCAGACCACATTGCTACTTATCCCGATGTACTTTCAGGTCTGGAGGTGCTGGGATACGATCCGAAACGGATTGATGTGCTGGTGTATCAGTTTGTAACCATCGTTATGGAGGGAAAACCCTTCAAAATGAGTACCCGGAAAGCCAACTTCGTCACCCTGGATGAACTCATGGACGAGGTGGGCTCGGATGTAACCCGCTTCTTCTTTCTGATGCGCTCGCCCGGAACGCATCTTGAGTTCGACATAGCCCAGGCAAAGGAAAGCGGAGAGAAAAATCCTGTTTTCTACCTGCAATACGCTTACGCGCGGATCCGCAGCATTATGCGGAAAGTGGAGGAAACGCTGGAGGATGCCGGGAAGGCGAACCTGTCTTTGCTGCAGCATGAGAGCGAAGTCGCGCTGATAAAAATTCTGCTGGATTTTCCGGAATGGGTGGTCAGCGCAGCGATGAGCAAGGAGCCGCATCGACTGATCAACTATCTGAACGAGGTGGCGGCGGCGTTCCATAAATTCTACCACGACTGCCGGATTATCGGGGAGGATCCCGGTCTGGCCGTGGCCCGTGTTACCCTGCTCAAAGGCGTTGCCGTTGTAATGGCCAACGGACTGGGTATTCTGGGCATTGACGCTCCCGAGAAGATGTAATTTCAGGACCGGTTGAAGTGGCTGTGTCAACGCTCGCTGTGGTTGTGCGTCCCGACTCTGCAAACCATGCGGAAGCACTGTGTCCACGCTGATGTGACAGGTTCTGCCAATCAGAACAACAGTCAGGCGAAGTTAAACGGTATACACGCTGCTTAGGGAGCAGCTGCTTCACATTTGTCGGTGTCTGCCCGCAGCAGGATTACTTGACAAACATCATTTTACCGGATTCAACCCGTGTCGGGGTTTTAACCACATAGAGGTACACACCGGTTGCCAGTCCCCGGGCGTTGAACGGAATATCATAAAATCCGCGGTTCAGCTCCCCGTGAACCAGTCGGGCCGCACGCTGTCCGGTTACTGTGTACACATCCACCGTCACGAAGCCCGGTTCGGGCAGCGCGAACGAAATGGTGGTGGTGGTGTTGAACGGATTCGGATAATTTGGCAGCACGGTAAGCTGTTCGGGCAGCTGCCGGGCTTCCAAACTGTAGGTAATATCCTGGTCTGCATCGGTTGGATTGGCAAAAATCAGTCGCACCTGCCGGGCTTCCTCCCATCGGGCCGTGGTCGTGATGCGTAGCCCGCCGCCCCCGGATGCCTCTCCGCTGGCAGTCTGCTGCCAGACATCATACTCCCCGTTCTGATAGACTACCATCAGTGCGGCCCCCGCAGCGGAACCCGTAAACGAAACGGTCATGCCAATTTCTCCCACCAGGCTGGAAACTTCGTTAATCACTACGTATTGGGCAGCCCGTGCGCGGGTTTGCTGCGGCAGCGTCCGCACGGAATCGGCAAAGGCAAAGTGAAAGGTACGCCGCGGTGTTGGATAAGCAGCGGCTTCCTGAAACCCGAATCCATCCAGGTGCAGTGTGCCCGAAGCCGCATGCCAGCTGTGATTTCGGGTAAACTCCGTATTGAAATCCAGTCCCCGGTCCTGCATCACCGTCCGCATCACCCCGGTCATTTGAACACTGGACGGTCGACCGGCAATCTCCTCCCAGACATCCACCCAAAAATCCAGCCCGATCTCCTCGGCATAAAACAAACTCCACGTCACATGTTCGTAGGCCAGCGGCGTACTCCCGTTCGGATTGCCGAAAACCGACGTAGAACCGTCGATGTAGTTGTAGTAGTCGTTCACCTCATCATACACCAGCTCCTCAATCATTGTGGCATCCATCTCCAGCCAGTCCAGACTCACATTGAAATTCGCCCAGTAAAACCGGTTATAGACATATTGAATGGCATGCATCATTTCATGGGCGATGGTAACCTTGAGCGCCCCCAGTTGTGAACCGCCCGGATTATCGTTGGGAGGGAACCCTTCAAACGTGTTGTGAACCGCGATGAAGGTGGTCTCCCCCTGCGATTGTGTATAACCGTACGCATCGATGTTCAAAAACCGAAACAAATACGGAGACCCCGGAACGAGAAAATCGCGGTATCCCAGCGTTTCAATCAGATACACATAGCTCTCATCGGCATATTCAGCAGCCCGTTCAATGTAATCGGGTATGCCGGAACCATCCAGGTCGGCAGACGGTACGGCATGACTGCCCGACCGGGTAAATTCGAGCCGGAACCGTCCCGATGGTGAAATATAGGTCTCGGTATTGGCTATTTCGATGGGGCTTTCAGCACGATATTGCTGCAGGGCTGTGAGATAAGCTCTCGCTTCGCGAACAGAGGCTGTGAGGGCCTGGTCGTTCTGCGAAGCGGATATCCCGTCCGGATTCACAACTGCAGGGGGGTACGCTCCGGACTCCGATCCGTTATGCGCATCAATACCACCTGTACGACGCGCCTGCTCAGCTGCAAGCAGATGCGGTGTCATACACTTGATCGGGTTTCCGGTCTGCTGTGCCTGCTGGAGTTGTGCCGCAAGCCGCTGCCATAACACGACGGGGTGCGAGGTGGTGGTATCAGCCGTAACCTCCGCACCCAATAACAAGCCGGGGAGCAGGGCGAACAGAAACAGTCCGGAAAACAGAATACGTTTCACTTGATCAGGGTAATTTTCTGAGTAGAATGAACAGGAGATAAGCTATTATAACCCATTGCTGTAAAGCGTATTACATAAACACCTCCAGCCAGGCTAGCCGCATTGAATCTGACCTGATGCCTGCCAGCCGACACCTCATTGGCGAATACATCCGCTACCTGTTTGCCGAGCATATCATACAGTTTGATTTCAACCCTGGAGGGTTCGCCAACCGAAAATGGAATAACGGTTGCAGGATTGAAGGGGTTCGGGTAGGCCGGATGCAGGCGGGTCAGGGAGGGGAGGTCTCCATCGACCGGAACACCGACGCCTTCTTTAGGTTGGATGCGGGCCGATACGGAGGGACCGGGTTCGGCGGAGAATCGCTCGTCGAAATGTACGCTGGAAAAGCTGATTTGTGCCGTGGTATCCTGCATCGGTGAAAAAATGAGCTCGATTACGGTACGATTTACGCCCCCGACCGACGAGATTGCAGCGATCCGGGCGCCGGAATCGGTGTAGAAGTAGCGGTTCAGCTGATTGAATGGGTCTACACCGGGCAGCTGAACCCGTTGGAGGGAAACCAGGCTGGAATCAAAATCAACATCCAAAAAGACCGAGGTGTAGCTGTCGCGCCGGGCCAGATCCAGAAATACCCGCAGGGTGTCGTCATCGGGGGTCGTTCCAACCTGAAAGCGGGCGGAAAGATCGGTCTCCGTCAACGGTTCAACTGCGGCTACCCTCCCGGTCAGCGGTTCACCTGTGGTGTCATGGTACGCTGCCGGTTCAACTGCGGCAACCCTCTCCGTCAACGGTTCACTTGCAGCCGGCACCTTTGATTGCGCTGATGCCATAGTCTGTGTGCGCTGCATCAGCGAGGCTGCCGGATACCAGCCTGCCGCATCCGGGTCGGCCGGAAAACCACCCGAAATCCCGAACTCGGAGGCGCGCCAGACCAGAGCCGCATCAAACGAAGTAACCGCGCCATCGCCGCTCACATCGGCCAATGCCGACTCTACACGCGGAAGCGAGGCTGCAGCGCCTGCGGGAGCCTGCACCACGCGCATAAGCATCTCCTCAGCATCAGCGCGATTCGTCCTTCCGTCAGCGTTGAGGTCGCCATAAGCGTGAATGCCCCTTAACTCGTCCGACTCGCCTGCCGTGAACTGTGCCACCAAACCCGATTCCGGACCGGCATTGGCCAGCACCAAACCCAGCCGCTCAACGTCAGCCCAGCTCCAGCTGGTGTGAACTCCCCGGAAATAGGCCTCCTCCGACGTCTCAGAAATCGGGGCACCATCGCCCGAAATCCCATTGAAATCCGTCGTCGAAGCAACGCGGGATGCACCTGCAGCCTCGTCAGCGGGCAGCGTTGATGCAAACTCGTCAACAGCTCCATCCCACAACACCAGCTCCCGAACCGATCCATCCGACATAAAACCAAGCATGGCCATTGTCTGCCGGCTGCTGTTACGAAGCAGAGCGGCGGCTACTTCGCCCTGCAACCCGAACGGAGGGGTTATTTCGTAGAAACGACCCGAAAACGGGACCATTGACGGCTCCGGGGAAATATACGGTAGCGCAGCGGCGGACTGGGAGATAACCACATTGGGGTAAAGCGATGCATCCGTAAACCCGTATCCCGGCCGATGACGATCGCCGGAAGCCATATGCCAGGCCAGATTTCGCACAAACTCCGCCGAAAAATCGGCACCGCGAGCCTCGAGCGCCAGGTTCATGGCGTCAAACATGGGGATTAACGGTGTTTGCTGCACCTCCCGCCATACATCCACCCAGAAATCGTGGCCGAATCGCTCCACATAATACAGCCCGAAGGTGGCCTGCTCGTACGCACGGGGAACGCCGCGGTGCGGACCCCGAAATACCGAGGTACTGGCTGTCAGGTAGTTCAGATAGTCCTTAACCGTGGGAAAAACCACTTCTTCGATCATCGTGGCATCCAGCTCCACCCAATTTACCGTGCCGGCATCGCCGCGCCAGCGATTGGTGGCGAATTGAATGGCGTGTTTCATTTCATGGGCGATGGTAACCTTCAGTGAACCCAGCTGCTGCCCGTCGGGATCCTGATTCTGCGGAAAGCCGTTAAAATTGCGGTGTACCTCGATGTAGGTGGTCGGGTAGCTGATTCCATCCACCTGGACGGTCGTAGAGCGGGTGAGACCGTAGAAGGAAAAGTTGCGGAAGTAAATATCGTAGGGTCGACCCGGAATCAGAAAATCCACAAATCCGAGCTGCTCAACCAGATAGTTATAGCTTGAATCGGCATATGCTGCGGCGAATTCGATGTAATCCGGAATCCCGTTTTGATTCTCATCGAGGGAGGGCACTGCATGAACTCCTTCCAGGTCATAATGGAGCCGGAATCGCGCAGAAGCACTCAGATAATCGGCGTCTGCAACCAATGGCGGGGCGTTGACAAGAGCGGCAACCTCGGTTGGAATCTGCGCCTTCGGACCCAGGCGATCGGCCTCGATGAGCAGGGGAGTCATGCATCGGAGTCCGGCGAGGTCACTGAGGGTGTAGGAGCTTCCGGAATGCCCGTGATGGGCGATGGAGTCAGACCGCTGCTCCGGTGCCTGACCCATGCCAATGCCGGGAAAGACCAGTATCAGCAGCAGGGCAAAATGTTTTACCTGCCCGAAAAGCCCGTGCTTTCGGATGTGTCCCGTACCCGGTAAAGACAAAATCGTACTCATTTCAGTTAAAATAACCGTATTTTTGCAACTTCGTTACCCATTGAGCGGCAAAATCATGCACAGCCGACCAAACAGATCACGAAACCCATCGATCCACGCACAAATGGCCTGTGAATATCTATGTACAGCGTAATTCTCTACTATAACTTCACTCCCGTCGAAAATGTTCAGGCATTCATTGCCGAACATCGTTCTATCTGCAAGGACCTGTCGCTGAAAGGGCGCATTTACGTGTCGGATGAAGGCATTAACGGCACCCTGTCCGGCGCTACGGAATCGGTCGACCAGTACAAAGATTTTCTGTGCGGCAAGCCGGGTTTCGAATCAACTGAGTTCAAGGAAGACCATACAGATCATATTCCCTTTGCCAAAATGATTGTCAAGAAACGGCCCGAAATCGTTTCCTTGAAGGCTGAGGAATTTATTCAACCCGGTACAGAGGGCGTGGTTTATCTGGAACCCCATGAATGGCGGCGTATTATGGAGTCGGGCGAGGATTATGTGATGATTGACGTGCGCAACGACTACGAATCGCGCATCGGGCACTTCGATGGAGCCCTGCTCCCGCCGGTCAAGAACTTTTATGATTTTCCACAGTGGCTGGACGAGGCGGGCATAGAAAAGGACCGCAAGGTACTCATGTATTGCACCGGCGGCATCCGCTGTGAAAAATTCTCGGTGTACATGAAAAAACAGGGGTATCAGGATGTAAATCAGCTCCATGGGGGTATCATCAACTACGGCTACAAAGAGGGAGGCGCCCATTTCAGGGGGAAATGCTTCGTCTTTGACGACCGCCTGGTGGTTCCGGTGAATCCTGACGATGAGGAACCCATCGCAACCTGTGAAATCACCGGGGTTCCCTGCGATACCTACATCAATTGCGCCAATATGGAGTGCAATAAGTTGTTTATCTGCTCGGAGGAGGGTGCCCGAAAAACAGAAGGGTGCTGCAGCGAAGCGTGTATGCAGAGCGGGAAGAAGCGGCCTTTTGATCCGGACAATGCCTACGCGCCCTTCCGCAAATGGTACCACTATTTTGGTCCGGAATTCAAAGACCGGCAACGGGCCCGGGCGGCCTCGCCCAGCAAAGGGTGATGCTTCCGGGGTGGATGCATATTCCGCTGGGGGAGGCGGAACGGAACCGGCTCCGACGCCACCTCCGGTACCCCGGTTCCACGGCTGCATCCAGCGATTTCGGTGACGATGCATCAGCTCTGGCTGCATCCCGCGATTTCGGTGACGATGCATCAGCTCCGGCTGCATCGCTGACGCTGGAAAAACGCACAACCCCGGACAATCCCATCACAGATCCGGAAAGGCAGTCTGAACACGATTCCGTTCAGCACTATCCATACAGCACGGTCCGACTGGTCGCCCCTTATGAGCATACCTATCAGTTTCGGGTCAAGCCCCGTGAAGCCGGCCAAAGCCTGATCAGCCTGCTTACAACCCGATTCCCGTTCCGGTCTGCGCAGGAATGGAAGCAGAAAATTGATACACAAATGGTCCTGGTTAACAACCAGCACGCCCGTGGCGATGGAATTCTTAAACCGAACGACATCGTATCACACCGAAATACCGGTGTGACAGAGCCCGCCATTCCTGACGACTTTCCCATTCTGTTCGAAAACGAGCAGCTCGTAGTGCTGGATAAACCCGCACCGGTTCCGGTACATGCAGGAGGGCGATACAACCAAAACACCGTTATTTCGGTACTTGAATCTATGGGATACGCCTCGCTTTTCGTAGTCCACCGACTGGATGCCGTCACGTCCGGACTTTTGGTTTTGGCCAAAGACCCCAATTCTGCTAATCAATTGAAAGACAAGTTTATAAACGGATTAACAAAGAAAATGTATGAAGCCGTTGTTTTCGGGGTTCCCCGGGAAGATTCAGCGGTAATCCGCGCCGCAATCCGCAGAAAACAGGGTATAGCGTTTGAATGCACGGATGCCGATGACGGTATGATGGCAGAAACCCGGTTCGAGGTGCTGGAGCGGGGTTCAGGTTGGGCAAGGGTTCGATGTTTTCCGGTTACCGGCAGAACCCATCAGATTCGGCTGCATCTGCGGGAATGGGGTTTTCCCGTCTGGGACGACCCGCTTTATGGCCCGCATACATGCACCAGGCCTTCTGACCTCCCTGTCGAAACGCCGGATCAAAACCCACCATCATCAGGAATTCCTGCGAAAGGCGCGCCACAGCAAAAAAATGATTCAGACGATGGTTCCCCCGGTCTCATGTCACCGATGCAGAACCGACCCATCAGCCTGGTCAGCCTCGACCTTCAGTTCAGGTAGGTAAACCCAAAAAAATATGCGGCAGGGAAGCTAAGGCTTAATCGACCAGGAAACTGGATTTCAGGTCGCTCCAGGAAAAGCTCTGGCCCGAACCCACGTCCGTCCAGGAAACGATACGCCACAAGCCGTCCTCGCCCGACTCCAGCAGCAGCACAAACCGCCCGTTGATATTGGTGGGAACACCCACATTGGCACGATTGTGGATCAGTGTCAGGGCATAGTCTGCCACAACCTGCTGCTGATTAACCGAGATAACCTCGATGGAGATTTCACTAAGCCGCAAATCGTGCCCGGTTGTATTCTCGGCAGCGGCGCGCAGGTTGTTGAAGTACAATTGTTCCTGATCCAGACCCCAGTCCGACCATAGCTCCGGATTGCTCTGTAGGGCCGGCAAGGAGGGGTTAAACTCGAACGCGCCCTGATCCAGATTACGCAGGTAATTCTGGGTATTCAGATTTTTCACCGCATTAATCAGATTATCCAGCACAATTTCAGGTCGGTCGGGCTGCAGGAAAATACCCGCCGTATCGCCTCCGGGAGGTTCAGCCGTCCGGGTTTCGAAAAGTGAACATCCGGCGGACAGCCAGAACAATACCATAAAGGCAATCCATCGGGAACGGATTTCGGGCGAAGTGGCATCCATCATGGCATTAGTATTGGGCATACAATAGGTCAGACCGGAATTTACGTGGTCCCTTCAGGACTTGAAAAAAGTCTCTGTAATAATCTTGAACTGATGGGCGCGGTCAAGGAAAGCGTAGTGTCCTGCACCGTCAATGACAGCCAGTCCGGCATTTTTAATGCCTTTTTCCATACGTTTCGCCTGATATACCGGGGTGGCATCATCGTTTTTTCCCCACAAAAGCAGTACTTCCTGAGCGATATGCGGTAAGGTGGGTTCCAGATATTCGGAAACGGTTTTTACAAAGACCTCGCGCATGACACCGTCGAGGGTTTTGTAGTCGGAAGATCCGAGCATTTTCCAGACCTTCGTTCCTCGCAGCCACTTCAACCCCCGCTCCGACAAACCTTCCGGGAGCAGGGTGAACGGAAATTTCAGGGCTTTGGCGGTGTATTTACGCAGATAGTATTTCGGCGGTCGCCTGGGTTTCATTCCGGCGCCTCCGGTAATCAGAACCTTATCAACCAGGGCAGTGCTTGCATCACGTGCGCACAGTTTCAGGGTAACCCTCCCGCCGAAAGAGTGTGCCAGCACATCAACAGGTCGTTCAAGCTGTTCGATGTAGGCCTGAATCATATCGGCATAGTCGTCAACGTTCCAGGCAACGGGCGGAGGTGGCGACTGGCCAAACCCGGGAAAGTCGATCAGATGGAAGGTCCGCTTGAGGCGGAGCGAGCTGGTGAGCGGTTTCATAATCTCGCTGCTCGCACCCCATCCGTGCAATATTATCAGTGGCTTACCCTTACCAAACGAGAAGGTCTTTACCGGCACCCCCTGGTAATCGAAAATCGATTCATTTATATCCATTGTTGCAAGTTACACAAATCTCACACTAAAAGTGATGTAATGAATCGGCCATTTCCGACTCTATATATACAAGGGCAGGGTAGCCCTGACAACAAACAAGGGTGGCGCGCCGGACCGGTTCGCTGGTCCGGTGCCCATTTTTATTCAGACCGGGTTGCTCCCCGTAACCCTCACCTATACAGCGATGCCTATGAAAAAAAACGCCTGGTTTTTCTGGATTGATCGCCTGCACATTACCCCTTCGGAACGGTACCTCGTTACCGGGCTGATGGCTCTGTATGCCGTTCTGTGGCTTCTGACTCCTTTTTTCGAGACACGGAGCCACTTTGACGAGGCGTATTACGCCCCTCTTATGGCCGAATTCTCAGCACTGACAGCCGACCGCTACGAGGCTGATAAATTGTTGCTGGATCAATATTACCCCGGACAGCAGGATACCATTGAGGTTCTGGCCCGACAACGGATTCCGGAATCCTTCCGGCAGATGGTTGACAGTGAACTCGAACGCAGGCAGCTGGAAACCGGACTCCCTATTGCAGCGGGCGCAGAAGCAAGCCTGACGGACGGCGCAGGCTTCCCGGCCGGAGGCAGACCTTCAGCGGGAGATTTGCCCGGAACAGACGCTGCCGGTAACAATACTGCTGCTACTGCAGGCAGGTCATCAACGGGAGGTCCGCTCACCACCGATGCCGCTGTTACGAATGCTGCTGCTGCCGGAGGCAGACCTTCAGCAGGAGATTTACCCGCACCAGGACCGTCGCCCGGCAGCCCGGCTGCCGACACCCTGCTGCAGGTTTCCCTCAACCATGCAAATGCCAGCGAATTGACACAATTACCGGGAATCGGACCCGTAATCGCCAGCAGAATCGTAGAATATCGGGCTGAAAACGGTCCTTTTCAGCGCAGGAAAGACATCATGAACGTCCGCGGTATTGGTCCGGCACGTTACGAGCAGATAAAAGATTATCTGACGCTGTAAATTTGGACAATTTTTTTCAGAATTTGGCGGTTATAGGCAGTACTATATGCGATGTACCGGCGGTGTTTCCTCAAACTCAGTTCATACACCGGCAACCGGCTAACCCTGAAAAAAACCACTTCATGCAGCATCAGATCCTCTGGGCCGACGACGAAATCGAGCAGCTTCGTCCACATATCATCTTTCTGGAAAAGAAGGGTTTCATCGTTACCCCGGTAACCAATGGCGAAGATGCCCTCGCATTAATCCGGAAACAGTCTTTTGACCTGGTCTTCCTGGATGAGCAAATGCCCGGAATGGACGGCCTGACCACCCTCGGGCATCTCAAAGAACTGCGTCCGGCACTTCCGGTAGTAATGATTACCAAAAGTGAGGAAGAGCATATCATGGAAGATGCCATCGGCTCACGGATATCCGATTACCTGATCAAACCGGTCAACCCAAATCAGATACTGCTCACCATCAAGCGAATTCTGGACCGCCAGCGCCTGCGAAACGAACATTCTGCACAGATTTACCTTCGCAACTTCAATCAGCTTTCCCAGCAGATTTATGCCGCAGGCGACTGGAACGAGTGGATCGCCATCTACAAACAGCTCACACAGTGGGATATTGAGATGGAATCGGGCGATGAAGCCCTCCGCCAGGTACTCATGGACCAGTTCCAGCAGGCGAACCGTGAATTCGGCCGGTACATTCAGGAGGAATACGCCTATTGGATGCGCGAGGATGCCCGGGACCGTCCCCGCTTGTCGCCCGATGTGCTCGAAACCTTTGTAACCCCCCTCCTGAACGATGAAAAACCCTGCTTTTTCATCGTCATCGACTGCATGCGGTACGACCAGTGGCTGGTATTTGAAAGTGTGCTCAATGAGTATTTCACCATCAGTACAGATTTCTACTACAGCATTCTGCCCACAGCCACGCCCTACGCCCGAAATGCCATTTTCTCCGGGATGTTTCCCGAAGACATCGCATCTGTGTATCCCGATTTATGGAACATGCAGGATGATAACGAAAGCTCGCTCAACCGTCATGAAGATCAGCTGCTCGAGCAATTTCTGTCGCGCAAAAAACCGGGCATGAAAGCCCGTTACGAAAAAGTGCTCACCGCCGATGACAACAAACGGGTAAACGACAAGATCAAAAACTATCTGCAGCACCCCTTCAGTGCCTTTGTTTTTAACTTTGTGGATACCCTGGTCCACTCCAGGTCCGATTCCGACGTACTCAAGGAAATTGCACCGGATGTAGCGGCTTTCAGATCCCTGACCCGCTCCTGGTTCATGCACTCGCATCTGCTGCAAATTCTGAAAACACTGGCCTCGGAAGATGTGAATATTGTCATCACTACCGATCATGGCTCCGTTCGGGCGCTTCGTGACACCAAGGTTATCGGTGACCGCGACACCAGTACCAGTCTGCGCTACAAATACGGCAAACACCTGAAGGCTGATCGTGACGGTGCCATCCTGGTCAAGGATCCCTCCGCCTACCGGCTGCCCCGCACCCAGCTCGCTATGAATTACCTGTTTGCCCTGGAAGACTACTATTTCGTATACCCCACGAACTACCATAAATACCAGAATAAGTACAAAGACACCTTCCAGCACGGAGGTGCCACCATGGAAGAGATGATTCTGCCCATTGTGCATCTAAAACCCCGACGCTAAAAGCATGAAATTCAACGACGATATCCGGGCCACCACCTCCGGTGCCGATGAAACCCACAAACTGGGTCGCTCGCTGGCCGCACTGGCTGAGCCCGGCGACATCATCTGCCTGTATGGCGACCTGGGCGCGGGGAAAACGGCCTTCACCAAGGGCTTCTGCCATGGGCTCGGCTACAACCCGGATCAGGTCAACTCACCCACCTTCACCCTCATTCATGAATACCGCGGCAAAACCCTGCCCGTATTTCATTTCGATGCATACCGTATTAAAAATGTTGCCGAAGCATTGGAAATCGGTACGGAAGACTATCTGTACGGCGAGGGTGTCTGCCTCATTGAGTGGCCTCAACGTATCATGGAACTCATTCCACCCGAAGCAGTTCACCTGTATATCGAAAAAGTGAGTGCAGATGTCCGAAGTTTTTTACTTACCCGAAATCCCAAAAAACCTGCAAATTGATTCAATAAACCGTATTTTTGGCACTTTATTTAGCTCAGACCGCCCGGTTCCGGCACACCCCGGTACACCCCGGTACACCCCGGTACACCGGCCGACCGGCGGCTCCGATACGAATTACCATCACCAGCGATAGCTGACAACACGTGATAAAAAAGAAAAGTCCATATAAAACAGATCGTCTCCCGGTAATCATGCCTTACCACTACCGGGCCTCGAACGACCTGCGTCCCGGCGACCTGGTTTACTACGGTCCATGTCCGGAGTTTTATGGTATCGGGGAAATCCTGCAGGTCGTCGACAAACTTTGTGTGGTGGATTTCAGGGGAACCGGGGAGCTGGGACTACACAAAGATGCCGTCGAAAAAAAATACCTCATCCCGATTCATAAACTGGGCTTATCCCATCTTTTGACGGAGTAAGCGGATTCGGTTTACAACCTGCGCTCGCAGATTTCGAAAAGTACCCGCAAAGCCAGGCTGGGATTCACCCTCTGACGGCACACATACCCGGTATCACCGATTGCCGGTTGCCCGGGGCCAACTGGTACCGCCCCTCAGTTTGAAATACCCAAACAAGACCAAAGAAACAGCCAGTCCGGGATAAAACGGCTCCAGCCCGAGTAGCGCATACCCGGCTGCATCGCCCCCCGCCATCATCCCTCCGACCAGCCATCCCAGTGAAACCAGTACCGGGACTCCCAGCAAAGTCAGAATTTCTGCGGATGAAACCCGAAATCCGGCATAATAGACGCCGGCTACCGGCAGCAGCAACCCGGGAATGATTACCGAACCGATTACATACCATAAATCGATTACGCTCGGAAACAACCACACCAGAATCAGGGCCAGCAGGGTAGCTGCGGCAATTCCCGCGCGGGTGTAGCGAACAGCAGATGCCCCGGACGGAGGAGTGACCATGTCGCGGCCAAGCGTCTGTCCTGCCAGAAACAAAAAACTATCGAGCGTTGACATGACGGTTGCCAGCAGGGTGAGCATGAACAGTCCCAGCAATCCGGCGGGCAACAGGTGCGCGGCAAGTGCCGGATAAATCAGCACCGCATCAGACATCCCTGCCAGAATCACCACGCCGTAGAGTGCGGTAAGCAGGGTGAGCATATCAAAAACGAACCAGCATAAAATTGAAACGAGGATACCGTTTCGAGCAGTTTTCGGCGACCTTGCCGCTGCGGATCGCTGATGAAACCCCGGATCCACAAAGGTCCACAGCGCAATAAAAAACCAGACCAGAAGGTAACTGACCGGCTGACCGCCTGTTGGTTGCCGATGGGTGTCAGGCAGCTGATCCCATATTCCTGCCGGGTTGCCCGCATATTGCCAGGCGAAAATGAGCAGTACGATGAACCCTCCGTACATGAGCACAACCTGCAGCATATCGGTTCGCACCACAGCGCCAAATCCCCCCCAGGACACATACAAAGCGGAAAAAACCGCTACACCAACCACTATATACCACCCGTCAACACCCAGCATAAACGATGCCAGCACAGCCGTCATCAGCAGGTAAGGTGCCGGATTCACCAGCATGAAAATCAGTCCCGCACTCAGTTTCGAAGCCCGGGTTCCGTACACGGCTCCAACAGATTCAGGAATGGAAATGGCCGGGTTCTCGCGTATTTTCCCTGCAAAGAAAACGGCAAAGAGTACCGCAAAAACATAGTAGGGAAGTCCCATGACGACCCACTGGGATATGCCATATAAATAGCTGAACTCTCCGACGCCCAGAATTCCGCCATACCAGGTGGAGACCAGAGTGGCAACAAATGCCGGCAGCGTCAGCCTTCTGCCCGACAACAGAAAGTGCTCATCCCCGGAAATACCGTCTGCCGGTCCGCTCCGGGCCGACCTCCAGCTTAAAAACACGAGCAGCAGCAAATATCCAATGATAAGTCCGCCATCCAGCCAGCCCAGGGAAACCTGTGTTACTGCGTCATTCCCCATGAAATCAGCTCCCCTGGGTTAAATCCACATTAGCATTAAGCACCATGAGCAGCAACTGGCCGGAACGGTGTCTGATCCGGACCAGCGGGGCTGTGGCACGGTTGGAAGAACCATCGCGAACGCCGTTTTCCAACGGCTCATCGTGCAGTGCAAACGCAAGACCCTCCGTATGAATGCCCTCTACCCGACCAGAAACCGGAAATAAGGATACCGTAGTGCCTTCCTGCGTGATAAAATGATAATCGCGGGGGAGCAGGCACATCCAGCCTGTATCGTCACGCATCAGTAACGTTTCGAAATGCGGAGCGAACTGTGCCATGACCGATATGTTCTTGAGTGACTGGTCCAGTCGCCGGCCGGTTGCACCCAGGAGGGTCACCGAGCGGGCTCCACGCTCCATCGCCGCTTTCAGGGCCTTTTCCAGGTCGTTGGTTTCCTGATCGGGATCATGGACAACCGTTATGCCGGGATAGTGGGATGTGGGAAAGCTGTCAAGGTCGCCGATGACGAGGTGGGGTTCAACGCCGTATTCCAGACACCATAACGCGCCGCCGTCAGCGGCAATGAGCAAATCAGCAGTATCCAGAACACGATGAAACAGCTTCCTGTCTGGAGGCTGACCGTTTCCGGCGATGAGAACATGCATGGAGGGTCAAAATTTGGAGGTTACCGGGCGAGGCAGAACAACCGGAAAGGGCAAGATATCGGGTTTCGGGCAAAATCGGTATCTTTCAGCCAAATACGCCGCGGCAAATCCAACCGTTTAAAAGGATAGGTCAATGTGTCCGACTCCCCCCGGTCATCTGACCATTGCCGGCGCTCTTTGCTCTATCTGAGCGAAACGCCGGACATATCCTGCGGATTGGCGCCATCTATTGTCAGGGAAATACCCGGACCGTGCCCGGCGCTTAACTGCCTCACCTTAATTTCAGACAGACTTCATGCCTCAAACCCGACCGGAAACCGAACAGCTGATTAAGTCCCTCACCGCCTATAAAAACAAGCGCGTAGCGGTAATTTCACACGTACGCCCCGATGCCGACTGTATCGGGTCGCAGGTTGGGCTATGTCGGTGGCTGAAAGCTAAAGGTGTTGAGGCCCTTGCATTTAACGATGACACCCTGCCACCCAATGTAACCTGGATTGGAGAGTATTTCCCGATCCGGCAGACCTCGCTGAGTCAGATGGCAACCTGCGATGCCATCGTTTTTGTAGACGGCAATCATCCGTCCAGATTCGGACTGGCCGGAGAGTTCGCCGAGAAGTCGGGCAAGCCGCTGTTTATGGTCGACCACCATCCGAGTCCGGCTTCCCACCTGTTCAAGACCTGCGTTTCGGTGGTATCCGCCTCGTCCACCAGTGAGTTGATTTACGAAATTTACGAGCGGGATGATTTGCAGCACCTTGACCGGGAGTCGGCCGAGGCCTTGTATGCAGGCATGGTAACAGACACGGGCTCATTCCGGTTCGACAGTGTGACGGCAGCAACGCACGAGGCCGTGGCCCGCATGATTCACAAAACCGGCCTGAGAACCGAGCCCATTCACCGCAAGGTGTACGATGGTAAGACCATCAATCAGCTGCACCTGATGGCCCGGGTACTGGACACTGTTGAAACCCATCACGGCAACCGGATTGCGTCACTCCGCGTGCCTGCCGCCGTCCTTCGCGAAACCAAAACATCCTACCACGACCTGGAAGGCTTCGTCAACTACGCCCTGGCCATCCGCGGCGTCATGGCCGCCGTCATCTTCAGCGAAATGGACAACAAAATCAAACTCAGCCTCCGCTCCAACTCAGACGACATCGACGTAAACATCTGGGCACGCGAATTCAACGGAGGCGGTCACGCCAAAGCCGCCGGCGGATTCCACGAAGGCCCCCTGGACAAAGCCGTGCACGAAGTCCTCGCCGTTGGCGCCCGACAACTCCACCACCGATGATCCCGCCACCCATGAACACCCGTCCCGCCACCTACCCCCTCCTGGCCCTCATCGCCGCAATGCTGCTGTCTGCCACCCTCCCGGCCTGCCAGACACAACCCGCCGAGCCCCAAAACGAAACCCCGCCGGAGTCCGGCTCCTACTTCCTGGACCAGCCCGCACCACGCTCCGAATATGACACCGGCTTCGACACCGAAATCAATGACAGCCGCCAAAATGCCATCACCCGCGCCGTTGAACGCGTCAGCCCGGCCGTAGTCAGCATATCCGTATCCGGCGTACGCGAAAGCGCCTCGCGCGACCCCTTCTTCGATTTCTTCTTCAATCCGGGCTTCGTGCAGGAATTCACCAACCTGGGCAGCGGCTTCATCGTCAGTGAAGACGGTCACGTGCTCACCAACGAACATGTCATCGGCCGGAACGCCCGAACCATCCAGGTCATCCTGTCTGACGGCAGTACCTACGAGGCAACCCTGCTCGGCCGCGATGAATTTGCAGACCTCGCCCTGCTGAAAATCAATTCCACGGATAAATTTGAACACGTAGTCTTCGGCAACTCCGATGACCTGATTGTCGGGGAGTGGGCTATAGCCGTGGGAAACCCTTTCGGTTTGTTCGAAGACGGTCAACCCTCGGTTACCGTAGGGGTTATCAGCGCCCTGAAACGGGATTTCAGGCCCAATCCGCAGGAACCCAGGGTGTACCTGAACATGATTCAGACCGATGCAGCCATCAACCGGGGCAACTCCGGCGGACCACTGGTCAACAGCAGAGGCGAGGTCATCGGTATCAACACCTTCATCTATACAGGCGGCACCAGTTACGGCTTCGTTGGACTCGGATTCGCCATTCCCAGCAATACCGTAATCCGCATTATGAACATGCTGGTTGAAGACGGACAGGTCACGCTGGATTATGACGCCGGATTTGAATGGACGGGCATCACGCGCGGCCTTGCCTTCCGGTACAACCTGCCTACCCTTCAGGGCCTGCTCGTTGTCAGTGTCAATCGCAACGGACCTGCTTTCGAGGCCGGTATTCTGCCCGGAGATATCATCCTGCGAATAGGAAACGAGCCCGTTTACAGCCAGAATCACGGGTGGGCACTGTTCCGGGAATACAGCGATGGTGACACCATGGAAATCGAACTGTACCGCGAAGGGCGTCTTTATGAAACCGAAATGCTGCTGCGGCGCCGGCTGCCGGCTGAGACAGGTTCCTGATCAGCTAATTTCTTTTACGAATTGCATATCAGCATAAGTGAATGTATTTTCGTGAACCGTAACATTTTTTAAGAAACACCGCTGGAAAACCTTACAGATGGACATCGATAAAAGAAACCGCGTTATCGGCTTATTCCTTTGGGTAGTAATCATCGGACTGAGCTATGTGCTATTTGACTCAATCTGGACGCCCTACCAGGAAGTACTGGAACAACGCCGGGAGCAGCAGGAAGTTCGTGACCGCATGGAGTCACTGCGTGACGCCCTGATTGCCTACGAAAGAGAAAATGAAGAATTCCCCGAAGACCTGGATCAGCTCATTGAGTTTCTCCAAACCGATTCCCTCATGGTTGCACGGCGTGATTCGCTTTTTGCTGATGGTTTCACCAACGGGTTCAACCTGGATCAGTTCACCTACTCACCCCGCCCACCCGGCAACCGGTTTGAATACGCCCGCAACGACACCCTTCGCCCGCAGATTTATCTGCTCACGGATCCTGATTCGGAAGACCGGATCGGCAGCCTGGAGCGAACCACGATGCTAAATGCCTCAAACTGGGATTAAGGTCCCATGCGTGAACTACCCGTCAGCTTAGGCGTTTGCTTCTCAGACCGTCAGTTATACTACGCGGTCTCAGATAAGGAGAACCCATCGTCGCTGAGCCGGATCGGGAAAATTGATTTCAACTTTGATCTGCTTCCCAGTATTCTCAGCCGGGAGGCAGACACCTACAAAGCCATCGTCGACAACATCGACCGGCTGGTAAAAAAACACGAAGTAACCGAATTCCGGTGCCTCGTGCCTGCTCATCTTGAAACCTGGTCGGCCCTGCCGAAAAGTGTGTACGACGAACCCTCCGAGCGGGAAGCCTATCTGCGAATTCTCAAGCACGGCGAGTCGCGCCAGCAACTGGAAGCCTTCTGGTTTGATATGAGCAACCGCGACTTCCGCTTTCTCGCAGTCCGAAATCGTACCCGCTCCGATAATTTCGCCCAGCTGGGTGATATCTGCGCATCCACAGAGCTTTGCAGCGAATTTGAAATTGGTCTGCGGTGGATGAAGCTGACACAATCTACCGATTCGTTCAAGGCTATCGGATGCTACTCCAACGTCATCACGGTTTCCTCGTTTGTCATGGGAAAACTCAGGTCGGCTACCTTCATCCGATTCCGGCACATAGAAGACCTCAGTTATCTGTGGCTGCAACAGGCCTCCAACCTGGGATGGATGAACGGCGTGCATGACACCATCTGTTACTATGGCAACAATGTGTTTAAGGTCAATGAAGTTCTCCAGCACATCATTGACCACGAGGCCCGTCAACTTCGCTTCGATACCCTGGCCAATATGCAGGTGAACGCTCCGGAAGAAACCTATGGATTCAACCTGGAAGAAGCCTTTCCTGCCATCATCCTTGCTCACTGACATATGCGAATTATAACCGGTACCCTTAAAGGTCGACGCCTCAAAGTACCCGATTCCGGGGTCATCCGACCTACCTCAGACCGTACCAAGGAAGGAATGTTCGGGGTTATTGACGCCAGACGGTACTTCGACGGACTGCATGTGCTGGATCTGTTTGCCGGGTCAGGTAACCTTGGCTTTGAAGCCATCTCCCGTGGGGCCGACCAGGTGACGTTTGTGGATGACAACCGCCTTTCTGCCGGTATCATCGCCGAAAATGCCGAAACCTTCGGCATAACCGGGAAAATCCGCACCATACAGGCCGATGTCATGCGTTTTCTGAACGGTCCGGCCCGCCCGTATGATTTGATATTCTGCGACCCTCCCTATGATTTTCCTCAAATGGATGAACTGGTTGCGCTGGTGCTTACAGCAGGATGGATGGAACCGGACGGATGGTTTCTGCTGGAGCATGACAAGTACAAGAACTTCGCCGATCATCCCAACTGCGTTTTTTCAAAACCGTATGGCAGAACTATTGTCACAATTTTCACCCTGCCCGGCAACGAAGAAGACGCTGAACTGTAATCCCCTGCAGCCATGACCGCACTCTACGCCGGATCGTTCGACCCGATTACCTACGGGCATCTGGATATTCTTGAACGTGCAACCCACCTGTTTGAGAAAGTATACGTGACCATTGCCGTAAACACGCGCAAAAAATCCATTTTCTCTCCGGAAGAGCGTGAAAGCCTGATCAGGGAATGTATACAGGACAAGCCCTGGGCCGACAAGGTGGAGGTAGACCAATTCACCGGCTTATTGGTAAATCACGCCCGGAAACTGGGCGTAAAGACCCTCGTTCGCGGAGTCAGGCAGATCTCCGATTTTGAGTACGAATTCCGCATGGCACTGATGAACCGGAAGCTATCGCCGGACCTGGATACCATTTTCCTCATGCCCCGGGAAGAACTGACCTTTGTGTCGGCCTCGCTCGTTAAGGAGGTTGCCTATTGGGAAGGGGATGTACACCACTTTGTGCCGGAGAATGTGGCCAAAGCGCTGGAATCGAAGCGCCACCTGCTTTAACACTGCATGTGGTTAGTGCGGCGGGCTGTGCTGCCGCCACCAGGGCGGTGCCGCAACAGGGTACACTCCGCCGAACTCGGCAACCCTCGCTCCACTGTCGCAAAATCCGGCATACGTACCACGGGGTACACTCCGCCGAACACGGCAACCCTTGCTCCACTGTCGAACAATCCGGCTTCCATGCCATCAGCTGCACCCCGTTGCAGTAGCGGGGCAAAAGGTGGCGTTAGGGCATCCATTCTCACCCGCTTTTTTAGTAACTTGCCTTCCAGTTAACTGTGTTACAGGGATTTTTTTAACATTATTACAGACACTTATGGTATCACAACGAGCTAATTCACTGGCTGCCTCGGAGACACTCAAAATTACGGCGCTGGCCAAGGAAATGAAACGTGCCGGCAAGCAGGTCATCTCCCTGAGTGCCGGTGAACCGGATTTCAAGACGCCGGACTATATCTGCGAGGCCGCCATTCAGGCCATCCGGGACGGACATCATGGCTACACGATGAACACCGGCACCCCCGAACTTCGCGAAGCTATAGCAAGTAAACTTAAGCGCGACAATGCGCTGGATTACACACCCGAACAAATTATCGTGTCGAATGGTGCTAAGCAGTCGGTCGGGTTTACCCTGCTTGCAACGGTCAACAACGGTGACGAGGTGATCATCCCGGCTCCCTATTGGGTTTCCTATCCGGAGATGGTTAAACTGGCCGAGGGCATACCGGTCATCGTGAAGACCTCGTTCGAACACCAGTACAAGCTCACGCCGGAGCAACTGGAGTCGGCAATAACCGACAAAACCCGCGCCTTGATTCTTTGTTCGCCCTCCAACCCGACCGGGAGCTGCTATACGGCCGATGAGCTCAAAGCCCTGGCCGCCGTCCTGCTAAAACATCCGGATATCTACGTCATTTCCGATGAGATTTATGAATACATCGTTTTTGATGATGAACATGTAAGTATTGGTCAGGCCGAGCCGGCCATTATGCCCCAATTGTTACTGATCAATGGCTTTTCCAAGGGTTTTGCCATGACCGGGTGGCGGCTGGGCTATCTGGCCGGTCCGTCTGATGTGGTCAAAGCCGTATCCAAAATTCAGAGTCAGGAGACCTCCGCGCCCTGCACCATATCGCAGATGGCCGGCGAGGCTGCCTACCGCGGATCACTGGATGCGGTAAACGCCATGCGCGATTCGTTCAAAAAACGTCGCGACTTTGTGGTTGACGCATTGAATGCCATCCCCGGGGTTGCCTGTTTCCGTCCCGGAGGAGCGTTTTATGTATTTCCGGAAATTTCGGCCTATCTGGGCACCAAAACGCCGGATGGACAGACTATAACCACGTCAACTGAGCTGGTTATGTATCTGCTGGAGAACTTCGGTATTGCCACCGTACCGGGCGATGCCTTCGGTGAGCCGGGCGGCATCAGGCTCAGCTACGCTATTGCCATGGAAGACCTCCAAAAAGCCGTTGTGCAGCTGAAAGAAGGCTTGTTGTCACTGCAAAAGTAACTGCAGTTCATACAGTTAGGTTCAGGCTGCCTGCCAAAACACATCCGCATCTACAAAAATACCCCGATTTGGGGTATTTTTGTCTGAGTACATGGAACAAAAACAAAAAGCATATCAGGAGGCCCTTGAACAGTTTCTGCTGTTGTGGGGGGAAATGGCACCGGCCTGGGGCATTAATAAAACTATGGCCCAGATCCACGCCCTGCTGTATGCCGAAGAAGATCCCATGGACACCGACACGATCATGGCCACCCTCGATATCAGTCGGGGAAATGCCAATATGAACCTGCGCAAGCTCATCGATTGGGGGCTTGTGAGCAAGCACCAGCAGCAGGGGAGTCGTAAAGAGTACTTCGCCGCGGAAAAAGATGTCTGGGTCATCGCTTCCATCATCATCCAGGAACGGCAGTACCGTGAACTCGTACCGGTTAAACAGCACCTTATTGAATGCCTGCAGCTGCTGGAAGTAGAAGAAAACACGGATCAGTCGGGCGATGCCGACACGGCCGTGTTTCGTGAGCGCATCGAAGATTTTATCAAGGTACTGGATCTGTTCGAAGAGTTTTCCGCGGCCCTGTTGCCCTATGTGGAAAGTAAAAAACTGGGCTCCCTGAAGACCCTGCTCAAACTGGCCAAGGCCCCGCGCAGGGTACTGGATTCGTTCAACAAAGACAAAAAATCATGAAATCTACGGTTGAAAAAGGTAAATGGGCCGAAGATCACGCCTGCCGGTTTCTGGAAGATTCAGGGTACAGAGTCCTGGACCGCAATTACCGCTTTATGAAGGCCGAGGTCGATATTGTTGCCTTCATCCCGAATGAAATTGTCTTTGTGGAGGTGCGTTCCCTGCAGAAAACGCTGTTTGGCCGACCGGAAGAAACCATCAGCGACAAGAAAAAGCAACTGCTGTACGAAGGTGCGGAGGCCTGGCTTTATGAGCGTAAAATGGACGGAGCCCGGATCCGCTTTGACGTGATCAGTGTGATTGGTGATTATAACGACGAAAATCCTGAAATAGACCACTTCAAAAACGCTTTTTGGCTGTAGGATGGTAGATTAACAGTATCAGAACACCTATTTTGAGAAATTAACCTCACCCGCCTATGCTGAAAATGAATCCGGTCTGGAATCCGCTGCGCTGGAAAAAATCGTTTCTTGTGTCCATGCTTGCCTTTTTTCTGGTGATCTGGTTCGGCTTTTTCGATACCTACAGCGTGTGGACCCGTATTCAGCTGGAGCGTGAAAAACGAAGCCTTTTACAAAAAACCGAACAACTGGTGCATGATACCGCCTTACTCAGGGAGCGTATTGAGGCCCTCGAAAATGATCCGGCCCTGCTGGAACGCATCGCACGGGAAGAGTATGGCATGCGAAAACCGGGTGAGACCATATACCGCATCCGGGAATAAATAACCTATTAGCCTGTACAACTATGGTAACTATTGGAATTGATCTGGGGGGAACCAACATCAAAGGCGCCCTGATTGACAGCAAGCTGGGCATACTTTACTCATTTTCTATTGAAACGGAGGCCGACCAGGGTAAAGATCACGTTATTGGTCGTGTTGCCGAAGCCATTCAGATGGCCAAGGCAAAAGCCGGGGGTGAAATTTACGGCGTGGGAATCGGCTCGCCCGGCGTCATCTCCTACGACCGTACCACCGTATCGGTGCCGCCCAACTTCCCGGGGTGGGAAAAAGAAAACCTCGCCGAAATTCTCAGGGAAAAAACGGGGCTTGACTGCTTCGTAGACAACGATGCCAACCTAATGGCCCTGGGGTCATCCCGTTTCGGGATGGGCAAACAGTTCGACAGTTTCATCATGATTACCCTGGGTACGGGTGTGGGCGGAGGTATCATTTATCAGCGCAAATTGTACCGGGGTGTTACCGGAGGAGCTGCTGAACTGGGACATGTCATTATTGATACCAACGGCCCAGATTCACTGAGTCCGGCGCGGGGGGTCATCGAGGCCTATCTGGGTCAGCGCTTTCTGAGCCGGCTGGCCTGGGAGGAGATTCGCAAACGCCCCGACAACCCCCTGTATGAGCAGTTTTCTGGCGATCCTGCCAGGCTGGAGCCGGTTCATCTTGTGCGCGAAGCCGATAAAGGCAACGCACTGGCGATTGAGCTGCTGCGCAAGGCAGGAGAAAAACTCGGCATCGCCATGGTGAATTATGTGCACGTGCTGGATATCCGCAAAATTGTGGTCAGCGGCGGTGTTGCCAAGGCCGGAGAATACATTCTGGGTCCGGCCCGCGAAATGGCTATGAAACGGTTGCTGGAACCATTCCGGACCGATTTTGAAATCGTGTATGAGTCGCTGGGCAATGACGCTGCGGTTCTGGGTGCCGGAAGCCTGCCGCTCGAGCACAACAACATTTAACGGATCGCTGTTGCATGAAGGAATGCCGGCCGGCAGGAAAGCAGTTACTCATCGTTTGGTTATGCCTCCTGCTGGCCGGCAGCGCTGCGTACGCGCAGCAACGTGAACAGGGCGCAGAGGGGGAGAACGGACTGACAACGCAGTCAAATGAAGAAGGCTCCGGCTCCGCTCTTGTGCGCTTCTCAGCACGCGACTCCCTCACCTTTCAGCTTCGTGGCTCCCGTGAAGCCCGGCTTTTCGGAAACGCCCGCGTCAGCCACACCGCTGGCGAACTGACCTCCGGTCGCATTGCACTGAACCTGGATGAAACCACCATGAGTGCACAGGCCCTCACCCCCGGAGATACCCTCTCCGAGCCTGTGCTGGAGCGGGAAGGAGACCGCATCCGATCGCAGCGCATCCTGTTCAATTATGAAACCGAAAAAGGCAAGTTCGATGTAGCCCGTGTGCGCATGGACGAGGCCAGCGTGACCGGTAATCAGGTAAAACGCGTGGCCCCCCACGTCATCTTCATACGCGAGGGCATCTACTCCACCTGCGACCTCGACCATCCGCACTACTATATCCAGGCTGACCGGATGAAAATTGTGGATGAAGACGAAATCTTTTTCACCCGGGCCCGGCTCTACATCCTGGACATTCCCTATCCGCTGGTATTCCCCTTCGGACTGATTCCCTCCCAGATGCGCCAGAAACGCTCCGGTCTGCTGGAACCCAGCTACGTCTTTCAAGACCAGCGCGACCGCGGACTGGGCGTGCAGAACCTCGGCTGGTTTCAGTATTTCAATGACAATATCACCAGCACCCTGCGCGGTGATATCTTCACGTCCGGAACCTTCCTGATTGACTCGCGCACCCAGTACAACTATCAGAACCGCTACCGGGGTTCGGTTACCCTCAGCTACTCCCGGGACCGCGGACTGGAACCCACCGATCCCGATTTCTCCAAAAACACCCAGCAGCTCCTGCAGATCAACCACCAGCAAACCATTTCACCCTACGCCAGTTTCAACACCGATCTGACCCTGAGAACCAGCCAGTTCTACAACCGTAACTCCTATGATATTGATGAGCGGGCCAACACCAGTACCACCAGCCGTATCTCCTACAACTACCGGCACCCCGACGGGCTTTACACCCTGGGTGCCAACATCTCCCAAACCCAGAACTTCCGTGACAACTCGGTAAGCCTTCAGGGTCCCACCGTGAATTTCTCCCTCCGCCGGCAGACCCCCTTTCAACCCGCCGTACGCCGTACCAACCCCAAATGGTACGAATCGTTTTCCTACGGCTACAATAATCGTTTCAACTCCCGCTTCAGTTTTAATCCCCTGGACGGAACCGACTCGGAAATCTCCTGGATTGAGGCCCTTTTACGTCCATCCAAATACCGGGAAGCAACCGGCGACAACGGGTACATCGATGTAGGCTTCATTCAGTCGGCCGATGCGACCTCACAACTGCTCCCGAGCGATTATATCAACCTGACGGCAACCGTGCGCTACAATGAATACTGGTACCCGCAGACCATCCGCAGGGTATTCGATCCCCGGCAAAACCGGGTAACGGAGGAAATCGAGCGGGGATTTGCCACGGCCCGGGACTTCAACACCTCCCTTTCACTGGGAACCACCATTTATGGTACCTCCACCGCACAATTCCGCACACTGGAAGGATTCCGGCATACCATGCGCCCATCGGTTAGCTATAACTACCGGCCCGACTTCTCCTCTGATTTCTGGGGATTTTACCGCTCCGTACCTACAGACACCCTTGGAAATACCCAGCGATACTCCATCTTTCAGCGCGGTGTTTTCGGCGGTCCCGGTGCCGGTGAACAGCAGGCCATTGCCTTCTCGCTAGATAACGTCTTTGAAACCAAACAGGTCAAACGCGACTCTACCGGTCGGCGGAATGAGCAGATCATCAGAATCATTGACAACCTCAGGGCCAGTGTTGCCTATAACTTCGCTGCGGAACAGTTCAATTTGAGTCCCCTGCAATTGAATATGAACTCGCGCGTATTGCCGGATATCAGTTTCAACGCCAGTGCCACCATGAACTTTTATGACACCGACTCCACCGGGAGGGCCGTTCCCCAATACCTGTGGGACAATGGTAACGGTTTTGCCAGGCTGACCAACTTCCGGTTCAGTGCCAGCACCCAGTTTTCTCCGGGGCAACGCTCGCAGATTCAACCCTATCAATACCGCAATCCGCGCTACTATGACCCCTTTGACCAGAGCGAATTCCGATTATTCGACGAAACGTTCAACGATTACCCGGTTCAGCCGCTGGATGTAGCCTGGGCCCTCAACCTGAGTTTCAGCTACAGCTGGCAACGCGTCAACAATGACACCCGCAAAAGCGCCATTCTGAATGCCAACAACATCCGCATCAGACTAACTCCGGAATGGGAGTTCACCACCTCACTGGGGTATGATTTCATCGAACAAAACCTGACACCTACCCGGTTCAGCGTGCGGCGCAACCTGCACTGCTGGAACATGTCGTTTGACTGGAATCCATTTGGCGATTTTCAGTACTACCTGTTCCGTCTGAGTGTAACAGACACCCAGATTCAGGGCCTCATGCAGATGCTGCCGGGCTTGAATAATCTGGACCGGAGCAGCTCTCCTATCAATCGCAGATAAGCCGGTTATCCATTATATTTTCGTAAAAGCTCAGAAATAAATTGCTTTTGTATTAAAAAAGCGGTCTTTTATAGTAGGTGATGCTCTGCGGAGCTGGTTATATCAACAGTAGTGGATGTTGATTTTTTTACAGGCATATTGCAAACAGGCCCCCAAAGGGCGCTGATAATCCTTATATTTAATGAGTCTAAGGAAGCAGTACACGATCTGTCTCGCTAATCGCGCATTTTATTTAACAGGAAGCTCCATTGATGGGAGACTTAACACACGAAGAACTCAAAAAGCAGCAGGATTTCAGGGCTGAGATGATCCCCCATCTCGATGCGTTGTATAATTTTGCGCTTAGACTTACGACGGATCCGACCGACGCTGAAGACCTTGTACAGGATACGATAGTCAAGGCATTCCGTTTTTTTAACAGCTATGAGAAAGGTACCAATGCCAAAGCATGGCTTTTCCGTATTCTGAAAAATTCCTACATCAACAATTACCGCAAAAAGTCCAAGCAACCCCATCAGGTTGACTATGACGAGGTGTCTACCTACTACGAAACCGTACGCAGCGAACAATCTGACACTACGGACATGGAAGACATCATGTACCGGGAAATGCTGGATGATCAGGTGACCCGGGCGCTGGAACGACTGCCGGAAGATTTCCGGACCGTTGTTCTGCTTTGCGATGTAGAAGGATTTACCTACGAGGAAATAGCCAATATGCTGGATGTACCCATCGGTACCATCCGGTCACGACTGCACCGCGGACGAAATCTGCTGCGTACGGCATTGGTTGAATACGCCGACAAGAAAGGCTATAACCTGGATTGATCTCATGCACTGACTACCCGGTAGTCAGGCTGCTCTATGATTTCACCGGCCCGTCACGAAGCATAGCCCGGTTATAATCCCTACTGCTCATCCGCCAGTATAACAGCCCGGTTTGAACGGTTCGGCGCATACCCCAGTGCATCGTAGGCCGCATGGGAAAGCTTAATCCCCGACTCGACCATACGATCGTTAATCAGCACAAAAATCCCTTTGCCATTTTCCGGATGCTGAACAAAGACCACGCTGCCAAGCGGAAGGCGGTTGTGCGAGGCCGTATAACCCGTAGGATTGTACAAGTCGCCGCTGGTTGTGGACCGACCGCGGTCGGTGTCTGCATACCGGAATACCGGTTCATCGCTCAGGCTTTCCGACTGGCGCGTATCCGTGACCTCCGCTGCCCTGTACGGGTTCTCGTAGGTAATGTCCGGCGGCAAGAGTACCACCAGCTGCTGACCCTGACGCAGCGTGCTTAAATCGAAATCCGGATTCAGCGCCTGCAGCTCAGATTCATTCATAGAAAATCGCTCCAGTAATGCGCTCAGACGATCGCCCCGGCGAACTTCGTAGGTAGTAAATCTTCCCTGGGGTGTTGACTGTTCAGTGCCCTCTCCAACGGAAGGTAACCCTTGTGGCCTGCGGATCATGAGAACCTGCCCAACAGCGAGTCGGTCACTGCGCAGTTGATTCAGTTCACGGAGCTCAGCACTGCTGATACCAAATCTGCGTGCGATTTGCGATATGGTGTCGCCGGAACGAACCACGTAGTACGCTGAACTGACAGGACCAAACCGGATTGCCTCTCCGTCTTGCAGCGGAACCGTTGCAGAAACCGAGTCGACCTCGGTAATAATCAGCTCTTCTGTTGAAATAGCATCAATGGTATCGGTAATTACCAGACCGGAATCCGCATCGGTGCTGTCGGGACTCGTTTCTTCACCCTCCGGCGATGGTGGAGCTGCAGCCTGCTCCTCGGTCACATTCTGGGTGGATTCCAGGATTTCGAGTACCTGACCGACCTCGATGAGGTTGGATGTCAGATTGTTCCAGTTTCGTACCTCAGCAACCGTTACCCCGTACCGTCGGGATATGCTGAAGAGCGTTTCCCCGGCGCCTACCCGGTGAAGGACACGTTCGGCCGGCCTGTCGCCCGGGGTAACTTCTGCCGGGCGCTGCACCTGCTCTCCGGCCGGTGCACTCACTATGAGTCGTTGACCAACGCTGATGGTGTTCCCGGAAAGCCCGTTCCAGCGGCGGATGTCCTCCACAGATACGTCATACATCCGCGAGATACGATACAGGGTCTCGCCGGCCTGAACAACGTGTACATCCCGCTGACCCGACGACTGGGCCTGCGTCAGCGAAGGCATCGCCATGAAGATCATAAGGATAAGGGTTCCGAGAAGGATAAAATTTCGTTTCATAAGGGTAGTTTAATCGTTCCAGCCCAGTTCCAGCTCGCTGACAGCCTGTCTGAGTTCTGAAGCCGCATGCGCATCACTGAGGCGCGAGGCGCATGCGATGCCGGTTTCATACACGCCGCGGGCCTCGTCTTCACGATCCATTTCCTGCAGCAGCTTACCAAGATGGTAGTAGGCGCCAACATAGTCGGGATCCCGCTTGAGCAGGGTTTGAAAGGTATTGAGCGCGGCTTCGTTATCGCCCGCTTTTCTGTATTCCATGGCCAGAGCAAAGCGGGTGAACCCGTCATTCTCATCCATTTTCAGGAAGGATTTGAGCTGTTCAATCTTGTCCACGTTGTAATTTGTTTTAGAGGTAGTAACGCCGGGACCGCGCCTTTATGGTGCAGGATAGCGCTGGAGGATTTCTTCGAGGGAATCGCCGCCGAATTTTTCCAGAAAGGCGTTGGCCAGTACCGGGGCAATCACGTTTTCAATCACCACCACGGCGCGGGGCAGTGCACAGACATCGGAACGTTCGTAGCGGGTATCAATTTCCTCGAGGGTGTCGATGTCAACCGTTTTCAAGGGTTTGAGCATGGTGGGAATGGGCTTCATGATGCCACGGATAATCAGCGGCATACCGGTGGTCATCCCCCCCTCCAGTCCGCCCGCGCGATTGGTACGACGGGTATAGGTGGTTCCGTCATGGGTGATTTCATCGTGAACCTCGGAGCCGGGTAAACCGCCGGCTTCAAATCCGAGTCCGAATTCAATGCCCTTCATGGCCTGAGTGCCCATAATGGCCTGGGCCAGAAGCCCGTCAAGCTTGCGGTCCCAGTGGACGTAGCTGCCGAGTCCGGCCGGAAGTCCGGTTACAATAATTTCGTACACACCCCCCAGGGAGGACCCGGCCTTGCGGTATTTTTTGATTTCCTCTACCATCTCATCCGTCAGACTGGCATCCAGACAGCGCACCTCGGATTCATCGGCGGAGGTGAACAGGTGCTCGGCACCCTTCTCTGCATAGGGATCGGCCGTAGCACGAACATGGTCCCAGTTGCGGTAACCCGCCCCCCCGATGCGAAGTACGTGCCCGCCGATTTCAATACCGACCTCCTTGAGCAATTTGCGGGCAACGGCGCCACAGGCTACACGCATCCCGGTTTCACGCGCGCTGGAGCGCTCAATAACCGGTCGAATGTCACCGAAGCGGTATTTCTGATTACCAACGAGGTCGGCGTGACCCGGTCTGGGCAGGGTAATGCGTTCAACGCCTTCTCCATCACCTTCAACCGACATGACAACCGGCCAGTTGGCCTCGTCTTTTTCATAGGCACGGTTAACCAGCGACATCGCGATGGGCCCTCCGGAGGTCTTTCCGAAACGGATACCTGAGTGAATGCGGGGAATATCTTTTTCCCAGGCCATCCGGCCGCCTCTGCCGTAGCCCTGCTGTCGGCGGGCCAGGTGAAGGGCAATATCGTCAATGGTAATGGGTACACCTGCTGGCATACCTTCAACAATACCGGTGAGTTCAGGTCCGTGCGACTCGCCGGAAGTGAGGTAACGTATCATGTTTATAACCGTGTTTGAATCCCTAATTTAAATAAATGGCCCATTTCGCTGTAAGAGTTTCTGCTGAGCTCTATACCAACGCCCTTTACGGTGATACCGACGCCGAAACCAAGCCCGGCCAGATCGATGGTACGGTCTGTTTTCAACTCATCCTGCTGATACTGGTTGTAACCGAGCCTGAAATGAAAATTTCTTGAAAACAGAAACTCGCCTCCGAGGGTTAAATGACGCAATATGTTGGCTGTAATGTCGGGCGGTTCCTCATCCCCGGGTACACTCATTTCCCAACGGGTCAGGGAGTGTGCGGTCAGACTGAGGCGCAAGGGCAGGTACTCCAGTTTATGGGTAACTCCGGCCCGCAGGTCGAAGGGCAGATGCTCACGGATACCGTCGTAGGTTGTGAGCTGGGTGCCCAGGTTGACGAACGAAATTCCAACCGTAGTTTCCGCCTCCGAAAAGCTCAGCAAGACGCCGCCGGATACAGCAATCCCGCTGGAGGTGTAGTCGCCGTATGAGCTATAGATGAAGTCAACGCCCAGTCCGTACCGAAGATATGGGGTGTAGGTGCGGGCCAAAGCCAGTTTGAATGCCATATCAGAGGCCGTAAAGCTGCCCTGTGTGTTCCCGGCAAGGTCAATCCGGTCGAACTCTCCGTAATTCATGTAGCGAATTCCGCCGCCGAGCGTGCCCAGACCCTCAATATGCCAGGCCCCCGATACCGCCCCGATACTGCTTTCTGCCAGGTAGCGCGACCATGTGGCAGAAAACTGCCCTGACTCTGACGCGCTCAGATAGGCCGGATTGTTATGCAGCTGGGCAGGTCCGGCGTCCGGGAGGGATACAGGCATGCCCCCCAATGCGGCCGACTGGGCTGAAACAGGGATATTCAGAAACCGGTACACTGCCTTGGATCCGTACTGCGCCACGCTCAGCCGGGGCAGGCTCAGTACAGCCAGTATAAGCAGTAGTGCTATTTTCACGGGTTCCCGGTTAGGATTGTCGTTATATTCAGGGTAAATTGTAAGATTAAAATATAGCAGAAAAAAACGTCCGAAATATCACGAATATCCCTGGTTGGACCACCCAAAAACGCTGAATTCATCACAATTTAATGCAGCTTTTCCTTGAAATAGGCCGTTACAGCCGCCTGCTCTACGAAGCTATCCGATCTGCATCGGAGTTCAAGACCTATAGGAAGAATCTGTTCAGCGAAATGGTTAAAACCGGTACCGACTCCCTTGGTATTGTTTCCGTTGCCGGCTTTTTCACCGGTGCGGTACTGACTATACAGACTTCCTATCAGTTTACCTCCGCACTGGTTCCGAAGTCGACCATAGGTGCCATCACCTCCCAATCCATGATTATTGAGCTGGCTGCCGTAATCAGCGGACTGGTGCTGGCAGGCAGGGTTGGGGCACGTATCGCCACCGAACTGGGCAATATGCGGGTTTCAGAGCAGATTGATGCCCTGGAGTCTATGGGATTTAACTCGGTCACCTTTCTGGTTATCCCCCGCGTCATAGCTGGTATCCTGATGTTTCCGATTATCTATGTTGCGGCGGCCGTTAGCGGTATTGTTGGCGGGGTTTTGGCCGGACTTATGACCGGTTCGGTCACCGTACACGAGTTTATGGAAGGTGCCCGGCTGTATTTCTTCCCGTGGGATGTGGCCTTTGGCGTAATCAAGTCCTTTGTTTTTGGATTTGTTATCACGTCGATCTCCTGCTATCAGGGATATTTTGCCAGCGGTGGTGCGGAAGGGGTGGGGTACGCAACCACGCGGGCAACGGTACTCAGTTGTATCTATGTGCTACTGTCCAGTTTCCTATTGGCAGCCATCCTGTTATGATAGAAATTCAGAACCTGAAAAAATCGTTTGGCAGCAACCTGGTATGGGAAGGTGTAGACCTGACCATCCATGACGGAACCACCGTTGCCATCGTCGGGAAGTCTGGCTGCGGGAAGTCGGTTTTGCTGAAGCACCTTAATGCACTGCTGTTTCCTGATGAAGGACAAGTACTTATAGACGGAAGAAATATTTTTGACCTGAGTTATGTCGACCTCCGCATAGTTCGCCAGAAGTTCGGCGTACTGTTTCAGGGGGCCGCACTGTTTGACTCCATATCGGCCTATGAGAATGTAGCCTTCCCGCTTCGCTATTTTACGTCCAAAAACGAGCAGGAAATCCGTGATCGGGTAATGACGTGCCTGGAGCTGGTAAACCTGGGTAAAATCGGCGATAAGGGAACTTCGGAGCTGTCAGGGGGTATGCGTAAGCGCGTAGGACTGGCCCGCGCCATTGTGCTTGAACCTGAATACCTCTTGTATGACGAGCCCACCTCCGGACTGGATCCGGAGACCTCCGATGAAATCAACGATCTGATTATACACATGACCAAAAACCTGAACATTACTTCGGTTGTGATATCCCATGACATGCACAGTGTATTGCGTGTAGCCGAGTATGTCGCTTTTCTGGATGAGCAAAAGCTCAGCTGGCAAGGCACCGTTGACGAATTACGGGTCTCTAACCATAAACGCCTGATGGAATTCACCCGGGCAAGCGAGTATCAGATTTAACGTTATGAGAGCACACGCTGTATACAACAAACGGCTTTACGTACGCACAGGGCAGGTTTCACGGCCCGGTTGCTGCAGTCTGCCACGAAATACACAGGAGACTACACTTTGAGACTAGGCAATGAACTGAAAATCGGAATCACCATCGTAGTGGCCGTACTCGTTGGTTTTGCGGGTTTCCGGATAATGAAAGACTCGCCCATATTCCGGCTTGGCACGGAGTATTATGTCAGCTACGAAAAAGTGGACGGCTTGTCTGTAGGCACCGCTGTTCTGGTAAGCGGTATCAAAATCGGGTCGGTTCAGCAGCTGCAACTACTGCCCTCAGACAGTGTGCGGGTTATGCTTAATCTGACCATTCCGGAAGGACTGCCCGGCGGCTCTGTAGCCGTTATCCGGTCTGTCGATCTGCTGGGGAGCAAAGCCATTGAAATCCGACGGGGTTTTGGTGATCCCATACCCTATGGAGGCGAACTTGAAGGAAGCTTCGATGAGGGTATGTTCGGTGATCTGGCCGAACGCGGCGACGAAATATCGACCAATGTATCGGCCTCAACACAGACGCTCAATAACATTCTGTCTGAGGTAGAATCGATGTTGCGGGAAGGGCTCCGCGCCGACATTGAGGCCGGAACAGGCAACCTCGAGCGTGCCACACGGGAAGCGGGCGACCTCATTACAGAAAGCAGGGAAGATATTGCCTCCAGCCTTGACCACCTGAATCAAATGCTGGCCAACCTGGAAGACCTGACTTCCGAGGAACGGGGAGAAATACAACGCACCATCGCCAACCTGGAAGCAACATCCGAAGAACTCAAAACCATGTCGGAATCGCTCACCACGGTCAGCGCACAACTTGCTGAAATACTGGAAAAAATCAACAACGGTGAGGGTACCCTGGGCAAGCTGGTCAACGATCCGCAACTATATAACAACCTGGATTCACTCAGCGTGAATCTGAATACAATGGTCAAAGATCTCAACGAAAACCCCAGACACTTCCTTCGACACCTCAGACTTGTGGATATATTCTGAGGCTTGCCGGCCGCAGTTCCGGTTCCATCCGGCAGGCTAGCCACTCTCCGCTTCGAAGGCATACGTTCGTAATTATTGACAGGCGAAAGAACGCGGTAGTCACGCCCTCCGTACTTTTTCGGTCTGCTTTGAGATTCAGGCCAAAGCCCCGTATATTTCGAGGCTAAAACCTTAATTTTCCGTTACACTCTGGTAGCGATTTTTTATTCATTTAAACTGATACAGGATTTTAAATGGCTTTGATGGAAAGACTGAGAAACAGTACGAAGGTCATCTTCTGGATACTGATTCTCTCATTTGGTCTTCTTTGGGGACTTGCGGATACCGGTGCTATTGACGCCATCATGATTGGTCCCCGTTCACTGGCTGAGGTCAACGGTCGTGCAATTACCGCCGAGGAGTACAATGCCCGCGTGAACGCTTATACACAGCAGTACCAGGATCAGACGGGTGACGCACCTACGCTGGAAATGCGTGCATCCTATGACCGTATTGCATGGGATGAGCTGGTTCTTGAACGTATCATCGAAAGTGAAATGGAACGCCTCGGTATCACGGTAACGGACGACGAAATTGTTGAGATGATTACCGGTCCGAATCCACATCCCATGGTAGCACAGTACTTTACCCGTGAAGACGGAACCATCGACCGGCTTGCCATGCAGACTGCCATCGAAGATCAGGAAAATGCATCTATCTGGCTGAACATCGAAGCGCAGCTCCGCGAGCAACGTAGTCGTGAAAAGCTGAACACCTACATTCAAAGCTCACTTCGGGTTACAGATTCTGAAGTTGAACAGGAATTCGTTCGCGAAAATTCGGTGGCCAGTGTGCAGTTTGTCCGCTTTCCGTACGCTTCCGTCAGCGAAGATGAACTCACCGTGACCGATAGTGAAATCAACAGCTATTACCGCGCCAACCGCAACCAGTTTGAGCAAGACAAGTCGTGGCGTTTCAGTTTTGTGTCATACTCCAAGTTGCCCACGGCCCAGGATACCGCCCGGGCGATTCAGGAAGTGGCTGACCTCAGAGCCGATTTTGCGCAGGCATCCAACGACTCCCTTTTTATTCGTGACTACTTCTCGGATCGCCCTTACTTTGGTGACTGGCTTAACCCATCCGAAGTCAACTGGTTCCTCGCCGATGTTGTTGCCCTCAACGATGGCGAAGTAACCGAACCTGTTATCCATGATAACCTGGTCAGCATTGCAAAACGTACGGAGAGCCGGGCCGGAAATGAAACCTTTACACGTGTTCGCAAAATTCAGCTGAATTTCAACGATGCGAACCGGGCTGAACAGCTTGCCGCTGCACGAGATATCGTTGCCCGCATTGGCAGCGGTGCCTCATTTGAGTCGATTGCCCGGGTCAATTCCGCACATGCTTCCGCCTCCCGGGGTGGTGAACTGGGTTACATCGCGCGGGATGAATACCCGACCGCCGTTTCCAACGCCGTTTTCAACACGCGCGTCGGCAATGTGACCCAACCCCTGGAAGACGGTGACCGCTTTCTGATATTTCAGATTGTTGACCGATCCAACCGTGAAGTACGCATCGCGCAGTTTTCACGGATTATCGACGCCGAAGGCGGTGGAACCGTTAGCGCCATGCGTGAAGAAGCTCTAGATTTCCGCGAGTATGCAGACCTTGACGGTTTTACCTCCGAGGCTGAACGTCGCAACCTTGATGTGGGTGAGGGGTTTGCCACCAAAGACACGCCATTCATCACCGGCATAGGTCAAAGCCAGATCCTGCTGAACGAATTGGAAAGTATCGATCGACGCAATACACTCACAGATGTCATTGAACTCGATGAGCAGTTCATTGTGGTCTACGTCACCGAAATTATTGAAGCCGGACCTCAACCGCTGGATGAAGTTCGTGCTCAGATTGAAAATACCCTTCGCACGGAAAAACGCAAGCAAATTACCCGGGAGCGTGTTGAGCAACTCCTCGCTTCCAACCCAACGCTTGAAGGTCTTGCCGCAGCCGATGGCAAAGACGTGCAATCGGTCAGCTCGCTTCGACTCTCATCCAACACCCTGCCCGGCGCAGGCCGTGAACCTTTGGTTGTGGGCGCTGCTTTCGGAGCAGAACTAAATACCGTTTCTCCTGTTATTGCCGGTGAAAATGCTGCTTTTGTTTTGATGGTTACCGAGCGTACTGAACCGGATGTAAGTCAGATGCCGGCTTCCTTCAGAACACAGACGAGAGACCGCCTTCAGATGGAAAAAACCCAGGCTTTCCAGCAAGTCTGGATTGAACGACTCCGCGAGGATGCTGATATCAACGATTTCAGACGATTCTACATGTAAAATCTGCTTCCTCAGCGCAAACTTATTCTCAATAGGCATTACTCACTGCGGGTAATGCCTATTTTTTTGCCCGTATAAAAGGTCACCTGCGGCATAATGCTTTAAGCCCGAGCCGAATTTGCGTACCTTGTAGGCGCATCCCGAAATCCGCTTGAATTGGTATCAAAAATCCATGACCCGAAATTCTACCCCTTTTAGCAAAGAAGACGAAAAGTGGATGAAAAAGGCCCTCAAACTGGCCGAGAAAGGTCGTGGTTATGTGAGTCCCAATCCACTGGTAGGATGTATCATCGTCTCCGCCGATGGCAGCCCCCTCGGTAAGGGGTATCACGAACGCTACGGCAAGGCCCATGCGGAAATCAACGCCCTGAACCGCGTCCGCAATGAGCATGATCTCATCGATGCCACCGTATATGTCACCCTGGAACCCTGCTCTCATTATGGGAAAACACCGCCCTGTGCCCTCGCACTCTCTGAATTGCCCATAAAACGTGTAGTAGTGGCCCTGGAAGATCCCAATCCCCGGGTAGCTGGCAGAGGTATACAGATGCTTCGCAACAACGGCATACAGGTCGACATCGGTCTGCTGGAAGAAGAAGCCGCACAGCAAAATGAGTTCTTCATCCACCATATCACAACCCGGCGACCATTCGTCATGCTCAAAATAGCACAGACGTTAGACGGATATACCGCAGCACAGGACGGAGATTCGCAGTGGATCAGCTCGAAGGAGTCCCGCACGCGGGTCCATCAATGGCGAAGTATCTACGATGCCGTCATGATTGGCAGAACGACCGCACTCCTGGACAACCCCAGGCTAACGGTACGCCACATCGAAGGGCGTCAGCCGGCCCGTATCATTGTAGACGGTCCGGGCGAACTGCCTGACCATCTCAACCTGTTCAACGACCAATATGTAGACAAAACGTACCGCATTACCTACAACCGGGCACTGCAGGGTCCTGCCGGAGACGCTACCACCGAAGAAATGCTGCGCCTGATGCAGCCTCACGCCTATCAGGGCAACATCGTGCAGGTATCACGGCATGAAGGACATGCCGACCTTGATCTCGCCCTGGCCAGACTCGGTGAGCTGGATATTGCCTCCGTTATGGTTGAGTCCGGCGGCACATTGGCCACCGCCCTGCTAAAACAGGGACTCGTTGACAAAGTACAGCTGTTCATCGCGCCCAAACTCCTCGGTGGCGGCAAACGATCAATCCTTGGTCTGGGAATTGAGCGCATGAACGAAATTGTACCATTCCGAAAAACCCACTGGGAACCATGCGGCGAGGATATGCTCTTCACCGGTTATCTCTAACATTTAATGGATTGAATTATGTTTACAGGTATTATTGAAGACTTAGGAGAAGTCATTGAAGCCAAATCAGTTAATGGCGGAATGGTCATGAAATTCAGCTGTCAGTTCGCCGGCGAACTATCCGTTGATGACAGTGTTTCTGTTAACGGCGTTTGCCAGACCGTTGTAGCGTGCGATGAATCCACTTTCACCACCCAGCTTGTTGAGGAAACCCTTCGCAAAACCAGCTTCGGTCAGCGAAAACCCGGCGACAAAGTCAACCTGGAGCGTTCGCTAACTTTCGACCAGCGACTCGACGGACACGTAGTTCAGGGACATGTTGACACCGTGGGTACCGTTAAAGAGGTTCTTCAGGAAGAAACCGGATGGTTATATACTATTGCTTTTCCCGATGAATATGCAGATTACATTGTAGGTCGGGGAAGTATTGCACTGGATGGAATCAGCCTGACCGTTGCGCGGGATCAAAGAACCGCCTTCACCGTTGCCATCATTCCCTTCACCTATGAGCATACCAATATGCACACGCTTAAACCCGGGGATCAGGTGAATCTGGAGTTCGATATTCTGGGCAAGTATGTGCTTCGTTATCTGAAAAACCGCGAAGGTAATACCTAGATACTGCGGCTACAGAGGACCCGCACCTGAGCCATCGTTTCAAAATCGACACCGATGTGTCAGATACTTTGTGTTTATGGGACTTAGCACTCGCTCAGTCCGGCTTCGCTCCATGAGTAATACCACGATGGGCCGGACTGAATTAAAACAAGACACCGTTTTCAGCAGCTGATCCGGGTAGTGTAATACGAAAAACGGTACCCTCGCCCGGCTCAGAACGGTGTACGGCAATTTTACCACCGTGATAATCCTCAATTATACGACGTGTAAGGCTCAGGCCCAGACCCCATCCTCGCTTTTTTGTACTGTACCCCGGTGTAAATACTTCCTCAAACCTTCTGCGCTCAATGCCTTTGCCGGAGTCTTCCACTTCAATAATCAACTGATTAGCCTCAATAAAGGAACGGATATTGACAAACGGTTCCTCGCACGTACTGTCAATGGCATCCAGCGCGTTTTTCATCAGGTTTTCCACCGCCCATGAAAAAAGATCCGGATTCAGGGCAATTTTGATATCGCTGCGGATATCCCGTCGTACCGCTACCTCTTTGCCGATTTTTGGCAATCGCTTCTCCATATAATCGATCACCTGAACCAAAACCGGTTCTACACGATGCGGCTTGAGTTCGGGTGTCGATCCGATTTTGTTGAACCGGTCTGCTACATGCTGTAATCGGCGAATATCCTCCTCGAGCTCCATCGTAATGCCGATGGTTTCCTTATCGGCGGCTGTGGAACGCAGCAGTTCTGTCCAGCCCATCATACTTGACAATGGCGTACCGAGCTGGTGTGCCGCTTCTTTTGCCATACCAACCCATAGATTGGATTGTTCCGTTTTTCGGATGTTGCTCAGATTTAAATAAAGTAAACCCATGAAAACCGTGAGCAGACCAAACTGAACAAACGGGAAAAAGCGGAGGCTTTGCACTACCCCGCTTTGCCCAAAATAGGCATACTGGTACTGGGCCGCTCCGCTGGTATCAAAAACCATAATGGTTATGGGTTGATTCAACGAGGCAAATTCTTCTACCAGCGAGGGGTTTAAATCGCGGGTTTCAATGTTGCGATGATGCAGGATGGTACCAAGTGAATCCGTGACAATTGAAGGTATTTCGAACAGATTTTTGATAATTAATTCGTTGGCAACAAACTCGAGTCCTTCATTTGCAAGATCCGCATCTGCCCTTTCCAGGTTTCGCAGCAATCGGGTGCGCTGCGACTCCGACAACCCGCTGTGCCGTTCTACAATGCGGGTTACCTCACGCAGACCCTCCCGTGTTTCAGGATTGTGTTGCCGGTTATTGTACTCTATAGCCTTTGCCCACAGTTCTACATTTATGCGCTCCTGATTGATGATGTTGCGCATAACAAACTGCGTGTAGAAAAGTGAAGCCGCTGCTATGGCGGCCAGCATAATGACCGAAAAGATTTTCCGTCGGTTGGTCAGGAAGAAGATGTTCATGGTTCAGCAGTGTTGATATAAAAAAACCCTGTCACGTAATATAACGGAACAGGGTTTAAACTAAATCAACAGTTTGAGCCCGGCGCTGCAGACAACCTGGTTGAAAAGCAGACCGGTTAGAATCCGACATTCGGCCTGCGGGTTCAACCCTTGATGTAGCCAGACCGGTAATAAACAGCCGCGCAGTCTTACAGGTTCAACCCTTGATATCGCCAGGCTGGATAGAAGCAGACGACCCAACTTCACGATTCAATCCTTGATGTAGCCAGACCGATGAAAAACTCACAGCCATCTGCGGGTTCAACCCTTCAATATCACCGGGCTGGTACGCCAGAAAAGAAGCGTCGCCATCAGGGATTAGCTTGTCAGGCAGAAGCTTTACGTTTCTCAAAAATGGGTGATGCGCCTTCCTCTATGGTCTCACGGGTGATAATACAACGCTCGATGTTACTGCTGGAGGGCAGCTGAAACATGATATCCAGCATAGATTTCTCAATGATGGACTTGAGTCCGCGGGCGCCGGTTTTCCGGGTTCGAGCCTGCTTGACGATAGCTTTCAGCGCGTCTTCCTCAAACTCCAGTTCAACACCTTCCATGCGGAAAAGTCGCTTATACTGCTTGACAAGCGCATTTTTCGGTCGTGATAGAATATCAATCATCGCTTTTTCATCCAGCTCATGCAAACCGGTTATAACCGGCAAGCGACCAATAAGCTCGGGTATCAGGCCAAACTTTTGTAAATCACCCGGTTCTACATAAAGGAAGATTTCCGGATCATTTTTGTCGTAGCGTGTGGTCAGCTGACTCTGAAAACCAATCGCTGTAGTAGACATCCGCCGCGCCACAATTTCACTCAACCCGTCGAATGCACCACCGCATATAAACAAAATGTTCTTGGTGTTAATCTGGATGAAGCTTTGTTCCGGGTGCTTTCTTCCGCCTTTGGGCGGTACATTGGCTACGGTTCCTTCCAGAATTTTGAGCAATGCCTGCTGTACACCTTCCCCGCTCACATCCCGGGTAATAGAAGCATTATCGCCTTTGCGGGTAATTTTATCGATTTCATCGATGTAAATAATACCGCGTTCCGCCTTCTCAACATTGTAATCAGCGGCCTGAAGCAACGCCGTGAGGATACTTTCAACATCCTCACCAACATACCCTGCCTCGGTTAAGGCCGTTGCATCGGTTATACAGAACGGCACATCGATGATACGGGCCAGGGTTTTGGCCAGCAGCGTTTTGCCGCTGCCTGTTGGACCCAGCAACATAATGTTGCTCTTTTCAATCTCAACATCTTCATTGGGGTCCTCGGAGGAAGCATCCGCACTGATGCGCTTGTAGTGGTTGTAAACCGCAACAGACAGCGCTTTTTTGGCGGCTTCCTGGCCGATAACGTATTCATCAAGGCGATCCATAATTTCAACCGGCTTGAGAACCGGCTTGTAATTTGCCGCCCGCTTTGAAGCACGGTTGGCAAGATCGCTTTTTACAATTCCGGTTGCATCGGCTACACAGTGATTGCAGATATACACACTGGGACCGGCAACCATGCTGTCCACTTCCGTACTGGAACGGCCGCAGAAAGAGCAGAAAATCTTGCCTTTATTACGTTCACTCATAAAAAAATTCCGTTATTCTGCAGAAGAGGGGCGAACCGAGCGGGTCAGCACCTTATCCACGACACCATATTCAACGGCTTCCTCGGCCGACATCCACTTGTTTCGGTCTGAATCAGTTACAATTTCTTCCAATGTCTTACCGGAATGATCGGCCAGAATCTGACTCAGGGACGTTTTAAGCCGCAATATCTCACGGGCTTCAATTTCTATATCACTGGCCTGACCCTGAACACCACCAAGCGGCTGGTGAATCATCACACGTGAGTTTGGAAGTACCGCACGCTTTCCTTTCGCACCGGCCGTAAGCAACACCGCACCCATAGAAGCCGCCATCCCGATACAGGTAGTTGCAACATCGCACTTGATATACTGCATGGTATCATAGATAGCCATACCGGAGCTTACTACACCACCAGGCGAGTTGATGTACAGGTTGATATCCTTTTCCGGGTCTTCCGACTCGAGGAACAACAGCTGGGCAACAATGGTTGAAGCCACGGCATCATTGATTCCCGTTCCGAGAATAATAATGCGGTCTTTAAGCAGTCGGGAGTAGATGTCGTAGGCCCGCTCTCCACGGCTGGAGGTCTCAATGACCATGGGAATAAGGCTGTTGGTCACCTCGCTGTGCGAAGCACCGGTCAGATCGTACAGTGGTTGCTTGGTTTGGCTCATGGTATCCTGATAAAATCGTTATTTGTTGCGGTTCTGGTAGGCTTCCTTGTCAAGTTCGTTAACCCCGATTTCGTTCGCAAGTTTATCAAAGAGTTTTTGCGAACGCAGGTTTTGACGAAGGTTTTCCAGCTGCTCGGTTGATGATGCATAAAACTGCTTGATCATGTCTACAGTGAGTCCGTATTTAGCGGCCTCAGCCTGCATGAAATTGTCGGCATCTTCGGGAGTAATTTCAAGTTCGGGATTTTTCTCCATCAAAGCATCCATAATGAACATCCATTTCGATTCATTTCGGGCGCGCTCGTACGAGGCATTCCGGAATTCATCCATATCGAAGTCTTCAGGCAGCTTGTCTTTGGCCCGTTGCTTGTAATCCTCGTAATACTGATTTACCATCAGGTCAATCATGCTCTCAGGTACTTCAAAATCGTGGGCTTTGACCAGGGCTTCAGCGATGGCTTCCTTGAACAGATCCCGTGATGTATCATCGAAGTAATTCTGTATACGCGATTTCAGGTAGGTACGGTATTCATCCTCGGTAGAAGCCTCATCGCGGGTGGCTTCTTTGATAAAGGCTTCATTCAGCTCGGCCCTGGTGAGCTTCTGGTGCGACTTCACCGTGATTTTGTACTTATGTGTGTGGTCGCCGTGCTCCATGGTCACCTCCGCAGTCTCGCCGGGCTTCACACCCAGAAGGTCTTTTCGGAGGCTTTCATTGTCGGGCTCGCTCAAATCAATTTCCTGATCGGTTTCAATGCCGGTATCATGTGCGTGATCGTCCAGTGGCTGCACATCGGCCGTAATCTTGGAGTTTTCCTCAATGGGATCCTGTGAATCTTCGTAACTGCCGGCGCGAACCAGGGCGTATTCAATTTCCTTTTCAATCTCATCGTCAGAAACATCATGCACCAGCTTGTCGGCTTTGAGTGTACCCACATCGGCCAGCTCAAACTCGGGCCTTACACCTACCTTGAAGGTAACCTCGAGCTCGTCGTTTTCCCACTTCATATCGGTGATTTTGGGCTCACCTACAGGCTTATGCTCGGTAACAATCTGCTCACGGTAGGTCTCCTGAATGAAATCGTTGATCTCATCGGCCTCCACTTCCTTTCCGAAACGCTTCTTGATAAGCTGCATGGGCGCTTGTCCTACACGAAAACCGGGGATGTTGGCTTTCTTGCGGATGTTTTTGAGCGCTTTTTCAAACCGGGGCGCCAGATCTTCCCGCGTTGCTGAAACAATAATATTTTTGTCGACTGAAGTGAGCGATTCTACGGTAATTTTCACAGTAGTTTGTTTTGGATAATAAAAAGGGAGCTGATCAACTCCCTGTACTAAATTTAGATCGGAGTGCGAGAGAGGGGACTCGAACCCCTACACCGGTTAAGGCACTAGATCCTAAATCTAGCGTGTCTACCAATTTCACCACTCTCGCAAGAAACCTCTTCCGGCCAGCCATGGCTGACTACCGGAGAGCTTAGAAAAATACGATATATTATGCTAAACTTCAATGATATCGACGCCAGCATAACCCTATGACTACAACATCCATAGAACTTCGATTGGTCTATATCACAACCGGCTCGCTGGTTGAGGCCCGGCACATTGGCAATACCCTGGTTGAAGAGCGATTGGCGGCCTGTGCCAATATTTTCCCTCAGATGGAATCCGTTTATCGGTGGAAAAACGAACTACAGCACGATCAGGAAGTAGTTTTGATTGCTAAAACGGACCTGAAGCTGGTAGATCGACTTACCGAACGGGTGAAAGAGCTTCATTCTTATGAGTGCCCTTGTGTGGTAGCTCTGCCTGCTGATGGCGGTAATCCGGACTACTACGCCTGGCTGGCCGGCGAGATTGAGGCGGGCGACTCCCGGGAAGCCCTCAACGCCGGAAACCGCACTGATGACAACGCAACAGCCAACATGGAGTCCGACTCCGGAACCGGCAGCACGCAAACCCGAACGGATTCCCTGCCAACGTCTCGTGGACAAACCGGTCCTGTCAGGGGTGATGGAAATAACGATTAGCCCGGGTTTGCCATGCCAACGCAGCCTGCATCCACCCATCCCGACAGGAGGCCCTTTGGCTGTATCCTGAATCCGGGGGCCAACCGCAACCGGGCCACCCGTAACGCTGAAATTGTTCGCACCTTTCTGGATGCACATTTCCCCGGGTCCAGAATGTTTATCAGCGCCGGAAAAGGCGATATAAGTGCCCTCGCCATGGAAATTTCCCGGTCTTATGGGCGAATTCTGATTTGCGGGGGCGATGGATCCATCAACGAAACGGTGCAGACTGCCATGTACACCGGAGCGGAAGTCGGCATCATCCCTATGGGGTCGGGCAACGATTTTGTGAAAACCCCCGGTATTTCACGTGATGTAAACATCGCCCTGAAACAACTGCTCGGTGCAACCTGCATCCGTACCGATGTGCTGCAATACAAGGCAATAACCGAACACGGAACATCACAGGGGATAGTCGTGAATACGCTCGGACTTGGCTTCGACGGTCGTGCCAATGCTGAGGCGACCCGGATGCGCAGCCTGAAAGGTCCCCTGATGTACGCCGTTGCGGCGCTGAAAGCAGGATTTGCGTCCCGGCCGGTCCCGGCAAAAATTACTGTTGCCGAAAACGGCAGGCAGCGTTCATACGAAGGATCCATCCTTATGCTTGCCCTGGCCAACGGACGTGTGGAAGGGGGTAATTTCAGGATTTGTCCGGAGGCGGATATCACTGACGGACTGTTCAACACGGTGATGGTCCCGGAAATTGGCCGGCTCACACTCTTTACACGCCTGCCCCTGTTTCTGGTCGGACTACAGCACCTCACACAGATTATCTCGTACGGCACCGCAACCCAACTGCATATCCAGCTCGAAACGCCGCTTCCGATGCATGTTGACGGGGAACAAATCGGCAACGAAATAGCGTCGCTAACGGCCGAAATCCGTCCCGGTGCTCTTCATTTGCTGGTCCCTGCAGGCTTTGCGAAGATGCACAATCCAGGCTACTGACCCGGTCAGAATAGCCAGTATCCCAACGGTTCCCAGCAACCCTCCCTCGAAACCAAAGGCTCCGCCCGCCAGGATGTCTTCATGGATACTGTGTGTAATCAAAAGGCTGTTGGTTGCCGCCAGACCGCTCACAGGTACTCCCACCACACCTCCCTGAACAAAATTCCAGGCAAAATGAATTCCAATGGGCATGGCAAGTCGGCCGGTTGCCAGAAACGGAACACCCAGCATGACGCCGGCGAGGGTTACGTTGATTATTCCGAGCAGGGTCGCATTGGGGTTACCGGCATGCACCAGGCCGAACAAAACCGAAATAGCAAGTATGGAAAGTGCCGCAGGCCAGATAGCACCCTCGGGCCGTTTGCCCCGCAAGCCCTCATACAGGTTCAGGTTCAGATAGCCACGGAAAAGCAGCTCCTCGTAGTAACCAACCCCGGCCATCATAATCAGGTAACCCAACCAGCCAGCCCAGAACCCCGGATTTCCTACCCAGCCATAACCGGTTACCTGATAGAGCGATAGATTAAGTGATATAATAAAAAGTATAGCGATGGTACCCCCGCCGAGCAACACTCCGATGCCAAGTTCCTTCCACCATATTGCGTCCGGCTGCAAACCATATCCTGAAAAGCGGCGCTTGTCTACATAGCGGCCGAACAAATACAGCAGGGCCGTGGAGGCGAGCGAAATAACCACTGCTGAAGCAGCGCCGAATGGTACAAAGGCTGTAATTGTGATTAGCAGAAGGATTGCAAAGGCCATGAACAGTACAATCCGCCAGGGCGACCTGATCCGGTTTTCTTCCTGGTTTTGGAATACCTGCATGGTAAAAACTATTTTCTGCCGGAGATGCGTTATTATTGCTGAGGTTGGTAACCAATATACCAATTTGAAGTAACCACCGCGCAATACACAGAACTATGCTTACCCGCTTTGCCCTTCACAGTCCGCTCTCTGACATACAAACTGCGTTCAGCGTAAACCACGTTGCCAAAGAACCGGTACTACCCCGATACAATGTGTCCATCGGTCAAGACATACCGGTTATTTTCCCGGGTCATGCCCGCGATATAACGATGTCGGTTGCAACCTGGGGCAGCGAACCGGTTACAGAAGCGTCTTCGGGTTGGAGCGAACTCCTGAAAAAATATCCTGAAAAGCGGCGCAGCTTCCTTCGACAACGCTGTATTTTGCCCGTAAACGGTTTTTTTGGCTGGAAAAGGCTCAGCGATACAGTCGCTATACCTTTTTATTTCCGGTTATTATCGGCCCCAATTTTTGCCGTGGCAGGTGTCTACAGCCTGGATGAAGAGCAACAAACGCTGGGGGTTACCAGCCTCAATGTTTCGGCCAATACCCTGATTGAACCACTCGAAGCAACGATGCCCGCTATAATCCAACCTGATGATGTTGAGGCGTGGCTGAACCCCATGCTAGGCGATGAGGAAGCTATTGCGGCTATGCTGCAGCCCCACAAAACATCGGATATGTCGGGCTACCGGGTTGGAAATGCCGTAAACAGTACCCATATCGATGAGGTAGCTGTAATTAATCCGGTTGTCTGAGCTGCATATCAGAAAAGGTAGTCTTTGCCTTCGCGGGCCAGCTGAATAGAAACAAACCGGTGCGCATATTCGCTTAATTGAATAGCCCGATCGCTGAGTACGCTGTCGGTTGCCGTGGGATCATGATGGGTAAGGAAAAGGTTTTTGACACCCGCTTCCGCAGCCATTTCTGTGGCATCTTCCCAGGCTGAATGTCCCCAGTTACGTCGGTTTGGATACATTTCCAGGGTGTAGTTGCTATCGTGTATCAGGATGTCGGCATCGCGGCAAAACGCAATAAGCTGGTTGCGGAAATCCCGGTTCCCGGCGAGGTGTTCAGGAACCAGTTCATTATCCGGGGCATAGATAACCGTCAGCCCCTGCGATTCGATTTTATATATGGCCGTAGCCACCGGGTGATTGGCAAGCATAAAACTAACCGAAAAACCATTGTAATCCTGCCTGCCCGGCGACTGCGTCACGTAATCAATGTGTGCATTGAGCATATCGGCTGTGACCGGAAAATGGGTGGGGGTCAGCTGACCGGTGAGAACCTGCTTGCAATCACCGCTTTCCTGTTCGGGCATATGAATCCGAACCACGTTGGAAGCGTCATAAATGGGCTTGAAAAAAGGAAATCCCTGAATATGATCCCAGTGGGCATGGGTGATAAAAATGTGTCCTTTTTTCTGAATCCCTTCTTCCTCAAGATAAACGCCGAGTGGCCGTATTCCCGACCCGCTGTCAAGTATCAGATATTCGTCCTGACCGGCAAAACAGAGCTGAACACAGGAGGTATTGCCTCCATAAAGCATATTTTCAGGCTCCGGACAAGGAATTGAGCCTCTTACTCCCCAGAAGCGAAGCTTAAGCCTAGTTTTAGAACCGGCATGTAACATGTTGGCCAGGTACAGGTTAATAATATCAGAAAGTTCCCGTGTTTCGGGTGTTATCGACAGCGCGACTAAACCGATTAACTGAAACTATGCCGGCAGGCGATTGTTTCCGCTCAATATCAACTCTTCAACCAGCTTCCACGCACACTAAGATCCTGGCTATTCGGTACGGTCCCCCTTCTGAAGGTCGTCGATTTCCCGTTTAACTTTTTCCATTTCAGCCTGTTTGGCATCCAGCTGTGACTGAGCCTGATCAATTTTGAGCTGAAGGTCTTCCCTGAGTGCAAGTCCGCTTTTATTCGGCTTGATATAGGTTTTCGTGTCCTCGTACTGAAGGATGGTTTCGTTGATTTTATCGGCCTCTTTACGGAGTCGGAACAGTTCATTCTGGAGTTGTTTGCCTTCGGGCACGGATCCGCCCCCGGAGGACCTTCCCCCGCCATACGAACCGGAAGAGGCACCCTTACCCGAGCTGCGCAGATTTTTAAAGAACAGGTCGCAGGCTGCGCGATATTCATCCCAGACTTTGTTTTTGAACTTAATAGGTACAAAACCAATTTCACTGAATTCCTGCTGCATCGCCTTAACCTGAGTAAGCGCCTCTTCCATATCCTCCGCACCGGCCAGGTTCTCAATTTTCTCTACGATGTCCCGTTTACGCTGCAGATTTTCCTTTTGCTCCTGGCGTAGTTGCTTGAAATGCCCGCGACGCTGCTTCTGCAGGGAATCAATGGCTTTTTTGAAACGCTTCCAGACCGTTTTGGTCTTACGTTTAGGCACCGGTCCAAGATTATTCCACTCGTTGTAAAGCTGCTCAATCACATCACGTTTTGTGATACTATCTTCCTCCCCGGCGAGCGCCTCAGCTTTTTCGCACAACGCCATTTTGGCCTCGAGGTTCTCCTGCTCACGGGCACGGATTTCATCGATGTTTTCATCGCGTACGACGTCAAATTTCTCAAAAATTTCCTTGAAACGGGCCCAGAGCTCATCACTCTGCTCCTTGGGAACCGGCCCGCTGTCTCGCCAGCGTCTGTGCAGAATATTCATCTCTTTGGAAGCAACGGCAAGGTCAGTTTCTTCAATAACCTCACGGGCCTTGGCAATGATAGCTTCACGCGCTTTGATATTCTTATCCAGTTCAGCCCTGAATGCCGCATTGAACTCAAGCTTTTTGGCAGTGTACGCGTCCCGGGTAGCTTTGTACTGCTCCCAGACCTCGTCGGCTCTTTCTTTGGCAACCCGTCCAATTTTTTTCCACTGGGCAGCCAGGTCCTCAATTTGCTGGTCGAGGCCGTCCCAATCGGAGGTATCGGCACCGGCGGATGCAGCAATGGCTTTCAGCTTGTCAAGTACAGCCAGCTTGCCGAGCAGGTTCTCTTCTTCCTTTTCCCGGATTTTGACCAGGTGTTCAACTTTGTGTTTCTCGAATTCTTCGAGGAGGGCATTAAAGCGAGGACCTTGCGTCTCTGCTTCCGGGGGCAGCGGACGGATGTCTTCAAACTTTCGCTGGATGGAGGCCACTTCATTGAATTGTCCCCATTTCTTTTGCTCAACCAGATCAGAAAGCCGTTTAATCAGATTTTCACGCTTCTCAAGGTTTGCAGCCTTTCGTTCATTTTGCCGCTCATAATAGGCTTTTCGGGCCTCATTAAACTCCTTCTGTGCTTCAAGAATGCCAGCATAGAGCGTTTTTTTCTCCTCCTCATCAATAGCAGGACCTTCGCTCCATTTTAGTCGGAGATTCTCAAATTCCATGGCACCGAGCTGCCAGTCGGTCATAGACTTAAGTTCCCCGGCTTTTTCAAGCAGGTCAGTATAGTAGGTGGGCTGGCTATTTTCTTGATCGGACGGTTGCTGCTCAGCACCCTCCAACGGCTCTTTTTCTTCCAAAAGACACTCCTTCGACGGGTTTAATCGTTTCGAGACGGTAAATAATTGTAATTAGATTAGCTAAGTTACCTTATAGAGGCATTTCTTGCAAAAATTACACGCCATTTTCGGGTGTTTTTTGCACGAAATTATTGATTAATGACAGATTACACTTTTAACAACCGGTTTTTCTGCGAGTGAAGGTTCGTTTCCGGGTCCGTTATGTGTTTTAAAATGGGAAAGATGGCAGAAGCTACAGGTATCTCAGGTTCGATTCCGGGGTGCAGATATATTTCTACATCGGAAGGATGACGATAGCCGCAGGTGTTACGGGTTCATTTCCGGGTCTGGTATATGTTTTAATATCGGAAGGATGAGAATAGCTGCAGGTGTCACGGGTTCATCTGGGAGGCCAGTATGTGCAACGATAGCTTACGTGGAATGAAGCGCTGAAATATCGCCAGCACCTTGAGAAGCAAACTCGTTGGTACAAAAGGCTGGTTCTTCCGCAAGGCTTTCATCGCCGTATCAACCACTTCGCGGACCGACTGTATCCCCCGGGTGGCAGCACTTTTCGCGGGGTCGTACCCGGAAACTTCAAAAAACTCGGTGTCTACCGGACCGGGACACAGGGTAACCATGTGCACACCGGTATTCAGGTACTCTTTCCAGAGTGCCTCCGTCAGGCTGAGCACATAGGCTTTGGTGGCAGCATACACGGAGAAGTAGGGGATGGGCGTAACGCCGGCCATGGAGGCCACATTCAGTACGCCGCCGTAACCTCGCTGACGCATAGCGGGTGCCAGGGCACGCGTCAATGTTGTCAGGGCCATCATATTCAGATACATCATGTCTTCATACAACGAGGGCTCAGCGGCTTCAAAAGAACCCTGGTAACCAAAACCGGCATTATTGATCAGGATATCAACCTGCATATCCATTTCCTTAAGGCCCTCGAGCAGGGACTGAACCCCATCGGGCCCGGAAAGGTCGGATGGAAGAACAAGTACGGAAACGGCAAAGCGATCCCTTAGCTCGGCTGCAAGTGCCTCAAGACGGTCGACCCGCCGGGCTGTCAGAATTAGCTGCGCGCCTTCACGGGCAAAGGCGTGGGCAAAACCCACGCCTATTCCCGAGGATGCACCGGTAATCAACACTCGTTTTGATTTGAAATCAAGTGGTTTCAGGGCCTATTTCTCCTGGTATACATGGATTTCACGCTGCGGAAACGGTATAGAGATACCATTGGCATCGAATTGTTCTTTCACTTTCTTGGTCACATCCCATTTTACATCCCAGAAATCAGCCGAAAGGGTCCATGGCCTGGCTGAAATATCAACGGAGCTGTCCCCCAGATTGCTGATGACTACCTGCGGAGCAGGATCCTTGAGAACGCGCTCATCCTCTTCAAGTATTTTCTTGACGATTTCCAGGGCTTTGTCCATGTCATCACTGTAGCCGATACCGAAGGTCAAGTCGTGTTTTCTGGTTGGGTTTATAGAGTAGTTGGTAACGTCTGAGCCCCAGATACTTCCGTTTGGTATATTTATATGAATTCCGTCAAAGGTTTTCATAATGGTGGTGAATATTCCAATTTCTTCGATGGTCCCGGACTTTCCGGCAACGGTAACAGCATCGTCCACTTTGAAAGGACGGAAGATGAGCAACATTACTCCGGCAGCAACATTGCTCAGCGTGCCCTGAAGGGCCAGGCCAATGGCCAGAGTAGCAGCACCTAAAACTGCGATAATCGAGGCCGTTTGTACGCCGAATTTCCCAAGAACGGCCAGGGCTGTGATAATTAATATCAGCGTCCGGACCACCTGCCGGGCAAAGTGGGAAATCGTCTTGTCAATTTTACCCGATTTCTGGGTCAGCTTGTAGACTTTTCCACTAAGCCATTTGGCGGCAATCCAGCCTGCAAAAAGGATCAGCAGTGCTCCGAGCAGGTTCAAGCCATGCTCGATAATGAGCGGCAACAGGTCGGTTACCAGTTGTTCGGTGTCTTCAATCATTGCTAAGTCCATTATTTTCTTCCTGATAGATTACGGGTTTACAAAATTGGATGGTCAAAGTAGGTGTAGCAGCACACTAATACAATTTACTTTTTATAATGTTGGATCACTCTTCGCAAATCCGATGGCCAGTCTGCCTCAAATTCCATCGTTTTGCCGTTTTTGGGGTGCTGAAGTTCGAGCCTCCAGGAGTGCAGGGCTTGCCGGTCTATCTGCTCCTCTGCCAGTTCTTCCGGAGCATAATGGCGGTCGCCTACCAACGGGTGACCGTACTCGGCGAACTGTACCCGTATTTGATTTTTCAACCCGGTATCCAGATTTATCTGCACGAGGGTAGTTTCGGCATACCGTTCGAGCACCTTGAAGGTGAGTCGTGCCATGGCCCCTTCCGGGTCCTCAGGATCTACAACAACGTTTCGAAATCCTTCACTAACCTTTTTCATGTAATGGATGAGCTCGCCCTCGTCTACGGGAATTACACCCCTGACCAGTGACAAGTAGGTGCGTTTTGGCGTGTGCGACAGAAACTGTCGTACCAGATCTTTGTGTGCAGCGCTGTTTTTGGCAAAAACTACCAGTCCTGATGTAAACCGGTCAATACGGTGTACCGTGATGGCTTTTTCGCTATGTACACTCAGCTCTTCATTGAGTGCCTCCAGCAAATTGGCCGACTGCATCCCGGGGATGGGCACACTGAGGAGGCCGGATGGTTTGCTTGCTACCAGAAAATCATTGTCTTCATACACAATGCTGATTTGACGGTCGCGCTTGCTGCGCATGGGAGGCTTTCGTCCTCCGCGTTTCAGGTAACGTTTGGGCTTGTTGTTTTTAGGACTCATGTTCTCTCAAAGTTTCATTTGGTCGAGTTCCCGCAGAAATCGCTGGCTTTCAATATCGTCAGGAAATTTGGATATACAATTGAAAAGCACAGTTTTGGCCTCGGCAATGCGGTCCAGTTTAACCAGTGTGGCAGCGAAGTTCTGTAGTACATCCGGGGTTTCACCGCCGATGCGTATGCTGCGTTCTACTACAATTCGTGCATCTTCATGCAATCCCAGCGCGTCCAGGGAAATAAATAATTCATTCAGCAAACCCACATGTTCAGGCCACACCTTGAGGGCTTTGCGGTACATTTCCACCGCTTTTTCATGGTAATCAAGCAACTGACATACCGAACCGAGCATGAACCGTACGTAGGCCTGGTCTTCCCCGGTAGTCTCTTTTTCATAACGAAGGAGGTCGTCTCCGATGTGTCTGAGACCGGTGCCTGCTTTTTTTATTTTATGGGGTTCGGTCTGGGGGTCGGCCGACTCCATGATCTCGTTCAGGTCTACAATTTTTTCGGATAATTCGAGGAGGGTTTCTTTAAGTTCCGGCATAGTTTGAGGTGTTTTCATCCTGTTTGGGTCCTGTCCGGGTCCTCAGTTCTGTATAACAGAAACCTGGAAGTCGCGCACGACGGTTTCGCAGGGGGTGTCTGCCATGATGAATGCGGTCAGGGTAACTGTATAGTTTCCGGGCTGGCTGTACCGGTGCCGAACGCGCTGGCCGGCAGCGGTGGTTCCATCGCCAAACTCCCAGAAAAACCGAAGGTCAACGTCAGATGCTGCCAGCGTTGGTGAGGCGTCAAAGACCATGATAGTGTTGTTTTCATCCATACGGTGTTCACGGGGAACTTCCGCAAGGATGCGGGGCACGGGGTACGCTTCGAATCGGGTATCCAGCAGGATATCGCCGGACTTCCGGGTCAGCACCAGGTGCTGTCGACCCTGGTTTTCGAAGGAAATTTCAGAGGACTGTGCCGTTGTGAGGAGCTCTTCGTTGAGCCGGGTTTCAAATTGATGGTGAAACTGCGAAGGCGATACCCCCAATTCAGCGGGAAGGTTCAGGGGCTCGGAGACGCAGTAAATGCCACTTAATCTGGATTCAAGGGCCGTTATAGTTTCTTCGCGTACGGTTACTGCTTCTGGAGGAGCTGGTGCTTCCGGTTCTGTATCCGGGAGTTCTTCGGCTTGTTCGGCTTCAGCGGCTTCCTCGGCCCGTGCTATTTCGGCAAGTCGGGCAGCTTCAGCGGCTTCCTCGGCCCGTGCAATTTCGGCAAGTCGGGCGGCTTCAGCGGCTTCCTCGGCCCGTGCTATTTCGGCAAGTCGGGCGGCTTCAACGGCTTCTTCGGCCCGCGCAATTTCGGCAAGTCGGGCGGCTTCAGCGTCGGCAAAAGCCCGGTTGAATTCGAGTGCGGCCAGTACGGGTGAAGGTGCCGTTTCCACGTGCATATACGCGTCAAAAGGCTGCATCGTTACCCAATCAAGACCTTCCGGAGCCACAGTCCATTCCGGCTGCACCGGCGTGGGGATATCCCCGGTCTGCTGAGCCTGTTCGGAACGCTGCTGAGTTTCATCTGTTACCCTCTCTTCGTCGGTTGGCTCATCTTCTTCACCATCAGTTTCCTGTGCCTCAGCCTGCTGCGCTGATTCATCAGCCGTCACCAAAGTATCTTCACGGGGCGACACTGCTACCGCCGGGGACTCCTCCACCTCCGGTAGTTCGACCACCGCAACGGGTGCTTCTTCAAGCACACGAACGACTTCATCGACCGACTGTACCGAGGAGAACGTGCCGGAATCATCTACAATTATCAGCCGAACCGTATACTCGCCCGGCGAACGGTACCGGTGTTCTGCCGTGGGACCTGCTATCCGGGTACCATCACCCATATACCACTCATAGCTGATGAGCTCTCCGTCAGGGTCAAAGGAATCCAGGGCGTTCAGCTGCACCGGCTCGTTGTACACAACCCGATTACCGGTAATGACGGGAACCGGCGGAGTGTTAACCCGCACATAAAGTGAATCCCTATCCGTCAGGCCAAAACTGTCTGTCACCGTAAGATACACATAGTAATCGCCGGGGTCCGCAATGGCCTGTCTTACGGTCATACCTTCCCGAACGGTGCCATCCGGAAAGGTCCATTCATACCTGACAATCCGTCCCTCGTCTGCGCGCGACCGGTTTCCGTTGAAAACCGGCGGACGATTAGGGGAAATATGTTTGTCGGCACCGGCATTGGCAACGGGACCGTTACTTACCCTGACTGCGTGCCGTGCGGTTGAGGTAGCATTCTGGGCAAATGAATCATCCGTTACCGTAAGCGTGACGGCCAGATTTCGGTCTGAGGTAAGGGCATAGCTGACAACAGGCTCTGAGGAAACGGTCTCCCCGTTCACCTCCCATCGAAACTCCGTTATTTCACCATCCGGATCGGTAGAAGCCGATGCATCCAGCAGAATGACGTCCCCGTTTTGAGCAGCGTCCGGAGCATTGATGACAGCCAGGGGCGACTCATTCATGCGCACGGTGGCGGTTGCGGTCTGGGATGCGCAGGGGGAGCCGGAATTATCCGTTACGGTGAGGGTGACGGTAAACTGCCCGGGGCTGCCATAGGTGTGGTCAACCCGCGCGCCGGTTCCGCTCGTACCGTCGCCAAAATCCCAGTGATAGCGGATGATCTGACCGTCAGGGTCTTCCGAAACCGTTCCATCAAAAACGATGGGTGTGCCTGCAATAAACTGACGGTCGCCACCGGCCCAGGCGTATGGTGGCTGGTTCACCCGAAGCGAGTCGTGCAGTAGTACCGATTGTCTCGCACCTTCAAAGAGACCGCTGACCTTCATGGTAAAGGGATGGTAGCCGGGTTCGGTGAATGTTCGTTGTATGGCGGATCCGGTCAGGGTATCAGCATCAAAAATCCACATGGTTTCCGGGTTCAGGAAATCATCGCCGTTCACAATAACAGACTGAAGCGCGAAAACCTGACAGGATAAAGAGTCAGGGTAGGAAGCTTCGAAGCTGATTCGGGGCGTAGTGGCGGGCTGGTAATCTGGTATAGGCAGGGGTAGTTTCAGCGGCGTGTTGTCCTCCTGCAGGACCATGAAGCTGAAGGTGTTCACGGTGGTAATGCCGGAAAAATTGAAGCCAACCTGTTCTATGCCCTGTGGAATTTCAGCAGGGATGTAGGTCCATTCACCGGGAGTCGATACGGGAAGGCGGAGGTCGTCCCGGAAGGGTATTTTAAGCTGGGATACAGCGTTTCCAAGACCGAATCCGGCCAGTTGAATCTGGGTTTCGGGCTGAACCGGTATGCGTATTTGTCCTTCAAAATCGGTTTCTGCCGGTGTGCGGAGTGTGAGGTCATAGGCGAACATCCGGACCCCCGTCGGCGGAACCTTGTCGTTGGGGTCGTAGGATAGTACATAATCGAAATAGTTGGCGTCATCACCCTGTGTAGCGTAGGCGATGAATGCATAGCGCCGGAATCCATCGGGTGTACTGCTGCCACGATCGGCAGGAAGCTCACCCAGAACCATATACCGGCCGTCAAGACGCGGTTCAGCACCAAGGGTTTGATCGTGGATGATATCTTCAGCTGCGAAAGGGTAGCTGGCCATAGAGACCGGCTGCGGAGCACCTGCGAGGGAGTCGTGCAGGGAAGCGGCTGTTGGTCCACCGATGAGCATATACCGGGTTTGGGCGGTGTATCGGGAGCCTTCACGCTGATCCAGATAGCCGCCGGTATCGGCATCAAAGATGCGCAGGTAAACGGGCTGCGACTCCTGGTGCGGAATGTCGATAAATAGTACCTGGGCGTTGTTGTAGTCACCGCGGGCGGCGGGAACGTCCGGACCCAGCACCGAGAAGAACAATCCCCGGGCCTGCTGGGCAAGACCAGCCCGGGGCATCATCAACAAAACGCCGGTGAGCAGAACCAGAACTGTGGGTAACAGGTCACGGGCGTGAAACTTCATAAAGAACCGCTGTGTCAGCTAAATTGAGTGTCAATTTCGTGCACTTTCCGCAAAATTGCCCGGGCATTCTCGTCTTTGTTTTGCATAACACGGTGCTGCAGATTGGTCACGAGATTGGCGCGCGACTCCTCGAAAGCCAGTTCGCGGGCGGCCTTATGATTGGTGGTACGCAGCAATACGAAGATTTCATCGGCACGTACCACACTGTAAAGGCGGTCTTTGTTGAAGGCATGGGAACGAAGTTCTTCAAACTTGCTGAATACCCGGGGAAAGTCTTCGGTGTTTTCGGCCTTGTCAAGCACCTCTACATCGGAAGCACCTTCTGCGCTGAGCGGTACCCGGCAGATAAAAAAGAAATTGTCAGTGTATTGCATACAATTGGGTTGTTTCTGGAAATCACTATGGCTTGTAATGCAAATATACGTAAAGCCGGCGCAACTTGGAATCCGATTCACGGGTGTAGTTTAGGCCACTATTAAAGCTGACCTAAATAATCTGTATATTGTAATGATGTACACAAGGTATGCCATACATAAATTCACCGATTAACTTAGATATTTTGTCATTTAACGATTTTAAGATAGGCGAGAAGGTCCTGATGGGCCTTACCGACATGGGCTTTGACAAGCCGACGCCTATACAAGAAGAAGCCATCCCCGTACTGCTGGATGGCAAAGATATACTAGCCTCAGCTCAGACCGGAACCGGAAAAACTGCGGCCTTCGCCATCCCGCTTATTGAGAAGATCAGCGCCAATCCCAAACCCGGTATCCGCGCGCTTGTACTGGCTCCAACCCGGGAACTGGCCATTCAGATTGATCAGCAATTCTGGAGCATCGGCTATCACGCCGGTATCAGCAGCGCCTGCATCTATGGCGGGTCCGACTGGGGAACTCAGGAAAAAGCCATACGCGAGGGTGTTGACATTCTGGTAGCTACTCCGGGCAGGTTGATTGACCACATCAAGGTTTCCTCCGTTGATTTCAGTGCCCTGGAATTTCTGGTACTTGACGAGGCAGACCGTATGCTGGATATGGGCTTTTTACCGGATGTGCGCAGCATCATCCACCGTCTGCCCAAGAAGCGTCAATCGCTGCTGTTTTCAGCTACCCTGTCGGGCAGCATCGAAACACTGGCACGTGAAATCACACAGGACCCGGTACGAATCAATATCTCCTCATTCAAACCCGCAGAAGGGGTCACCCAACAGGCCTACAAAGTAGCTGAGTCGGGCAAACTGGACCTCATACTGCACCTTGTGGATCCGAAAACTATTGATTCCGCCATCATCTTTGTATCCACCAAACGTGGCGTAGACGGTCTGGCCCGGGCTCTGCAGAAAAAGGGTGTCAAGGTTGGCTCCATGCATGGCGACCGTGACCAGAAAGAGCGGGAGGCCACACTGAGCGATTTCTCCAACAGCAGAATCAATGTCATTGTAGCAACCGACGTGATGGCACGCGGCATCGATGTTACCGGGGTTTCGCATGTGATCAATTATAACGTCCCGCGCGACCTTGATGATTATATCCACCGGATTGGTCGTACGGCACGTGCCGAAAAGAAAGGAACGGCCATAACGCTGGTCAGTCCGGAAGATGGTCGTTATTTCAGTACCATCAGCAAGGAAATGAGCGACCGCCTGGAGATTGTTGACCTGCCGGAAGCCCTCGCCGATTATGCCGCTGATGGCGCAGACGGTTCTTCTACCAGACGCACTGCATCACCCCGTGGCGGCAGCAAGGGCAGAAGCAGCAGCCGATCCGGCTCAGCTGGCCCGGGCAGGGGCCGACAAAGCAGACGACCCGCACCCGCTTCGGATGCCGGTAGTTCCGGCCAGAGTGGCGACAATACGACCAGAGCTACTACCAAAAGTAACGACGAAAACGGCAACGCTCAGGAGACATCAGAAAATAAGCCGACAGACGATACCAAACGGACCAGTCGGAGACGGCCGCCCCGTCGCCGTAAAGAAGACGATGCTCCAGCCGACAGAACTAAACAAAAAAGCCGGAATGACGATAACTCTAGGGATGATGACCGGCGAAAACCATCTTCTGGCAGAGACTCCCGACGCGGTTCTGAATCCCGCGGGGGCAGAAGCCGAAGCAATGGAGATACGTCCGGCAAAAAACGAACTCCCGTTGATCAGCAACAGCTGAATCGTATCAAAAGTGTGACGGAACCCTTTGGGAACGACACCAAACCAGCGGAAAACAAGCCTAAAGGCGGTATATGGTCGAAGATAACGTCGATCTTCGGTAAGGATTAATGCCAAACACCTGTCTTTCAGGGCTTTTTCTAGCGGTATAATGCGTTGATGCGGTAGTTTTAGTCGTTTTGGAGGTGCCGGCCTTGAGGAAGCACCAACCTTTTCGATGCCTTGTTTTCAATGCACCAATGCATTGTTTATTATTGGATTGTGTCTTTTTTTAAATGTCTGCTGAGCCTGGTGCCCGTCAGACATCCAACTCAGTGAATCTACCGTGTTTGGTGAAACTCTATTATCCGTATTACCGGTCGCGCTGCTGCAGGCAGTTCCGGCATCGGAATATATACCAGACCCCTTTGTGACAGGTCTGACCACCGGCATAGCGGTGGTTGCTGTTCTTGCCTCACTGGCGATTAGCATCATTCATCGCAATAAAACGGCACTTTACGGGCTTGTTTTCATCCTGTTCGCTGGATTGTTCGCCCTTTCTCAGTTGTTTCCCGTGATCTACTCCATAGCGGATCTTCGTGGTATAGCCATCGTTGGAACGGGTGTTTCAGCACTTCTTGTGCTGAGTCGCATGAAATTCTATGCCGACAATCCCAAGGGTATTGACATTGCCCTGTTCACCGGGTACCTGCTTTCCGGCCTTACCCTGTGGGCAGTGTTGCTTCCCGGATTTGGAGTACCGGCCACGGTAGTTTTTACCTACCTGCCCGTTATTGCCTTAATTTGTGTTTCGGCCTGGCTGTATGCCTATCGTGATGTAAAACATCCTGTCCGTCTCATGGTGGCCGCTGCTGTGGCCACACTCATCCTGATGCTTGTTCAGCATGGATCCGCAACCGGGCATTATGGTTTTGAGTTGGTTTTCGCAGATCGCATAGCCCAGGTAATGGCCGGACTCCTGTTACCGCTGTTCGCACTTCTTATCTACATGATCACCTCGAGGGATGCCGGTACCAGCAAAGACGCCGGCAGCCCATCCGGCGATGAGCTCACAAAGCTCCAAAATTTGGATCGCCTCAAAGACGAGTACGTTGCCATGGTTGCCCATGAAATCAGGACACCGCTTGCGGGGATAACGGGCATCACAGAGCTGCTGATTGAGGGCGCCGAGGGGGAATTATCAAAAGATGTGGTCAAAAATCTGGAATTGATTTCAGGCAGCAGCAAACGTCTCACCTACTTGCTCAACGAACTTCTGGATATTTCACGCATCCAGGAAAACCTGCTCGACTACAATCCACGGCCGGTACACCTGCGGTCGGCCGTCAACCGTGTAATAGCCCTGCAGTTCAGCAAGGCCAGCTCCAAAGGCGTTGAATTGCGCAATCAGATTCCAAAAACCGCACCCAATGTCTATGCCGATCCGGATAAACTGGAACAAGTCTTGCATAACCTGATCAACAATTCGGTCAAGTTTACCGAAGACGGGTACGTTGCCATTGACGCCGATGTTCAGGATGGACGCGTGGTGATTACCATCGAAGATACCGGAAACGGGTTATCCAAGGAGCACATGGACCGCATCATGGCCTCCTTCGATGAAGATCTTACCAAACCCGTGCCAAGTCAGACCGGATCCGGGCTCGGACTAAAGATAACCAACAAGCTCGTTCGGCTGATGGGCGGAGAGCTGACGATGGAGTCGGCCCAGGGCTTTGGTTCCTACTTCGGATTTTCCGTGCCTGTTACCGAGGACGACGCCGATGTGGATGAAACCTATGAAAACTACTCGATTACCCGCCGGGCACCCTCGGCTCCGCTGACCCGGCTTGTTCCGCATCGCAACGCACATATCAGCGATAAGTTCAGGGTCATGATTGTAGACGATGAACCCGTCAACATCAAGGTACTCACGGCCCAGTTGAGCCGGGCAGGCTATGATGTAGTAAGTTTCCATCACGGCAGGGATGCGCTGGACTATCTGAGCGTTGAAAAAATTCCGGATCTCATTTTGCTGGACGTAATGATGCCCAACCTGAATGGTTTTGAGGTGTGTAAAATCATACGTGAAGAATATACCCAAACGGAGCTGCCGGTCATCCTGCTTACGGCCAAAAGTCAGACCACCGATGTACTTCAGGGGTTCAAGTACGGTGCCAACGATTACATCGCCAAGCCCATTGCCAAAGACGAACTTCTGGCACGTATTAAAACGCATATGGAGCTGAGTAAAATCAACCATGCATTCAGCCGGTTTGTGCCGCATGAGTTTTTACGGTTTCTGGGCTATGAAAGCATACTGGACATCAAGCTGGGCGACCAGGTGCAGAAAAATATGGCGGTCATGTTCATTGACATCAAAGACTTCACCCGTCTTTCTGAGAATATGAGTCCGAAGGAGTCGTTTGATTTCATCAACACCTTCCTGGGCGTGGTCAGTCCGCTGATTCGCCGGAGCGGTGGATTCATCGACAAGTTCATCGGTGACGCTATCATGGCGTTGTTCCCGGGCGGTGCGGATGATGCCCTCGGTTCAGCCGTTCTGATTTCGGATGAACTCAAAAAACTCAACGAAGAACGCAAAAGGCTGGACCTTGAGCCTATTCACATCGGTACCGGGTTGCATTCGGGTGACCTGATGCTGGGTATGATTGGTGAAGAGCTTCGCATGGAAGGGACGGTAATTTCCGATGTGGTGAATACCGCATCACGGCTTGAAGGATTAACCAAAGTATTTGACAGCAACGTAATCATCAGTTCGGATATACTGGACGCGCTGTCGTACTCCAATTTGTATCACTTCCGATATCTGGGCAAAACACGCGTTAAGGGGAAAAATAATATACTTGACGTCTATGGGGTAATTGAAGCGGATGACCCGCTGAAAATTAAATTTGAAAAAGCCTCGGCCGAAGCATTTGAAGCGGGTATCAAGGAGTTTTACGAGAAGAACTTTACCCGGGCGAGCGTGCATTTTAATGAAGTCTTGAAAAACCACCCGGCTGATAAGGCCGCAAGTATCTTCCTGAAACGGTCGGCCCACCTGATGGTTACCGGGGTTCCTGATACCTGGAGCGGTGTTGATGAGGGAACGTATATTATTGAGCAGAACCAATAAGACTGAGTCGGCAGATCATAAGACCTGTGCCTGAGCGTGGCAGCCTGTCAACAGACAATGGCACAGAAATATATTAATCCCGACACAGCGATGTTTCACGAAGTAAACTATCGGCGCTGGACTGTAAAAGCGGGTTAAATCTCAAATTTGACAGAATAATCTGCGTTCCGGGGGGTTGAAGTCATACTAAGACGCTGCCCCTGTTTTTAGGAAAAGCAGATACGGTTCAGCATTAACTGTCAAAAAGAAGGAGTTTTTTTATGAAAAAGAATATGTTCATCAGTACGGCTTTAATACTTGGAGTACTGGTTTTTTCGGCAACAGGTGCCGTTGCACAGATTGTAGAACAACAACCCGAAGCGCAGGGTGAAACTGTGGTTGATGTGATTAACAGCAGTGAAAATCATACGGTAATGGCATCATTACTGCAGGAAACAGAATTGGATGCTACGCTCAGACAGGGACCGTCTTTCACAGTACTGGCACCCACAGATGAAGCCTTTGCAGAATTAGGGGATGCTGTTACAGAACTACAGGCTAATCCCGAGCAATTGCAGCAAGTCCTTCTGAATCACCTGTTCCAGGGTGCTGCAAGCGCTGAAGAAGTTCAGGAAGCTCTGGATGTGAACGTAGAAACCGGTGACCTTCCGGCTTCCAACGGGGTAGTACACTCAATTGACAGTGTAATACTGGAGCGATAAATCACCCCGGTTTCAAATCTATTTCATGACCGAGGGCTGTCTGCAATTTAATAGCAGGCAGCCCTTTTATATTGTACAAATAGCTATGTACAACCGAACAAAATCTTAAATCGTTCAAATGAACATAAAACATCTATAACATTAGATTTACGCAAAAAAATGGAACGTTGGAAGCGGTACCATAGTTATTGGACTTTAACAGCTTAATATGCTGTTCAAGTCAATGGTGTATCATCCAGGTAGCACTTACATACACCCAAAAATCAATGGTCTAAACAATTCAACTATGAATAACTTAGGTAATGCTACGTTCGAAAACTATGTAGGTCTGACCGGATATTCGGAGATGGCCTACCAGATGTCAGCACACGTGCTGACGCTGGGCTATGCTATCATGCTGGCCTCCCTGCTGTACTTCATCCTCACTATAAAAACCGTTTCTCCCAAATACCGGATATCTTCGGTATTGTCGGTAGTGGTTATGGTATCAGCAGCCTTGCTGCTCTTCGTTCAGGCCAATAACTGGACCTCATCCATGGTATTTGATGCCGGTACAAACCGTTACATGCTTGGCGATGGCAACGATTTGTTCAACAACGGATACCGCTATCTGAACTGGCTCATCGACGTTCCGATGCTGCTTTTCCAGATTCTCTTTGTGGTAACCCTGAAACGAAGCAGCTTTTCATCGGTTCGTAACGGCTTCTGGTTCTCCGGTGTAGCCATGATTGTAACCGGATACATCGGTCAATACTACGAGGTAACCGATCCAACCCTGTTCTTTATCTGGGGTGCTATCTCTACGGTATTCTTCTTCCATATCCTCTATCTGATGAAAAAGGTTATCGATGAAGGAAAAGAAGGTGTTCCGCCGAAAGCAGCCAAGTATCTGGGCACCATCTGGACACTCTTCCTGGTCTCATGGATGCTGTACCCGGGTGCATATCTGATGCCTTACCTGTTCAGTTTCAGTCTTGAGCCTGCCCTCAGCGAAACCGCTGTAGTTGCCCGCCACATCACCTATACCGTAGCTGATGTTGCCTCCAAGGTAATCTATGGTATCTTCCTTACGCTGACAGCTCAGGAACTGAGTAACGCCGAAGGATTTGACTACGATAAACTCGATACCGTAAGCTGATCCGAAAGTAAGGTATGAAGTAACGTATAGACCCCGTGCGGTGTTTTTCCGAAAGGCACTGCATGGGGTTTTTTATGCAAAAGAGGTAGCTATGTCTTATTTAAAAAAATGGAAACGACACGCAATTATAGGTGTAACGCTCATCGGAACCGGCATAAATCTGATTGCCGAGGCCACCATCATAAAATCCAGAACACCTGAGTTTTATGAGATGAGTACACTGGGACACATGGCACTGTGGTTCTGGATCGGGTTATTTGGCCTGGCAGCAGTGAATGCCGGCGTATCTTTTATGGGCGATGCAGTCAAAAACCGGACGCTGCACGAACTTAAAAACCCGGACGGGGAGTAGCCTTCACAATTGCAAAATAAGTGCTTGCTGCAGGGGACTGGCAACCTCGCGCCTCGTTCAAATATTGCAGCCTGAGAACCAAGCTCATGCCTGCTAACTCACAGCTCGTTTGTAGTTTGCGGGCACTACATCGGTAGACGTTAGCCCGATCAGGGTTCGTTTGTGGTGATAACGAATACAATCAACGGGTCGCTGCCTGTGTTTACAATGGAGTGAAACCCCGGACCCTGTACACTGGTAACACTACCCCTGCGCACCTCCTGCTCTCGCACTACCTGCTTGGTGGCTCCATCCATATCGCGGTAAATACCCTCTCCATGTACAACGCAGTAAATTTCCTGCTCCTTACGCGGACCATGGGTGTGAAAACCGGCACTTGTTCCACGGCCCGGCAGAACCATGTAACATCCAATGCGGTTATTGACAAGCTCGTCCTCAGCAAACAACTGCAGCAGATACACAACACCCTCGCCCCCGTACATGGGCTCGCGTTTGTCTACGCGTACCACACTGCGTACTTCCCGACCAAACGGAGTTACGGTAAGATCGATGAAGCCGGAAACCATATCCATGATTTCACGGCGTTCATCGCCTTTAAGAACGGTGTTTTTCATGGGAGGTTGCCAAACTCAGCCCAGGATCCCTCGTACGGCCTGACCGAGTCGTACCCCATAAGCCGAAGGGCAAAGTAGGCGTGAGAACCCCGTACATTGGTGTGGCAGTGCGGAATCACGTTTTTATCCGGGGTTATGCCCAACGAGGCATAGATATCACGGATTTCCTCATACGACCGGAAGTAGGGGATCTCCCCATCCTGTAATACTTCCTTCCATTCCAGATGAACGGCACCGGGAATGTGGCCACCTTTTGCAGCGCGTACATCCGTTCCTTCAAACTCTTCGGCTGAACGAACGTCAAAAATGATGGTGTTCGGGTCTTCAACAGCGGCCAGAACAGCCGTTACGTCACATACCCGGTCTTCCTGAACATTGGCCGTGTAGGTGCCGGACATCGGGGTACCGGGTTGCTCTGCGGTTACTTCCATAGCAGCGGCAGACCAGGCTTTCATACCGCCATCCAGTAAGGCAACATATCCTTCATGACCGAAGTACTCCAGCGCGTAGAAAAGTCGGGCGGCACCCAGGTTATCACCCTCATCGTAAATAAGGATACGGGAGTCGTTATGCAGTCCAATCTCGCGCATCATCTGTTGAAATGCCTGCGGGCCCACCAGGAAAAATTCGACGGCAGCATCCGGGTCATTCAAGGTGCTGCGCGAATGAAAATACACGGCGCCCGGAATCCGCGATGCCGCATAGGCAGAGTCAGAGGTTCGGGTGTCAATGACGATGGTATTGTCCTGAAGCATCTGGACGGCAAATTGCTCTGCAGTGAGCAGAAGCTCAGCGTTGGGATACGTGTCGGGCTCGGGCGGCGTTTGCGGCCGGGACTGGCAGCCCATCCATAGCATCGGGATGAATGCCAGTAACAGAAAGTTTTTTTTCATGGTCTGTGTCGTTATTTCGGGTTGACAGGTTATATCGAAAGGTGTTTTGCACGCATACCGTTCACGGTAGCAAACTTTGACAAATAGATACTTGCAATTAACCGGCAATGTGCCGTGTTTACGATGTTTACTGTAACCTACATAATAAATTTGATTTCGGATGGCTGCAAATTATCTGAACGGCTCCTACCGTATGCTGAAAACCGTTGTTTTGGGAATGACGGGAATTTTTTTGTTACTGTCAGCAGATCCGGCTGACGCCCAGTTCCGCAGTCCGAACGATGTGGATACCACACCCGGCAGCTCCGAACCGGCGGCAACGTCGGCCGAGTTCGGCTTTTCAACGGCTTACCGCAGCGAGCTGGTACGGCAGATCATCCCCCATCTGAACCATCCCGAGTTCGAAAATGCCTGGTGGGGTATTCATGTGCGCGATCTTCGAAGCGGAGCTACGGTGTTCAGCCGCTACGCCAATAAAGGGTTCATGCCTGCCTCGAATACCAAATTGTATACCACGGCCGCCGGACTCGAATTGCTGGGACCGGAGTATCACTATCACACCCGGCTGTGGAAAATGGGCTCGGTTGAAGACGGTGTCTTCCGGGGTTCGTTGATTGTTGAGGGAAGCGGGGATCCAACTATCAGCGGCCGGTTTAACGATGGCGATCGTACCGAGGTCATGCGTAAATGGGCTGAAGAGCTCAAGGCGCAGGGTATAACCCGCATCGAGGGAAATATCATCGGTGATGACAGCCTGTTTGACGATGTGAGGCTGGGCAGGGCCTGGAGCTGGGACTACACCAGTTATTGGTATGCCGCAGAGATGGGCGCCCTCAGTTTCAATGACAATACCATTGATGTGGTCATGGTGGGCCAGCAGCCCGGGGAGCCTGCTGCCATAACCTGGGAGCCTTTTGAGACCAATTATGTTCAAATCATCAACGAAACTACCACTGTGCCGCAGAACGAGAGCCGGCGGTCCGGTTACGACCGTGAATGGATGAGCAACACCATACGGATCAGTAATGAGATTCCTGCGGGTGATACAGTCCGCTATTCACCCAGTATCACCAATCCGGCGCTGTATTTCGTACACGTGATGAGTGAAGAGTTCGAGCGGCAGGGCATTTCCGTTGAAGCCGATTTGTATGATAGTCGTGGTCTGGGGCTCGTTCCTGATTACCGCAGTCAGGCCGAGGTTGCCGCTGTGCATGTATCACCATCGCTTGGTGAAATCATCTACATCCTTAATCAGCGCTCTCAGAATTTCTATGCAGAAAACCTGCTAAAAACAATCGGGGCACACTACAAGCGCATGCTTACCAATAACCCGGATCTGGATTTAATGATAGGAAGCAGTCCCAGACTCTTTGCCGGACAAGAGTTTGGACCGGAATATTATATGGAACCCGTTGCCGCTTCAGCCGGTGATGGTCATGATGCAGCGTGGTTCGTATATGGCGCAGCAGGGGTAGACACAACCAAACTGCGTTTAGCCGATGGTTCGGGATTATCCAGGGTTAATGTGGTTACGCCACAGATGACTACGGCCTTATTGCAATTTATGTGGAATCATCCGGATCCTGCAATTCGCGATGCGTTTCTGGCGTCTTTGCCTCGTCCGGGTGAGGAAATCGGCACCATAACCAACCTGTTCCGAAACGGGGCAGCACGCGAGACGGTCATGGCCAAAACCGGCACCATTGGCATGGCCCGGGCGCTCAGCGGCTACGTACGTGCGGCTGACGGAACGCCGCTGGCATTTTCCATTATGGTGAACCATCACACGGAGAGCAACACTATCGCAAACAGAATTATTGAAAACGTTGTCAATACCCTGGCTTCGTTTGAGGCGGGTCGCTGACAGACGGGTGCACATCCATGATACAAATCCGTCAGTTGCACAAAAGTTATGGCTCCAAGTCTGTTCTGACGGATGTTAACGTAGACCTGCATCCCGGCACGGTGTATGGTTTATTGGGCAACAATGGAACGGGGAAGTCGACCCTGCTGAACATTCTGCTGGATTTAATACCGGCGAATCAGGGTATGGTTGAAATTTTCGGAATGCGTTATCCGAATGATACCCTGAACATTCGCGCAATTATGGGGGTTTTGCCTGAAAAAGAACTTATCCATGCCGAACTCACAGCCTATGAGCAGCTGCAGCTGTCTGCCATGCTTTATGGTATTCCTCCGACGGAACAGGAAGCGCGTATAACATCTCTTTTTGAGTATTTTTTTGACTCAATAACTGATTTACACAAAGTTTGCGGTTCTTTTTCAACCGGAATGCGCAAAAAAGTGGGCATCATCGGGGCTCTGCTCCACAAACCCCGGATTCTGGTGCTGGATGAGCCCTTTTCCGGACTTGATCCCGGCTCCTCGATAATTTTGATCGATTTTCTCAAAAACTACCTCTCGGGCGACCGAATTGGTATTATTTCATCGCATAACCTCTCTTACATTGAACAACTGGCCACGCACATTGGGGTGCTGCACAATCGCAGGTTACTTTTTAACGGCACAAAAGACTCCTTTTTAACCGAAGGGGCGGGCATGCTGGACCGACGCCTGTCTGCACTGCTCCAACAAGAACCTAAGTCCAGTGCAGGCATTGGGTGGCTGTTATCTTCTGAAAACTCCAAAAGCACGTTAGAATGAGCACGACGCTGACACAGACACTGCTCTTTCTAACCAGGGTCAGGCTTCGTGCCATTTTCTTCTGTGATCGGGCATTTTTGTGGAATCTGGCTCGTTTTGTCTTGCTGCTGTTTGTGCTTGCCGCCGGATGGTTTTATGGATACCTCTACGATGCGGTTATGAACAACCCTGAAATCACCTGGCGCATGTCACGCATGGATGCCGGAATTCATGCTATCGGGGTTAGTGTGGTTATATTGCTGAATTACGTTCCTTCTTTCCGACCACGTTCAGCGTATTTGCATGCCGTTTACCCTGTTTCGGAGCGATTCCGAACGGTAGTTAACCTATATGGAGACCAGCTCACAATTTTATATGGGTATGTCATAATTTTTATTGCCATGATGATTGTGGGCGGAAGTTCATTCAATCTTTGGAGCGGTCTTAATGCCCTGCTCTTTCTGGCGGCAATTATTGTTACAGAACGATGTGTTAAGGTAGTCATTGAAAAACACATACCACAGCTCCCGTTATATCTTGCGGGTATTGCCTTATTTGCGGGAAGCCTGCTGTACTACCTGGCCATCGGAATACCGGAGCACCTGGAAGCCTATCGTCAGCCAATACAGTCGCTCTGGCTTGGATCCACTTTTTTTGCAGCGACCCTCTTCTATTTTTATCTGTCGGCTGCCGCCGGTGAAACGAGGTCCAGACGGGTAACCGAAGAACGTGCAAAAAAGCAGTTTACCGGAACGGTTTCGTTTATACTGACCCTGTATCTGAGGCGTAAGGCTACCGTAGTCACGCTTTTTATGCTGGTTGTCAGCAAACTGTTAATGGGCGCTTACGGGTATGTGATGCTCAGTTCCCGGCAGGATGAGTTTAGTGGCATGATGGAATATTACATTCTGACCCTTCTGTTACCCATTATCCCGTTTTCATACGTGCATAACAACTTCGCCGGATTCTTTCGGGAGAGCTGGGTGCAGTTTATCCTGATGTCAGGTCAAAGAAGGCTCCTGTTCAGGGTTTGGATGGGTTCGCTTTTGCCCATTTTGGTACTGGATATCTTCCTGGCGTTCAGCATTTTAGGGATATTGGGCTTATTAAGTCCGTTAACCTTTGTCTACTACGCCCTGTCTGTCAGCCTATTCATCCCCCTGGGCATGATTTCCAGCCTGCATCATCCCCGCTACGTAGAACGGTTTTTTACCGTCCGCAATATGGCCAATTTCAGGAACAACTCATCTGGCCTATACCTATTGCTCTTCTTTGCTCTGGCGCTGCTGCTGGCTCTGGCCATGTATGCGGAAATGCTGCTGTATCTCATCATTCCGGTACTGCTCCTGAGTACCTACCTGCTTTTCCTAATCAGCAGATTTTATGAAAAAAAACGCTACGATTTGTATCTGCGCTTATATGAAGAGTAAAAGATTTACATCATTTGTTGCTTGTATGAATTAGTTTCTACAGTACGATGAACGTAAGGGCACATCGTTAGCGTAACTCTTAACAACCACAAAAATCATGCGTGTATTCATTTCTTTGCTGCTTATCTGGCTGACCCTGGGCTGTACGGGGTCCGATAGTGGCGACCGTTCGATGGACGATCTGCGAACATCCATTCAGGAAGTCATCGATAACATCAACGGCAGCATAGCCGTTGCCTATGTGAATCTGGATCATCCCGGTGATACCCTGTACATCAACGCCGACAGAATGTACCACGCAGCCAGCACGATGAAAACGCCGGTTATGATTGAGGCTTACCGTCAGGCATACGATGGAGGTATTACCATAATGGACTCCGTATATGTACATAATGAGTTTAAAAGCATCGTAGACGGAAGCCTGTACAGTATAGACCGACAGCGCGACAGCGGGTCTGACTTTCATGATCAGATTGGCTCGTATGTTCCGATGCGCGATGTCATTTATAATATGACCATACTCAGCGGAAATCTGGCAACCAACCTGGTCATAGATATCGTTGGTGCGGAACATGTAATGCGAACCATGCGGGAATTGGGCGCCGACAATATTGAGGTACTGCGTGGTGTTGAGGATATGCTTGCATTTCAGAATGGGATGAATAACAGAACCAGCGCCCGGGATCTGGCTATATTATTTGAACATCTGGCCAGAGGCAGCGCCGTGTCGCCTGAAATGGATGGTGATATGATTGCCATTCTGAAAGACCAGGAGTTCCGTAGTATGATACCTGCCGGACTCCCGGATAACGCGGTAGTAGCACATAAAACCGGATCTATTACGGGCATAAACCACGACTCAGGTATTGTATATCTCCCCGATGGCCGGTCTTACGTACTTGTTATCCTCACCGGTGATCTTGAAAATAACGAAGACGGTATTCAGGCAGGTGCTGAAATCTCTCGCATCATTTATGAATGGATGCAGTCGTAGTAACGAAAAGTCTCACAGAACCCAACGTGTCTTCTATGAGCCATATTGGCTGTGTGGAATCGCCAGCTCGATGATACAACCCGGTACGCTTTGGGCTTATTTGCCGGGGAAACACCGTTAAATTGGGTGCAGGGTTAGCCGTACCTCAATGTGCACCCTGCAAACAAGCCTTTAAGCGTATAAATGGGGTTTCGTACATACTGCACACCAGCGTACATGCTTGCGCACATAAAAAAGTGCTGACCTGCCATGTGGCGGGTCAGCCCTTTAGTGTAGTCGGAGTACACCGCGTTAAGCGGTGCACCCACATTTAAACGCGTAAATCAGGGAGTATCCCAGAAAATACGATCCAGCATGGTTCGCTCAGGCATTTGAGCCGAGTTACGCTGTACTTCGGAGTCCGGATAGCGGACACGACGCAGGAACTCACCATTCAGAGCCGGGTTGTGATTGGCCGGCAGCTGGAAATTGGTGTAACCATAATCGAAACGACGGGCATCATTCCAGGTCTCAGGAAGAAGGAATGTAGCAACGTATTTTTCTTTCATGATTTTGTCTAACCCGAAACTGGCAAGATCTGAAACTGCAGCCTCAGCCCAGTAAGCATCGATATCGGCCTGAGGCACACCCAGTTTTTCCATGTGAGCACGGATACCGGCTTCGTAAGCTGCAAAAGCCGCAGGTGTATTGCCATCGCGGAAGTTAACTTCGGCTTCAATGAACTTCATCTCGGCATACGTGGCAATCTGCAGGGGAGCAGTAGGCTCAGAAGCATACCAGCTTCCCACCGCCAGTACTGCACGGGCATTGGCTTCAGGAGCATCACCGCGACCCTCACCGTTGCGCACGCCAACATACTCACCAATTCGGTCACCCGCCGTAGCAGGAGCCGTGATGAAATCAATACGCGGATCAACCACACCGTAGGTAGTACCATTGAGCTGATCTACAAAATGCTCAGATAACCATCCGCCCAGGAGCAGGCCTGCATTATTTACAGCCAGACGATACCAGGGATTCTCAGCACCCGTTCCCTGACCTTCAAAGAAGCTCATCTGGAAGTCGTCATCGTTGCTGCGGAACGCATTACCCAGTGCCGAACGAATTGCATTCGGATCGTAGGACGGCAACTTGCTGTAATGATTCAGAAACCGTGCACGCAGTGCGTTAGCAGTACGAATCCAGGCCTCAGCATCACCGTTATAGATGTAGTCATCTCCGCCCACTTCACGATCACCGGCAGGACCTGACAAATCGGCTATTCCCTCAGCCAGCAACGAGAGCATTTCGTCATAAATTTCAGACGAGCTGTCATACGATGGATTCAGGGTTTCTCCGAATAGTGCTTCAGAGTAGGGTACATCACCGTACATGCTGACCAGCAAAGACAGATTATAAGCAGTGAGGATTTTACCAATACCTGCATAGTGAGGTGAATTGGTTTCTCCAGCCAGAGTAATCATATCGGCAGCGTCACCCAGAACGCCATAGGCCGTGCTCCATGCTGTTTCATAGGAAACGTTGTCATGGGTGTCAGCGGATCCGCTGGGGTTGGGCGAAGCAAACTGCTGAACAAAGAACGACGTCGTTCCTGCCACTCGGTTCGTATTACGAGCCGATTCAAGTGTTACCCTTGCCATGAGGCCGTTAATCGGCGCCTCCGTAGGACTGTTAGGGTTCTCGTTGATATCCAGGAAATCGTCACAACTGACGAAAACCAGGGATGTCATCACAAGCACAAGTGCTGTTTTGATCGAAAATTTCATAGTCTTTTTCCTCACTTATTAGAACGAGAAGTTTAAGGAGAACATCAGGCTGCGTGTGCCCGGGTAGGCCAGATCAGGGAAAGCAATCAGGTTGCTTCCGGAACTGGTGAATGCCTCTGGGTCATATTGCGACCAGGGTGACCACAGCAGAAGGTTGTTCGCTGTTACACCGGCACGAATTGATTTCATGGGCAGTGTGCTGATATCCTGACGGGTAAGTGTGTAACCAACACCGATGGTTCTGAGCTTAATGTAGGAAGCATCCTCAACCGACTCCTCATTGGAAAGGCGGTAGGTATTTCTATGGTACCCTGCTCCATAATCACGTCCGGTCTCCGGGTCTACTCCAATACCCAGCCAAACTTCCTGAGTATTGGGAGTACCGTCGGCCAGAACTCCGTCAAACACAACACGGTCGTTTCGGTTCAGCGTCTTCTCGGTATGACCGAAAGACGCATCCCATTGATCCAGACGGTTGTACTTATCGACGCCCATGACAATGTCAAAGTTCATGGTGAAATCGAAGTTTTTGTACTGGAACTGGTTTCCGATGTTCATTGTCCAGTCAGGGAGAGCATCACCAATTATCTTATACTCAGTATCAATGACGGGGAATCCATTTTCACCGATAACGAGCGGACGGTCTTTTTCCACAACTTGTGGATCTGCAGGTGACTCACCGGGAGCATAGTACCGCAGATAGCTGGTACCCCAGATCGCACCGTAGGACTGACCAACAACCAACTGTTGCTGAGGCCGGTATATATATGCGCCACCGATACCAAGTAACACGGCATCCACACCATCCAGAATATCTTTGACCTCATTACGGTTGCGTGTAAAGTTGGAGGTAATATCCCATCGGAAATCACGGGTATTGAAGGCCGTGAAACGACCGGTAACTTCAATACCGCGGTTTTCAATGTCTCCGGCATTGGCCGCCAGCTGTGAGTATCCGGTTGCTACCGATACCGGAACACGGATAATCATGTCTTTAGAATTGGACTGATACAGCGCTACATCCAAAGCGATTCGGTCTTCCAGGAAGCGGAAGTCAAGACCCAGCTCATTGGAGAACGTACGCTCTGGCTTCAGATCCGGTGACGCCAGGGTTGCACCTCGTGTAAACGCACGCTGACCACCTATCGGGGTTGGCGAAACATACACGGAACTAAGCAGGTATGGAGGAGCATCTTTACCTACCTCTCCGTACGAAATCCGGGCCTTACCGAAAGTAAACCACTCGGGCAGATCCATAAGGTCAGAATAAACAACACTCAGGTTTACCGATGGATAGAAGAAGGAGCGGTTTTCTTTGTCAAGCGTTGACGTCCAGTCGTTACGACCCGTCAGGTTCAGATAAACAATGTCTCTCCAGCCAAAGTTAACATCCGCATAGGCACCCACAAGGCGGCGCTCGGACAGTGACTGACCAATCACAAAGTTCTGGGTATTGGAGAATACCGTAAACTGTGGGATTTCAAAGATCTCACCACGGGCACGTACGGTTTTGATCTGACGGTCAAACACATCGTTACCAACACGACCTTCAAAGGTGATATCCTCAGTCAGGTTGGTCTGAAAACGAAGCGACACGTTGGAGGTAAGATCGCGTGCGTTGATTCGGTTTTCCTCGCGGAAACCGTCACTCCAGAAGAATGTCTCCGTGGGCAGACCGGTTGGACCGGGCTCAATTTCTGTTCGCTCGTCACTGTAGGTGTCAATACCAATTCGGTAATCCAGTGCCAGCCATTCCGTAAGGTCAAGGGTAGCATTAATGTTACCGATAATACGGTTTACATTGTCTTCGTACGTGTTATTGTATGCATCAAACAGCGGGTTCCGACCGGTTCCGAGACCTGTTTCACTGTCAGAGCGATGTCGGCCATCCTCAAACTCGTAATTCCGTACATCCGCACTGGTATTCCAGTAGGAAAGTCGTTCCATGAAGTTAATGAATGGAATACGGCTTCCGCCCGAATTGATGTAGTTAACTGAAGCACCAACGCTCAGTGCACCGGTTTGAGCTGTACCATTCAGACGAAATGAAGTACGGTTCCAGGTATTGTTTGGAATAACCCCTTCATTACGACTGTCTGATATGGACGTGTAAAACGTGGTATTCGGAGTACCACCCGATACGTTGATCGAGTTGTTGATACCGACACCGGTCTGCATGGCGTTTTCCCAGTTATTGTAATACGTGAAACCAGGGTTATCGGCAAACGGAGCACCCCAGGCAGGCCAGAAGCCGTTGGGATCAAAAACGGTGCCGCCAAAACCAGGACCGTATACACTCTGGTACTCAGGCATATTAACAATATCTTCACGGGCAATACTGTGTGAGAAGTTCACCTGCACCTCACCCGCCTGTCCCTGCTTGGTGGTAATAATAACTGCACCGTTGGCAGCACGTACCCCGTAGAGCGCCGTAGCAGGGGCACTTCGGAGGATGGTTACACTGGCAATATCTTCTGGAGCAATATCAATCGCCCGGTTCGACATACCGCGTGGTCGGCCGGTCGACTCGATTGTTTCGTTACTGATAGGCACCCCATCAACCACAAACAGCGGCTGGTTGTCAGCGCCCGGATCCAGGGAGGTAAATCCACGGATGAAGATGGCAGAACCCTGTCCGGCTCCACCACCGGTCCGGTTAATCTGAACACCGGCAACCTGTCCCTGCAGCGTATTCAGCAGGTTGGTAGCCCCCGTACGGGCGAGGTCATCACCGCCCACATCCTGAATGGCATACCCCAAAGCTCGCCGCTCGCGTTCAATTCCGAATGCGGTCACAACCACATCGTCAAATTGAGCAACCTCCGGCTCCATAGCTACATCTACCTGTGTTCTTCCATCTATGGTTACACGAAGCGTGCGGTAACCGATATAGCTGAAAAGAAGTGCATTCTCGCCCGGACGTACAGTCAGGGTATAATCACCGTCGAGGTCGGTAATTTCACCGCGTGCTGTACCTTCAATAAGGATACTCACGCCAACCAGTGGCTCTCCTGTCTCAGCATCTGTTACGCGTCCGGAAACGGTAACATCCTGAGCATGGAGCTGCTGTGCGAACAGCAACATAGAGAGCACAAACAGTATTTGTTTGAATTTCATAGTTCTCCACATTTAGTTTACGATACGTTGTATGACTAATCTATCTACTGACGTCGTGGATATGAGAAAAGCGATGATATTTGATTTACTCATGCGACGACAACCCTAAAGAAAGCGATATAAACGCAAAATTGAAAGACAAAACCTTTTACATACTATTCAAATGAAGGTTTTTTACATTAAATACATCAATTTATTCACATAAACACTTATTATTTACAGTTATGTCCGTGTCTAAACGCCTCTATTGGCTGATTCTACCGTTTATTTTCCTGCTCAGTTGTGCACGTTATGATTACGATATTATTATTGAAAACGGTACCGTATACGACGGATCCGGAAGTCCCGGCCTGATTACAGACCTGGCCATCAAAAACGATACCATCGCATTCATCGGTCAGATAGACCCCGAACTAACGGCCCGGACACGAATTGATGCTACCGGCAAAGCCGTTACCCCGGGATTTATCAACATGCTCAGCTGGGGCGCCAACAACCTGCTGCGTGACGGTCGGTCGATGAGCGACATCAAACAGGGCGTTACCCTTGAACTGTTTGGTGAAGGCACCAGTATGGGACCGTACAACGATACCACCTACGCCCGCCGGGCTGAACGCGCCCGGGAAAACGGCGGACCGGTCTGGCGAACCCTGGGCGAATTCCTCCAGCTCCTGGAAGACCAGGGCGTCTCAACCAACGTCGGCTCTTTTGTTGGCGCCTCTACCATCCGCAGATACACCCTGGGTGAAGACAACGTGGCACCCACACCCGGGCAGCTCAATGAAATGCGCGAACTCGTTCGCGAAGCTATGCTGGAAGGAGCCATGGGACTGGGAACAGCACTGATTTACACCCCGGGCGTGTTCGCATCTATCGATGAACTGGTTGCCCTCAACGAAATCGTGGCTGAATACGACGGTATGTACACCTCCCACATCCGCAGTGAGGGCGACCGCTTCGAGGAGGCCGTTCAGGAGGTTATTGAAATTGCAGAACGGACCGGCGTCAACGCCCATATCCACCACCTGAAAGCAGCAGGCGAATACAACTGGCACAAACTCGACAGTGTCATCGCCATGATTGAAGACGCCCGATCACGCGGACTGGAGGTACATACCAGTATGTATAACTACATCGCAGCAGCAACCGGTTTCACGGCATTCATGCCTCCTTGGTCGCGCGATGGGGGCAATGAAGCCTGGTTTGAGCGCTTGCGCGATCCCGAGACACGGGCGCGCATCGTGAACGAAATAAAAACGGTCACCGGTGAATTTGAAAACTTTTACCTGATGGCCGGCTCACCGGAAAACATCATCACCGTCAGTTTCCAAAATCCGGACCTGCGCCATTATACCGGCCGCTCCCTGGCCTCCATCGCCGAAGAGCGGGGTACCGATCCGGTTGAAACCGCCATCGACCTCATCCTTGAAGATCAGAGCCGGGTTGGAACGGTTTACTTCCTGATGTCAGAAGAGAACGTCAAGCGGCAACTGCAGCTGCCGTGGATGACCTTCGGCAGTGACTCCGGAACCATGGCCGCTGAGGGGGAAACGCTGGAGAGAAACCCGCATCCGCGTGCTTATGGCAACTTCGCCCGATTACTGGGTAAATACGTGCGCGATGAACAGGTTATTCCGATGGAGGAGGCCATCCATAAACTCACCGGAATGGCGGCGATGAACCTGCGGCTGACCGACCGCGGTTTTCTGCGCGAGGGGTATTTTGCCGACGTGGTGATCTTCGATCCGGCTACCATACAGGATCATGCCACCTTTGAGAACCCGCATCAATACGCAACCGGTGTTGAGCACGTATTTGTGAACGGGGGACATGTAATCCGTGACGGAGAACACACCGGTGCGATGCCCGGGCGATTTGTGAAAGGTCCGGGCGCTGCGCGCGGTCAACAGGCAGCTGTATTCTGAAAAGTGGAGGACAACCGATGAACCCGTTGCGTGGGTAACAAGCGAACTACTGAATCCGGTGTGCCACGCTGGGTCAACGTGCAAATCGATGAGCGCCTGTGCAATGCACGGTCAGCAGGTATCTTTTAGAGCTTATTTAATATTCTCACGGGGAAACACCACTTTGGAGTCGCTTATTTCATTGAAACGGATTTCGTACAAATCCTTTCGGCGATCGCGTAGCGGAGTAACCGTTCCGTAATGGCGTGCACGGCGCAGCTGCTCCAGGTCCACATCGGCAATCACCACCATTTCCGCATTTTCTTCGGAAACTGCCGCAACCCCGTCGCGCGCGAACGGGAAGTCAGACGGGGTGAGGATGGCTGCCTGGCCGTACTGAATATCCATATTCGGGATGGAGGGTATGTTTCCGGTTGTTCCGGCGATGGCAACATAAATCTGATTTTCTATAGCTCTGGCCTGGGCACACACACGAACCCGCGTAAATCCATGTCGCTCATCGGTGCAGTAGGGGACAAACAGAATCTGGGCACCCATCTCGGTTACCCTGCGGGCGAGTTCGGGAAACTCTACATCGTAGCAGATATTGATGGCCACCTTGCCGCGGTCCGTGTCAAAGACTTTGGGCTCGGAGCCCGGCTGAACGCCCCACCAGCGCCGCTCACTGGGTGTAATGTGAATTTTGTGCTGACTCTCCATCGTTCCGTCGCGTCGGAACAGAAACGACACGTTGTACACGCGATCATTTTCCATGGTAAAATGCGAACCCCCGATGATGTTCACGTTGTACTTAATCGCCATTCTGTTGAAGAAGTCGAGGTAGTCATCGGTGAAACGGGTAAGCTCCCGTGCGGCGAGGCCCGGGCGTTCCTCTTTGACGAAACTCAGCAGCTGTACCGTGAGCAGCTCGGGAAGCAATACAAAATCCGATTTATAATCGCTGGCAACATCGATAAAATACTCCACCTGCTCAGCAAACTGCTCAAAATTGGCAATCTTCCGCATTTTATACTGCACACAGCATATTCGCGCGGGTTGTGAGGAGATTTTTCGCTTGGGAGCCTCGTGGCGATACTCCAGGTTCACCCACTCCATCAGCGTGGCATAGCCGCGTGAGTCTTCATCTTCACGAAGGTAATTTTTTATGATTCGCTTGATGATAAACGCATTCTTCAGCTGAAAAGTGAGTACCGGATCATAGATTTTCTTGTCCATCACCTCACGGACATACTGGTAGATGTCCATTTTATCGGCATACTTGTGGTAATTGGGCAACCTGCCGCCAATCAGAATTCGCTTGAGATTTTTCTTGACCGCAAGGTCTTTGCGTGCTTCGTAAAGCCTTCGGCCGAATTTCATATCCCGGTAGCCGGGATCCACCATGACTTCTATACCATAGAGTGTATCACCTTCGGAATCATGATTGCGGATGAAACCCTTGTCTGCAATTTCATCCCATGAGTGCGTATCCGAGTACTCATCAAGGTCCAGTATAAGGGCGCTGGAGGAAGCCACCAGCTTGCCGTCAAAAAAAATACCCATCTGACCTTCCTGGAACTCGAAAAGCTGCGACTCAAACATCTCCAGTGTGGTGGCTTCCATATCACCAAAACAGCGTCGCTGCAGATCAAGCAGGGCTTCATGGTCGTCAAGGGTGAGTACGCGCAGTTCTATGGTGTGGTTTTGATGATCCATGTAATGGGAAAAATGTTTGATTGTATGGACGCAAATATAGCCATAATTGCCCAAAATAGCCGGAATGATGTAATTGGTGCGAAAGCGCCTTATCTTATGCAGGCAAATTAAACCGTCAGGCGAGGCACGTCAGGCGAGGCACGTCAGGCGAGGCACGTCAGGCGAGGCACGTCAGGCGAGGTACGTCAGGCGAGGCACGTCAGGCGAGGTACGTCAGGCGAGGTACGTCAGGCGAGGACGTCAGGCGAGGCACGCGATGTAGGCCCGGCGAGCTACGCGAACAAATGAAGCGATTATCCGCTGACACCATCGATTCATTAACACCTGACACTGATTTTGTCCACCGAAAACAGCTGATGACCGGTTTAACAAGCCCCGACCAACCCTTGCCCGATCCCAACATTTCAGTACATCCATATTCAAAATAACATGACCACACGCTATCAGGACACCAGCCCCGTCTCAACCGACCCGTCCCAAAAAACCGTGGCCGCATCGCGCGTCCGCATGAATGAACTGGTAATGCCCAATGACACCAATCAGCTGGGCAACCTCATGGGCGGACGCCTGCTTCACCTGATGGATATCTGCTCGGCTATTTCGGCCCAACGCCACTGCAACCGCAATGTAGTGACGGTTTCGGTTGACAGTGTAGAGTTCCGTGAGGCTATCCGACTGGGCGAAGTGGTGGTAATTGAAGGTGAAATAACCCGGGCTTTCAATACATCCATGGAAGTCGCCATTCAGGTTTGGGCCGAAAACCTCCGCGCCGGAACCCGTCGGCTCTGCACCACTTCCTACTACACCTTCGTGGCCGTTGACGCCGATGGGAACACCGTTCCGGTTCCCCCAATCATCGCCGAAACTGAATTCGAGAAAAAACGTTTCGAGGAAGCCACAGAACGCCGACGTATACGCCTCGAAATGTCGAAAAAAAGCAATATCTGACCGGCTCTCTACCCAATTACGGCACAGTACCACCCTCGGTACCCAGCCAGTAACCTCTTTTTTTTAAGGAACCTGCCCGACAGAGAGGAACCATTCCCGCCCTCCAAAAATAAATCAAACATTTTTAAAAGATTGGAAGCGCTTTTCTGATAGAAATTGTATATTTGTGATGTTCTAGTAATTACCCTAACATCCCTAACACAAAAGGCGACCTGGTGAAACAGCTCGCCTTTTTTTATGCGCACCGGTCCCGCTTTTTATCCGACCGCCTCATCCGGGACATCCCTAATGCTGTAAAACCTCCGTATATTTAAGGATGGACGCAAAAAAACGATACTTATTCAAAGACCGGTTGGTCAAAGGAATCACCACAGACGGCCACTTCCGGGTTTCAGTTGTTAAAACCACCGAGGTGGTCCGGACCGCGCAATCCAACCATACACTCTCCCCGCTGGCCACGGTGTTACTGGGCAGAACCCTGACCGGAGCCCTGTTGCTGGCCTCCGACCTCAAAGGCGAAGAGCGCATCCGGCTGCAGCTCCAGGGTAACGGTCCCATAGAAACCATCATCGCTGAAGCCAACGCAGTAGGAGAGGCCCGCGGATATGTACACAATCCCCACGCCGAACTCGATTTCAGCAGCGATAATCCACAGATCGGCGACGGTCTGGGAATAGGACTGTTCACGTTTTCCAAAACCCTGTACAACGAAGCCCAGCCAATTACCGGCACCGTTGAACTGAAAAGCGGCAACATCGCCGAAGATATCGCATTCTACCTGTTTCAGTCGGAACAAATTCCCTCAGCTATCACCCTGGATGTAGGCCTTGATGAGGCAGGGCAAGTTACCCATGCCGGTGGCATCCTGATTCAGGCCCTGCCCGGTGCACCGGAAGATCAGATAGAACAGCTCGAGGGCAACCTGCAGCAGCTCATCCCTCTTGCGGGGCATTTTGCCAATGACGAATACATCGATGAACTGATGAAAAAAGTACTCTATCCCCTTGAAAGCAAAGAGCTTAACCGGGTTCCAGTACATTTTTTCTGCCGTTGCACGAAAGACCGTTTTACCGATGCGCTGGCACTGTTGAATCTGCACGACCTGGAAGCCATGAAAGACGCTGATCAGGAGCTGGTTTGTCATTACTGCTCCAGGAAGTATGTAATACCTTCAGCAGAGATTCGGCAGATTGTCAAGGATATGCGCACCAAAATGAACTGATGCGCTGGTTGCAGAGGTAGAAATCACAGCAGGCTAACGCACTCAGGTGGCAAACGAGGAGCCACACCCGCAGGTATCGGTAGCTTGTGGATTCTCAAAAGTAAATCCACGGGCATCCAGTCCATCGCGGAAATCGACTACGGTACCGCTCAGGTACATGAGATGGCGTTTGTCTACAATTACCTGTATTCCCTCACGCTCAATCTGTATGTCAAAATTATTTTTGTGGTCGAATCCCAACACATAACTCATCCCTGAACAGCCGCCCCCCTTTACTCCAACACGCAGGTACTGATCATCAGGCGTAGCCTCGTCCTGCCTGATTTTGCGTACCTGACGGGCTGCACGTTCGGTAAGCAATACCGCCTTATCCACATCGTCAAACGACATGAAGTCGGGTTCTTGCGACGTTGATGCTGCTGCGGGGGAGGTTTCAAGTTCATCATCTTCACCCAGGATATCGGCAATGGTTTTATCTAAATTATCCAAAATGCTCAGATTCGTGTGTTTCGTTGTTCCAGGTTTAAACGGATACGCCCTCCGTATCGTTTACTCATTCTAAATAAAGATACGAAAATGCCCGGATTTGCTCAATGCATGAGATTTTTGGCCTCCTAATGCGAATTCAACACCAATCATGCGTGCACGCAGCGTGTTCATCCTCAGGAAAGCCGGCCACCCCGCAGCATAACGGCTCAACACGATCATGCCGTACCGGTCGCTGCCGATTGCCACAGTGGAACGAACCGGCAAAGGGCGGTGCTGCGGCTCACTAAACCGGCTCAGCGGTCAGCGTGAAATATTCCTTCTGCTCGTGGTTGAAAAGCCGCAGAATACCGGCACTCACCAGGCTAACCAGAATACGGCTTGCTCTCCTTGGCGAAATATTCACCAAATTAGAAAACTCCTTGACCGTAATGCGCTCATACTCGTTTAAATATCGGAAGAGTCGCTGTTCATTGGGACCGTACTCAAAGGTGATTCCGCTGGTTGACGTAGTATTCCGGAGTACCTGTTCCACCTCCCTGCTGGCCTGCAAACTTTTATCTTTTTCACGGATAAACACCTGTCTGCGGCCTTCCTGCTCTACATACACCGGCTTGACCTCGGCCTCTTTGACCTTCACAATGATGACATCCCGGTCTTTATAGGTAACAGTTTCAACAACCGTATCGAGAGGGGGCACACAGCAGTAATTTATCGCCTTGTCCAGAAGAAAATCCTGCTCATAGTAACTCTCCACGCCCAGAATACGCTTGTCATCATCAACTCCGATGAGCAGGGTTCCCCCGCGGGTGTTGGCAAACGCAGCCAGTTCACGTGCTATCTTCTCCGGCGATGAGATAATCCGTTTGAATTCCAGATAGGTGCCCTCACCGGTTTTAACCAGACGCTTGAGGTCCCCAACCGACATTTGAGAAGGAACAGGAGGCGTGAAGTTCATAACGCTGCACGATGTAAGTAAAATGGGTTACCGTGCCGCTGGCAATACGACCGCAAAAGGCACCCGTGGAAATGGCGGTAAGACTACGCATCCCGCCGTGCAATTATGCAGAAACAACGATTGACACATCCATCTTCGTTCAGTTAATCCTCATTTTCTGCTCCTTACATACGGTCAAAGTAAGCAAACGTACTGTTCGGGTAAAGCACCGTATGTTAAATCAATATTTCTTCCTTGGATTCACGGGTCATCAGCTCAAACATGGCCTGCATCGGTTCTTTTTCTTCAAACAGTACCCGGTAAACCATCTCTGTAATCGGCATTTCAATACCCAGATGCCGACTCCATTCGTAAACGGAACGTGTAGTTTTTACGCCCTCGGCAATCATGCTCATCCGCTTGCGGATATCCTGCAGCTTTTCACCCTTGCCGATATGAAAACCCACATAGCGGTTTCTGCTATGTTCGCTGGTACAGGTAACAATGAGATCACCCACACCTGCAAGACCGGAGAATGTATCCTGTGAGGCTCCCAGCCGGGTGCCCAGCCGTTTTATTTCGAGCAGTCCACGGGTCAGCAGTGCCGCCTTGGCATTGTCCCCAAGGTCGGCTCCGTCTACAATGCCGGCAGCTATAGCCATAATATTTTTCACCGCAGCAGCAACTTCAACACCCATTACATCGTGGTTCACATAAACACGGAACATGGGTGTCATGAATGTTTCCTGAATGATGCGGGCGGTTGCACGTGAATTGGCCGCCGAAACCACCACCGTTGGCTTGCCACGGGCCACCTCCTCTGCGTGGCTCGGACCGCTGAGCGTGCCGATATGGTCTTCAATAATAACGTCCCGAAGCACCTCGGTGAGCACCTGGGTCATCGTCATAAACGATTGTTTTTCAATTCCCTTCGAAACCGTTACCACCAGTTCATTGCCGCTCAGATACGATTTCGTTCGCTCTGCAATTTCCCGCATCGTGTGGGATGGTGTGGCAAAGACCAGCATATCACGACCGGATGCAGCCCTGCTGAAATCTGAGGTTGCCTCCATACTGGGAGGCAGGTCGAGGTCGGGCAGATAGGTTGGATTGTGGTGTCGGGTGTTGACAGCCTCGGCAATTTCAGGCTCCCGGGCCCACAATAGTACCTCATGACCTTTACTTTGCAACACTACCGATAAGGCCGTGCCCCAGCTCCCTGCCCCGATTACGGATATCTTCACTACGATTGCTCCTCGTTTAGTTTACCCTTGGCCGGTGCAAACGACTTAATCCGGTTTTCATTCCCCTCGATGAGGCGTTTGATGTTACCGTGATGCTTGACCACAATGGTGAGGGCAATAACCGTACTGATAACCATCAGGCTTCCATCAATTTCAGTGTAACCAAAAGCATAGCGCAGGCTGATCAGGAAAATGGGGTAGCTGATGGACGCAACTATGGATGCCAGGGAAACATACCTGCTGCTGAACAATACAATAAGAAAGATGATTATGGCGAGGGATATGGAAATGGGTTCTATGCCGTACAGCATTCCGGCTGCCGTTATTACACCTTTCCCGCCTTTGAACCCGGCATACAGCGGATACATGTGCCCGAGTACGGCCGAGAGCCCTGCCACTACACGGACCGATGCGTCGATTTCCCAGACACCGAAGAGAACCTCCGGCATCTCACCCAGGGCAAATCCAAGCTGGCTGATATAGAAAGCAGCCACAAAACCCTTCCCCAGATCAACCAGTGCAACAACGGATCCGGCCTTCCAGCCAAGAACACGAAACGTGTTGGTAGCCCCTGCATTTCCGCTTCCGTGGTCCCGTATATCAACGCCTTTGGTCAGTTTTCCGATCCAGACCGATGAGGGTATGGATCCAATCAGATAACTTAAAACAATGATGACGATGAATGAGAGCAAAGCGGATCCTTTTCGTTCTACTGATGATGGTTTAAATGTGCAGTAAATTCTGTACCAATTATACGGAATTTTCCTGACATCCGTCAGTAGCCGGCAGGGCAGGTACTTGTGTTACAGGTGCCGTTCGGCGTGGTAGGATGAGCGTACAAGCGGACCACTTTCCACATGCTCAATGCCCTTAGCTTCACCAATTCGCTTATATTCAGCAAAAACATCAGGATGAATCCACTCTTTAACGGGGAGGTGCATCTTGGTAGGCTGCATGTATTGTCCGATGGTGAGCACATCCACACCCGCTTCAACCACATCGTCCATCAGCTGGTATACTTCGTCTCTGGTCTCACCCAGACCTACCATGATACCGGTTTTGGTTCGCAGGCCCTGGTCTTTGCATCGACGCAGAAGCTCCAGTGAACGATGGTATTTGGCCTGTGGCCGTACAATGCGGTACAGGGACGGGACGGTTTCCAGGTTATGATTCAGAACCTCCGGTCGGGCGTCTACAACAATCTGCAACGCTTCCCAGACTCCACGGAAATCAGGGATGAGTACTTCAATAGTTACTCCTTCAATTTCTTCGCGCAATCGTTTCAGCGTTTCTGCAAATATGGGTGCTCCGCCGTCTTTTCGCTCATCACGGTTTACGGAGGTAATCACCACGTGCTTGAGATTCATAAGCCGGGCGGCCTTGGCCACACGGTTGGGCTCGTCCCAGTCAAGACCCTGTACCGGTCGACCCGTTTTAATGGCACAGAACCCGCATGAACGGGTACATACATCGCCCAGAATCATAAAAGTAGCCGTGCCGGCACCCCAGCACTCACCCATATTCGGGCACCGGGCTTCACCGCAGACCGTATTAAGCTTGTAATCACGGATGATATCGGCCACCTCGCGAAAGGTTTTGCCGGTGGGAAGCTTGACCCGCAGCCAGTCCGGCCGGCGGGATGTTTCTTTAGTTTGGGAGGGTATTACGTCGAGTTCTTTAATCATAGTTAACAAATATACGGAATTTAGTGGGATGTGGGCAGGGCAGGCCGACCTTCTTTGCGAATGATAACCGCCCCGAAAAGGTCCTGGAAATGATGGAGGATGCGATCTTTGACTTCTTCTTCATCAACTGGACGACCAAGTTGCTCTGACAGGCTCGTAACGGCCTTATCGGTAATACCACAGGGTATAATGTGGCCGAAATAGTCGAGGCTGGTATTTACGTTGAGCGCGAAACCGTGCATGGTGACCCAGCGGGAACAGCGTATCCCGAAGGCACAGATTTTGGCGTCACCCACCCAGACTCCGGTCAGTTTATCGATACGCCCCGCTTTTAGACCATAGTCTGCACAAACACGAATAATCGTTTCCTCGAGATAACGCAAGTATTTATGGATATCGGTGAAGTAACGATCCAGGTCGAGAATGGGGTACCCGACAATCTGTCCCGGACCATGATAGGTGATATCGCCCCCACGGTCGATTTTCACATAGGTAGCCTGCAGCGACTCCAGCTCTTCATCGGTTTTGAGCAGATGAGAGGGATCTCCGCTCTTTCCCAGGGTGTACACATGCGGATGTTCAACCAGCAGCAACACGTCCGGGGAGGGTTCATTAGTCAATCCGGAAAGCAGGGGCTGTTCCTTTTGTGCAGATACCTTCAGCTTGCCTTCCGGTCGGGGCTGCAGGGTGGGTGTGGGCCCGACCATCGGTGAGGCCTGTTCCTGCACATGAGGACGGGGTTCCGTTTCCAGCGCTGCAGTTGACGAATCGTGCTTCCGACCGTTGATATGCGCTTTTTTTTCTGCTGCGCGATGCAGTTTTTCCTCAATGAGGCGCTGCTGAATGGCCGCCTGCAGGTCCCAGGTTTCGCGGTAGGGTGCCCGACCAAGATCATAACAGAAAATGGTATTCATGGCTCTGGCTGCAGAAAAAAAACGCCCGGCAAATGCCGGGCGATGATAGTACGATATACCGGCGTGCCCCGTCGCTAAACGGTCTACGCTGTGAAACCCTTACTTTTTCTTGACGGGCGTGCCAAGGTGAACGCCTTCGTTGTAGGCTTCAGCCACTGCTTCCATAACCGCCTCGGAGAGTGTGGGATGAGGATGCACCGCTGCAATTATCTCATGACCGGTGGTTTCCAGTTCACGGGCAACAACCGCCTCGGCAATCATATCCGTCACCGAGTGACCAATCATATGACAACCCAGCCACTCCCCGTACTTGGCATCAAAAACGACTTTTACAAAGCCTTCTGTGTGGCCGGCAGCCTGCGCCTTGCCGTTCGGCATGAAGGGAAACTTACCTACAATGATGTCATAGCCTGCTTCTTTTGCCGCTTTCTCCGTCATACCAACCGAAGCTACCTCGGGCTTACAGTAGGTACATCCGGGGATGTTATCGTATCGGACCGGCTTGGGATTATGCCCGGCCAGTTTTTCAATACAGCGAAGCGCTTCATGTGAGGCTTTGTGGGCCAGCCAGGGGGCGCCGGCAACATCACCGATGGCGTATATTCCCTTAACCGAAGTCTCATAGGTTACCTTGTCGGCTACAATAGCTCCTTTCTCGGTTTTAACGCCAATTTTTTCAAGTCCGAGGTTTTCAATATTGCCTACTACACCCACGGCGCTGAGTACTACATCGGTCTCAAGAGTCTCGTTTCCTTTTGGCGTCTTGACCGTCACAACAACGTTCTTGCCTTTCTTCTCCACCTTCTCAACGGTGCTCTCCAGCATGAGCTTATAGCCGGCCCGCTTGTAGATTTTGCCAAGCTCCTTACCGATTTCCTCATCTTCAATGGGAACCAGAGTCTTCTGCATTTCAACGATGGTTACCTCGGTACCCAGGGTCTTGTAGAAATAGGCAAACTCAACGCCAATGGCGCCGGCCCCAACAATGACCATGCGTTTGGGCTGATTTTCCAGCTTCATCGCACGTTCCGAATTAATGATAGTCTCACCGTCAAACTTAAGATTCGGGAGCTCCCGGCTTCGGGCACCGGTTGCAATGATGAAATGTTTGGCCTTGACGGTTTCAACGGTTTTACCATCGCCGTCTGTTACGGCAAGTTCTTTGGCTGATGTAAACGCACCATGACCCATGATCACATCGATCTTATTGGTCTTCATCAGAAACTGAATACCCTTACTCTGCTTGTCGGCCACACCGCGACTTCGTTTGATGATTTTATCGAAATCGGCTTTGACCTCACTCACGGTAAAGCCAAATTCCTCGGCATGCTTCAGGTTATCAAGTGTTTCGGCCGATTTAAGCAGGGCCTTGGTTGGAATACATCCGATGTTCAGACACACGCCACCCAGATCTCTTTTTTCAATAATTGCGGTTTTAAATCCTAATTGCGAGGCACGGATGGCGGCAACATAGCCACCAGGACCACTACCTATCACGCAAACATCAACTTCTTTAGCCATAATAATGATTTTGTAAGGGATTATACTGTTTTGTGGAGGAGGGAGGCTTCGCAGTTAAACGGTTAACGCAAAACATTCCTGAAAATAGTCTGGTCGAAAATACGGATTATCCGCCACTTTTTTAAATTACTGAACCCATGCGGCGATGGTGCTAACCTGCTGTTATTTTTTTGCCTACACAAAAAAGCCCGGCTCCGGGACCAGGCTTTTTCAGGTTTTAATAGTCCGGTACCGACAAGGTCGGATTACAGACGGGCCTTGAGGGTGTCTGCGTAATCGAGCTGCTCCCAGGGAAATTCGGGTCGACCAAAATGGCCGTAGGCCGCGGTATTCCGGAAGATGGGTTTGCGCAGGTCGAAGCGCTTGATAATGGAAGCCGGCTTGCAGTCAAAAACTTCGCTAACCAGTTCCGCCAGTTCAGCGTCAGATTTTGTACCGGTTCCGTAGGTATTCACGTTGACGGAAACGGGCTCAGCAACGCCGATGGCATAGGCCAGCTGCACCAGAGCACGCTCGGCCAGACCGGCAGCAACCAGGTTTTTGGCAATATGGCGGGCTGCATATGCCGCACTTCGATCTACTTTAGTCGCATCTTTACCCGAAAAAGCTCCACCGCCGTGTGCACCGTGTCCGCCATAGGTATCTACAATGATTTTTCGACCGGTCAGACCCGTATCACCGTGTGGACCACCAATCACAAATTTTCCTGTAGGGTTAACGTGTACGATGGTTTTCTCATCCATCATTCCCTCAGGAACAACACGCGGGAAAAGATGTTTGACGATATCTTCCTTGATTTTGTCCTGACTTACGCCATCATCGTGCTGGGTGGAAACCACGATGGTATGTACCCGGACCGGCTTGCCGTCCTCATCGTACTCAACCGTCACCTGGCTTTTGCTATCCGGAGCCAGATAGGGCATCAGGTCGGTATTTTTCCGGATATTCGCCAGTTCACGGACAAGATCGTGCGAGAGCTGGATGCTCAGCGGCATCAGGTTTTCCGTTTCGGTACACGCATAACCAAACATCATACCCTGGTCGCCGGCTCCTTCAACATCAACGCCCTGGGCAATGTCAGGACTCTGTTGGTGGATGGTAACCATTACCCCGCAGGAATCCGCATCAAAGCGGTAGGTAGATTTTGTGTAACCGATCTGACGGATAACATCCCGTACAATTTCCTGTACATCGATGTAGGCATCGGTAGTAACTTCTCCGGAAACGACCGCAAGACCCGTTGTTACGAGTGTTTCAACGGCTACGCGGGATTTGGGATCCTTCTCGAGCAGGGCATCCAGAATGGCATCGGATATTTGATCGGAGACTTTATCGGGATGCCCTTCTGATACGGACTCGGAGGTAAACAGATGTTTCATTAAGCACGCAGATGATTAAGTGATAAATAAATTCAATTTTTAGCCTCGAAAAATACGCATTTTTTCTGATAATATCCTGATGTATGGCGTGGGTGAGAGCTAGTTGGGATCATCCGTCTCATCGAACAAACTGGTTGCGGTTCCCGGCATTTTAATCCCCAGATAACGGTAGGCTTTGGGAGCGGGAATGCGACCTTTCGGGGTTCGCTGCAGGAAGCCTTCCTGGATGAGGTAAGGTTCGTAGACCTCCTCGATGGTTCCCTTGTCTTCACCAACGGCCACAGCAAGGGTTCCCAGCCCCGTGGGTTTGCCGCCAAACGTGTTGACCAGAGCATTCAAAATTCGCTGATCCATGTCATCAAGGCCTTGATTATCTACATCCAGAGCATTCAGCGCCTTATCAGCTATACGGTCATCAATGGCCTGAAGTCCCTCAACTTCGGCAAAATCGCGGGTTCGACGCAGCAACCGGTTCACGATTCGAGGTGTGCCTCGGCTGCGTCTGGCAATTTCGTAGGAGCCCCTGGTAGTAATGTCGAAGCCGAGGATGCCTGAGGTACGTTCAGCTATCTGCTGCAGGGTCTCGGTTTCGTAGTAATCCAGGCGCAGGTCAATTCCAAAGCGCGCACGAAGCGGAGCCGTAAGCAAGCCTTTACGGGTTGTGGCGCCAACCAGTGTAAATTTGCGGAGCTCTATTTGCACACTACGTGCATTCGGACCGGAATCGATGATGATGTCAAGCTTGTAATCCTCCATAGCGGAATACAGATATTCCTCTACCACCGGATTCAGACGGTGAATTTCATCGATAAACAAGACATCGCCTTCATCCAGCGAAGTCAGCAATCCGGCAAGGTCGCCCGGTTTTTCGAGTACAGGACCGGTTGTGGCCTTGAAGCTCACTCCCATTTCATTGGCGATGATGGCGGCGAGGGTGGTTTTACCCAGTCCCGGCGGACCGGATAGCAGTACATGGTCCAGCGCTTCACCGCGCATTCCGGCTGCTTTTATAAAGACCTGCAGGTTGTCAACCAGCTTTCGCTGACCAACGAAATCGTCCAGGCGCAGGGGTCGTACAGTTTGCTCGAAAGCCTGTTCTTTATCAGATGGATTCAGTAACGGGTTGTTCAAGGCAGTGCGGTTTTAGTGACGTTGTGTTCACATAGAATATACATATCAAGATGTGAGAAAACGTTATTACTTTGGTAATTCAGTCTTTTATATACTACAGTCAGCGGCAAGTCCTCCCCCTCGCCGGGTGGTCCGTAGATTTTTGAATGGGCTTCTGCGAAAATCAGTGAAGAGCCTGTGGAGATTATAAACCCGGGTATACAAAAACCATGAGAGCAACGTCAATAATACAACCATGAGTACGCCAGAGAATGATGGATTTAACGAAGTTACCAAAGGGGAAACCCGGGTTGGAGTACGAATGCTGCAGTCTTTTGATCCCCCACCCCGACCTGACCCTGACGCTGAACAGTTTGCCAATTATGAGCTGAGCTGGCTTAAGTTTAACTGGCGGGTGCTGCACCAGGCAACCGATAGCCAAAACCCGTTGCTTGAACGGGTCAAATTTATCGGAATCGTGAAAAGCAATCTGGATGAATTCTTCCAGAAGCGTGTGGGCGGACTTAAACGACAGCTGGATGCTGATATCGGCAGTTTGTCTATGGACGGGATGATGCCCGCTGATCAGCTTGAAGCCATTCATGAAGAGGTGAAAAAAATGATTTCACGGGTTCGGGAAGTTTTCTTTGAAGAACTGGTTCCCGAAATGGAAACCCAGGGTATCCGGTTTTCATCCTATGAAGAGCTGACGGAGAAGCAAAAGACTAAAATGGACCGGTATTTCGATGAGCAGTTATACCCCATTCTGACGCCGTTGGTCATAGACCATGCCCATCCGTTTCCTTTTATCTCCAATAAGAGTCGGTCATTTGCCGTGGAGCTTCGAGACACCGAAACAGGCGAACCGGTTTTTGCACGGGTAAAAATTCCGGGTAATCGTCCGCGATGGCTTACCGTCTCAAGGGGTAAAAAAGGCGTTACGCTGCTGCTCATTGACGACCTCCTTCGTGAAAAAATTCACCGGCTTTTCCCGGGTGCGCGTATTGTTTCGGCCCACGTTTTTCGTATTACCCGAAATGCCGATGTGGCACGCAACGAGGAAGAAGCCGACGACCTGCTCGAAATGATTGAAGAAGAGCTTCGGGAGCGGAAATTCGCGGCCGTTGTCAGGCTGGAGGCAGAGAGCTCAATGACCGACTCCATCCGTAAAATGCTCATGGAACGGCTGGGGGTAGGTAAAAATGATATCTATAAAGTTGAAGGGGCAATCGGACTGGCCGATGCGGTTGAACTTTACAAATTAAAGGGATTTGATCATCTCCGATTTTCTTCATGGGTTCCGGTGGTTCACCCGGAGCTTCGCAGGGATGTTGCCGGGGATGATATTTTTTCCACCATTCGCAAGCAGGACTTGCTGGTTCATCACCCTTATCACAGCTTTGCCACCTCCGTACAGCGGTTTGTGGAAGAGGCCGCAGCCGATCCTTCGGTTCTGGCCATCAAGCAAACCCTGTACCGTACCTCCCGTGATTCCCCGCTGATGCATGCACTGATGCGGGCAGCCGAAGACGGAAAGCAGGTTGCCGTTCTAATCGAACTTAAAGCCCGGTTTGACGAGGAGCGGAATATGGAATGGGCTCAGCGACTTGAGCAGGCCGGTGTGCACGTTGCTTATGGAATTACCGGGCTGAAAATTCACAGCAAGATGACCATTGTTGTCCGGCAGGAAGGAACCAGGCTTCAGCGCTATGCGCATATCGGCACGGGAAATTACCACCCGGATACGGCTCAGTTATATGAAGACCTTGGCCTGTTTACAGCCAGGGAAGATCTCACGGCTGATGTGTCTGATCTCTTCAATTTTCTGACCGGATTCGCCCCGATGCAGTCGTACCGGAAGCTGTTGGTTGCACCACGCTACATGCGTAACCACATCACCGGGATGATACAGTTCGAAGCGGCGCAGGCGCGCGACGGAAAACCCGCGCAGATAATCATGAAAATGAACAATCTTGAAGATCCGCTTATTATCAAAGAACTTTATGAAGCAGCTGATGCCGGGGTGGAAATCGACTGCATTGTCCGCAGTGTTTGCAGGTTGAAAACCTCCGGCAGACCCAATATCAGGGTACATTCGGTAATCGGTCGATTCCTGGAACACTCGCGGTTGTACTATTTTCATGCCGGAGGTGAAAACCGCTACTTCCTCGGATCCGCTGACATGATGCACCGAAATCTGGATGCCCGGGTTGAAGCACTCACCCCGGTTCTGCAGGATGATATATGCCGTTACCTTCAGTTGGTGCTGGACAGTTACCTGAACTGCACCCTGCAGCGCTGGCAGCTGCAGGATGACGGAAGCTATATCGTTAATCCGGTACAAAGCGAAACCAAAGAGGATGTATCCGACAGTGATGTAGACGGCAAATCAGACAGTCGGGAAGTCGTCACCGCTGAAAAAATCCCCGTTCAGGAATTACTGATGCGATACCACACCCGATAAACCAGTACCATTATGAATCACTAAAAATCCGATAGCGCCGATCTACACAGTTATAGACAAACTTTCGCAGACGAAATTTCCGGATTGAGATATTGTTCGGTTTTATTCCAAATCGGGCAGCTATCTCTTCGGACGACTTCTCCGGGTGTTCCACGGTATAACTCAAAAAATTATAGTTGAACTCACTCAGACAGCCCATGCACTCGGCAATTATACGTTGATATTCTTCCAGGTTAATATCGGACAGCTGATTGGGTTCAGCCACCTGTGCAAAATAACTCTCATCAGGCTCACACACCTGACTGGACGCACGGAGCAACTTAAAACACTCGTGCCGCAGTACGGTGTAAACATAAGCCACCGGATTTCGGGATGGTTTTAATTTGTTGTTTTTGCTTCGCTCAAACAGCACCAGCATGGTTTCCTGTACTGCATCATCTGCGTCATTTTCAGACACCTGATAACGGTACATCAGATACTGTTTGAGCTTTTTGTGTATGTCTGCGGCCGTTTCGGCTATAACCGGTTCATTACCCTCAATGAGTGACGCTATAAACCTTTCTATCAGCATAGTCGTTATGTTTTTTGTTAATGACCTTGGATGATTCCCCTGGTTGATTCCCCAGTTTCATTCTCCTTCGTCCCCCTTAATTACGAAAGCAGGACTAAAGTAATGGTTGACCACAACTTTGTCAATACTATAAATTCAATAAATTCAATTATTTATAAATATTTTTAAGCTTCACTTACTGTGAATTTTCTGCCGTCACAAAACGGATAAGAATCGAGTGGCAGATAGGGTTAAGTTCCGAAAAAACAGCCGTATCAAAAAAATATTAGTGTGTGCGGAGACGCAGCCTCAACTGTGAAAGTTGTGATTAGTCGGTATATTCGGTAAACCAAAAAAAATAATGTATCGCGTTCAGCTACAGAACTTTGAAGGTCCGCTCGACTTACTGCTCTTCTTTATCCGAAGGGATGAGCTGGATATTTATGACATCCCTATATCGTACATAACCGACCAGTTTTTTGAGTATATGCACTTCATGGAAGAGCTGGATCTCGGTATTGCCAGTGAGTTTATTTTTATGGCCAGCACCCTGATGTCTATCAAAGCCAAAATGATGTTGCCCAGGGAAATAAACGATGAAGACGAGATCGATGAAAATGATCCCCGGTATGAACTGGTTCAAAGTCTGCTGGAGTATAAACGGTACAAGGAAATGGGAGCCGAACTTACAGAAATGGAACAGGCTGCACGTACAGCCTATCGTCGCAGACACTTCCAGCCCGATATAGTAGAAGAACCGGATGACGAGGAGCCCCTGCGGGATGTAACGCTGTACGATCTTATTGCAGCATACAAAACCATCCTGAATAAGGTGGCGCGGGACGAGATTGTGCACCGTGTTGAGCTGGTTAAAACCAGCATCGAGGAACAGAGCGGCTATATCGTTGAACAGCTGCGTTCACATGGAAAACAATCGTTCTGGGAGCTCTGCCAGCACGCCCCAACCCATATGGTTGTCATCGTCACGTTTCTGGCTATTCTTGAAATGGTTCGTGAACAGCGACTTGTGCTCCTGATTGATGAAGACGTTACGCGATTTGCCGTCGACCTCCCGGATGCCCGTACTTTTATTGCTTCGACTTCCCAAAACACCTGATATTTCTGATAATCTCCATACTTCGTAACTGAACTGACCATGTATTTACTCAAAAACTACCTTACTGCAGCTATTATTTTAATCGCGGGGACGTCCTGCAGCTCCACCAACGAAGCGGGTTCGGCCCGGGAGCAACCTTCCGATCCGCACAGCTTTGCCTCCCTTATCTCCGAGGACTTTCTGCGCGAGCAACTTTACACCTTCGCTGGAGACGCGTTCGAAGGAAGAGGTACCGGACAGGCCGGCATCGAAATCTCCGCAGATTATGTGGCTGACTTTTATCGCGAGCATGGTGTTTTGCCCCTGGGGGATGAGGGCTCGTATTTTCAGCATTTTAATCTCGCTTCTTTTGTGACCAACTCCGTCACGGCAGAACTTACATCCACCGCTCAGGAAGAACCCGTTACGGTGTATAGCGAATCCTTTTCTGCCGCATCAACCGCAACCGATTTTTACCGGCTGAGCGGAGGCGGACAAGATTTTGAGGGGAACGTGGTTTTTGCCGGTTTTGGCATCACCGATGAGTCCCGTTCGGTTGATCACCTTGGGGAAATGGATCTCACAGACAAATGGGTAATGGTGTACTCGGATATTCCTTTTGTTGTAGACGGCGATACGCTAGTTAATCCAGATGCCGGTGGATGGCAGCGTGTCAGAGAGATTCTTTTCAACCGGGCTGCAGGTGGTTTGATTTTAATACGCAACCTGGATGAAGATTCGCACACACAGGATGTTGAAGATTTCGCCCGACTCATGGGTATTCCATCGGGGTTTTCCCTGCCGGGCAATCCACCCCGCGGACGTTTCTCTGTTCCCATAATGAGTATAAGTCCGCAGCGTGCAGCTTCCATGATTGGTGCAGAAAGCGGCCTGGAAGCACATTATGCATCACTGACGTCTTCCATCAACACTTTTGAGCCCGTTGTTCTGGATTATCGCCTGGCTGTCACTTCTGAAACAGTACAGCAGGATACACCCGTCAAAAATATTGTGGGGCTTATCGAAGGTAGTCATCCTGAGCTGAAAAATGAGTACATCGTGATCAGTGCACATTATGACCACCTTGGTTTATCTACCCCGGATGCTGCCGGTGATTTTATTTATAACGGTGCCGATGACAACGGCAGCGGAAGTGTCAATTTGCTTGCCCAGGCCAGGGCGCTTATGGCAGCCAGGGAAGCCGGTGCAGGGCCTGATCGCAGTATTATTCTGCTTCATGTCACAGCAGAGGAAGTGGGACTGCTTGGATCCCGGTATTATTCCGATAATCCAACCGTGCCAATAGGGCAGATCATCGCCAACATAAATACCGACATGATTGGTCGCGTAGATGATACCATGGCTGCTGAGGGGGTTGAAGATTATGTCTACATTATTGGCGCTGAAATAATCAGCTCCGACCTGAATGACAGGCTTATGGAGGCAAGTGAAATCCGTGGCAATGCACTGAATCTGAATATGCGGTTCAATGATCTGGATGACCGAAATCAGTTTTATCGTCGCAGCGACCACTGGAATTTCGGTCGGCTGGGTATTCCTTTCATCTTTTTCTTCTCGGGTGTGCATGCAGACTATCACCAACCGGTCGACAGCCCCGACAAAATCACCTACGGACCCTATACCAAGCGGGTGCAATTGATCTATTCAACGGTGATTCAACTGGCCAACCATCCCGAAGTGCCCGTAGTTGACAGTCAGGAGTTCATTCGCCGAACTGAGGTAAGCCCGCGTTGATTGGGTGATTTTATCCGTATCTTCGGTCTCGAAATTTTTCAAGATTATACTCCATGACTGACGATACAACGTTGCTTAAAAATCTGGACCAGGAAGTTAAAAGCCGACGAACGTTTGCAATCATTTCGCATCCGGATGCCGGTAAAACCACGCTTACAGAGAAGTTGCTGCTGTATGGCGGAGCCATTCACGAGGCTGGGTCCATTAAACAGCGTAAGGCTGCCCGGCACGCGGCATCAGACTGGATGGCCATCGAGCAGGAGCGGGGTATTTCGGTTACCTCCTCGGTACTTCGCTTCGAAAAAGATGGTATCAAGTACAATCTGCTTGACACTCCGGGTCACAAGGATTTCTCAGAAGACACCCTTCGGACGTTGGTTGCCGCCGATTGTGCCCTCATGGTCATAGATGTTGCCAAGGGCGTGGAGGAGCAGACCGAAAAACTGTATCAGGTCTGTAAACTTCGGAATATCCCTATCATTACATTTGTGAATAAGTGCGACCGTCCTGGTATGGAACCGCTGGAAGTTCTCAGTAACATCGAGCAGAAGCTGGGCCTGCCTCCAATCCCGGCGACCTGGCCGGTTGGCTACGGTCAGGATTTCCAGGGAGTGCACGATCTGATCGGCAAGGAACTTCACCTGTATGTAAAGTCAAAGCATGGAGCCCGAAAGGCTGACGCCGAAATTTTCCCTCTGGAAGCAGGGCTGGATGAAAGTACACTAACGGAGACCTCCAGGTCGGAAGTTCGCGAAATACTTGAACTCATTGGCGATGAAATCCACGAGATGGATCCGGACGACTTCGCCAACGGTCGTTGTACTCCGGTTTTCTTCGGGTCGGCACTGAATAACTTCGGGCTGGATTTGTTCCTGAAATATTTCGCCGATATGGCTCCCTCGCCCAAACCATATACAGCCGAGGACGAACAGGTCCGTTCAATTGAAGCTCCCTTTTCAGGGTTTATTTTCAAAATGCAGGCGAACATGAATCCGGATCATCGCGATTGTACCGCCTTTGTTCGGGTGGCATCCGGGGTTTTTCGGCGGGGTATTGAAGTTACGTTGAGTAATACCGGCAAAAAGGTTCGAATGACTACACCGCACTCCCTGATGGGGGATGAACGAAATCTGCTGGAAACCGCATATCCCGGTGATATTGTAGCGCTTTTTAACCCGGGCAACTTTCGTATTGGCAGCACCCTATACACTGACAAACCGGTAAATTTCAACGTAATTCCGCTTTTTTCTCCGGAACATTTCATGAAGGCTACATCCAAAGACCCCTTTAAACGAAAGCAGTTACGAGAAGGACTCAAACAGCTTTCTGAAGAGGGTGTGGTGCACGTTTTTGAAGTTCCGAACGGAGTTGGAAACGAGCTTCTGCTTGGTACTGTAGGGGTATTACAGTTCGATGTAGTCAAACACCGGATGGTTGCCGAGTACAAGGTTGAAATAACGATGAGCCCGGCACCGTTTTTCGCAGCACGATGGTTGCCCGATGATGAAAATGTGATTAAAAAACTGGGTACCAGCTTTTCTACACACGTTACCCATGATATGGATGAAAACCCGATTGTACTGTTCGACTCTGCCTACGCACTTAGCCAGGCTGTTGAAGCGGTTGGTGAGGAAAATCTGTTTAAGTACAAAGGCGGAGAGCAGTAGCCGTTTACAGATTTATCTGTGATTACAACATAAGTGCTGTAATTCCACGCACCATTCAGGCAGGAATGGCTTTGTTAGTCAGGCTGCCTGAATAAAGTGGCAGGAAAACCAACCTTCTGCCTGTCGACCTTTCCTGTTCTGATGAACTTTCCCTCCTCATCACGACCAGTACACACGACTTTTAACAGGGTCAGCCTGTACATGGAGATTTATCGGGATCATGGTTTTTGTCTTTCTTTGAAGGTACTTCGGGATCCGTTATAATTTCCAACCTCAAATCCGTTGGAGTTCGGTTACTGTGGTAACGCACATAATCGTACAGAGCTTTTTCATCTCTGAATCCTAAATCACAGGCAATTTCATAGTTTTTAGCCTGTGGATTTTCTTTCATGAGCCTTGCTATATGCTTAAAGCGCTCTTGTTTGAGTGCATGTTTGGCTGTCTGCCCATGTATCCTCCGGTATCTTCGGGAAAAGTCTGTTCTTTCCCAGCCCATTAAGTCGGCCCAGTCTCGGACCGTTCGAATACTGCTAATATAGGATGACATGACTAAGTTAGCATGTTCAATTCTTTGTTTACTCATATGAATAATCACCAGTTAATTTTGGTAACCCTGAGGTTAGCTGTTAAAAGTTGACTATTGAACCAGGAATGCCGAACAACCCTGACAGGACGTAATCAGCGATCTCCGGTAGTTGCATTTGACGGACAAAAGTTTTTTGTCACTTCTATATAGAGTCAGAAAAGCACGTTTTATTACACTAAAAAAATCATTTTTTTGAAAAAACTTTATAAGTGATTGTTTTTTAGTTTTTTTCTTCGGGTGTCATATTGAAAAAAAATTTATCAAAAGTGGCCTTTTTATTTTTTCCCACAAATCTAACACACAAATTACGTAACGAAGCTTGTTGACTTGAGCTGCTATTATTTTTTATTGTTTGTTCGTCTGCAAAGACAGTGATACCGGCATTCAAACAATAACTAATATAAACTTTCATTGAGGTTCATTATGAAATACATCAAGTCAACCCTTATTGCCGGTGCTTTGCTGGCCACGTTCTCATTCACCGCTCAGGCTGAAGAGGCCCAGCAGCTTGGTCCATTAGAGTCCTACATCGTTTGTGCCGAAGGCTGTGTTAGCCGGACCCTGCCATGGTCATGGAGAAGAACAGCATGTGCCACAGACTGCTATCTGGAGTTTATTGGTGAGGTAGGTGCTACCGTTATCCAGATCTTCAACTCTAACAAGTAGGAATGTATTCCGGGTCTGTCGGGGTACCCGGTATTTTTTTATCTGATAAACCTATGAAAAATTTGGTCTTAGTCATTGGTTTTATGTGGCTTGTCGCCTGTAATAACCAAATAGAAACTGATTATGCTGTTGTAGAGCAGTCGGGTCAAACAACGAATCAGTATGACAACCTGCTCAACGATTACAGGCTGATTACTGAAATTGGCAGTTATTTTTATGCCACCGATCTAACCTCTACCCGGCTCGTGAAAATGGATAACGAATATAATGTTGTTCTAGCCGAAGGCAGAGAAGGTCATGGTCCGGGAGAGTTCATGCGTATTGCGGGTCTGTTTGAAGTTGGCGATGAGTTATATGTCTTTGATGACAGAACGAGACGCGTAAGTGTTATGGACTTGAACCTTCAGTTGAAAAGAGTTTTCACCCTGGATGAACAGATTATTGACCTTGAATTTGTTGGAAACCGCGCCTTTGCCGTGCTATTTCAAATGGATAAATGGTCACTGATAGAATACGATGTAGCTTCATTTAAAAACCCTTCTTACCTGCATGTTGAAAATACCACGCATGCCGACCATGGAATTGGTTATTTGTACGCAAGAGAAGACCACCTGATTACGAACCATATTTTCACAAACAAAAGTACACTTCTGGATATCCGTACAGGAGAAGTTAAAAAACTCGCTTTCAGTCACTTGCCGGAGCAAACGACCTATTCAAATGCCGGTGGAAGGCGAGTACCCCTGAAACCCGTGTATTTCACGGCTATGCCTTACGGAGAGTCCATCATACAGCTGGCCGAAATCAATGATAAAATGATGGTCTTCATCACAGACTTCAGCGGTAATGTACGGTATGCGGTTCATCTGACTGACAGCCTTACTGCGGCATCCTTATCGGAAAGAGGGGTATATGGATTGAGTGACTCAGCAACGTATTTCTATCCACTAGATACACTTTTAAAAGATGATTGAATTGCAGAATGTAACCAAAACGTACGGCAAAAGTCGGGACGGAATACCTGAACCAATCTCACTTTCTATTCAAAAAGGTGAATCTGTATGCCTGATTGGTCCGAATGGGTCGGGTAAAAGTACCTTAATTAAACTTGCAGCCCGACTCGCACTGCCCGAAAGCGGCTCTGTACGGTACTTACACAATAATATCCGTATCGGCTATATGCCCGAAATAATGAACCTGCCCCGTGGCATAACCGGTAGTAGCCTTATGAAATTGATTACCCCGGTATCAACTAAGAATGCGGTACCTAATGAATTAATCGATTTGTTGGATATGGGTCCGGTAATGGACAAACCGGTTTACAGGCAGTCTAAAGGAATGAAAAAGAAAACCGCTCTTTTGGCGGCTCTTTCCATGAACCCGACTTTGTTGATACTGGATGAGCCCTTTGAGGGTCTGGATACACTGGATCGGGAAAAGCTCATTGGTTTCCTGGCAACCAGAATAGATAAAGGACTCACAATCCTGATATCAACGCACATTTTATATGAGGTTAATCGTATCTGCTCACATGCTGTGTTTATGAGGAAAGGATATCCGGTGCTGAAAATAAACAAGTCCGACGCAGTACTATCTTCTCAACTTGAACCGGATATAGAATCAACCATCAGACAACAGATCCAGAATGAAATCAACTCACCATCATTGCTGTCAGATATCTATAAAACCATTTACGCATGAATATCAGTATCAATCTTTTCCGAATTAACCTGGCTGTACTTCGTAGTGCAAGAAGCGTATGGTTACTGGCAATAACGGGTATGCTGGTTATGTACGCTGTTTTCGCCGCTGAAATTTCAGGCGATGGTCCAACCGCAATTTTTGTACTTGGTACGGTCGCACTCCCTGTTTCCAGTATTGAGTCAACCATTAACCTGCCAGAGATTTTTACAGGACTTCTGCTGATAATCACCGTCCTTTATCAGAGAAGCTATCTGCTGGAAGGGCAACTGGCCGGGATTTGGCTGGCAAACCATCAAAACCGAATACCATACCTGCTGGCATTTTTTATAACAATGCTTCTCGCAATAATACTCGTAACCAGTGGATATTTATTTCTTTACCTGAAAGCGGGTTATTCCACAGCTGCAGCATTATACGCCTTCGCCGGTAAGCTTCTGATGTTTTTCAGTTTTGTGATTTTCCTCACATTGATTGTAAATATCAGGGGAACAGGTACGTTTGCTCTGATTTATTTCCTGATTCTTGTGTTTGTCACCCCGGTTGCACTGCAAAGTTTGAAATCGGTGTTCACAAGCAGTTCATGGGTGCAAGATATTGCAGAATTTATATCCTATGTACTTACACCCCAGTGGAAGCTGGAGGAATTCTCTCGACAAATCATAGCAACCCGATATATTCAATCCGATACCTTCTTATGGTCGTTATCATCTTTGATTTTCTGGATTCTTATCAACATCTGGATATTCAACAAAAAGGATATAACATAAACCGTCTTGCTGCATATGATTAACGGAATAAAGACCACCGTACTTTATTTTGCTGCCGTACTATTGATAGTTTCCTGCTCTGGCAAAGGAAATCATATGCCCGGGGGTCAGCGGAGTTACGAAAACATTGCTTCCATTCTGAATCAGTTACCTGAAGTTTTGGCAACAGCAGTTGATAATACCGGCAAAATGTCCATCTCTGATTATGAGTCTTCTGAAGAACCTGATACCGCCTCAATTCAGCTGGAGGTTGCCGATCTTGCAGAAAAACATGATCAAAACAAAAATTATGGTACACTGGTTCTGGTAACCCATATTACACACTGCAGGTTTTGTCTGGATGAACTTGATTTCTGGCAAGAATGGACTAATTCGGAAAATTCTAACCCTATGGGTGCACAAAAACCAACTGTTTTATTGGTTATTACAGGTGCAAACGATGCAGATGCCGGATTATTTGTAAAAAACCATGGCTATACCTTCAAAACCCTCCTGGATACTGATGATCGTCTAGCCGGGTATGTACCTGATTTTGGTACACCCTTTAAACTATTCATCGACCATAACCATCATATAGAGGATATACGTCCGATCGGGACCAATGAAAATCTAAACAGGTATGTGAGCTCCGTTATTGGTATTTAAGTTTACTCTTCTGAAAACAAACCCTATTTTAGGTTATGAGTATATCTTTTGAAATCAGCGAAATTGACGTTGATACCGCTTCACAAACACTGAGTATTGTCTGGAACGACGGCGAAACCTCTTTTTTCCCTTTCGACGGGTTACGAAAGGTGTGCCCTTGTGTATTTTGCCGGGGTGGCCATGAATACATGGGGAAAAAGATGGACCCGGCTGAACTTGCCAAACCAGCACAGCGTGAATGGCGTATCCGATCCGTAAAACCAATGGGTAACTATGCTATTCAAATAGTTTGGAATGACGGACATGATTCTGGTCTGTACCGCTTCGAAGCCCTGCGCCAACTTTGGGAAGAATTCAAGCTTCTGGAAAAAACTTGATAGAAATGAGGGTTTTGGTCCGGAGACTCAAACCCTCATTCAATAGTTTATTCTTCACCCGTTGTACAGTATTTCATTTGACCGGAAATACATTTACTGTTTCCTGCAGCAATTAATTTCTATCTGTTTGCTGTCGGTATACCGGGAAAAACAGCCAGACCTATCGATCAACTTACCGCTGGGTTGCCTGTCCGTTTATGGTATGACCAAAGAATATTCCATTTGCCAGAAGCTTGTTGGTTCCGAACCAGAATCCCCTGAAAGAGGTATTATGAGGTTGGATTATGATACGACCCGAGCCCATTGCTCCTACTATGAGTCCGGCAGTACCCTTGATTCTTTCCTGGTTTTCAGATGAAATGTACCCACTGGCTAATGGAGTTGTCTCGTGGTAGCGTGCCGGCATGGCATATCGGTTTTCAGGTTGCTCCAACATCAGTGTATTATTTCTGAATACCGTAAGCTTATTTCGCTGGTACCCATAAAAAAGCGGGTGTTGTGTGTCGATATCAAGATTAAATATTGATCCACCGATGACCTGAGCACCCCGTTCACCAGAAACATCCGTGTATGAAGCCAGAAAGCTGCGGTCTGTATCAATATCTGAACTGCTGAAATCTACATTAATGAGCCCGGCACGACTCGCCCAACTTACCGCTCCGCGTTGCAGAATTAAGGTTCCCCCATCCGAAACCCATCGTTTTAGTTTGTCAACCGCCGGGTCTGATATATCACCGTAGCTGCCATTAACCATTACTATTGTATTGTAACGGCTCAGTGAAATGGAATTAAACCTTGGTATTTCCACTATGCTCAGTTGCATGTCATAGCGACGATCCAGCAAATGCCATACTTCACCCACATCATTAGGTGTAACACCTGAACCACCCAAAATCATGACCTCCGGCTTACGCAGCAGATTAAAATTTCTGCTGCCTATATCTATTCCGGTACTGCTCAAACCCGATTCAAGCGCGTACACAGTAACAGCATCTTCATCGGCAATCTGCTGAATCAGCTCATTAATTTCGTCAAATTTATCCGGATGCTGAACACCCATCGGAACCACTATTGTACCGTAGTCAAATTCAACGGTACCTGATGCTGTAGCAGCTTCAAACGGTCGTGAAGCAACCTGAACTACCACACCCTCGCTGAGTAACCGATTGGCTGCACGTGGAGCATAGTAGCTGTCCCAGGTAAACGCATAAGCGTACGTCTGTCCTTCACCGGCGGCAATCAGCTCACCATGCGGAAAATCGGGATAACGAGCAACCTGCTCACCCAGTAGATTAGAACTCCATGTTCTTCCACGTACTTCAGCGTAGGGAAGGTCAAAGGCGAACGGCAGATTCCAGGTTGATACATCGTAAAAGAGACTGTCTTCAAAAGCCGTTCGCACCTCAAACAACGAAGTAAGAAAACGATATTGAATTTGGCCCGCAGGAACCACAAACGCCTTCCCGGCCTCAAAAGTCGTACCGTCTACCGTCATAGTCCGGTTCAGTGCATACACATCAACCTGATGATGACCTAAAATATCGAGTAAATGCCAGACCCTGGCCGGATCTGCTGGTTCGGAAAATACATAGCCCTTCACGTCCGATCTGCCGGCTTCTTCCAATGCCGATCTGAAAAATTCACGCTGATGCTCCAGAAGATCCTCCCTGAGTGCCACCCCGGCGCGCATCGTGGAAATTGTAGTAATAAACTGATTCCTGATCGTGAAAGGAAACGTCAGTAGCCCATAATCACTATCCTGAGCATGCCCGCGTGAACTGCCCTGCTCGTAAAGTATCCCGATAGATCCGTTAATATCCGGATAGGTACTTCCTTTACCAATATAAAAATCATCAAAGGTCTCGCGGGTCCAGTACAAACTGCCCACTTCATCCAGGGCATCCGCATGAAACCGCGCAATCTGTTCCGTCAGCTCAAATGTCCGCTCCGGGGTCAGCGGATTATTCCGACTCGGTACACCCGGCTGAAAAAAGTACGGTGAATTAGTGCCCATTTCATGGTAATCATTCAAAATAGTAGGCTTCCAATTGTGGTATTGAACGATGCGGCCACGGGACTCGGGGTGCTGCACCGGCATCCAGTCACGATTCGGATCAAACCAGTAGTGGTTTGTCCTTCCTCCCGGCCAAACCTCCAGGTGCTCACGGTGACTTGGATCGGAGACCGCATTCATACCAACATGCATATTGGCCCAGTGTGTAAAACGATCGTGGCCGTCAGGATTCAGAATAGGATCAATAATCGTAACACTCTCCCGAAGTATCTCCTCTACCTCCGGACCCTGAGCTGCAGCAAGAAAATAAGCCAGTAAAATGGATGAATTGGCCGCACTTGGTTCATTTCCGTGCACACTGAATCCCTGCCAAATAATGGCCGGCATCGAGGAAAGGTCCAGCGAACCCGAAACAGAAGGATCGGCCAGCTGAAGATGTTGGGTACGAATCTCCTCCAGCCTGTTCATATTTTCCGGAGCACTGATCATCACCAGATTCAATGGTCTGAATCCGTACGAAGTAGCGTACTGCTGTATTTCAACACGGTCCGATGCCTCCGCCAGTGCATGCATATACGCCATAATCTGCTCGGAACGGGCATGCCTGAATCCCACTTCAAAGCCTAATACCTCAGAGGGAAGCGGAACAGCAGGATCAAATGTAACTCCCCCGGGCAGGTAGTAATCCAACGTTACCGAATTAATATCGGGCGCAGTGTGAATATTGCTGCTCACCTGAGCAACTCCCTGCACACTCAATCCCAATCCTATCAAACATACTGTCAATAACCTTTTCATACGATGAAGCTCTAAATGTGTTTAATACCAGATACATAATCCATACTGTCAAACCAGACAGAAAAACGAAAATAATTCAATTACCCGGGATATGTATATTGCTTTGCAATGTATTACATCTCAAGCTCCCTCTCCCATGCTTAAGCTGATTCTATTCCTCATCTTTACCTTCTTGACCCTGAACACGGTCAGCGGACAGTTCTATGACACCGTACACCGACCCAATCTCAGCTGGTTCGAACACAATACTGAACACTTCCGCATAATTTTTCATGAAGGCAATGAGAAAACCGCCCTGCGTGCTGCCTATTTACTGGAAAATGATTATCAAAATATCCGACTACTCACCGGTGGCAGCCTTAAAAACTTTCCGGTTATTATCAACAGCTACAACGACCGGTCCAACGGGTATGTGAGCTCGTTTAACTTCAGGATGGAAATTGAATCTCCACCAATCGCCGGAAAAAGTCTGAATCCACGCACTGGCGGACATCTGGAAAATCTCATGTCCCACGAACTGGTTCATGCACTTCAATTCAGCGTCAACGCAGGCTACAACCGGATTCTTTATGTATTCTCGCCGGATCTTGGCAGGTCGGTCCACGGTTTTGTTCCAACAGGCGTCATAGAAGGGCTGGCCGTATATCGGGAAACCGAACTCTTTACAGACGGTGGAAGAGGTAATCATGCCCCCTTCATGCAGCAATATTACGGGAATCTTTCCGCTAACCGGTCCTGGAACCTTGCAACCCACCTCACCCCGGCATCCTACTCAATACCACTATCAAGACACTACATAGGCGGATACGTATTCACCCGATGGTTTATCGATACCTACGGTATGGAACCTATGAGGAGATCCATCCGCTCGCATGCCCTATTTCCCTTCCTCGGCTACGCCACCAACCTATGGTACACATCCGGTATATCCCCATGGAAACTTTCCAGTGAATTTGCAGCATTCACCGATGACCTTCACAACCAGACACTCGAAAGAAATACCCAAACCCCTGTTGAAACTATTGACCTTGGCAGACTGAATGGACCGGATATACACCAACCCCAGTGGATCTCAACGGAAGAAATCATCTATTTCGGTCGATTTTACAACGAAAGAAGCGGGTTCTGGCTATACAACACCACCCAAAACAGCCACCGGCTCATCGCTGAAACCACGATGCATGAGTCGTACGGATACCGTTATGATCCGTTAACCAGCACCCTGCTATATGCCCGCTACCACATCCATCCCTACCATGAAAACCGATATACATCGGATATCCACCAGCTTAACCTCACCACTCTGAAAAACAGGCAGCTGACCCGTAATCATCGACTACACCATCCCAACATACACAACTATGGTTTACTTGCCTTACGACCATACGGTCACGAGTATCACCTCACCCTGCTTCCGGACAGCACACAGGCAGATAGCCAACCCGATTTTGACTCACCTGTCCGTCTCACCGATAACCTCCCCGGCAGTATTACCGAAATACGTGTTCACCCGGCCGATGATAATTTGATTGCTGTAATTGCCAACCTTCAAGGTCAGCAGGCCCTGTGGCTGCTCCGCATCGAACGGAACAATCAGAATGAGTTTAATCTGGTAAAACCCGGTACCATTGCTCCCTTCTGGGAAACCCCACCGGATGTCTATTTTCCAGGAGGTATCATTTTTGATCCACGCTTTCATCCCAAAAAATCATCCCTGCTGCTCAGTGCGGAAATCGATCAACGCATGCAGCTTGTTGAATATCATTATGACCTTGACCAGCTTACCGTACTTACCGATAGTCCATTTGGAATCATGGAAGCTTCCTACCATCCCGATGGCAACCGCATTGCGGCTATTGTTCAAGATCAGAATTACCGTAAACTCACTATACTGAACAGCCAGGATCTTTTACATGATACCTTGTCCACGGACGTCTGGAAGGCACCTTTAGAAGATATAACAGAGCCTGTCGTCACCGATGATATCATGGCCATTCCGTACCAAACGGGAATAAACTGGATCAGACCCAGAACATTGTTTCCCGTAAGCCGGGTTATGTCGGCGCGCGAGACCAACAGCCTGGGACTGATTATGAGCAGTGCCGATGTGCTGCGAAGAAATGCCTATAGTCTGGAAATTTCGCGCGGAAGCGGAAAAACTTTTTATGAATTCAGCTATACCTATGCGGGCTTCTTCCCTAAGATAAAAATTCAATCGGCGCTCCTTCCATTTGCCCCTGGTGGTCAACCCGACGGCGGAACGGATTTGTTCGGTCAGGAACAGATACATGGGGCAGGTCTTCCATTTAACTGGTACTTCGACGATCCCGCCGGTACAACGAAACTCAGTGTAAATCCGGAACTGCTGTATTTATCCAATCGCATACAGGTACAGGAAATTGAGTCCTCTGATGTGCTGGCTGCCAGTAACTGGAACACCTCGGCCCGGATACGCATCAACGCCAGCTATGCCCACAGACTACGTCAGAATCTGCGGGATATGCAGCCCAGATCGGGAATCAATTTCTACGCCCAAACCGATCTTGATTTCATGACATTCAACGATGCACGTACCTTCAACGGACTCCGGCTTGGAATACAGACCTGGTTGGCTCCACGGATGCGATCCAATGAATCCCTTCAGCTTGGCATTGAGCTAATCCGGCAAAATCGTTTCGGTTACAATCTTTTCAATCTGATACACGATGGATTTGACCTGGCAAGTATGAGCTTCAATAGTCCTGACATTTCGGTATTCTCCGCCCGTTATACCATCCCCTTGTCCTTTCCGGAACGCGGCGGTTATCTTTTACCTGTTTATCTGGAAAGTATTTATGCTGTCGCTTTTTCCGAAACTATAGCCAATAACGTTTTCCGCAACCCTACAACACTTATTGGAGGGGGAATCCGGGCTCGTATCCGGCTGGTTTATAATATACCTGTTGACATCGGCATCGGACTTACCACCATACCGGGAACATCGGGAAGTACCGGTGTGTTATCCAATTTCTGATAACCTTGTATAAATGACTGAAAAAACTGTGATTACCACAGGATCAACCAACCACCAACCCAGCCAGCCATGAAATATTTAACCACTTTGCTATCAACCTTGCTTCTAAGTCTGTTCGCTTTCAGCACCACCATCGCCCAGGAAGTTCCAAACCCCCGGGTCAGTCCTACCATGATTTCAGCTATAACCGTCAATGATACCTACGTGAAGGTTGTTTACGGAATGCCCTTCAAAAATGACCGTGAAATATTCGGCCAACTCGTCCCCTTCAACGAAGTCTGGCGAACAGGTGCCAATGAAGCCACTGAAATTACCCTTACAGGCGATGTAGACTTCGGCGGGTCATCTGTACCAGCCGGACACTATGCGCTCTTTACTATTCCGGGACCGCAGGAATGGACTATTATTCTGAATAACGGTTTGGGTCAATGGGGTGCTTTCCGCTACAATCAGGAACTGGATGTTGCACGTGTAACCGTACCTGTGGAAAATCTTGAAGAAGTATGGGAGGCCTTCCGGATTCAGTTGGAGGATGTAGATGGTGTTATACATATGACGTTGCGATGGGATCAGACCGGCGTCAGGGTACCCATAACACCTTTGCCATAACATAAGAACGGAGACACTGCAGGTTGATTTGAACGAACTCTGAAAAGAACTCATCGTTACCTTATCAACCTGTAGTACTTACTTATTTCGGTAGGAATCGAACAAATAAAAGCCGATAATTGCAAAAATAGTCCCCATCATGGCAAACATTATTGCCGGGTTCAGTCCGGATTGTTCGCCCAAAGCCGTTTGAATTGAACTGTAGGTGATATACAGGAATACATACACCAGTACAGCATTAAGTACCCGGATCATGCGGGACCCTTTCAGGTAGAGTCGGGGTGCATTTTCTTCCGTCACAGTAACCGGATAGTTATAAATGTGCGGGTAACGGCTCAGGAAAAATAATTTCACAAACATAATTGACCCAATGATGGGCATAATCCAGATAAAACCTTTACCTGACCACGCCGTGGGACTTCCATCCGGACCAAAATGACGGGGTACCTCGTCAGGAAGGTCTCCAAAATACCAGGCAGGTATAAATATGAGGAGTGCCAGTGCCAGCCAACCAGCACGTTCAACGGCGTTATCGAACGGTTCTTTCTTAACAACGATAACCGGATTAGCCATAATTTTTACAGGATATCAGGGTTCAAGTTACTCGAACTCAGTACCCGGAACCGGTAAAGCCTTTACTTTCAGGAGCAGTTCCTCAGGTACCTCAACATCCATACGTAAAACTTGCGATGCATGTGTCTTTCCCTGAGCATCCAGTTTTAAAGAAACCGTGCCACCACCTCCAAGGCTATCGTGCAGCAGAAAATTAAGTGCTCCGATATTTGGAAGTTCGAAGCGCTCCACCTCACCCTTGCACACATTTTTCATGTGATTTTTGACGCGTTCGGTTGTGAGTAGGTCGCACAAGAAAGGATACACATCGGGATGTCGGGCAATGATACCCACATTGCTGGCATTACCTTTATCACCACTGCGACCGTACGCTATTTCCAAAAGTTTGACAACGGGCATTATACAACTTCTCCGATTATATACAGGGGAGTCTGACGGTTACTGGCCCACTCTGCCAGATCGGTAATCTTATCCGATGCAGCTACAATGACCAGACCAACCCCAAGGTTAAACGATAAACGCATATCTTCTTCCGGGACATTACCCGTTTTTTGAATCAAATCAAAAATTGCGGGTCGATTCCAGGAGGTGTAGTCAACAGCCAGTTCACAGCCTTCCGGCAGCACTCGTTTCGTATTCCCCTCGATACCGCCGCCCGTTATGTGTGAAAAAGCATGAACCCCATCCATCGACCGCAGCTCACGAATTTCAGAAAGATATGATTTATGGACCTGGAGCAGTGATTCTGCGACCGACATACCGTTCAATGCCTCAGGTTTGTCATGGATGTCATATTCGCTGAAAAGTACCTTTCTGGCCAACGAATACCCGTTGGTATGCAATCCGGTACTGGGTAAACCAAAAAGCAGATCCCCTTTCTGTACTTTTGATCCATCGATGAGGTGTTCACGGTCTACTACACCCACAATAGTGCCGGCAAGGTCAAACTCACCTTCTTTATAGATATCCGGCATTTCCGCAGTTTCCCCTCCGATGAGCGCACAACCGTTTTCACGGCATGCTATGGTAAAACCTTTGATTACATCATAGGCAATTGACTGATTCAATTTACCTGTGGAAAAGTAATCCAGAAAGAAAAGTGGTTCAGCTCCACATACAGCAATATCATTAACGCAGTGATTAACGAGATCCTGACCTACTGTATCATATTGTCCGGCTTTAAATGCTACAACCAGCTTGGTACCTACGCCGTCAACACTACTGACCAATACCGGATCACGCATAGTTGAAAAGTCAGGACGAAAGAGTCCTCCAAATCCACCGATATCACTCAAGACAGACACATTATGTGTTTCTCTGACGATGGTTTTAATGGATTTCACCAGCTCCTCGCCGGCTTTTACATCAACGCCTGAATCCTTGTAGGTTATACTTTTTTTCATGAAGAACGGTCGCTAAGTACGGTATTTCGTGTTCAAAAAAATACAACATCCCATCCCAACTTACTATTCTCATTCATAACCCTCCGGACAATTAATCGGGATGACGATCCTTTTTTACCGACTTTTCCACACGTAGAGATAACAAAAGTAAAATTTTTAAAGGTTTTCTTCTTCTTTGTAGAGGGTGTGGATATGTGCATAACCTGGTTATCAGGATACTGCTGCTGCTGTGTTGAAAGAATGTGCATGGAGGTGTGGATAACTACACTTCGTGGTAATAAAGACTTAGGTATACGTAGTTACCACTTATCCACAGTGTCACATATAACACATATTCAGCAGCCATGCAGATATCCACAAATTAACTTATCCCGAACGCGCGTTGATAACAGCGGGTTTTATGTGGATGAGATTGTATAACTAAATTTGCATTTTAAGTATTCTTCTTTCCCACAGGTTCCCCACAATCATTATCCACTTATACACATAGTTATCTACATGCGAGCAGTTGTTCAACGCGTATCACAGGCCAGTGTAAACGTCAATAATAAAGTAGTTGGACGTATAGGCCATGGGCTGCTGGTACTTGTCGGATTTCATACTTCGGATACCCCTGAGCAGGTTCAGTGGATCAGTGATAAAGTATTAAAATTGCGGATTTTTAACGATGAAGACGGAAAAATGAACCGATCTGTGCTGGATGTCAGGGGCTCTGTACTCATTGTTTCTCAGTTTACATTGTATGGTGATGCCCGGAAAGGAACCCGACCCAGTTTTATTGAGTCGGCCCGTCCTGAAGTTGCTGTTCCCCTGTATGAATACATGTTGCAATACCTCTCAAAAACAGGAAATATACCAGTTGAATCTGGTGAATTTGGTGCTATGATGGACGTGGCTTTGGTTAATGATGGCCCGGTAACCATTATTCTGGAGCGTTGATGAGTGTTCTATTCTTATTCATAGACGGTATCGGGTTGGCGGACGCATCCGAGTTTAATCCATTTTCTGAGCGCTATTTTCCCGGTTTTAACCGGTTGACAAGCGGCAGAAAGGTACTCAAAGATGGTCCGGCTCAACCAACACCAGACGCAGAAATAACCAGCAGTTTTGGGAGTAGTCCCGCAGCAGAAACCATAGCTGACAAATCACAGAGCACAAGTGTTCAATCCTCTGCCCCGGTCCTGTTCAAATCCATAGATGCATTACTCGGGGTAGATGGATTACCACAAAGCGGTACCGGACAGGCCAGTCTGTTCTCCGGGGAAAATGCCGCATCGTTGATTGGCAGGCATTTTGGTCCTTTCCCTCATTCGGGTACCAAAGTTTTACTGCAGGAACGAAGCCTTTTTCATAAGGCTGCATCGGTCGGACTCAAACCACATTTTATCAATGCTTTTCCCGATGTTTTTTTCCAGCGCGCTGAGAAGAGGAATCGCTGGAGTTGTGCTACACTGATGACCCGAAGTGCCGGTTTACATATTAATTCATTGGAGGAAGTACGGCAGGGAAGTGCCGTAACCGCTGAAATCCTTCAGGATTACTGGCAATCGTTGCTGAACGTGGATATACCTTCCATAACGTATGGTGATGCAGCCCGCCGCGTAGTTACATCGCTGAACAAGTACGATATCGTTCTGATGGAGTACTATCTTACCGACAAGGCCGGTCATTCCCGGAATATGGTTGACGCGGTGCGCTCAATTGAACGAATAGATGGATTTATCACCGCATTACTCGATGAACTGCAGGATGGTAACAACCATACGTTAGTTGTTACCAGTGATCATGGGAACGTAGAAGATCTGAGCGTAAAAACACATACCTATAATCCGGTGCCCCTCATTGTAAGCGGTCCGCATGCCGCACAGTTTAATGAGATTACAGATCTGACCGGTGTAACACCGGCCATTTTATCCTGTTTCCAGTATACCGGCAACTATTAGTTATTAACGGCATCCAGAATACGCTGCTGGATATCCTCTACGCTTCCCAGGCCGTCAATAATTTTAGCCTGATTTTTAGCCTTGTAATATGCCAGAACAGGTGCGGTTTCCTGTTTGTACACACCCAGACGAACCTTAATCTTATCGGGCGTATCGTCTTCACGACCTTGTCCGCGGTTTGTCAGGCGGCTGATAAGCTCTTCATCCGGTACTTCGAGAGCAATAAATGCATCTACTTTTTCGCCTCGTTGTGCAAGCAGGGCATCAAAGGCTTCGGCCTGGGCAACTGTTCTTGGAAAACCATCCAGGATGTAGCCGTTTGAAAATTTGGATTTAGCGATGGTTTCAGCAACCAATGCAACCACAACATCATCGCCCACCAGCTTACCGGAGTCCATAATAGCCTTTACTTTGACTCCCAGCGGTGTTTGGTTTTTAATAGCACTGCGGAATATATCGCCTGTGGATAATTGAGGAACACCGAGTTCCGTTTCCAATAATTTAGCCTGAGTACCTTTACCTGCCCCCGGCGGTCCAAATAAAATGAGTCGCATATAATTTTCCAATAATTTTGAATGATAACCGGGGATAAATATAGGGTCACATCCCCATAAATAAAATGCAGATTTCCGGCATTCGTAATTGAGTCTAAATTTGGGTAAAATGCATCACCTCTACACGATATAACCGCATACTCATTTACAAGATAACCGCTCCTTCCGTAAATATCCTGTAAATACAAATCACAACTTACCCCATGTTAACTCAAGACGCGCCCCAGGATACCACCGCTGTCACGATGGATGATACAACTAATATTGCCGATCAAATTGGTCAGAGGGTTGATACTTTTGATTCGGGTGTACTCGAGCAAATCCACAATTTTTTAGCTATTCAGCTTTTTAATCTGCAGAATACCCCCGTTACGCTGTATTCATTGATTCTTTTTGTAATCTTTATCAGCGTTTTTTCGGTGGGTGGAAAGGTTATCAGCAGGCTTCTCTTTAAACGGGTACTTGGCAGGGTTGAGATGGATGAGGGGATCAGGTACACTCTCATTCGCTTTACCAACTACTTCGTGATTTTCATAGGGGTTGTAATCTCTTTTCAGTTCATTGGTATTGACCTGAGTGGACTGGCTGTAATATTCGGGTTGCTTTCGGTGGGTATTGGCTTTGGATTGCAAAACGTTACATCCAATTTTATTGCCGGTCTCATCCTTCTGATTGAACGACCCATCAAGGTAGGTGACCGCATTATTGTCAATGATATGGAAGGGGATGTACGCGAGATAAATATGCGATCTACCACCATTCAGAGCCTGCAGAATATATCTATCATTGTACCCAATGCGGATTTTATTTCCGGTAACGTAGTGAATTACTCCTTTGGCGGGGATAATAGAATACGGGTAAGGGTGGATGTGGGAGTATCGTACGGAAGCGATCTGGACCTGGTGATACGATCGCTGCGCGAGGCAGCCCTGCAGCATCCGGAAGTTATAAGGGAGCCGGAACCTACTGTATTATTCCGTAATTTCGGTGATTCATCCTGGGATCTTTCTGTCATTTCGTGGATAGATGATGCCAAACGACACTTTATTGTAGCCTCCGAAATACGGATGAACATCGTCAGAATATTCCGTCAACATGATATTGAAATTCCCTTTCCGCAACGTGACATCAACTTCCGCAACCTTATTGAGATTAAAAAAGATGAGAAATCGGGGTAAAGGCACTATTTAGTGCACATAACTGTAAAGGATGAACAATATTCGGTAAAGCACGCCGTTACTATACTTGTACACCACTAACTGTACAAAAAATATGCCGATTTAGATGTAAAACCCCGATAAATTCGTAAAGCAGGGTAAAAAAGTAGCAAATTTTCATCAATAACATACTTATGCGATTGATGCTGGCGTTAAAACCCCGTAACTTTGAACTTGATTGAGGATTAAAGGACTAGACCTCCATTACCTTCAAATCACATACATCTATTGACGACTAAGACCCAGGGCTCCACTTGTAGAAGGGTGGAGCCTTCTTTTTTGCCCGAAAATCGCTTATCAACGGGAAAAAAGCAACCTATTCATTCCGGCATAACACTGAAAGCAGCAAGTTAACCTTAACTACCTGTATACGCTTAACTTCGGTTAAAACTACTTCCTGTGAGGGGACAATATAACAAAAAAAAGTTATGGGAAAATACCCAGTTGGCTATATGCCCGACCAATTTTTTCAATTGCACTCACAAAAGCTGCGCTACGAAGGTCAATACCGTGACGATCGCGTATCTCTTTGATTTCGTTGTACGCTGTCACCATGGTGTCTTCCAGGCCTGAATCTACTATATCGCGTTCATCGGCTCCATGAACAATACTTTTGTATTGAACATCCGTAAGCTTTCTGCCCACCAGTGATTCAACCCCTTCTACAATTTTACGGAAAGCGTTTTCTTCAAAACGTCTATCCATCCGGCCAAATCGAACGTGTGAAAGGTTCTTAAGCCATTCGAAGTAGGAAACAGTAACCCCACCGGCATTGAGGTAGTTGTCTGGTATAATCAGAGCTCCGCGGTTCTTGATAATATCGTGTGCCTCCGGACTGGTGGGTCCGTTAGCGCCCTCACCAATGATTTTTGCACTGATTCGCGGGGCATTCTCAGCGGTAATCTGATTTTCCAGAGCAGCGGGTATCAGGATATCGCACTCAACTTCCAGCGCTGCGCGGCTGTCCATGTTTTGTGCTCCGGGAAAATCCAGAATACTTCCTGTTTCGGTACGATGTGCAACCACACGGTCCAGATCCAGGCCTTTGGCACTGTAAATGGCACCTTCGTACTCAATCAGACAGGTAAGCAGAGCACCGGCTTCCTGAAAGTTTTTTGCCGCATGATAGCCAACTTTACCCAGACCCTGAACAGCAACACGTTTACCTTCAATACCGGGTTGCAGACCCAGTTTTTTCATATCATCGACCATGGCACAGGCTTCACGTATTCCGAAAAAAACGCCTCTGCCGGTGGCTTCGGCTCTGCCACGGATACCTGCCTGATGAACGGGCTTACCGGTTACACAGGCCATAGCATCAATGGACGGAGCGAGTGAGCTGTAGGTATCAGCAATCCATGCCATTTCTTGTTCTCCGGTTCCGTAATCGGGTGCAGGAACGTCAATACCGGGACCTATAAAGTTCTTTTGCCATAGCTCATAGGTATACCGACGGGTGATGCGTTCCAGTTCGTGTCTGGAATAATCACTCCGCTCAATCTTGATACCCCCTTTAGCCCCTCCAAAAGGTACATCTACGACGGCACACTTATAGGTCATCAGCGCTGCCAGGGCGGTAACTTCGTCTTCATTGACCAGGGCACTGTAGCGAATCCCGCCTTTGGTAGGAGTACGATGCTGGCTGTGTTCGGCCCTCCAGGCGTGAATAGTGACCACCTCGCCATTATCGCGTTCAAGTGGAAAAGTTACGTGATAGACGCTGTTGCAGGTTTTAATCTGGTTTAAAATGCCCTTAGGCAGGTCAACATAGGCAGCGGCCCGGTCAAAGTTTTGATTGACCTGCTCAAAAAATTTCTGCGACATAGGTGATTTATCCTCTGCTTAGTGATTTAAACTGCTGGTTTTCATAGTTCCGGCAAGGAAACCACAGCTGGTTTTATCCTTTGAATAATGCTTCTACAAACGCTACACGATCGAACAGCTGGAGATCCTCTATTTTCTCACCAACACCAATATACTTAACGGGTACGTCCAGCTCTGAGGATATCCCGATGGCAATGCCTCCTTTTGCCGTTCCGTCCAGCTTAGTCAGTGCCAGGCCGGTTATATCAACGGCCTGGGTAAATGCCTTGGCTTGCTGCATCGCGTTTTGTCCGGTAGAGGCGTCCAATACCAGAATAACCTCGTGTGGTGCACCCTCAACAACCTTATTCATCACCCGTTTAATTTTTGAAAGCTCATCCATCAGCGCTGTTTTATTGTGCAGCCTTCCTGCGGTATCAATCAGGGCAATGTCGGCTCCGCGTTTTAAGGCAGCGGCAACGGTATCATAGGCCACTGCGGCCGGGTCTGCGTTCTGACCCTGCTGTACGATGGGGACGCCGGCACGTTCACTCCAGATGGTAAGCTGTTGAACAGCTGCAGCACGAAAAGTATCAGCCGCACCGAGAATTACCGATTTTCCTGCCAGTTTGTGCAGGTGCGCGAGCTTCCCTATTGTTGTTGTTTTGCCTACACCGTTCACCCCTACAATCAAAACCACATGGGGCTTATTGGGTAACTCTGCGTCAAAGTCGGCTGGTTTGTCCTGATCATTTTCCCTGAGCAAGCCTATTATTTCCTCCCGCAGAATACGCTGAAGGTCCTGGCTTCCCAGGTATTTATCACGGGCTACCCGCTCCTCAATTCGTCGTATAATTTTCAGGGTAGTAGGCACGCCCACATCCGAGCGGATGAGTACTTCTTCAAGCTCATCAAGGACTTCATCGTCTACTTTATCCTTACCTGCTATGGCCTTGGTAAGTTTGCCGAGTATGCCCTCCCGACTTTTTTCAAGGCCTTCATCGAGGCGTTCCTGCTTTTTGAATCCCAGTTTTTCCAGAAAACCCATGCGAGTCTGCTTATGTATTGGCTTCGGTTCCGGCGTTAAGACCGGTTGGATGCGGATGAATGATGTATCGCCTGCCTGTCTCGTAGTCAGTTATAGGAGGCACCGCGTAAAATACGTACAAATCGGTAGAGATAATCGCCGAATGAATAGACCATCAGCACGGTGGTTCCTGTCAGAAAAAACTGTACAAGGCTGACATTTTCCGGAAAATACATGGCTGCAATCCAGTACAGGGCCAGTGCATTGACAAATACCTTGCCTGACATGACGGACATGGCCACTTTACCACGGCTGACTCTCAGGTATATTGAACCAGCCAGTATGAGCGCATCACGGCTCAGCGATACCACCAGGAACCAAAGCGGAATCTTACCCAGGTACACGGCAAAAATGAATAATATCCCGGCCATGATTTTATCAGCTATAGGGTCGATCACTTTGCCCAGTTCTGATATTTCATCATGTTTGCGTGCCGCCCAGCCATCCAGATAATCACTGATGATTCCGTAAAAAATGAGCGCGGTAAAAATCCACGTAATTCCCCCATAGTACTGGTAGATCCAGATCAGCGGTACGGAAACCACAATACGGGAGACCGAGAACATATTAGCCAGGGTAAAAACCTTATTGGTTACCCTAACAGGCTTGTCGTCAGCATGGTCTGCAGCCATCATGGAGGAATCGGTTGAGGTTGATGTTCAGGTTTTCGAAAGCATGGAAGATTACGTTGCCATGCTGGAAAACGAGGAGTCAGTTGAGCTTGGTGTTCTGGTTTTGGCAGGAGCAGCTTATATATTCTGCGTACCTTTCAACGCTGTTGTCCCAGACGGGTTCGGCACGCATTGGTTTCTGGTTTCTACAGAATTTATCCAAAATTTGACTGGAATATAAACTTTTTGACGGTTTCGGGACTATGAAGAATAATAACAGACTGGTTGAATCCACCCACTCATCAGAGCAGGTTTTCTCAGGTGTTTTGCTTAATGTCAACCGCGACTATGCCCGATTGCCCAATGGAGAGCTGTCGGTCAGGGAGTGGATCCGCCACCCGGGTGCCTGCGCAGTAGTACCTCTTTTTGAAAACGGTGATGTAATGTTACTCAAGCAGTTTCGCTATCCCGTTAAAACCATGTTCTGGGAAGTTCCGGCCGGCAAAATTGATCAGGGTGAAAATCAGGATGTTACTGCGTATCGTGAACTCCTGGAAGAAACCGGCATCAAGGCAGGATTGCTGCATTATATCGGCCATTTTTATCCGTGTATCGGTTATTCAAACGAGGTAATTCATATTTACATCGCTACCGACCTTCAACTTACCGACCTTCAGACGGATGAGGATGAATTTGTTGAACCCGAACGCATTTCATTCAATGAGGCACTGGAAATGGTGCACTCCGGCGCCATAAACGACGGAAAAACCGTTACCTGTCTGCTTCGGGCAGAACAATGGATTAAATCACAATAAATATGTGTATTATATGTGCATCCTGAAATAATGGAAGGTTCGGTATGCGCAAAATTATACATATTGACATGGATGCCTTCTACGCCTCGGTAGAACAGCGCGACAATCCTGAGTTTCGCGGAAAACCGGTCATTGTGGGTGGCTCGCCCCAGAGCCGGGGCGTGGTAGCCACCTGCAGCTACGAGGCACGTGCTTATGGTGTACATTCCGCCATGCCCACATCCCAGGCCTACAGGCTTTGTCCGGATGGAATTTTTGTTAAGCCCCGCTTCGATGTATACAAAGAGGTATCTCTGCTGATCAGGGGCATCTTTTTTGATTATACCGATAAGGTAGAGCCTTTATCGCTCGACGAAGCCTACCTTGATGTGACCGAAAACAAAGCCGGGAACCCGTCGGCTACGCTGATTGCACGCGAAATTAAGAAACGGGTCCTGAACGAGGTAGGCCTCACCTGTTCTGCCGGTATTTCCAACAACAAATTTCTGGCGAAGGTGGCTTCCGGTTATCAGAAACCCTCCGGAATTACGGTTATACCACCTGAAGAGGTTGAAGACTTCATCGCCCGGTTACCCATCGGAAAATTTTATGGCGTGGGTGCAGCTACGGAGAAAAAAATGCAGGAGCTGGGTATTACGAACGGAGCTGACCTTCGGAAGGTATCGGAAGTTGATCTGGTTCGTCATTTTGGTAAGTCAGGACATTTCTATTATCGTATTGCCCGCGGCGTTGATGAACGGGAGGTTGACGCAAACAGGGTGAGGAAGTCGGTAGGTGCTGAAAATACGTATGCGGAAGACCTCGACAGCCTGGAGGCCATGCAGGACAAGCTGAAAGAAATTTCAGCCAAGGTGGAGGAGCGACTGCGCAGGGCCGATACGGCCGGTAAAACGATCACCCTGAAGGTACGGTATGATAACTTCGAAATAGCTACGCGCAGTATGACCATGGCCGATGATGTACGTGAGGCGGAGGTGCTCTATGCAACGGCGTGTTCACTGCTGCCGCTGACTGAGGCGGGAAACCGAAACGTTCGACTGCTGGGTATATCGGTATCCAATCTTGATCTGGGCAGGGAGGGGTCGCGTCAGTTGAAGCTGGACATCTAGGTGAGATTAAAAATGAATTATCCGGGCAGTCCGTTAAAGTCCAGATGCGGTCCGTCCATTGCTGATTTTAGCATGGTCAGGTACGCTTTTTCTGATATCTCACGGCAGCCGAACTGGCCCAGGAATGGGTTGAAAAACTGCACATCCCATAGTGTGTACTGCTTTTGCAACAGATGCTGATGACAGAAATGCAGGGCGATTTTCATGCACTCCGGTTCATTCTGAAAAACCGATTCTGCAAAAAATCCGGTTCCGATGGCCAGTCCATACAGTCCACCACAGAGCTTGTCTTCACGCCAGACTTCAACGGAGTGGGCATATCCCTGCAGATGGAGGTGGGCGAAGGTGTTATGGATGGTGGTGTTGATCCAGGTTGAATTGCGGTCGGCACATCCCTCCAAAACACCGGTAAAGTTGTGGTTTATGCGGAGGTGATAGTTTTTGGAACGGATTCTGCGCAGGACACGCCGTGGAATGTGAACCTCATCCAGCGGCATAATTCCTCTTTTTCGGGCGCCGTACCACTCAATTTCCGTTTCGCTTCCGTGCTTGCCCATGGGGAAGTATCCTTCGGCATAGGCTTCCATAATGAGTTCGGGTGCAATGATTTCCACCTGCTGCCTGCTACACGCTTCGCTTGATTTGCTGTGCATCGTACCGTGCGAAGTAGTCTTTGGCCGCATCGCGTACTTTGGGAGCAAGAATGAGTGCAGATACCATCGTGGGTATGGCCATCATCGCAAACATACCGTCAATCAGGTTGATTACGGCATCAATACTGGCTACAGCGCCGAACCAGATGGTAAACACGTAGAAGTAGTTGTAGTAGTGCTGCTTTTCTGCCCCAAGCAAATAGCCCAGACACTTGGTTCCGTAGTAGGAGTAGGTGAACATGGTAGTCATACTGAATATAAGTACACAAATTACCAGAATCACTACACCTACCTTACCGGCACCGGATGAGAACGCCATAGCAGTTAACGTCACTCCATCAACACCGGTTTCGGTCCATACCCCCGTCATGAGGATGGCCAGCGCAGTCATGGTACATACAATGATGGTGTCAATCACAGGCTCCAGCATGGCAACAAGCCCTTCGCGTACCGGTTCTTTGGTCCGTGCAGCTCCGTGGGCCATGGCTTCGGTACCGATACCGGCTTCATTGGAAAAGGCAGCCCGACGATTACCGGTCCGGATGACCTCGCCAACCGCGCCGCCGGCCACGGCCTGACCGGTGAAGGCATCGGTCAAGATGAGACTGAAGTAGTAGGGCACATCGGCGAAATTGGCCAGAACGATATATAGTACTGTAAAGCTGTACAGCACTACCATCATGGGTACCAGGCTTGATGCTACCGTGCCGATGCGCTTGATTCCACCGAAAATTACCAGGGAAACCATCCCCACTATGATGAGACCAACGATGGAGTCGAACATGAAGGTGGATTCCGCCCCGGCAGGTACGATGGAGGTCGGTACCAAAACCATATCACGCACAATTTGTGTCAGCTGGTTCGACTGAAACATCGGGGCGCAGCCGATAAGTCCGCATATCGCAAAGAAGGCAGCCAGCGGTTTCCATTTTTCACCCAACCCTTCCCGGATGACATACATCGGGCCGCCTTGAATTTTACCGGCACTGTCCTTGCCACGAAACATAACGGCCAGGGTACAGGTGTAGAATTTGGTCATCATCCCTACAACGGCACTTACCCACATCCAGAAAATGGCTCCTGGACCGCCAACCGTAATGGCGATGGCTACCCCGCTGATGTTACCCATTCCAACCGTTGCAGCCAGAGCTGTGGAGAGCGCCTGAAAATGGTTGATGTCGCCCGGTGTATTCGGATCATCGTATTTACCGGTCAATATACCTATTGAATGGGCGATGTAACGGTAAGGACGGAATTTGGAGAAGAATACGAAGTAGGTACCGCCTCCTACCAAGAGCACCAATAGGGGTGTTCCCCAGGCATAATTGGCAAAAACGGTAAATATATGTTCAAGCGAGTCGAGCAGGCTGTTGATAAACTCCATAATCTATTGGCGTTACTTCGTAGTGGGTGACCAGTGGTTATTCGGTGTACCTTTCGCTGACCAACGGGGTACATTCACAGTGCAATGTGTCTGGCCGTACGATGCATGTTTGCGATGCAGGTATGGAACAGGCTTTGATGTGATGCGCCAATATAGATAAAAAAATGCGGTTTAAATCATTTAAACATGAAAAAGCGTTTTCGGTGGCCCTTCCCTTTTATGGCTAGTTTGAGGGTATGCTGTTCTGCAGAGCACATGGCTGGCGACCACCATGAGTGTAATGCGATTCAGGTAGTCGCTTAGTTGGCGGTAAAAATAGGTATCATCCCCTACGCGACCCCGTCAGTTGGCGGCGAATATGGGTGTAATGCGATTCAACTAGTCGCTTAGTTGGCCGCCAGGATGGGCGTAATGCCGTTGATGATAAACTGTACACCGATGGCCAGTGCGATGAAACCCATCATTCGGGCGAAGCCTGCCATGCCGCTTTTCCCGAGGAATTTGCTGATCTGTGGGGCAATACGAAGTGCTACAAATGCGCCGAGTGCGCAGAAAAAGATGGCCACCGTGATCATGATGTAGTTGGTTACGGTCAGGTCCTGGGATGCAAAGCCAATGACTACGGCTATGGAACCGGGACCGGATAACAAGGGCATCGCCATGGGTGAAAACGAAATGTCGGCTTTGTCACGGGCGTCGTCTTCATCTTCCTGACTCGGTTTTCTGCCGCCGGTTTCCGGATTGAGCAATGAAAATGCCCACGACATAATCATCAGCCCGCCGGCTATACGGATTCCCTCCAGACTCAACCCGAAAAAGTTAATGATATATGTCCCCCCGTACAGGAAGGCGATGAGGATGAAAAAAGCGTACATACTGGCTTTATTCGCCATTTTACGCCGATGCTCTTCGGTATTGTTGTCGGTCAGAACCAGAAACACCGGCACGGCCATAATGGGATTCATAATCGCAAATATGGCGATGAAGTAACCGAAGGTGAGCGATAGTATGTAAATGGTGGTTTCCATGTATATGTCAGCGTAATTCCGATAAATACCGGCCGGTGTAGGAGGCTGGAACGCGTGCTATGTCTTCGGGGGTACCGGTTGCAACAATGGTGCCGCCGCCATAGCCTCCTTCCGGACCTACATCAATGACCCAATCGGCCGATTTTATGATATCCAGGTTGTGTTCAATGATGATTACCGAGTGGCCTTTGTCGATGAGCCTGTTGAAACTGGTCAGTAGTCGTGCGGTGTCTTCAAAATGGAGGCCGGTTGTGGGTTCATCGAAAAAGTACAGTGTATTTTGACCGTCGTCACGGGCAAGGAAACGGGCCAGTTTGACACGCTGTGCCTCACCGCCGGAAAGCGTAGTTCCGCTTTGACCCAGACGCAGGTAGCCCAGACCCACATCTTCCATCACCTGGAGACGGGAGGTAATATTGGCATGCCCTTCGAAAAATCCAAGTGCGTCGGAAATCGACATTTCCAGCACATCGAAGATATTTTGTCCCTGGTATTTTATTCCCAGCACATCTTTTTTGTAGCGCATCCCACCGCAAGCTTCACAGGGGAGTTCAATGTCGGCCAGAAACTGCATTTCAATGGTTTGCACGCCTTCGCCCTGACAGATTTCGCATCGACCGCCCGGAACGTTGAAGGAAAAGTGACCTGCTCCATACCCCATAATTTTGGACTGCCGGGTTCCTGCAAAAAGCTCCCGTATTCCATCAAAGGCCTTGGTGTAGGTGGCAGGGTTGGATCGCGAGGAACGACCGATGGGGGTCTGATCTACCATTTCAACGCCTTCGATGTGAACCAGTCCGCTGATTTTTTTGTGCCGACCCACCTTGCCCGACCAGTTTCCTGTTTCTTTCATGATGGCTCCGTAGAGGGTGTCATGAACCAGGGTAGATTTACCCGACCCGCTGACCCCGGTAACCACGGTGAGCATGCCCAGCGGGAAGTCGGCATCGATGTGTTTAAGGTTGTGCTCGGATGCACCCCGAAGCTGGATGCTGTGTCCGTTGCCTTTCCTGCGTTTTTGGGGTATTTCAATGCGCTTGCGGCCGCTCATGTATTTACCGGTGAGCGAGTCGGCCTTTAACAGCTCCTCATAGGAACCAGAAAACACCACTTCGCCGCCGTATCGGCCTGCGAATGGACCGATGTCAATAATGTTATCGGATGCGGCAATCATCTCGGGATCATGTTCTACCACCAGAACGGTGTTGCCGATATCGCGGAGTGATTGCAGAATGCGGATGAGTCGGTCATTATCTCTGGGGTGCAGACCAATAGTGGGCTCATCCAGCACATACAGACTTCCGATCAGCGAACTTCCCAGGGCATTGGCCAGATTAATGCGTTGTGCTTCTCCGCCAGACAGGGTGTTGGTGAGGCGGTCGAGGGTCAGATAATCCAGTCCGACCTCATCCAGGTATTTGAGTCGTTTCCTGATTTCATAGAGTATCTGCGAGGCGACTGATTTTTCAAATTCCGACAGTTCCAGACCATCAAACCACTCCCGGGCATGGCCTATGGTCATCTCGCTCACCTGACCAATATGCAATCCGCCAACCTGCACGTACAGTGCGTCTTTTCTAACCCGGTGTCCGTCACACTCCGGACATCGCGAGTAGCCCCGATACCGCGCATAAAAGATGCGCATGTGTACCTTGTAGAACTCGGACTTCACGTTTTCAAAAAAGGCATGAACTCCCTCGTACTCATCTTTTCCTTTCCAGATGATATCACGCACCTCCCTGGGAAGCTGACGGTAAGGGGTGTCTATGGAGTATCCGTATCGTGCACAGACCTTGATCAGATCACGCAGCCAGCTGCTGTTCTTCGGACCGTTATACGGGGCGATGGTGCCACTGCGAATGGTAAGATCCGGGTCGGGGATTACCTTATCTTCATCAATTCCGGCCACCCTGCCGAAGCCCTCGCAATGTGTACAGGCTCCGAAGGGGTTGTTGAAAGAAAACATTTGTGGCGTGGGCTCCGTGAACTCCATACCATCCATTTCAAAACGTTCGCTGAAATCTTTTTCAGCCCCGTTGCGCTGTTTGACAAAACATCGCCCCATACCTTCACGGAAGGCGGTTTCCAGAGAGTCTGCAAACCGGGTTCGGGACGCATCGTCATCTTTGCTTAGTACCAGCCGGTCTACCAGTACCCTGTGCGACTCCGATTTAATGCTTTTAACCGGTGCATCATCTTCGTTCAGGTCAATAATGGACTCATCCGGCGCCAGAATACGCGTAAAACCCCGCTCCACCAGAACCTGCAGTTCTTCCTTCAGTTTTTTCCGACCATGCAGCGGAAGGGGGAAGGTTATATAAAATCGCGTTCCGTCTTCCCAATCACGTGTAATATCGTCGATTACCGTTTTTGGGGTGTCTTTTCGGACGGTTTTGCCGCTGACCGGGGATATGGTCTTACCGATGCGCGCAAACATGAGGCGCATATAGTCATAGATTTCGGTGGTGGTACCAACAGTTGAACGTGGATTGGAGGTCGTGTTTTTCTGCTGGATAGCCATGGCGGGGGAGATACCCTGCATGAAATCCACATCCGGTTTATCCATACGTTCCAGAAACTGCCGGGCATAACTGGAGAGACTTTCCACGTATCGGCGTTGTCCCTCAGCGTAGATAGTATCAAATGCCAGGCTCGATTTTCCCGAACCGGAGACGCCTGTTATAACCGTCAGTTTATTTCGGGGGATGGTTACGCTGATGTTTTTCAGGTTGTGAACACGGGCCCCTTTGATAATCAGAGGTCTTTCCTGAGCGGCGCGGGATGCAACGGTAGTATCGGGTTGATCCATGGTAATTGGAACGTGAAATTGAGTGAACCTTAAAGGTAACGCTATTTCAAACCGAAGTACACTACGAAAAGGTTCAGGCGGGTCACGCCTTTCTGTCTGCCCTGAAAAAGATGGCAGGGTCAGGTACGAGAAGGGACTCCGCGGAAGGTGGGCATTTAGTAGAGCGGGGCCTTACCGATGCCAAAAGTTGTGATCACTTTTTGTTCCATGCCGTTTTTCAGCTCCCGCCTGACACTTTCTACATCGCCGTTGTCAATGTACATGGCGTGGATGAAAAGTTTGGATCGGTCTTCCGATACGTCCAGGCTCAGGGTTCCGGGCGTAAGCGATATCATATTGGCCAGGAATGTGATGGCAAAATCCGATTTGACTTCCAGAGGCAGGGCTACAATACCGGATTTCATTTTAAGTTCACCGGGTGTCAGCACATCTTTGGCGACTCTCAGACTGGAGATGAACAATTCTTTCAGGAAGTAGAAGATGAGGGCCACAATGAGCCAGAGCTTGCGGTGGTAGTCATCATGGTCAATAACCGGACTCGCAATCCAGATAATAATGTAGCCCAGCAGGAAACCGATTAAAACCGAGGCAATACTGAAGGTTCCGTTGATGGCGGCCCAGATGAAGGCCAGTACGATGTTCAAAAGGAATAATGTCATGGTTGTAATACGGTTTCAATGTATTCGGTACGTCCCATCAGTTGCTCTGCAGCCCGCTCGCTAACCGCATAGAGGTATTCCGGGAAGACGCCAATGACAACGGTAAGCAGAGCGAGAAATACAACCGGAGCTGCCAGCAGGATCAGGTCGCGGGTGGAGATGCGTTTTTGGTAGTCACGTGTATCGGCCGGATGCCCCTCGGGCAAGGCTTTCCAGAAAGCAAAAGCCCATATTTTTACCATGGAAAACAAGGTAAGCAGGCTTACGCCCAGCGCTACACCTACAATGACCCAGGCCTGTATCTCCAGACCGGCATAGACCAGGGTGAATTTTGCCCAAAAGCCCGAAAGCGGTGGAAATCCAGCCAGTGAGAAGGCGGAAATCAGGAATAGTACACCCAGCCAGAGGTAGTTCTTGTACAGGCCGCCCAGTTCCTTGAGCTCAAACGATCCTCCCAGCCGGTTGGCGATGCCGGATATGAGGAAAAGGTTCATTTTCACGAAGATCTGGTTCACTACGAAGAAAACCGTACCGAGCAGTGCCATGGGTGTAAACAGTGCAATTCCCATAATCATGTAGCCAATCTGCGAAACAATATGAATCGACAGAATTTTACGGAATTCGTATTGCGCTGCGGCACCCAGTACGCCAATGACCATGGTCAGTCCGCCAATCCACAGCAGAATGGTGTGGGTATAGCCTACATCCTGCACGAAAATCAGGGTGTAATAGCGGGCCAGTACGTAAATGGCGACTTTGGTGAGTATACCCGCAAAGAAGGCAGAAATGGCAACGGGAGGCGTATGATAGGAAGATGGGAGCCAGAAGAAGAGCGGAAAAACAGCCGCTTTAAGTCCGAAAGATACCATGAAAAGCATGGAGATGGTGGTAATCAGTCCTGTATTTTCATACGATTCCAGCTTAACGGCTACGTCAGCCATGTTCAGAGATCCCACAATACCATACAGCAACCCTACCGCCAGCAGGAAAAGAGCCGATGAAAACAAGTTGATGATGACATACTTGATTGTGCCCTCAAGCTGTTGCCGTGTGTTACCGATCGACAGGAGCACGAATGCAGAGATAAGCGTGAGCTCAAACCAGACAAACATATTGAAGATATCACCGGTGAGCAGCGTGCCATTCACCGCCATCAACAACATATTCAGTACCGGGTAATACCCAAAATGCTCGCGCTTTTCATCGATGTCGGCCAGTGAGTAGATAAATATGGCGAGGGATGTTACTGCCACCGTAAGCACCATGATACCGGAGAACGTGTCTCCAACCAAACTGATTCCAAAGGGTGCCGGCCAGTTGCCAACCTGCGCAGCTATGATCCCTTCCTCCCATATTCTTCGGAACAAATGAACAGCTACAGCTACCTGAACTACCGAGCCCGTGATAGCCGTGATACGCTGCGCTTTGCGCGATTTGTACAGAATCATGCCCAGGGCAGCAAACAGCAGTGGCGTGAGTATAGGCAGTGTCAGTAAAAGGTGGTTCTCCATTATTTACCCTCCTTATTACCGAAGGAAAATGGGTGTGGAACGGGTGTTTCACTGTCGTTCATGGCGTCAGAGCGCAAATTTTTGGTAGTCAGGTAGTAGCGGTAGATGATGGCCAGGGTAAAGGCAAACAACCCAAAACCAATTACAATGGCTGTGAGGATGAGCGCCTGAGGGAGCGCGTTGGCTATTCCGGCACCTGCCGTATAGGCGTCCGGTTCAATCAAGGGGGGCGCTCCTCGTGTTAATCGACCCATCGTGAAGATGACCAGATTGACCGCATTGCTTAAGATCAGGATGCCGATGATAACCCGGATCAGACTCCGTTTGAGTATGAGGTACAAGCTGGCTGAAAAAAGTATACCGACAGTAATAGCGAGCAGAATTTCCATTTACTTCTCTTCCTCCAGTGAAAATATGACACCCAGTGTAAAGCCCACCACCACCAGATAAACACCAATATCAAAGATTATGGGCGTTCCCAGATGAAGTACTGAGCCACCTACTTCCGGCATAACCCAAGCGCCGGTCATGAAAGGCGTACCAAGCAGTATGGAAATGATGCCACTGATTGCAGCGAATAAGATCCCTAAGCCAATCAATACCTGTGGATCCAGTTTGAGAATTTCCCGCGATTTTGCCGGTCCGTACGCAATGGCAAACAGGGCAAATGACGTTGCCCCTACCAGACCGCCGATGAAACCTCCACCGGGTTCATTGTGACCCCTCAAAAAAAGGAAAACAGAGAAAATGAGCAGCAGGCCAAACAACAACTTGGTCGCCGTGCGCAGGATAATGGAGTTCATCATGGTTGCTGCTCCTCTTTTTTGTCGTTCATATACAGCTTGATTAATGAAATGATCCCGAATGCGGCAACACCGAGGACAATGATTTCTCCGAGGGTATCAAAGGCGCGGAAGTCGACCAAAATGACGTTAACGATGTTTTTACCATGTGCTACCACATAGCTGTTCTCGCCAAAATATTCGGTCAGTTCCAGGTTCAGCTCTCCCTGCAGAATGATCAGCATAAGAACAGTGACCAAAGCTCCGCCGCTGAGTGCGATGAAACCATCACGCAGTTTGGTCCCCATCGAGTCAACCACGTCGGGGATGGGAAGCTTGACCAGAACCAATGCGGCTAGTATAACAGTCAGCGTTTCTACCAAAATTTGTGTTATGGCCAGATCCGGCGCACTGAACTGTATGTAGATTAAAGCTATTGCGAAGCCGATTAGACCAAGCGCCGTAATGGATTTGAGTGCCGACTTCGACACAACGGCCGCTACGGCCGCAACAATCATGAGTATGAGAATGGTTACTTCAAAAAAGCTTACGGAATCATGATACTCCGGCCATACTATATCGGCACGAAGGAACAGGGTTATGGCCGCTCCGAAGACGGTAACCCCGATTACGGTGCTCATGTAGCGATGCAGGTAACCGCTCTGGAACACATCAATCTGAAATCGTGCAAACTTTAAGGTACCGTTCAGCAGGGACTCATAAATGGACTTTGGTGTATCCCCCAGCGCAATTCCGTAGCCCTGCATGGCTTTAGTTTCGCGGAGGCTGTTCCAAAATTTAAATACGGTCAGACCGCCCGCGAGGGTAATAATGCTGAGTATCAGAGGCAGGTTGATTCCATGCCACAGGGAAAGATAGTAGGAGGTTTCAACGCCGCTTATTGCGGATGTGGATGCACTGAACAGGGACCGGTCTGCCAGTGACGGGAAAACGCCCAGCAAGAGCCCCATCGTACCCAGTATCATCGGACCCAGCCACATAGAGGCTGGAGCCTCGTGAGCGTGCTTCGGAGTTTTCTTCTCTTCGCCGTAGAATGGGGTAATTGCAACAATGGCCGAGGAAGCCACAACAGCGATGTTGGCAAGAACGGCCATGCTGATGAGAACCAGTGAAAAGGTACCAGCATTCAGGGCCGTTTCGTAGACAAGTTCCTTGCCGATGAATCCAAGCATGGGTGGAATGCCGCCCATAGACAATGCTGCAATAGCAGCTGTGGCTGCAGTTACGGGCATAAGTTTACGCAGGCCGCCAAGCAGCTTAACATCACGGGTACCGGCTTCATGGTCGATGGAACCAGCTACCATAAACAAGGCACCTTTGTACAGCGAGTGGGCCACAATGAATACGGCTGCTGTTTTGAGGGCATAATCGGTTCCGATGCCAATCAGCATGGTTATGGTTCCCAGTGCCATAACGGTTGAGTATGCCAGTACCCGCTTGAGATCGGTATAGACCAGGGCCAGCCAGGCTCCGGTAAGCATCGTCACGGCCCCGAAGCCTGTTACCAGGTAAAACCATGCCTCCGTACTACCCATGGCTGGATTGAGACGGGCCAACAGGTACACACCCGCCTTGACCATAGTAGCCGAATGCAGGTAGGCACTTACGGGAGTTGGAGCGGCCATAGCGCCGGGTAACCAGAAGTGAACCGGAAATTGAGCCGATTTGGTAAAAGCCCCCATCAGCACTAAAATCAGGATTCCCATGTAGTAAGGATGATCCCGGATAATGTCGCCGCTGTTCAGAATTTCGGAGATGTTCATGGTTCCTGCAGCAAGCCCCATGATGACCAGACCACCAAGAAGAGCAAGACCACCGAGTCCGGTAATAAGGAGCGCTTGCAGGGCTGAGCTGCGCGACTCCTCTTTTTCATTATTGAAACCGATCAGCAGGTACGATGTTACGCTGGTTAATTCCCAGAATATGAACAGGCCGATGAGGTTATCGCTGAGTACAACTCCGAGCATGGATGCCATGAACAGCATCAGAATAAGCAGGAAGCGGTCCAGGTAGCGATGACCTTTCATATAACCGCCGGCATAGATGGTCACCAGCGTTCCGATACCGGTAATGAGCAGGGCGAAGGTAAGGCTCAGGCCGTCAAGCAGAAAAGCCAGCTCCACATCCATTCCACTGAGCCAGACCGTGGTTTCGCGGATGGTTTCACCACGACCAACCTCGCCGTAGTTAATCATGAAGTATGTAAAAAGTCCGGCCGGCAAAATGGATAGTACCCAACCGGAGTAGTCCTTCGCAACGCGAACGATGAGTGGAGCGAGGAAGGCGATTATGAAAGCGACTAGAATGGCGGTTAACATGCCTGTAGCGGATTAAGGAGTAGAGTAAATTTCATGATGATGCCGGAGCATTACTTTTTACTTTTGTCGATGTGATCTTGAAGCTCATCGACGATGGTGTTTTTCCAGAGTTTGTTACCATTTTGATATGATGCCCTGCCAATCAGATGGGCAGCAACGGGTGCGGTTACCACCAGAAAAAGGATGGTTGCAATGGCTCGTGTTATTACCCCGAAGTCCGGGGTGGTCACTGCAACGGCCAGCAAAATAAAACCGGTACCCAGTGTTCCGGCTTTGGTGGATGCATGCATGCGCATCAGGATGTCCGGCAAACGTACAACACCGATGGCAGCAACGAGCGTAAAGAATGCGCCGGCTATCAGCGCTACGGAGGCAATAATATGAGAGATTGGCATGGTTTAATCCTTCGTTGACTCTTTACGGGCATTTTGTATGTAACGGGCGAAAGCGGTAGTGCCCAGAAACGCGACCAGGGCAAGTACGGTGGCAGCATCCATTAGGGCATGTTTGCCGCTGTAAATTGCAAAAGTGGCTATAAAACCCACGGTTATGAATGCAATAAGGTCAAGGGCAATAACCCGGTCGCTCAGGCTTGGACCGCGGATTAATCGTACAGTTGCTATGGCAAGAGACAGGCTCAAAATGATCAGAACCCCGTAGCTTACCCACCCTAATATGTCGTTCTCAGCTAGAATCATCCGTCTGTTCTTATGCGGTTAGAATTGCCTGTGGTAAATACTCCAGCGACCGACACCAGGCAATTTAATTATAGAGGTGTTTCAGGTAGATGCGGTAAATGAATCAACGTATTCAGACGAAATCACAATGTCTATTTAGATTTCGTTTTAATATCGGTTCAATATACCAATACCCTAAAGTATCGACAAGAATAACCGTTCTTATTAGCGACCGCGGCGTTCGATTTTAGGCAAATTTACAATTCCCTTTACAATCGAATTATTTGTTATGAAACCGCTTTTCTTGGTTGATGAGGCATAATAATCAGAACAAATAGTGGTAAATTTGGCCTTTTCCAATCCATATATTGTAAAACCATGAGACTTCCGTTTGCATTGGCCCGGCGATTTGTTGCCGGGGAGGTTTTTGAGGAGGCCGTTTCGGCAGTAGCGTCATTGAATAACAAGGGTATAGCCGTCAGCCTGGATTTATTGGGCGAAAATGTCAAAGACCGGAAACTTGCCGATCAGACTGTAGATGATTATATAAATCTGGTCAGGGGTATAGCGGAAAGGAGCCTCAACAGCGGTATATCCATCAAGCTTACCATGTTGGGACTGGATATTGACTACCAGTATACGATTGACAATCTGCACAAATTACTTGAGGTATCGAAAGAACATGATGTATTTGTTCGAATTGATATGGAAGGGAGTCCGTATACCCGGCAGACGGTATCTATTTTCGAGAATGCACTGAAAACCTATGGCAATGATGTTGGACTGGTACTTCAGGCTTATCTGAAACGGACGGCTGAGGATATCAGTAACCTCGCAGCCAGAAATGCTGATATCCGGCTTTGCAAGGGTGCCTACAGTGAGTCGCAGGATATTGCCATCAGGAAGATGCCGGAAATCAGAACCGCATATAAGAAGTACGCTGAAACGTTACTGGAGAAAACGAAGTATCCCAGATTTGCTACCCATGACGATGAACTCATTAATTGGGTCAAGAATTACACGACCGAAAATAACGTAGCCAAGAGTGCCTTCGAATTTCAGATGCTCTACGGCCTTCGCCAGGATACCTGTGAACAACTGGTGCAGGAGGGTTATAACGTCCGCGTGTATGTTCCCTACGGTACCATGTGGGTACCCTATTTTACCCGCAGGTTGAAGGAGCGAAAGGAAAACGTTTTTTTTGTACTGTCTACCATGTTCAAGAAATAGCATAGACTGATCGGTGGGGGCAACATCGTTCTGTTCCATGAATAGCCGTGGTTTGGTTTGTGAAATAGCTTAACATGTTCGCAAAATTCATTGATTGCAAAACGAATAGTTTCTAAGTCGCAGCCGGCATCACGCGGCACGTAGTACATCGGCAGGGTCCAGTCAGCCGGTGTGTGTTATCAGCATGGGCCACCTGCATGTGGCGATCGTATTTAGATATTGACATAAGGGTAAAAAAGGGCGTATATTACCAATCTACATTTCACATGTAGAAACGGTCCGGTAGTTCAGTTGGTTAGAACGCCTGCCTGTCACGCAGGAGGTCGAGGGTTCGAGTCCCTTCCGGATCGCTGTCAAAGCCACCTACCCAAGCGGTATGTGGCTTTTTTTTTGCTTCTCATTGAAAAGCGCAGGCCGACCAACATTTGCCTGAATACAAAATTCCATCAAGTATAATAAAAACAAATAATTATGGAATCACTATACCCGGAATTTGATGTTATTGTTGTAGGGGGTGGACATGCCGGAAGTGAGGCAGCCGGAGCCGCCGCCCAGATGGGCTCCAAAACACTGTTGATCAGTATGAACCTGAACAGCATTGCCCAAATGTCTTGCAATCCTGCGATGGGTGGTGTTGCCAAGGGACAGCTTGTCCGCGAAATTGATGCCCTGGGCGGTCTCTCCGGACTGGTTACCGATTCGTCTGGGGTTCAGTTTCGTATGCTGAACCTTTCAAAGGGACCAGCCATGTGGAGTCCCCGTGCTCAAAGTGATCGGATGCTGTACGCCACCCATATGCGTGAACAGCTGGAGAAGAAGGAGCATCTGTACTTTCGACAGGACAACGTAGTAACCATCCTTATAAATGATAGCAAGGAAGCCTATGGTGTAGTTACTCAAACGGGTCAGACAATTTTATCCAAAACAGTTATCGTTACCAGTGGAACGTTTCTTAACGGACTGATTCATATCGGCGAAAAAAATTACGGCGGCGGTCGCTCTGGTGAGCGTGCTTCGAAGGGGATAACCGAATGTCTGGTTGATGAAGGGTTTGAGTTTGGTCGACTAAAAACGGGAACGCCGCCCCGCCTCGACGGACGCAGTGTAAATTATGATAAACTGGAAATCCAGTATGGTGACGAAAAGCCTGTTCCGTTCTCCTTCATGAACGATACGGTTCTTGAAGGAAAAGAGCAGTTAACATGTTGGATTGGGTATACCAATCAGGATGTACATGACATGCTGAAAACAGGCTTTGATCGCAGTCCGATGTTCAACGGCAGCATCAAATCAACCGGACCGCGCTACTGTCCTAGTATAGAAGACAAAATAAATCGTTTCGCAGATCGTGACCGGCATCAGCTATTCCTCGAGCCGGAAGGCTGGAACACCTATGAAATGTACCTAAACGGTTTCTCTACGAGTCTGCCTGAAGATGTGCAGTATAAAGCTTTGCGAACTATCCCCGGCTTTGAAGAAGCTGTTATGCTACGACCTGGCTATGCCATAGAGTATGATTTTTTCCCGCCCCATCAAATTTACCGTTCGATGGAAACCAAAATCATAGCAAATCTATTCTTTGCCGGACAAATAAATGGAACAACCGGGTACGAGGAAGCAGCTTGTCAGGGACTGATGGCCGGAATCAATGCATCCCTCAAAGTGAAAGGGGATGAGCCCCTGATACTGAAACGCAGCGATGCGTATATCGGGGTATTAATCGACGATCTGGTTGGCAAAGGTACTGATGAACCCTACCGCATGTTTACATCCAGAGCCGAGCATCGCATTGTTTTGAGGCAGGATAATGCGGACTTACGACTTACGGAAATTGGCAGAACAATAGGGTTGGTTGATGACGACCGCTATAATCGGTTTCTGACTAAGAAAGAGCACGTTGATGCGCTGCATTCCCTGGTCTCAGACTATTCCGTCCGTGCCGACAAGCTCAATAGTTATCTCGAATCTGTCGGAACAAGTCCGCTTAAACAAACTGTGAAACTCATTAGTGTTGTAACCCGACCTCAGGTTTCCCTCGAGGGTATTATTGAATCGGATAATGATCTCAAAGAAAGTGTCTCGGCTATAACGAGTGATCCAAAGGTTATAGAACAAGTTGAAATACAACTTAAGTATGCCGGCTATATTGAGAAGGAGAACGAGATGGTTCTCGAAATGAATAGACAGGAGAACATGGTAATTCCGAAGAAAATCAACTATGGCTCTATAAAGAGTCTGTCAGCTGAAGGAGTTTCCAAGCTTGAGAAGGTAAGACCCGAAACTATCGGACAAGCCAGTCGGATCAGCGGTGTAACGCCGAGCGATGTAGCGGTGCTTATGGTGTATCTGAAAAATTAATTTGTAATTTTTGAAGAGTGTGTCAGTTTCTGTAAATCAAATTGAAGAGCTGGCATACACCAATGTTTCACGTGAAACATGAGAACTTTTGCCGAAATGAACTTCAGTTTAAGTGCGGTGATTCATGTTTTCTGAAGTCGCCTCGCGCCATTATTTGTTGTGGGTGCTTTACTGGTCTGACAGCAGTTGAATTATGAACTGCGCATTCAGAGTGTGTATACTGTTGGGTGTCAGTGAAAATATTGTGATGAATCAGGCTTTATAATTTGGAATGAATATTTGTTTATAAATGGGGTAAGCGGACGGAATTGGTATTATTGTTTTGTGTTTGAATATTCGGTAAATAAGGTGAAAAGCTAAAAAGTTTTATGTCCAATGAATAAATCGATAGCGATACAGAGCTTGGAGGTTTCACGTGAAACATTGGATATAATTCACGCACTGATCCTTGAGCATGAAACTAAAATCAACTGCTATGCGGAACGGTTGAAATGGTGGAATGCCAGGATAAACCTGTTAAGCAGAAATGTAGGGTTGGATGAAATCCATCAGCACATCCGGCATTCTTTGTACCTTCATACCTATCTGAAATTCGAGAAAAACGTGGTAGATGCGGGAAGTGGGGGAGGGTTACCGGGAATACCCATAGCCATTGCCGACGAAAATAAATCGGTTGCCCTGGTAGATATAGTGGGGAAAAAAATGCTGGCCTGCGAATCGATGGCCATACAGTGCGGACTAAAAAATGTTCGGACAGTGAAACAATCAATTGGAGACTATGAACCGGTTCCTGATAGTGTATTGGTTTCAAAGCACGCCTTTAAAATTCCCGAACTGTTAAAAATGATTGAGGGTAAGTCGTACAGTAAAATTATCCTGCTAAAGGGAGACGATTACCGTGAAGAATTGAAAACTTGCGGTACAGATCTTCACGTGGATGTGCATACTATCGACGCCATAGAGCCAGCCCCTTTTTTTAAAGGGAAGTGTATTGTAACGATAAAGTTGAACAGCGCATGAAAAGTCAGGAACGCAGGATGAAGATCCTTCTTTTGCTGCAGTCAAGAACCAGAAACATTACCATTGACTATCTGGCTGAATATTTTGACGTAAGCAGAAGGACCATATTCAGAGACCTCCGGTTACTCCAGAACACCGAAGTTCCACTCACCTACGAGGAGGGAATCGGTTATGGTATTATGAAGGGTTACAATATACCTCCATTGATGTTCAATCCAAGAGAGGTAGCAACGGTTATGGTGGGTTTGAACTTCGTAAAAAGCCAGATTGACAAGGAAATGGTAGACGATGCCAGAGCGGTAGAATTGAAGATAAAATCCGTTGTGCCAGTTGAAATCAAACAACTGATGGATGTGCTCAGCGAAAAGGTAATCCTTGATCCTTACACGCGCTCTATAGCAGTAAGCAAATCATCCGGGAACTGGTATACACTGGCCAATGCCATAGCGCAGCATAAAACAGTGACATTTACGTACGAAAACAAAGAACGAATACTCAAACCCCTGATTGTGGTGTACTATTCGGATCACTGGAATGTAATTGGATATTCCGGCAAAGACGATGCTGTACGCAGTTTCAGGCTGGAAAAGATAGTCGACTTGGAAATACCGCTGGGGCCAGCAATAAGTCTAAAAAAAACATATACTAACGACGAATTGATATACCGCAATGACAGCGTAGGAACGCAAATAAAACTTCATCTTGCGGCAGAAAAATGGAATGAATTCCGGAAGAGCTGTCCTGCTATCATATTGAGCCACAATACGATAGACAATAGAATAGAAGTTGCGATGGAGTTTGATAACCTGGACTACCTGAATGAGTGGCTCCTTCGGTTTGGAACGGCCATAGAAATTACATATCCAGAAGATCTGAAAGACAAGCGAAATCGTTTACTCGAAAAAATGAGAGCTTAATTATAGGGATTAATTAAGAACCCCTAGCTCAGGTCAATAGTAATTCAAGCGTAAACTTAAAAACGACCGTATCATACAAGAAAAAAAGCCGGACTGTATAACAGTCCGGCTTTTTTTAACATCGGAATAGCGAGAGGAGGGTTACTCCTCTCCAAGATCCAGCTGGCTTTGTTCCCCGCCGGCACCGCTATCGGGTTCAATCGGATTGTTAGGATTGTTGTCGAGCTGTTCGAGGGTTTCATCCTCGTCATCCTCTTTAACAACACGGGTAACTCCGCCAATCTTGTCGTCACTCGTAAGTCGAATGATACGAACACCTTGCGTATTTCGACCCATAGACCGGATATCCTTACAGTGCATTCGGATAATCTTACCTTTCTTCGTTATGATCATAAGATCATCGTGGTCAGAAACCTCTTTAAGCGCAATCAAATTGCCGGTTTTGGAGGTAATCTTCATCGTAATTACACCTTTTCCGCCACGCGATTGCTCCCGGTAATCCTGTACCTGTGAACGTTTACCGTATCCATTTTCAGAAATAGCCAGAACCGTTGCTTCATGAATATTCTTCACAACAACCATATCAACCATTTCGTCATCGGAGCTTTCATCCAGGTTAATACCACGCACTCCACGGGTGTTACGACCCATATCGCGAACGTCAGATTCCTGGAAACGAATCGCACGACCATTTTTGGCTCCCAGAATGATGGTACTGGTACCATCAGTGAGTCGGGCTTCAAGCAAATGATCGCCATCGTCAATGTTGATGGCAATTATACCATCTCTGCGAGGTCTGCTGTATGCTTCCAGGCTGGTTTTCTTAACGATACCTTTTTTGGTACCCATCATGATGAAGTGGTTCTTGATATAGGCTTCATCTTCAAGTGTTTTAACCGGTACAAAGGTTTTAACATGGTCATCTTTGTCAATCTGAATCAAATTAACAATAGCCCTGCCTCTGCTAAGTCGGGTACCTTCCGGTATTTCATAGACCTTGAGCCAGTAACATTTACCTTTTTCAGTGAAGAAGAGGATGTAGTTGTGGTTGGTAGCAACAAAGAGGTGTTCAATATATTCCTCATCTTTGGTTGTAGCACCACGTGAGCCCGTTCCCCCTCGTTTTTGTCTTCGATAGCCGCTGACTGGTGTTCGCTTGATATAGCCTGTGTTGGAAATGGTAACCACCACATCCTCATCGGCAATCATATCTTCAATACTGAAATCCTCGGCTGAATAAACAATCTGTGTACGACGTTTATCACCGTAGCGGTCACGAAGATCAATCAGCTCTTCTTTGATAATGAGCAATTGCGCATCGCGACTACCCAAAATGCGACGATACTCCGCAATCTGATCAAGAATATCACGGTATTCCAGGTCTATTTTGTCACGCTCCAATGCTGTAAGCTTCTGCAGACGCATATCCAGGATGGCTTTAGCCTGAATATCGGTCAGACCATACTTCCGACGGAGTGAATCATTGGCCTCAGGAACGTTTTTGGATGCACGAATGGTCTTAATGACCTCATCCAGATTATCAATCGCAATTTTGAGTCCCTCCAGGATATGGGCACGTGCCTCAGCCTGGTCCAGATCATAAAGTGTTCTCCGGATGATGACCTCGATGCGGTGATCTACGAAGTGCTTGATCAACTCTTTGATATGCATAACCTTAGGTCGACCTTTAACCAGGGCCAGGTTAATGATGCCAAAGGTGGTCTGCATCTGCGTGTATTTGTAAAGCTGATTCAGAACAACGCTCGGTACAGCACCGCGCTTCAGAATAATTACTAGCCGCATGCCTTCCCGGTCAGACTCATCGCGAACATCAGCAATCTCCGTAAGCTTTTCCTGCTGAATGAGTTCCGCAATTTTGACAATAAGCATGGCCTTGTTGACCTGATAAGGAAGCTCCGTGACAACAATCTGTTCGCGGTTTCCACGCAGTTCTTCAACGGAAGCCAGCGCACGAAGTGTTACTTTACCACGACCGGTTGTATACGCGTCTTTTACGCCTTCATAACCGTAAATAATTCCGCCGGTTGGAAAGTCAGGAGCTGTGATATACTTCATCAGCTCCGGTATTTCAATATCATTATCGTCGATGTAGGCATTGATTCCGTTAACAACCTCCACCAGGTTGTGCGGTGCCATATTGGTAGCCATACCCACGGCTATACCCGAAGAGCCGTTAATCAGCAGATTAGGAACCATAGCCGGCAATACCGTCGGCTCCGTCAGCGTATCGTCAAAGTTAGGCTGAAAATCTACCGTGTTTTTGTTCAGATCGGATAACAGCTCCTCTGAAATACGTTTCATGCGGACTTCCGTGTAACGCATTGCCGCTGCAGAATCCCCATCCACCGATCCAAAGTTTCCCTGTCCGTCAACCAGGGGATATCGAAGTGAAAATTCCTGTACCATCCTCACAATGGTATCATACACCGCAGTATCGCCGTGCGGGTGGTATTTGCCAAGGACTTCACCGACAATACGCGCGCTCTTCTTGTAGGGTCGGTTGTGAAGCATGCCCAGTTCGCTCATGCCAAAGAGGGCACGACGGTGAACGGGTTTCAGGCCATCCCGAACGTCCGGCAGGGCTCGCGAAACGATAACAGACATCGAATAATCGATGTACGATGACTGCATTTCGCTTTCAATCGTAATAGGTATAATCTTGTCAGACATGTAAAATCCAGTGTGAGTTAAATGTCAAGTTTGGCGTATTTAGCATTACGCTCAATAAATTCACGTCGAGGTTCAACTGCATCGCCCATTAAAATGGAGAAAAGGCGGTCAGCCGCCGTGGCGCTTTCAATGGTAACTTGCTGCAGGGTTCGGGTTTCGGGATCCATCGTAGTTTCCCAAAGCTGCTCCGGGTTCATCTCACCGAGTCCTTTATACCGGGAGAGGTCTATTTTCCGGGTCGTATTTTTCTTCAACCTGCGAAGAATGGCATCTCGGGTGTCATCGTCCCACGCATACTCGATATTGTTACCCTGTGTGATTTTATACAGGGGTGGTGTGGCAATGTAAATGTATCCGTTTTCAATAAGCTGGGGCATATACCTGAAGAAAAACGTAAGCAGCAGGGTTCGGATGTGCGATCCGTCAACGTCTGCATCGGTCATAATAATGATCTTATGATAGCGGAGCTTGGTTACGTCAAAATCTTCATCGTTGCCTACTCCAACGCCCAGGGCCGTAATAATGGTGCGGATTTCGTTATTCTCGAGGATCTTGTTGATACGTGCTTTTTCCACATTCAGGATTTTTCCACGCAGTGGGAGGATAGCCTGAAAACTTCGGTTTCGACCCGATTTGGCGGATCCCCCGGCAGAATCGCCCTCCACCAGATAGATCTCCGTGTGTTCCGGATCATTGATGGAGCAGTCGGCCAGCTTTCCGGGTAGTCCGCCCGAGGTCAGTGCACCTTTACGCTGAACCAGCTGACGGGCTTTACGGGCAGCCTCGCGTGCTTCTGCAGACAGGACTACTTTGTCAAGAATACCCTTGGCAATTTTGGGATTTTGTTCCAGGAACTCATTCAGTTTTTCATAGATGGCAATTTCAATCTGACTTTGAACTTCAGAGTTGCCCAATTTGGTTTTGGTCTGACCTTCAAATTGCGGTTCTGCAACTTTGATGGAGATAACGGCTGTGAGGCCTTCCCGGAAGTCTTCACCGGAAATGGTCAGCTTGCCTTTAATAATGTTGTTTCGTTCACCGTAATTTTTCAACGACCGGGTTAAGGCTCTGCGGAAACCGGACACATGAGTGCCCCCTTCGTGGGTGTTGATGTTATTTACATAGGAGTGCACATTTTCCGAATACGAGCGGTTGTACTGTATGGCAATGGCCATGGGCAGGTCGGCATCGTCATCGGTATAAATATGAATAGGATCTGGCATGAGGGGCTCGCGGTTTTCGTCCAGATACCGGACGAAGTCTTTAACACCTCCATCATAATGGAATACCTCGCGCAGTTCCTCTTCATCCCGCAGATCTACTACTTCTATGGTAATTTCGGGATTCAGGAAGGCCAGTTCCCGCATGCGGTTTGCGATGAGATCAAATTTGAACTCCACCGTTTGGGTAAAAATGGTTGTATCAGGGCTGAACGTGATTATGGTTCCCGTCCGGTCTGTATCACCGACCATCTGGAGCTGTTCAATGGTATGACCGCGTTCGAAGGCCATGATGTGAATTTTACCGTCGCGGTGAATTTCAACGTCAAACCGGGTTGAAAGGGCGTTCACGCAGGATACCCCTACACCGTGGAGCCCACCGGAAACCTTGTAGGTGTCTTTGTCGAACTTGCCACCGGCGTGCAGTTTGGTAAGAACGAGTTCAACGGCAGGAATGCCTTCTTTTTCGTGGATGTCAACGGGAATACCCCTGCCGTTATCTTCCACACGCAGGGAGCCGTCGGCATTGATGGTAACGGTGACATAATCGCAATAGCCGGCCAGGGCTTCATCGATAGAATTGTCTACAACTTCGTTGATAAGGTGGTGTAAACCGCGCTGGCCGGTGTCACCAATGTACATGGAAGGTCGCTTTCGTACGGCTTCCAACCCTTCAAGTACCTGAATATTCGACGCTTTATATTCGGCCGGTTTCTGATTTAACATAGATAATAGGGTTGACTAGTAGTTCAGATTTGCTCGTAAACGTACCTCTTTCTTTCGTAAACAATCCAAATTCACCAAAGGGAGGTTGTGATGTGCCTTGAGCTGATTTGCAGGCAGACAGGGGAAAATAACAGTATTTGTGGTAATTAGCAGATTATTCTTCAAAAAAAGGGAGCTGCGGCGGTGTGGATAACATGTATAAAATTTTGTGTAAATAGCTGATTAGCCGTATATTTGAAGTCTTTCGTAAAACACATACAATTTACAACCGAACACAATGGCACGCAGAGACGATTTAACGGGAGCCAAGGCGTTGAACGGCTACCGATCTTCACATGCTAACAACAAGACGAAGCATCGTTTTCACCTGAATCTTCAGAAGAAGCGTTTTTATATTCCTGAAGAAGACCGGTGGGTGACGCTCAAGGTAACGGCCAAGACGCTTCGCACGATTAACAAGAATGGTATTTCTGCGGTTATTAAGGAAGCAGAAGCTGCCGGAACGATCAGAAAAGGAGTAATCTGATATGGCAAAGGCTAAAGGCGTCCGCATTCAGGTTATCCTGGAGTGCACCGAAAAACCGGGTACATCCCGCTATGTAACGATGAAGAATCGTAGAAACACCACCAGCCGGTTAGAGCTTCGCAAGTACAATCCGGTACTTCGCAAGCATACGGTTCACAAAGAAATTAAATAAAGCAGGTTAAATCATGGCTAAGAAGCAGACATTTGGTGATAAAGTACTTGCCGCCAAGCTGGCTCAGCGAAAAATGGCAAAAGTAATTGTCTCGGAGAAGTCGCCCAAAGGTACCATTACCTACCGTGAGGCTACTATTGACGTTGACAAAGTGAACGATTTTATCAGCGCCAATAAATAAACCGTGCGCTCTGACATATCGCTTTGCGTAGCGTAATTTGTTATGTAGAAGGTCGCACATGGTGCGACCTTTTTTTTGCCCTCAACCCGGAAGTTCAACACGTTAAAAAATCTGATTATGAGTACATACCAACAAGTTCTGAACGACCTCACCACCGCAATGAAGTCGCGCGATGCCGATAAAGCCACCGTACTGCGATCCCTGAAGGCAAATTTTCAGGAAAAGGAAATCAGCATGCGAACCGGCGGTGGTGCCGTTGAACTCAAGGAAGAAGAGGTGGTTCAGGTGCTTATGAAAGCGGCAAAACAGCGTCGCGACTCCCTCGATCAATATGAAAAAGCCGGCAGGGAAGACCTCGCAGCAACCGAACGCTATGAACTGCAGATCATTGAGTCGTACCTGCCTAAAATGATGGATGAAAGCGAAATTAAAGATCTTGTGCAACAAACGGCGATCTCGGTAGGTGCTTCATCGCCTTCCGATATGGGTAAATTGATGGGTGCACTCATGCCAAAAGTAAAAGGTAAGGCCGATGGCGCCCTTGTAAATCGTATTGTACGTGAATTTTTGTCCTGATAATTTACAGCAGGATAAATCATACCGATAAACTGATATCGAAAAGAAGAATCCTTCCGTTTTACCCTTAATCCTAAATCCCGTCTGCCATGCCGTTTAATTTGGTCGACCTGATCGTTGCAGTTCCCCTTGCTGCCATGTTCATCAAGGGCATGAAAAATGGTTTCGCACACGAAATCATATCCCTCGTCGGGCAAATTGCAGCCATATTTCTGGCTTTTACGTACATGGAGCAATTGGGGCAGGCCATATCAAATTATTTCAGCTGGCATGGACCGGGCGTTCCCCTCGTCGCATTTCTGATTATTTATCTTATTTTTGTCCTGTTGGTCCAGCTGATCATTAAAGTGGTGAACTCCATCATAAAAGTAGCCTTTCTGTCAACGTTTAATATGCTGGCCGGAGCAGCATTCAGTACGTTTAAGGGGACCCTGGTTTTTTCTGTGATTTTCGTGCTTCTTGCCGGATTTAATTTACCTGATCAACAAACCCGCGACGATTCCTTTCTTTATAGTATTGTGCTCCCTGTAGCACCGGCCACATACAATGCCATTGCGGTAGTTTATCCGGGTGTGGATGACTTTGCCGATCAGGCAGGCCAATTTCTAGAAAAATTCAAACCCTTTACAGAATCGGAAGAATAAGTATTTATGGCGTTTTTACCCGTCCAGGAACAACTGGAAATTATCAAACGTGGAACTGTTGAAATAGTCCCTGAAGAAGAGCTTGTACAGAAGCTGGAGCGCTCATTCAAGACCAATACCCCATTGCGGATTAAATTGGGATGTGACCCTACCCGACCCGACCTTCACCTGGGGCATTCCGTTATTCTGCGCAAAATGCGTCAGTTTCAGGATCTTGGGCACCATTGCATTCTTATTATCGGCGACTTCACCGGTATGATCGGCGACCCGTCCGGGGCCAACAAAACCCGTCCCTCCCTGACCAAAGAAGAAGTGCGCGAGAACGGGAAAACCTACTTTGAGCAGGCCTCCAAAATATTGGATGCTGCTAAAACTGAAATCGTTTACAACGCCGACTGGCTGGGTACGATGAAATTTGAAGATGTGATTCGTCTCGCATCCAAATTCACCGTTGCCCGCATGATTGAGCGCGATGATTTCACCAAACGCTACGAAAGTAACGAGCCTATCTCCCTGCATGAATTTCTGTATCCACTGGCTCAGGGCCAGGACTCGGTCTATCTCAGATCCGACGTTGAACTGGGCGGATCCGACCAGAAATTCAATTTGCTGGTAGGCAGGCAACTGCAACGAGAAGACGGGCAGGAGCCCCAGGTCTGCCTGATGATGCCCCTGCTGGTTGGCACCGACGGCACCAACAAAATGAGCAAATCGTACGATAACTATATCGGTCTGGACGAGGATGCGAACAACATGTACGGAAAATCCCTCTCCATACCTGACCATCTCATTTACGACTACTTTGAACTGGTAACAGACGCACCTCTTGACACGTTACCAGCCGTAAAACAAAAGGCGGAAACCGATCCCCGCAATGCGAAACACGATCTCGCCCTGGCCATAACAGCACTATATTACGGTCGCGAAGCCGCCCTGAAAGCACGAGATCACTTCGAACAAACCGTCATCAAGAAGGAAATACCGGATGATATCCCTGAGTTCACCTTTTCTACAGGTGAAACCATCCGCCTCATCCAGTTGATTTCATCCATCAAATTCGCACCAAGCAACGGAGAAGCCCGCCGGTTGATTCAACAGGGTGGCGTTTCAATGGATGGGGATACGGTTGAAGATATTAACACGGAAATAACCATACAGCCGGGTACCGACTTCGTGCTGAAAGTGGGCAAGCGAAAATTTGCCCGTATAAAGGGGTCCTGAGGCATGCATTTACGCGTGGTACCTGTTCTGCTGCTCTGCCTGTTAGCTTCCCCGGCTGCCAGTGCTCAACCAGCCCCCGGGGAAGACCCTGTTGACACCTTCTTTCGTCTATCCGGGCTCGAACAGCAAGTACGTGATCTGCCGGATATCATAGCCCAGCAATTCACAGATGAACAAGATTTGCTGGATGAACGCTACCACGAGGCGGTATATGCTGAAATTCGCAGCACCTTTCTGGCAGACAGCCTGGTGCAAAACGCCCGAATCTACCTTATGGAGCATGCCGATGGGGATTACATCACTGAAATCAATGCCTGGCTCAACTCAGAGCTTACCCGGCGGATGAATGATCTGGAAACCGAGTCGAATGACGAAAGCACCTTTCAGGAGCGAGAGGCTTATTTCCAAAGCTTGCAGGAAAACATGCCTGATGAACGCAGGCTCCAACTGGTTGAACGGCTTGAATCCAGCACCTCAGCTACCTACTACCTGGTCTCGGTCATAACCGATATGTATTTGTCGCTCATTGGGATAATGTCAGAATACATGGACGAAGAAAATAAAATTGAGGACGAACGCATGCCGGCTATCCGGACCAGTATCATGAATGAACTTCTGCCTGTTTATTCCAATATCACCCTCGCAGTGAACCTGTACACCTACCGTGATGTTTCCGATGAAGACCTTGAAGCCTATGTATCGTTTTATGAATCGGATGCAGGCACCTGGTTTGCCGACATCTCCTACGAGGTCATTGATCATGTTTTGAACCAGGCAACATCCAAAATCAGTAACTGAATTGCTAAAAATTTCAAGCTATAACGTAAACGGTATACGGGCTGCCCAACGAAAGGGGCTGGCAGACTGGATTTTAGCTAGTCAACCGGATGTAATCTGTCTGCAGGAGATTAAAGCCGATGAATCCCAGATTCCCGAAGAAATTAGCCACCTCGGGTACCACCAGATTTACCATCCGGCACAGAAAAAAGGTTATTCCGGAGTAGCCATTTTAAGTAAAGCGGAACCGGAAGAAGTACATGTTGGCATGGGTTCGGAATGGGTTGATGCCGAAGGGCGTGTTGTCAGGGCCCGTATCAAAGGGGTGGATGTGTTTTCCATTTATGCTCCCAGCGGTACGACGGGTGACGCCCGACAATCCCTGAAAATGCAGTTTCTCGAAGAATTTACGGCCTTTGTACAGGTGGCACGTTCAACCGGGAAGCCGTTTGTTTTTTGCGGTGATTTCAATATTGCGCACACCGAAATCGATATTCATAATCCGGTGGCCAATAAGAAAACCTCCGGTTTTTTACCCGAGGAGCGAGCCTGGGTAAGTTTGATGCTTGATCAGCACGGACTTCGTGATGTTTATCGTGAGCACCATCCCGGAGTGGCTGATTTATATAGCTGGTGGACGTACAGAGCCGGAGCCAAGGGTAATAACAAGGGATGGCGTATTGATTACCACCTTGCCAATGATGCCCTCGCAGATGCGCGGATTGAAGCGGTTATTGAGCGGAAGCTGAACTTGTCAGACCACGCGCCGGTAACCGTTACCTACGATATTTGAGGTACGGTATGAAACCCGCCCAGCAGGCTGTGTGGGTTTTCCGAAACGTTTCCCGAATCGTGGAAGGTACGTGCTGTCTGCTCAGAATGAAACCATGGCAACTTTTGGCATTGTGGTACGGCCTGTACCCGTTGCATCAGTAGCGTAGCCTGGCTGCTGTTTGCTTACGCGAAGCGGTCGGCCAGGCGGTTGATAAGATAGCTGCTTTCTTCCAGCGCCGTTTCGGCAAACTCACCGAAAAATCCGGTGATGTTTTCGAACTCTTCCACGAAGGCTTTTTTGTCGCCCTTCCGGACCATGTCGGCTAATCTGCTGTGGTGATCCATAAATTGGAGCAGCAGTTGACGCCGTTCTTCGTTGGCAAAAACAATATCAGCGTAGAGCTCCGCATCCTGGGCAAAGATTCGACCGGTCATCATGAGCTCTGCCCGGTAAATCGGTGAAGAAAAATGCAGGATTTCCTCCGGTTTAAGATCGAAATCTTTCATAAATGAGCCGTGGAGGAGGGCTACAAAGTGACGAAGACCCTGAACCATGTGCATTACGCGGTCGTGCCGGTCGGGATCAACCTGAAGCAGGCGCATGCCCCATAGCTGAAATTGGTTGAGTACCCAGGTGCAGGCATCTTCATCGCGGCCGTGTGAGTAGATCATCAACTGCTTGGAGAGGTTCTGAAGGTCGGGACCGTGCATGGGGTGAAGTCCTACAACCGGACCGGGGTGTGCATCTACCATCGCCCGAAGCGCGTCTTTCTTATTACTGGTAAAATCGGCTAAAACAGCGTAGTCTGGCATGTAGGGAGCGGCTTTTCGGATTACCGCCTGGGTCAGGTTGATGGGCACCGAAACAATAACCAGATCAACGGCACGGAACAGGTCTTCTGCCCGGTGCCAGTCATTTTTGTCCAGTATCCGAACCTGATGTCCGCTGGCACTGAACAGGTTGCTGTATTGAACCCCCATTCCGCCGCCCCCGCCAATAATCAGTACGGTTTTGGAGGAAGCGGTGGCGCTTGGAAACTCGCTGGCCGATTGGCTGGCGCGCGATGAGCTCATAATCATACGCAGGAAGTCCTCGGCCCAATCCGGATCCATATCCCGCTTGATGGCCATTTCCCGGAACGACTGAATTTTATTCGCCTCTCTGCCGGCAACATAAATGGGCAGTTTTTTTTCGATTTTGGTGAGCAATACACCCTTGACTACCTCACTGCGTTCACGGAGTAAATCCAGTATCTGTTCATCAATTTCGTCTATCCGTTCACGAAACACGGACAAAGATTGCTCAGATTTTGGCATGATTAGCGTTATTTTACTAGGGTGTAGAAACGATTTTGGCAAAGCGTCAAGTTACATAAAATCCCATTTCCAACCCCCGTTTATGTCTGATTTTGAACTTATTTCCCCTTTCAAACCTGCCGGAGATCAACCCAGGGCTATCCAGGATCTCACGGCCGGCCTCCGCCGGGGTGATAAGCATCAAACCCTGCTGGGTATAACCGGATCCGGAAAAACCCGCACTATTGCCTCGGTAATTGAACAGAACCGGAAGCCAACCCTCGTGATGAGCCATAACAAAACACTGGCTGCACAGCTTTACCGGGAACTGAGCGATTTTTTTCCCAATAACTGTGTGGAGTTTTTTATTTCGTATTACGACTACTACCAGCCGGAGGCCTACATCATTTCGCAGGACAAGTACATCGAAAAGGATCTGTCCATCAATGATGAAATCCAGCGATTGCGGCTCAGGGCAACCAGCTCGCTGCTTTCCGGGCGGCAGGATGTCATCATTGTTTCATCGGTGAGCTGTATTTACGGAATCGGGAGTCCCAGTGAGTATGCCAAACTCATCATCAATTTAAACAAGGGGATGAATATCCCCCGAAACACCCTGCTCTACGACCTGGTGGAACTCCATTACACCCGCAACGACCTCGAATTCAAACGGGCGGTCTTCCGGGTTCGCGGCGATGTAGTGGATGTTTATCCCGCCTACAGTGAACAGGGGCTGCGTATAACCTTCTGGGGTGATGAAATTGAAGAGCTGGCGCTGATTGACCCCGATACGGGCAAAGTGCTGGAAAAAATCAATCAGTTTGTCATCTATCCCGCCTCGCATTACGTGACCAGTAAAGAGCGGCTTTCAGAGGCAATCAATCACATCCGGGATGAACTTGTCTGGCGACTGGATGTACTCCGTTCGGAAGATAAGTTTCTGGAGGCCCACCGCCTTGAGCAGCGCACGCACTTCGACCTGGATATGATCCAGGAAATCGGATACTGTTCCGGTATTGAAAATTACTCCCGTTATCTGGCCGGCAGAAAGCCCGGTGAGCGACCGTACTGCCTGATGGATTATTTCCCGGAGGATTATCTGCTGGTCGTCGATGAAAGCCATCAGACGGTTCCGCAGATTGGGGCCATGTATGGCGGCGACCGGTCCAGGAAAATGGCACTGGTTGAGCATGGCTTCCGCCTGCCGTCTGCCCTGGATAACCGTCCGCTTACCTTTGAAGAGTGGCAGACCATGATTAACCAGGTCATTTACGTCAGTGCCACCCCTTCCGATTTTGAAATGGAACAGTCCGAAGGGATCTTTGTAGAACAGATTATCCGTCCCACTGGACTCATGGAGCCGGAAATTGATGTTCGACCCCTCGCCAATCAGATTGATGATCTCATTGAGGAAATTCGCCAGCGTATTGCCATGCAGCAACGTATTCTGGTACTGACCCTGACCAAGCGAATGAGTGAAGAGCTGGCCGAATACCTTAAAAATCTGGGGATTCGTGCCGCCTACATGCATAGCGAACTGGACGCCATTGAACGAATTGAGGTGTTATATCGCTACCGTCGGGGCGACTTTGACGTGCTTGTGGGGATTAACCTGCTACGGGAGGGCATCGACATACCTGAACTGGGTCTGGTGGGAATTCTGGATGCCGATAAAGAGGGGTTTCTGCGCTCGGAAACCTCGCTTATGCAGATTGCCGGTCGGGCTGCGCGGAACGTCAACGGCAAAGTCATCATGTATGCCGATAAGATTACGCCCAGTATGAAAAAGGTTATCGATGAGACCAACCGCAGGCGGGAGTTGCAGCGAGAGTATAACAAAGAACATGGCATTACGCCTCAGACGATATCCAAAGAGCTTAAGCCTCTGGTGGATCCGCATTTGATATCCAATAAAGCCGTTAGTTTTGACGATGAATACCTGCAGGGAGGGCATTCGATTGAGGTCATTCAGGCGGCCGATGACGGCATCCACTACAAGGCCAATCCGGCGATGAAAGAGGTGATTTTTGACAGTAAAGAGAAATTCCTCGATTATCTGCAGGAAGCCATGATGACGGCTGCCCGGAATCTTGAATTTGAAGAAGCCGCCCGAATTCGCGACCAGATTGAAAAACTGAAAAAGGAAATCAATGGCTAAAAAGAAGAAGGTAACGTCTAGGGAAAACCCCTCGGCTCTGGACCACACCGTGGCCTACGTGAAAAGTTTCATCAAAGACCGCAACGTGGCCTCGGTAACGCCCACTTCTTCGCATGTTGTTAATCAGATCTGCGACCGGATGCGCTTTGACCGCGATCTGACTGTCATTGAGTACGGGGCCGGAACCGGAGTTTTTACCTTTGAACTATTGAAAAGAATGACGCCGGGATCCAGGTTATTGGCTTTTGAAACCAACCCGGACCTGGCGGAACTTCTGGAAAAACATAATGATCCCCGCTTAGCGGTTTCTACTGAAAGTGCGGCCCGTGTATCGGAAGTGCGCAATGACATCGGTTTACCGGCAGCGGAATATATCTTGTCCGGAATCCCCTTTTCCTTCTTTGACGCCGGTCTGCGCCGTGAAATTGTGCTGAAAACATACGACAATATCCGGCCTGAAGGTCGTTTCCTGGTTTATCAGGCCTCCTGGATGATGAAAGACCTGATTGAAGAAATTTTTGGCAACATCGATACAGACTCCTACTTGCTGAACATTCCGCCCATGTTCCTTATGGATGCCATTCGCAATTAAAAAACCACGGAAATTCGGTATTTTTAGTGTTTTAACTAAACGTAACGGCACGCAGCTACCAGAATTTTAAGCGAATGCAAAATAATCGTCATCCCATTGTCAGCGAACTGGAAAAACGTATTCTGGTTATCGATGGAGCGATGGGAACCATGATACAGTCGTACAACCTGACCGAAGCAGACTACCGGGGCGATCGATTCCGTGACCATGCCTCTGATCTGAAGGGAAACAACGATCTGCTGAGCCTGACACAGCCCGATATTATCCGCGAAATCCACACCAGTTTTCTGGAGTCCGGCGCCGATATCCTTGAGACCAACACCTTCAACGCGAATCCGATTTCGCTGGCCGACTACAATCAGGTTGAGCTCACCTACGAACTGAACGTTGCTTCCGCCCGACTTGCACGCGAGGCTGCCGATGCCATTACGGCGAATAATCCTGCTAAACCCCGTTTTGTGGCAGGAGCTATCGGTCCGACAAACCGGACGTTGTCGCTATCGCCTGATGTGAACGACCCGGGTTACCGGGCAGTCACGTTTGATGAAGTAGCCGGTGCCTATCGGGAGCAAATCCGGGGACTCATTGATGGTGGCGTTGACCTCATATTGGTTGAAACCGTATTCGATACGCTTAATGCCAAGGCGGCCCTTTATGCCATTCAGGAGTCGGGCACCGATTTACCGGTAATGATATCGGGCACCATTGTGGATGCCAGTGGCCGGACCCTATCCGGACAAACCACAGAAGCCTTCTGGATATCGGTTTCGCACATGCCTAATTTATTGAGTGTAGGCCTTAATTGTGCGTTGGGGTCCAAGCAGATGCGGCCATTTATTCAGGAACTTTCAAGGGTGGCAACCTGCTATGTGAGTCTTTATCCGAACGCCGGATTACCCAATGAATTTGGTGGATACGACGAATCACCCGAGTTCATGGCCGAGCAGACGCGAGACTACGGACAATCAGGATTTCTGAATATTGTTGGAGGTTGTTGCGGAACCCGTCCGGAGCATATTAAGGCTATTGCCGAAAGTGTTGCCGATATGCCACCCCGGCAGTTACCGGATACCGAGCCCTATCTGCGCCTGAGCGGGCTGGAGCCTCTGGTTGTTCGTCCTGAAACGAACTTCATCAACGTTGGTGAGCGGACCAACGTAACCGGTTCCAAGGTTTTTGCCAATCTTATCCTTAACGACGACTTTGACGGAGCCCTCCGTGTAGCCCGGCAGCAAGTGGAAAACGGTGCGCAGATCATCGATATCAACATGGATGAGGGGATGCTCGACTCCCGGGCGGCTATGGTCCGCTTCCTGAACCTGCTTGCCGCTGAGCCGGACATAAGCAGGGTTCCCATCATGATTGACTCCTCGAAGTGGTCGGTACTGGAGGCCGGACTGAAGTGCATACAGGGTAAGTGTGTGGTCAACTCCATATCGCTTAAAGAAGGCGAAGAAGCCTTTATTCACCAGGCCCGCATCGTACGAAAATACGGGGCCGCGGTGATAGTAATGGCTTTTGACGAGCAGGGTCAGGCCGATTCCTTTGAACGACGGATTGAAATTTGCCAGCGTGCCTACCACATCCTCACCGAGCAGATAGGCTTTCCGCCCCAGGACATCATTTTTGATCCGAATATCCTCACGGTTGCTACCGGCATTGAGGAGCACAACAACTACGCCGTTGATTTCATCAGGGCTACGGAATGGATAAAGGCCAATCTCTCTCTGGCTAAAGTCAGTGGTGGCGTCAGCAATATTTCGTTTTCGTTCCGTGGCAACAACACGGTACGTGAAGCCATGCATACAGCATTTCTGTACCATGCCATTCGTGCCGGACTCGATATGGGCATTGTAAATGCGGGTCAGATTGAAGTATATGACGAAATCGATCCCGAACTGCTTGAACTTGTTGAAGACGTATTACTTAATCGACGGAATGACGCAACCGAACGACTTATTGACTTCGCGGAGTCGGTCAAACAAACTGGCCGGGCCGAAGCGAAGGTAGATACCTGGCGGAGTCTGCCTGTTAACGAACGGCTTGCCCATGCATTGGTTAAGGGCATTGTGGATCATATCGAGGCGGACACCGAAGAAGCCCGCCTGCTGGCCGATGAACCCCTCCATGTCATTGAAGGTCCTTTGATGGATGGCATGAACGTGGTTGGCGACCTGTTCGGAGCAGGAAAAATGTTTCTGCCGCAGGTTGTGAAAAGTGCCCGCGTAATGAAAAAGGCCGTTGCCTACCTCATTCCCTACATCGAAGCTGAAAAAGCCCGGAATAAAGATACCCGTCCGCAAGCCAAGGTGCTTCTGGCCACCGTCAAAGGTGATGTACATGACATCGGCAAGAACATTGTGGGTGTTGTGCTCGCCTGTAATAATTACGAGGTAATTGATCTGGGTGTAATGGTGCCGCGCGATAAAATTATTGACGCAGCCAGAGAGCATAAGGTCGATGTCATCGGTCTAAGCGGCCTGATAACCCCATCGCTCGACGAAATGGTGGATTTCGCCAGAGAAATGGAACGTCAGGGGCTGAAACTGCCGCTGCTTATCGGCGGGGCAACTACTTCGCGGGTTCATACTGCCGTAAAAATTGCTCCTGAATACAGCGGAACCACGGTACATGTTCTGGATGCATCCCGCAGTGTCCCTGTGGTGAGCAAGCTGATTTCCGATGATACCCGCGAACGTTATGCGGCGGAGATTCTCGCAGAATATGATCAGGTACGGGATGACCACAGCAGAAGAAAACAGACCCGTCGGATGATTCCCCTTGAAAAAGCCCGTGCAAACAGTCAAAAAATAGACTGGAATACCTTCCGGCCCGATGTACCGCTGAAGCCGGGACTCACCATAGTAGAAGACCTCCCTCTGGCAACGCTTCGCCCGTATATAGACTGGACGCCCTTTTTCATCACCTGGCAGCTGACCGGTAAATATCCGGCCATACTCGAAGATAAAACCATAGGTACCGAAGCCCGGAAGGTCTTTGACGATGCCAACCGTCTGCTGGATCGTGTGATTAACGAAAACGTACTCACTGCAAAGGGTGTGTGCGGTATTTTTCCCGCAAATGCTGACGGGGATGACATCCATGTATACACCGATGAATCACGAACAACCATTCAGACAACCCTTCACATGCTTCGGCAGCAGACGGAAAAAAGGGAAGGACAGCCAAACCGGTCGCTGGCCGATTACATTGCACCGGTCAGCAGCGGAAAAGCCGATTATATAGGGGGATTTGCGGTAACTACGGGCCTTGGTATTGAGAAAATGCTGGACGAATTTGCCCGCGACCATGACGACTACAGCGCTATCATGGTGAAAGCCCTGGCCGACCGCCTTGCTGAAGCCTTTGCGGAGTATTTGCATGAGCGGGTGCGAACGTCCATCTGGGGCTATGCTCCCACGGAGAAGCTGACCAATGAGGCGTTAATCAGAGAAGGGTACAGGGGCATACGTCCGGCACCGGGCTATCCTGCCAACCCTGATCATAGTGAGAAACCCGCGCTGTTCGACCTGCTGAATGCCACTGAAATAACCGGCATTACGCTGACGGAGAGTATGGCCATGAATCCGGCCGCGTCAGTGTGCGGATTGTATTTTGCACATCCGGAGGCCGCCTACTTCCGCCTGGGCGACATCGACCGGGATCAGGTCCGTGATTATCACATCCGTAAAGGGATGCCGTTGGATGAGCTGGAACGATGGCTCTCACCTATTTTGGGATATGATGGTACGGCTGCCGCTTCGGTTGAGGGGGTAAAATGTGCATGCGGTGTGCCGCACGGGTAATAAGAAGTGTGCGCGTTTTATGTTGTTGCGTGCCAATAACCCAGCCTGTTGACAGGCAACTATTTACCGGTAGACCGGGCGGTTTTGTGCAGTAAAACGCGCCTGCACAAATAATTTGTGATTTGGTCTGCCCACCGACCGGGTGATAGCAGATTATCATCCCGCAGCTGCCGATGGTTGCTGAGGGGAAGCATTGGAATAAAGTCGCAATAATTTTCGACTTTTTGTCCGATAAGCATTACTATACCCCTGCGCACGCACTTCCAACTTTATCCGGGATGCTATGATATTTGCCGAAATAACGCACGATATACGAGTAATAGTCAAACCTGTTTTTATTGAGCAGGAATCTGATCTGGTTACGGGCAGGTACGTCTTTTCCTACTATATCACCATCGAAAACATGGGCCTTGAATCGGTTCAGCTGATGCGCCGACAATGGTACATTAATGATTCCAACGGGGAAACGCATGAGGTGCACGGAGATGGTGTGGTTGGCAAGCAACCGCTTATCAAGCCGGGCTCATCGCACAGCTACAACAGCTACTGCGTATTGAAGTCCTTCGAGGGCAGCATGGAAGGGTACTATCTGATGCAGAAAGATGACGGTAACACCCTGAAAGTTACGATTCCGCGATTTCTGCTGAAATCACATTTGATGAATTGAAATCAGCGGTACGCTGCAATCCCCGGTCCGGGTATGCCCGGTTTTTGAGCAAAAAAAAAGGATAGCACCGGTCAGATGCAATCCTTTGTAGTGGATGGTGATGGGATAAATATGAAAGGAATAACTGCTATTGCGCCAGTAAAGTTTCTAATGTTTGTAAAATTTCATCACTTTTTGGCGTGGTTCTGGAGCGAAATCTTCTTACCAGCTCTCCATCCTTATCAACAATGAATTTTTCAAAGTTCCAGTTGATATCACCGGTGAAATCCTGATTCTCAGCGGTGGTTAAGTAAGAAAACAGGGGATGTTGCTGCGAGCCTTTGACTTCGGTGATGGAAAACATCGGAAACTCAACGCCGTAATTAGCCTGGCAGAATTGAGCAACCTCTTCTTCCGACTCAAACTCCTGCCCGGCAAAATTCCCGGATGGAAAACCAAGGATTACCAGTCCGCGGTCTTTGTATTCACTGTAAAGTGATTGTAAGTCTTCATACTGTCCGGTAAACCCGCATTTAGAAGCGGTATTGACAACCATGACTACCTGGCCGGCATAGGCGGAGAGGTCTACTTCGTTCCCCCGTATGTCTTGCACAGAAAAATCATGAAGATTATTGGCGGTGTCGGATGTTGGTGTTGCCATGAATGCTAGTACAGTGAAAAGTGTTACAATGACTTTCATATATTCTGAGTCAGGTTTATGATTCGGTTACATACAAACAAATTATGCCAAAAAACGTTCCCTTTACCCTTTTCTGTATGTCGAAAGCATTCTATTGCCTGCTTTTAGCTGCCGGATTACTCCTGCCTGTGCAGGCTTCAGCACAGATGTTTTCGGTTCAGTCGCAACCCGACCGGATTACCATCCCTGAATCAAGCGTCTCTGCGGGTGTTTCTTTTGTAGACTTCCGTTATCGGGGTCCGGACGGACTGCTTGCCGCTGATGAAGATTACTCTTTCAGTGCTCCCCTCGCACATGTCCGGCTGGATCTTGCTGCATTCAGCATTTATGGAATCTATGGCAGGGGGATTGGTCCCCGTGATAATGTATTCTCTGAATTGGGTGCCTCCATCAACAGCGGATTTGTGGTACTGCCAGGTACTTCGCTGAACCTTATTATCCCGCTTTCCTTGTCAACGGAGTATGTCCTGGTGCGAAATCAACGTGTAATCAATAACACCGATGAATTCAGGCAAAACAATTTTGGTCTGAAAAGTGGCTTACAGATGAACGCACAGTTATCACAACGCTCGCGATTCATGGTGGAGGCTACGGGCAGTTATGGATTTTCAATAACGGGTTATGGTCTGTCCAGCGGAAGTGCCAACGGACTGGAACTGACCAACCGGCTGTACTTCGACCGTATTTTCGGTCAGGTGGGTATTTTGCTGGGGTTTGATATCGAAACACGCCGTTACCGGCTGGAGGAAGATCGTTTCAATTACCGCAGTGTCTATCAAAATGTAGTTCTGGGTATTACGTTCTAATTAAGCTAACCGACAATTCCCGCGGGCCGGAGTTCGTGAAGGGAACGTTTAAACGGTGGGATGGAATCCATGATCAAACAGCGGGGCGGCAACCCTATGCCGGGCCAGCCGTTACATACCTGCTATTTTATCCGCACCAGCCGCACGGAAATGCCTATATTTGAAACAAATAACGATTTTCATCCATGAAACCCGAAAAGCTTTTACTGGAATTTGAGGAAATTATCGCTCAGATGGGGTATCGCCTGCGTAAAGAGCGCGGAAATTTCAGGGGTGCAAACTGCGTGCTCGATGGTGACAAACTTATCGTGCTCAACAAAAACCAGCCCGCTGAGGTACACCTCGGACTCCTTGCACGCTTTATAGAAGAGCATAACCACGACGATTTCTTCATTAAGCCGGCAGTCAGGAAAGAACTGGAGAAAATCTGGAACCTGCAGTCGCCCAGGAAAGATCCGGAGCTGGAATTTAACGACGAATAATCTTGATGAAGCTAACCTTTTTAGGAACCGGTACATCCATGGGAGTTCCCGTAGCAGGCGGCTTCGGCAACGAGCATCCCAGCGGAGACGCGCGAGACATACGCTGGCGTACCTCGGCATGGGTTCAAACCGATGATACTTCCATTCTGATTGATGCGGGACCGGAATTCAGGCTTCAGTCGCTGCGCAGCGGGATGCGCCGTATCGATTTACTGCTTATAACGCATGAACACACCGATCATATTGCCGGGCTGGATGACCTTCGCCCGTTCAATTATGTGCAGAAGCAGACCATCCCCGTTGTGACAACCCCCAGCTGCAGAAGTTCAATTATCAGGCGGTTTGAGTATATGTTTGGTCCCGACAAAACACCGGGTTCAGTCAATATTGATATAAAAACATCTTCGCAACCGTTTCAGTTTAACGATTGTACCATTACACCATTACCGGTAATGCACGGAACTCTTGAGGTGTACGGATACCGGATAAACAACCTCTCTTACGTCACCGATGCCAACTATATATCAGACGAGACCCTTTCTCTCATAAAGGGGTCCAGTGTATTGGTGCTCAATGCATTGCGATGGGAGCCCAATCACCCTACGCATTTCACTATACCGCAGGCAGTGGCATTGGCGGAACGCATCGGAATTCCCGAGGTGTACTTTGTTCACATGAATTCAGAAGTGCGCCATGCTGCCATCCAGGAAAAACTCCCTCCGCACATTAAACTGGCCTTCGACCAGCAGGTAGTGAACATCACCTGAAATTCAGCCATACGGTCTGCTCAGTCGGTCCTGCGAGGGATTCGCTGTTACTTGAACGTACTTAAATCAAGTTCATCCAGCTGATCCACCACCGATTTCACCTCCTGGGCCTTATCCAGCCGGCAGACCAGCAGCGTGTCTTCCGTTTCCACAACGGCAACCCCCTGAAGCCCTACTACAGCAACTACCTTATCGCTGTGCATACGGACCATGCAGTTTTCCGAGCTCTGATAAATGACGTTCTTATCGGCTGCCACGTTACCATTTTCGGCTTTCTCACCCAGCTCGTAGACCGCCATCCAGCTGCCCACATCGCTCCATCCAAATTCACCGGGCACTACAAAAACAGTTTCAGCCTTTTCCATAATGCCGTAATCAATGGAGATGGACATTACCCCGTGGTAGAAGGTGTTTATCGCTTTGGTCAGGTCGCGGTCGGACGCGGCGTCAAAGGCTTCAATTTCGCGGTGAATAGCCGGCAGATGGGTATAAAACTGATCCAGAATTGTTCTGGCCGACCAGATGAACATGCCGCTGTTCCACAGGAAGTCACCCGATTCCAAAAAGCTGACAGCGGTTTTGAGATCCGGTTTTTCGGCAAATGTTTTTACTTCATGAACGGGGTTTGTGCCATCAAAGGAGGGTTTTTCATTCATCTGGATGTAGCCGTAACCCGTTTCCGGCCGATGTGGTGTGATACCGATGGTGACCAGGTTAGGTCCGGCCTCGGCAACCTCAACACCCGCCTGCAAAATACCCCTGAATTTTTCGGGTTTGGTAATGTAGTGATCGGCCGGAAGCACAATCATGGTTGCATCCGGGTCGCGCTTATTCAGAATGGCTGCAGCAATGGCAACACAGGGAGCGGTATTACGGGCAACAGGTTCACCAATAATGTTTTCAGCGGGTATATCGGGCAGCTGCTCTTTAACCAGGGAGATGTAGCTGTCATTGGTTACCACCAGAATACGGTCAGGCGGAATCATCGGCGCTATTCGGTCAACAGTTTCCTGAATCATGGATCGTTTTCCGATTAGATTCAAAAATTGTTTAGGCTTATTCTTTCTGCTGCTGGGCCAGAACCGGGATCCTACGCCACCGGCCATAATAACTGCGTATTGCATGGTCTCTCGTTTTAAGTGGTAATTGCGAAGCAGATAAAGGTAGGCATTTTGGCTCAGATATGCTGAACTATGGCATCCCGCAGAAACTCAAATCGCTCTGGATTGGAAACCTGCATGGTAAAACTGAACGTAGTTCCCTCGTTTGGAACACTCTCTATAAACAGTTTCTCATTATGCGCCTCAATGATGTGCTTGACAATAGACAGTCCGAGACCGGTACCGCCCTTCTCCCTCGACCTGGATTTATCGATCCGGAAAAAACGTTCGGTTACCCTTGGTATGTCTTCAGCGGCAATACCCAAACCGGTGTCGGTCACGTAAATTAGCACCCGAGCACGATTGGGCTTGTATGGCTTGACGCCCACGGTCACGGATCCTCCGGTCCGGTTGTATTTGATTGCGTTTTCAATCAGGTTGACCAATACCTGTTTAATCTGATTCCGGTCGGCAATTACTTTCAGTTCATCCATTACCGGAACAAACTTCAGGGTGATGTTATCTTCGGCAGCAGTGGGTGCCAGCGAGTCAACTACGTCGGCGATGGTTGAATTAAGCGGAATTTTCTGCAATTCACTTTGCAGTTCACCGGTTTCCAGCTTGGAAATCTCCATCAGGTCTTTGGTCAGTATCATCAGGCGGTTCACGTTGTTCAACGCTTTGGACAGAAACTGCCGGTTTACGCGCGGATCTTCAAGGGCCCCGTCGAGCAGGGTTTCCAAAAACCCCTGAACTGCAAAAATGGGGGTTTTGAGTTCATGGGAGATATCGCCGATAAACTCTTTTCGATAATTCTCCAGTCGATTAAGCCGTTGAATTTCCAGCTCAACCTTCCCGGTCATGTACAGAATCTGTTTAATCAGGCGATCCAGTTCATCACGGTCGAGCTGGTTAAGTTCCGGATGCTCCTGAAAGTTTTTATCAGCAACCGCCTCCAGCAATTCGCTCATACGCTCGAATCGGGCTTTGATGAACGCACGTGAACTGAAATAGGTAATGAAAAGTAAGCCCACCGACGTAATAAAGGCATATTGCATAGATTCACGCAGCGGCAGGTGAACATTCAGCACGGCCGTAAATACAAAAAAAGCCCCCATACTTACGGTGAAGGCTAATTTGAAAGACAGGTGGAAGTACGATTTGATGGGCGTCTGGATCATTCCCGGAACCGGTAACCTACTCCTTTTATGGTTTCAATGTAGTGATCGCCCAGTTTTTCGCGGATTTTGCGGATGTGTACATCCACAGTACGGTCAATTACATAGATATTACTCCCCCAAACTTCGTTCAGGAGTGTCTGGCGATCAAGAACTTTGCCTGGTCGACCGGCAAGGTAGGAAAGCAGCTCAAATTCCTTTCTTGGGAGCTGAAATTCCTGCTCTCCCCGTACTACTACATAGCGGCTGCGGTCGATACGCAGGTCGGATGCATGCACAACCACCTCGGCTTCACTGCTTTTTCCGGCACGGCGAAGTACGGTTTTAATGCGTGACAACAGTTTGGCCGTAGAAATAGGCTTGGAGAGGAAGTCGTCAGCGCCCAGCTCAAGACCTTCCAGTTCTGTCTTTTCGTCGCCCCTTGCGGTAAGAAAAACCACGGGCTTACTGCGGAGATCACGGTCGGCTTTGAGCTGATTGATGGTTTCGATGCCGTTCATTTTGGGCATCATCACATCCAGCAGTATCAGATCCGGAGGGGTTTTTCTGGCGATGTTGAGTGCTTCCTGGCCGTTTTCTGCACGCAGAACCCGGTAGCCTTCTTTCTGCAGGTTGTATTCGATGAGATCCAGGAGATCTACTTCGTCATCGACTACAAGAATGGTTTCTTTCGACAAAACTTCTCGGGGTTTGAGGTCTTGTAACGTGTTATGATAATATTACGAAGTGTTTTCCCGGTTCGAAAGCCGCCCGCATTAAATAATTATTACCGGAATTACGGCTAGGGCTTGTATAAAAGTTGCAGAGCCGCGCGAACAACATCACCGGTTTCGGCCCCGGTTTTCTGGTCGGCTTCGGCTTTTTGCACCGCTTTTACGGCGTCATCGGTTTTAAAACCAAGTGCCTCGAGCGCTGAAATAGCCTCCGTATGTGGACTTGCCGGAAATCCGGGGGTTCCCGGAGTATTGCCGCTTCCGGTGGACGGACCGGAAGTTACTTTGTCTTTCAGCTCCAGGACCAGTCGTTCAGCGGTTTTTTTGCCGATTCCGGGGGTGCGTGCCAGCATGGGCGCGTCTTGCCGTGCGATACATCCGGCGATGTCGCGGGCCGGCATGCCGCTGAGAATGGTAAGCGCCAGCCTCGGGCCTACGCCCTTGACTTTGATGAGCATTTCAAACAACGACATTTCGGTGCTGTCAAGAAAGCCGAATAAGCGTTGTTCGCTTTCGGTCATGTGGTGATAGGTGAGCAGTCGAATCCCGGAACCGGTTTGGGGCAGGCTCGCGAATGTCTGTGTGCTTATTCCGGCTTCATAGCCAACACCGGACACATCGATTATCGCTTTATTGGGTTGTTTTTCAGCTAAAATTCCCTGCAGGAATACAATCATGGTTTTTCCGAGGCTAAATGGTGAAGCAGTAGACGGACGGGCGGGTATTATCCCTGGTCAGAGGACTTCAGCCGGTCCGGGTTTTGGGCGATGAAAGCCGACCAGTTGTCGCGTGCGTTGTTCTGGTGCGACTTTCGGGAAGACTTCAAAGCCTCCCGGTTGGGTGCATTGTTTCGCGTCAGGTGGCACCAGGCCACAGCCAGCGCGTCGGTTGCATCGGCCGGGAATTTTTGCCCGTTCAGGCCCAGAATGCGGTCCAGCATGTAGGCTACCTGTTCTTTACTGGCGTTGCCGTTGCCGGTAATCGACTTCTTGACCATTTTAGGGTAATATTCCTCGATATTCACTCCGGCATTGACGGCGGCCATGATGGCGGCCGCCTGGGCGCGACCAAGTTTAAGCAAGGCCAGCGGATCTTTACCATAGAGCGGCGTTTCAACAGCACAGCTATCCGGAGTGAATCGCTCGATGAGTACGGTAACCTGCATGTATATGGATTGCAGGCGGTCAACGTGTGATTCCAGGTGGCCCACCTTTATCACGTCGCAGTACAGGGTTTCATACCGGTTTCCATCCTGTCGCAACACCGAAATACCGGTGTTGCGCGAGCCGGGATCAATACCAAGTACTACGGATGCCATGTCAGGACAGACCGTCGTCCTGGCTGTACATGCGTGCCAGGTCTGCAATCAGTTCTTCGCTGATTCCATTGGTTGAGAAACCGCCGTCATGGTAGAGGTTCTGCATGGTGACCATGCGGGTCAGGTCAGAGAACAGGGTAACGCAATAATCGGCGCAGTCGTCTGCCGAGGGGTTTCCCAGCGGTGAGAGTTTCTCGGCGAAAAGATACATTCCGTCGAAACCTTTGATACCGGAACCGGCCGAGGTCATGGTTGGACCCTGAGAAACGGTGTTTACGCGTATCTTCTTGTCACCCAGCCTGCTGCCATAATTTCTTGCAATACTTTCGAGCAGGGCTTTTGCGTCATTCATGTCGCTGTACTTGGAGAAAATGCGTTGTGCCCCGATGTATGAAAGTGCAACAACGCTGCCCCCATCGTTTACCATATCGTGAACTTCGGTGGCGTAATGCAGTATTTTATGCAGGGAGATTGCCGAAATATCCAGCGATTGCTGGAAGAAGCGGTAGTCAAGGTCGGTGTATTCTTTCTTTTTGCGGATGTTGGGCGACATTCCGATGGCGTGCAGGATGAAATCGATTTTACCGTACTTTTCCCTGACCGCGGTCATGAGTTTATCAACTTCCTCTTCGCTGGACACATCGCAGGGGATGACGGGGGCGCCGGTAGCCTGGGAAAGTGCATCCAGCTGGCCGAGCCGCAGGGCGATGGGGGCGTTGGACAGGGCGAACTCGGCCCCTTCACGATGGCAGGCCAGGGCTACGCGCCAGGCAATGCTCCGCTCATCCAGTGCCCCGAAAATAATGCCCTTTTTGCCCTTGAGCAGGCCATATCCTTGTGAAGAACTCATAATATAAACTCCTGTAGTTAGTTCCTGAATCTGTCGGCTGACAGGTAAAAAATGTACAACAAACAAGAATACCGATACTTTCGGAATTAATCTACCAAAGGCAGTCTTCCGGTCGCCGAACGGAAAACAAAATGTTGATAAATGGTGAATTTCTCTCTATTTTTATAGACTTTGCATGCAATTTCCACTGTAATTCTAAACCCAGATCATGTTTGACGATTTATCCGGCAAGCTAGGATCCGTATTCAAGTCGCTTTCGGGGCAGTCTACGATCACCGAGGTCAATATCGCTGAGACCATACGGGAGATACGTCGTGCACTGCTGGATGCCGATGTGAATTATGAGGTTGCGCGTGAATTCACCCGAAAGGTGAAGCTGGAAGCTGAAGGGCAGGGGGTTCTGACCAGTGTATCGCCCGGGCAACAGTTCACCAAGATTGTCTATGACGAGCTCATTTTTACCCTGGGCGGAACCAAAGACGAGCTCCGCATGGCCAACGTGCCGCCTACGGTCATTTTGATTGCAGGTCTGCAGGGTTCCGGAAAAACGACATTTGCAGGGAAACTGGCGAAGTTTCTCAAAGACAAGAAGCACAATCCCATGCTTGCCGCTGCCGATGTATACCGTCCGGCCGCCATCGAGCAGCTCAAGACACTGGCATCCCAGATTGATGTGCCGGTGTACTCCATCGAGGAGAAAGACGCGCTTCGTGTAGCCAAAGAGGCGTTAAATGCCGCGCGTAAGCAGGCCTGTGATGTGCTGATTGTAGATACCGCCGGTCGTTTGCATGTTGACGCGGACATGATGGACGAGGTGGCTGCCATCAAAGAGGCCATCAAGCCGAATGAGACCTTGTTTGTGGTCGACTCCATGACCGGGCAGGATGCGGTAAATACAGCGCGCGAGTTTAATACCCGCATTGATTTTGACGGTGTTGTGCTGACCAAACTGGATGGTGACACCCGTGGTGGTGCGGCGTTATCCATCAAGCAGGTGGTTGAAAAGCCCATTAAGTTTGTATCAACCGGTGAGAAGCTGGATGCACTCCAGGAGTTTTATCCGGACCGTATGGCCCAGCGGATTCTTGGAATGGGTGATGTGGTGTCACTCGTTGAGAAAGCCCAGCAACAGTTTGATGAAGATGAAGCCAAGAAGCTGCAGTCTAAAATCCGCAGCGACAGCTTCAACCTGGAAGATTTTTACAAGCAGATGCAGCAGGTCAAGAAAATGGGATCTATGCAGGACCTGGTAAACATGATTCCGGGGGCCAGTAATGCACTGAAGAATGTTGAAGTGAGCGATGATGCCCTCAAACCTATTGAGGCCATTATCAATTCGATGACCGTTGAGGAGCGTCGAAATCCCGCTATCCTGAATGGCAGCCGTCGCAGACGGATTGCAAAAGGAGCCGGGACGGAAGTTCGGAATGTGAACGACTTGATGCGTCAGTTCGAACAGATGAAGAAAATGATGAAAAAAATGTCCGGAATGGGGGGCATGGGCCGAGCTATGCAAGGCCTGAAAAACCTGAAACCAGGTCGCATGCGTTAAGCATGTTGCCCATTCGAATTAACAAAATAAACGTTGTATTAGGAGAAAATCTTGGTAAAGATAAGATTACAAAGACACGGCAGGAAGCGACTTCCTTATTACCACATCGTTGTAGCCGATAGTCGAGCTCGACGTGACGGCCGTATCATTGAGGATCTGGGACGTTACAGTCCGACCGAGCAACCAGTAATGGTTAAACTGGACACGGCACGTGTTGTTCATTGGATCAACAAAGGTGCGCAGCCCACTGATACTGTTCGCAGTATCCTCAAAAAAGAAGGAATTATGCTCCGGATGCATCTGATGCGCTGGGGTAAAACCGAAGAAGAAATTGAAACTGCAGTTGCTGAGTTCAAAACAGCACGTGCCGGCAAAACAGACAAGTCTGTGGCCAGTTCCTCTTCTACAGCGGAGCGTAAAGCCCGACTGAAGAAAGAAGAAGAGGCTTTTGTCAAGGCGCAGGCTGCTGCCAGGGCCGAAGCTGAGAAAAAAGCCGCTGAACAGGCTGCCGCCAAGGCTGAAGCAGAGAAAAAAGCTGCCGAAGAGGCTGCTGCTGCGGAAGCGGAAGCTCAAAAGGCCGCTGCCGAGTCGGAAGCGCCTGCTGAAGAAGCTGCTCCGGTTGCTGAAGAAGCCGCTGCCGAAGAAGCACCCGCTGAAGCGCCCGCCGAGGATGCTGCTGCAGAGGAAGCCCCGGCTGAAGAGCCCGCTGCTCCTGCAGATGATGCTCCTGCTGCTGAAGAAGAAGACAAAAAAGACGCCTGATTTCAGGTTGCCGGAAACGGTTACGCTTTAACGACCCAAACCTATGGAAAGCCAGTTTGTTTCTGTCGGACGAATCGTCAGGGCACACGGAACCGCAGGTGAAGTGGTGCTCGCACCCGCATTTGACGACGTTGAAGCCTACACCGGTCTGGATCTTCTTTATCTGCGAAGCAGGCATCAGTACGTGCCCGTAAGGGCAGTGGCCATCAAGCCGGTGCGTAAGGGCGACCGGCTATCGTTCTTTGTCAAATTTGATCATATAGCAAACCGAACCGAAGCAGAATCGCTTAGGGACACTGAGGTATTCGTTCCTGAAGATGCCCTGCCGGATGTTGAAATACCTCTGGCAGACGCCTTGTATGGGTTCAGCGTTATTTCAGACCAGGGTGAACTATACGGAAATGTTCTGGATGTACTGGATAACCCTGCACATCCGCTTCTGCAGATTAAAAATGCAGCGGGTGTTTTCCTGGTTCCTTATGTGGAAGCTTTCATATTGGAAGTTGATGCAGGGGCCCAACGGATAATAACTACGGACCTTTCCGCATTTACCTCGCTTTAAGTATGATTCGCATCGATGTAATATCAGCAGTACCCGACCTTCTGCACAGTCCGCTGGAACACAGTATGGTACAGAAGGCACGGGACGGCGGGTTTCTGGAGGTAGTTGTGCATGACCTGCGTAGCTATACCCTGGATAAGCACAATAAAATTGATGACTACCCTTACGGGGGAGCATCGGGAATGGTGCTGACAGCCCAGCCGATATTCAGCTGTATCCGTCAGCTGCAGGCTGAACGCACGTATGATGAAGTCATTTTCATGGCACCGGACGGAGTTCGGTTTAACCAGAAAATGGCTAATACCCTTTCGTTGAAGGGGAACCTCATTATACTTTGCGGACATTACAAAGGTGTTGACCAACGGGTTCGTGATGCTTTGATAACACTGGAAATCAGTCTGGGTGATTTCGTACTGTCGGGTGGTGAAATACCTGCACTGGCGGTAATCGATTCCATCGCACGGCTTATTCCCGGAGTACTTGGTGATGCAGAAAGTGCTCTGGAAGATTCCTTCCAGGAAGAACTACTCGGTCCGCCCGTATATACCCGTCCGCCTGATTTTGAAGGGATGACGGTTCCGGAGGTGCTGAAATCAGGGAATCATGCCAGAATAAAACAGTGGGAGTATGATCAATCGGTTGAGCGGACAAAAGAACGACGCCCCGACCTTTACAAGAAATTTTTAAACGAACACTAACCGCCTTAATGGGCTAATCGGTTAAAGCAATGAACAAGTTAGATTTAGTAGAACAAACACAGGTTAACACCGAAGTTCAGCAAGTGAATCCAGGTGACACCGTGAATATACACTACCGTGTACGTGAGGGAGAAAAAGAGCGTATTCAGCAGTATGAGGGCGTTGTTATCAACGTTCGAGGCTCTGGTGCCAACAAGACGTTTACCGTCCGTAAAATCTCTAATAACGTAGGCGTAGAGCGTATTTTCCCGTATTACTCGCCATTTATCGCCAAGCTTGAGATTAAGAAACGCGGTAAAATCCGTCGTGCCAAGCTGTTCTATCTGCGTGAGCTCCGTGGTAAGGCTGCACGTCTGAAAGATAAAGCCCGCCCCTGATCCCAAGATTTCCTGATACAACAAAGGCCGGTTGCTTGTGTGCAACCGGCCTTTTTGGTTTGGTTCAAGGCCATTGGGGTCTATACCGCCCGGGTTAATGCCATTGGTATAAAATACGGCTGGATAAACCTGCCGTCCGGTTAGATTCAATCGGGGGTAATACTGCCTTGGTTAATGCCATTGGTATTAAATATGGCTGGATAAACCTGCCGTCCGGTTAAGTGCGATCGGGGTAACGCCATATGCGTGAATGCCATTGGAAACCAATCCACCCGGATAATCCCAACAGGTCGATTCCTGTTGGTCTGTACCATGTTGTTCAATACCGAAGGAAATCCCTCAGCGAATCTTAATTTTGATCGGCTCGCTGGTCTCCCCTTTGGCGCTTTTCTTATCAACTTCTTCGATAACCCGCCGGGCTATGGCTGAAAACACCCGTGCTGAGGGCGTCTCCCCGGGGTTACGTGTTGCAACGGGTACTCCCTCATCGCCACCCTCGCGAACAATCTGCTCGATGGGGACTTCGCCAAGGAACGGTACATTCTGGGCAGCAGCCAGGTTGCGGGCACCATCCCGGCCGAAAATATAGTATTTGTTACCGGGCAGTTCGGGGGGAGTGAAATAGGCCATATTCTCAACGATTCCCAGCACCGGTACATTGACTTTCCTGAACATAGCTACACCTTTTCGGGCATCATCCAGGGCTACATCCTGTGGAGTGGATACAATAACGGCACCTGCCAGGGGCACAGTCTGAACAATGGTTAACTGTATGTCACCGGTTCCCGGAGGCAGATCCATAATCAGGTAGTCCAGGTCGCCCCAGACAACTTCCGTCAGAAACTGCTTGACCGCACTGGAAACCATCGGACCCCGCCAGACCACCGCATCGTCCTGATCAACGAGGAAACCCATTGATAGCAGCTTGACCCCGTATTTCTCCAGGGGAATCAGTTTTCGTCGGGTGTTGATGTTGGGACGCTCACCACGCAGCTGAAACATGGTGGGTATGGACGGACCATAGATATCCGTATCCACCAGCCCCACCCGATGACCGGCATTGGCAAGTGATACGGCCAGGTTGGCCGCAACGGTCGACTTCCCGACGCCACCTTTGCCGGACGCCACGGCGATTATGTGTTTTACACCAGCCAGCAGATCTTCAGGCTCAGCAGGTGCCTGGGGTGCCGGCTTCGGTGTATCCCCGGTTTTTTTCTGCACATCGATGTCAAGAACAGCGTCTTTATCAACCTTTTCGCGAATTACGGTTTCACATTTGGCAAGGATTGGTTTGGTGTAGGTGTCTTGCGTGTCGGGCAGATAAAGGGTGAAAGAAATAAACTTGTCTTGTATAACCAGGTCGTCAACCAGGTTTTGAGTTACAATATCAATACCAATATGCGGGTCGATGACACCCTGAAGAGCGTTGATTACCTGCGATTTGGAGATAGCCATGAAGTAATTGGGTTAGTTGTGGAAGGAGGGCCGACCGCCTGCGCTGAGCGGGCAACAGGAAGCAGATATTCATCGGCGCACATCCATTTAATCTTATGCATGAAAATACAAAGAATATGCGCGAAACACAGGTTTAGCATGAACATCACATATATACTGCACATAATTCTGCGGTATTTTAAGTAACTTGCTATTCAGTAAGTTACCATCCAGAGAATAACGATATAAACGGTGTCTGATTCATTTACCATACAACGAAATCCGGTTCGGATACCTGTGCCGGGCAATAAACTCATTGAAGAGTACCTCGGACTCGCCTCTACCGGACATGAAGCGGTTTCGGTTGCTCATATGATAGCCCCGCCAGGCTGGTCGGAGCCACCGCAGACGCCCCGGTTTGCCGAGATTACCATTATGGTGCGAGGTTCTATGCAAATCACACTGGATGGGGATGTGCACCTTCTGCACGCAGGTGAAGTAATTCACTGCAAACCCGGTGTTACCGTGCAGTACAGCAATCCGTTTGATGAGGAAAATGAATACTGGGCCGTGTGTTTACCGGCTTTTTCCCCGGATGCTGCCGGACGTGATGAGCAGGCAGATTAACACCGGTAAACGATATTAGCAGCCCTCATTTTTAAAAGCAGACGAAATAATGTCAGAGTTAAAAAGAACACCTTTTTTTGAAGTCCATCAGGCAGCCGGTGCCCGCCTTATAGATTTTGGCGGATTTGAGATGCCGGTGCAGTACCGTGGTATACTCAAAGAACATGAAGCAGTCCGATCGGCTGCCGGTATGTTCGATGTTTCTCATATGGGCGAAATTATGGTCAGCGGGAAAAAATCGCCGGACCTTATTCAATATGCGACCATAAATGATGTTTCGAAGCTTGTTCCGGGAAAGATTCAGTACTCTGCCATGTGCTATGACGATGGCGGCATTGTAGACGATCTGCTGGTGTACATGCTGTCTGAGGATGCCTATATGCTGGTAGTGAACGCCTCCAACAAAGACAAAGACTTAGCTTGGCTGCTCCGGCTTAACGAGCAGTTTGGAGCCGATATTGAGGATGTTTCTGATTCGATGTGCCTGCTGGCAGTACAGGGTCCGGCAACGGAAGCTATACTGCAGCAACTTACGGATGTCAACCTTGCTGAAATCGGGTTCTATACATTCAAAACGGGTAAACTGGCAGACACCTCCATGATTATATCAGCTACAGGTTATACAGGTGAACGCGGTTTCGAACTGTATTTTTACACGAGCGGAAACAGCCCGACAGCGGTGTGGAATGCAATTATACAGGCTGGACGTTTGCACGATCTGATGCCGGCAGGTCTGGGTGCGCGCGATACGTTGCGCCTTGAAATGGGGTATGCTTTGTATGGCAATGATATAAGCGCTGAAACGAATCCTCTTGAAGCGGGACTGGGATGGATAACCAAGTCGGCGAAAGGTGATTTTGCGGGCAAAAAAGCCATCGAAACAGTTAGAGAAGCCGGGATAAATCGAACGTTAACCGGATTCACCACCATTGATAAACGTGCCATTCCCCGCAGTCACTACGCCATTACTACCCCGGATGGCGAAAAAATTGGTGAAGTGACCAGCGGCGGAAAGTCGCCTTCGCTCGGAGTGGGTATCGGCATGGGCTACATCCAAAAGGACTACGCACAGCCGGGTACAACAATATGTATTGAGGTGCGTGGTACATTATATGAAGCCATAACACAGCGACCGCCATTTTTGAAAAAAAAGTAATCGATTATGAAACGGGATATTGACGTTTATACAACCTTGCTTTCACTGTCTGAAGATGAAGTCAGGGGAAAAACAGTCATCGTAATAGATGTACTCAGGGCCAGCTCCACCATTATAACAGCCATGCATCGTGGAGCACGCAGTGTTATTGCGGTGGAGGATATGGGTGAGGCCAGTCGTATTGCCCAGAACCTTGATCCAACCCGCAGGCTGCTGTGCGGAGAGCGGGACGGCAAGCTGATTGAAGGGTATGATCTGGGTAATTCCCCCAGTGAGTACACCGATGAGTTGGTGGCAGACAAGACGCTCATTTTTACCACTACCAACGGGACGAAAGCCATCGCACGCTCCTCTCTGGCCGATCGCGTTATTATTGCAGGTTTTCTGAACGCAGATGCCGTTGCCGATGCCGTCAAGCAGGCGGAAGGTGAGGTCATTATGGTGTGCGCCGGCTGGAAGGGTCGCCTCTCGCTTGAGGACGTGCTGTGTGCAGGATACATCGTCAATTCGTTTTATGACGGGCAACTGCCGGAAACCGCCAAGGACGGAGCCAAGGTTGCAATGGGATTGTTTGAGCGGTTTTCTGACCGCTTGTACGAGGTGGTTGCTGCTACCAATCATGCCAAACGATTACAGGAAATGGGATATGCCGAAGATATTGGTTATTGTTGTGCATTGAATACGGTCAATATTGTCCCAGAAGTTGTAGAAGGCGTTATAAAGATCTGATATGCCGCGAAAAAAAATTACTCCGGACTCACCCGCGTCGTCAGAGCCGAAGGTTGCTTCCGGCCGGAAGGTGGAAATTACCGGCATCCTGCTCATGGTGGTTGCGGTGCTTATTGCCATTAGCATCCTCAGCTATGAAAGCTTTGATTTTGCCGTAATTGCCGATTCCGATGTCAGGTCGGTTCTGAGCCCGGATGCCCAGCTGAATGCGCGTATCGGCAATCATCTTGGTGTGCTTGGGGCCTACCTCTCTCATTATCTGGTGTATGGACTGTTCGGTTTTTCCAGTATCGTTATCCCATTGATTCTATTTCAGTTTGGCTGGCATACGTTTAGACATAAATGGCTGGGTGACCTGCAATGGTCTGCTGTTTTATCGGTCAGCGGTATGATTCTGGCAGCGGCATTTTTGGGGTGGATTACGATTGTATTTGACCTGGATAACGACGCACTCAGTGGTATGGCCGGTCTGGGAATTGCAAGTTTTATGCTCAACCTGACCGGCAAAGCCGGTTCTGTCATATTATTAACGTCATTTCTGCTGATACTGGCCCTGCTGTTCATTGATCGTGATATTCAGGCCAGCATTGACCGGTTCCGGGACTGGATTGCCCGCGTACGGGCGTGGCTGGAGGATTTCAGCGCAAAGCGTCAGGAGGCGCGTGCATTGAAGGCTGCTGAGCGGGAGGCAGTACGCGAACAACGTGAGGCAGAACGTCGGGAGCGTGCATCGGCCCGTGAGCGGAATAAGGCAGAGCAGGCAGAGGATGAAAGAGCGGGCCGGGCGGATGGAACTCCGGCCGGTACGGCAGCCACGGCCTTAAAAGGGGGCACATCGACGTTAGCCGGTAAAACGGGAACGGTCGTTGACGGGGTATCGGGAGGCGCACACTCGGACGCAGACCGCAGGGATGCAGACGTACCGGCAGAAGTGGCTGAAGCCGGCCCGGCAGCAATGACTCCGGAAGAACGCATCAAAGAATCTACCCGTCGTGACCGTGAGCGAAGGGCAGAAAGCGAAGCGGAGTGGACGGGGAAGACCATGCCTGACCGGGCTGTACTGGAAAATGAAAAGGCTCCAGCGGTGTCTCCATCCAGCGATGATGACCTGGAAATTACGGTCTCGGTTGGAGAGGAAGAGGAGCAGGCCCGTGCCCGTGACCTTGAAAAAGCCCAGAAGGAACACGATATACCGGTTATTAAATACAAATTTCCAACCATTGACCTGCTCGACTCGCCGCCGGCTGAGGGAAATGAGGTAGACTTTGATGAGATTAATGAAAATAAACTCATCATCCTCGATAAATTAAAAAGACACGGTATTGAAATCCTTGGCATAGAAGCAGTTGTTGGTCCTACTGTCACGCTTTATGAGCTTCAGCCTGCCCCGGATGTAAAGATCAGCAAGATTGAGAGCTATGCGAACGATCTGAAAATGGCCATGGCCACCCACGGACTTCGCATCATTGCACCCATCCCCGGGAAATCGGCCGTTGGAATCGAGGTTCCGAACCGCAAACGTGAGACCGTATTCATAAAGCAGCTGATCAATACGAAGAAATTTGTTGAAACCAGGATGCATTTGCCGGTTGCTTTTGGGAAGACCATTGAAAACGAGGTGTATATGGTTGACCTCACGGCCATGCCCCACCTGCTCATTGCCGGGGCAACGGGTTCTGGTAAATCGGTCGGTATCAACACCATTATCACCTGTTTGTTGTACAAGTGCCACCCGGAAAACCTGAAATTTGTCCTGGTGGACCCCAAGAAAATTGAACTGGCTCTGTATCAGTACCTGAAGCGACATTTCCTGGCGACGTTGCCGGATGCCGAAGAACCCATAATAACCGATACCAGTAAGGTTATGGAGGCCTTGTCCAGCGTGGTCAAGGAAATGGATGAGCGGTACGACTTGCTGAAAATGGCCATGGTACGTGATTTGCGCGCCTACAACGAGAAGTTCAAGGCTGGTCAGCTGGAAACGGATCTGGGACACAAGCATCTGCCCTATATCGTGGTTATCATTGACGAGCTGGCTGATCTGATGATGACAGCCGGAAAAGCCATTGAGGAACCCATCGCACGGATAGCCCAGCTGGCCCGCGCTGTGGGCATTCACCTGGTGGTAGCCACGCAACGGCCCAGCGTCAACGTGATTACAGGAACCATAAAGGCCAACTTTCCCGTACGTATTGCCTACCAGGTAGCATCAAAAATTGATTCGCGTACCATTCTGGATACCATGGGGGCCGACCAGCTCGTTGGTAGAGGAGACATGTTGATATCACACGGAGGACGGATGGTTCGTGTGCAGAACGCCTTTGTCTCCACCGAAGAAGTTGAGCGGATAAACGCCTTTATCGGCAACCAGTTAGGGTATAACAATCCTTATATACTTCCTCAGGTAGAAGACCCGGATGCGCATGACTCGGGCATCCCCGAACTGGATGATCGGGATGATCTGTTCGAGGAGGCCGCCAAGGTGGTTGTTTTGCACCAGCAGGGTTCCGTTTCGTTGATTCAACGCAAGTTGAAACTGGGCTACAACAGGGCCGGGCGAATTATTGATCAGTTGTTCGCTGCCGGCATTGTGGGACCGTACCAGGGCAGTACGGCGCGTGAAGTCCTAATTGCCGATGAGGATGAACTTTATGAACACTTACGGAATCTCGACCTTGATTAAGCCGGTGCTCACACTGGTATTGCTGCTGCTGCTCCCCATGGAAGAAGTCCGCGCAGCTGATCCGGCACAGGAATCGCAGGCACTGGAGCAGTTACGACAACGGTTTGCAGGCGATGTGATGTTTCGCGCTGAGCTCAGCCATCATTTTACCGATGCGTTCACCGAGGAGGTGACCGATACCTATGGTACAATCTGGTTTGGCCGAGATCGCTACCGCATCGAAACGCCTGATCAGATTATCGTTGTGAACGGTACGGTTTCACGTGTCTTGAATATCCGCCAAAACCGCCTGATCATCAGCAACTATGACGCAGCAGAGGATGAGTTTGCTCCGTCGCGCTTTTTTACCCCCGGTGAGGTCAGCTACCAGAGTGAAGATTTTACCGCACCAGACGGTACCCATCGCATTGAAATTACCTCCGATGATCCATTTGAACTATTTCAGCAGGTGACGATACGCCTGTCTCGTGAGGGGAATCCGGTTCAGATTGATGCCGTTGATCAGATGGACAATCGCATCCGGACGATGTTCCGTTTCGGTCGGTTCCTCGACCTTGATTTGCAGCAGTTTGCTCTGGACCCACCTGAGGGCGCTGAAATCATCGATTTGCGCGAATAGTCGCCGGCATGAAAAAAATTCTTCATCTCTTAGCGGGTGTTCTGGTAGCAGCACTTTTTATCTGGCTGAGTCTCAGAGATGCCGATTTGAGCGAACTGGCCCGACAGCTGGGCGGTATCCGTTATGGCTGGCTGTTGCCATTTCTGAGCATTGTGCTTTTGGGCAACTACCTGCGTGCTGAGCGGTGGAAGATGGTACTGGATGACGAATCGGGACTTTCCCATTCCCGTTTACAGCTGTTTACCGGGTTGATGTACGGTCTTACGGCCAATGTTGTGGTGCCCCGGGCCGGTGAGTTTCTACGGGCCCTGTATGTATCCAGGCACACCGGTATGGAAACCTCAAGGCTGTTTGGAACCATTGTGCTGGAGCGGGTACTAGACATGCTCATGATGCTGATTATGCTGCTGGTTACCGTGATTCTGCTGATAACAGATTCCCGCCTGCTAGAGCAGGTTTTCGGTCGGGAAGGTGCAGCCTACATCGGTTTACTTACCTCCGCAACCGGACTAACCGTGATAGGTCTGACCATTCTTACCGGTTTTGGGCTGCTTTGGTACCTTAGGGTGCGGGCAGACAAGAACCCTGACAAAAAAACCGAGGCGGCGGATGAATCGAAGATAACCTCTCTGATCAAGGGTTTTCTACGAGGCGTTGTGGCAGTCAGAAATCTGAAAAACTGGCCGCTGTTTGTTGTTTATACCATTCTGATATGGCTGGGATATGTGGCCATGTCGTTGCTGCCGTTTTATGCCTTTGACTTTCACATAACCTACGACTTCGGTTGGATTCAGGCTTTTGTAATTACCGTTGTTGGAGCCGTTGGGGTGACCCTGCCGTCTCCAGGCGGAATCGGGACCTACCATTATCTGGTTCAGCAGGGACTTTTTTACCTGTACGGTGTCCCGATGATGACGGCGCTCGGTTATGCTACCGTGAACCACCTGGCTAATCTGTTCGGAATTCTGCTCATAGCCGCGGGTTTATTTGTTGTTAACCAACGGTTGATTGTCGGCAAACCGGGCACAAAAATACCTTTTTCGGAGCTCTTTCGTTGACAGAGTCAGGTGATAAAGAACCGCCAAGAATCCTTATCTTACACACTTGTACTATGTTCACTTTTTCACAACCATTTCTGTCCAGCCCGTTGAAACACCTTCTGACAGTTAGTCTGTTCCTTTTGGTGCCCGGCATCTTGTCGGCGCAGGACGCCTCTCCGTCTACCTTGCTGCCAGACATTGATCCGCAGGATATTGAAATCCGGGGCGACTTCGAGGTTCGTTTTCCGGGCATCCGCAGACAGCCGATCCTGGGCTTTAACCCGCGTCCACGGGTATTTCAGATAGATCCTGATCGTTTGCCGTTTCTTGAGACCCCCGAGCAGGTAGTGACCAGCCTGCCTGTAAGCGATCTGGAACGACCCTCACCTCCTGTTTACACGTTTTATCGGCATCCGGACCGCTTTCGGCTATGGAGTACCACCGGTATCGGCAACTACATGGCCCCCGAGGCCGATGTGTACCTGGAAGTCCCACTTTCGGAAAAAACTACGGCCGCAGCCTCGGTCAACCACTTTTCTTCTGCCGATTATCTTGATTCAGCGGACGGACAAACCAGTTCATTCCGGAATCTGCATGGCGACCTGAACCTGGTTCACTATGCCGGAGAACGTTCACGATGGCAACTTAACCTGAATGGACGGTCTGACCGGAATCATCTACCCGTAACCAGCATCGCACAGGCAGACCCGGCTGCTGATCCGCTCATTTCCCGACCAGACAACAACATAGGTGTGCTAGGTGCGCAACTCGCCTATCGCAACACCCGGAATGCGCGTAGCTACACAGATTTAAAAGCCGAATATTCAAGCTTTAATGCAGAAACCGGTGGCGTTGCAGGGCTTGCAGCCACCTCGGCGGATGTAAACAGTTTCAAAGAGCAGCTATTGGTGACCGCCGCTGAACAAGTCTGGACCGGATCCCGGCCGGGCAACACGATGTCGGTATCAGCCGGCGCAAGCTACGGTATGACCGAATTGGCTATGGGGAGCGAGGGTAACTGGCTGCTGGCCAACCTCGGCACCACCTTTCGCACCCGAATCGGCTATCAGCTCAGTGTTGAAGCCGGCGGACGGGCCTACTACGGTTCAGACGAAGTCAAGGATCAGCAACTACTCCTCTATCCTGAAATCCGTTTGCAGTACCGTTTAAGTGATCTGATTACACTTCGTGGTGTGCTGGAAGGCGTTGTTCAAAATCAGGGTATTCACGGAATATCCCGGGTTAATCGACGGCTGTTTATGTACACCTCCCCGGAAAATGAACGCGGTGTCCGGTTCAGCGGGTCGGCCGAATACGAGGCAATGGACGGACTGAAGGTGCAAAGTACACTTTCCTACGGTCGATATACCCGGATGGGCGCTTTTGCCCTGCAGCCGGGTACGGACAACTTGCTTACACAGGTGTACCTGGATGGAGGCTCGGTTATTCGCTGGGAAACCAGCACCTGGTACGATTTGCAGCCCGAGCGTATTCAGGCTTACGGTGGGTTTTACGTTCAGTCCGTTACCGACCGCAACGGTGAACGTGTTGCATTCAGAGAAAATATCGGGCTCAGGTTAGGGGGTGTTTACAGATTTACCGATCAGCTCCGGGTACACGCCTGGTCCGATTACACCGGTTCACGTCGTGTAGCTCCGGGACGTTCAGAAAATGGTTACCTGCTTCTGGGCGTAAAAGCCGATGTATGGGCCTCCAAAGACATCGGGGCTTACATCAAAATTACCAACATGTTAAACCAGTCGTACGCAACCTGGACAGGCTATGATGAACTGCCGGCTCAGGTATTTGGCGGCATTATGATAAAGCTATAACTATGGACAGGGTCTTCGAAAAAGCATTCACTGCAGTCATCCGTGAACAGATAATCCAGAACAACCCCGTTTCCCTGGATGGACTGGGTACATTCAGTCTCAAACATATCAGGCAGGCTACATCCCGCACCGAAGACGGAACACCTGTGGTTACGCCTCCAAAAGATGTGATTGTATTCAAGCAGGCCGGGGAAAGCGCATGAAAATCACACACAAAAAATTTCTGAGTCTGCTGGCTGCTGAAATCGGGCAGGACGAAAAAATCACTTCCATCCACCTGAACGGACTCATATCCGAAATTATCAATACCGTTGAAGAGGGCCGCTCTTATACCATCACAGGCTTCGGAACCTTTCTCAAAGATGGTCCGGAACTGCTCTTTGAGCCGGATTCCCGCCTTGCCGCCGAAATAAACTACAACTATGAGGGAATGGTCCCCATCGATGTAAATGAAGCAAAATCGGTTGTAGACGATGAGCCCGTTGAAAAGCCTTCAAGGCCAACCCGAAAGACGGATACCCTCATTGTAGACGAAGAGGTAGCCGGCGAGGAAGATCCTTTCGGGTTGCCGGATGAGGAAGCCGCAACGCCGTCGGTTCTGCTGAGCGGAGCTGATGAAGACGAAGAGAGGACTCAGACTAAGGTCGCGCAGACGGATGGCACCGATTCTGTTGATGAAATAGATCCATTTGAAACGGATACGGCTGCTGAGAGCGGAGATACCGGATTGACTTCCTCTGGCCGGGCTGATGTAAACGACTCATTTGAAACGGATGCAGCTGCTGAGAGCGGAGATACCGAATTGACTTCCTCTGACCGGGCTGATGAGCCGGAAGGTCTTTCTGATTCTGCCGTGACGGACTCCCCCGGTCCCGTCAAAAAGGGAATTGTGTTTGAGTTTGATGAGGAAGCCGGTGTACTTGAATCCGGTGATGAGAACATAGAGGCCGTTCAGGATACCGCAGCGGACGAGGCAGCCGATGCGATTCCTTCAGCCCCCGGGTCTGATGATGCCGGCCGGGAGGATGATTCGACCCCAAAGGGACCACTTGCCGGCGACCTTTCCGGGTCGGATTTGAGTGATCTGGATGATATACTCGGTAGCGAAAACCCAGCCAATTTGGACGATTCCGATGACCTGATTGGTTCTGCAGGTTTGGACGAGGAAGAAACACTTGCGGATGCAGCGGCTTCCAAAACCGTATCAAAGCCGGAGCCGGTGATTAAAGTGGGTAATATTGCCGGAAAACGGACACCGGGTGCCGAATCCGGTGTGAAAGCTGCATCCGGCGGTCAGGAAGGTGAGGAAAGCAGTGCACCGGCCAAAACCAGACCGCTTCCGGGTGATCGCAAAAACGGACAGTCTTCAACAACGCTTATAGCCGCTGCTGTGGCATTGATTGCTGTTATATTCGGAGTCTGGTGGTTTTTCCTGCGCGATTCTGGTGCAGATGTCGCGGCATCGGCACCGGTTGCGGTCACTACACCACCTGCCCGACAAAATGAAACGGCTGTAAATGACGGTGCTGCGGAATCGGAGTCGGCCGGGGAACAGGATGAAGGTGAGCCGATGCAGGTATCCGCGGAAAACCCGGATCAAGACGGAGCTGCTATGCAGGCTGGAACAGGCGTTTCAGGCGACATTACATCCTCAACGGAGCAAAATACAGGCGCAGTGTCAACAACCGGGGATGTTACCGAAGATAATGCACTGGGTCAGGCAGAAACCGATCCGGCCGCCGCCGATGTTACCGACTGGCAGCAACCCCGGCCGGTGGGATCGCCGGTTGATTCGGATGACAATCTTTCCGATCAGCAGGGTGAGGTTTCCCCATTCGGTTTGCGTGGAACCGCCCAGCCCATGAATGGCCGTGTTTTCTCCATCGTAGTACATTCGCTTCCCAACCGAATTGACGGTAATGCCCAGTGCGATGAAATAGCCCGGCTTCGACTGCGTTGTGTAGTTGTGGAAGCTACCGTAAACGGCCGGATTACCTACCGGGTAGGAATCGGTCAGTTTGAAACCTATGCCGAAGCCCGTGAGCGTGTAAGCGAACTGCCGGAACCCTATCGCAGTCGAAATTTCCCCGCCAGAATTAACTGATAACTAGCTCATCGCTATACCAAACCAACGTATCCATCCTTCAGGAACCCCAATTACAGCGATTTTATGAATCTACCCGTTTTGCTACTACTTCAAAGTGGAATCGCACAAGCTGACACTACTCAGTTTGCCGACGACCCGGAAACCACCATGCGCCTGTTTGAAATCCTGATTGAGGGTGGTGTGGTCATGATACCCATCGCGGTGTTATGGATTCTGGCCATTTATGTAATTGCTGAACGATGGCGATTTTTAAACAACGCCCGCATCAACAATGATGAGTTTCTGGGCAATGTTGAAGCCATGCTCCGGCAGGGTGAGACGCGTCAGGCCATGCTCTATTGCGACCAGATGGACAAACCCCTGTCACGCATTCTCAAGCAGGGTATTAGTCGGCTGGGCAGGCCATTAACCGATATCGAAGAAGCCATAAAAAACGCCGGCAAAAAAGAAACCTACCGGCTAGAAAATCGCATGGATTGGCTGGCAACTGTGGCGGGTGTTGCGCCTTTGCTCGGGTTTCTTGGTACGGTAACCGGTATGATATCAGCCTTTATGCAAATTCAGAATCTTCAGGGAAATGTGAACCCGAGCGTATTGGCCGGTGGTATCTGGGAAGCATTGATTACCACGGCCTTCGGTCTTTTTGTCGGGATTATCGCCTTCGGGTTTTATAACTATTTGCTTAACAAGATCAACCGCATGATTTTCGGACTGGAGGTCTCCTCCACGGAATTTATGGAGCTACTGCAGAAGCCCGCCGCCCGTAAACCCTCAGCACCCAAACCATGAACTTCCGTGACGATCAGGAAAAGCGAAAGCCTTTAGCGCTGTTTACGCAGTCGTCACTGACTGACATCGTGCTGCTGCTGCTGATTTTCTTTCTGCTTACCTCGTCCTTTGTGACGAACTTCGCCATACGGGTCAACGTACCCCAGGCCGATTCACAGACCACCACCGAGCGCCGTCATATCAGCGTTACGGTGACGGCCGAGGGTACGTACTACGTGGCCGGCGACCTTACACCGCGGGCCCAGTTATCCGCCAAAATTCGCGAAGAATACCGCGATAACCCTCAGTCCACATTGGTACTCCGCGCCGATAAAGACGCCAAAGTTGACGATGCGGTCCGTGTGATGAACATTGCCAAAGCGTTGAACCTGAACATCATGATGGCTACGGAGATGGGGTCTCAATAAGTGTATGAAAACAAAACTCACAGATGAAGAACGCTTCGGCCTCGTCTTTACCTCGTTGGTAAATGTGGTCATCATCATCCTTACGTTGCTGATTTATGCCGGCAATGTGGACGATGAGCGGTCGGCATTTATTGAGGTAACCCTGGGTGAGTTCAGTGACGGAACGGTAGCACAGTTCAATGAAGAGCGCAACCCAAATGTAGCCACCCGACCTAATCCGTCCCGCGAGGAAACTCCCGAACCCGATCCGGAACCTGACCCCACCGAGCAGCCGGAACAGCAGCAACAGGAGGATGCCAAGGAAGTAAACCTGCCTGAGCAGGAAGAAGAGGTCCGGGAGGAAGTAGTCACCACCCCGGATACCGAGATTGTAGACCCTACGGTCACCCAGGAAGAAATTATCAGTCCGGAAACCCCACCGGTCAGGCAGCAGGCCGAACCCGATGAAACCGAGCAGGAAGGGGAGGAAACCAGCGGCGACATCCGCGGTATACGCGGTCGGGTAGATGCCGACCAGGGAACAGGACTGGACCCGGTGCGTTCGGCCCCTTATCAGCTGGAGTGGGAGGGCGATGTTCAACGTTCACCTCTCGTTCAGCCGTTACCCAGTTACACAGTTGAAGTGGAAGCCGTGATTACAATTCGCTTTGAAGTGCGACCCGACGGCTCCGTTGGCATGATTCAGCCCCTTCGCCGGATGAATCCGGAATTGGAGGCAGAAGTGGTACGAACGCTGCGGGGATGGAGGTTTTCCAGACTGCCTGACAGTATGCCCCAGGAGAGCCAGTTTGGCGTGATTACCTTCCGCTTTATACTCAACTAGGCGCAAGCGAAGCATATCCATCCAACTACTCCGGCAAAATCCGGTAAACGCTTCCGTTGTCGGTTGAGAAATAGATGTATCCATCCGGAGCCTGCCGGACATCGCGGACCCGACCAATTGCTTCAAAAAGGCGCTCTTCATGTACTACGCGCTCACCGTCAAGGGCGGAACGATGCAGGTACTGAAAACTCAGTGACCCGATAAACAGGTTGTCTTCCCACTCCGGATACCGGTCGCCGGTGATATAAGCCATACCCGATGGACCGATAGAAGGCGTCCAGTAATGCAGGGGCTGTTCCATGCCCACCCGTGCTGTATCTTCGGTTATGATGGTACCGTTGTAGTTAATTCCATAGGTAATTTCAGGCCAGCCGTAGTTCAGACCGGCTCGCATGATATTCAGCTCATCCCCTCCGCGCGGACCGTGTTCGTGGCTCCAGAGTTCTCCGGTTTTGGGGTGCAGTATCATACCTTGCGGATTACGGTTACCATAGGTGAAAATTTCATCGAAAGCTTCATCGTTACCCACAAACGGATTGTCTTCGGGTATACGACCATCATCGTGGAGCCGGTATACTTTACCGCCGTAATGATCCAGCTGCTGGGCTGTATTCATCACACCACGGTCGCCGATGGTGAAGAACATATAACCGTTGTTGTCAAAGACGATGCGGTTGCCGAAGTGATGCCGGGCGTTTGAAGCGGGCTCTTCCTGAAATAGGATTTCCTGATCGGTTAAGGTGCTGCCTTCGGCGTCAAGCCGGGCACGCATGACCTCTACATAGCCTTGTCCATCGGCAGTGCGGGCGGAGTAACTCAGGTAAATCCAGCCGTTGTCTTCGTAGTCCGGATGAACGACCACATCCAGTAATCCGCCCTGGTTGACGGCATAAATTTCGGGTAGTCCGGCAACAGGCTCCGGTTGTACCTGTCCGTCACGAACCAGCCGAAGGTTTCCTGCCCGTTCGGTCAGTAAAACGGACCCGTCCGGAAGAAAAGCCATACCCCAGATAATCCCCAGGCCGCTGACGACCTCGTCGAGGCGGACATTCATGGCCTCAGTTTCGATAATTTCACCCGCATTGACCGGAACGGCAAAGTAGTGACCCGGCTCAACCGGCGGTGTTGCAGCTGGGTTGGTTTCAGAGTGTGTAGCCTCAGCACACGATAGGGTTCCGACGCTGAGGATGAGGGTAAGTAACAGGTACGACTTTTTCATAAGGCTTTATTGTAATTTAATGTAGCACAGTATGTTGTGTGTGTAATTGCATTCTGAGTACCAGTCCTTTCACAATGAAAGCGGGCCGGGATTATCAGGTCTGGTTTATCAGGAATGGCAATTCCAGTGTTTCCGACAAATCACCTAACCGCAGATTCGGCGCAGGCGTTCTGTGGACGATGCTGGCGAAACCAAAGTGAAAACAGGTATTTAAAGTCAGGTTTAGCGCCCATAATACGCAATTGTAAGCTATAACTTTGCATGGTAAAGCGTTGGAAAATGATGTAAACACCCATCGCACGGGCAAAAAGAAGCCGACCTCCGAAGAGGACGGCTTTATCGAATTTAGAACCTGATTAGAGGTGTTATTTCAAACCTGTTTATGCAGGTCGCGGGTAATTCAGGAGTGTCTGAACCCTTTGATTCCCCAGATTTCACTGGCGTAATCGGATATGGTGCGATCGGAGGAAAATTTCCCGATACGTGCCACATTGTGAATGGCCATTTTGAACCAGGCGTCCTGATTACGGTACAGTGCTTCTACCGCTTTTTGCGATTGAGCATAAGCTTCATAGTCGGCCATGAGCATGTAGTAGTCGCCCCCATCGAGCAATGTATTGTAGATGGGTGCGAAAAGATTGGATTGGCCCGGTGAGAAGAAGCCATCCCGAATCTGGTCAACAATCTGACGCAGCTCCGCACTGGAATGATAGTGATCCCACGGGTTGTAGCCACGCTGACGGATTTCATCAATTTCTTCCACCTTCAGACCGAAGATGAAGATATTTTCATCACCAACTTCCTCCCGTATTTCTACGTTGGCGCCATCCAGTGTGCCAATGGTAATGGCACCGTTCAGGGCGAACTTCATATTTCCGGTACCGGAAGCTTCCATTCCGGCGGTAGAAATCTGTTCCGACAAGTCGGCTGCCGGGATGATTTTCTCGGCGAGGGATACGCTGTAGTTTGGCAGAAATACCATTTTCAGTTTATCACCCACCTCGGGATCGTTATTGATCACCTCTGCGGCGCTGTTTATGAATTTGATAAACAGTTTGGCCATGGCGTAACCCGGAGCGGCTTTTCCGGCAAAGATGACCGTCCGCGGTGTGAAGGGAGCGTCAGGATTGGCTTTGATCCGGTTGTACAGTGCGATGGTATGCATCGCCAGCAGCAGCTGTCGTTTGTACTCATGGATTCGTTTGATCTGCACATCAAAGATGGAGTCCGGATTGATATCCACATCCATTTCTTTTTTGATGTATTCCGCCAGTTGCAGCTTGTTTTCCCGCTTGATAGCCGCAAACTTTTTGACAAAGGTTTTATTGGTAGCCAGCTTGTCAATGTTTTTCAGCTCACTGAGTTTGGTTACCCAACTCTCACCAATTTTGTCGGTAATAGCATCGGCCAGCTTAGGATTACATTGCCGCAACCATCGACGGGGTGTGATCCCGTTGGTTTTATTGGTGAATTTCTCCGGCATCATTTCGTAGAAATCGCGGAAAATGGTTTTGGTAATCAGCGAGGAGTGGAGTGCCGCCACGCCGTTAACCTTATGCGATCCCACAATGCCGAGGTTGGCCATCTGTACCGAGGGTTGTTCGCCTTCTGAAATAATGCTCATTCTGCGCACGCGGTTTACATCGTCACCGAAGGTTTCGTGAACCTCATCCAGGAATCGTCGGTTAATTTCATAGATGATCTGCAGATGTCGAGGCAGCATATTTCTGAGCAGGGTGACCGGCCAGCGTTCCAGTGCCTCAGGCAGAATCGTGTGGTTGGTGTAGGCGATGGTTTGTGTTGTCACGTTCCAGGCTGTATCCCAGTCGAGCCCCTCTTCATCCATCAGTATGCGCATCAGCTCCGGCACCGCCAGATTGGGGTGGGTGTCATTACACTGAATGGCCACTTTCTCGTGGAAACGCGACATGTCCGTGTGATTTTTCTTGTAACGACGGATGATGTCTTGCAGGGAGGATGTTACCAAAAAGTATTCCTGCTTAAGACGAAGTTCTTGTCCTACAAATACTTTGTCATTCGGATAGAGTACCCGCGAAATATTTTCGTGCAGCTGCATATCGCGCACAGCGTTGATATACTCGCCCTGATTGAAGCTGCTCAGATCAAGGGATTTCGGCGATGCAGCCTTCCATAACCGGAGGTTGTTTACCACGTCGTTTTTGAAACCCGGCACCGGCATATCGTAGGCCACGGCCATGACTTTCTGGGTGTTTTCCAGGCGGAAACGAAGGTTGCCGTTTTCATCATGGTACGGAACGGACTGTCCGTAGAAGTGCACCGGATACATGGTGTGAGGGCGGACTACATCCCAGGGATTACCGAATCGCAGCCAGGTGTCAGGTCGTTCAACCTGATATCCGTCAATTACTTTCTGGAGGAATATTCCATAATCGTAGCGGATTCCGTAGCCATATCCGGGTATACCCAGGGTTGCCATGGAGTCCAGAAAACAGGCTGCCAGCCGACCCAGACCGCCGTTACCCAGTGCGGCGTCGGTTTCTACTTCACGAAGCTCGTCATAGTCGATGCCCACTTCGGCCAGTACCTGCCGTACCTCGTCCTGAATTCCAAGGTTGATCAGCGCATTGTCCAGCATGCGACCAATCAGAAACTCCATCGATATGTAGTAGACTCTCTTTTCGTCGTGTTCATAATATTTTTGCTGCGTGTCCAGCCAGCGGTCGTGCAGGCGGTCCAGAATAGTCAGTACCACACTTCGGTACTGGTCCCACTGCGTTTTTGAATGTTCATCTTTGGCCAGCGTGTATCGCAGGTGCTCTAAAATCCCTTCCTTGATGGATGCTATATCCATTCCCTTACGAGGCTCAAGCTTTGAAACCTTTCCCATACAATTTTTTAATTAGTTGATTATAAATGGCTTACGTGAATGTAAGCGCTTACGTTTTCAGTAAAATACGAAAAAACCGTTAGCTTTTGCGCAGAATCCGACGGTCGGGCTGAAACATCGGACCGGTGAGGTTGGCCTGATATCCTTCCTGTTTGAGGTATTCAAAGGCTTCGACAGCGGCAAATTCGTGGTTGAACAGTCCGTAAACGGACGACCCGCTTCCGCTCATGGCCGCGTACAGGGCGCCCATTTCATACATCTGGTCTTTGAGCATCCCGGTAAAGGGATGAATTTCGATAACGGGTGGTTCCAGGTCATTCACCAGGAAGGTGCTCCATTCCTCGGCGGGGTACTCGGTCAGTACGCGGCGCACATCCAGCGACGCATCCTGATAGGGTTGACAGAACCGGTAGGCCTCGGCGGTGCTGCTTTCAAAGCCCGGGTAAACGGTAACGATGTGCATATCCGGCTGGAGGTCTGTGAATTCAAGCTGGTCGCCGATGCCCTCAGCCAGTGCTGTTCTGCCATGAACGAAAATGGGGACGTCGGCCCCGAGCCGTACTCCAAGGCTGGCCAGCTCGTCATCGTTCATCTCCAGTTCTTCAATGGTATTGATCATATGCAGCATGAGGGCGGCATTGCTGCTTCCCCCGCCAAGTCCGGCACCCATCGGGATCATTTTGCTTAATTGAATATGGTAATTAAGCGACCGCCCGGCTTCGGCTTCCATCAACCGAACGGCTTTCATGATCAGGTTGTCATCACCGGTACCGAGTTCCTTGTTGCTGCAGCGGAAGAGGGTTTCATGGGAGGCGCTCACCTGCAGCTTGTCATACCAGTTAATGAACACAAAGCCGGTCTGAAGGGCGTGATACCCGTTGGGGTATCGCTGTGTGATGCGTAGTCCGAGGTTGATCTTGGCGTAGGATTTCGCGATGTAGGTAGGTTGGTTCATTGGCGGAGGACCTGGTCTTTGATGCGGTACATATAGCTGAGGGCAGCTTCATATTCGTTGGGAATTTCTCCATCCAGAATGGCTTCCTCGATGGCTTTCTTGATTTTCCCAACGTCAGGACCGGCTTTCAGTCCGAGTTTTTCCATGATTTCATCGCCGCGCACCGGGGGTTGCCAGTTGCGAAGTTTGTCTTGCGCTTCCACCTCTTTCATGCGTTCGGTTACATGATCAAAATTGCGCAGGAATCGTTTGACCTTGGCGTCGTTTTTGCTGGTGATATCGGCCCGGCACAGGGTCATAAGGTCGTCAATATCCTCACCGGCTTCAAACAGCAACCGTCGGATAGCACTGTCGGTTACTTCTTCGCTGACCAGGGCGATGGGTCGCAGGTGGAGGCGGACCAGCTTGCGGACGTATTTCATGCGTTCGTCAAGGGGAAGGCATAAACGGGCAAATATGCGCTTGGTCCAGCTGGCGCCGAGGGCGTCGTGCCCATGGAAGGTCCACCCGGTACCGGGCACAAAGCGCTGGGTGGGCGGTTTGGCAATATCGTGCATGATGGCCGCCCATCGCAGCCAGAGCTTGTCAGAAACACGTGCTACATTGTCCAGCACTTCCAGGGTGTGCCAGAAGTTGTCTTTATGGCGAATGTTATTGATTACTTTAACCCCGTGGAGGTCGCACAGTTCCGGAAAAAACTGTTGCAGAAGCCCGGTTTCGAAGAGAATGCGGAAGCCGGTGGAAGGCATGGGGGCGCCTACAATTTTATTCAGCTCATCGGTGATACGTTCCTGAGAGATTATTTGAAGACGGTCTGCCATCGTTTGCATGGCTTCGAGGGTTTTTTCTTCAATATCAAACCCGAGCTGGGTGCTGAACCGTGCGGCCCGCATCATTCGCAGCGGGTCATCATCGAAGGTTTCCTGCGGGTCCAGCGGTGTACGGATGATGCGATTGCGCATATCCTGCACGCCGCCAAAGGGGTCGAGCAGGGCACCGTAATTTTCGGAATTGAGCGACCACGACAGGGCATTGATGGTGAAATCCCGGCGGCGCTGATCGTCTTCGAGGGTTCCGTCTTCCACAATCGGTTTGCGGGAATCCCGTTGATAACTTTCCCGCCGGGCTCCTACAAACTCCAGGTCGATGCCGTTCCAGCGGATATGGGCCGTGCCGAATTGTTTGAAAACACTCAGATGATCGGTTTCAAGTGCCCGGGCTACTTCTTCGGCCAATGCAATGCCCGACCCTACGGTCACAAAATCAATATCGGGCTGCTCTTTGAGATGGAGCCGGTTCAGGTAATAATCACGCACGTACCCTCCCACCACATACACGGGTTGCTTTATGCGCCCGGCAGCATCCGAAACAAGCCTGAAAAGTTCTTCGTGTTGGGGGTCGAGTCCGATCAAAACAAATGGTATTTTAAGAGTTGCAGCACAGTAACGCGATCATGTGTTCATGAAAGCGGGGCTGACGGATGCACAAAATACGAGGATTGCGGTTGCCGTTCAGCCGCTCTTCCCAAAAAAGTCCGGCCAACAACAGCAGGTCACAGCAGTAAACGGGTGTAAACAGGGTACTTTTGCCCGGTCGCCTTCATGTAATTTATGGTTTCAAATACCGTAAAAAACGCCATACGCATAAGTTTTGCGGTATCGGTCGTCTCATTTCTGATCAAATTTACCGGGTACCTGGTTACCGGGTCTAACGCCGTATTGTCTGATATGGCCGAGTCTGTGGTACACCTGCTGGCGGTGGGTTTTTCCATGTATGGTGTTTACCTGAGTATGAAACCACCCGACGAAGAGCACCCTTATGGTCATGAACGCATCGAGTTTCTGGCCGTAGGTGCGGAAGGGTCTGTCATTATCATAGCCGGGGTTACCATTATTTACCAATCGATCCGACACATGGTTCTGGGTTTGCAGCCCGAAAACCTGGAAGAAGGAATTATGGTAGTTGCTGCAGCTGGTTTGGTCAATCTGGCCCTTGGGACGTACCTGATGTACACGGGTAAATCCAGTAAAAACAATATAATAATTGGCAATGCGCGCCATACCTTAACCGATGTATGGACCAGTGGCGGGGTCATTCTGACGCTGGTTCTGATTCGGTGGACGAATTTTACCCTGCTGGATTCGCTGGTAGCTATAGTTGTGGCCTTCTACATCATGTATGAAGGTTACAACCTGGTACGGTTCGCCTATCGGGGAATAATGGACGAGCGCGATGAAGACCAGGATCGTCGTATACGGGAGGTACTTGACAACCGGCTTCCGTCCGAGATCAGGAGCTGGCACGGGTTGCGGCACCGTACGGCGGGAAGGACTACCTGGGTAGAATTGCACGTTCTGTTTGATAAGGATATACGGCTGGAGGAGGCCCATGATGTGGGTACCGAGCTGGAGCGGCGTATTATGACCTCGGTGGAGGGCGATGCCGTTGTAACGCTGCACCTTGAGCCGGAACAGACCCATGAGGATGCCCACGAAAAATTGAAGGGTACCTACGAAAATAATGCCATCGACAAGATGATGTAACCGTCGCGGGCCGCCAACATCGATTTAACTCAGAACCGCACTCCTGCAGAAATGCAGTGTGCCAACATCCAAACAGGTTATGGACTTACCGCAAAACTGGCTTATTGCCACCGATGGATCCAAATATGCAACCATGTCGGTTGAATATGCCGCCCGACTGTATGCGTGTATGTCGCCCAGGCCGAATGTGCTGTTACTGAATATCATTCCGGATCCTCGACGAAAGGGGGCGGTTGATCATGAAACCGAGGCGGGTAGCAGGCGGGTACTGGCTGAATCCCGTCAGTTTTTTCTGGACCTGGCCGGATCCGATGAAACTGTTTCAACCATGGTTGGCATCGGTGAGCCCAGACAGATAATTGTTGAGACGGTTAAAGCCAACAAAATTGATCACCTGATTATGGGCGGTGCTGATTATCAGTGGCGGATTACGGATTTACTCAGCGGCGGGGTCACAAACTACATTATTGAGCATGTGAGTTGCGTGATTACACTGATAAAATAGGGATAGTGCAGGCTGAAGCGGTGCGTGTTTGTACCAGATACCAATGATTTGGCTAGAGCACAATGCGCGCCGTTGCACCAGATGCACAGACGCAGCTGGCACACCCATCGATTGACGGGTGTCAGACGGTAGAGGCAGTACCGCCCGACAAGGGTGCCGTCCGAAGCGGCACCCCCATCTCGACCGGCTTATCCTTTCACTACGCTGTGATCGCCAATATGGGCTTCACCGCTAAAATGCTGAACCTCTGCATCGAAACCAACGGTTGCCCCATTCAGGTCTGACTCCGTTACGGTAGCGCGATCCAGCACAATGGAATTGCGGATTTTTGAACCTTTGATTACCGCTCCGGCGCCGATGCTTGCATCAGGGCCAATTACTGAACCTTCAATTTGGACACCCTCGCCGATGTAAACGGGTTGAATGATTTCAGTGCCGGGAAATTTGCCGGCATCAACCTGCTGATTTTCTTTTGCTACAATCACATTGCTGGTCTCCAGCCAGGCCGGAATGGTTCCGCAATCCAGCCATTCGTCAACGCTGGCGGATTTGAACACTTTACCTTCCTTGAGCAGGGCATCAATCGCATCGGTCAATTGATATTCATTGCCATGCCCGGTGATGTTATGATCGATGAGGCGTTGTATGTGGTCGTGCAGCCCTTTACCGTCTTTGAAATAATAGACGCCGATGATGGCCATATTGGAGATCGGTTCGGAAGGCTTTTCAACAAAACCGGTAATCCGACCGGACTCGTCCTGAACGGCAACGCCGAACCTCGAGGGGTCTTCCACTTCTTTCAGCCAGATGACGCTGTCTGCGTTGTCAACGGTAACCTTGGTAGGCGTATCAAACAGGGTATCAGCAAAAACGATAATTACTTCACCATCCAGCTTTTCGGCGGCGCAGAAAACAGCATGGGCGGTTCCTCTGGCCACGTCCTGTTTGTAGAAACTGGCTGCAGCACCCTGGCGGGCACTGATTTCCGTGAGGTTTTTCTTTACATCATCGCCGAAATCGCCCAGAATGAAAACGATTTCTTCGATGCTGCGGTCAATGGTTCGGGCAAAAGTCTCTACAATGCGCTCAACGATGGTGGTTCCGGCAACCGGGAGGAGCGGTTTCGGTGTAGTGTGGGAGTGTGGTCGCAACCGGGTTCCCTTTCCGGCCATGGGAATAATTAACTTCATCCTGTTGGTATCTCTTGTGTTAGGGTTTCATACTCGGCTAAAGATAGAGGAACTTGCTATATTTACCGAATCATGCGCATAATTTCGCGCAGTTGTGCGTTGGTCTGGGAGTAAATCAGGCTCCGTTCTCATTGCGCAAAAGCTGCATCGGATCATCCATCATTAAAACCTGCTTTCCGTTGGCTACCTACCTGCTGTTTATTCAAGTTCTGCTGTTTTTGCTAAGTGTGGTACTGCTGCGACATCTGTACTGGCGCACACGCTTTTTCGTGCACATGTTCCAGCAATCCGGCTACAAGCTCAACGAATTCTGGCTGTGGATGAAGGATCACTGGAATTCGCATGTGCTCAACGGAACCCACGCGCTCACCAATGTACTGTTGTTGCTTTTCGTGGTGTTTATAGGGCATTGGTTTACCCCAACGGCTCCCGCTGTAATTATTTCGGTGTATCTGATGATCTGGTTCTGGCCGGTCGACCTGTACCGGCGTCAGGAGAAGAAGCCCCTGGCTTATACAGCCCGGGTTCAGCGGCTTCTGATACCCGTGACCCTGCTGGTTATCTTGTTTCCGGTTTTGGGTGCGCTCGCTGCTCAGCTGCTCAAAGGAATGCTTCCTGACGTCTACATGCTGGCTTTCGGTTGGGTTTTCGGGGTAATCATGGTTCCGTTTTGGGTATTGTTGGCCGGATTTCTGACCAAACCCATTGAAAAGTACATCCAAAAAGGATTTATCCGGTCGGCCCAACAAAAACTGGCTTCCATGCCCGGACTCACCGTCATCGGTATCACCGGCAGTTATGGCAAAACCAGCACCAAATTTGCCCTGGCCTCCATGCTGTCTGAGCGATTTTCCGTTTGTTTTACTCCCGGAAGCTTCAATACCCCGATGGGTATCTGCAAGGTCATCAATAACGATCTGCAGGCCCACCATCAGGTACTTATTCTGGAGATGGGCGCACGATACCCCGGCAATATTGCCGAACTCTGTGAAATTGCCCATCCCAACATCGCCATACTTACAATTATTGGGAAGGCGCACCTGGAAACATTTGGTTCGCAAGAAGTTATTGCAAAAACAAAAGGCGAGTTGATACAGTCTTTGCACCCCGGGGAACTGGCTGTGGTCAACGCCGATGACCATCGTGTAATGGCTCAGGCCGCCCGGCGCAACGATATATCGGTTATAGGAGCCGGTTTGCAGCAGGGCGATTTCACGGCAACGGATATTCGGTACGATGCCAGCGGTTGCTCGTTTACGGTCTGCCACAAGGACGGCAGGCAGGTACCGGTCCGTACCGGACTACTGGGTCAGCACAACGTGTACAACATCCTGTTTGGCTTCGCCGTGGGCGATCACCTCGGACTTCGCCTGGAAACCCTGGCCCTGGCCGTATCCCGCATGGAGCCGGTTGAACACCGGTTGCAGCTCAAACAAACCGCTACCTACACGGTCATTGATGACGCATTCAACTCCAATCCGGTCGGCGCGCGTAACGCTATTGATGTACTTGCCGGTTTTCAGGGCGGCAAACGCGTTCTGGTCACACCGGGAATGGTTGAACTGGGCGACATCGAAGAGGAGGAAAATTTCATGCTGGGTGAGCATATCGGAACATCGGGTATCGAGCAGGTTATTCTGGTAGGGCAAAAGCAGACGAAACCCATTCAGGACGGATTGCGGTCGGCGGGGTATCCCGAAGAAAAAACCTTGATTGTCAAGTCGCTCTTCGAGGCCAATGCCTGGCTGCAGCAGCATCTGACCAGGGGCGATGTAGTCCTGTATGAAAACGACCTGCCTGATATGTACGTGGAGGACTAACCGAAATTCCCGTAAACCGGTTGGCACACCATTTGGCGGACCTATGTCGGACGCCGGAAATTCCGGGTGCTGCCGGGAGCGATTCCGATTAAGCGAACCATGAGGCGGCATCATATCCTGCGTACAGTTGCCTGTGGTCGGGGCGAAAACCGGTTGCTGCCGGGAGCGGAGCGTTACCGTGGGCGCTATTCGTACCGTAAGACCTGGCTGGGAATCAGCGAAGCGGCTCTTCGGGCCGGATACCAGCTTGCCAGCAGGCATAGCACCAGGGAGCCCGCCACAACAAGGGTCACATCCACAGCATTTATCGAAACCGGATAGGCACTGATAATAAACGATTCGGCTCCGGCAAGCTGCACAAGCCCCCAGGTCTGCTGCGCCCAGCTGACGGCCAGTCCTGCAAGGCCGCCGATGCCGCACCCGATCAAGCCAACCAGCATACCTTGTCGAAGGAAAATCCGCTGAATTTGCACAGGTGTGTACCCGAACGACATAAGCACGCCGATATCCCGACTTTTTTGGATGACAATCATCGTCAGCGACCCGACGATGTTCAGCACAGCTACTCCCACAATCAGCATCAGAATGAAGTACGCGCTCCATTTTTCGATGTTCATTACATCGTAGAGGGGTTTTTGCAGGTCATACCAGGTGCTGACCCTGAAATCATCGCCAAGGGCAGTCTGCAACCGATCCCGCACAGCATCGGCATCGTCAATATTGTGCAGGCGTATGTCATATCCGCTGATCTGACCACGCAGATTATACATACGTTGTGCTGCTTCAAGATCTATGAATACCACCGATCCCTCAAAAACTTCACGAAGGTAGAAGCTGCCGCGGACATCAAAGGTGTAGAAACGCGGTCCGGCAAACTGTGTAAGGGAACGTTGAATACCCTCCGCAGTGAGCAGCGACAGGCGGTCGCCCGGGCCGATACCCAGCTGGCCGGTGAGTTGGTTGCCAACAATAATACCCGGCCGGCCCTGCTGTACGCTCAGATTGTGTTCACCCTCAAGCAACGCCTGATCCATATCAATAAGTTGAAAGTACGTCTCCGGCTGAACGCCGCGCACCTCCACCACTTTGTCGGTCCTGCCCCGGTGTGCCAGCAGCGCCTTGCCTTCCATGAAAGGGGAGTACAGGCGGATTTCCGGAATGTCAGCCAACAGCTCGCTGGTGCTGTCACCGGGCGTGAAAAGTCGCTGCGAGGCAGCCTCAACCCGGATATCCGGGTCGTAACTGAGCAACAGTCCCTTAATCAGGTCGAAAAAGCCGTTGAAAACGGATAAAACGATGATTAAAAGTGCGGTTCCCACGGTAATTCCGGCTATACTGATGGTAGTAAGCACGGAGATCAGCGATACGTGCTTGCGCGAAAACAGATAGCGGGAGGCAATGAGTTGAACGGGATTCATAATTCAAAATACGGAAATTCTCCGGCCTGCATCAGAGCAGGTCGACCGCTAGCGATGTTTCTTTAAAATTTCCTATTTTAGATTTCCACTTAAATTAAAGGTGATACGGTGAAAAAAAGTGTTTTAGACCAGGCGCAAACAGACGCCATTTCAAGGGGAGACCATGACAATCCATTCGCAGTACTGGGGTTACACGTTCTGGATGATAATGGCGGCGTAGTTGTCAGGACCCTGCAGCCCTACTCGGAAAAAGTTGAGGTCGTCAATGAAAAAACCGGCAAAGCGTATGAAATGAACCGGATTTCAGAGGCCGGATTGTATGAATTACACCTGAAAACTACCCAAAAAGCTTTCCCCTACCATTACGTGATGCACTGGCCCGGCCAGGACCCCATCGTCCGACACGATCCCTACAATTATGGTACGCTCATCAGTGATTTCGACCTGCAGATCTGGGGCGAGGGAAACCATAGCCACGCCTACAACTTCATGGGTGCCCATGTTAAGGAAACAGGCGGTGTACGGGGTACGCATTTCGTGGTTTGTGCCCCCTCGGCCAAACGCGTCAGCGTAATTGGTCCGTTCAACGGGTGGGACGGTCGTACGCACGTGATGCGACGATACTACGACCAGGGCATCTGGGAAATTTTCATCCCCGGCGTTGAGGAGGGAGCGTATTATAAGTTCGAAATCGCTTCCCACAACACCACCTTGCCGCTGAAAAAAGCTGATCCCTATGCTTTTTACTCCGAACTTCGTCCCGGAACGGCCTCCATTGTAACCAATATCGAAGATTATGGCTGGAACGATGCCGACTGGATGGCAGAGCGAACCCAGGGCTTTGATCAGCCGCTCTCTGTCTATGAATTGCATGCGGGAAGCTGGAAGAAAAAAGAGAATGGCGATTTTCTCACCTACCGTGAGCTGGCCGCTGATCTGATTCCCTATGTCAAAGATATGGGCTTCACCCACATCGAACTGATGCCTGTGGCCGAGCATCCCTACGACCCTTCCTGGGGTTATCAGATCACCGGATACTTCGCGCCCACCAGCCGTTTCGGCACCCCTCATGATTTCATGTACTTTGTGGATCAGTGCCACCAGGCCGGCATCGGGGTGCTGCTGGACTGGGTTCCGGCGCACTTCACCAAAGACGACCATGGTCTGCGCTATTTTGACGGTACCCATCTGTACGAGCATGCCGATCCCCGCAAGGGCGAACACAAAGACTGGGGTACCAATATTTTCAACTTTGGACGCACGGAGGTCCTAAATTTCCTGATTTCCAATGCCGTGTACTGGCTGGATAAGTACCACATCGACGGCCTGCGGGTAGACGCGGTGGCTTCCATGCTGTATCTGGACTACTCTCGGAACGAGGGAGAGTGGATTCCCAATCAGTTTGGGGGTCGTGAAAATCTCGAGGCTATACACTTCCTGAAAAAATTCAATGAAGTGGTACACGCCGAGTTTGAAGGTGTTGTAACCATGGCCGAAGAGTCGACCAGCTGGCCGATGGTATCCCGTCCTACCTATCTGGGCGGACTCGGTTTCGATTATAAGTGGAACATGGGCTGGATGAACGATATCCTCCGGTACATGGAGGTAGATCCAATATTCAGGAAGTACCACCACAATGAGCTGACATTCTCCATGATTTACGCCTTCACCGAGAATTTCATTCTGCCCTTCTCCCATGACGAAGTGGTACACATGAAAAAAAGCATGCTTTCCAAGATGCCGGGCGACACCTGGCAGAAGTTTGCCAACCTTCGCCTGCTTTATGCCTACCTGTATGCGCATCCCGGAAAGAAATTGCTGTTTATGGGCAGTGAATTTGGTCAATGGGGAGAATGGAATGCCGAAAAACAACTGGACTGGCCCCTGCTTGACTTTGATACCCACGGGGGATTGCGAACCTTGATTTCAGATTTGAATACACTTTACCGCGAGGAACCTTCCTTGCATCAGGTCGATTTCGACTGGAAAGGTTTCCGCTGGATTAATGCCGCTGATTACGAAAAAAGCATGCTCAGTTTCATCCGTTACAGTGAAGAGCAGGATGATTACCTGGTGTTTGTGTTCAATTTTACACCTGAGGTATACCGTGACTATGTAATTGGCGTTCCCGAAGTAACTCATTTTAGCGTTATCTTTAACAGTGACTCGGAGTATTACGGTGGAAGCAATGTGGATGTGCCCAATACTCAGTCGCAGGCCGGTGACTGGAATGGCCTCCCAGCCAACATGGGCATTACCGTACCCCCGCTTGGGTGTGTCATTTACAAGCCGGTGAAAGACTAGAACAGAAAACAGACCGAAGACATTATGAAATTCAGACGCGCGTGTGGCACTCTGGTGCATCCCACTTCATTCCCATCCGCCTATGGAATCGGCGATTTAGGTCCGGCAGCGTACCGTTTTATTGATTTCCTGGAAGGTACCCACCAGAGTATCTGGCAGGTGCTGCCGCTGGGCCCGACCGGTTACGGCAACTCTCCGTATGCCAGTTATTCAGCATTTGCAGGGAACCACTATCTCATTTCACCGGATATACTGGTAAGCAAGGGGCTTATTGACGCCAGTGAGGCTGAGGCCATACGCACACCGGTTACTACCCGGGTAGACTATGAGCGCGCGTACGCAGTCAAAGAGGCTGTGTTCAAAAAGGCCAGTGCACGCTTTTACGGACAGCTTAACGGCACCCCGAATGCCGATTTTGAAGCGTTCAAGAAAAACAATGCGTACTGGCTGGACGATTATACCCTGTTCATCGCCGCTCTGGAGGCCAACGGTCGTCAGCCATGGAACACCTGGGACAAAGGCCTCGCCCAGCGCAGGAAAAAGTCGATGGCCGACTGGCGCAAGAAGCTCTCCGATCATATTGACTACCATTACTGGCTGCAGTTTGAGTTTTTCACGCAGTGGATGGCCCTGAAGGAGTATGCGAACAGCAAGGATATTCACGTAGTAGGCGACATCCCCATCTTTGTAGACCACAACAGCAGTGATGTCTGGTCGCACCCGGGTTATTTCGAGGTAGACAAAGACGGAAACCGTCTGCTGGTGGCCGGTGTGCCGCCCGATTATTTCAGCGCCACCGGTCAGCTCTGGGGTAATCCGCTGTACAAATGGAAGGCACTGGAAAAAGACAACTTCTCCTGGTGGGTTGAACGGTTCCGTCAGATGTTCGTGATGTACGATGCCATCCGCGTTGATCACTTCCGCGGGTTTGATGCCTACTGGGAGGTTCAGGCCGACGCAGAAACCGCGATTAACGGTCGATGGGTGAAGGGGCCGGGCCGCAAGTTGTTTGACACCATTCTCCATGAGCTAGGTGATCTGCCGATTATAGCCGAAGATCTGGGTGTAATAACACCGGAAGTAGTGGAGCTTCGGGATGGGTTTGGTTTTCCCGGCATGAAGATTCTGCAGTTTGCCATGTCCGGTGATCCGGCCAACAGTTTTTTACCGCATAACTTTGACACCAGCAACTGTGTGGTTTACACCGGAACCCATGATAACGACACTACCCGTGGTTGGTATGCCAAGGCACCGCAAACCGAGCAACACTGGGCCCGTGAGTACACCCGCTCTGACGGCAGTCAGATTCACATGGAAATGATTCGACTCGGAATTATGAGCGCGGCAGATATGGCCATTTTCCCGCTTCAGGACTTTATGGGGCTGGAAACGGAGCATCGTATGAATCTGCCGGGCACTACCGTTGACAACTGGATCTGGCGCTATACTGACGGCATGCTGGCTCGTGTCGATGCGGCCTACCTCAGGCATATGGTCGGTATATCGAATCGGAATACCAGGGCTCGGCAAACCGATACCAATATTGTGGAGCTTGAGACTGAACAGGCAAATTGAGCGTTTAGAAACTCAGCAAATATTCGTATTTTTGGATTCTAATCCTTGTTTTTTAATCGGATGGCGGTCGGTCATCCGATTTTTTTTGTCCTTCCGGTTACGGTCATTTACTGTTCAGGCTTGCAGGGTATTTTCTGAACCGGACGGCAGACAAGATGTAAATCCTAATCGATTATCATGAAAATACTTTACGCTGCAGCTGAGATATCTCCATTTGCACGATTAACCAACACAGCTGATTTACTGCGTTTTTTACCGGCTTCTCTGCAGGATAAAGGATTTGAAATTCGGATACTTTTGCCGAAGTACGGTTCTATCAGTGATCGCAGAAACCGTCTCCATGAAGTAATCCGGTTGTCAGGTATCCAGGTGACCATGGACGACAAGGTTGAGTCTATGAAAATCAAGGTGGCCAGCATCCCTAATGCGAAACTGCAGGTTTACTTTCTTGACAACGACACCTATTTCAAGCGTAAGGCCCTTTTTAACGACCCGAAAACCGATCAGCCTTTTGATGACAACGTTGAGCGGCTCGTGTTTTACAACAAGGGCATCCTGGAAACCGTTAAAAAACTGGGCTGGGCGCCCGATATTATTCACTGTCACGACTGGGCTGCAGGTCTTATTCCCGTACTTGTGAAGTCCGTTTACAAAGACGAAGACAATTTTAAGAACACCCGCATCGTTTACAACCTTCATAATCCAGCCAGTCACGGCACGTTTGATGACGAAATTTTCCGTTATCTGGGCACCGATGAAAGCTTCAACAAAGATTCTGTTAAAACAGACGGTCGGGTAGACCCCATTCGTGCCGGCCTGACCTATGCAGACTTCGTTGTAACCGGTAATGACATGCGCGATGAAATTCAAAACCAGTATGCTGACCTGAATCTGAGTCCGGAGAAGATTCAGGGGTCACCGTCTGATATTTCAGCCAAGTTTGCCGATTACTACAAACGGATCACCGAAGAAGCGTAACCTTTAAACACAAATTTTCCCTTTGACACGCCTTCAAAACTCCTTCCCGCCTTTGGGAGCCTTCCTCTTGTCGCTCGTTCTGCTGTCAGCCTGTGAGGAAAGCGGTATCGTTGGTTCATCTTTTGTATCAACAGACCCATCGCTGCAATCAGACACCCTGTTGCTTCCCTCCATTGAAACCGAGCAATTGGTCACTTTCTCCGGCAATAAATCCAATCTGGCTGCCGGTATATTCGATGACGCACTTTTCGGACAAATATCGGCAACGGCCCTGGTAAATCCCGGAATTTTTCTGGGTTCTGACACTGTATTTGCCGATGCTTCCTTTAATCTTGTATTGCAGCGAAGCCAGATTTACGGGGATACCACGGCCACGAATGTATATGAGCTCTATGAGCTTACCCGAAGGTGGAGCGGCAATGTCTGGAAATCCGACTCCATTCCGCCGGTAGACGCTGCACCGTTGCTGACTTTTGAAACCAGCGCAGCCGACTCCATCAGTATTCCCCTGCCGGCTTCCTGGTCAGACCGGTACCGAAGCTTTCTGGACTCTACGTCGACCGACCGGGAGGAAGCCTACCGCGATGCCATGTTCGGCTTTGCCATTGTTCCGGTAAGCGGAGGGCGTATAGAATACTTCCCTGTAACCGATGCCTTCCTGAATATTCAGAATCCGGCCGAACAGGGTGAGGACGATCCCGCACCCATTACAACCGGTTTGCTGCAACGTGCCATCAGCTACACAACAACCGTTCCTGCCGAACTGGAGAGTGAAACCCGCCTGCGGGTCATGAACGATTTTTCCAGCACCGCCAGGTTAACCATCCGCTTGAATCCGGATGAACTCCCCGATGGGCTAATTTCCCGGGCTGAAGTTGTGCTCTATGATGATGCGGGTCAGCTGGAAGCTACCCTGAGGCCCAACGAAATCCGTTACCGCACCGGATCGCTCCGGCTCTTCGAAATCGAAGATGACCAGAAGGAGTTCTACATTACGAACAATCCTATCAGCCTTATTCAACGCGAGGAAGACGGCAGGTATCGTATCGGGCTGACTTCCTACCTCAATGGAGCCATCCGTGACGGACAGGAAGAAATCATACTCTACTTTACTTCTGATGACGACAACGGGATTATCAGTCCAAACCTTTTTATCAATGCCGGGGACCCGGAAAGGGCACCCAAACTGGTAATTACAACCATTAACCCGAGCTGAGCATCATGAAAAAAGCAATTTTTCTGAGTCTGATATGCGTATTTGCGGCGGGAGTCAGCGGGGTAACGGGACAAGACCGCTATCAAAGCGGCTCATCGTATTCAGCACTTGCAAGCGGATTTCCGGTCGATTTTCGGTCGTCTCAGGGAGCAGGTATGGGGGTTTCCGGAGTATCCATTTCCAACCGCCTGGTTACCAATCTTTCGAATCCCGCTCTGTGGCACAATACCTATTTCACGCTGGCCAGCGGAGGGTTGTCCTTCAGTATGCACGATGCACGTGATGAATTTGGTTCGGCTGTGAACAACCATGTTGCCATCGATCATTTTCAGCTTCAGGTACCCATCTACCGCGAAAGATTGGGAGTATCTGTAGCCTTGTATCCTGAAACGGCCAGCCGCTTCTCTGCTATCAATCAGTTCTCGGTACCACCGGCAACCGTTGGTGCTGATACCGTCAATTATACTACGTTCTATCGCGGTGAAGGCGGATTAAACCGTTTTGAGGCTGGATTCGGCTATAAACTTAGCGAAAACTTCGCTGTAGGATATGCCGCATCGGTAGTGTTTGGCACGCAACGGACCGCGACGGATATCACGTTTTCCACACCCGGCTACCAGCCGGCCGCCTTTGAAACCCGAATTTCATCGCTTGGTTACGGGCATCGCCTCGGATTCTATGGCCAGTATCTGGGTATAACCAGTAACAGTGACGGGATCGCCTTCGGTATTACGGCCAGTCTGCCCGTTGATATGGGGGGCAAGCGGGAAGTCAGTACCGTCACCGGTAATACGTTGACAGTGGTTGAAGGCGAAGATGAAGGTCCGCAAGGCAATTTGCTTCTTCCGATGGAGCTGAATACGGGTCTTACGGTGTACTTCAACCGCTATGCCATGCTCACCGGTGAAGTCCTGATGCAAAACTGGTCCAATTATCAAAATTTTGCAGGTCAAACCGAGGATTTTTTAAAAGACCGGCTTAAATTAGGCGCTGGTTTTGAATATGCAGCGTTTCGCCGACCGGAAAGCTCCCTTTTTACTCGCCTGGGTTACCGGGCGGGAGTTTCCTATGACGCCGGGCACCTTGAGCTCAACGACAAGCAGATTCAAACCCTTTTGTTTTCAGCTGGCCTGGCCATTCCCTCACCTGTTTCAGGTTCGTCTGTTGCCATCAACTTTGAGTATGGTTTCAGAGGTACCACATCGCATGAACTGGTTAGAGAAAGAATATTCGGAATTCGGTTAACGTTCAATTTAACAGAGATGATGTTCCTGCAACGTCGTCTGCAGTGATACACATTCACATAGATCTAAGGTCATGAAAAAATTACTCTTTACCATAATGCTTCTGCTTGCAAGTGCTACAGGGATGCAGGCACAGCAGACTGAAAATACCGAAATACCTCCTGCTCCCTGGGGACTCAGCCCCATTGAGGTGCTTTCCCTTTTCGGTACGTACTATACCAATGACGACTGGGATAATGCCCTGCGGTTTGGCCGGTGGTTGATTATTGCCCATCCCAAGGAAATGGAACTTCCGGGAAATGCCCGATATCGTGCGGACAGAAACTTCCAGCGTATGATTGCGGTCTACAACGAAATCGGCAGCCAGCAAAATGATCCGGTATTGCGTGAAGCCTACGTCGACTCGGCCAGAGCTTTATACATACAGGCCCTGGATATATTTACCGACGAGGAAATCGACCGGTACCGATGGGTGTTTGACTATGGCAGGTTCCTGCAGACCAACCGGTCTATAGAAGGCAATGATATGCTAGCTGTAGAGCAGTATCTCACGCTCTACGAAAAAGATCCGAACCGGCTGGTAACGGAAGCCAACGGATACTACATTCAGTTTATAGTAGATCAGTATGTGCGGAATGATATGCGCGATGAGGCCATCGACCTGATGGCGGAAACCGAAGAAATGGCTGGTCCTGAAACCATTAATTTCTACGGCACGGTCCGGGACAGACTGTTCAGTAATCCTGATGAACGGATTGAGTACCTGCTGACTATGGGTGAGACGCTGGACGATCTTGACATGGAAATTCTGGTTGAATTGTTCGATTTATACAAGAAAGTTGAGAACCGCGATAAGGTCAACGAGCTGGCGGTCAAGCTGTATGAGCGAGATCCCAACTATGAAAATACTATCCGTATGGCCGATATGGCTGCCGACGATGCCAGCTATCGCCGCGTTATTGAACTTTTGCAGGAAGCGCTGACAAAAACTGAAGACCCGGTAGAGCGAAGAGAAGCAACACTTCGCATTTCAGATAACTATCTCAATCTGGACAACCTGCAGCGAGCCCGTGAGTTTGCCCGCCAGGCCGCCAGCATTGATAATACCTGGGGACAACCCTACCTGAAAATAGCGGATATCTATGCACGCTCGGTATCGCAATGTGCCGGCGGTGCCATCGCCAGAGAAGACAAAGTAGTGTACTATCTGGTACTTGACTATCTGGATCGTGCCCGTTCTGTGGACGCCTCTACCGCCCAGGCCGTGCAGCGGCAGTACCGAACCTATCAGAATGTGTTGCCATCAGCTGAAGAGAAATTCTTCATGAACTGGGAGGCCGGTGATCCAATTCGTGTGAATGGTTCATTGAAAGAATGCTACGGCTGGATCAATGAAAACACCACGATCCGCTAATTTCGCCTGACGCTTATCTCCTCTTGAATTAACCGTTTCTGAGCAGTATTTTTACACTCAGAAACGGTTAAACTTATTCCTGCCTCTGGCGCTTGTTTGTATAGCCGCACTACACGTTGTACCTGGCTGGGCACCAGCACTACTCCTCCCCGCAACGAGTCTTATAAAAGCTACAAAAAGTATTCACCACTCCGTCGTTGCGCACTCCGCTTACGCAAGATGTATATGAAGAAGAATACGAATACGATTTAAAACCAATCTTTAATGAATCAGCCTCGCGATAATCGCAAAAAGCGAAACTTCAAAAAGAAGAATAAAAAAAGAGGGAAAAATCAGCCGCAGCAAAAACAAAAACCTGCGGCTAAGGGACCTGAATTTTTAAACAATCAGCATGTTCAGCCTGCCGGTCGTTATTCCGGTATTATTGAAATCAATGAAAAAGGCTATGGATTTATCCGCAGGCTGGACTATGAATTCAGTAAGACCAAGAACGATCCTTTCCTCTTTCCTGAAGAAGTGCGTTTCAACAATCTGAAAACCGGCCTGGGAATACAGGGCGAAATGGAACGCGATCAAAAAGGCAATTTTCATGTTGCCACCATCGACGGTCTGATGGACGGCCCTTTGGAAAACTGGACTCAGGCCCGTCGTTTCGAACTGCAGACCCCCATTATGCCCGTTAAGCATATGCGGCTTGGGTTCAATCCTGATGATGTGGAAATGCGCGTGGTTGACCTCATCGCACCCATTGGTTTCGGTCAGCGGGCACTGATTGTGGCGCCTCCCAGAACCGGTAAAACCGTGCTGCTCAAAAAAATGGCCCACAGTATTGATGAACACTACCCAGACGTGCACCTCGCCGTACTGCTGGTGGATGAGCGACCGGAGGAAGTCACTGATTTCATGCGGACCACCAAAGGTCGTGTTTTTGCCTCCTCCAACGACCGTAATACCGAAAGTCACGTCCGTATATCTGAAATGGCGCTGGGCTACGTGAAGAGGATGGCCGAAATGGGCGAGGACGCTGTATTGCTGGTTGACTCGCTCACACGAATGGGTCGGGCCTACAACGCAGCTCAGACCGGCTCAGGCAGGACGATGTCCGGAGGTCTGGATATCCGCGCCCTCGAAATTCCCAAAAAAATCTTCGGATCTGCCCGAAAAATTGAAGGCGGAGGCTCGCTGACCATCATTGCTACCGCCCTGGTTGAAACCAATTCCCGGATGGACGATCTGATTTTTGAAGAGTTCAAAGGAACAGGGAACATGGAGCTGGTATTGGATCGTGAGCTTGCCAACGACCGTGTGTTTCCTGCAATCAACATTGCCGCATCGGGTACCCGGAATGAGCACAAGTTTATCCAGGGATCCATGGACGAACGGAATATGGTACGCCGGTACCTGCTGAAAAAATCGCCAAGGGAGTCGATGGTGAGTCTGCTGCAGGTTCTCAAACGAACGGACAGCAATGAAGAGCTGCTAAATCAGATCGCCGCATACGGTTGATGAGCTTCATCTCTGCGCCCACCCGGTGCCCTGGTTTGATTAGTTCGGGTTGTGTCATGCTTTGAAATTCGCCCCCGCGCCCACCCGGTGCCATCACACTGATGTGGCTGTAAGAGTACGGCTACCAAGGCCTGGTTTCCTGAGGCAGACTACGAAAGGGGACTTGTAAGAAGCCCGTAAAAGATATCATGCAGCGGCCGTAGTAACGATCCAGCCGTGCTGACGCTCAGGTTGTGCTACCGATCCAGCCGGAACTGTGAGCCCAGATACAGCCTTCGTGCCTCCTCGTCCTGCTCCAGTTCCTCACCGGTACCCTCCTTTAGGATTTTCCCTTCGAACATGAGATAGGCACGATCGGTAATGGCCAGGGTTTCGTGCACATTATGGTCGGTGATCAGAATGCCGATATTCCGTTGCTGCAGCATCTTTACAATGCTCTGGATGTCCTCCACGGCGATGGGATCAACGCCCGCAAACGGTTCATCCAACAGGATGAATTTCGGATTGGTAATCATCGCACGTGCAATCTCGGTCCGCCGCCTTTCCCCGCCGGAAAGGCTGTAGCCCTTATTGCTCACAACCTTCTGTAAGTTGAATTCCTCAATCAGCCGGTCAGCCCGCTCCCGGATTTCCTTGCCCGGGATGGAGAAAAATTGCAGTACACTTTCCAGGTTTTCGCGGACAGTCAGGTTCCGGAACACACTGGCTTCCTGGGCGAGGTACCCGATACCCAGTCGGGCTCGTTTGTACATGGGTTTTCGTGTCAGCTGCTCCTCGTCCAGATAAATGTGACCGCTTTCAGGGCGAATAATTCCAACAAACATATAGAATGTAGTGGTCTTTCCGGCACCATTCGGACCGAGCAGTCCCACGATCTCGCCCTGTTTCACGTTTATGGAAACCTCATTCACGACGGTTCGCTTTCGGTAGCGTTTAACCAGATGATCGCAATGTAGTTTCATAGTTAAGCGAATAGGGGGACGGTTACAACGGAAGTTCTGCAGCTATAAACGCAGGTTTGGCGCGTGTAATTGCAGTATAAATCCGTTTTATATGGCGACGCAGCAGGACTGATCTATCTTCTGACTACGGTTTGCTACGCTGGCGGAACCGTTTATTATGCGTCGATGTATTTCGTTTTGTATGTCGGCGTTTGTCAAAAAGACTGCAGCACCGATTCAAATACGTACTTCCCGTCGGCAGATCCCAACAAGGTCTCCATGGCCCGTTCCGGGTGCGGCATCATGCCCACCACATTCCGGGCTGCGTTGCAGATACCTGCGATGTTTCCGACGGCACCATTCGGATTCGATTCCCGCGTCGGGTTCCCGTCGGCATCCACGTACCGAAAGACAATCTGATTCTGGTCTTCCAGCTGGGCGAGTGTGGTTTCATCTGCATAGTAGTTCCCCTCGCCGTGGGCTACCGGTATGTGCAGCAAGGTATCTTTGGGAATGGCCGATGTAAACGGGGTATCAAAAGCCTCGGTTTTCAAGTACACCTGCTTGCAGGTGAAGCGGAGCTGCTCGTTGTGAAGCATGGCGCCCGGAAGCAGTCCCGATTCCAGCAGAATCTGAAAACCGTTGCAGATACCAATTACCGGTCCGCCCTTTGCAGCGAAGTCGCTCACGGCCTGCATTACCGGTGAGAAACGGGCGATGGCGCCGGAGCGCAGATAGTCGCCGTAGGAAAATCCACCGGGAACCACAATTCCGTCAACCTTGCCAAGATCGGTTTCTTTGTGAAAAATGAAGCGTGTATCCACGCCCATGATGTGCTTGAGGGCGTGATAGGCATCATGATCGCAATTGGAACCCGGGAAGACGATAACACCAAACGTTGGCATAACTTAATTGGTTTTGGTGAGCGTTATGACGAAATCTTCCATGACCTCGTTGGCAAGCAATTTTTCACAGCTTTCGCGGGCCATCTGTTCGGCCTCGGTTTCAGATGCGGCGTCTACAAAAAGTTCGATGTACTTACCGATGCGCACATCCTGGATGGCATGGTAGCCAAGCTGGTGGAGTGCTTCGCGTGCCGCTTTGCCCTTGGGGTCCAGAATGGATTTACGCAGGGTTACGTTGATTTCAGCTTTGAACATGGCGGAGGAGGATGGTTTTTGGTTCCGGGTACGTCGGAAAATACGGTAATTACCGTTCTGCATCCATACGGATTAATGCAGGAGCGTGTGATAACAGAGCCGGGATGCGTGCAATGATTGCCGGGTGTCTGCCAACATATGATGATGCTGCCACAGGGCTTCGGTGATTGGTGGACTATGTCACCGGATTGGCCCTGGTATGAACCGGGGAAACGGTATTCAACGAACCAAAGAGGCGATTTCAGCGGCAACATCGTCGGGAGCCCGACGGGTCACATCGATAACCCGCGCGGCTTTCCAGCGTTTGAACCAGGTTACCTGTCGTTTTGCGTACCTGCGTGTACTGGTCAGCATTTTTTCACGCATGGTTTCCAGGTCATACTCACCGCGCAGATGGGCAATGGCTTCTTTATAGCCAACCGTTTGGAGGGCCTGTTCCTCACCGGTATAACCCATATCCAGGATAGATCGCGTTTCTTTGAGCAACCCATCCTGCAACATGGTGTCTATTCGTTGCTCAATTTGGTCGACTAAGTAGGCGCGGTTGCAGGTTAGTACAACAAGCAGGGTATCTTCAGGCAAACTGGAAAATCCCGCCTCCGAATGAAACGAACTGAACGGCTTGCCCGTCTGCAGGTAGACATCCAGGGCACGGAATACCCGGTGCGGATTATACCCTTCCACGCGCTGCCGGTAAGCCGGGTCGACCCGCTCCAGCCACTCCAGCATAAACTCCTCTCCGTTTTCCTGCTCCTGATGCCTGAGTTTGATAAGATTGGGCGCGCAGGCCTGGGGGGCCTCATCCAGCGGCCATACTACCGACTGAATGTGCAGCGTGCTGCCTCCTACGTACACGGGAAGTCGGTTTTCCCTGCGGATTTCATCCTCCCATTGTCGGGATCGTTCCGCAAAACGGGCGGCGGTATCGTTTTCATGAAGCTCCAGCTCCGAAATGTTATAATGCCGGACGCCCTGCATTTCATGGGGCAACACCTTACCGGTTCCAATGTCGAGATGCCGATAACATTGGCGGGAATCGGCCGAAATAATACTCATCGGGATTACCTGAGCCAGATGCAGTGATACGGTAGACTTCCCGATGGCGGTTGGTCCGGCTATCAGTATGCGCTTCAAAGAGACCGGGTGTTTTTGCGGGTTCATTGGCGTTATTAACCTTGAAATGCTTATTTTTTCACAGCGTCACAGCGTCACAGCGTCACAGCGTCACAGCGTCACAGCGTCACAGCGTCACAGCGTCACAGCGTCACAGCGTCACAGCGATTATGCTCTGACAACGTACGGAATGCGGGCGCAGACATAATGCCGGTCCTCGTCGGCGTGCCGATAGCCCTCTGCTCAGGTGAGCTGCTGCACAATGTACCCAAAATCAGGAATCTCTACCATGTCCGATCGTCAGGATACCTCCACCCCCGAAACGATGAACGCTGCTGCCTCTCCAGCCGGCTGCGATCACGGTCCGAACCAGCTCAATTCGCACGATGACCTGTTTTTCGAGGAGCTTCGCAGGAAGGAGTTTGGCATTCTGGACGAACAACAACAGGTCTACCTCGACTACACCGGGGGTAATCTGTACCCGGTTTCGGTGGTTAAAAAGCATCAGGACCAGTTACTCAGCAGTGTATTGGGCAACCCCCACTCCACCAATCCCACCTCGCAGCTGGCCACCCAGCTGGTGGAAGAAACCCGGCGTAAAGTCATCGATTTTTTCAATGCGGAAGACTACGTTTGCATCTTCACCCAGAACGCGTCGGGTGCGCTGAAGGTAGTTGGCGAGAGTTACCCCTTTGGCGCCGGCAGTACGTTGATTCTCCTGGGCGACAACCACAACTCGGTGAACGGCATCCGTGAGTACTGTAACCAGAAAGGAGGCACCACCCGGTATGTGCAGGTGCAGTACGAGGACCTCAAAATTAACGATGGGCTGCTGCAGACTGCATTGGAGCAGGCCCCGAAGGGCGATGCCAACCTGTTCGCATTCCCGGGTCAGAGCAACGTATCGGGTGTGAAACATGATCTGGGCTGGATACAGCGAGCCCAGGACCTCGGCTTTGACGTCCTGCTGGACGCTGCTGCGTTTGTCCCCTCCACCCGATTGGACCTGCAGCAGGTCCGGCCCGACTTCGTGTCGGTATCCTTTTATAAGATCTTCGGCTATCCCACCGGCATCGGGGCCTTGCTGGTCCATAAAGACAAATTCGATAAACTGAACAAGCCCTGGTTTGCCGGCGGCACGGTCACCCTGGTGTCCGTAGCCGAGCAAAAACAATTCCTGGCCCGTGGGCACGAGCGATATGAAGACGGAACCCTCAGCTACAACATGCTGCCCGCCGTGAAAATCGGGCTGGACTTCATCGAATCTGTAGGTATTGACCGTATCAATGCCCGGGTTCGCCGTCTGATTGAATATATCTGTACCCAGCTGAAATCGGTAAAACACAGCAACGGGAATCCCATCGTACGGGTATTCGGTCCGCAGAATTTTGATGAGCGGGGAGGGAATATCATCATGAACTTCTTCGACATAGACGGAAGTCTCATACCCTTTGAGCGCGTGGAGGAGTTGGCCAACAAGCGCAAGATTTCCATCCGCACCGGGTGTTTCTGCAATCCCGGCATCGATGAAATCAACAACTGCATTACAACCGAGGAGATTGCGAAGTATTTTATGAGTCGTGATTCCGGCAATTTTCACGACATGATCACTTTTCTGGGCAAGATGCGTGGAGCAACCCGGCTTTCCGTTGGTCTGGCTACCAGCAAGCACGACCTGGACTGCTTCATCGGGTTTGTCACGGAACTACGCGACCATTCCGTCAACTCTCTGCCCGCTTCTACGGCCTTGCCGCACTGTTGAGGAGGGTGAACAGACAGGTTAGTCTAACCTGCGTTACATAACGATGTCAATATCAGGAACAAATTTTCCAGAAAATTGTCGTTTGAAAAAAACACCTGTTGTTATAACTTTAGTTTAACAATAGGTTCTTAATTGAGTGAAATGGAAGCAAAAATCAGAAATATTGGAAACAGTCTCGGAATTATTCTGCCCAAAGAGTTAACAGACGCCTTGCATCTGCGAAGCGGTGATAAGCTCACGATTGTGAAAAAAGGAACTACAATCGAGATATCTCAACAAGACACCGATTTTGCAGAATGGGCGGAGGCATACCGTGAGCTGAATGCCAGTTACAAGGATGTGCTCACTGAGCTTGCCAAGTGATCAAGTTCCTTGACAAAAAAAACCTGCTCACCTTTCACGAAAACCAGCTCAAAACCTACGGCGGGATTTCTGGGATTCGTGACGAAGGGTTATTGGATTCGGCTCTTGAACAACCAGAGGCGAGTTTTGGTGGAGTATATATGCACAGCGATATCTTCCATATGGCTGCAGCTTATGGCTACCATATTTGCCAAAACCATCCATTTCTGGATGGCAATAAACGTACAGCACTTATTGCCATGTACATGTTTTTGTTTGTGAATGGCTATCAGATTGCTCTGGATAAAAAGAGTCTGTATGCGCTCGTAATGGGCGTAGCCAATGGTGAAATTGATAAAGATCAACTGGCTGATTTTCTGAGAAAAGGTACCAAACCCCGATAACGCATTTTCAAACGATTTCAGTGGGGTTGGTGTTATAGGTTCTGATTATAAAACTTCTCAGAACCCTTTGTCCGCCAGTATGCTATTTGAAAACTCCCATCCCACTCACTCCGTTTTTTTCGGGGCGATGTCAACCGTACTCCGCCGTGCATTCCCTGCTACGCACCGCACCCATCCTGCCGGGTCAATGACAACGCTGTTCCGTCGTAATTTCGTAACCCTGCGTCGCACTACTTTTCCCGATGGCTATTCAACGTCGATGAAATCACGTGTCGGGTTCAGCTTGCTGTTGCTGTTTCTGACCCTGGCCACAGCCTCCATCGCACTGGCCCAAAATACCGGAACCCTGGAAGGTCGCGTGACTGATGCGCGGACCGGTGAGCCGCTGACCGGTGCCACGGTAGCCCTGAAAGACACCCAGCTTGGAGCTTTTGCCGATGCCGATGGATTTTACTCCATCCAGCGCATTCCCCCGGGAAACTACACCGTGTTGGTCACATTTGTGGGGTATGAGCCCCAGGAGCGGGTCAACATCAGCATCCGTACCGCCGGAAACCGCGATATCAATTTCGAGCTTCTTCCCAGCCAGACCGAGCTGGAGGAAGTGGTGGTAACGGTACGTGAACCGTTTCAGCGTCCGCCCGAGAACCCGCTGTCCTATCGGAGTCTTTCGCCCGAGGAAATCAGTACCTATCCGGCCGGGAATTCGGATATTGCCAAGGTGGTGCAGTCGTTGCCGGGGGTGTCCGGTTCCGTCACCGGTTTTCGTAACGATGTGATCATCCGCGGGGGCGCTCCCAACGAGAACGTCTATTACCTTGACGCCATCGAAATTCCCAGTATCAACCATTTTTCCACCCAGGGCAGCGCCGGCGGACCGGTAGGACTGCTCAACGTAACCTTTTTTGACGGGGTGGAGCTCAGTACCAGTGCTTTCGGAGCCGGATACGGGAATGCGCTCAGCGGTGTATTGCAGTTCAATCAGCGCACCGGAAACGACCGTGAGTTCCGCACCAATTTCCGCGTCGGGGCCAGCGAGGCCGCCCTGACTGCCGAGGGTCCGCTCTTCCGCGGCGATGACGGCACCTCCAACACCACCTTCATCGTATCCGCCCGCCGGTCGTATCTGCAGCTGCTCTTCCAGCTTATCGACCTGCCCTTCCTGCCCGACTACTGGGACTACCAGTACAAAGTCAATCACGATTTTGATCGCCGTAACCGCGTCTATATCACCGGTGTGGGCTCTATCGATGACTTTTCAATCAACGTTCCGGAAGAAGCCGACGAAGAGCAGCAGGCCATTCTGGAGCAGATTCCGGTCATCCGCCAGCGCACCAACACCACCGGCATCGCCTGGCGACACCGCTTTGCCAGCACCACGGCTCCCGGACAGATTACCACCAGCCTGAGTACCACCAACTACTACAACGAGTTCCTCCGCTATCGCGATAATGTGAACCAAACCGGCCTTTTCAGCAGCAATCAGGCTACCGAGCGCTGGCACACCCTGCGCACCGATGCCCGCTGGTTTCTGGATGATCTTACCGTTTCCACCGGCGGACAAGTACGATGGAACCTGTACCGCAACGACTTCCGTGATGAAAACACCGGTGCCGATTTCAACACCGATCTGGATTTCATCAGCTACGGGTTGTTTGCCCAGGCCTCCTGGGAGCCCCGCGGCACGCCCTGGTCGCTGACCGGTGGGGTGCGCGCCGATGCCAACTCGTTTACCGGTAACGCGCTGTGGACTACGTTATCGCCCCGGCTTTCGGCCCGTGCCCGCCTCGACCAGGACGGTCGGTGGTTGCTCAACGCCTCGGTAGGTCGCTATTACAAAATGCCCACCGCCACCTTGCTGGGTTACCAGGTTGCCGGCAGCTTTGTCAACCGCGATCTCAAGTACATCCAATCCGATCACTTCACCGTGGGACTGGACCATTTCGTTCGGGCCAGCACCAAGCTTTCGGTAGAGGGGTTCCTCAAGCTGTATGATGATTATCCCGTTTCCTTGCGCGAGGGGGTCAGTCTGGCCAATCTCGGCGCCGATTTTGAGGTACTGGGCAATGAACCGGTGGCTTCGCTGGGTCGGGGCCGGACCTACGGCGTGGAGTTTCTATTCCAGCAGCGCTTTGTAGAAAATTTCTTTGCGATTGCGGCTTACACCTTGTTCTGGAGTGAGTTCACCGGTGCCGACCGTGATGTGTTCCGACCCTCAGCCTGGGATAGTCGCCACCTGTTGACACTTACCGGCGGGTACCGGTTCAATCAACGGTGGGAAATCAGTTTCCGGAGTCGCTTTGTGGGGACTACCCCCTTCGCACCGGTTGATGAGGAGCGCAGTGCACAGACCTATCCGGCCTTTGTATTCGACTATAATGCCCTGGGCGATGAGCGACTGAGCGTGTTTACCGCCACGGATGTGCGCGTCGACCGGAAGTGGAATTTCCGGAATTTCTCATTGGATGTGTTCCTGGAAATTCAGAATGTGCTGGGACAGGATACGCCCTCAACGCCCTCGTACCTGCTGAACGAAGGTCCGCCGAGGGAGCTGCGAGTTGTTGAGCAGGTATCCGGGTCATCCGTGCTGCCCACCATCGGTTTGATTCTGGACTTTTAGCGCGCAACCCATGGCATAAGCGGACGGTCAGGCCTGGTGTAGCATATTAATCGCCTTGCGGTGTTTCAGTTTCTTTCAGGTGCTCCTCGAAGTAATGGAAAATCCGCCGGTACTGGTCATACCACATGGCCGGTTGGGTGAAACTGTGGCGTTCGGAAGGGAATACCATCAGGTCGAACTCCTCGTTGCCGGATTTAATAAGCCGGTCTACATATTGCATCGCATCCTGAAACCCGACGTTATCGTCGATGAGGCCGTGCAGCAGCAGCACCGGTCGTGTCAGGCTGTCGGCAAAGGTGAGCGGCGAGCTGCGGGCGTAATGAAGGGAATCACGTTCGGGGTGACCCAGCCGCGGACCGGTATACCAGGGATTCGCCCAGTAGTAATTCTCCCAGTTGGTAACCTTGCGCAGGGCCGCGCCTACGTGGAAGCGATCGGGGGCGTGACTCAGGGCGTACAGCGTCATGAATCCGCCGTAGCTGCCCCCGTAGACCCCCACGCGATTCACATCGATGTAGCCGTCACGCGCCACCAGGTCCATGCCATCGATGACATCCTGTAGTTCATAATGACCCATCCAGTTGGTCACATCCTCGCGGAATTTGCGTCCGTAACCCAGACTGTGACGGAAATCCACCTCGATAACCACATAGCCTTCGCGGGCGAGGAAGTGGTGAAAGAGGTATTCGCGCCAGTAGCTGGCCGACCAGCCTTTGTACACATTCTGCAGGGATCCGGCTCCGTGCATGAACACCACAACCGGGTACTGCTTTGATGGATCGAAATCATAGGGTTTGATGAGCTCCATGGAAAGCTGCGTTTCGCCGTCGCGACCGGTGAAGCGGATGTATTCGGGCATGGCCAGCCCGAGCCCGGCAAAGCGTTCCGGCACGGAGTTGGTCAGTTGTACCTCACCGCGAGGCCGGTTCAGGTCCATCATGAAGATGTCATCCGGCTGATTGAAATAGGTTTTTCGGTAGGCAACGTAGCGTTTGTCGGCGCTGAGCACGAAGTCGTCCCGGTAGCCGGTATCGTTGGTGAGTTTCGTGGCGTTGCCGGTGCGCACATTCAGCATATACAGGTGGCGCTCGCCGGGATCCACCTCGGTGCTGGCGTACACAATGCGGTTGCGGTCGATCCAGCGGTTCCAGGCTACTTCCCACTCGCCGCGGGTGAGTTGCTGATACCCGGATCCGTTGGCGTACACGCGGTAGAGGTGGTTGAATCCGTCGGTTTCCGAGGCGAACAGGAGGAGGTCGGTGGTGGTTGAGGCGGTGGCTGTTTCTAAGGATGCCGAGGTGCCCGTTTGTGCGCCCGGCTGGCTGGTTCCGCTGCGTCCAGTTTGCCCGGCCGCGGCGCGCCTTCTGTCGGATGTGGCCGGGGTGGGTGCGAAGCGCAGGTTGTTGCCGTTGCCGTGAATCCATCCATCCGTACTTTCGCTGTGCAGTACGGTGTAGCTGAAATCATTCCAGAGGTCATAGGAGGCGATTTCGCGGTTTTTCAGGAATTCATCGGCGATGTCGGTGATGAGGTAACGTCCCGACGGACTTCCGGTGATGGCGCGCAGGCTGATGCGACCGGCGGCCAGGGATCGGTTTTCACGGGAATGGATGTTGACAGCACGCAGAGTCAGGTGAATGACGCCGCGTTGGGAGGCGCCCGGTGTGACAAAATGATCGGTGTAGGTGGGGAAGTAGATAGTGCGATGCTCGCTGCGATCGGCCCGGGTGTAGACCACGGTGCTGTCGCCTACCCAGGTGCGGATGTTCAGCTCTTCACCGTCTGAATAGTCGGTGATTTTGCGGGTTTCGCCGGTTACGAGGTTGACCGAAACGATGTTTCCGGCCGAGATGATGGCCACTTGATGGCTGTTTTCGGACCAAACCGGGTTACCGCGATAGTCGCCCAGGGAAGTCAGTACCCGTTCATTGGCTCCATCGATAGCGGCCAGCTTCAGGTCTTTATCATCGCGCCAGACCCGCAGGCGGTTATCCGGTGAAATAGCTGATTGGCGTACCAGGGCTTCCTCGTCATTTCGAGGTCGTACCTCGCGGTTACCGAGGGTTACGGCATATTCGCTGGTCTGGGCGTAGGAAGAGTCGTTCCAGCTGAAGAACAGGATGTCGTTGGTCGGATGAAATGCTACGGGGGTGGGACGGGTGCCGGGCAGGAACGGCTCGGCGAAGATGGTCCGGAGCTGGAGGGTGTCGATGCCACGTGATGCAGACATGGCTGCGGTATTTTCGCCGGTTCGGGTGCTCTGTGATGTACCTTCATGCGGCATAATGGCAATTAAGAAGATTGCCAGACTGGTTATGGATGCAAGTTGAGGCATAAGGATTGTTCGTTGATCAGGTTGTGTAAATAACTGGAGTTCCGGGTAATGTAAAACTACATGTTGAAATCCACATATAAAACAAGTATAGTCTAAAGTATACTTTGGTAAATCATCTTTCGTGGATTCGAATATATGCCTCAAATATCGCTTTACATCGATGAAAAAACGCTCAGGAAAATAGAGCGTGCAGCGCAACAGGAGAATCTCTCTATCTCCCGCTGGGTTGGTGATCGAAAAAAAAAATCGTTGAAAACAGAGTATTCAGCTGATTTTTCCTCACTTTTCGGGTCCATTCAGGATGAAACCTTCCGGTCGCCCGACAGGTCCGTAACCACGGAAGATATTCCCCGGGAGAATCTGTAGTGCTTTTTCTGGATACGAATATCTGCATCCACTTTCTTAAGGGAATGTCTGCCAGCGTACGTGAAAGGTTGCTGGCTACTCCTCCTTCTACCATAAAAATACCAGTAATCGTGGAAGCAGAGCTCCTTTATGGCGCTGAGAAAAGTTTACGCAAAGAGGCGAATCTAAAAAAAGTAACGGCCTTTTTAGCCCCCTTCGAAGTGATTCCATTTTCATCGGATGCTGCTGGCGTATATGCACGCATTCGCGCTGATCTTGAAATACAAGGTAAGCCCATTGGCCCCAACAATCTCTTAATAGCAGCAACGGTTATGGCAACCGGAGGAACACTGATTACCAGAAATGTCCGGGAATTCAGTCGTGTTACCAATCTCAGTGTCATGAACTGGTAGCCGCCGTTTTCAAGCTCAAGGGATTACCGCATCCAGGCTTCGATGTCGGCGCGCGACTTCGGAACATCGGTCAGGTTTTCGTGGCCGTCATCGGTGATGATCAGGTTGTCTTCGATGCGGATTCCACCGAAATCGAGGTAACTTCGCAGGCTTTCCACATTCAGAAACCTGGCCTGTTCCGGATTTTCGAAGGCGGGCTCCAGCAATGCCGGTATGAAATAAATACCGGGTTCAATGGTGATCACCATGCCGGGCTCCAGCACCCGCCGCGCGCGCAGATACCGCAGGCCCGGTCGATCAATGCGCTCAACACCTTTCGGATACCCGCCTACATCGTGGGTGTCCAGTCCCAGGAAATGCCCCAGCCCGTGCGGGAAGAACAGGGCAAAAATGTTTGCCTCCATGAGCTCGTCTACCTCGCCGCGTATCAGCCCCAGGTTCAGGAAGCCCTCCAGCAGCAACCGGGCGGCTTTCAGATGCAGGTCTTCCATGGCCACGCCCGGACGGGCCTCAGCAAGGCAGGACTCCAGCATAGTCAGCCCGATGTCATAGATGGCCGCCTGGCGGTCGGAAAACGTGCCCCGGGCCGGAAAGGTGCGGGTAAAGTCGGCCGCGTAGCCATTGCTTTCCGCACCCGCATCCATCAGGAACAGGTCGTCCTCGCCAATAAACCGATTGTTCTCCACATAGTGCAGCACCGCCGCGCCAACGCCGGAGGCGAAAATGCCGGAGTAGGGCTGATGTCGCATACCGCTTCGGGTACAGGTAAACTCATGAATGGCCTGTAATTCGCACTCGTTCATGCCCGGACGGATGGATTTCATGACTTCACGATGGGCCAGGCTGGCTGTGCGTGCGGCTTTGCGGAGCTCGGACTTCTCGCCCTCCGACTTGATAACCCGGCACCAGGCCAGGGCATCGGTCAGAATGCTTTGATCGGGTGTGTAACCGAGCTCACGGATACGGGCGGCATCATGGTCATGGATTACGTGCACGGCAGCAGGCTTTAACGAAGCGAGGAGGTCGCTCAGCTCATCGGTGAAATGCATGTGGTCAGGGGCGTATGCCTGTTTGAGCTGCGCCGGGGTGCGCACGAATCCCATCCAGACGGCGTACATGGCATCGCGACGTGGAGCCAGCAGGTGGTAGGCGCCGGTTGAGGGCACCAGAACCAGCGCAAAGTCGGGTTCCTGCACGCCGGTCAGGTACAGGAAATTCGATTCCTGCCGGAAGGGGTATTCAAAGTCGGTTCCGTACCGGTGCGTAACGGAAGCACCCGACAGGTAGACCACATCGTTGGTTGGTTCATTAAACAGGGACTGGAGTCGCTCACGATGTAGTTTGTGCATACTATGGTGGATTTGGGTTCATGGTCTGACGGATGCCGGTGCGAGAACTGATGCCGGGCCTGCATTCCCGCAAAATATTCATTTTATGGCAGACATGCTGACTTCGTACAATGGCGTATACCGGTTTCAGGGCTCGATGACCGTTGCGGCGCAGTACACCAGCTTCGACTGGCAGGGCAGAGACCGAACCCGAATCGAACAAGTCTGACGGACCATCAGCGCAGATTGTGGTGGTATTTTTTGGAGGTCATGCTCAGTTTGTTTACATTCATGGTCTGTCTTTGTCAGGATTATTTCAAAATAAAAAGAGTGCTTTTTCAAGAGCTATTCTATAAAAACTAAGGTTGTCAACGCAGGTGTTAATTCGGATAGGTCATCATATTATTATCAAAACGCTTTCAAGGTTTACCGATAAATCGGGGCATGAAATCCGTGTGTCAAAAATTGTGTCGATACTCGTAATGGTAGTCCTGCTGGCCACTCCGGCCCGCTCCAATCCTTTCGCTGAACCGGACTCTTTGCCCGTCGATGATTCGCTAATCCGCGTTACCTACAATGCTGATACGCTATATCTGCCGATGAACCGCCTGGATCCGGAACATCTTATGTTACGAAGCCTTGCGTACAACACCACGCGCAATGAGCTGAACGTGCAGCTCCATATCGAGCAAGTTCCGCTGTTTCAGTACAATCTGAGCACCCGGGAGCTTAAAATCCGGGATGTCAGCACCACACCCCGAACCGTGCGCAACCTGGGTGAGGACCCCCGAAACGGAAACATGCTTTTGTGGGATGACTCGGTAGGACAGGTATACCGCCTCGAAGATACCGGTCCGCCGGTTCGTATTGACAACGCCTTTACCCACCGGAATCAGTATGGCCACACGTCCTGGATTGATGCGGAAGGTTCCATCTATGCGTATGGCGGCTATGGGCTGTTTGCGCAGAAAGGCTACATTTCCCGTTTTGATCACCTGACCGGTAACTGGACCGTGCTGCACGCGCCGGATGAACGCATTATGCCCGAGCCTCAGATGAGGGGCGTCGGGTTTCACGACCCCGACCGCAAGCGGGTATTCATGCAGCTATCATCCCTCAACCATACCGAGGCGCCCCGCTATCGGGTCACAGCCCGACAAGAACGTTCATTCGGCATGTGGGAACTCGACTATGAAACGATACAGTGGTCGTACCTGGGTGATATTCCCTGGACTCCGGTGTTTAATACGTTGATGCAGCAGTCCATGCATCCCTCCGGATCGTTTATGCTGATTCCCGTTCAGAACGATCAGAACATCTATGACATCGTAAGCTATTTTCCAGACACGCACACCTATGTATATCTCAGCGATCTGGGCATACGAACCCATCACAGCGACGGCATCGCCAAGGTGTTCTGGTCGCCGGTGGATGAGGCCTTTTATTACTTTTTTCACACCTGGATCCTCAACAGCGATCTGCTCGAAATACGTATCAACAAGCTCGAAATACCGGATCCGGAAGCGTTTGTACAGCGATATGGCGGGGCGGCTGTTACCCCGGCCGATACCGTTTCGTCCTGGCGCTATGCATGGGTCGCCTTCCTGCTGCTGGTTGCCCTTGGTGTAACCCGGTACCGAAAGCGGATGGAAGCCCGGTTTGAAGACCCGCTCAATACCGAACCGGATTCAGGCACAGTCGAGGCAACGGAATCCCCAACCGGCTCCGGCATAATCTCCGGTCCGGATTCAACGCCCCGGGCGATGGCTGATCCGGGTCAGCAGGTTACAACACGGTCCCCTGGTCCCGGTCAGCAGACTGCAGTACAATCCGCGGACGTCCTGGTCACCATCGTTGAACGGGACGAAGCGCCACGGTGGCTGCTGGAAGGTGTTGAGGGTCGGCAGGTGGAGGTGGATACGCCCAATGAGCAAGCACTGCTGGAGCTTCTGGTGCGTGATTTTGAAGCCAATCCGGCCCGGTTTACCTCCACCAATACCATCGATGAGGTCCTGATTCCCGAACACCCCAGTCCGGACTACATCCGAAGAGTGCGCAACCTGACCGTATCCCGCTTTACAACAATGCTGGAAACCGCCGCCGGACTCCGGCCGGGATCAGAGATGCCCGAGATGATCCGCAGAAGGCGCATGAAATCCGACAAGCGCAAATTTGAATACCGTCTCAACGATACGCTCATACATATTCGCAGGATATTATCACTACTTATTGTCATGCAATGGGTTGTGGGTTCAGCTAACGCTCAGATTCCGGACGATAGCCTGATTACCGTTACCTACGATGTGCATACGTACGAGGTGCCGCTGTCGGACTCTACCTTCAACGCACGGGGCAGGACATTTGTGTACGGTCCGGCGGGAAACGCCCTTTATACCCGATTTTATTTCCACGGTGCACCCTTACATCGCTACGACATGGATACCCGTGAGCTGTCGCAACTGTACGCGGATACACTTCGTTTTGATGATTTTCGGTTGATGGAAGACCCGGTTACGCAGGATATTCTGCTGTGGGACCAGGGGGTTGGCCGGGTTTTCCGGCTGACACAGGAGGGTGAACTAACACGTATCGACAACTCCTTCCATCATCGCAATCAGTTTGGTCATGCTGCATGGCTGAGTCCGAACGGGGATATTTATGCCTTCGGAGGGCATGGTTTTGGCAGCCATAAGGCATTTATAACCCAGTACACGCACGCGTTCAGAGAGTGGAGTCTGCTGCCGGTCCGCGATGAGTACTGGATGCCGGAGCCGCAGTCCGGCGCCCTGGCTATTCCTGACTACACCCATAATGTGGTCTATATCATCGGCAGCGATGTCCTGCAGCGGGATGCGCCCCGCTATATCCGAACCGCAGCGCGACGCAATACCGGCATTTTCAGGCTGGACCTGGAGTTGCTGGAATGGTCGTTTGTGGGCCGGCTTCCCTGGATTCCGGAAAATAATAACGGGGATGCAGGATACACGATGCATCCCTCGGGCAAATTTTTTCTGTTGAGCGTGAATGGACATGGTTCGGGTCAGGGCGATGCAGACATCGCCGCGTTTTTCCCGGAGACAGGATCGTACGTACTCTTCGCTGATCTGGGTATCAATCTTATGGATGCGGAGAACATTCCCGGGTTATTTTGGTCGGACGCAGACCAGGCTTATTATGTGGTTCACAATCGATGGCTGATCAATTCCTACACGTTGGCGGTTTCCCTCCATCGCATCGAAATTCCGGATCCGGAGGCATTCGTTGCGAAATACGGGCAACAATCCAATGACGTACTGGCGTCACTGGTGCTCTGGATGGGATTGGGCGGTATGCTGGTACTCGGACTGGGTGCCGTTGCTTGGTATCGCAGGCAGTACAGAGCGGGAGGAACCCACAAGCTCACGGCTGCTGTGGCCGGCAAGCCGGAAATACGTGACGTGCCCGGGGGCAATGAGGCATCGACGGCAGCGGGTGATATGCAGGTCCCTCAGCACACTGAAGTGAAGCAGGTTCTATCCGGCACAGCCCGACCCGGACGGCCGGCGCACGCTGAGTCATCGGATGCGGGACCGGTTTTCCAAGCCGATGCAACTGCAATCATGGAGGTTTCGCCGTTGGATGAGAGCGAGGTGAAATACCAGCTTTCGCTTTTCAATGGTGGAATCGTGCTGGTCGAGGGGGATTTCGAAAACGCCCTGATGCGCTTGCTGGCCCTTAATCTGCGCGACCATCCCGAGAACTATGTACTTTCCGATGACATCGATGCGGCCCTGATACCGGACCACCCCAGTCCGGACTACATCCGCCGGATGCGCAATATTACGGTTATTCGCCTGGCTGAAATCCTCCAGGAAGCGGTCGAAATCACCGGTCAGACGGTCCGGGCCCCACAATCTGATGATCAGACCGAACCGCTCGACCAGTTCGGACTCTTGCTGCGACGCAGAAACAGGATGGACCGACGGAAATTCGAGTACCGCCTGAATCCGGAATTGGTGGTGTATGGCGCTCACGCTCGCGAAGCGTAAAAAAACGTCACAGGATTTGTACTTCCGCGCATTTCGTCTATTATTACCTGCTTTCGTGGTTGCATACAGCAACCAAAACTCAATACGAAACTAATCCAGGAACATGAACAGGGCTATGTTACGCAACCGTCTCACGGGCTGGACCTGCATGATGGCTATCGGATTGCTGCTCCCGGCACCATTGCTGCTCGCTCAGCACACCCATCATCCGGCACCCGAACCGGCCTCCGCAGGCAATCACGCAGTGCCATCGGCGGATACCACCGCCACCGGCCACCATTCCCGGCACGAATCCCATAGCGTGACGGATCACACCGGCCATCATGCTACCCATGCATCCACGGCTTCCCCGGATGATGCCGATCCACGCGAGGCCCTCTTTTTTGAGCGCCGACAGCAGGACCGCATGAATTTCAACGAGGCGGATGTCAACTTCATGGTTATGATGATTCCGCACCACGCCCAGGCGTTGATTATGTCGCGACTGGCCCCGGAAAATGGCGCAAGTCCGGCCGTGCAGCGCCTTGCAGCCCGCATCCTCGGCGCGCAGTCGGACGAGATCAACCTCATGCAAACCTGGCTGCGCGACCGCCGACAGTCCGTCCCAATCGTCACCTTTGACGGCCTGTACATGAATATCAGCATGGAAGAACCCGGAATGGCCTCGCACGATGGGCACGATGATCACACCTCCATGCACCATGACGAGCACAGCAGCCATACCATGCACGCGTCTGAGGAACACGAGAATCACGAAATGCACGAGAGCCATGCGGGGCAGGAAGGTCATGCTGGTCACGAGGGACATGAAGCCCACGAAATGTCTTCAGAAACCTCCGGTCACACCATGCATCAACGTGACGGAGCCTCACACACTATGGACCATGCCGCCCACGCCGGCCATGACCCCATGCACATGCACCACGACATGCCGGGCATGCTGACTCAGGAACAGCTCAATGAACTTGGCGCGGCCCGGGGCACCGAATTTGACCGCCTTTTCCTGACCTACATGATTGACCATCACCTCGGCGCGGTCCTCATGGTCAACGAACTGTTTGGCGCTGACGGCGGTGCCCTCGACCGGGAATCGTACCGACTCGCCTCCGATATCTACACCGAACAGATCACCGAAATTGATCTGATGCGACTCATGCTCACAGCTATGTAACGCTGGAAACAGCCACAACCGGCCCGCAAGCTATGCATAGCTCCGTAACACGCCGATGTGCGGGGCAGCGGCCGGCCATCACCAGTAAAAAACGGGCTTTGAACAGATCAACGTCTGCCTCGCTTTAGAAATTTAACCAACCACCCAACAATGTTTTAGTCCTCAAAACATGAAAAAAAATCTACGCAACAAGCTCCTTATACTGCCGGCCCTGCTGCTCGCCGTGCTCCTCAGTCATTGCGCCTCCACCGGCAACGACGGAGCCGTAACCCTTTCCACCGTTGACGCGCCGGCCTGGCAGCTCCAGCCCATTCAGCAGGTCGGTCTACCCTCACCCGATCCGCGTATCGGACTGCAAGCCGGGCTCTTTGACGCCGGCGAAGCCATTCACAACCTCCGCATGGTCTCCACCACACCGCCCCCGCCCGACTTCATCGGGTCCTTCAACACCGACCTCGCCTTCAAAGACAACTACATCATCCAGGGTAACTACAACGGATTCTTGGTTTGGGATATCACCAATCCCGCCGCGCCTGAGCTGGTGGTCGACTTTCTGTGTCCGGCCTCCCAAAGTGATGTGTCTGTATACGGTGACCTCCTCTTTGTCAGCGGCGAAGGGCTTGAAGGCCGGCTCGACTGTGGCGTGCAGGGCGTAGACACCCGCATCAGCGAAGAGCGCCTGCGTGGAATCCGCATCTTTGACATCAGCGACATCCGCAATCCGGAATACATCTCCAACGTACAGACCTGTCGGGGTTCCCACACCCACTCGGTGCTGGTCGATCCCAATGACGATGAAAATGTATACGTATACATCAGCGGATCGGCCCCGGTGCGACCTGACGAAGAACTGCCCGGCTGCTCTACCGGTCTGCCCGATGACAACCCCGAAACGGCCATGTTCCGCATCGAAGTCATTCAGGTTCCCCTCGACAATCCCGCCGAAGCCCGCATTGTAACCTCGCCGCGCATTTTTGACGGCCTGGAAGCCCCGCCGGTACACGGCCTGGCTCCGGATGATATCGCCGCGCTGGAAGCAGCCCGCGAGGCGGGTCGGTTGGTGGCCAACATCCGCGGTATGGATCGCGTCATTTCCCCCCGACTAGAGCAGCGTCTCCTTCAGATTGCCGCCGAGCGGAATGGCAATAACGAGGAACCCACCGAGGCAGACCGGGATTACCTTGTTGCCAACCTTCAGGATATAGTTGATACGGTATTCGGTAGCCCTGACCAGGAAGTACGTCCCGGTCCGAACCAATGTCACGACATCACACTCTACCCGGAAATTGGCATGGCCGGTGGTGCCTGCGAGGGGTACGGACTCCTGCTGGACATTCGTGATCCGGCCAATCCCTTCCGTCTGGATGCCGTGGCCGACTCCAACTTTGCCTACTGGCATTCGGCTACCTTCAACAACGACGGTACCAGTGTGGTCTTCACCGATGAGTGGGGAGGCGGAACCCAGGCTAAATGCCGGGCCAATGATCCTATGGAATGGGGTGCCAATGCGCTGTTCTCCATCGAAAACGGCCAGCTGAAATTCGAGAGCTATTTCAAAATTCCCGTTCCGCAGACGGTTACCGAAAACTGCGTAGCCCACAACGGCTCGCTCATCCCCGTTCCGGGTCGTGACATTATGGTTCAGGGCTGGTATCAGGGCGGTATCACCGTTTTCGACTTCACCGACCCCGCCAACCCCATCGAAATGGCCTACCACGATCGCGGTCCGGTTTCCGATGAGCGACTCGAGGTTGCCGGCAGCTGGTCGGTTTACTGGTACAACGGACTGATTATCAACTCTGAAATTGCCCGGGGACTGGATATTTTTGAGCTGGAAGCCAGCGATTTCCTCACCCAGAATGAAATTGATGCGGCGAGGTCGGTCGAGGTGAACAAATTCAACGCTCAGGGGCAATTCATGTTTGTCTGGCCGGCCAGTTTCGCCAAGGCCCGTGCCTATGTAGATCAGCTGGAGCGTAACCGGGAGCTGGATATCAATCGCCTGACCATGATCCGGGCCCAGCTTGCTGCTGCCGAAGGTGCGCAGGGTCGCACCCGTGGCGGTATTCTGAGCAGTCTGGCTGCGGAGGTAGAGGGCATGCAGAACGTTTCCGGCAATCCGGCCAAGGTAGCCATGTTGGCAGACGCCATTGCCGAGCTGTAAAACCCGATTCCTGTGGGTTCGAAGGGCTGTGCCGGCAACGGTACAGCCCTTCGTTGTTTTTGGGATGGGTATCTGGATTCGCAGCTGCTGTACATCCAATAATGGGTACAGTGCGGGGTGGTTATTCTAAGACGAAATTTCGCTACCGATATATCGTTACCGGGTCGGTCAAAGATGGGATGTTGCAGTCGCAACGCTGAGAACAACAACACTGCCGCTGCCGGGGCTGCCTGGTTTCAGGTGGATGCGACCTCCTGACCGATAAGCAGCCTACCCGGCCACCTACAACTGCCGAAGCAACGTAATTTTCATGATGGCCTGCTGGTCGAGGGAGCGGCGCCGCACGGCCAGCGGGTCGACCGCATCCCCGCGGGTATCATTCAGCACGATGTACAGAAACGACATGGGCAGGTATTCCCATTGCAGCCGGCTGTTCAATACATGAAGGTTCGAGCGGGTATTGAACTGGTAGAAGGTAATCCACTGAAACCGTGCATTCAGCGCCACGCGAGTCTCCAGCCCGGTAATGCCGGCACGGATGTCATCGTCGCCTGTACCCACATCGCGCAATCGGTTGTAGGTGTAGGTGCCCGTAAGCATGAGCTGGGGCACCGGCGCAACACGGGCTTCCAGGCTCGCTGAGAACAACCTTCCCCCGAAATAGCCTCCCTCGCGCAGACTGACCTTGCCGGCAATCCGGCGCGAGTAATCGGTGTTGTATTCCAGCTCCTGCAGCCAGTATTGGTAACGGCCCGGAGCAATGCTGGCGCCCAGGGGACGGAACGGGTTCTCCAGCTGCTGCCAATGTGCTTCTACCGACCATTCCAGCTCGGAGGCGTCCCGACCAATCAGCGCGACCGGACTGGCCGTTACCACTGCCTCCCGAAAATTCAGGTCATTGTACCGGCGGAAATGTACGGCGTCAACCGAAGGCTCCAGCTCCTGTATGAAATCCGGAAGCCAGCCGGGCATGGCGGTGTGGGTGTACGCCGCACGGCTCATCACATAGTTCACATCGTCAATAAATCCGGCCCGGGGATCGTAGGTTTCCGAAACCGAGGCCAGGGTCAATTCCAGTTGGTTTCGGTTATCACGATATTCCCCGAGCCACACACCCGACCATCCGTCTGCCGGTGCATTTGCATCCGAATTGCGGGTGTAGGAAAGCATGTAGTGCGATAACAGGGTGTTGGTCATCCGCGAAAATCCATCGGCGGTGAGGGTGAGGTTGGTGTTGGCGGGCGAGGGGGGCACAAAAAGGCCGGCATCGCCTATGAAGTTGTCGGGCACTGACGGCACCGGACCTTCGGCATCGTGCCGCAGCGAGGCCATGATGCCCAGCCGGTTGGTGGCATTCAGATTCCGGGTATACCGGCCCACGGCGAACCAGGCCGCACCCGATTCCGACCCCTCCGCCTGCCGCATCAGCATGGCACCGGCGGTCTGATCGGTACCCCGACGTGTAAATCGAAATCCGCCGTCCAGCGCCACGGGGTTTCCCTGATCGTCCAGGCCGATGCGCCGGGAGAAAAAGGGCTGAATAAGCTCCCGGGCCGACATCGTGTACAGCTCGTTTCCCTCCAGAAAAAACTGACGCTGTTCGGGGAACTGCACCGAAAACCGGGTCAGGTTCAGCACCTGTCGGTCGGTATCTACCTGGGCAAAGTCGGTGTTCCAGGTTACATCCAGCACCGAGCGGGTATCCATCGCCCACTTCACCTCGCCGCCGGCCTTGATTTCGGGACCACGCCATCCGTCTGATGTTCCGCCCGGGTCACCCCCGCCCGCAGTATCCTGCCCGGAGACCAGCAGATAGGGGTTTACCTGCACGTTGGAGGAGGGTGGAGGGGGCTTCAGTCCGGTGATCAGCGCGCCATAGTCCATCCGGTAGGGGTTCATGGCCCGGGGCAGGGGCGGCCAGGTAGCCCGTTCATTCAGCCGGCGGATGATCCGCATGAGTACCACCCGCATTTCGGTGGCGCCCTCTTCGTAACGGATGCTCTTCCAGGGGATGGCTACCTCGGTACTCCAGCCGTAGTCGTCGATGTGTGAAGCGACTACCCATAAGGTCTGCCATTGCCGGTTGAAGGTGGTGGCATCCAGGGAGAGCAGTTCGCGCTGGGCCCCGTACGGATTGGTTTGAAACACCATGGAATTCCGACCGTCATTCAGGCCGTCCAGGGCAATGCTGAACAGATCATTCTCGAAGTAGTCGAAATCGCGGCGGATGACCGGAACGCGGATGCCTTCCCGGCCCAGCGTATCGTACATCATCGCACCGAAATACAGGTATTCATCGTCAAACAGTATGCGAACTTCGGTGGGGAGGCTGACGGGGCCGCCCTGATTGGGCTGAAACCGGGTGAAGGAGGCAATCACTTCGGCGGTCTCCCAGTCCGACTCCCGGAGTCGACCGTCGATGCGGATGGGTTCGGCCGCCCGGGTGGCGCGTACTTCCGGGAGGCGTTCCGGCGGCGGGAAGATCTCCTGGCTGAACGCAGCGGATGGGTACAGGAAAAAGGCCAGCAACACTAGCAAGGTGAGGGGAGCGGGCAGTTGCGCGGCCACCATACTCCGCATATCGTGCCCGTAGCGGACTGTTGAAATGCGCGGGTTATCAGGCCGGGTTAATGCAGTGGCTGGATGGAGCCATCGTCGGGGTATGCGTGCATCATGAGACACAGGGTCACTGCTGCAAGGAACGTGCAGCCGCTCGGGGTATGGGTTTTGGCTAAAAATAAAGGGCACAGCAGGCTGGTTTGTCGCAATAAACCCGCAAATTCTTCACCTCTTGATGTACTATACAGGGAAGAACCAGTCGGACGAAGTAGTGGATCGTGCGTATTGATGCGCTGTGGTACCCGCACAAGGGCATCGACTATACCCCCTATAGACCGCTCCCGAGACCATTTCCCCCAAAAGTATTAACATTGCCATAACACCGTCACATCGCTAAAACGCTTACACAGCCCTGGAAAAGCGTTACCACAATCAGTCAACTCGGTTTTTGATTTATTTTTACAAATCCCTGCAAATGACTATATTGTAGTGTACTTGAAATGGTACTACTTAGGGATAAATAATCACTGCTCGATGCTCCCGCAATCGGGAGGACGGCAAATTTTTAAAGGGTATTACCTGCTCATTACGCACGCCCGGAGGACGGGTCCCATCTATTGTATTGAGCCTGGTACGTTGAATTATTGAACTCGTATAACTACAACCCGCTCAACGGGTTAAACACCTATACTATTACCTGAAAACTATGAGTACAGAAACGAAAGAATCTACCAAGCCAACATTTGATTTTAAGCTGCCTGCTGACCTAAAAGCCCTGATAGATGCAGCACCCAGCGTAACCGTAGCCAGAAATATTGATGACCTTGTAAACCTGTCGGTCAACGGTGAAGAAAGCATCCAGTTTGATGTTTGTTTCGATCTGCCCGACGGAACCCGCTTTCACGAAGCCACCGTCCACCGGGTAAAAAACGGCATCGCAGCCAATTATGTCGAGCCGTACATGCGTCGCCGCGATCCGGATTGTATGGTAATTGCCGATGAATTCCCTACCGATAAAGACACCTACAAAGATCGTTTCGGCAAAGATTTTGACCCCCTCCGTCAGGAGACCTTCGAATGGATGAAGGGCGAAGACCTGGCCATGTTCTTTTTCAATGCCGGTAAGGAAGGCATGGGGTATCACGCCGTAGCCGTAGTTCCGGCCAATTGCGGTTTCTTCGCAATGGGACTGGCTTTGCTGCAGGGAATTCTGGATCCTGCTGATCTCCCATCCGATTTCAATCCAACGGCTTTCATCTACACCGCACCTCCTTTCCGTCATACCCACTTTGACGGCAAGCAGGTGGTGGTTCATAACCGCCAGCCCGGCAACTATGAAATGTTCAGCTACAATCTGTATCCCGGTCCCAGTGCCAAAAAAGGGGTATACGGTATGCTCATCGGCCTGGGCGAAGAAGAAGAGTGGGTAACCGCACACTGCTCGGTGGTAGAGGTAAAAACACCCTATGACAATATTGTTACCATCATGCACGAAGGTGCCAGTGGCGGTGGTAAGAGCGAAATGCTCCAGCAGCCACACCGTCTGGCCGATGGTCGACTGGTACTGGGTTCCAACCTGTTCAAAGACGACTTCCGGTACCTGAGTCTGGCCAGCACCTGTGAACTTCGTCCGGTTGCTGACGATATGGCCCTGTGTCACCCGAATCTTCAGAAAGGAGACGGCAAACTCTGGCTGGAAGATGCCGAAGATGGTTGGTTTATCCGGATTGACCATATCACCGAGTACGGAACGGATACGTCCCTGGAAAAACTCACAGCACTGCCTCCTAAGCCCTTGCTGTTTTTGAACATCGAGTCCGTACCCGGTGGTCGGGCCATGATTTGGGAGCACATTCAGGATGCGCCTGGAAAACCCTGCCCGAATCCACGGGTTATAGTTCCGCGCGACATCGTTAAAGGCATTGTATCCAAGCCGGTAAGTGTAGACGTCCGCAGTATTGGTCTGCGCACCCCACCCTGTACACTGGAGCAGCCCAACTACGGGATTGTAGGACTTATGCACGTACTCCCGCCGGCACTGGCCTGGTTGTGGCGACTGGTGGCACCACGTGGTCACGCCAATCCGAGTATCATCCAGACCGATGGTATCAGCAGTGAAGGTGTGGGCAGTTACTGGCCGTTTGCAACCGGTAAAAAAGTCAAGCAGGCCAACCTGTTGCTCGAGCAGATTGTGCAGACCCCGGAGACGCAGTACATCCTCACACCGAACCAAAATATCGGTGCCTGGAAAGTCGGCTTTATGCCGCAATGGATTGCCCGCGATTATCTGGCCCGTAAAGGCAACGCACCCTTCCTGCCGGAGCAATTGATTGAGTCCCGCTGTAATGTATTGGGCTATGCCCTGAAATACATGACCTTCGAGGGATCTACCATTCCACCATGGTTCCTGCAGGTTGAACTGCAGCGCGAAGTGAAGGAAGAGGGCTTTGATGCCGGTGCAGAAATCCTGCTGGAATTCTTCCACCGCATGCTTAACTCCTTCCAGGAAGATGGCCTGAGTCCGCTGGGACAACAGATCATCCAGTGCTGCCTCGACGGCGGAACCGTTGCCGATTACGAAAAACTGATGAAAGCGTAAGTCCTTGCGCTTGCTCTGGCGGTGCCCCGGCACTGCACACTATAACCCGCGATTGGATGCCTGTATACACAGCTTCCCGTCGCGGGTTTTTTTATTGGCCCGCAGACACGGTGACGTCACCAGACTATGAGCGCCTGCCCGCTGCTCGCCGTGTCGTTGCCTGTCAGGAACCGTTTGAAAGGGCGATGGGCGCCAGGGTGTGACATTATCACGAACCAATTCAAGGGGCGGTTAAAGGGCAAGATTACGTCACCAGAAACCGGCCTGGATAACCTTGCCCTACTCGTACATTGCATCCCGGTCGAGGGTACAGATTTCAACCATGACCTGTCCAATTTTACGCGTCACATCCCGAAAAAACCGCTCACCTTTGTCCACTGAAGCCGATTTCGGGTCGCCAATGCCCGTATCCTCACTCACCTTCGACCATTTCCGTTCGGTCCACAGCCAGCCTTCCGAGAAGGCCTTGATTTTATGCCGCTTCTCCCGGCCCGCACCCCAGTGCTCCCTCGGCAGCACCAGATCCGGTCTGAGGTGCAGCATCACACTGGTTTCCAGCTCATCCGCATGGTCACCGGGCGCATCGAAATAAGCCGTCCGGTCCAGCGACTGAAACCAGTTGGAGGTACACAGCAGCATGGCCGGGAATTTCAGACCCAGCTCCCGCAACATGGCCTTGAAATCGTTGCCTCCATGGCTGTTCAGAATCAGGAGCTTATGGATATGCTGCCGGTTCAGTACCTCAATCACATCGCTCAGAATGGCCATCTGTGTGGATGGATTCAAGTTAATGTCGAGGTAGATATCGCTCTGGCCGGTATTCACCCCGAAGGGGATGGTGGGCAGTACGATGACCCGAGCGCCCTCAGACCAGGCAATTTCCGCCGCCGCCGCGGCCACATGATCGGCCTCGATGACATCGGTGCCGTAAGGCAGGTGGTAGTTATGGGCCTCCGTAGCTCCCCAGGGAAGCACGGCCAGTTCCATATTCGCATCTTTCAGATGCTTCCAGTTGGTTTCAGCGAGAATGTAAGGTCGCATAGGCAGACAGTATGTAAGAGGTAAGCGGAAATGTGTGCGTAAGCAGGAGTGAATGTACTCCAACCGGCGATGATGGTCTACATTAGCATAAAAGAAGAGGGTTATCGGAATGTCTTGATACGTGACGGATTGTACTCCGAGGCAAATTGAGACGATTATTCATTGTCCTGCAGGAACCGGAATTTTTTCAAGACATCCAAGATATGCACGGCGTCAATCGGCTTGGTCAGGAAATGATCCATACCCACTTCAAAACACTGATCCTTTTCTTCTTTCATCACACCGGCCGTCAGTGCAATAATCGGCACATGTGAGCCGGAATCCTGCTCAAGTTTACGAATTTGCGAGGTAGCCCGCAGTCCATCCAGTTCCGGCATTTGAATGTCCATAAAGATGAGATCCGGTTTTTCAGCTACATACTGATCAACAGCGCGCTGTCCGTTCTCAGCTTCCAGCACATCCGCTGAAGGAAGCAGCTTTTTAATCAGAATTTTCAGAAGCAACATATTCATTGGCACATCTTCAGCAATGAGAATACGCAGGCGGGCGATTTTGCTTTGATCCGTGACATTCCCGTTCGATACAGACGCACTCGTACTGCCCGCGGGTGTTGCTGTTGAAACACTGTCTTCGCTGGAATTCGCGGCAGCTGAGGCCCCCACGTCTGCGGAGACGTCAGAATTCTGACCCGGCACCGATCCCTCCGGTGTAGTAACAGCTGCGGACCTTTCCTGTGGCGAAGCATTGCTGATATGCGTTATAAAATCGAAGAAAAAAGTCGTTTTTACGCCCGGATTACTCCGAAAATCAATACGTCCGCCCAGTTTCCGCACAATCATATCGGATATCGTGAGCCCCAGTCCCGTTCCGCCAAACTTGCGGGTAATGGAGGTATCGGCCTGACTGAACATGGTAAACAGCTTTTCCCGCTGCGATTCAAGAATACCTATACCGGTATCATGCACCGAGAAAATAAGTCGGGCAGTACCTTCATCAAGGCACTGAGCTGCCAGTTCAAGTTCAACACTACCCTTCTCGGTAAACTTCACCGCATTACTCAGCAAGTTAACCAGCACCTGTTTAACCCGTATGGGATCCAGAAAAGCAAAGCGAGGCACACTGTCGTCCACCGTCAGGAGTAGGTGCAGGTTTTTATTCTGAGCACTGAACCGCACCACATCCAGGCACTCCTGCAGAAACGACCTGACCTCCGTTCTGCGCGACTCCAGTTCCATTTTGCCGGCCTCAATTTTGGAAAAATCGAGGATATCACTGATTACCCCCAGCAGGGTGTGTCCGGAAATATTCGCGTTTCTGACATACTGCTGCTGCTCTTCCGTTAGCGATGTGTTCTTCAGAAGCTCCGTAAACCCAATCAGTCCATTCAGAGGCGTTCGAATCTCATGGCTCATATTCGCCAGAAACTGACTTTTTGCTATACTCGCAGCCTCCGCCTTCTCTTTTTCCTCAATCAGCAGCTGTTTAAGCTCTTTTTCTTCGGTTATATCGATGAGCACCCCCTCCCAGACCGTAGTGCCATCCGGCAGCGTCCGCGGGTTCGATTCTGCCCTCACCCAGCGCACCGCGTCATTGATCTTCAAACGAGTCTCACCCAGAAACGAGGTTTTTCCGGTGAATGCCTGCATATTTTTAGCGACCCATGCATCGTAGTCGTCTGGATGAACACTGCTGAATGCCTGAGATGGATCCTTTGCTTTTTCCGGTGTCAGTTCGGTCATTTCAAGAAAACGCCGGCTCATAAACGCAAATCGGGCAAAACCTCCGTCAGCCGGTTGAACCATCGTGTAGGTTCCGATGGGGATATTCTCGGTGAGTTCGTAGGCCGTTTTTTCCAGGCGATCTTCCGCCTCACGCAAAGCTGCCATAATTTTCTGGCGTTTGACACTCAGAATCAGAACTACAATCACTAACCCGAGCAGGGTGGCAGCAACAAGATAATAGGTAATCAGTCGTGCAGAGAAATAGACCGTTCCAGGTTGCCACCCATCCCGGGGCAGCACGCCAATTTCCCAGCTGCCGTGGGGAAGTTCAATAAACTGGGTCAGGGGACTTTGATCAAAAACTGCTTCATCTCCCCAAAAGACAGCACCTGCCGAGCCCATAGCATCTTTACCACGAATGGCGCCGATTAAATTATTGTGTTCAATTTCTTTGGCTATATCCGTGAAAAGCGAATCAATTGAAATTACAGAAGATGAAATTCCCCATACCTCTTCAGCCCCCGACAGCTCATTTACAACAGTAATCGGTATTCTGGCAATAATGCCCCTGCCGCCCTGCAAAAGCTCCAGGGGACCGGCCAAAACAATTTCATCCAGCTGAATCGCCCGCTCAACGGCTTCCAGCTGCCCGGGTAAATCACGGTAGTCAATGCCCAGTACCGCCTCGTTACCCTCAAGAGGATATACATACTGCATGACCAGGTCGCGGGCCAGCACAATGTTCTGTAAATCATGCTGACCACGAAATTGAACTTCCACAGCTTTTGCGAAGTCGTCCTGGGTAAGCTCCGGATTCATCGCCACAAGCGACTCAACCGCTGAGATTTTGTAAATATTCAGGTAGATCCGGCTTGTGAGCGTTTCCGCGAGACTGTACAGGGTCTGTATTACATGTTCGCGAATCTGTCGGGAGCGGTCCTGCGTTTCCAGCCGGACCAGCAAAATGCCGACCATTAAAAAAATAAGTATAAGTATCGCAACAAGCGTTGAACCAACTACTTCCAGCGAATATCCCGCTCGATCCGATTTTGAATATAACCCCATCGTTCTTCCTCGTCCAGTTAGTTTCAGCGCTCTCTATAGGTCAAACTTTCAATGACACGCTACCAGCAACAAATTATATACCTGCAAATATCCTGAATTTAAAGGATTAAACCGACTACAAATTGCATGTGGCTGATTGAGTTAGGGCAAATAAGAAAGTTATTATGCCCGGATAGTCGAGATACCGGTCTGACGGGGTTGCCGCGGGCCATCGTGATGCTGCCATTGGTTGAGAAACAGGCTGTTCCGACAGGAACTACACCTGAAGGTCGGATGTAGTAGTTATAGCCGCCGTTGAGAAACAGGCTGTTCCGACAGGAACTACACCTGAAGGCGGGGAGGTTGTATAATGTCAGGTGGAATATATGGTCGGATTACCAACAGCATTGAAGGCAACATGATACATAAAAGACAAAGGGTTAGTGAAGCTAAACGAAGCGGCGGTCTCATTTCGACCAGAGCATGCCGCCGAAATCGCTGGCATGAAACGGGGCTTCTTATGGACGGGGCGAACCGCCGAAATTGCTGGCATGAAACGGGGCTTCTTATGGACGGGGCGAACCGCCGAAATTGCTGGCGTGAAATGGGGCTTCTTATGGACGGGGCGAACCGCCGGGGCTTCCGACAGGCACGCTGGTTGATGGCTCTAGTGGTTCTGGTGACCCCCTTAGTTCTGGTGGCCCAGCCGGGTTTGGCGACCGGTCCCGGCCCGGTTGTTCACGGCGAAGTTGCACCCATCGAGGGTACTCCCATTGAAGGCATTGAGGGTTTAACGGTTGAGCTTTTTCCCGGCGAGGTTGTTTTGGCTTCCACGCCCCGCCAATCCGTTTCAAAGCCCACTTCATACGCCCGGGCTGGCACTGGCGGCGTCAAGTCGGAGGGACTCAGTTTGGCTCCAGGAGTGAGCGTGGAACGCGCGCCGCGCGGAGGGTTATCCTTCGGTATGGGGTCGGAAGACGCTGTCCGTGACCACCTGCTGCAGGGCTACCTCGACCGGCAACTACAGATGCGCCGGAACAAGCACATTCTGCTGGGATGGGGGGCGGCCAACGTGGCCTCGGGCCTCGCGCTCTACGCCACCGACTACCGGGACTTCGGGGTGATGAACGCATCCTGGGGCGCCATCAACGCCGGCATCGCCCTGCTCGCCATGCGGGGTGCGACCGACTCAGACACCACGCCATCCTATGCCGAGATGCTTCGGGAAGAGCAACAGTTTAACCGGATTGTGGCCCTTAACACCGGCCTCGATGTGGGTTACATGATTGCCGGACTCTGGATGATGACCGATGGGCGGGACTCCATGGTGCGACAATACGGGACGTCCATCGTGGTGCAGGGCGCCTTTCTGTTTGCCTACGACCTGTGGCTGACGGTGGAATCCACCCGATACCTGAATCGTCTCACCATAGCACCAACGCTGAACGGGGTTTCGGTGAGGCTGAGCTGGTAGTGCGAGGGCTGCCGGGGCCGAACCCCTGCCCGTTTACGCAGGCCCGCCAGCCATCCCGGAGTATCCTTTTGCACAGACGCAAAGGCCTGGGTGTGGTTGCCTAACACGGTGACACCGTCGCGAACAGTATTCAGCGCCAAAGTGCCACGCCATTGCATGCCGATTGCAGGTAGAGCAGCTGTCCGTCAGTGGTGGCCATACCCCGGTTTTACCGGTACACCTTCACCCGATTAATGCCCAGGCTGAACGGACCTTCCTGCCTGTCTTTGATCATGAAACCGAGCTCAATAATTGCATCGGTGTTCAGCGCCGGATTCCCTCGCACGGAAGATCCCCTGTAAACCGGTCGGAAGTCGCTGAACGGCACGTAGTACGTCTGCCACTCACCGGCAACCGTGGTAAAATTGGCTTCGAACGCATACCAGGTAATCCGGCCATTCACCACGGTTTTCAGTCGAAGGGCGTAACTTTTCCCGTCGCCCAGCACGTGAACCGCCAGGCCCTCGTAGCCCGACAAATCGGCCGGTTGCTGCGCCTGCGCGCGCATGGAGGCGAATCCGCCGTTATTTCGAAGGGAAACCGTTCCGCTGAACACAGCAAAACCGTCGGCGTGGGCGTTGATCTGGCTTCTGGAGACCCCTCCCATCACGTTATCATTCACGATTTGCCAGACCTCCGGCGCCGTGGTGCTGAAATCAATCAGCGTAACCTCTGCCGGAGCAGGGTTTTCCGGGGTGGGATGTGTGGTATTGGCCGGGGCGGGGTTTTCCGGGGTGGGATGTGTGGTATTGGCGGAAGCGGGCTTTTCCGATGCCGGCCCGGAAGTATGGTCCGGAGCGGGGTTATCCGATGCCGGGTGTGCAGCGTTGGCCGATATGCTATCCGATGCCGGAGGGATGTGGTTAAAAACCATGATAAAGGCAAAAATTAGTGTGAAACCCATAAAAACGTGATGGTATTGTGATGGTTATAGGGGTATAACATCATCGCTTCACGAATAATTCTTTCGGCCAGATGGTGCTTACGGTCTCTGGTGCAGGCATGGGGGCGGTTTGGGTTCCTTTCCTGCGATGTGCCGTCTTCATAGTACGCAGGTACGCGCAAAAAAACTTCCGGATAGGGGTGACATAGGGTTGTCACCCTGGGGGTTTATGTTCTTAACAGCGGATGTTTATGCATTCCGGGTCGCACATTGGCATGCGATGACAGTTTAGAAGAGAGCGCTGCCAGAATGCGATAACAGTTTAGAAGAGAGCACGCTGCGAGATTGCACAGAAGTCGAAGACGACGTAGAAGACACAGATGCTATTCATCAGCAAGAGAGCGGCAACGGGTAGTTCGTACTCCTGTAGACGGTGCGGATTACCCCGTTTGCCCAATTAGTTACCCGTGTGCCCAACAAATTACCCCGTTTGCCCAATTAGTTACCCGTGTGCCCAATTAGTTACCCCATTTGCCCAATTAGTTACCCGTGTGCCCAATTAGTTACCCCGTTTGCCTAACTCAACTATACGTCGCGACCAACAGCTCAGCTCCTAACGGAAGACCTCCTTCGTACGTTGCGACCAGCAGCGCAACCCCCGCACGGTAGCACCAATCCCCATGTTCAATGCGGCCCTGTTTCTGATGAACATGCTCCACAATTCAGACGAGGTAAAGCTTCCGGCTACCGACCGGTTTTTCGCTTCATCTCACGATACAAATCCTCCAGCATCTCCGGATTCATGCCGGTTTGCAGGGCAATCTTCGTTACATCAGCATCCCGGTCGTTATTCAGATGGTCCATCATGATGGCCAACCCGTCATTGATACGCTCCATTTCATCCGGATCATACTCCTGGTCCTCGCTGAACAAGTCCCCATACGGATTAAAACTATCCTCAACACCCGTAATCTCCTGTGCCAGGCTAAAGAAAGGTGGATTAACTTTAAAATCGGGTTCACGAAGAAGCTGATACCCGAGCTTGCGCAGTCCGTCGATGAGCGCTGTAAAACCCATCTCCGTATACGCCAATAAGAACAGTCTTTCCTCATTTTCGTCGAAGTAGGCCGTGGAAAAGTGCGGCAACCTATCCCAGTTCTTAAGCGCCAGACGATGCACGCCCATAGTGTACTCCGCATCAAAAAGGTCATTGAGCAAATCACCCAGTAACGCGTCGCATTCGTACTCGGCAACGCAGAATATCATCCGGGTATCGTTATGATAGACGAACGGCTGTTCCGCCCCGGCAAGCAGCAGCATGTAAGGAATCGGGTTCCTGGCAACAGATTCCATAACACCCTGCGTGGTTTCAGGGCCCTCATCCGTATGCAGCAGCTCATTAAAATAGGCGATATCGGACTTTTCGACGCCCCGAAACGGTACAATGGCCCCGTAGGTTTGCCAGCACGAGCCGTTGTTGGCGATCAGGTTAAAACACAGACTCACACCCCCCTTCTGCACATCCTTAGTCAGCCCGGGGGAGTAAAGCAGATATTCTTCGTTGGTAAACACATCGAACATCACAAAAAAGTCCGGTGCCGGTCGCTCCAGAATGGTGGCGTACGAAAACCGCCAGGGCGATTCGAGCTGCCCCTTCAGCCAGTTCATATCGCTGGGGGTCAATTCGTTAACCATGCTATGCTGCAAATACTTCGCGAGGAGGCCTCCCTCGCGGAACAGTTCGTGCGCGATGTATTGCGATTTTGCGAAGCCCGTCCACGACTTCGGCAGACTTCGGACAATAGACGAATGGGATCTGAGCAGGCGGTCCACTTTTTTGTCGAGCTTCTCGCGCGCGGCCACATAGTAGAGCAGGAAGTCGTCCAGCACACGTTTAACGATGGCGGAGTTTTTCAGGCAATCGGACTCAATCCTGGAATAATCGATGGTTGAAGCCATGGGAACGGGGGGTTAGGATGTTGGTAATTCACCTGAAACGGTTGTTCTGCCGAAAGGTAATTGGATGGCGTTGCTATTAGCAATGGGAAAATGTTCTCGAAGATGTAGACATGATGAACAGCCGACAAGCTGGTGAGACGACCCAGATTCCGGAGCAGGTACAACCACGCATATATCTTGATTTCATGTGTATCTGCCTGATTGACAAAATAATCCATTTCCGGAAAAACACGTACCCGGCGGACGCTGAACGCACAAGTCTCCTGTAAATTCCCCATATTATCGTCGTGTGTCCAAACATCACAATCAGCCCCTTCACCCGACGGCCTTATGAACACCATCGACCCCAACGCCTACAAACAGCCTATCCCTGAATTTGATGGCTATTCGACCTATGAAATGGCATGGATCCTGTTCAATCCCATCCAGCCCGATAGTCCGATGCAGCTCAATCCCCTCACGGAAGACCTTATTCGCCGTATTCCCATGCTCAATGTGGCCCTGTTTCTGATGAACATGCTCCACGATTCGGGCGAGATAAAGTTGACGGCAACGGGGAACCTACCGCTGAAACTGGTGAAGGCCATGCACGAGATGGCTCAAGTGCCCGATGAAAGGCTGGATACGGGTATGTCGAAAATTCGTAGTCAGCAGGATGTGATACTGGTTGACCTATTGCGTGCATTGCTGGACTTTGCCCGCCTCACCAAAAAGCGGCATAACAAGCTGTCGCTCACCAGGGCGGGTCAGAAGCTTCTCAACAATCCAGATGCGCTGCTTCGAACCTTACTGCTGACGCATGGATTTGAGTTTCCCTGGTCGCATTACGATTATTATGATAATGAGGAGGTTGGTCAGTTTGGGTGGGCGTTTTCCCTGCGAATTCTGGCTCTTTACGGCGGGGAGCCCCGCGAAGACCGCTGGTATGCCAGACGGTATTTTACGGCATTTCCGGAACACTATCCGCAGGAGAGTCTGGAAACCATCGATACGGTAGACTGGAACCCGATTGTGAGCTGTTATGCCACACGGACATTCAATCATTTTGCCATGATGTACGGGTTGGTAACCTATACCCGGGGGCCGTTCAGGCCCGGTTTTGGTCGTCAAAAGGAGTTTTTTCAGGCCACCGCATTGCTGCACGAGCTGTTCTATTTCAAGGAGCATGTTTCGTACATCGGGGCTGCCAATTTTCCGCCGATGTATGAACCCGGAAGGTAGGATGCAGGTATATGCTCCTGACTTCGTTTGTGACTCAGGAGCCCATACTATTTCGACAGTATGGATTCGATTTTCGCCAGCTCAATACCGGTCATAGCGGATATTGCGTCAGCGCCGGTGGTACAATGCAGGTCGAAGGCCGCCAGCCGCTAGTCATTCTGCCCGGGAACCTGCTCGTTATTCAAATACGTCACCTACTCGAAACTTCAGGTATAGTTTTCAGCCATAGAGCGAATTATTTCTTTCATTCTATCACGAACGTCATTCGGTGAAATAATTTTCGCATAGTGTCTCATTTTGATGATTTCTGAATAGAACTCACTATTTGGAACAATCGACAACTCAATGCGTACCCTGCCATCAACGTCTTGAATAATTCGTTGGGATTGATGCAAGGGAATGGATTTTATTTTTTTTGAAAATGGTTCAGTAATATCTATGGTAATGCGTTTGACTTCTTTATGTTCTTTTACGGTTATACCAATACTGTCTTTAAATAAATTAGCAGGATTAAACTGAGCATTACGTTGAAAGGTAACCGTACTTAAACTGACATTCGTAACGCGGTCTAAACCAAACACCTTTATTTGGTCAAAGTCCTTTTCCTTCGCCATCAAGTACCAGACTTGATTATATGATTTTAAAAAGTATGGCTCTACAAACCGTTCCGATGATTCTGAACTGCCATACTTTACATAGGTGAAGTGCACCATTCTTGATTTTATCATCGCTTCGATCAAAGTGTTCAGCCAAACAACACCACCGGAACGCCAGCCGCGACCAATTGAAATATACTCAGCTGGAATAAGGACAGCCCCAAGCTCCTTTTTAATTATTTTCAATGCTCCCCACATATTTATAAGCGACAACACATCATCATAATCGCATGAATCCCGTACGTCTATTTTGTAACCGGTGACCTTTTTCCCATGAAGATCTATTTTGTTTTTAGTTATGGTCTGACCAAAATCTTCTTCAATTTTATTTAAGTCACGGTATAACGTACGCAGGCTTATAGAATGCCCCTCTTCATTCAAGTACGATAAAAGCTCTTCTGAAGAAGCCGGATATCGGTTGGTTCGCAGTATATTGATTATCAGATTTATTCTTGAAATAGACATCGCGATGGTCGGCCATGTGATAGATTTACATCAGAGACGTTGCTACTTGCAATATAGTAATTAACCGATACATTAACAGACATGGTTATGTTTGAATATATAGGCTAATAGAATGACATGTTTTGTCATTCTATTAGCCTATATTAAAATCTTATCTATTCCCGCTCATCATATTCAGTATCTCATTATAAAACTCCTACTAATGTTGATTTATCCCTTCGCGGGCCACCCTTGTTACGTCCACTAATCAAATCTTTTTTTATGCAAATGACTCCAACAACGAATACGGCTGTTACACTTGAAGAAGCAGAAAGTAAAAAAAACAGTGATGTGCTAACTCAAAAATTGTCAGCTACAGATAGCATGGTAGAGAAAATTTCAAAAGAACTGTTTGGTCTTGATCATCAGGCTCGGTCTTCATTGAACCGAATGCATATGTATATCAATATGCCTGACCTAATGCATCAACCTCTCGTTTTAAATTACTGGGGTCCAACGGGTACAGGAAAAACACAATTGGTCAGGAAACTCGTAGCATTAACCGGCTTACAAAAGCGATTTGTTCATATTAACCTTGCTAATACGGGTGTGAGTCGTTGGTTATCCAAGATGGATGATATTGCCGGATTGGTTGATAAAGACAACCCTCAACATGATAATCCGGTTGTTCTGTTCTTTGATGAAGTTCAACACGCCCGAACAATCAATGAGCAAAATCATGAAATACAGCATAATGATATCGCAGATATATGGGGTATTCTCGATCATGGCGTACAATTCGTTACCGGAATATCGGTACCAACCATCATATTTGTTGCAGGCAATATAGATCTGTATGCCGAAGAAAACATCCAAAATTGGCAAGGTCCTCCCGAGGATGAACGACAATCCGTTACCATTCCTATACAAATGATTCATGATGCACTATCTAAACGATTCCGACCTGAAATGCTCGCCCGACTTCGTAATAATCACTACCTGTTTCCACCAATCGATAAAATTCGTGCACTCCACATTATCCACCGTGACCTCACAAATATTCAATCCAAGATTCAAAAGTACTACCCGGAGTTAATCCTGCGCTACAATGATTCATTGATTGCGTTCATATTTAATCAAATACAGTCCAGGGGTATGGGCGCACGTGGTATTGAAGCGAGCGTTGCTGACATTGTACACAGTAAAATAGGTTATTGGCTGCTGTTACCATCGGAGAAGGGCTATCTTGAATCCCAGATACGTGACATAGAGCTGGAAGGCAAGGATGATGATATCATCGTAAAAATTACAATGTCTGATGATGTGGTGATAAAACATGTGGAATCATTAAAAGTCCAACAAAATTATCATGGATCGTTCAACGCGGAGGAAATATCAGTACATGCAGTTCATGAAGCGGGGCATGCTCTCTCGGCATTCCTCGCCAATGGTATAGCACCTGACCTCATATCCGTCGGGACAACCATTGGTAAGGTGAAGGCCTATGTGAAATACTCCACTACACGCAAAACGCTTTCCAAGAAAGAAATGGCAGCTTATGTTGCTCAGTTACTTGGTGGGCTGCTGGCAGAGGAAATTGTATTTGGTAGTGATGGAGTTACACATGGTGCAAAGTCCGATCTTCAGGAAGTATACCATGTTGTGTCTGAAAGTTTGATGGAGTCCGGATTGGGAAGATCCATGCTGACCAGAAAGGTAGCAGCTAACTTTTTTGAGGACAGTGTACCACCATTCAACACAGCCGACAGAGCAGAAATAGAGGCTTTTATTCAAATAACTGCTGATAACGTCCGGAAACTGTTGCAACATCATGAAAAAGCATTAATAGCATTAGCACAGCAGGTTTTTTACAGGGGAGAAATAAACCGTGAAGAATTCATTGAAATTATGGAAATCACCATCGATAAACGTGCATTTGCAGCATACCATCAAGTAGAGGATAAAGACCATTTAAGAAACCCACTGTCAATTGCTACCATTGCAGACAGCATCACGTTCAGCTATGTAAATGCATTATTTAGAGATCTACAAGGTAATGCAAATAGCCACGTTTTAATTGGCAGAAACGCAACCAGCCAAAAAGGTCTGTTGCTGAAATAAATCAACGGGTGCAATGTCAGTAGGATCTTGGACCATCAGACTAAACCATTGAAGAACATGAAGAATACATGAAGTTACAAATACAGAATTCAACCAATCAGACTTATTCAGAAGAATATGCCGGCACGGGTGCATCAGTATTGGTCCATGACTCGCATATTGAGTTTCCTGCCGGAAAATTGGAATACGAAGTGCCACCCGGGAAATATTATCCAATGATAGACAGGAAAAGCGACCGATTTATTTTGTCGCGTTATAATCCGGCAGAACATAGAGGACCTTTTTCAGATCTTGACGAGTTGGTGGCTGAGCTCGAAGGCACAGTAGTACGTAAAGATGTTACAGGGAAAAATTCCATAAAAGAAAATGTTGCATCAATTGATCATGCGTCTATGACGCCAAGATATTTTCCAATGGAGGAGTATCACGTAGGATTAAAGCAGGTAAATGAAGGAATCGATGCCTTCTTAAAATCAAAAGACTTTTATTATCAAAACAGACTGGGTTACAAACGCGGTGTTCTCCTCTATGGGCCGCCAGGAACAGGTAAAAGCAGGTATGTAGAGCATAAATGTGATCAGTTAATTACTGATTATGATGCTATAGTACTACGTCTTCAAAGCTACGGCGACCTAGATGTTCTTTTAAGTCGAGGCCTGTACGTTGTGAAGGCGAAGATGACAAACCGTTTGAAGGTAATTGTAATTGAAGAGCTGGCTACGCTGGTACAACGTAATGACTATACCGAATTACTAAATCTACTGGATCACATGGCCTTGCAGGATAACGTTTTGTTTCTTATGACGACCAACAGTCCGGATGTAATTCCTGAAAATATCATCGACAGACCCTCGAGGGTAGATATTTTGGAAGAAGTAGGAAATGACGGTTACATAGAGGGGTATACCGAGGCCTGGTATGAGTTTCTCATGGGCGAGAAAATGCAGGAGTCCTGGAAATCAATGAATTTCTATGGAAAGATAGTTAACCCTTCTTATCTGAAAGAACTTTTCATTTCTGCAAAAATTAACAGTATATCAATAGAAACATCGTGGAAATCTATTGAACGAAGAAGGCATAGGATACGATCGCATTTTAGCAAAAGTGACTCAATTGGTTTTTAATTTAGAGATGATGCAAGTTAATTGTAGTAGTAAATACAATTAACTGGCGATGGAATAATCTGTTAATAATACATGCCATCATTCTTTTTTCCCTTCATTAATGTAACGTACTACAGCTGGGATGTAGGGTGAAAAAATTCTATTAGGACATTTTTCCCAATTATGGGGTTGAGTACCTTGTATGTATCTTGATGTTCGTTCCCGTTCTTCAGGTGGAAGCTGAGCTATTCGTTCCATTACAGCATTCCAATGCTGTTCATTGATTGACAATATGTTCGAACCACTATTCTGAACTAAAATATGGTTGTCATTAACACAAACCTTTATTTCAGACCGCCTCCCAAGCGTTGAGATAGTCACCCATTCTTGGTTGAAAAAATGTATTGCAACATGATACGACATGGGTTTCATATAGTAAAAATTAAAATGTTATTTGCTGATTATGACTCTCTTTTATTCATAATAGCAATTCCAGGAATTAATCACAAATTGTCTCCATAGTCCTTTTCTTCGTCCACCATAGCTAAATAATGCTTCTTCAGTATCTATTGGCGATAAATTTATGATCTCAGAAAGTTGTTCGACGTAGTTACAAAATGCTTCATACGTATCTGAACTATTACGATCAGTAACATAGCCATTGGAATTAAGATGGATCAATGGTTCAATTAATAAAACATTCATTGATTTAGAGGTCCATTGGTCCATGATATAACCATTAAGCTCACGATTTACAAAACATATTAGTTTAGTAAAATAGGCGGGGCCCATCCCGGCTAATCTATTGGACATTCTTAACTTTTTAAAGCCTTCAAATGATTCTTTTCGATTTAATGATTTCTGCCTCATTTTCGTTAAGATTTCAAACCACTCGACTCTGGAAAAAAGTGATTTTCCATGTTCACGGTTCATCGCTCCCCACGACAGAATGGCTATGGCTAATTCCTCATTAGTCAGATTGGAAATTTCATGTTCGTTAGTAAGATCATATCGTCTAAACTTTTTATCAAGATTAGGACTAACATCATTTAAAAAATAAGATGCCCAATCCTTAGCATTAATACCTGTCCAGGGCTTCTTATCGTCTAATGAACGTATAAAAATGTTCAGGGCTTTTGAATTAAATTCCATAATCATTGTATTTACTTACGGTTAATTATAGCATAAAAGCATGAGAAGATTTATGAGGTCTTCAGCATAGGTATACATAGCTATCGAGTCAAGTTTCACTATCAGCAGATACTTTCCAGGGAATTGTAGCTTCCTTAGGTAGTAATTTCAATAGTATCTGATAGTATAGGCAATAAAAAATGTACATCATCTATTTGAAATAGATGATGTACATTAATATGATTTTAATTTTTTGTAAGATATTTTATATTTACATTGATAGGCGTGTATCGATTAAAAATATGTACTGCAACAACAGCTTCTTCATTTTTAACAGATAAAATAGAACCTACAACATTGTTAAAGTCACCATTATTAACAGTAACCACGTCATTAGTAGAAAAATTCGAAGCGGAGTACGCATTCGCACAGCTGTTTTTTGCAAAGCTCTCAGCAGTAACAGATTCCTTAGCAGATAACGGTTGAATACTATTTATGTTTGAACCCTTAAATCCAAGAAATTTTACCCATATGATTTTACTATTGACAATAAAAGAATTAGTATTTACCGCAGATATAATTTTGTCATTAAGTTTACACTTAATATAAATATAGCCAGGGTAAAGTGGTTTATTTCTGGAAATAACCCGACCATTTTTATAAGATTTTACAGTTTCCTGAGGTACAACTACAGCGGATACCAATCCTCTGTAAGAAGAGCTAGATAAAACATCGTTTAATCTAGAGCAAACGCTATTTTCATAGCGACTAGCGCACTGAATTATATACCATTTATGATTATTAGAGTATGAATTATTAATATAATTATTAGTCATATATAATATAATGGTTAGTTGATGATGAGATGAGAGAAGAAGAGTGGGGGGTGGTGAGGTAGATAAGCTAGGAATAATATAACACTATCAACCTATAAAGTCAAGTATAATATCACACTAAATAATTCACTAAAAATAATACTTATACAAAGGTGTTTCATTTAAATCCGAAAATACCATTCGGTAAAAAGGTTTTTGCTAATAGGATGCGAAGTATAACCTTATTAGAGTGTAAAAATCAGAGTATGTAAGATACAATCATTAATCGACTCTTGAGAATCTTGAGAAGTCCAATTAGTAATGTTTCTAAAGATTGTCCTTTTAGGATAGGCTAATTAACATTTGAAGTGCCCGATTCAGGGAGAAAAAGTATCTGGGGGGGGCTAGCCCCCCAGATAAACATGAAGTTTTGTAGCTTCTGACTTTTCTCCTACCAAAGAGTCGAGCATATGAAGACATACAATCATCTCACGTTGTGGGAAAGATACCACATCCGCGCATGTATTCAATCCCATATGAATCCGCAACGTATTGCCACAGAGCTCAAACGAGACCCCACAACCATCCGGCGTGAGCTGCAACGCGGTGGGGGTATAGGCGCCTACAATCCCGAATGGGCCCAGAAGCGATACCAACACAAGCGATCCCAAAAGCGCACTCCGTATCGTTTTAAAGGCGAACTACGCGATAAATGCATTCAATTACTCAAAAAAACAGGACTGGAACCTGCCGGAATCGGTCCAAGACTGTGCCTGGAGCATGGAACCCATATGAAGGTAAGTCACATGACCGTGTATCGCTATATTTATCAGGATGCTGCCGATGGGGGGCAATTATACACCTATCTGAGAACGGGAAGGAAGAAAGCCAAAAGACGTAGTCCTACCAAAACCCTGCGGAGCATCATTAAGAACCGCCGGTTTATTGACCAGCGTCCGCCTGAAGTGGATCGACTTGAGCGAACCGGTGATTTGGAGCGTGATACCATCGTAGGACCTGCAAACAAAGGGGCCATTCTGAGCATTGTGGACCGGAAAACGAACTATTGCTGGTTAGCACAAATTCACCGTAAAACACCTCATAACACCCATATTGGTACCAGAAAACTACTTAAAGACGTCCGTGATCGCATGTACTCTATGACCAATGACAATGGTCCGGAGTTTGCATATCACCAGCAGACCGCACGCTATCTTAAAACAGATGTCTGGTTCTGTTATCCGTATCAAACCAACGAATCGGCACGCATCGAGCAGCTTAATAAGCTGGTCAGGCAGTATCTGCCCAAGAAACGAGACCTGCGCTTCGTTCAACCTAAAGAACTCAGACAAATTTGTGAAACACGTAACAACAGACCCCGCAAAAAACTTGGCTATTTAACCCCCAAAGAAGTATTCTTCGGTGAATCCAACATTGAAAAATTAACCGATGACCCCTAAATGAAAATCGGGCACTTCAAATGTGATTCTGCCCTATTTGGGTGTTGGTTGGACAAGTTTGACTAACAGCCAAGAACAGTTAATCACAGTTAAAAACCAATTAACTATGACAACAGGATTAGAGTATAATGTGTCCGACCCAGATTGTACACTTCCTTCTTGCTTAACCTATAAAACCGAACCAGGACAACAATGGTTTTACCACAATGCACCCTATACGCTACTTGAAAGAGTAGTTGAAAATTCCACTAATACTGACTACAATGAATATACAGACCAAAAGATTGAATCTATAATTGGAATGAACGGACAATGGGTTTCTCAAGGCTACAATAATGTTTACTGGAGTACTGCTCGGGATATGGCTCGATTTGGTTTGTTGATACTGAATAAAGGTAAATGGAAAGAGACCAGCATCTTATCTGATGAAAACTATTACAATCAAATGGTCAATACTTCACAGTCTTTAAATCCATCATATGGCTACTTGTGGTGGTTAAATGGAAAGGAATCTATTATTTTTCCAAGTCTTCCGACCTCATCTAATGTTCCAATGTCAGAAAATGCTCCCAATGATTTGTTTGCAGGAATGGGGATAAACGGACAATTTGTAGAAGTGATTCCAAGTAAGAATTTAGTAGTGATAAGAATGGGACAAGCACCAGACGATTCACTTGTTCCAATAACTTTTCACAACGAAATGTGGGAGAAGATAAACCTAGTGATGAATGAATAAATAAATGAAAAACTACTGGCAACAATGGCTATACGTAATGCGGGCGAAAGTGCTAATATGAAAGTAATTACAATTTATAAACTAACCGCTAAACGGAAAGTGAAGTGCCTTGAAATCCCACACTACGCATAGCCTAGACCGATGAACTGCCGGGCACCCCGGAGCCCGACACGACCTCCGCACTGAGCCTGAAAGCCGTATTCGGCGATCGTATAAACCTGGATGATCTGCCAAATTATGCCCGACAAACCGTGCCGGACTACGTGCCCGATCCACATGACGGCTCGCATGAACTTACAGACATCGATGCAACCCTTGGCAGAGTGCTTTTCTACGATAAACAGCTCTCCGTAAACGCAACGGTTTCCTGTGCAAGCTGTCATCGACAAGAAGTAGCCTTCAGCGATACGGATCGGGCTTCGGTTGGCGTACAGGGCACTACCGGAAGGCACTCTATGCGATTGGTCAATATACGGTACGGCGAAGATCAACGCTTTTTCTGGGATCGACGGGCGACCTCGCTGGAACATCAGAGTACTGAGCCTATTCAGGATCACATCGAGATGGGTTTCAGCGGTCAACCGGGCAGTCCTTCCCTTCAGGACCTGATTGTGCGGCTGCAAAAGATTCCCTACTACAATGAATTGTTTACGGCCGCCTACGGCGATCCGGAAATCACACAGGAACGGATGCAGGGAGCGCTGAGCCAGTTTATCCGGAGCATTATTTCCTTCGATGCGCCCTATGATACCGGTCGGCAGCAGGTTGCAGATGATCGGATGCCTTTCCCGAACTTTACCGAACAGGAAAACCTTGGCAAGCAACTGTTTCTGCAGGCGGCTGTTTTCGATGCAAATGGCGTACGAATCGGCGGCGGTGCCGGATGCGGAAGCTGTCACCGGGCACCGGTCTTTGATATTGATCCCGCGTCTAAAAATAACGGGGTGATGGGAAGCCTGAACGGAACCGGTCCTGATGTCACCAATACGCGTTCACCGTCCCTGCGGGACGTGGTGCAGGCCGACGGTTCTGCCAACGGTCCGTTCATGCACAACGCCCTGAGTACCGACCTTCTCACGGTGCTGCAGCATTATAATACGATGGGGATGCAACGACGAAATACCAATATTGATCCCCGCCTCAGACCTAACGGTTTGCCCCAGCGCCTGGTACTCACAGAAAGCGAAAATGAGGCAATAATTGCCTTCCTGAAAACCCTCGCCGGACAACAACTTTACACCGACGAGAAGTGGTCAGACCCCTTTCCCTAACTGACCAAAAACAAGTAACCTATTGATTATATTATTTAAAATTGGCATTAGGCAGTTGTGATCTATAGTTTGACCTGCAGGTAACTAAAACAACCAAAGGTCATCAACTATGTTTAGAGCACTCATTCTTACTATACTATTTACCACAATCAATGCCACTTTATCATCGTTTATTTCGAACCATACCGGACAGATTTCAGCCGTAACATCGCAGACCGGGAACGGTCCGGAACTGCAGATTGGAGGAGCGTCACGCTATAATTTCTTTTACCGCGACTATGGCGGTGGATTCAATGAAAACGATGTGATTTTCACCCTGGATACCTGGCGCATAAACGCCACGGTGACCTGGCCTGATAACATCGGCCTGAATTTTGAGTATCGTTTTTATCCTACTTTCAACACGCATTTCATCAAGCAGGGCTGGCTGGAATACACCCACAATGAAAAGCATAACTTTCAGCTGGGTGTCACGCAGGTACCATTCGGAAACGTGCAGTACAACTCCCATAACTGGTGGTTTCAGCTACCCTATTACCTGGGTTTTGAAGACGACCATGATATGGGTCTGAAATACACCTACACCGGTACGGACGTCACCCTGAGCGCAGCCTGGTTTCTGATGCCCGAGGCAGCCGGCAATGTCTACACCTATTTCGATCTGGCCTCCGGTCTGAACCATCCCTGGCTGACCTCCAGCTTCGGACAAGGCCTCGGTCCCGGCGTAAGCGACCCTCGGTTCAACACCCGGTTCAACATCAACATAGGCTACTATTTCTGATCTGCTTCCGGGGCTGCCAGCAGCGATTCAGGCTGTTTTTTAACAGCGTTACGGCTACAACCGGACATGCCGTAACCAGCCCCTCTACACAGTAACCAAGTCCGGCATAAACACCACTACCCGTACGAACGGAAAAACAAAGAACCACCATGTCGCCGAAAATATCCAAGAAGTATTTCGATATACACAAACCCGTATTCTGGCCCTCGGTTTTCCTCATAGCCGCACTGATTGTGGGTACCATCGTCAGCGGTGACGCCGCCGAGGAAATCTTCAACAACGTCAGAGTTGGCATTACAGACAGTGCCGACTGGCTCTTTGTAGCCGGCGTCAATATTTTCATTGGTTTTGCCCTGTACTTTGCATTCAGCAAATATGGCACCATCCGGCTTGGAGGCGAAGACGCCAAGACCGAGTTCAGTACCTCAGCCTGGTTTGCCATGCTCTTCAGTGCCGGTATGGGAATCGGCCTGATGTTCTTCGCTGTAGCTGAACCCATGTGGCACCTGCTGTATCCGCCCCACGCCGAGGCCGGCAGCACCGATTCCGTTCGGGATGCCATGGGGATAACCTTCCTGCACTGGGGACTGCATGCCTGGGCCGTGTACGCCATCGTAGGTCTGGCACTGGCGTTTTTTGCCTTTAACCGGAAACTACCCCTCTCCTTCCGGTCCGTCTTCTACCCCATTCTCGGCGACCGTATCAAAGGCTGGATGGGAGACGTCGTAGATATTCTGGCCGTACTGGCCACGCTCTTCGGCCTGGCCACCTCCCTCGGACTTGGCGCATCCCAGGCCGGCGCCGGAATGGAATACGTATTCGGAATTGCCAATACCGTAACGCTTCAGGTCATTATTATTGCCGGAGTGACAGCCATAGCCGTTGTTTCCGTGGTTTTAGGAGTACAAAAAGGCGTCAAAGTTCTGAGCGAATTCAATATCCGTCTGGCCGCGCTGTTCCTGCTGGCCATTCTGATTCTGGGCCCAACCATGTACATCCTGAGCACCTTCGTACAAAGCACAGGTTACTACCTGCAGAACTTTGCCGAATACGCCACCTGGATGCAGACCTTTGAAGAAGGCAGCTTCATGAGTACATGGACCGTTTTCTACTGGGCCTGGTGGATATCATGGTCGCCCTATGTGGGGATGTTCATCGCACGGATATCCCGCGGCCGGACCGTTCGCGAGTTCGTGCTCGGGGTATTGCTCGCTCCAACATTGGTCACCTTCCTGTGGATGAGCGGCTTCGGCGGAACGGCACTCTTCCTGGAAACCGGCGGGATCGCTGAAATCGCCGCGGCCGTGGAAGCCGATCAGACCACATCCCTGTTTATACTGCTCGACCAGTTCCCGCTGGCCGCCATCAGCTCCTTCCTGGCTATCATCCTGGTACTCAGCTTCTTCGTCACCTCATCCGATTCAGGCTCCCTCGTTATTGACAGCCTTACCTCCGGCGGTAAAATTGACGCACCGGTAGGCCAACGCATATTCTGGGCCTCCACCGAGGGGGTTGTTGCCGCTGTTCTGCTGGTTGGAGGCGGACTTGGAGCCCTGCAGGCAGCCTCCATCAGTACCGGACTTCCCTTCGTACTCGTGTTGCTGGTCATGTGCTACAGTTTGCGCCAGGGACTCAGCTTCGAATACAAACGCATGCAGAAAGATGAGCGGGGCAAAACCCGTGAAAGCTACACGGAACTCATCCGCAAAACACTCACCAGTATGCAGGATGGCGATTACGAAGGCGACGGGCTGGGAACAGTTCAACGCAAACCACCGGTCACGCTGCGGAAAAAAGGTGAATCCAAAATGCGCAAACAAGCGGCCACGGGTAGTCAGGACAGTACTACTGCCGGTGCAGGCGACGCATCACAAGACGATCAGGACAACCCATCCCCAAACACCGAACGTTAAACTCCAGACCTATGAATACTTTGAAAAAATGGCTTGTTTGCCTCGATTTAACCAAAATAGATGACCTTCTTGTGGGGTACGTGAACTTTCTGGCCGGTATTCACAAACCTGCTGAGGTGCAGTTTGTCCACATCATTGAAACCAGCGCCCTTGACACCGATGTTCTCGAACTTTTCGAGGATGTCAATAGCCTGGACGACCTCCAGCAACGCCTTCAGGATCACTTTGAAGACCTGGTAGACGATCTTTTCGAGGTCGATGGAGTCAAGACTACCGTTTTTATTGAGCGGGGCATAGCCACGAACCGCATCCTGGGCCTCATGGAAACGTGGCCGTATGACCTGCTGGTTCTCGGCAAGAAAAACTCCTACATCGGGGAAGGCATTGCAGCCCTGAAGCTGGTCAAATACGTACCGGCCAGCATCCTGCTGGTTCCCGAGACCGCCCGGTATAGTATGGAGCATATTACTGTACCCGTCGACTTTTCAGCACAATCGGCCAATGCCACCGCATTGGCTCTGGATCTGGCCGGCGGCTCGTACGATAAAGTAACTTTACAACACATCTATTCCCCTACGAAAGAGTTTTTCCCTTATATGCCTGCTGAGAAAGAGAAAAAGGCGGCACGTGATAAAGCCATAAAAGCTGCTGCAGGATTTATCCGGGAGTTCAAGTTAAACCCTGATGTAGACATTGAACTGACCCTGTTCAGGGAAGAACGGATGTCAGACGAGATTTACAATCTGTGTAATCAGCGTAAATCAGACCTCATTGTAGTAGGTTACCGGGCGAGGAAAAACCTGCTGGCCTCACTCAAAGACAATCTGCCGGAGCGGATGAGCGGATACGGATTCGGAATTCCGCTGTTGATTGTTAAAAACTACAAATCCACACTTAACCTCTACGAAATCCTGGTAGGTTCAGACCGTTGATTGAAATTACCCGTTGATCAGGGCCGCCACTGCAGTGAGTTCATCCTCATTGATCAGGTGGCCCATCCCGGGATAAATACGCTTGTCAACCACTGCGCCGAGTTCGGTCAGCATCGCTGCGGATTCATGAACCCGCTCTACTGGAATGTGAAAATCTACATCACTACACCCCATCAGAATCGATGTGCCGGAAAAATCGCCGGAATAATGACTTTTTTCGATGTATGGACCGATGAGTCCGCCACTCAGTGCCATAATTCCGCCATACTTGCGGGCGTTTCGGGCAGCGTACTCCAACGACAGACATGCACCCTGGGAAAATCCCAGGAGGTAGATCTGTTCATGCTTCAAGCCCGCATCCACAAAATGCATAACTATTTTATGCAGATTCTCCAGGGCCGAGTCCAGCCAGGGTTGATTTAACTGCCAGGGCTGTAAAAAACTGGTGGGGTACCAGGTATGATGGGTAGCCCGGGGAAAGGCAAACGCTACGTTCGGCTCCTGTACCACTTCCGCGGCGAGCTGCTGCATACCATCCGACGCATCCCCCCGACCATGCACAAAAATCACGGCCTTTTCGGCCTCAGAAGGATCAACGCCTTTGAATACGACGTTACTGAATTGATGTAATGGCTCGTTCATGGGGTTCGAAGAATTAGAGGTTGATGGTATCACTGCAATTTTAAGTACACGTACACCGGCGCGGGCAGAAAACGGTGCCTGTCGTTTGCACACGAAATATCATACCTGAAAGCATACTCAATTTTACTTGTTTAAACAACAATCGACCTTACAAATTCGTTCTGATGGTTTTTTTCTGCTTTTTGTCGATATTCAGGCCACCAGAGATCCGGACTCATATCAGGCGGTGCCTTACACGACTGCCAAACACTGCAGCAGGTTGCATAAACGTGCGTTGAAGGCTGGGTTGTCCCCGAACCCTCATAGTTTGCATGAATCTATTAATAGTATGTTTTACATAGATTGTAATCATAATTAAGTACATGTTTTGAATAAACAAATCCTTCGACTGGCCATTCCCAACATCATCAGCAATCTGTCCGTCCCGCTGCTCGGGGCGGTAGATACGGCACTGGTAGGTCGACTGGATGGCGTGTACTATCTGGGTGCGCTGGCTATCGGCGGGATGATTTTCAGCGTTCTTTACATGGGTTTCGGATTTCTGCGCATGGGGACCACCGGACTCACAGCCAATGCCTTCGGAGCAGGAAACCGGTCGGAAGCAGGACTGGTACTCAGCCGGGCAATCATCACGGGTGCGCTTGTCAGCCTCGCTCTCATCGCCCTTCAGTCGTTCATTTTTGCCCTGGCCATGCTTATTGTCAGCACCTCGGCCGAGGTGGCACACTACGCAGGGGTCTATTTTTTCATCCGGATCTGGGATGCACCGGCGGTTCTGGGGCTCTATGCCATTCAGGGCTGGTTTCTGGGCATGCAAAACGCCCGCTACCCGATGTACATCACCATTTTCATCAACCTGCTGAATATCGCCCTGAACGTGTATTTAATCTACGGGTTGGGCATGACCGTAGATGGCGTGGCACTGGGGACCGTCATCGCCCAATATGCCGGACTCCTGCTCGCCGCCGGGTTGTTCTTCCACCGGTATGGCCGGGCCTACCTGAACCTCGGTCGGGATGCCATCATGGCCCTTGAGGGAATCAAACGCTTTTTCAGTGTGAGCCGGGATATTTTTATCCGCACCATGAGCCTGCTGTTCACCTACTCCTTCTTCACAGTGCAAAGTGCGGCGCTGGGCGATGAAATTCTGGCGGCCAACACCATCCTGCTGCAACTCTGGCACCTGATGGCCTACGGCGTAGATGGTTTCGCCTACGCCGCCGAAAGCATTACCGGCAGGTACATGGGAGCCCGGCAAGGCAAACGACTCCGTCGGGCGGTCGGGTTATTGATTGCCTGGGGCATGGGTCTGGGCGCTGTATTCAGTCTGCTCTATGGTTTATTCGATGTACAGTTACTGCGAATTTTCACCGATAACGACGCCCTCATCGCCCTGGCCCTGTCCTTTATGGCCTGGACCATCGCTGCACCCCTGGTCAACAGCTTCTGTTTCATGCTGGACGGCGTGTTTATCGGGGCCACCGTGACCGCGCCCATGCGCAATTCCATGCTGATATCAACATTTCTGGTATTTGTGCCGGTATATTACCTGACCGTAGCCTGGCTGGGAAATCATGCCCTCTGGCTGGCCATGGTAGCCTATATGCTGGCCCGGGGAAGCACTCTGCTGTACTATTTGCCACGGAAAATTTTGAACCCGGACTGAACTATTCCATCCGTATGCGGTTTTTACAATAAGTAGCCCTGCGTATACTCATTGATCCCCTTTATGAAAATCTCCATCCCTTTCCGCAACACGTACAACACCCTGCCCGACGTTTTTTTTCAGAAAATTGAACCCACTCCGGTTTCGGACCCGCAATTACTCCATTTCAATAGCACTCTGGCACAGGATCTGTGCATCAGCCTGCTGCACGATGACGGCACGGCGATGAATGCAGACCTCAAACCCGCAGGTCTATCACAGGATATCGCCTCAACCCTGGCGGCGGTTTTCTCCGGCAATACCCTCCCCGATGGCGCCGAGCCCCTGGCCATGGCCTATGCCGGACATCAGTTCGGTCATTTTGTGCCCCAGCTGGGTGATGGCAGGGCAATTTTACTGGGCGAGGTAACCGATAGCGCTGGCCGGCAACGGGATATCCAACTCAAAGGCGCTGGTCGGACCCGCTTCTCCCGCGGCGGCGATGGTCGTGCAGCCCTCGGACCCGTAATCCGTGAGTACATCGTCAGTGAAGCCATGCACGCCCTGGGCATACCCACAACCCGCGCCCTGGCCATGGTCCGCACCGGCGAACCGGTCTACCGGGAGACACCCCTGCCCGGCGCCATCGTAACCCGGGTGGCCAACGCCCACATCCGGGTAGGTACATTCGAATACTTCGCGGCCCGGCAAAACACCGATGCCATAAAATCCCTGGCCGATTACGTCATCAACCGACTCTACCCGCATTGCCGGGAGCACCCCCATCCCTACCGCGCCCTGCTCACCGAAATCATGCGCGCCCAGGCCAACCTGGTAGCCGGATGGATGCACGTCGGCTTTATTCACGGAGTGATGAACACAGACAACTGCTCGGTTGCAGGCGAAACCATTGATTACGGCCCCTGTGCCTTCATGGATCACTTTGATGCCGCCCGGGTATTCAGCTCCATCGACCATCAGGGTCGGTACGCCTACAAGAATCAGCCCCTGATTGCCCGATGGAATCTGGAAAATCTGGGTGCCTGCCTGGCTCCCCTCCTGGCTGACACCACCGAAGAAGCCGTAGACCATATAAAAGCCTCGGTCGAGGTCTACCGCTCAGAGTTTGATGCACACTGGCAACGTGGATTCCTGCGAAAAATCGGTCTTGAAACAACGTCACCCGGGCCGGTTCTGCCCCTGGTACACGAGCTGCTGGAACGGATGCAGAAAGATCGCGCCGACTTCACCAACACCTTCCGTTTTTTGGGCGATGACGATGAGAACCTCACCCGGTTCCGCACACAATTCAGACCGGATGAGGGTATTGATGCATGGATTCAGGCGTGGAAAAACGCGATTAAACTGGAGTACGGTCCTGAAAACGACCTGAAACAGGCTCGTGCCGCAATGAACGCGGTCAATCCGGCCTACATCCCCCGAAATCACCGGGTGGAGGAAGCACTTACAGCAGCCCTGCACGGCGATATGCAGCCAACCCAAACCCTTTTGGATCTGCTGGCCGATCCATACCGTGAACGTCCCGGCTACGAGGTCTACATGGAGCCTCCCAAACCGGAAGAAGTAGTGCATCAGACCTTCTGCGGGACCTGAAAACAGACTGAAAAGTTGAAGCCGAAACGGGACTGTGACTCCGGCGATGTCGGCGTTGTGCAATCCCCCGGCAGGGCTGTCAGACCAGCTGCAATGAAAACGATTTTTCCGGAACCGACCTCACACAAAGCGCACGGTGAAAACCGATCCCTCTCCCTGCACACTTTCGGCCTGTATGGATCCACCCATGGCTTCAACCTGATTTCTGATCAGGAACAAACCCAGCCCCCGTGCATCCGGATTCCCATGGAAGGTGCGGTACATCCCGAATAACTGGTCGCCATAGCGCTGCATATCCAGTCCCAGACCATTATCGCTTACTTTCAGTATCACCTCACCGCAGGACTGCTCCGCACTGACCACTATTTCCAGCCGACGGTAGTGCGACCGGTACTTGATACAGTTACTCAGCAAGTTCAACAGAATACTGTCCAGGTACGATGGAACCACATGCACCTCAAGGTCCTCCGGAACGTCAACCTTCAGCCGCACCAGATGACTGTCCAGCTCCTCACGGATGAAATCAAGCACTTTGACAATTCCCTCAGCCAGATTCACCTTCGTTTTCGGTGGATTCACGTTTCGGTTGATGGTCAGTACTTCGTTGAGGTTACGGATAGTCTCATCCAGTTTATTTCCGGTCTCTCCCAGCATATCCAGCATGAGCTCACGCTCCTGAATGGAAGTACTTTCCCGCAGGATATCCAGCAAACCCATGATATTGCTGGCATGACTTCGTACGTTATGCGAGACAATCTGCGCAAAATGCAGCAACCGGTTATTTTGGTCGCCCGTGACTTTCACGAGGTTTTCAAGCATCCTGTTCTGCTCACGCAACCGGGTAACATCCTGGGCATAACCAAACCAGGTCACCCAGTCCGGCGACTGCTGCTCGGGTTGGGCATCTACCTGGATCAACGCCGCCTCACTTCCGGTATTCAGATGGACCAGCGTGCTGAATGGCTGCATTAAACGAGCCGATTCTTCCAACATGGATCGTAATGTTTCGGTTTGCTCCTCACCGAGCATGATTTCCAATGCTTTGATACTGCTGTCCATCAGATACTCCGCACTGGCAACCGGAAGCATCGCTACGATTCCCTCACTGATGTAGGTAATGCGGATTTCGCCCTCGTTGCTGCGCACTATCTGGAAAATTGCACCCGGAACCGAATTGGTGAGTTTTTTGAGCTGATAAACCGTCTGGTCCAGTTGCCGTTTGGTGTGTACCTCCTCGTCAATATCCCGCACCGTGGCAAAATAGGCCTGCAGATTCCCGTCTTTATCATACAGTTTGGCCGGCATCAGCATTACCTCAAACCGCTCGCCATTCTTGCGTTTGAACGTAACCTGAAGGGTCTTGCCCGCTTCAGGTTCCATATCGAACATCAGAAAAATCTCATCATAGAACTCTTCCGGCCAGTAAGGAAAGGGAGGCGAGAGGCCAATGAGTTCTTCGGGAAAATAGCCGGTCATCTGACAAAAAGCGGGGTTTACACTGATCTGGATGGAGTCGGCATTAAGTATGGTAACCCCTTCCTGCATAGCCTCCACCAGTGAAGTAGTGATACCGCCCGACTCAATGAGCAGTTTTTCGGTTTCCTTGAGTTCCGTGATATCCTGGATGATGCCAAATATCCGGATTACCTCGCCATCGTGCGTATCGGCCCTTCCGGTGGTTTTTACAAAACGGGTTTTTCCATCCGGTCGGATCAGCCGGCACATGAGGGTATACGGCGACCCGAAGTTGACGGCCTTCATTACCGCACCCTCTACACGGGAGCGGTCGTCAGGATGGTAGTACTGAAGTGCATTATCCAGATTAGGGTTAAATTTTTCAGATGATAATCCATAAATAATATAGACTTCCTCCGTCCAGAGTACCTGCCCGGTTTTTGCATCCAGCTCCCACGCACCGATACCAGCAAGGCTCTGAGCCTCACGCAACAATTCTCCCAATCGGTCTGCGGGCATTTCTACCGGCTTAGCCCCCACGTGTAACCTCCAAGTTTAGTTCCCCCATAATATGCATGTTTACCGGCATTATCGGCAGGATCAGCCCGGGGTATAAATGGCGCATCGCAAGCCCGGACTCGTCAATCAATATACTCGAACAATTTTTCAGCTGTAGATACGGCTGGCGGCAACACCGTCTCACCAATCCCTGCCCGCGCACATGGATCAGCCGGGAGTCTACAAAAGAGCACCCTATCACTTCGGAGTTAAATTAATACCGGCTTTGACCGATAACCCGGAAAACGCCCGACGAATTGTGTCTATTGCTAGTGCTTATTGTCTTCATTTACCTATTAAAGCTTGAACTGCCATGGAAATTACCAAACCGCTTGACCTGGACGAAACTGCTATTTTCACCCTTGAAATGCATTCATTTCTGAACGTTTTATCCGTACTAAGCGGGATATTGCAATATTTCCAGATGCAACCGGGCTGCGATGGATACTTTGACAATCCTGTAGAAAAAATTCACGCACTCAGCGACGCCGTTAACGCCAACGACAAAGAGCACGTTAGTCCCCAAGCCATTATCGAGCTTAAGGAAGATATACTGAATTCCCTGAACCGGTTCAGAACAGAGCAACCCGAATACGGGGAAGGGGGCGAGTTCGAAGAGCTAACCGAACCCCTGGATGAGGTTCTGGCCGTACTTGATGTGCGGGTTGAAGAACTAAAATCCCGAAGTGAAGACCCTGAAGCCTGGATTTTCATCGATAAGGATGAGTACCTGCACGAGTTTCATCACTTCTTTCTGGCCGTGCAAAAAAACAGCCTCGGCCGATACCGGATTATTCACAACCTGGCCGACCAGCGCAGCAACGATTACCTGGTTAACCTGCGCATCGACAGCGACCTGAACGGTATGATTCCTCTGAAAATATTACTCAAAGATGTGGTTCGCGATGTGGTCTCCAATGCCCGCAAATACACCCCGCCGGGAGGTAAAATCAACGTGGGCATTTCCCTCAGCAAGGGAACACTCCGTTTCGTCTGCGAGGACTCCGGTATCGGTATCCCTGCCGATGAAATCGAAAAAGTAATCGGCTACACGTACCGGGCCAGCAACGTCGACGGCAAAATCCGAACCATGGGCAATGGCTCCGGCCTCACGAAGGCCTGGTATGTTGTTCAGCAACTCGATGGCAGGATGTGGATCGACTCCGAAGTTGGATCAGGTACACGGATAACCGTGGAAGTACCGGTTCCGAAAACGGTGCTGCAGCAGGCACTGTCAATTGCATCGTAGATACGTACGTGAATCAGATCTTATGTTAAGGACCTGTCGCCGGGCAGATTGCCGTATCACAAACCGGCGTTATAATCAGGTTCACTCAACCCTGCTTCGTACTACATCGGCTATGGCTTGCTCCGCCCGGCTGACATCGTTAAAATCCTCGGCAAACGCCGTAATAATGAAATCCTGCTGGCCAAACAGCACACCGCTGTCGCCACGAACATAGCTCAGGATACCCGTCTTGTTGGCAACGGTGTACTGCGGCGGCACCCCGGCCCGAAGCATGGTGTCGTCATCACAGTCTTTGAGCATATCCCAGAATAGCGCACGTTCAGGAGCATCCAGAATACGGCCGTGATACAGAGCCAGGAGCAGTCGGTTCATATCCCGCGGACTGGTATAGTTCTGCCGACCTTCCTCAATGGCTTTGGTATCCATCATGTACCGCGCCAACACGGTCTGATCCATTTCAAGTGAGGTGGTCAAAGCATTAACCGCGTCCATTCCAACTTTGGCGATGATGACGTTGGTGGCCACATTATCCGATGTTTTTATCATCAGCCGCGCATAATCCAGCCAGCTTAATGCGAGCCCCGGACCTTCATGCTGCAGGTCGCCCGTTCCGCCAACGATGTCAGCTTCGGTGAGGGTATAGGTTTCGGACAGGTCGATATCGCCCTTTGCAGCCATCTGGAGTAAGGTTACCAGTATCGGAGTTTTAATGACACTGGCCGAGGGAACCTGTCGGTCGGCCTGGTGTGCAAAAAGCTCCGTGCCATCCGGTGCCTGGATAAGTACGCTGAGTGTAAGGTCTTCGGGGAGTTGCATTTGCATGGGTATGGGTTTCTCAAGTACAGGGGTGTCGGGGAAAAACTCGTGTGTGCGAAGCCGGGTTTGCGCGGCAGCCGGACTCTCGCCCAGTATCTCCTGAAAGACCGCACGCATACGGTGTGCCTCCCGGGCAAGATAGCTGTCAGGGAAAGACTGAACCGATCGGGTAAGCCGATGCAGCGCTTCGGTAACAGTGTCCTGCAGGGGTCTACTGAGCTCGTAGACGCGGGATGCAGTACCGCCGGTGCCGGGTATGGGCGTTTCGGAGCCTGGCGACGGAGCCTGGCCTGTTGTACCTGACTCCCTATCCGGTATCGGCACGTCAGCCATCGCCAGCTCATTCATCACCGATCGACCAAACTCCACGTCTTCCCTCCAGAGCAGGGCTTCGGGTTTCATGCGTTCTGCCTGCTCCAGAACCGGCAAGGGTTCGACGCGCTGTTCATAGGGTTCAATAATCCGTGCTTCGGGTCGCTCACTCAGCAAGAAGGCGGAAATCGCGCGGTGCAGCGCCTCGGCTTCGGCGCGGTTATAGGAATTGCGTTTGAGTCGGTCTTCCTCGGCGGCATTCGTAAAAAAACTGGCTTCACTGATTACGCCCGGAATACCATAACTGCCTCGTAAAACACCGGTTCCGCGGGTGGGGAAAATCGCGAAATCAGAAACCAGGCTCACCGGCGTTTCTCCGTCAAACATTGCGCCGGCAAGTTCCCGACCGATAAAACGACCCAGCAGCACACTTGCTTTATTTTGTGAAGCATTTCCGTGAAAGTATATAATCGGGAAGTTAACCGAGGTGTCAGCGGTCGCATTATGGTGAACCGAAACAAAGACATCGGCCTGATTTTCAACGGCCAGGCGGGCCCGGTCGGCCAGCTCAACAAAATCGTCTTCGGTACGTGTCATGAGCACCCGGGCCCCGTCTTTTTCCAGTAAATCGCGCAGATGCAAGGAAACACGAAGGTTCACCCATTCCTCGCGCTCACCGGTTGGACCAACCCGGAAGCTATCCGTGAGTGCGGTTCCCCCGTGCCCGGGATCGACCACCACGGTGAATCCGCGCAATGGCCGGGGGCCCGGTGACATGCAGGAGGCCAGCACCATGGTCAACAAGATAACCGGCAGTAAATATCGGAGTCCGTTTCCGGCTTCACCTGCGGTGTGTGTCGTACCCGTTGCAGCTTTAAAACCTGGTTTACTCACTGCTCCTGCGGCGTGTGCCGTACCCGTAACTGGCTTATCTGCTTCACCTGCGGCATCGGCTGCAGCCGGCTTACCTGCCATGGCTGTCCTATGCGTAATCCCTGCCATGCCTGAAAGTCCGTCATTAGCTTTACGTCCAGTCCTGCCGTGATTGAATGTGCTTCGAAAAGGTGTCATTTTACCAAAACCATAGATTGAGTGAACGTCCTGCCGGGTGTATGCAGACGATACAGATACACCCCGCTGGACAAACCGGTGCCATCAAAATTAAAGCTGTGAAGTCCTGCAGGCAAGGCTCCATCCACCAGCACCGCTACGTTACGACCATGAACATCAAACACTTCAAGGCGGATGGTCTCGGCGCGGTCAAGTTCTACCTGGATTCGGGTGGTTGGATTAAACGGGTTGGGAAAATTCTGATGCAGTACGATGTCGTCCGGCAGCTGATTTTCCGACATCAGACCGGTTTCAACCAGGGCCAGCTCACGGGCGGCTTCATCCAGAGTCACAAACCGAATCCGTTCCCCGAACTCAGTTTTGACCGAGTCCAGAACCTCCGCCGTCCAGTCAATAAGCAACCCGTCCAGGTATCCGGGCCTTGTGAATGGGTCGTGCAGCAGCAGGGTATAAACTCCTTCTTCAGCGCCACGCTCGCGGATGTCGCGCAGCTGCTGGGTCCGACGATCCACATAGTTCTCCTGCGTCAGCGCCCATCCGAAATCCTCCGATGTTCCCGCGTTGTAGAGACCATCGCGAACAAAACCGGCATCCGCGTTGATGGTTATGGCATGAAAATCCTGATCGGCAAGTACCTGATGCGTGGTTGCATCGCTCACATGTCCCGGAGGGATAAAGGTCACAGGCCTGACCCCGATGCTGTCGGCCAGGATTTTGAGCCCGTCTGCAATCAGTTTCTCCTGCTGTGTGTAGGTCAGCGCACGGTTACGGACCGTGCAGTACATTTCATGCCCCCAGAATGCGGCGCCGGTTACCGACTGGCATTGCTGGCACAGATGAATATAGCCATGCAGGGAGATTTCGTGGCCGTTAGCCACACTCACCAGCAGATCCCGTGTCATTTCGCCTCGATTTACGTTTGCTTCCAGAAAGCGGTGGGGCATCACTCCCCAGGTCACCTTTGCCCCGGCCTGCTCGGCAACCTGCTGCAGAGGCAAAATGGAGCTGGGCATGTAGGTCTGGTTCCGCGACAGGATGTCATCAACCCGGATGATGAAAAGAATGTCGTCTTCGGCCGGTGCCGACTGTGCGTGCACGTGCATCAATCCGCCTGAAGTCAGCAACAACAGTATGATCAGGCTGCGTTTGAAACCGGAGCCTGTCCGGAAAATCGCATAGAGGCTGCCCGACAATGTTGGTGTGCTTAAAGCTGGACTATCAGTGGAGGCGTGGCTGTGGGAGTGACGGCGAGACGTAATGACGGTGCTGACCAGACAGAGCCGGTTAAAAAGGTGCTGAACCATAAAGACGATGATAAAAGTATGCGGTTGGATGTACCGGAAGATAACCCTTGTAATTTCGGGAAACCATATGCAGTTTCCGGTGGTTTTCAGTATTCTGTTTTGCTTCATGAAATCCATTTTATTCACCATCCACGCTAACTGAAGGTCGTTACCATGCAGAAAAAGATTTTCCTGAACGAGTCGGACATGCCCACACACTGGTATAACATCGTAGCCGATATGCCGAATAAACCCCTGCCGCCGCTGAATCCGAAAACGAAACAGCCGGTTGGTCCTGAAGACCTCGCCCCGCTGTTCCCCATGGAGCTTATCAAGCAGGAAGTCAGCGCCGAGCGTTACATTGAAATCCCCGATGAAGTTCGTGAGATCTATAAAATCTGGCGCCCATCACCCCTCTTCCGTGCCACCGGGCTGGAAAAAATGCTGGATACCCCCGCCAAAATCTATTACAAGTACGAGGGGGTCTCACCCAGCGGATCGCATAAGCCCAATACGGCCGTAGCCCAGGCATACTACAACAAGATGGAGGGTGTTAAAAAAATCACCACGGAAACCGGAGCCGGACAATGGGGAACAGCCCTGAGTTTTGCCTGCGCACAGTTTGGCATTGAGTGCGAGGTCTACATGGTTCGCGTCAGTTACGACCAGAAGCCCTATCGCAAAATTATGATGAACACCTTCGGGGCATCGGTGTACCCCTCACCGAGCAACCGCACCAATGCTGGTCGGGCCATTCTGGAAAAAAACCCCGATTCAAGCGGCAGCCTGGGTATCGCCATCTCCGAAGCCATCGAAATGGCGGTTCAGAATGACACCACCAAATACGCGCTGGGGTCCGTACTCAATCATGTACTCCTCCACCAGACCATTATCGGTCAGGAATCCATCAAGCAGCTGGAATATGCCGGCGATTACCCCGACGTCGTTATTGCCCCGCTGGGTGGTGGCTCTAACTTTGCCGGAATCGCTTTCCCGTTCCTGCATGACAACCTGGTAAACGGCAAAAATGTGCGCTTGCTTGCCGTTGAACCTGCCTCCTGCCCGAAACTCACACAAGGCGAGTTCATGTACGATTTCGGTGACACAGCCGGGTATACCCCCTTGCTTCCCATGTACACCCTCGGCCATAACTTCCAGCCCGCCGCCATCCACGCAGGTGGACTGCGATACCACGGGGCCAGTGTGCTCTGTTCACAGCTGCTCAAAGACGGTCTGATTGACGCGGTTGCCCTGCAGCAGCTCGAATGTTTCGAAGCCGGAGTGAAATTTGCCAAGTCAGAGGGTGTTATTCCAGCGCCTGAAGCTACCCATGGCATCGCTCAGGTTATCCGGGAAGCCGAGCAGGCCAAAAAAGAAGGCAGGGAGAAAACCATTCTGTTCAATATGTGCGGTCACGGCTTTGTGGATATGCAGGCTTATAACGATTACTTCGAGGGTAAACTCACCAACCACACCTTCGGTGAGAATGAGCTTAAGGAAGGGCTCACGGAGATTCGATCGATGCAGCCTTCGGCCTGACAGCGGGTGCGCACTCGGGTGCAAACCGCGTAGGGAATCCTGACAGCGGGTGCGCGCTCGGGTACAAGCCTGGCAGGGCGGCCTGCCGTTGCAGACCTGAAACAAGTTCCGACTTACGTTCCTGCACCGGAACACGTATCTTATCGGGTGGCTGCTCCACAGAGCAGCCACCCGATTTTTCTTGAACCCAATATATCATCGTGAAATACCCTCGACTCCTTGTTGCCGTTGCCCTGCTTTTTGTGGCAGGATGCGTAACTACCGCCCCCTTCGCCGTTCCCGAACTTTCTGAAAACCGACAGGAAATCACCGCACTCGACTTCGATCAGGTGCAGATTTCGCATGTTTTCGATGTCATAAACGACCAGAAAGTCGGTGCTAATCTGCACAAAGTCAGCTACCGGCTGACCGTTGGAAACTACACCGTGCTGGAAGGTGAAAATGAGCCTGCCCTGGAACTCGGCGCAAACGAACCGGGTACGCTGGAGCTGCCCATGGACCTGCGGTTTGATACACTCCGCGCTCGTATCGGAGAGTTCCCCGATCGGGCAACCCTGCCCTACGAGCTTCGGGCCGTTACCATGGCCCACTCGGTGACCGAGGGCTTTGATCCGCCGGAAGCCACCACGGACACCTTAACCTTTGCCGGTGAATTTCCGATACTGACCAGACCCCGTCTGTTCGTGGATACCCTCATGATAAAGTCGTTCAACCTGGCCATTGCCGAGCTGGAAATGCGGGTCCGGCTCGTGAACCCCAACGCAGTACCCGTCACCTTCAACACCGGTTCCTACGCCCTGCAGGTAAACGGCGTGACCTGGCACAATCAGTCGGTCAATCAGCTGATTACCATCCCGCCCACATCCGACATCGTACTGGATACGCCTTTTTCCATGCGACCTCGCGAATTTGATACCCAGGTGTACCGCATGCTGAATATGGAACAGGAATTTGAATACACCGTGACCGGCAATTTTGATATACGGGCCGACAGTCCCTGGTTTTCGGGCACCTACAACTGGGAATTTAACCGGACCGGCAGCCACCAGTTTCCGAGACTTAACTGAATATTGTGACCGAATAGTCACGATTCGTTCTGCCCGTACCCGTACACACCTCATTTTGTGACAACCCACCGCTCAGAACCCCATCAACACCGTTGAAAACAGGCATCCGGGCGGTCATCACTTCGCGTAACTCAAATCATCATTTTTTTTGCCATGGTTTACGAATTCCTCGACAAAAAACCCCGCCTTAACGAATCCAATTTCATCGCTCCGAGTGCCGACATTATCGGCGATGTAACCCTGGGCGATGAGGCCAGTGTCTGGTTTAACTGCACCATTCGGGGCGATGTTAACTGGATTGAAATCGGTGATCGCAGTAACGTACAGGATAACTGCTGCATTCACGTAACCAACCAAACCTGCCCGACCAAAATCGGAAATGAAGTAACCATCGGACACGGGGCTGTCATCCATGGCTGCACCATCAACGACCGTGTACTGGTTGGGATGAACACCGTAGTGCTGGACAAAGCCGTCATCGAAAGCGATGTCATTATTGCGGCCGGCAGCCTGGTTCCCCCGGGAAAAACCATGCCTTCAGGACACTTGTGCATGGGCTCGCCCTGCAAGCCTGTGCGTAAACTGACCGATGAGGAGATTGCTTCTATCCGGCAGTATTCAAAAAATTATGTAAAATACTCCAGGGCGTATCTGCGTAAGGATACCTACGAAACAAATCCTTTTTACACAGATTCGAGGTCGTAGCACGTCGGCCATTGTCCCGGGCAACTTACATGGATCGCAACAACCATCCGTCCGGATCAATTTCGTACGATTCACCATGAAGCCGGACCCGGGCAAAACCTTCGTTCATTTCAATATGATGCATTTCCCGGCCGATTCGCACAGGCACCGGCATCGGGAAATCCGCTTGCACAGGCGTAATCCATTCCAGAACCAGGTTATCATCGTCAACATAATACACCAGCTCGGGAAGTGCCGGCTGATGCAGGTAGACGTTAAAAAGCCAATCAAGTGACTTGCCAGTCACCCCTTCAGTCATTTGTTTGAACTCATCGGTTGAGGTAAACCGAAGCGCGCTGCCATCGGCTTTCTGCTCCAGAAGCGGATCCGGGTAGGCAAACCTGCGCAAAAGCAGGAAAAAGTCCTCATCGCCCACCAGATACCGCAAGGTGTGCAGAAAAAACGCGCCTTTGTAGTAGATATCACGACCGGCATACATATCGCGCGAACTTTGGGGGGTTAGCGGAGCGAGGGGGGCCGTGTTCTGCAGGAAGCTCCTGAAAAGCCGCATCTGGCGTTGATAGAGCGCCGGACCATGCAGTTCCTCGGTGTACAGCGCCTGCATGTAGGTGGCCAGTCCTTCATGAATCCAGAAATCTTTCCAGTTGTGCACCGCAACGAGGTTGCCCCACCACTCATGAGCCAGCTCGTGATGCAGCAGGTCGTCATATCCTGCTCCCATCCGAAACAAAACATCATTGCGAAATCCTGCCCCGTACGCGTTCAACGTCTGGTGCTCCATACCCAGGTAGGAGGTTTGAACTACGCCAAATTTCTCATTCCGAAAAGGGTAGGGACCCAGAAACCGCTCGAAAAAGTTAAGCTGCGAAGCGAATTGCTGCATAAGCTCCCGACCCCGCAAGGTGTCCCCGGGCAGGACCCAGAAATACATGGGGATATCATCACCCGATGTGCTCGGATAGATTTCGCGGAGTTCGGTGTAGGGTCCGGCATTCACGGTGACATTATAGTTGCTTATGGGCGAGGAGGAAAACCAATGCCAGGTGGTAGTCTCATCGGTATTCCGTGTCCGGCCCTGGTAGCTTCCGTTGGATGCAGCAAAAAGTGGCTCAGGTACCGTCACATGAATGGCCACGGAGTCGGCACGGTCAGAATTATGGTCTTTGACCGGCCACCACAGATCAGCACCATTGGTCTGGCAGGATACCCCAATCCAGGGATGCCCATCAGGGGTTAACTGCCAGGAAAACCCGCCGTCCCAGGGCGGATTCGGTGCAACCCGGGGTTTTCCGGCATACTGCAGCTGCACAATCAGCTCTTCACCGGGTTGCCAGGTCCGCGGCAGCCGGATCCAGACCCTTCCTCCCCGGCGTTCAACAGCCAGTTGCTGCTGGTATTCGGGTGGACGAACCGTGAAGCTGATACGGGATCCTTCCGAACGTCCTCTCCAGCTATCGTCGGGGAAGCCCGCCTTATGCACCGTCAACGTGGTATCCAGATCAACGACATACCAGTCGAGGGGATGCACCACCTGCAAAACAGCCGTAACCACACCAGTGACCGACTGGTCATCTGGATGCAGGGCCACATCCAGGTCATAGTAGCGCACGTTGTAGGCCGCCATTTCGGGGATGAGCGGCATTCCGGAGTCGAGGATCTGATCGTTCAGCGGGCGGAGGTGGTGAGGCACGAATTCCGGAATCTCGATACGACGGACGCGGCTGGCAGCCGCAGCGGTGTCCGGTGACGGGGAAGTGCTGGCCGATGTAGGGGCTTCGGAAACAGTTGCAGCCGTTTCATAATCAGCCGACTCCATCGAACCCGTTGCTGCGTCTGAGTCCGGCTCTGTTGCACTGCCCGACGTGTCTGAGCAGGTACTACACTCCTGCTGCGCAGACGCTGCCCGCGTTTCTGCCTGCGGATCCTGCAGTGTTTCCCTTCCGGCAGCGCAACCGCTGAATAAAAAAGCCGAGAGGATGACCAAAAACCATGAGTTTGAAGAATTGTACATATATTTCCCTCACTGAAATCCGTTGTTGCAGGCAGCACGTATTGTCGTTGGCACGACCAGCTCAATATACCCATCCATCCGTAAACAAACCTGTATGCTCTCACCCATGGCGGCAGTATCGTTCCAGATTAAAGGCGTTAACGGCGGTTTCACCGAGGTGAATGGTTTGCTCAGCCTTGGAAAGGACCGTTTGCTGATGGAATTCGAAAAGGCAGACGCCATCGTAGGCTTCTTCCGAAGCGGCGCCACCTCGGTGGGTATTGAGTTTACCTGCATACGCGACCTGGTCTACAAGAAAGGCTTTCTGAGTGCCGGAAAAATTACCCTCAGGACGAAGTCCATTGCAGACCTGAGCCAGGTACCCGGCTCGAAATCGGGTTCGGTTATTTTAACTGTCAAGCGAGCCGATCACGCTGACGCCGAAACGTTTGACAGTGCTTTTCAGATGGCATTCTCTGAGTTCAAGCTGGGGCAGCTGTACAAGACCGAAAACGGTGAGAACGGTTAACGGGCTGGTTCCACGCAGCGAGCATCATACCCTGCTGCGAATCCTCATACCAGCAAATCCCGAAGCACCTTCAACCCCCGTTCCAACTCCTCTTTTACCGGACCGTAGCTGATCCGAAAATAGCCGTCGGTCTGCGATCCAAAGGCTGAACCGGGCGTTGTCATGACCAGATTTTCCATCATCGTCCGGACTACCCAATCTTCATCCGATCCGCCGGCCATATCCTTGTCTGTGAGCTTGACCACCCAGTAAAAAGCTCCTTCGCCCCCGAATAGTTGTCGCCTGTCGGCCAGGTAGGCCTCAACCATATCCCGCTTCCCGCGGTACAGCGCATTCTGATACTTCAGCCACGCAGCCTCTTCAGGAGTCCCCCGAATAGCACTGAACGTCTCTTGTGTAAGCGTTGACACACAGGTGGTAATATATTGATGTGCAGCAACATAGGACTTACTGATGGACTCCGGTAAAATCGTCCAGCCAAGTCTCCATCCCGTCATGTGATGACTCTTGCTGGCCCCGCGGAGTACCACGATGTAAGGGTAGTCATCCAGGAAATCGGCCAGGCTGGCTGAGGGCGTGTAGCTCATTCCTGCGTATACCTCGTCAGATATGAGCCATAATGGTCCCTCCTTGCGGGATGCGGCGAAATCGACCAACTTCTTAAGCTCTTCGTGGCTGGCCACCGATCCCGTCGGATTGGACGGATGCGCCAGGAGTACAGCCGTTGACCGTTCAGTCACAGCCTCGATAACCCGGTCAGCGGAAAATCGGAAATTGTCTTCCGGTTGCAGGCTATAGTAGGCCGGTGCGTTATCATTGAGCGAGGTGAGCGATGGATAGGTCAGAAATCCCGGATTGGGCAGCACGATCTGGGCGTTTTCATCCAGCAGGACGTAAAACAACGCATAGAGTCCCTCCTGAACGCCGGCAGTTACACAGACCCGATCAGGTGTTACTCCTTTGTGTGCATATTCGGCAGCCAGTTTTTCCCGCAGCGTCAGGATACCGGCATTCAGCGTGTATCCCATGGGCTTATCCCGGACAATCCGCGCGGCGGTATCGCGGATAAAAGCGGGCGTATCCTCCCCGGGTTGACCGAGTCCGAGATTGATGGCACCTTTCGGGGCCTTTTCGAATAGCTGTCGGAGCTTGCTCTGACGCAGGTGCGGATTTCCGGGGATGTAGGGAGTCTGCTGCATGCGGTTAAATCCGGAAAGTTTATTGGATAAATCCCTGTTTTACAAGCAGTTCGGCATTCAGGATAGCTACCCCGGCTGCCCCTCTGCAGGTATTGTGACCAAGTGCCACCAGTCCGGCGTCAAAAAATTCGAGCATCCTGACCCGACCAACCCCGACCTGCATCCCATTTTCATTGTAGGCGTTCTTACGTGGCTGCGGAAAGCGGTCATCATCGTACACTTTCAATGCGGTACGGGGCGAGGAAGGTAAATTCAGACCGGAAACTTCATGTTTCCAGTTGCGCAGTACCGCTTTGATTTCATCGGCTGATGCCGGTTTTTGCTCAAATTTGATTTTTACGGACAGCAGGTGCCCTTCGATGGTCGGCACCCGTGTTGCTGTAGCATCAATCGGAAACCGAGCCTCGGTGACCGTTTGGTCACTCCCCAGCCTGCCGAGCAATTTCATCGGTTCAGCAGCAATTTTAGGCTCTTCCCCGCTGATAAAAGGAATGACGTTGCCCAGAATATCGAGGCTGGCGACGCCCGGATACCCGGCTCCGGAGACCGATTGCATGGTGGTAAGTGCTACGGCCTGAATACCATAAGCATCCATAAGCGGTTTCAGGGCCATCACCAGCGGTACCGCGACGCAATTCGGATTGGTAACGATGAATCCCCTGCCCGATGGATCAAAATCCTGCGCTTTAATCATTTCGGTATGCGTGGCATTCACTTCGGGTACAAGCAAGGGTACATACGGATGGGTGCGGTAATTCTTCGCGTTGGAAATAACCGGAATACCGGCCCTGGCCAGGTCACCTTCCAGCTCCGTTGCCACAGAAGCATCCAGGCCCGAGAAGACAAAATCTACACCTTTCATAGAAGCTGGTGAACAGTCGGTCACCGTCATGGAAGCGATGGCGTCGGGAAGCTCAACAGCCTCTATCCAGTTGACGGCCTCCGCGTACGACTTCCCGGCCGATCGTTCAGACGCCCCCAAAGCTGTGATGGTAAACCAGGGATGTCCCTGCAATAAATTGATGAATTTCTGTCCGACGGCGCCCGTAGCACCCAAAATACCCACATTAAATTGTTTCATAAATACGCATCCTGTCTGTAGTAAATCCTTTTCAAATGATAAATTCGATGATAATTAAAAACATAGACGGCCAATACCGGTACCGGGGCACCCGCCAAATTCCGCATGCCCCCATGAAACCGGCAACATCCGGCAACATCCGGCAACATCCGGCAACATCCGGCAACATCCGGCAACATCCGGCAACATCCGGCAACATCCGGAATATACTATTTTTCCAACCCTTTACTGAATTTCCTGCCTCGGAACTGGGGTTGAATTTTGCTATCTTTGCACACTTTAAGGGATGTCGGTAAAACCCGGTCGACGGCCGTTAACAGCGCAGACATCGTTAAACATGCGGTGTGAGCGGCAAGCATACAGCCAACCGAAATCAGAGCAACGGTAACCGCCAGTGCTGCCCTGACGAAATCCGAATCCCCAAACACCCAACTCCGAATTCAGCCAAGAACCCATGTCAGAGCTCAAGAGCCTCGAAAAAATCGTATCCCTGTCCAAAGCCCGTGGATTCATCTTCCAGTCGTCCGAAATCTACGGCGGACTGGCCTCCGTGTACGACTACGCACCATTGGGTGTAGAGCTCAAACGCAAACTGAATCAGGCATGGTGGCGCTCCATGACCCAAAAACACAGCAATATTGTGGGAATCGATGCTGCCATTCTCATGCACCCGAAAGTCTGGAAGGCCAGCGGACACGTTGACAGCTTCAATGATCCGATGATCGACGATAAAGCATCCAAAATGCGCTACCGGGCTGATCATATCATCGAAGGCCACATCGCCAGGCTTACGGAAAAAGGAAAACAGGACGAGGCCGACCGAATCCAGCAGGCACTGGACACGGCCGGATCACGCAAAAGTCTGGCGGAAGACCTGTATGACATCATCATGGCGGAGGAAATAAAGTCGCCCGACTCCGGTGCGTTCGACTGGACCGAAGTCCGGCAGTTCAACCTCATGTTCAGCACCAAGTTCGGTGCCACCGCCCAGGGCGAAGACTCCACTGTTTACCTGCGACCAGAAACCGCACAGGGAATTTTCGTCAACTTCCTGAACGTACTGAACACCTCCCGCGTAGCCGTTCCCTTCGGAATCGCTCAAATCGGCAAAGCATTCCGAAACGAAGTTGTAGCCCGGCAGTTTGTTTTCCGGATGCGGGAATTCGAGCAGATGGAGATGCAATTTTTCGTGAAGCCCGGCACCGATATGGAACAGTATGAGGCCTGGAAAGAAGAACGAATGAACTGGCATAAAAGCATCGGTATCCGCCCGGAAAATCTCCGTTTTGCCGACCACCCTCAGGATAAGCTGGCTCACTACGCCAAAGCCGCCGTTGATATTCAGTACAAATTCCCGATTGGCTGGCAGGAACTCGAAGGGATTCACAACCGGACCGATTTCGACCTGAGTCAACACCAGGAATTCAGCGGGAAAAAGCTGGAATATTTCGATCCGCAGTCGCAGGAACGCTACATCCCCTATGTTATTGAAACCTCGGTCGGGCTGGACCGCACCACGCTTATGGTATTGTGCGATGCCTACAGGGAAGAAGTTGTTGCCGGCGAGAAGGAAGGAACCCAGGAAACCCGCACCGTGCTGAAAATGCACCCTAAACTGGCGCCCGTTACCGCCGGAATCTTCCCGCTGATTAAAAAACCGGAACTCGTTGAGCTTGCCAGAAAACTGGAAAACGAACTCAGTGACGACTACAAAGTCCTCTTTGATGAAAAAGGATCCATCGGCAAACGCTATCGCCGCCTGGATGAGGCCGGAACCCCCTTCTGTCTCACCGTAGACTTTGACACCCTGGAAGACCAGGCCATTACCATTCGCGACCGTGACAGTATGACGCAGGAACGGATTCCGCTGGAACGCGCCGGTGACGTCATCAAAGACCGCATGAAAAACTGGACTCCTCCCGCATAAACAACGGAAACCCACGAAAAAACCGCTTCCAGGCCAGTTTGTGAACACTTTTCACAAACTGGTTTTTTTTAGGATTACACTTTACAATTTCCCGCATTAACTATACATTGTTGAAAGTGTTTATGTTTGTTGGATTACGGCCTGCCATCTGGAAGACTGCAATCAGACATTGTAATGAATAAAAACAAGTCCTGAACAGGTTAGCAGCTATATTTCCTGTTCGTTTGGGGGACGACAACCATGTATGAGGTCGAATTATTGTGAAAAAAAAACGTGATCCTGAAATGAAAGGTATCAGCAGAATTGATACCAAAGGTACGCACGGCTGGTACGTTCGTATCTACCGTGCCGGCAGAACCTACTCTAAACTTTATTCCGACAATAAGTACGGGGGAACGGATAAAGCACTTGAGTTTGCCAAAAAAGCCCGCAAAGTTGCCCAGGAAAAACTGGACAGCACCATCGGCACCCGCTCCCGGCGCCTGGTGACCCACGACAAACGAAATAAGTCAGGAATTATCGGCGTTTCGCGTACCACTAAAAAAACAGCCAGCGGCGACGTCAGCCTGTACTACCAGGTCACCTGGTCACCGGAAAAAGGCAAAATCAAAAACCGTCAGTGGAGCGTACGGAAATATGGCGAAGAAGAAGCGTTCCGGCGGGCAAAGGAATTCCGCGACAGCGTAATGCACGAAATTTACGGCGAGGAATACCGCCAGAAGGTTCGTGAACGTCTGGCCGAAAAAGGGGTTCATATGCCCGATCCTGACGAAGTACTGCCGCTCGGGCTGCGCGAAGAATTGTAACACGCTTGCAGGATCCGGAAAAAACCTATATCAATTTCGTTGTACCGCCCGGGCATACAGCCAACCAGCGGCTCGATCTTTATATAACGCAGTTTGTGCAGAATGCAACCCGCAACAAGGTGCAGGAAGGCATTAAAGCAGGCTATGTAAAGGTCAACGGCAACATCGAGAAAGCATCTTACAAGATGCAACCCGGTGATGTTATTGATATTGTGTTGCCAAAACCACCCCCGCCTCAGGCACAGCCCGAACCCATGACACTGGATATTGTCTATGAAGACAATGACATTCTGGTAGTCAATAAACCGCCTCAGATTGTGGTACACCCCGGTGCGGGCAACTACAGCGGGACCCTGGTAAACGGCCTGCTGCATTATTCCGGGAATCTGTCTGAACTCAACGACCCCATGGTCAGGCCGGGCATCGTACACCGGCTTGATAAAAATACGTCCGGCCTTCTGGTAGTGGCACGCAACAATAACGCCCACGCCTTCCTGGCCGGACAATTCGCCCGGCACGATCTTGAACGATCTTACTGGGCCGTGGTCTGGGGGCAGCCCGAGGCCGAAGGTACCTTCACCGGAAACATCGGCCGCTCGCGCAGCAACAGGCAGGTCATGGCCGTTGTACCCGAACCCGACGGGAAACATGCGGTCACCCATTACAAAGTGCTCGAATACTTCGACTATCTGTCGCTGGTGGAAGTCCGCCTCGAAACCGGCAGAACCCACCAGATCAGGGTACACTTCGCCCATAACGGTTTTCCGGTTTTCGGCGATCCCACCTACGGAGGCAACGCCGTTCGGTACGGTCCGAATACCGGGGCCCGCAAAGCCATGTATGAAAACCTCTTCGAGGTGCTCGGCCGTCAGTGCCTGCATGCTAAAACGCTCGGATTTGTACATCCATCCAGCGGAGAAATGATATCCTTTACCTCTGAACTTCCAGGCGATTTCAGGAATGTCCTGAATAAACTGCGGGTTATGGCTTCGGTATGACTTTTCCCGGGTTCCTTAATCGCTGTGATGCCTCCTCAGCATCATCTTTTTTGTTAAATTCGATGCAGGCCGGGCCACTATCGCTATGGTAACGCAGGTCCTCCCGATTCCTCAAAACACGTACTATGCCCAGATCCATCGCCAAAAAAAAACGCCTTGATATTGCCGCCAATTTACTGGAAGCACTCTACCGTTACTATCCGAATCCGCATTGTGAGCTGAATTACACCACCCCGTTCGAGCTGCTCATCGCTACCATTCTGAGTGCCCAGTGTACGGACGTCCGGGTCAACATGGTCACCGAAAAGCTGTTCAAAAAATATCCCGGTCCGAAGCATTTTGCCGAGGCCGATCTGGCTGAACTGGAGATGGATGTCAAACCTACCGGTTTCTACCGGAACAAGGCCCTGAGCATTCAGGAAACAGCACGTCGTATCCTGGAGGTTTATGACGGGGAGGTGCCCCAAAGTATGGATGAATTACTCACGCTCCGCGGAGCAGCCCGGAAAACAGCCAATGTGGTTCTGGGGAATGCTTTCGGCATTAACCACGGCGTAGTGGTTGACACCCATGTCCGCCGGCTTTCAAATCGTTTTGGTCTGACGGTACATCAGGATCCGGTTAAGATTGAGAGAGATCTGATGGAGCTTTTCCCGCGTGAGGAATGGACCAACATTTCACATCTTATGATTCTGCACGGTAGAGCGGCATGTAAAGCCAGATTTGCCAAAGCACCCGACCATGAAATCTGTGAAAACTTCGGGATTCGTTGTGAATGCATGAAAAAAAGAGAAGCCGGTAACTAACTGCATGCTCTCCGGTTTTTCAGCCGGGCTGTCAGGGAGCTTACGTACCGGGTTCATCCGGTGTGGCAATTTCCATCTTCTCAGCAAAATAAGCACAAAAATCGCGCATATCGCCGGCTATACGATCATCTGCTATCGATTTTTCAAGGGTATCTGCCATGGTGATGAGCGTCTCGTGGAAAAAGATTTTCATCTCGTCAACGGTCATATCACGGGTCCACAGATCAAGCCGCATGGTATTTTTACGGCGATGATCCCATAACGACATGATCATGGCCTTGCAGGCTGCCGGCTCCGTCTCACCGGCGTCTTCCGCGTCCCACTCGATGGATTTGGGCACATTTTCATGGTCGAGGTCAACGTTGATGCGGATTTGTTTTTTCATAGTGCGATGGAATTGTAACTGGATGGGGGTAAACATCGATGTGATTTAGCACATCGGATACATTTTCCAGATGCTGTTCTCAGGGTAAAAAATCTTCCCGACAAGATACGAAGAACAGAGCTGCGCTGCCTCACACCTCTTTTTCCAGTGCGCGTATGGTCACCAAACCCGGAATCCCGGGAATCAGGGGCGCTGCCCGGCCGGCCTGCCGGTAACATGGCGCTGACTTAGAGTCCGTCACTACGTCAACACCCTGCACCAGCCACAACATGCAGGACGCCTTCCTTCGGAAATCTGCCATACAGATGGCATCACTCCGATTTTCAGCCTGAAAGCGCCTCGAAACTGACAGGAAACACCATTCTGCTACTTTCGCTGTGAAATTTGTGCCGATTTATGAAAGATTTCGCTCGGATGCTGCTCTTATATAAGTACTGAACACAACAGCAGGCCGGGCAGGAGCCTTTTTGCCCCGTCTGCAGATGCAGTCCTATTCAGGTTCCGGGGGTTGACAGCCCCCGGGACTTGTCTTTGTATACGAAATGCCCCCTAATGCAGATCCGAAACCTTATGATTACCTATGCAATCCGATACCTGATTCCGGTTATTCTCTCAATCGCAATGACCTCCGGTCAGGAGCTGCCGAAGTTCCTTTCACATGAAACCGGCGGGCTGCCCCATCTGGAATCTGACATCGACACAAAGGTGCAGGCTTTCAGCACCCACATTGAACTTCAGACTACAGGTCCACTCATCAACACATCGTCTGTCGGTGCAGATCATGGCATGCCGGCTTCCAATCTGCCCTTTCCTATAAACCGTTCGCCCTCGACCGAAAATGCAGGTGAAATAGCCGCCGATTCCTTAGTCCTGAGCAATGATTACACCGATTTTCCGGGCACGTTCTGGCTTGGCGAAACCATCCGGTTCACCCCGGAAACCATGGATGGCAGACCCATGCTTCGTCAGGCAGGAAATCCCGATGACAACAGTCACTATATCTACACAAACAGCTCTGTTTACTATGGCAGATGGGATTTTTCCGTGCGTTTCGATGGATTCACTACCAGCAACCAAAACCGTGTCTGGGTGTGGCTGCTCGTCGATGATCCGGAAAGTCCGAATGGATATGCCGTGCGTATCGGGGAAAGCGGCGGCATGAAATTCGCCCGGCTTTTCCGGATGCATGGTCCCGATACCCCGATTGAACTGCTGCAAAGCGCCCGGGTACTGCCGGATGACCACCAGGAATTCCGGGTCCGTGTTGTACGCAACGGAGATGGACTGTGGCGGCTTGGTGTAAAAACATCGTACGATACAACCTATCAGTGGAGTGAGGCCCCGGACGCAGCTCCGCCCTCATTCGCACCGTTTTTCGGATTCAGAACAGCATTCACCCGCACCCGGGCCGACCGCTTTTTATTCGGTCCGGTCACCATAACCCGGGCTCCTCTTTTTGTGCACAGCGCACGGCCAATCGGTAACCAGATCATAGAAATCACGTTTTCCGAACCACCTGAACCCGGCACCTTGAACATGAACGACATTCGCATACTAAAATCCGATTCGGGGGAGATTGCCGCCCGCGCCACCCGGATTGAACGGACCGGCTTCCGTGCAATCCTGCATCTGGAACAGTCACTGGCCGGGGGATCCTATCGCCTGGAAATTGATCGCTACACCGACGTTCGCACCGGAAAGTCCATGCCGGCCACAACACTGCCGATGATGATTTTCGATGAAGTGGAGACCGGCGACGTGCGTATCAACGAAATAACGCCGAAAACCGGTACCGGTGAGCTCGTCCCGTTTATTGAACTGTATAACCGCTCGGAAAAGCTGATTAACGCATCAGGCTGGAAGCTGCGAAGACAACAGCTCATTACAGATATCCCTGATTTTACGCTGGAGCCCGGGGCAATGGTCATCCTCACCCGGTCGCAGAACGTACCTTTTTTTGCGGACCAGGGATCTGTGGTTACGGTCTCGCTCCCTACGCTGTCCAGGGTGCAGGATACCATATGGCTGCAGGATGACCGTGGCTTGACCATAGACTCCATCGCCTACCATACCACGAATACCGTCGGCCTGGCGGACGGTCAAAGCCTGGAACGCATCAATGCATCGTACTCCGGACTGGATGCCCGGAACTGGTTAGGAAACCAGAACGGATTTCATTGAGCCGGATTGACCAATACCGCATCGCAACGAACCCTTCCGGATCTGAGCCTCCTGAATGCCGTGCTCCGGCCGGACAATCATATTGAGGCCACGTTCAACCTGTTCATCCAAAACGATTCCGGCACGGAACTGCATATCAATGGAAATGAACCAACTTCCATTCGCATCGACCCGGAGAAACCGAACATCCTGCTGCTGGAAGTTCCGGACGAATCGCACTGGCCGGGCAATACACCCGGTATGCTCGAAATCACAGGCGTCAGGCGGTACGGCGATGCCAGACGATATGATTTTAGCATGGAGGCGGCCCAGCCACCGGAACCGGGCGACCTGCTCATCAATGAAATCCTGTATCAACCATTGCAGGGACGATATAACACCCATCCCGATCAGTCCGAATTTGTTGAAATCCTGAACCAGCGGTCGTATGCGCTGGATATGCAGGGTCTGTTTCTTGCGGATACACCAGACCGCGACGGACAAATCCGGACCTGGGATCCCGTAGGGTCTCAACTGTGGCGTATCCAGGCCAATGGGTTTGGCGTTGTTCACGCCGATACGGCGACAAACTGGCAGGAAACCCGGATCGCGTCTTTTTTTGGTATTCCCGACCACGGCGGTATTGTTCGGGTTGACCGCTCAACGCTCGGACTCACCAGTTCAGGTCGGGGAGTGTACCTGCGCAATCATGAAACGGTATTTGATTCCGTTTATTACAGCCCGGACTGGCATCATCCCTACGTGTATGATCCGAGGGGTCGAAGCCTGGAACGGGTTTATACTGCGCCGGAAGTGACCGCTTCCTGGGGAACGAGTGCGGCATCTTCCGGTGCAACACCATCCGAAACAAACAGCATAGCCCTGCAGAAACTGAATCCGCAGGTTGGTGCAGCTGAACCGGGGTTAAAAATTGATCCAAACCCTTATTCCCCGGATCTGGACGGGCATGAAGACCATGCCGTCATCCAGATTCAACCTCCGGGAATCGGTTATCTGCTCCGTCTCCAGATATTCGACCGTTACGGCAGGTATATAACCACCCTGGTAGATGATGAGCTGGTGGGAGGCCGCTATCAGACACTTTGGAGGGGTACAGACCGTCAGAATATCCTACAACCCACCGGGGTTTATATTGTGTATGCCGAACTACACCATCCGGAAAAACCGGGTATGCATTTCAAAGAACCGCTGGTACTGGTACGCAGAAGATAAAATCCGATTTCGCTTTCCAAATTCTGATGATCTTGTTATTCTGTCATCACAGCTTTAATCAGTTCCTATCTGAATTTAACCCAGGTTCATCATGAAATCATCGCCCGGCGCACCTATCGGAATATTTGACTCAGGAATCGGAGGTCTGACGGTGGTCAAATCGGTAATGCAGGCCTTACCCAACGAAAGCATTGTGTATTTCGGAGATACAGCACGGGTACCCTATGGCATCAAGTCGGCCGAGACCGTTAAGGAGTATGCGCTTCAGATAACCGATTTCCTGCTGCGTAAGCGCGTAAAAATGATTCTGATTGCATGTAACACGGTAGCAGCCTCTGCCCGGAATGCAATTGAACACAAATCGGGCAGCGTTCCCGTTCTTGACGTAATCAGTGCGGGCGCTCAGGCTGCGGCGGCACTCAGACATGAACACAATATGATCGGGGTTATCGGAACCCTGGCTACGGTCGGTTCAGGTGCCTACGAAGATGCCCTGAAACAGCAAAATCCGAGCCTTTCCGTGTTCTCGAAGGCCTGTCCCATGCTGGTGCCGCTGGCCGAAGAAGGGTGGATTGACAACGAAGTTGCCCGCGCGACGCTGGATATCTACCTGCGCGATTTTACCCATACCCGGTTCGACGGGTTAATCCTCGGCTGCACGCACTACCCGCTTTTCCGGGACCAGATCACGGCATACTTCAATAACCCCGACCTGCAGATTGTTGATTCGGCCGACGCAATTGCTGCAATGGCGGCCGAGTACCTGGACAATGCCAGACTCCTGAACAGCGCTCCCGATCAAACCACGTTCAGCTGCTACGTCAGTGATAAGCCGCAACGTTTCCAGGCCCTGGCTGAACGTTTTCTGGGGAAGAATATCAATCGGGTAGAAGTAGTCAACATGCCGTAAGAATCGGTCGGGCGCGCATCACCTACCACTAAAATGATACAGTGCAATAGCACCGCTCACTGCCGCATTCAGACTTTCTACCTGGCCGGGCTGACCCGGAATACGAACCCGTCTGAAGCCCGGCCAGGCAAGCAGTGCATCGGATATGCCATTGGCTTCATTGCCTACTACCACGATGGATTTATCCGCCGGCAGCACATGCCGTATATCTTCACCGGTACCGGCACCATCCAGCAGATAAATTTCCCACCCCGACTCATGAAGAAATCGCAGACTTTCAGGCAGGTTCGCTGATAGCAGCCACGGAAGCGCCCCCAGGGCCCCTGCTGTGCTTCGAACCACCTTGGCATTAAACAGGTCTACCGTCCCGCTGCCCATCATGAAACCGCAGGCCCCAAACCATGCCGCCGTTCGGTACAAGGTGCCTGAATTACCCGGATCCTGCACTGCATCCAGTGCCAGAAGCAACCCGCGTTCACGTCGGGCAAGGTCCGTCAGCTGTATAGCGTCCGGGATTCGTACAACTGCGATAATGCCCTGAGCCTGTTCCGTATCGCATAACGCATTAAACTCCTGCTCATCGGCCACATACACCTCCCCGCATCGTTTTGCCAGCGCAAAAGCAGGATGCGCATCGGGCAACCCATCGTGCAAAATAACGCATTCAACGGTTGCATTCCCTGCAAGTTGCTCTATTGTACGCAAGCCTTCGGCTATATACAAGCCCATAGACTCGCGGAACTTGCGCTGATGCAGTTTCCGATAGCGGGCCAGAGAGGCTTTACTGAGTCTGGGGTAAGATTTCATGATGATATCAAAGCAATTAACGCGCGTATACCACGGTAAACATACCCAAATATCTGCAATCAATTTGCTATACTTTACCTGACCATACCCGCGCAATTGTGCTACCCGCACCTACCCGAGTTACGCAAACCTTTCTATGAACGCTGCCAGCCGAATGCTCCTTGTCTCCGCGCTGCTCACCGGTATCCTCCTGTGCGCCGGGGAAGTTGCCGGACAGTCGGTGCAGGGAACCAACCGTTTCGTTCGCCAGCTCGATGCCGTATCATGGTCGCTGAACACCCGGGCCGATTACCTTTCTGAAACCCTGCGTTTCAGCATGGATAACCGGCTGAGTTCACGGCTTTTCCTGTTCAATGATCAGGCACAAAATATTCAGGATGAACAAGACCACCTCCTTCAATTCCAATATGCCCTCAACCCGCATTTCGGCATCAACACCCGGGCCGGCAGCTACCGGTTCACCAACACCAACCTCCGGCAGGACCATGCCCTGATCGGGTTTTACCTGCAACCCTATGAATCGCTCCAGATAGCAGCACGGGCCGGCTTCCTGAGCGACCAGCGAAGTGAACAAAGCGACCAGGGACTGAATTGGCAGGTATCCCTGACAACACCCGAACTCCAGCTGAGCGATTTCCGCATTAAGCCCGAAATCCTGGCAGACCGGGCCTACATCAACCCCCGTGAACTCTACACCTTCCGCTACGGTACCACCATGGACTACCTCAGCCAGGACAACCTCAGCCTCAACGCCCTGATAACCGCCTCATCTACACGCCGCGACAGCTACCAGTCAGGCAGCCTGCTCAACCGAACCGAGTCCAGTTTCGTGGAATCCATCGAAAGCGACTCCACACGTGCCTTTATCCTGACCGAAACTCCCATCGGCAACCGCATGACCGCTGAGTTTTCCATCGATGCACTCAGCAACGTGCGCCGCATCCTTAACAGCCCGCTGGAAGCGGGAAGCAACATCACCCTGTTCGACTCCCGCAGTGACCGGCAGTTCCTGGATACCGGTGTGGCCCTGCATCGTCGCCAGCCCGGCCTCCAGCTTCAGATTGGCGCACGATGGGCCCTGCAGGTTCGCGAATCACGGCTGATCAACACGGAAGGACTTCCCGAAGACCAGGTACGACGCAGGAGTGAAATCCTTGAAAACTCCAATTTCAGTCAACGCCGGTTTGAACTGTTCACCCGTAACCGCGTTCAGGTATCCGAACGTTACGAAATACTGATTTCGGGCAGCACCAGCATTCTGCGCTACAACACTCCGGATTTCAACCAGGATGACCGCGACGAACTGGCTATGCTGCTGCGTACCGTACATGAATACCGCATCAGCGATGTACTGCGTAGCCGGGTTACCCTGGCCGGTGAAGCCTTTCATGTTGTATATCTGTTCAGTGAGCGAAGTATTGAAAACAACTGGCGACGCTCCCTCCGACTGATTCCGGAACTCACCTGGCAACCCAGTCCCGTTTTTGAAATGAACCACCGGTTCACCGTCAGAGCCAACTACACGGTTGAAGATTATGAGCTGGCCAACCGACCCAAAAACGACCAGTCGGCCCGGGAGTTCATCGCCAACAGCGCTATGTCATGGACCTTCGCACCCAACTGGAACCTGCAGGCCGAGGTCTCCCGCAGCGAGCTGCGAATCGGCAGATTGTTCTGGGATACCTTCCAGGAAACCCCCATCGATACCATAACCACCTGGGATTTCAGCGGCATGTTCAGCCGGCGTTATGACGATGTAGTCATCAGCACCGGACTGCGGTATTTCCACAAAACCGACTTCCTGCAACGTGCATCTCTGGCCGTAGAAATCCCCGATAACGGTTCGGTAATCCGGGCCTCCCGCATCGCAACCGGAAAACAAACCACCTCGCAATGGGGTCCTGCCGTTACCATCCGGCTTCCCCTGAGCGCACGCAACGAACTCTATCTCAACGGATGGCTCCAGTTCCAGGCTACCCGACAAAAGCTCTACACAGACTATCCGGAAAATTTCCGGGAAGCCTTTCTGCAGGCCGAACGCAGCGCCGACCGGCGTACCTATCCCAATCTGGAGATAACCACCCGTTTCAATTTTTAAAACCGCACAGGCAACCCCGGCCACGACGCCATCATCACAACCTGCACGAACCCGGTCTGTAGCTTGCGCATTAAAATTTTAACCCTTTCTTCCTTGGGGGCAAGAGCAGTATCTTGACGGTACGAACCTAGGCAATCATATTAAACTACACGAACTATGGACTTTCTGAAGCGACTCGGCATACAGGCCGACAACGCCGGAACTTCAACCGGCAACAATACCCTGTTTACAGACAACGCCCCACGCATCGACTCCTTTTCACCCATAGACGGTGCCAAAATCGGCAGCGTATACTCCACCACGCGTGAAGAGTATGAAACCGTGATTACAGCGGCGCAGGATGCCTTCAAAACCTGGCGGATGATGCCCGCTCCGCAGCGCGGCGAAATCGTACGTCAGATTGGCGAAGCCCTTCGCAGGCACAAAGATGATCTGGGTCGGCTGGTCTCCCTGGAAATGGGGAAAATCTACCAGGAAGGGCTCGGAGAAGTACAGGAAATGATTGATATCTGCGATTTTGCCGTTGGTCTGTCCCGGCAGCTCTACGGACTCTCCATGCACAGCGAACGCCCCGAACACCGTATGTACGAGCAGTACCACCCACTGGGTGTAGTAGGCGTTATCTCCGCATTTAACTTCCCGGTTGCCGTGTGGAGCTGGAATGCCATGATCGCGGCGGTATGCGGTGACACGATCGTCTGGAAACCCTCCGAAAAAACGCCGCTTTGCGCCGTTGCCTGTCAGAATATCATCCAGGATGTACTGAAAGAAAACAACCTGCCTGAAGGTATTTTCAACATGATCAACGGCGACCGTCAGGTTGGTGAATGGATGACCACTGATAAGCGCGTACCACTGATTTCAGCTACCGGCTCCATCCGTATGGGCAAGCAGGTTGCACAGGTTGTTGCTGCCCGGCTGGGCAAATCGTTGCTGGAACTGGGCGGGAACAACGCCATCATCGTCACACCGCAGGCCGATATTGAAATGGCCGTACGGGCAACGGTATTCGGTGCTGTAGGTACAGCCGGACAGCGATGCACATCCACCCGAAGATTAATCGTGCACGAGTCAATTTTTGAGCAGGTTAAAGACCGGCTGGTTGCTATTTACAAAAATATCAGCATCGGCAGTCCGCTGGAGGAAGGAACGCTTGTCGGTCCGCTGATCGACAAACAGGCGGTTGATGCGATGCAAAATGCCCTGAATCAGCTCAGAGAGTCCGGGGGCGAGGTGGTCTACGGCGGGGAGGTACTCGACGGGGAACCCTACGCCAGCGGAACGTATGTGCGGCCGGCCATTTGCGTAGCCGAAAATCATTATCAGATTGTGCAGGATGAGACCTTTGCACCCATTTTGTACCTGATTCGCTACAGCGAACTCGACGAGGCCATCGCATACCACAACGGTGTGGTTCAGGGACTCAGTTCAGCGATCTTCACGTTAAATCTGCGCGAAGCGGAGCGTTTCCTGAGTCACGTGGGTTCCGATTGCGGCATCGCCAATGTGAACATCGGAACCAGCGGCGCTGAAATCGGCGGGGCTTTCGGTGGTGAGAAAGAAACCGGAGGCGGGCGCGAAAGCGGTTCAGATGCATGGAAAGTGTACATGCGTCGCCAGACGAACACCATCAACTGGGGCAGCAGTCTGCCGCTGGCACAGGGCATCCGGTTCGACGTTTAATCCCTGCTGAAATGTACTGCTTAAAGGTACCGTTGGCTCTGCATGCACCTTTTCAGAGCCTGCGGTGCCTGTAGCAGCGATTCGTGTCGGCAGCAAGACGTGTCGGCAGCAAGACGTGTTGACAGCAAAACGAGTCGACAGCAAAACGTGTTTACAGCAAAACGAGTCGACAGCAAGACGTGTTGACAGCAAAACGTGTCTGAAAACGGTGCCTGCAGCAGCGCGTTAATCCTGCAGGGTTGAAATCTGCGGTTGCTGGCTGAAATTTCGGAGCGTGGAGTCTATAACAATGATTCGAGCCGGCGCACCAGTTCGGGCACAAAATCCCGGTGCTCCGGTTTCATGAGTACACTGCGAAGTACCGTTACCGTTTCGGCATCGGGCTGCAGATCGGGCATTACATTGAGTACCTGACTCGCAGGAACGGTATACAGGCTCACATACACCCCATCCGCACCCCGCTCCATCCCCCGCCGGAACACCCGCTCACTGACCGCGCTCACCCCACGCAACGTTCGGGCCCCGACTTCCGGAACGCCAGCGTATACCACAATATCCAGCTCAGGGGCCTCCAGCATCACAAACCGCCCCGTAGCAACAGCTGCATCCGCAAAACGCACCGCAGCTTTCCTGCAGTACTGCATCACCTGCCCCATCCGCCCCATCGGCTCAAGACCAAACACCTGCAGCGTGGCCCACAGACCCGCCGCTGCCGCACCGGCTCGGGAACATTCCAGTGAAATCTCCCCCAGGTGCAGATCGTCCGATGAAAAATAGGTGTAGGGCGAATCATGCTTGTAATACCGGCCCACCGCTGGATCCCTAAACAGTACGCATCCACACCCGTAAGGCTGTAAACCATGCTTGTGCGGATCAATTACCAGACTATCCGCCTCGCCGGTCCATCCCCAGGGAAGCGGATCAATAGCCCCGGTACCCTCCAGCAGCTTGAAATATCCGCCGTATGCCGCATCCAAATGTACCCGAAGCCCCATTTCGCGGAACAGCGGCAGAAGTTCATGCAAGGGTTCTACCCTGCCCGCCCCCGTTGTTCCCATGGTCACAACAACCGTCCCCACACGATCTTTAATCGATTCCAGCTCGTGCAGATTCCACTCCCCGGCAGGAGTAGTTGAAATTTTAAAGGATGGGATTCCCAGCACGCTGCACATACGCTCATGGGTGTAATGAGCCTGATCGGAAAAAGCAATCCCCTTGCCCGGATGCACATTGCGCGCCACCCAGAGCGCTTCCAGATTGGCAATGGTTCCGGAACTGGTCAGATGGCCAAGCACGGGCTCGGTGAACCCAAACATTCGGGCGAATTGCGGAATTACCTCCTTTTCCATCACCGAGGTGGGCGGACCTCCATCAAGGGCGTGGTTGTTCGGGTTGATCAGCATGGTCAGCGAATGCGCCAGCCAGGCCAGCTCATGTGGAGGCTTGAGCATTTGTCCGGCATAGACCGGACTATGAAATGGATAGTTACCCTCGAGTCGGCGTACCAGCTCGGTCAAAACGGTTTCCATCTCACCCGATGAGGGTTGCCGGTGAAGCTCGCCGGATTCCCCCGGCTGAACTGCAGCCCCCCCATGGGAGCCCGGGAAACGATTTAACCAGGACTGCAGACTGCTGAGTGCCTGTGTGAGCAAAGCAAGGCGATTCATTTCAGCTGCGGTTACAGGAAGCGGTAACTGAATCCGACCGATAATACCTGTTTAACCTGCAGCTCCGTGCTTACGTCGTCATCGTAAAGAAAAGCAACTTCAACATTAACCGTCAGATAACTGTTAACCTTGCCGATGAGTTCGTTGGTAAAGCGGACAGTAGAGCTGTTGAGCTGCTCCATCAAATTGGTAAAGGTCTCCAGCTGCCCGTTATACACTACATTGGTCATTATTTCACGCTCGGTTTTGACACCGATGGAGATACCCCCCTCGTTCCGGAAGGTTTCCCCTTCGGCAAGACCGTACCGTGTTGATAAGTCCGTGTCAGTCACTACGGTCTGTCTCATGGAAATACCCATGTCCATCTGAAAGGAAGGATCAGGATTGTAGGCAAAACCCACCGTTTCTACGATGTATGCCGGAGCCATGAACCTGGAGATGGTGTTGACGTTATCTTTATCACGACCAATATCAAACTGGGAGTTGAAATTAACTTGTGCGATCAGCGAGAATCGCTCATCGTCCATCATACGGCGAATCTGATTTCGCAGGCGGATTTCATCGTCTGTCTTGCGGAACTCGTTCCCGTCGAGCCGTGACTGTCCGTACTTGAGATTCGTGCTGTGATTGAATACGTAGCGGTCACGGGTATACTCGGCGGTAAATCGGGCAGAACTTACTCCCGTCAAATTATTTACACCACCCTGCGCCCAGTTGTGAAATGCCGCCTGACTTCCATTCAGGGTAAGCCAGCCGCCAAATGTCCATGGCGATGCCGGCCCTTCCGGCTGCTCCTCCGCCTGAGCTTCCTGCGCTGCATCACTTCCCGTCTGCCCGGAATACAGGGAAAGGTCGGCATCGAAAGCCATGAACCGGATTTCATTTTGGCCACCATGTGTACCATCTACACCGTTGATAGGGTACAGCGATGCTAGCTGGGTGCCGGAATCGGCAGAAGGTGGTGCGGATGCCAGCACAGCTGGTACGGACAATACACTTAGTGCGAGAATGGTAAGGCCTGTGCAGTAATAGGATTTCATGGATCTCATATGGGTTCTGTTCTGATTTTCACGTACAATCAAGACAGAGGAGTGGTTTTTGTAAGCTCATACCTGCAGCATAACGGCAGCGGGAGTTCCATCCTCCTGAAAAGATACGCGGACGTGTTCGTTGAATTTTGTGGGTGATACAATTCCGGCATAGTCGGGTTGTATGGGAAACATCCGGTGGCCACGGTCAACCAGCACGGCCATTTTGATTACCTTCGGGGTGGCATGATCCAGCACGAAACGCAGGGCCTGCATCATGGTTGAGCCGCTGAAAAGCACATCATCGATGAGTAGAATGTGACTGGCCGTGCTGAGTTCCCCGGCCCCGACGGCACCGGCGAGCTCCATATCATGTACATTCAGGTTGATGAGTCCGGTCTCCGCGATACCCGTATGAAGCAGGGCTTCGCGCAGCAGTCGGGCGAAGTGATTACCCCGGGTGTTGATGCCAACCAGGAGTACCTGTTCACCGGAGTTGAAGTCCTCGGCTATCTGCATAGCCATGCGCCGGACAGTTCGCCTGATATGACCGGCCGGCATTAGAGTAAGGGATGATGACGGTTCCGGCATCCTGTAGGTGGTCTTTATTGGAACATCGATTTGATGCTGCCCCAGGTTCTGCGCACGGCAGAGGTTGTATATTGAACGTGACGGTGTTCCTCATGGCGGGAACCATCGGTCATGTAGATGTACAGAACGTACTCAACATCGGTACCGGTTTCAGCCTTAAACAGCTGGTTGTCAATGTATTCAAAATACGGAGGCGGGTTGGTGCGGATAGCACGGGTAAGTTGAATTTCAGAGTCTTCCAGTTTTTCGAACTCATTTTTCCCGGACCGGTTGTGCTCCCACTTGCGGTACACTTCGAATTTATCAACCGAAGTGAGGTCATCCGCCGACCAGGTCAGCACAACGTCCGCATTGTTGACTACTACATTGAACGTAGAAAGCGGCGAGTTGGTAAAACCCATCAGCAGGAAAAAAGCCGGAATAAATATCAATAAGCGTATCATGCTCTCTGTGTTATATGTAAGCGTACTAAAATAACGGTTTTCACAACCACTAACAATCCGGTTACCTATTGTTTTTGTGAATCTTGCACACACGTTAAATGTGACTCACCCGTTGTAGATATGGTGGCAAAGTTGTAATTTGTCATATATAGAACCCCATTCTATTACGTAGTCACTTTTGATATAAAATCTATAAGGGAGAATGATATGAGCAATAATAATGGTTTGAATGTACTGGTTACCGCAGTTGGTTTCTTCCTGACCGGCCTGGCGGCAGGAGTTCTCCTTGCTCCCAAAAGCGGCCGGGAGAACCGGCAGCTGATACGGGGAGGTGCTGAAAATGCCAATACCTGGGTACAGTCCAAGGGCAAAAACGCCCGTGAAAAAGCCCACCAGGTCGGCGATACAATAAAACGCAGTGTGAAAGAACATGTTCCTGACTTGTACGAAGCCACGGATTCACTGACACTCAGTGACGAAGATGTCAAAACAGCCCGGGAAGATTAATCCCCGGGTTGTTTTCTGATTGACTGACCGGGAGGAAATCTGCATATTACCCTCCCTTGTTTTTGTTGTGCTGCCCGCTCCTGTATTCACCTCACTCCAATACACTGAATTCCATGCGGGAGCTCATTTTCCAACGGTTGTGGCAGCATCATGCCTTTGATGAAACGGGTCTGACCACCACATGCGGTCGGCACGTAGAACTGATAAAGCACGGGGAGCTGAACACCTTTGACGGTCCGGATTTCTTTGACGCCCGGATCATGCTTGATGGTCTATCTTTATTTGGTTGCATTGAACTGCACATACATTGCAATGACTGGTACCTGCACGGCCACCAGCATGACAGTCGGTACAATAATATAGTGCTTCACGTAGTACTCCAGCCCGACGATGCGGCACCGGTGCAACTGGAAAACGGATCACAGGCACCTACCGTAGTACTGAAATCACACCTGCACTCCAGCTGGCAGACAGAACTTTTTGCCCTGAACCAGCGTGATGAACTTACCTGTTCCGGCTTTCTGAGGCATATATCGCCGGATGTGATACGTGAACAGCTTGAACATGCGGCCCGGCTGTATTTCACCATCAAGCGCGAAAAACTCTTTGCCTGGTACGATGCACACCGAAAGCCGTCGGATGCTTTTTTACGCATGCTTTGGATCGGTTGCTGTGACGGTCTGGGTATCCCGGCCAACCGTCAGGCCATGGTGCAGCTGGCTGAACAAAGCTGGGACTACCTCGCACCGGAATACCCGCTTGATTACCATCAGGCATCCGATTTACTGTTCATGCTGGCCCGGGGTAATACCGGTTGGAACAAAAAAGCCGGCAGACCGGTGAGCAGGCCGGAAAACCGTATCCGTCAGGCAGCTCACTTGCTCGTGTTTCTGCAAACCCACGGTATGGGGTGGTTTCTCGGACAAACCCTGACAGCGTGTGTAGCCGAATTTGGTTGCAAACCATTCTCAGCAGGACAACGCGGCAGGGTATTGATACACACGGTACTGCTTCCGGCATTGCATATTCTGGGCAGCCTGGTACACAAAACTGAATTGACAACCCAGGCAGAAGCCTGCTGGATTAACGGCCGGGTACCTGTGCCCTCCCGTATTGAACGGGTATTCAGGAAAGCCGGGGGAGCAATGCAGCTGCTGCACAATCATCCCGGAACACTACCCCTGTATCGTTATCAGTGCAGCCAGGGCGGTTGCGCTTCGTGCCGTATTTTTAAAAGCTTGAGCAGGGGTTGACAGACAACGTAATTGTTTCTAAATTTGGAGTCTGTCGAAAGACGGTGATTTGCCCGGTCGTCTAAGGGTAGGACAGCGGTTTTTGGTACCGTACGTGGGGGTTCGAATCCTCCCCGGGCAACATAACCCAGTTATTTTCTAAAAGGATGTCTCGTACGATGCATCCTTTTTTTTGCATAATTAAACTTCAACCATCGTGGATCAGCCCCTTGCTATTTTCGCAGGTCGCAGTAATATCGCACTGGCACGAGCTATAGCAGAGCAGTATGGTACAACCCTGGGCGAAGTGACCATCAAAGCGTTTTCCGATGGTGAAATTTATGTGAAATATCAGCAAAGTATCCGGGGTTCAGACATTTTTGTTGTGCAGTCAACTCCACCTCCCAGTGAGAATATCATGGAATTGCTCATGCTCATTGACGCTGCCAAACGTGCATCGGCATATCGTGTGACCGCAGTGATTCCCTATTTCGGGTACGCCCGGCAAGATCGTAAAGATCAGCCCCGGGTATCCATCGCATCCAAACTGATGGCCAATCTGCTGACCACAGCCGGGGCCGACCGGGTGCTGACCATGGACCTGCACGCACCCCAGATTCAGGGCTTTTTTGATATCCCGCTGGACCACCTGTACGCCAGCAGCATTTTTGTTGATTATTTCACGAGAAACCCGATTGAAAATCTTGTTGTAGTTGCACCCGATGTGGGAAGCCTCAAAATGGCCCGATCATACTCCAAACGACTTGGAGCCGGTCTGGCTTTTGTTGACAAACGACGCCCACAGCAAAACGTGGCCGAAGTAATGAACATCATCGGTGAAATACAAGACAAGAACATTCTGCTGGTTGATGACATGATTGATACCGCTGGTACCATAACCAACGCGGCATCAGCCCTGCGCGAACGCGGAGCACGGAAGATTATTACGGCGTGTACCCACCCGATTCTTTCCGGTCCTGCATTCCAGCGGATTGAAGATTCTCCGATTGATCTCATGCTGGTTACCGATACGGTGCCGCTGAAACGACCATCGCCCAAAATCAAGGTTTTGAGTGTAGCTGAAATTTTTGCTGATTCTATCCGTCGAATTTACACCGATGATTCAATCAGCACCCTTTTTGACGATTAATACCACACCCGAAAGAACATGGAAAAGCCAAACATCATAGAACTCACCGCTGTAGAGCGCAACATCGACCCTAAACGACTCGAAAATATCCGCAAGGAAGATCTCGTACCCGCCGTGGTTTACGGTCCCGGCGTGGAAGGAAACCTCCACTTCAGCGTACCACGGGTTGCCCTCGAAAAAATTCTCAGTGTCAAGAACCTGCAGTTCATCAAGCTCATGTTTGAGGGTGGAAAGCATATTGATGCCATACTGAAAGTTACCCAGTTTCATCCGGTAACCGATGCGCCTGTTCACGCCGATTTCTATGCTACGAAAGAGGATGTTCCGGTAACCGTTACCATCCCGATTCGCCTGAAGGGAACCTCACCGGGTGTTATTGAAGGCGGACGCCTGTATCAGTCACTGCGTAAGCTCTCTGTAAGCGCTCTCCCCGGCGTACTTCCATCGGAGCTGACAGTTGATATCAGCAAGCTGCAGATTGGTCACAACCTGAAAGTGCGTACGCTCAAACTCAAGGATATCACGCCGCTGATGTCGCCTGACCGTACCATTCTGGTAATTCGTCCACCACGTGGCGGTAAAGCGAAAATTGTAGAATTTGCCGACGGTGAAGAAGCTCCGCAGGAAGAAGCCGCTGAAGCCGCAGCAGAATAAATCCTGCTGATATGCATGTATCATTTAAAAAGCCGCAGCAGGAGTATCTGTCTGTGGCTTTTTTTGCTTAAAACCACACCCTTACGCTGTATGCCGCTGATTGTAGGTCTGGGCAATATCGGACAAGAATACATGGGAACTCGTCATAATATCGGGTTTGATATCGTGTACCATGTTGCGGATACACTCTCGGCATCATTCAAACCGGGCGGCGGCCCTTTTTTAAGTGGTGAAGGTCGATTCAAAGGGCAGCGCGTAATTCTGCTTACCCCCACTACCTATATGAACAATAGTGGATTAGCAGTTTCTAAAGCCCTGAAATTTTTCGATATTCCCCTGTCAGAATGTTTGGTATGCACCGATGATATCAATTTGCCTCCGGGTAAAATCCGCATCCGGCCATCCGGTCGTGCTGGCGGACATAATGGTCTTAGTGATATCATTGACCGACTGGGAACCGACCAGTTCGCACGCCTTCGTTTTGGTGTCGGGAATAGTTTTGCCAGAGGTCGCCAGGCTGATTATGTACTTTCCCCGTTTGATCCGGAAGAACAGGAAGACATAGCCACGGGTATAGATAAAGCACATGATGCCGTGCTTAATTTTGTGCGTGAAGGCATTACAACCACTATGAACCGATACAACTAAAGCGTCAAAACCTTAACAAAAAACACAACACATGGAAAATCTGATTTATCTGATTCCTGCTGCGGGGCTGCTGGCTCTGCTGTTCACCTATATTAAGTCCCAGTGGGTGAGCAAACAGGATGTCGGCACGGAGAAAATGGCCAGTATCGCCAAATATATTTCTGATGGTGCAATGGCATTTTTACGGGCTGAGTACAAAATTCTTGCCATTTTTGTAGTTATCGTTGCTATCCTGCTCGGTGTACAGGGCTCCATGACCGAAGGCAGTTCATCCCTAGTTGCCCTGTCATTTATTGTGGGGGCGCTTTGTTCAGGCGCTGCAGGATTCATCGGAATGAAAGTGGCCACCAAGGCCAATGTACGCACTGCCAACGCCGCCCGTTCCGGTCTGAGTCAGGCCCTGGAAGTTGCCTTTACAGGCGGTTCTGTGATGGGTCTTGCTGTAGTAGGCCTCGGTGTTCTGGGGCTGAGCGGTCTTTTCATCCTTTACAGCAACATTTTTACCGACATTAATCAGGTAATCACCGTTATCACCGGATTCTCATTCGGTGCTTCTTCCATCGCACTTTTCGCCCGTGTTGGCGGTGGTATTTATACCAAAGCTGCCGACGTTGGTGCCGACCTGGTGGGCAAAGTTGAGGCCGGTATCCCGGAAGACCACCCGCTCAATCCGGCTACCATCGCCGATAACGTAGGGGATAACGTAGGGGACGTTGCCGGTATGGGTGCCGACCTCTTTGAATCCTTTGTTGGTTCCATCATTGCTGCTATGGTACTGGGTGCTGTTTTCATGGGTCTGAGTGAATTCGCCGGCAACCCGCTGGCAGGTGTGCTTCTCCCGCTGTTTCTTGCATCAACGGGTATAGTGATTTCCATCGTAGGTACATTTTTTGTCCGCGTTAAAGAAGGGGGCGACCCGCATAAAGCCCTGAACCTGGGTGAATTCGGTTCAGCTGGTATCATGATTGTTGCGTTCTATTTCCTGATCACCAATATGCTTCCCGAGCAGTGGACCTTTACCGATCCCCTCTATGGTGACACTCGTGAATTTACCGCGATGGGTATTTTCTTTGCTACTATCATCGGTCTGGTTTCCGGTGTACTGATTGGTGTGATTACCGAGTACTACACCGGCTACGGCAAAAAACCGGTTCGTCAGATTGCAGAGCAGTCGCTCACCGGTGCCGCAACCAATATTATTTCCGGTCTGCAGGTGGGTATGATGTCTACCGGTTTACCGGTCATCGTTATCGCACTCGCAATCATCGGTGCTTTCGAATTCGGCGGACTGTACGGTATTGCTATTGCCGCTGTGGGGATGCTGGCGAACACCGGTATACAGCTTGCTGTGGATGCTTACGGCCCTATATCAGACAATGCCGGTGGTATTGCAGAAATGGCTGAGCTTCCGAAAGAAGTTCGCCAGCGTACTGACCGACTGGACGCCGTTGGGAACACAACCGCTGCTATCGGTAAAGGGTTTGCCATCGGATCCGCAGCACTTACGGCATTGGCCTTGTTCGGCGCCTATATGACGGCTGCCGGTATCAGCAGCATTGACATTTCCAAGTCAACCGTAATGGCCGGTCTGTTCATCGGAGGCATGCTGACATTTGTATTCTCCGCCCTGTCGATGGGTGCAGTTGGTCGGGCTGCCATGGCTATGATTAACGAGGTTCGTCGTCAATTTGCCGACATCCCTGCGCTTAAAGCGGCCCTGGAAGTTATGCGTAAGAATGAAGGCAAGGAAATGGACACCTGGACACAGGCCGACAAGGACACCTTCCGCGCTGCAGATGGTACTCCTGAATACGGCAAGTGTGTTGAAATTTCAACCAAGGCCGCTATCCGCGAAATGGTTATACCGGGACTGCTTGCGGTTATCGTTCCGGTATTCATTGGATTCGTATTCGGAAAAGAAGCCCTCGGCGGACTGCTGGCCGGAGTTACCGTTTCCGGTGTACTAATGGCCATTTTCCAGGCGAATGCCGGTGGTGCGTGGGACAATGCCAAGAAAATGTTTGAAGCTGGTGTTGAAATCAACGGTCAGATGCATTACAAAGGCTCTGAAGCTCACAAAGCTACCGTTGTTGGTGATACGGTAGGTGATCCGCTGAAAGACACCTCTGGTCCGTCACTGAACATTCTGCTCAAACTGATTTCTGTTGTAGCCCTCGTTATTGCAACTGCGCTGTAAATTCGCAGCAGTATACCTGGTTCAAAAGGCCTGTACCTTCCCCGGTATGGGCCTTTTTTTATACATACGTGCTGAAAGGCCGTTACTTGTGTGTTTACTCATCACGTATTGGCGGGAATACCCACCTGAGCGGACCGCCTTACACCTTATTTATAAGCTTTGGCTGCTTCCACAGCAAGCGCGTCTACACGGTTGTTGCGTTCATCGTTTGCGTGACCCTTCACTTTTTTCCAAACTATGGAATGAAGCTTCATCGCATCCAGCATAGCCATCCAGAGGTCTTTGTTTTCTACCGGCTTTTTGTCAGCTTTCTTCCAGCCTTTTCGCTGCCAGTTGTCAATCCACCCTTTGGTGAAGGTATTGATAATCAATGCACTGTCACTGCAGATGGTGACTGAGCAAGGACGATTCAGTGCATTCAGGCCTTCAATTATCGCCCGCATTTCCATCCGGTTATTGGTGGTATCCGCCTCCCCCCCTGATCCTTCTTTGATTTTACCATTCCATTCAAGGTGATAGGCCCAGCCACCCGGACCTGGATTTCCGCTGCAAGCTCCGTCGGTGTAGAGTATAATTTCAGGTTTTTTAGACATTCGGTTCAGCTGATGATATACTATTTACTGCCAGGGGTTTGAGTAATTCCTGGTAGTATAAAGCGCGCTCGGCAATTCCGCCTGCAAAATCCTTTTCCGTTTCAGGATTGCCGCTGAACAAAATGGCACGACTTACATTTACAAGAGGTATTCCCCGGTGACCATGCAGGGCCTCGGTCAACGCCTGAATGCTCCCGCCCTGGGTTCCTACGCCTGGAATAAGCAAATGCGCATTCGGATGCCTGGTCAGCAGCGATGCCATTTTATCCGGACGGGTAGCCCCCAGTACCATTCCCAGGCTGGCAGGAAAACGTTCGTCCAACACGGCACATGTAGCTGCTATACGTTCACTTAGCGTATCTCCCTGCTGCAACTTCTGGTCGAAGAAATCATCTGCACCCGGATTGGATGTCAGTGTCAATGCGAACACCGCCCTGGAAGCATCCGTTAAAAAAGGGGTCAGCGTATCGGCTCCCATCAGCGGTGATAACGTCACAGCATCACAGTTCCATGTCTGAAAGAATGCTGTTTTATAGCGGTGAGCGGTGTTACCGATATCACCGCGTTTAGCATCGGCTATCCAGATAACGTCTTCGGGTTTTTCCCTGCACAGTTCTTCAAATACCCCAATTCCGGCCGCGCCAAGTGCTTCGAAAAAGCCCAGATTAGCTTTGTACGCGGCAGCCAGACCCTTCGTCTGCCTGATTACGATGCGGCAGAATTCAAGCGTTTTTTCAGCGTCCGTGCCGGGTGCGTTCTTTATGGCTTGAGGGAAACGCTCCGGGTCGGGGTCCAGTCCTACACAAAGAACCGAACCGGTCGTTGCTACGGCTGCTTTTAATTTTTGAGTAAATGTCATGACGAATTATACGAATATTAGCACAAAAAAAGCCCTGCCGTTGGTACAGCAGGGCTTTGATTGTAAAGAAGCAGTTACTGCTTAACGTCGGAATACGTTATCGTAGGTGAAGGATACATAGAATATGCCGCCAACGGTCGGACCACCGGCACTCAGGATGTAGCCGTCATTGACAACGTTGGAGCTTCCTACCTTGATCACAGAATCAATAGAAGGAAGACGGTAGGTTACCTGCGCATCGAGCATGGATACAGCGGGGATATCGGCCTGAGCGAAGGAAGCCTCCCAACGGAATGCGTCCTGCCAGCGATAGGTCACGTTAAACCCGATGCGGTCTGTGAGGCGTCGATTACCCAGCGAAACATTGATTTTATGCTCGGGTGTGTTGAAGTCGTTCTGGAATGACCCCTCCAGACCACTTATCAGCTGATTCCAGTTATAATTGGTTACAATCTGATAACCGCCCGGTAAGCTATATTCCAGTCCGAGAACAGCACCTTGTGCTTTAACCGTGTTATCGGTATTCGTGTAAATCTGGAAGGTATTGTTAAAATCACCGGAAAGCAGGCTTGTTGAAGCCTGGATGGCGCCTGGAACGGAAGCCGGATCAGTCAGATCCAGATTAATGGGAGCAGCAGCCCGCCGAACCTGGATTTGCGTGATAAAGTCGTTATAAACATTGTAATAGTAGGCCGCGTCGACAAACAAATTGTTGTTGACCAAGCCTTTATACCCTACTTCGAACGACTGCACCTGCTCAGGTTTAACTGGGTTATGGTTGTCATAACGCTCCAATAGTCCAATTGCGGCAATAGCATTAGAGGGGTCTGACGGATTCTGTAAAAACTGATTGGTATATGCCCGTACTGACTCTACCGTATAGGTGTTGTCCGTGATAGCATATTGTTCAGCGAACTGTGGCAAGCCGCCAAGCAATCGGGCGGTGATGACGTTCAGGTTGATGTACTGTCCTTGTGTAGTAGGATTACGGAATCCGGTCTGGTAGGAAGCCCGGAGGTTATGCCCCTCAGCTACCCTGATAACCGATGAAATCCGGGGACTGAACTGCCCGTCGAAGTTTTCGTTTTTGTCGTACCGTACAGACCCGCTCAGACGAACACGGTCTTCCAGAAAGGACCGGCCGGCCTGCAGATATCCGCCGAACTCGTTGATATTAACGCCGCCTGCATCATCAAAGATGGTACCGTTTGATCGCAGCTGAAACTGACGGAAGCTACCACCAACCTGTACATCGGCAAAGGTAATTTCATTCTTGAAATCATATTGGCCTTCCACCATGTAGAAGCGCGACTGATCATCAAACAACGCTCCATTAGGCACCCGGGCTCCCAAAGCGGCATCTACAGCGGCGTCAAACTGGTCCGTTCCGGGCTCAAAGCGACCGTTATCGGCCGCTGCACGCGCTGCAGCATGGAGCTGTGCAACCACAGCCGGATTGCCGAGAATCGCACCAACGGTTGCGGCATTATAGGTTGGGTTACCACCCTGAGCGGCGGTTGCCGCCTGCAGAATACCCCCTGCGAAGGTTGCCCCATACAGGCCAAACCATTCGGTATTGGAACGGTAGGCCTCGTTAACTGAAAATCCTACGAAATCCGCGATGTAGGAGTCGCCGGAGTTTTCAAACGTACCGTAGGCACGAAGCATAAAATTATCGCCATTCAACTCAAACTTGTGCTGGCCTATGTTGAAGTTCTTGAGGCTGTAACGCTGCGCTCCGGTATAAACTGAAGAACCAAATCCGTAATTCATGGTATAGCTGGCCTCAACAAGGTCGCTGATACGATAGTGAAGGGATGCGTTTACCTTCATGTTTTCAGCGGCATAGTCAAGCAGGTCACTCTCCCGGTACCCGGTACGGTTGACGGGCTGCGCCGGCAGTGAACCCACGTACTGTTCGGCAAGAGCTACCGGAATCAGTCCGCCTGACTGCGCACTGATACCCTGAGCCAGCTGAGTTCGGTTGGCCGGATTGATTGCAAGCAGACCGATGTTGAACGAGCCGTCATCACCGAACATATGAACACCATCAAAAGATGGATTCGGACCGGATCCCGCCCAGAAATTGCCGTTTTTATCTGAAAAATCAGTACCATACCAATCGGTAGCCCGATTGTAGGTAAAGTTTACCTTGGCTGCAAACTTGTTGTTGAATACCTGGGCATGCCGGGCAGAAAACTCATACATCGGTTGCGGACTTCCGGGCTCACCGAGGGTTTCATCGCCACTGATGTGGTTCACTCCTGAACGTACCATGAAGGAGGTACCGGGAAATTCAAAAGGGCTCTTACTGTTAATCAACAAAACCCCGTTGAAAGCGTTTGCTCCATAAAGGGCCGAAGCCGCTCCCGGAATGTACTCAATACCCGCGATATCCAGTTCAGAAGGGCCATTCAGGTTACCAATCGGGAAGTTCAGCGCCGGCGCCTGCGTGTCCATTCCGTCAATGAGCTGTACCATCCGGGTATTTCCGGTCGAGCTGAAACCCCTCGAGTTGATAATCTGGAAGTTGATAGAGCTGGTAGTTATGTCAACCCCTTTCAGGTTACCCAACGACTTGTAATAACTGTCTGTAGCTACCTGTCCGACAGCAATCATATCCATAGATTCGATGGTAACCGGAGCATCCAGAATACTTTCTTCAATACGGGAGGCCGAGAATACCACGGGGTTCAGACTGACCCCGGGCTCCAGACGAAGATCTAACGTGGTGGTCTGACCATCAAGGATGACTACTTCGGTGACCCGCTGCTCCAGGTAACCCACATAGGTAACGCGCATAGTATAGGTTCCGGCAGCAAGGTTGCTGAAGGTATACCGACCGTCAAGTCCGGTGTTGACACCACGGGTACGGGCCGACTCTTCCTGCTGAAGCAGGATGTTGGCTCCAATCAATACTTCCCCATCGCTGGAATCGGTAATAAGCCCGGTCAGTACACCCTGTGCACCGGCCGCTCCGGCACCCAGCAGTACCAGCATAGCAGTTAATAAAACTGTTGTAAATCTCTGAGACATAAATGACCCCTCGGTTAATTAAAGGTAGGTAGCTGTTCGCTCAAACAGAGTAATTAGCTTGAAAAAGCCCTTACATGGCGCCTAAATTAACCTAATTTTAAATCTGCTCAAATTGTATTCGAGTACAAATTCTATTCTTTGTTCAATTCTTGATTCCACGCTCCGGAACCCGAGAATCCATATTACCCGATTACCCCGTTTTTATTAATGCAGTGCAGGACAAACATCTTCTTCTGTAAGGCAAAAAGGCGATTTTACCGAACAACTGCGCTGAAATATCCATGACAACATTACGCACAAAGATGGAAACATTACGTGACCATGCAGTCATTATATTCTATACAAACGGCCCATTTTGATGCCGCGTTTATCAACATTTTATTATGGGAACAGGATTGCTGTGGACCTTTAACATTCGTTTAACACGATTACTCTGTGCTACCGGGATTAAGCTTGCTCACCCTGCCCTGGCGGGCAAAACCCTGCTCGTTCTACAGATAAGACCGGTGCCAGCAAACTTCGTATCAATAATATGGGGTCTCAGGAAAGACTTCCTCAATACCATGCGGCGGCCTGTGCAACGACCATGTCTCAAAATAAAAAAACCGTTCACTTCGCGCTTTTTTACCATTGATGCTGAAAAACCGCAAATCATCCCGGATCAACGGCTGAAACGCATAAAAAAAATCACGATAGATATTATCCCTTGAAAACAGGTGTAAATCATAACCGTCATGCGCCTTAACCTTAAAAACAACCCGGTGACCAGCGTCCAGTAACGAGGTGAGTTCCTGAATATGATCCTTGAAACTTCCGCTCGACCCGATCACAGGAAACGGTGTGACCTGGCGGTCGCCAGTAACTACTACCATGGCGTCGCCCTCATCAACCCGGTCAATAGCCTCATCAAAATTTGCTGAAGTTGTTCCGTCTGACAATAAAAAACTGGTGCCCGACTCAATAACCTGCCTGAACGCATCACGCAATAGCGTGGCATGGCGTGTAGCAGACAAACCATACCTTTGCGTATCCATGTCCGTGGCAGTGAAATAAAACCGGCTGTATGTAGGCACCGGTTTCAGGAAATCCTCCAGTGATGAAGCTTCTTTTGCATTGGACGTGCCGCCAGCCGGCTGCAGCACCATATCATGCTCAAATATCAGTTTAAAAATAGTCATTTTACACAATACAGGTTTAGGATAAAACAGATTACGGACAGGCTATCTCGCCTGCGAGTTCATACAAGCGTTCATGTTGAGGCAAATGGCTCCAGTGTTGCAATATCGTCAAAGTGCCCGTCAAGCGCATGGAAATATCCGGTAACGGCAATCATAGCGGCATTATCTGTACAATAAACCGGTTTGGGGATGTGTACCGTCACACCCATTTCTACGCCAAGAGCCTGCATTTTTGCGCGTAACATGGAGTTTGCCGAAACCCCGCCGGCAAGGACAAGATCACCTACCCCGTATGCTTTGAGCGCCCGGCGGGTCTTATGGGTCAGTACATCCGTTATGGCCTGTGATACCGACGCACAAAGATCATTGGTATGTTCTTGCAGGTACGTTGCACGTCCGGCTTCCGGCACGCCTTCCACATGATACAGTACCGACGTCTTTAGTCCGGAAAAACTGAATTCATAGCCTTCGGATAGCAGTGCCCTTGGAAACTTCACAAAGTCTGGATCACCTTCTCTGGCCCTGGCATCCATTACCGGTCCGCCCGGATAGGGCAGCCCGAGTATCTTGGCTGTTTTATCAAAAGCCTCCCCGGCGGCATCGTCCCGCGTATCCCCCAGTAATTCATGATCCATAAACCCTTTCACCAGAACCAGTCGGGTATGCCCTCCGGATACAATAAGAGAAATAAACGGGTACGCCGGACGGGACTCAATAAAATTGGCGTAAATGTGCGCGTCGATATGGTTGACCCCAATCAACGGTTTGCCAAGCGACATGGCAAGTCCTTTGGCAAAACACAACCCGACCAGGAGGGCACCCATAAGCCCCGGACCGTTGGTAACGGCTATGGCATCGAGATCATCCGGCTGCAATCCCGCTTCATCCAGCGCTTGCCGGGTAACTTCCATGATACTTTGCTGATGAGCTCGCGAGGCCAGCTCCGGAACAACTCCGCCGAACGTACGATGTATGGTCTGCGACGCAATGACGTTAGACCGCAGGCCCGCAGCGGTGTACACCGCTGCGGCTGTTTCATCGCAGGAAGATTCAATACCTAGGATTTTCACAATGATGGGAAAATAGGGTTAACCGGTTTGCCGGCATCTTGAAATCCCCCTGCCGGCCCGGGGATTCTCAAAATCAGGTTGCGCAGCGAAAAAAAAGCCTCCTGCAGGAAAACAGGAGGCTTTTCAAAGTTACGGATTTCCGACTACTTCTTATCGTCGTCGTCAACCACTTCGTATTCCGCATCAATCGGATCGCCTTTGTCTGACGCTGAAGCGTCGGCTTGTCCGGCATCGCCCTGAGGCGCACCTTCTGCACCATCCGGCTGCGCACCCTCAGCCTTGGCCGCCTGCTCATACATCTCAGTGGAGGCTGCAGCCCAGGCCTGATTCAGCGCTTCCATCGCAGCATCCAACTCCTCAACCTTCTCTTCCTTATGAAGTTCTTCGAGTTTTGTCAGGGCGGCGTTGATTGCATCTTTGTTGGCATCAGAGAGCTTGTCCTTGTGCTCATCCAGCTGCTTTTTGGTGGAGAAAATAAGCCCGTCAGCAGCATTCAGCTTGTCGATACGCTCCTTGAGTTTCTTGTCTTCCTCAGCGTGAGCTTCGGCATCGGTACGCATTTTCTCGATTTCAGCATCCGAAAGACCTGAACTGCTTTCAATCCGGATTTTCTGTTCCTTACCGGTGGCTTTGTCGGTGGCACTCACGTTGAGCACACCGTTGGCATCCAGGTCAAACTTAACCTCAATCTGCGGTACACCACGGGGTGCGGCCATAATACCATCGAGGTGGAACCGACCCAGTGTGCGGTTGTCAACGGCCCGGGCACGTTCTCCCTGCAGCACATGAATTTCCACACTGGGCTGATTGTCAGCTGCCGTTGAAAACACTTCGGATTTACTGGTTGGGATGGTAGTGTTGGCATCAATAAGCTTGGTCATAACACCACCAAGAGTCTCAATACCCAGTGAAAGCGGGGTAACATCCAGCAGTACAACGTCTTCCACCTCACCGGTCAGCACCCCACCCTGAATGGCTGCACCTACGGCAACCACCTCATCGGGGTTCACACCTTTGCTCGGATCCTTGCCAAAGAACTCCTTAACCACTTCCTGAATTTTGGGGATACGGGTAGATCCGCCGACCAGAATTACCTGATCAATTTCAGATGTGCTGAGACCGGCATCTTTCAGCGCCAGTTCACAGGGCTTGAGGGTACGTTGCACCAGATCATCAACCAGCGACTCAAACTTGGAACGGGTCAGGTCAATGTTCAGGTGCTTGGGTCCGGACTGATCGGCCGTGATAAAGGGGAGGTTGACGTTGGTTTTGGATGAACCTGAAAGCTCAATTTTTGCCTTCTCAGCGGCGTCTTTGAGGCGCTGCATGGCCATGGCATCCTTACGAAGATCAATGCCCTCCTCTTTTTTGAACTCATCGGCCAGGAAATTGATAATCCTGCCGTCGAAGTCGTCACCACCCAAATGGGTATCCCCGTTGGTGGATTTCACTTCAAATACACCATCACCAAGCTCCAGAACGGATACGTCAAACGTACCTCCACCCAGGTCATATACAGCAATAGTCTGCGATTTGTCTTTTTTGTCAAGGCCATAAGCCAGCGCGGCAGCCGTCGGCTCATTGATAATACGCTTAACATCCAGTCCGGCAATTTTACCGGCTTCCTGGGTAGCCTTACGCTGCGCATCGTTGAAGTAAGCCGGAACCGTAACAACCGCTTCGGTTACTTTTTCACCCAGGTACTCCTCGGCGGTCTGCTTCATTTTCTGCAGCACCATGGCCGAGATTTCCTGTGGAGCATATTTTCGGTCGTCAATATCAACCCGGGCCGTACCGTCATCGGCTTTGACCACATCATAGCTCACCTGTGAGGTTTCCGTGGCCACCTCGTCATACATGCGACCCATAAACCGTTTGATGGAGGCGATGGTTTTCTTCGGATTGGTGATAGCCTGACGTTTGGCGCCGGCTCCCACCAGACGCTCACCGTCTTTGGTAAATGCCACGATGGATGGCGTGGTACGTCCACCCTCCGGATTCGGTATGACTACAGGCTCATTGCCTTCCATTACCGATACGCATGAGTTGGTAGTACCGAGGTCAATTCCAATTATCTTTCCCATAATAGTAGTGTAGTTTTGATTTGTGAATGTATTGTTAAAATCATGATGGCTGCGGCATACCGCCCGGCCTTATTCAATTTCGATGGAGGAGTCTTCCGATGCGACCTCACTCGCGGTTACGCTGATGTGAAGTACGCCGTCACGGAAAGCAGCCCGGATATCTGACTTCTGTACCGGTACCGGTATGGGGAAGGTTCTGGAGAACCGTCCGTAGTGACGCTCACGGCGCAGCCAGGACACCTGACTATCCGCCTCATCAATCCGGCGTTCACCGCTTACCGAAAGCATGGTATCGGTCAGTTCTACCTTCACGTCCGATTTGGTCAGACCGGGCAGATCCATGATGATTTCAAAACCGGTTTTAGTCTGGATGAAATCCGTGCGGGGATTGAAAACGTCGAGCTCTTCTTCGGTTACTAAATTCTCGAAAAAAGATTGAATTTCCTTACCTACACGGTGAAGGCGGTCTTCAAAAGCCTTGGTATTAAAGTCAGTCATGAGCAAACTCCTGTTTATTTGTGTTGCTGCTCATAATGGTGCAACCTTAATGCCAAAGCATAATTACCTGCCGTATTGGCAAAAACCACCCCCGGTTTAGTGTCATTTCGTCACAAAACAGACAATACTGACAAATCGTCCCAGAACGATGGATACGATATTGCGGTGCAGGATGCATCCTTCACCCCCGACTTCCCTTTACCGCGACCAGCCAGAATCGCCGCCGACATGGCAATACGGTGATCATGCAGGGATGCATAGGTGGCGGAAATCGGCCGGAAATCCGGATTTCCGTGAACTACCAGTCCGTCAGGATGTTCTTGAAAATCAGCACCGGCACCTCGCAACAGGGCCGCTGTAGCCGCCAGCCGGTCGCTTTCTTTATGGCGAAGGTCCCCGGCACCGGTAAATCGGGAGGTGCCACGGGCAAAGGCCATGGCAACACTGAGCGCCGGAAGCTCATCGATGCAGTTGGGCACCTCTTCGGGAAGAATTTCAGTTGCCGTGAGACCAACGTAGCGAACTGTAATATCCGCAACGGGCTCGGAAACCCGCTCACGCTGATTGGATAGTGTTATATCGGCACCCATTCTTCGCAGAATATCCATAGCGGCAGTGCGCGTCGGGTTCACGCCTACATTTTCAAGCACAATTTCAGCGCCCGGATAAATGGATCCGGCTACCAGCCAGAATGCCGCAGCGGAAAAGTCGCCCGGCACGGCATACGACTGCAACGGAATGGGTGTCTGCCTGGAGGTTTGAATTTCACGGGCACCATCGCGCAATAAAACCGGCAGGTTCAGCAGCTTTTCGGTATGATCCCGACTGACCACCGGCTCAATCACCGTGGTTGGCTGCTCCCCGAATAGTCCTGCGAGCAGCAGACAAGATTTAACCTGAGCGCTGGGTATCGGAAGTTCGTAGCGAATGGGAATAATATGACGATCGCCTGAAGGCTTGATGGTCATGGGCAGGAAATCGCCGTCTCTCGCCTCGAAGGAAACCCCCATAGCCGAGAGCGGACCCATAATCCGCCGCATCGTCCGGGATGAAAGGGAGTCGTCACCGATGAGTGTGGCCGAAATGCCGGCTCCGGACAAGATACCGGTGAGCAAGCGGGCGGTAGTGCCGGAATTTCCGCAGTCAACCGGAGCTTCCGGTTTCTGCAAGCCATCCCTTCCCACGCCGTGAATGGTCACCGTGGTACCGGATTGCTCAATGGAAACGCCCAGTTGCCGAAAACAGGACAATGTAGTCTGCGGGTCTGCTGCCAACGCATAATTCTCAATAACCGAAACGCCGTCTGCGATGGAGGCAAACATAGCGGCACGGTGGGCAATGGATTTATCGGGCGGCATAACAACCGAGCCCTTCAACGAGGTAAGACCGTGAACAAATTTCATAGTAGATGGTTGAGTTCTGCCCTTATGCACCCGGGAAGCCGCTAGCGCACAAGCAGCATGTTAATCGCCCTGAAGAACCCTTCTGGCTATTTCGGCCGCTTCGGTATCAGGGTAGAGGTCCAGAACAGCCTGGTAGGTTGCTCTTGCCTGACCGTTGTCTCCACCGGATCGCTGGATTTCAGCCGTCCGGATCATCGACATAGCCACCCAGTCATCATAGGCTTCGAAAAGCACACGCACGCGCGAGTACGTCTCCAGAGCTTCAGCGGTCTGTCCTCGCTGCTGGTGGATATAACCCAGCCAGTACATCGCTTCAGCGCCTGTTTCGAGGGAGTTATTGTTGGCAATTTCCTGAAGTATGGGCTCGGCTTCCTCATTTTGATTCAACCGGAGCAGCACCTTGGCCAGCCCCAGTCGTGCAGGCTCCAGATTTCCGGCACCCCGCTGAACAACGCCCCGATAGGCCTGTTCGGCCTCATTGAGCCTGCCCAACGCCAGCAATGCGTTACCGCGACCAACGCCGGCTTCGTTTCGCAGCCGTTGTGTGCGTTCCTGCAGCCGGGTGAAATAATCCAGCGCCAGCTCGTAATTGGTGTTGCTGAATTGAATCATGCCCAGATTCAACAAAGCGGATTCGGCCCTGCCACTTCGGGGATGATCGCGTAAAATTGTCTCGTAAGCCTGAATCGCCAGCTCTTCCTGGTTGAGCTGACGGTATGCTTCGGCCAGATTAAAATAAGCTTCGGGAACAAGCCGGGTTGCATTGGTTACCCGTATGTAATCACGGAAGGCCTCCACGGCGCCTTCATAATCGGCCGTTCGCAACAGGAATTCAGCCTGGCGGAATCGCAGACGGTCGGCGGTGGCTGCCTGGGGGTTCTGGCGGATGAAGGCCTCCAGCAATTCGGAGCTGGTGTCTTCCTGTCCGGCTGAAAGCATGGCAAACTGTATACCGTTGACCGCCTCGATAATCAGCGGACTCCGGGGATAGTTGTCCAGTACTTCCTGATAGGCCTGAATGGCCATTTCAAACTCTCCGGCGTTGTAATAGGCATCCCCGATATTGTACTGCGCACGGGCAGCCCAGTTGGATCCGCGGTATTGGCGGATGAGGCGTTGAAACTCCTCTATAGCCTGCGTGTAGTTACCGGTCAGAAAGTAGATATAGCCGATATTATACATGGACTGCTCCCGCAGTCGACTGTCAGGAAACTGACGGAGCAGTCGACGAAAGGCCTGTACCGCTTCGAAACTCTGTTCGAGGCGGTAGTAGCTGTTGGCTACCTGGTAGAGCGCATAGTCGGCACCGGGATTAACACCTACAGCCTGCTCATAGTAGCGGACGGCCTGCCGATATTGCCTGAGGGCATAGTAGGCATCACCAAGTCGCAGACGGGTGTCAATGTCGTAGGGAAACAAAGCAATAGGCGGCGCTTCGTACTCGTCCAGAAACCTGCGAAGCGGTTCAATCGCCTGTTCAAATTCGTTCATCCGGAAGTGCGCCCATCCGAGGGAGTACATCGCTGCACCGGCAAATTCATGATCCGGAAACTGCTCCAGAAACTGGCGGAACCGGGCGGCCGCAGGACCATACTCTTCCATATTGTAGTAGGAATCGGCGCTCCAGAACAAGGCTTCTCCACCCAATGCTCCGTCGGGATCATCCTGATGGACCCCCTCAAAGATAGGCTGTGCTGCCGACCATGCCTGGTTTTGATACAAAACCCACGCACGCTGGAAACGCGCCTGAAGCCGAACGGCAGGATCAATATCCGTCACCTGCTCAGCGGCTTCAAAAGCTTCGATAGCCCGGCCGAACTCGTTATTGGCAAAATAGGCTTCACCGAGGAGGGTAAATACATCGCCCGGATTCTGCAGCCGGGTACCGGAACGCACTAAATCCAGCAAGGTCTGCAATGAAGCCGCATAATCGCCAATTTCAAAGGAGAGTACGGCCCACTCGTAATAAGCCTCCTCAATCCAGAATCCCGTCTGGAACCGGCGGCCAAATTCCTGAAATGATCCCAGCGCAAGGTCGAATCGACCGCTTAACTTCTCGTTGACAGCCTTGTAGTACAGGGCCTTGCGGGAGGTATCATCGTCACCGGTGATGGCTTTGGCAAAGGAGCGGGCCGACCAGTGGTAAATACCTTGCTTGTGATAGACCCATCCCAGGCCATAGTGAGCAAGCCGCTCATTTTCCGTGCCTTCGTTTCGGTTCACGTACCGCAGATACCAGGTGGCGGCATCGTCCAGTTCGTCTAAAAAATTATAACTCTCGGCAACTAAAAGAATGGCTTTGCTTTCCTGTTCGTCATCCTCCAGGGAAGGCAGTGCGCTGCGGAGTGCGGTTATAGCTTCGCGATATCGGCCCTGCTGAAAATAGGACTCACCCAATGCTGTACCTATCCTTCGGGTAGTCGGATGAAAGGGGTGACGTTCGCGCAACAGCTCAAAAGCTTCGGTGGTGTTGACGAAGTCCTGCTCTTCCAGATAGAGCCGGCCCCGGGCGTAAAGGGCGTCAGGAGACAGATCCGACTGGCGGTACGTGTCTGAAAGCAGCAGGTAATACCGTCGCGCCTCGGGGAGGTCGCCCAGGGCTATATACATCTCTGCAGTCCAGAACATGAGGGTAGCCGCCTTCTCCTCTTCCATGGGAATTTCCAGGGCTCTTTCAAAGTAGTCAATAGCCAGCAGGTGATCTTCCCGTACCCGGTACCGATGCCCCAATTCGATGAGCAGATCAGCGGCACGTTCTGCCCGCGGATAGGTATCGGTGAAGCCTTCGAAATACAGTACGGTTCGCGAAGAGTCCGCCGCTGCACGGGCTCTGGCCAGATAGTAGGACGCCGTCTCGCGGAGTTCCGGGGTATCGGCTTCGCTCAGAAAGCGGCGCAGATGGCTGGCAGACTGCTCATAAAAGCCCTCTTCGTACAGGCGAATGCCGTTTGTGTAGTCGCGGTTGGCCGTTTCCGGATGCCCCTGTCCCAGCAAGGCAGCCGGCAGCAGGATGGCAGCAATCAGCAGGAGGGCAAATGTGTTTCGGGTATTCAAACTGGTGATTCGTTGAGCAGCTAACGGGTTGTAACTCAAACAGTGAATATAAGCACTTAATCGGTTTACTGTGTTACCGTACCGTGCGATACTGTGAATTCAACGATTGATCAGGCGGGGTAGTATAACCCGTTGCTTAAATATCCAGATAACGCAAAAATGCGTCGGCTCTGTCGGCAATTTCATCGTCAGACAAGGCTGCTGCCGATTCCACCGATATGATATACCCGTATCGGCGGAGCGCATTGCCAACTCTCGACAAATCGTCCAGATTCAGCTTGACCGATATCCGGTAATTTTCCTGTACCGCATCGGGCGACTGAACCGTGAGCGTGAGAATCCGGGCTCCTTCCGACTCAATAATGCGGATGATATCGGAAAGCATGAAATCGCGTGGTTTCATTTCCACCATTATCACCGTACCGCTGTCATTGAGATTCAGCAACCGGGTAACGGCATCAATGAGTTTAAGCCGGGAAATAATACCGATGTACCCTCCGTCCATACCCACAACGGGCAACGAATTCCGTTCATGCTGCAACATGGTGTGCGCCGCTTCCAGAACATGCATCCCATCACGAATTACCAGTCCGTAGCCGGCCCCTTTTTCCAGAGACGCATCGGGTGACGGAGCATACTGCAGGATGTCTTCCATAGAAGCCTGTCCCAGCAAAATCTGCACATCATCATCGCTGACGATGGGATAGTAGCGCAGGCCGGCCGTCTGCATAGCATCCACAGCCTGGGCAACCGTGCTTTCAGGATGCAGGGGGACGGGTCGATGATCTGTGATTTCGCGTATGAGCATGGTGTTGTTATCTGCTATGCAGAAGTATACAAAGATTATGCCCGATTCGTTTCCGGGTGTGCTGAAAGCAGGTACACTCAGTTATGGAGCATAGCCATAAGTTTGCCGGCATATTTCCGATGCATTTCGAAACGTATTTCGGCTACATCTTCCTGGTAGTTCAGCATTTCAACATCGGCATTCTCATGAATGTATGCAATGGCCCTGGAATTGCTCACGGGAATGCGAAGGGTATGGATTTCAAGGTCGCCGGCAGTTTGTTCCACCAGGGCTTCCCGCAGTTGTTCCATCCCTATACCCCGATGCGCTGAAACGCAAAGGGCTTCAGGATAATCCGATTGCAGCGCATTGAACTGGTACGGCTCTTCAAGTAAATCCACTTTATTGAATACCAGCAACTCGTTCTTGTCCTCCGCGCCGATCTCCTTGAGCGTCTGGCGTACTACCTGAATGTATTCTTCGAAATAGGGAGAGGCCGCATCAACCACATGCAACAACAGGTCAGCCTCCCGGATTTCATCGAGAGTCGACTTAAAACTTTCTACCAGATTGTGCGGGAGCTTGCGGATGAACCCTACGGTATCGGACAGCAGCAAAATCCGGTTCCCGATCTCAAGCCGGCGCATGGTAGAATCGAGTGTGGCAAAAAGACGGTCTTCCGCCAGTACACCTGCCTCAACCAGCGTATTCATCAGACTGGATTTACCGGCGTTTGTATAGCCCACCAGGGCTACGCGGGGGTGTTTTTCTCTGCCCTGTCGTTGCGTAGCCCGTTGTTTTTCGAGCTTTTCCAGCTTCTCCCGAAGGGTTGCTATCCGGGTTTTAATGATACGGCGATCGGTTTCAATCTGCGTTTCACCCGGACCTTTGGTTCCGATACCCCCTTTCTGGCGGGAGAGGTGGGTCCACATCCGTGTCAACCGGGGCAAAATATACTGAAGCTGTGCCAGCTCAACCTGTGTTTTGGCCGTTGACGACTTGGCACGAGAGGCAAAAATATCCAGGATTAGGCCGCTCCGGTCGAGCACCTTGATTTCAGTTTCCCGCTCAATATTACGGGTTTGTGTGGGTGTGAGGTCGTCATCGAAGATGATAATATCGATTGATTCAGCCTTGATCAGCGCTTTGAGCTCTTCCAGCTTTCCTTTTCCTACATAGGTGCCGATATGCGGCTTGTCCCGGTTCTGGATTACCTTGTATAGTACGGTGCCCCCGGCTGTATCGGTAAGCAAGGCTAATTCTTCGAGGTATTCTTCGGCTTTGGTTCTGGGAGTCTGCTGGCCGTACAAGCCCACCAGCAGTGCACGCTCTTTGGTAATCGCAGTTTGTTCTATCAAGTAGGTATCAGTTGAATTGCTTGAAGCCATGCGCAAAGACGGAGGCTTCGTTAAATCGTCTTTTCAGCTTGAAATGTAAGAGTTTTTTGAATGCTTCCTTACGTTCATCAGGTACAAATAACTCAACCCGGCCCATCGTTTTATCGTGGAGAGGAGAGGCGGGTACAACATAGAAAAACACAAAATTCACCCCGCCGGGTACCGGTTTCTCTACATAGTCATTGATTACCGACCAGCTGACGGTCTGGGATGGATCGTTGACATTTTTTACGATTCCGTTATCGGTTATGTAGCGCTTGGACATCTGATAACTCGAAAAGAACCAGGTGAGTGCAATCCAGCTGTAGCAGAGCATAACCGGCAACAAAGCCTGATCACCGCGCTGGTAGAGAACCAGACTTGCAACAGCGGAAAATCCCAGAAACAACGATGCAAACAAGGGATACCCCGCCAGTTTACCTGATTTCCAGGCAATTAGCGGATTACGGAGCCTCCAGGCATTGGAAACGGTCACAGCTGCAAGCATGGTAAAAGCCAGCATGGCAAATGCCAGCATGAGCAGCAACAGTACCTCAAATCCGGATGCGTCAGCCAGTGTGTTCATGATTGTGTTTCCGCTTTATACCAACGGGATACCAGTGTTTCTATAAGTAATAAAAGAAATGCCGCTAAAAGAAACCAATGCCAGAGTTCCGTTCCGAATCCAGCTGAGGTTATCTGCGACTGCAAAGCATTCATGCCGGATTCACCCGAACGGTAAATGCCACGTAATGCGATGCTTTCGGACAGCATTTCTTCCAGTTCCTGAGTTGATAACGCACGAAAATCGGATTCTGATATATCGGTATTTACAGCAAGCTTATGTACACCTGATTCGTCGGATACTGCATAAATCCCCGGAGTCCACTCAACGGCCGGATAACTTACGTGCAGTAAACCGGTAGATGTAACACGTGCATCAGCCCGGTAAACGTCGCCCTCGCGATCAATTTGTACAAGTGGACCACGCAGCGGAAGTTGAACATTCAGGGGTCGACCCAGCGTATGCCGCAGCATATCAGACGAGGTCGCTGAGGCAGCATAGAGTACCGTTCGATAGGCAAGCGGGGCAAAAAGCGGGGAGCCCGGCAATGCGCTCCAGCCCGGACTTGCACCGAGCATATTGAGCATGAGCGTACCGTTACCAAAGGCGTGCTCGATCAGAAGCGGGTCGTTGAGTTCTGAACGAAGAATGGTTCGGGCAGTACTGCCGGCGGGCTGATAACGCAGGTAATAGTACAAGGAAGGTTGTGTAAGACGAATTTCATCTTCATCCTCATCGATTTGAAAAATCTGTTCAAACACAGGGTGCCCGCGGGTGATTCTCCCGATGCGGGTAACGGCTGAAAAGGAACCATACGAGCCGGTAAATCCGGTTACTTCTCCGGCGTTGAATCGGTTGAAAAAGCGGTTGTAGGAGGTGATGGAACCCCGCTCGGAGGGAAAGAAAACAAGTCCGTTGCCAGCCTGTACGTACTGTTGCAGCTTTTCCTGCACTCCGTCAGGCAGCGTTTCAGGCTCATTGAGCACAACCGCGTCATAAACACCCGTGAGCTCCGCCCCGGCTAACCCGCTTGTGGAGATGGTCTCAATGACAAGCTGGGCACGGGTTCGTTCCCCGGCCCTGAGTACCGATTCTATATAGGATGTTTCTGCTTCCCGGCCGGCATCGCTCACCAGCAATACCCTGCGGCTTTCGGGTATTTGCACACTGAAATAGAAGGAATTGTCTGCCGAGAAGGCATCGCCTTCAAGAAGAATCCGGCCGGTCAGATCGCCGGGTTCATCAGCAGTCACTTCAAAAAGAAATCGGCGGACTTCACCGGGCTCCAGATCAGCCTGATACTGACCGGCAAGCCTCCCCCGGACTTCCAGACTTACAAAGTGATTGTAAACAGGAACCTGCCCCGTGTTGATAACCTCTGCCTCCAGCGTAAAAGGCACCCCCGCTCCGGTTACGGCACCCGCGAGACTTACGGAGCCTACCCGGGTATTGGATGGCATATCCCTGCCCAGAACTACTTTGGTAACCGGCACTCCAGACTCAGCAAGATCGCCATCCTGAAGACCCTGCACAGATCCGGCCGTACCCGGCCCGACCCAATAGACCGAAGTACTCCCTCCGGACCACTCGCGCAGGGCCTGAACCATGGCTTCATATCGTTCCGGCAGTGAGGAGCCGTATGGCCCGGCCTCCAGGGAACGGACCAGGTTGCGGGCCTGGACCGGTGTGAGAAGGCCGCCTCGAATTAAACTGCCGTGGGTATTGTAGATAAGAAAGCGGTCCTGATCACGGGCTTGGTCGATGATGGTGAGCACGAGTTCACGGGCCTGATCCAGTAAAGGTCCGTCAGCGTCAATCCGGGTCATGCCCATGCTGTTATCAATAAGCACCCCATAGAGTACCGGCGACTGGGCTGAAAAAACAGCATTACCCCCCTGCATATACGGTCGTGCCAGGGCCAGGGCCAGCATGATAACCGCCAACGACCGGATGAGCAGCAACAACCATCGCTTGAATTTTAATCGGCGCAGGGTACTCTGCCGGAGCTCCTGGAAAAATGCGAGGGTTGAAAACGCGACCTTCCTGGGCTTCCGGAAGTTGATCAGATGGATGGCTATCGGAATCAGAATTGCGGCAAGCGCAGCTAAAAAAAGCGGGGCCAGAAACGTCATTTAGGGAAAAAGTCCTTACTTTCGGTGGGAATTGATGGGGGTGTTGACTGCCGTTGAACACCCTGTTAACCTACTGAAATATTCAATATCGTACAGCGTTAACCAACGGTAAACAAATTTTATTGCATTATCCTCAACACGTTGAATCAGGCGGGCCGTTCAATTTCCGGCACCGCCTGTCACGCACTCTTTGCATCCATATGAACAGATCCTTCGTACTGGTTCCCCTTTTTGCCTTCATCGCCCTGCTCGGCGCCTGCAATGAAATTCCGGAAAAACACTGGACGGCCGCCCTTCCCTATTACACACCCGTTGTTATTTCCAGTCCGGCAGATACCAGTCCGACCGACTTTCTTTTCGGTGACGTAATGGACGTACTCGACCCGATGACGCCGGCATCCCGCGAAAAAACACAACAGCTGCTTACCTATGTAACCAGCGAGGACCTCCAACCCCTGGCTCTGGTCATCCTTCCTCATACAGCTGACAATTGGATGCCTGTTCTGGTATTGCACACAACACGCAATCTCCTCCCTCCGGCTGCATCCCACTTTGCCCGCCCTTACACCGGCAACAGCTATGAGTTTAACGGAATGACCGTTTACGAACTCTATCTCAATGAAAGTGACATCCTGTACGCCGCACAGCTGCACCGAACGGTACTCATCAGTGAGAGCAGCAGAGCCCTGGAAGAGATGATTCGTGCCTATACTGATAAAATTAAATCACTGGACCTGAATCCGGATGCGCTGACTGCCGGTAAGGTCGTTTTCAATGCGGGCCATCTCGACCGCTACATCAGTCTGGAAACAGCCGTTCGCTTACGACCTGCGCTGAACAATGCTTTCCAGGGTGCAGGTACTGCTGTGATGAATATTGTCAACAATGAAAACGCCACCGGATCGGAACAACCTGTTTTGTCGTTTTCCGGTTCTTTTGATATTGATGAGCCCGCCGGGCGGTCTTCGTTGATACGAGCTGTAACCTCCCGAAATCACAACCTCGTACTGGACCGCTACATTTCACAGGATGTCAGTGTTGCCGCACTGTTCAGCCGGCCGGCCGATATGATTTTCTACGAGGAGGAGTCTGAAGCCCCTGTTGACCGATACCTGCGGGCAAACCCCGATGTGTTCACGAACATTGCCGGCTCGCTGGGACCAAACTTCGCCTTTGCTGCCTTCGCTTCTACCGGGGTCCAGAATGTGGGTGAAACAGCCTATCTGCGCATGCTTGATGACCGAAGATTGTTTGTGCGGGAACTGGATGCGTTACTGGATCAGGATATTATTTCCAGCGACACTCCGGGAACCTATCTGATCCGCGGCGCCTCGTTGTCCAGATTGGTCAGTGGCGGACTGACCTCCTATGATATTCATTACCTCACTGTCAGCGGGGATGCCGTGATTATCACCCAACGTCCGGGGCTCGCCCAGAAGCTGGTCAACGACCGAAATCGCAGGCGTACTCTTTACTATGCAGAGAATTATCCCGAAGTGCGCTCCCAGTTTCCCGATCAGCTCAGCGGTTTTTTATACGCCCAGCGGGAAGATTTACTCAGATATGCATCGTCACTGCTAAATACGGTACACGCCGTTGATATTCTTGTAAATCAATTTGATGTACTTGCAACCGGAATTGAACTGAATTCGAGCGGAAACGGGGTCCAATGGCACATCAAAACCTATGAAATTGAACAAACTACCCGACCTTTTGAAGAACGATGGCTGGTTACACTTGACAATACCGGGTTAAGCGGCAGGCCCGTTTTTGCCGACCTGGCCGGTGGTCCGCGCAACGAAATTGTTGCGGCTACCAATGGTGGACTGGTCGTTGCGCTGGCTGCTGACGGTACCCAGTTGTTCCGTGTCAATACCAATGCAGATGTGCCTGTTGGTGCACCGGCAGCCTATGACTGGTATGCCAACAATCAGCAGGTGATTCTGCAGGGAGCCGGCAACAAGATTTACGCGTGGAATTCCAATGGTAACCTGCTCCCGAATTTCCCCATTGAGCTCAGTGAACCACTTTCTGCGCCGGTTCGCATCGCAGATGTGACTCGAAACGGGTTACCGGAGATCATCGCAGCTACCCGGGATAGAATGATCCATGTACTGGATCAGCGTGGAAATAATATTACAGGCTGGCCTCAGTCTGTAAACTCCCCGGTTACCGAACAACCGATTGTTCAAAGTTTGGGCAACCGGCGGGTCATTTTTGCCTACGCAGAAAATGTACTTTTCGCCTGGGATCAGGGTGGTTCGCTCAGAAATGGCTACCCTGTTTTCAACCGTTCACCCCTGCGCGGTCCGTTGCTATGGGATAATGATCACATCCTGGCCGGTTCTGCTGACGGAACAGTAATAGCGGTGGGCTATGGTAATTATTTCAGTGATGAGTATGCGGTTTCCCTGACCAGTCCCGATTCGGGTGAAATTCGCATACAGGGCCTGGAGCTGACCAATGGCGAAGTCCTGCTGCACCCCGGCGTTGATACCTACCGCATTGACGTCCCCGAGACGGATGAAAACGGGGATACGTTGACCACAACCTACACAGAACCATTGCTCTTTGTACAAGCCGCGAATGGTTCCGTAATGGGGATTTCCCGCCAGGGTGCCCTTCGGTTTACCCAGACACTGGGACAACCCCCTGCTGCCGGATTCTCACCCGTAATTGCCGACCTGAACCGTGATGGTCGACCGGAAGTGCTGAGTCTTGCAGGATTTGGCAGGATGTACGCATGGACCCTGCAAAATGCCGGTCGTTTTATGAACATACCCGCCACCGCGGTGCAGTTTCCCGCCGTTACCGATTTGTTTGCCAATAACCGGATGGAAATTGTAGCGGGCACGCGGGAGGGGTTGAGAGCCTGGACAATCAATGAAACGGCTACGTCAACAACGGATTAAACGGCAATCCCTTCACGCTTCGACCAGTTTCAGATCCGGTGCTTCTGCAGGCAGCAACCCTGATGCTCCTGCCCGTCAGTTCCGATTCAGAATATCGCGCAGCGCCTGTCGCCTGTCAGTGAATTTGAATTGATATCCGGTCTGGAGCGCAACAGCAGGAACCACCCGTGCGCTGGATACGATAGCCGATGCGGCCTGACCTACCACCAGCCGAAGCGCAAATTCCGGCACGGCAAACAGGGAGGGTCGGTGCAATACACTGCCCAGAGATTTCGCGAACTCCTTCATGGTGCCATGCTCAGGAGCAGCAACATTCATAGGTCCGCTGACGTCCGGGTTATCGAGGGCATGCAACAGCAATCCTATCACATCGTCCATGTGTACCCACGGATAGTACTGTGATCCGTCACCCAACGGTCCGCCTATGAACAACTGAAATGGCAACAGCATTTTCGCCAGGGCTCCGTCGTCTTTCTGTTTGACGATTCCAATGCGAGGAAGTACAGTACGAACGCCGGCTTTACGAACGGGTTCAGCCGCCTCTTCCCACTTCCGGCAGACTTCGGCAAGAAAATCATGGCCCGGCGCTGAAGTTTCCCGAAGCGGTTCATCGCCTCTGCTGCCATAGTAGCCCGTTGCCGAAAATGATATAAATACCCGTGGTTTGGATGCAGAATGTACTATGGCATCAGCCAATTTGCGGGTGGTTTCTACCCGACTGCTAAGGATGTCTTTTTTAACCTGCGTGTTCCAGCGCGACTCAAACAGGTTCTTGCCAGCCATATTGACCACGGCATCACATTCTGACACAATCGTCTCAAGATTGCCATCCCAGGTCACATACTGGATACCGGGACGTTCTTTCTTGCCGGTCAGGCTTCGGGTTAGAATGGCTGCCTCATCGCCCCTTTCGAGCAATGCCTGCGTGAGGTAGTTACCAATAAAACCGGTTCCACCGCTGATTAGTACTCTCATATTTCGGGCTGTATTCGTAAAAATATTATCGTAAGGTCACACCTAAACCGGGCATATCCGGCATATAGACGTGATTTTGTTCGTTGAATGCCAGTCCTTTGTAGGGGTCATCCCGGATAAGCAGATGCCCGTCAAGATCGGCATAATCGCACCATAAACTAATCAGCGCTGCTGCTGAGTTGGCCAGAGAGCTTTCAATCATGCATCCAATCATTATGTGCAATCCGGCCTTGCGACCTCTATGTATCAACTGCATTGCCCGGCGTAACGATCCCGTTTTCATCAATTTCAGGTTAATACCATGGAAACAGGCAGCCAGTTCATCAATAGATTCCCGGCCCGTAAAGCTCTCATCGGCCATGGTAACGATGGGGGAATAGCTTTTTAAAGCAGCAAGTTCCGTTTTCATGCCCGCAGGCATGGGCTGTTCGATCATTTGCACATTCTGATCAGCCAGAAAGCGGATGTGCGATTTAGCAGTCTCGAGGTCTTTCCACCCTTCGTTGGCATCAATCCAAAGCGGCTTGTCTGTTACAGAACGAATGGTTGTGATGATTTCACGGTCACGGTCTGTTCCCAGCTTGATTTTTAATATGGGGTAGGGTTCAGCCTCCCTCACCCGGTCCGGCAAGTTTTCCGTCTTGTCGATGCCCACGGTAAAACAGGTCTGAGGGCCGGTATTTGACGGTGCGTTCCACAACTCATAGAGCGGTATCTCCAATTTTTTCCCAATCCAATCGTACAAGGCCATTTCAAGGGCTACTTTTGCGGAATAGTTTCCGGGTCCCGTAGCATCCATCGCTCTGAGCAAACCTTCAACATCGAAGGGGTTTTTAATCTCGGCCGTGTTGAACGAAGAGAGCCACTGCATGCACGACTCCTGCGATTCATTGTAGCGTTGGTTTGGAGATGCCTCTCCGTACCCGATAATTCCATCTGCCTCCAATTCAACCAGGACGTTGGCGGCTATATCCCTCGACCATCGGGATATGGTAAATGTGTGACGAAGATGCAGATTCAGAGGGTGATACCTGAGTACAAACGATGCCATAAAAATTCTGTAGATAGGTGTTGGGAGTAGAGGAAGGCAACAGCGTGGTGTGTTGCCACACAGTGCAAACATACGGAACTCGTCAGAGTACCTAAAGAAAAAGCAGGATGTAGATATACACAACCGGAGCTACTAAAAGGATGGAATCAAACCGGTCTAAAATACCACCATGGCCGGGCAGAATGGTTGACGTATCCTTGGCGCCGGAAGCTCGTTTGATTTTGCTGATGGTCAGATCGCCGACCGGACCTACCGTGCTGATTAAGATCGGCAACAGGGCCAGCTCAGCCATACTGTACCCTGGTAAAACACCTGACCATAACGCAAGCCATAGCCCGACAAAAGCTCCCACGAATCCGCCGGTAAATCCTTCCCATGTTTTTTTAGGACTCAGATGCGGAGCCATGAGATGTCGCCCTGCAGTTTTGCCGGTGAAGTAGGCGAAGGTGTCATTACCCCAGACCATAAAAAACATCATAAGCAAGAATCCAAATCCTATTAATGGATCAGAGTCTATATTTCTTATGTAAATTAAAGACAACATGGTTGCAGCCGGGTAGAAAGTAGCGAACAGGGTTCCCATCAGACTGAAAAGTTGTCGCTCGTATCGGTTGAGTGTATCAGCGGTGATGATTGCCAGCAGGGCCAGAACAAAGAAGGGGGTGCTCAGGGCCGGAAACAAGGCCGATGCAATCACAACGGTTCCGGCAGCATAACTTACCGGCGCATTGGGCCGGAAGCCCTGAAGCTTTATGAGCGCTAACATTTCCCTTTGGGCAAGCAGACAAAGAATCCAGACCAGTGCCAAGAAATAATATCCGCCAAGCCACGTGACCCAAAGAAAAGCTGGTGCGGCAACTACGGCAAATAGAATACGGCGGACCAGTTCGCTCAATCCTGCTCCTCACCTTCAGATGGCTTGTCATCGGCAGGGATGTCATCAATATTGATGATACCGTTCTTCCAGTCGTCCAGTGCTTTCTCAGCCTGTTTGAGCTGTTCATTGGGAACATACAGATAGACCATAGACATCTGCCCTACATTCAAATTGTACGCAGAGTCTCTTTTGGAAAGAATCTGACTTTCAATATCCTGATCTGCAAAATAATTCTGGACCATTTCGGCGTCGTACTGCGTACCGCTCTCGTAAACGCAGGTCCAATCTTGAATCTGATCTGGTTTCTGCTCGCTAAACATGGGCGCCTCCGGCATTCTTGGGTGTATTTAACCTATGTATCAAATAAACCAAAAGACCGGTAAAAAACATACTGAAAATAATAAAATGCGCGGGAGGCAGTTCGCCCTGCATCGCCTCATCAAAAGCCAGATCGGGGAAGTAGGTTGCCAAGGTTACCGCGCTCGCGTTGTTGGCAAAATGCGCCGAGACCGCCGGCCAGATACTGCCGGTACGAATGGTCATCCATGCGAGCAGCATACCCAGCACGGAAAGTGGAATCAGCTGGGTCAGACGAATGTGATACAGGCCAAATAATAGGCCTGATAAAATAATAGCCAACACCGGCAACATCGACTTCTCGAAGTTTTTCAGTACATAACCCCGGAATAAAATCTCCTCGCAAACAGAGGGCACAATGGCTACATGAAACAACGTAAACAAGAAAATGTGATCACTGCGCAGGTAGTTTTCAATCATATCGAGTTGTGCCTGTTCAAAATTCAGGTAGCTTTCCGAAAATGGAATCTGAAGATTAATCCAGGCCAGCACCATAATAAGGGGCTGAGCAACCAACACAATCAGAAATGCATAAATTGCGTTGCGGGACGACCAGTGCGGGGTATTCATCCGAAGAAATGCTCTTCTTTGCGATCGTCTTACCGATAAACGGGTAATCAACCAGGTTCCAAGGCCCAGAAACAAAATCTGGCCGATGGAATTACTGATAAACATGACATCAAGGTTTTCAAAAAGCTGATCACTGCTGAGCGAGTCAACCGCAACCCGGCCCAAAATGAGCAGTGCGAGGAGGGCAACAATACTGGCAACAACCTGAAACAGGAAAAATGAAGAAACCGACCAGCCAAGGCCCATCAACCAACCGGGGAATCCATGTTTTTCGGCCAGAGGTCGCGATTCCAGGGGGATTTGCCCCCCTGGTTGTGTTGAATCAGTTTGTGGACCGTTGATTGGCACCATACCGGAATCAGCTGTGTCTGGTTTATTTTCTTCCGGCTCACCGGTATCGTTACGGGTATTCATCCGGTATTTCAGAGCTCTTCGTTAGTTGATTTAGGCGCAAACAGCTTCACACCAAGCATTCCTGTCAATGCATTCAAGATCCCATAAAAAGCCGCATTGGTCGCCATAGCAGTCAATTGACCGGCAACCGTTGCCTGCTTTTGAAATTGGGTATAAATGCCATCAATCATCTCTTCTTTCTGTGCATCCGGTATTTCATTGATGGCCTCAAAGTTTGCAATCAGTGCATTCATCATATTATCATTGAAGGCAGGATCAATAAGTTGCCACACCAGGGCCAGTACTGTTGAAAAAACCGCCGTAATGACACCGGTAGTCAGTCCAATCACAGCACCTCTGCCCATTTGCAGGGGCGACTCATACTCTTTTACATGGTGACGGACTGCAAACATGCCTGCAAACAGTACGACAAAGCAGATGATCACAAATGAGAATGACGAAGGGGTAACCAGGCTGCCAGTCGGCTCACTGTTAATGACGCTGTAACCTACAATCAAGGATGTGGCGGTTGTTAAAAACGCAAATATCATCCCCACGATGAGGGCTGAGTTGAAAAACGGGTTATTTTGAGTTTCCATAGTGAAGGTGGTTAAAAGGTCGTTGTGGATTTTTTGTGCCAAGTAAAATCGCAGTCATGAGTCCGGGTAAGGAACCCGCTGCATACCGGGAAAACAAGGTGTTGTCCCAGACTGAAAGCGCATACGTGAGTACATCTACAATGTTCAGGACTACCGAAGCAAATAATAACGGTATTATTAAGGAACTGCGCAAGCGGTGTTGAGGTAAAAAAGGCAGCAGAACAATACCGGCAAAAAAAGCGCTGTAAATCCCCAGACAACGCGAACATACCGCCATGGGCATGCCATTTAGCAAAAACATCCGATCCGTTTGCTGATGACATAACCCGGAAAACGCCTGCCGCTGCCAGCTGGCATACCATTCACCCCAGCTTAAATTGGCGTTAAAAAGAGCAGGACCCAATGCTGCTACACAAATAAATGCAGATATTGCGAGTGTAGTCCAGAATAATGATGATTTAAAGTTCATTACTTCAGGAAAAGAGTAACGATATATCCATAGCCGGTACAGAATGGGTTATGGCGCCAATGGATATAAAATCCACACCGGTCTCTGCTATAGTACGCACTGTATCGATGGTAACATTCCCGGAGGCCTCCAGTCTGCAACGTCCACCCGTCATAGCAACCGCGGTTTTCATCGCATCAACGCTCATATTGTCCAGCATGATATAGTCGATGTGCTTATGATGGACTAAGGCCTGCTCCAGCTCCGTGAGCGAGGTAACTTCCAGTTCAATTTCAACCGTTCGCGCCAGGGTATTCCTGTGTACAAGACATGCCCGGATGGCCTGATCAATACCACCGGCCACGGCTATGTGATTTTCCTTAATAAGGTAGCGGTCGTACAAGCCGATGCGGTGATTAACCCCGCCGCCCAGTAAAACAGCCCACTTATCGGTAACCCGGTGTCCAGGCAGAGTTTTTCGTGTATCAAGTATACGGGCGCTGGTATGGGCCACGGCCTCAACATAACCATGAACCATTGTTGCAATACCGGACATCCGCTGCATGAAATTGAGCAACGTACGTTCTGCTGTGAGAATGGAACCTGCTTTACCTTGAATCTCTCCGATCGACTGGCGATTTGCTACCCGTTGACCGTCCTGCACCGATGGCGTGAACACAAGGGTTTGGTCGACCCTACGCAGAACACGCTCAGCTACAGCTAAACCCGCAATGATACCATCCTGCTTAGCTACAAGAGACGCCCGTGCATGCTCCGTCCCGCTGTAGATGGCCTGCGTAGTCACATCACCCGGACCAATATCCTCCCGCAAAGCTAAATCAATAAGCGTGTCGAGCGGTTCGTAATCCCCTCGCTGTACATAATCCGGAATCATGTCAGTCTCAGAATACCGGTGAGGAAGGATTCAGGCGCACGAACCGGTCTGCGCGTCTCTGTACTCGTAAAAACCAGCGTAACCCGACCCAGTGTATGCAGCTTTTTCCCCTCCTCCGTGCGAATTTCGTAGTATGTATTCAATCTGACGGAAGGGGTGTCGAACAAGAGTACCCGTATATCCATACGTTCATCGTAGAATATCGGCTGCTTATATTGGATTTCAGAATGAATCACCGGTAACATGATACCGCTCTCCTCCAGATCGCGGTACGAAAAGCCAGCCTGCCGAATCATCTCGGTCCGTGCGACCTCAAAATACTCCAGATAACGACCATAGTACACGTACCCCATCTTATCCGTCTCGCTGTAGCGACTTCGAAGCTGGTAGGTAAACGTCAACAAAGGATTGCTATCCGGGAACATGCGTGTAATCCGTATTTAGATTTCAGTAAGAGCGCGACACTGGCAAGATAAAGCGTGGTAAAATCTCAGGACTCCTCAGCCAGTTTCCAGGCACCCATCTTGCTGTATTTATCAATACGTTGCTCAACCAGCTCATCCGCTGAAAGTTTTTTAAGTCGGTCGAGGGATTCAAGAATTTGTTTTTTCAGCGCAGCAGCCGCTCCGGGACAATCGCGGTGGGCTCCGCCAACCGGTTCGGGAATAATACCGTCAATGATGCCAAGCTCCAGTAAATCTGTTGCGGTAAGCTTGAGAGCATTGGCCGCCTGTTCTTTATAATCCCATGTTTTCCATAAGATAGACGAACATGATTCGGGTGAGATAACCGAGTACCAGGTGTTCTCCATCATGTAAACCTCATTCCCCATACCAATACCCAGGGCTCCGCCGCTGGCACCTTCGCCGATTACAATGGTGATAATGGGTACCCGTAATACGGCCATATCTCTGAGGTTACAGGCTATGGCTTCAGCCTGGCCGCGCTCTTCAGCTTCCAGACCGGGAAAAGCGCCGGGTGTATCAAGCAGGGTTACTACCGGAATACCAAATTTTTCGGCTGTTTTCATGAGTCTGCGGGCTTTTCTGTACCCCTCGGGAGCCGGCATACCGAAGTTCCGGTACTGTCGCTGGCGTGTGTCGCGACCTTTCTGCTGGCCAATAATCATTACCGTCTGGTTGTCAATGGTTCCGAGCCCGCCCACAATGGCTTTATCATCACCAAAGTAACGGTCACCGTGCATTTCCATGAAATGCTCAACAAACTTATCGATGTAATCCAGCGTGTACGGCCGGTCGGGATGGCGGGCTAGTTGCACACGCTGCCAGCGGGTAAGATTCTTGAAAATACTTTCCCGAAGCTGGTCGGCACGCTCTTTGAGTTTCTCTATCTCCGGTGCCACCGTGGTTTCATCACCGAGCGTCAGCTCACGCAACTCTTCGATTTTCTTTTCAAGATCAGCAACAGGTTTTTCAAAATCGAGATAATTCATCTCAGTAGGCATTAGTTGATGTGCATTAACACGTAAATATACTGCTTTTTGGTTAGTCTGACAGAAATGCTTGGTCAACCCTCCGGAACGCTACATCAAGGTGATTTACGGTCGTTCGACCTGCCCAGTACAGACATAAAACCGTATAACGGCAATAGTGGCAAGTGTGCAGCCCGCGAGTTTACAGTTTGCCGACTAAACTACGCAGTTTCAGAGCCCAGACCATCCATATGGCCTCCAATACAATAGCCTTGGACATCTTGGATACCCCTTCCGTGCGTTCGCGGAAGATAACAGAGACTTCTTTAATCCGGAATCCTTTTTTAAAGGCGCGGTAATGCAGCTCAATCTGAAACGAGTACCCGTTCGATTTAATCCGGCCCAGATCAATGGCTTCCAATACACGTCGATGAAAACATTTAAATCCTGCGGTGGTGTCAAAAACATTCATACCGGTGATGGTCCGCGCGTACACGTTAGCCGAATAGGAAAGTATGAGCCGGGAAAGCGGCCAGTTGATGATACTTATTCCGTTGTGGTAGCGCGACCCGATAGCTAAATCAGCCTCGCCAGACCGTACAGCCTTGACCAAACGAGGAACATCGGCTGGATCGTGAGAAAAATCAGCGTCCATTTCACATATAAAACTGTACGATTTCCCCAAAGCAAACCGAAACCCCTCCACATAGGCGGTCCCCAGGCCCAACTTGCCGGCTCGTGTGATCAGGTGCACACGCCCCTCGTACTCCTTCTGAAATCCGCGAACCACATCAGCGGTACCATCAGGTGACCCATCATCAACAACCAGTACATCGGTCTGTAGATTATCCAATTGCATGAGTACCGGAATCATTTTGGAAATGTTACGGGACTCATTGTAGGTCGGGATTATGATTAATGTATCTGATTGCATGATATTGTGCTTTCGGTAAGCTCTTACTGGCCCTTACCCCTGACGACGGTGGCAATGGTGTTCAGCAAAATTTTAAAGTCCATTCTCAGTGACATGTTCTCCACATAGAACAAATCATATTTCGTTTTTTCGATTACATCCTCCATGGATTCGTCGTATTTCCATTTAACCTGCGCCCAACCGGTTATCCCAGGCCTGACACGTAATCGACGGGTGTAAAGCGGTATTTCCTTCTTGAATTTGTTCACAAAATGGGCCCGTTCCGGTCGGGGTCCTACCAGGCTCATATCTCCTTTTAAAACATTGTACAGCTGGGGGATTTCATCCAGACGAAGCTTCCTGAGCCAAAATCCGAGCGGTGTTATTCTCGGGTCATTCTCAGTTGCCCATACCGGTCCGCTCCGGGCTTCGGCATCTTCATACATGGTTCTGAATTTGTAAATGATAAACGGTTTGCCATACAACCCAAGCCTTTCCTGACTGAAAACGGCCGGACCGGGCGAGGTTATTTTGATAAGCACAATCAAAACAAGGAAAAGCGGAGCCGTTACAACCAGAATGCACAGGGACAGTATGATGTCGAATGTACGTTTAGTGAATTTCTCCCATGACGGCATCGGATCCGGCATAACCTCAATGAGCGGTAGACCGAAAATCTGGTTGGTCTGATTGAGCCCGGTAATCATATTCAAGAAATTGGGGACAATCTTTACCGATACATCCGGCACGTCAATTTCGTCTACAATTCTGATTAGCTTGGCCGTGTCTTCCTGCTCAAGTGCTGCTATCACATCTTTAACCTGTTCTCGCTGGATGATGGTACGCAAATCGGATAAAGTTCCGATTACAGGAACATCGCCAATAGTGGTTTCTGCGGGCATTTGATCCGATTCTGATACAAATCCTATCACATTCATGCCGGAAGTCCGATTCCGTTCCAGGTTGTCGCGAATATCACGGGCCATGTGACCTGTTCCCACGATAACGGCACGATGTAACCCCCTGCCCTTTTTCACCTGAACAATCTCATACGTACGAACAACTAAGCGCAATAACCAAACAGACAGAAATACGACCAGCCAGTAACTCAGCGTGTAAGTCTTGGCGAATTGAATGTTGGAGTTTGTCCAGCCCAGATTATCTATAAACAGAACGAAAAAAAGAATGAGCGTACCCAGCAAGGTAACCTTGCCCACCCGCAGAAACTCATCAAACCGTGAAATCAGATACAGGTTTTTGTACAGTCCAAAAATCGCAAATACAATGAGCCAGAACACACAGATAACCAGCGCGGGCACAAACAGGGCAATGGGTGCCTGCGCCGACTCGCCCGGAATGATACCCAGCTCGAATCGCACAAAATAAAATAGGTACCATGAACCCGTCAGTGCGATAACATCCGCAAAGAACGTGTTCAGAATATTCCTGAATGAATCCACTGGGAATTAAATCCGTTGTCGGTGTATAGTAAATAAGCCGTAAATTTAAGGCTAATTCCGTCAAATATATAGCACGCAACGACGTAAACCACGCAGCAACGCTTTTGTTCGAACTCATTAAAACATCCGGCACCGGAAAAGCCCGTCTGGGTAAACTGACAACCGATCATGGGGTCATCCAAACCCCCATTTTCATGCCCGTGGGAACCCTGGCAACGGTCAAGGGGGTCAAACAGGACGACCTTAAGTCCAGGATCAAGGCGCAGATTATCCTGGGCAATACCTACCATCTGTACCTGCGACCCGGCAATACCATCATGCGCGCAGCCGGCGGACTGCATCGCTTTATGAACTGGGATGGTCCCATTCTGACCGATTCCGGCGGGTATCAGGTTTTTTCCCTGGCCGATAATCGCAAGCTTGAAGAGCAGGGGGCTACTTTTAAAAGCCATATTGACGGCTCAAAACATCAGTTCACTCCGGAGAATGTGGTTGAAACCCAGCGGGTACTTGGTTCTGACATCATGATGGTGTTGGATGAATGTCCGCCTTACCCCTGCGATGAAGCCTACGCTCGCAACTCCATGCATCTGACACACCGCTGGGCCGCCCGCTGCAAGAATGAATTTCATCAGACAAGTGGATACTACGGCCATCAGCAACATCTTTTCGGTATTGTACAAGGCAGCGTATACCCCGGGTTAAGGGCCGAAAGCAGCAAGGTCATAGCCGACCTCGATTTCCACGGAAACGCCATCGGCGGACTCAGCGTAGGTGAACCCGCACACATGATGTACGATATGACCAACCTGGTAACGGACATTCTGCCGCAAAACAAGCCACGCTATCTTATGGGTGTGGGAACACCGGCCAATCTGCTGCACAATATCGCACGTGGTGTAGATATGTTTGACTGCGTTATGCCCACACGCAATGCACGAAACGGAATGATATTCACCCGAAACGGCACCATCAATCTCAGGAATGCAAAATGGAAGGAAGCGTTCGAGTCGGCCGATCCGGGTTTTGACTCCGATCTGTGTTCGCAACACACCCTGGCCTATATGCACCACCTTATCCGGTGTGGGGAGCTACTGGGCATGGAACTGGCTTCCGTACATAATCTCACGTTTTACCTGTGGCTCATGAACGAGGTACGTAGCCGCATAGCAGACGACACCTTTCATGATTGGTATGAGGGCATGGCTGAAACCCTCGACCGTAGATTATAAAAGACGACATACTATCTGCCCTTCACTAATAACGCACGGAAAAGTATGTCGATGTCCATCCAGACGGAATAGTTCTGAACATAGTGCAGCTCGAACATTTGTTTCTCTTTCTCGTGGACCAGCCTGCCCTCGTTAATCTGGCGTAGCCCCGTAAGTCCGGGTTTGTAGTAGACCGGGATGTCTTCTCTGATTTCGGTAATAGGTGCGCCCACAAAACTGATTTTTCCGGTGAAGATATACCAAAACTGCAGGTATCGGTTCGCCCAGACCGATTTATCATACGGACTCCACAAAAAGAGCTGGTCATGATGGTTTCGGTCGATGGCAAATTGTACCGGCTTCGGTTTGCCAAAAATCAGTAACGAACGAAATCCGGCAATTACAAAAACAGGCAAAAGCAAGACCAGTAAAACCGCTGAAAGAGCCACGTCCATATTTCGTTTAAGAAAAACATTCCATGGGATACGGTAAGACACGCGAACATCCACAACCGGTACGTCATCGAAGTACTCAACATTGCTTTTTCCGATAATGAAATCCATAGAGTCCGGTACAATTTTAAATTGTACCTCCTCAGAACGGATCTGGGTCATAATGTTCAGGATTTCTTCGCTTGACACGATACTGCCCAGAAATATGAGCTGTTCAATCTTATGAAACCGAACCAGATCCGGAACGTGTTCTGTTCTGCCGATAACCCTGACCTTCTCCACTTCATCAACCCAGGTTTCGTTTTTTTGGGCGATGAGGCCCACGATTTCATAATTCCATTCAACCTTTGAGCGGATCAGCGAGAGCAGGTCGATGGTTTTCGGACCGATTCCAATGAGCAGAACACGCAACGGTTTAATGGTACCCGAACTGTTGAAACGATTTTTGCTGTAGTTTTTACGGTAAAAGCGTAGAAGTCCCAGTACTGCGGAGCCAAAGACTGCTCCAAAGAGAAGAATCCATCGGGAGAAGGCGAAATCGCGCAGGAAAAATGTTACAAAAACTACACCGGCAAATGCTACCATCACCGCTTTCACCGATGACGCTACCGAGTAGCGGTTAATACCGTAGAGTTCATAGTAACGCCCCATCGACAGGAATAAAATCGATAGCAGTCCATTTACTACCAGATAGTTCGGATGGTATTCCTGCAAAAGTTCACCCGGGTTAATCTGGTATCGTATCAGGAAGAAGATAAATACGAGTATGTTCAATACCGTCAAATCAACCGTTGCTCCGGCCACGCGCCTGAAAACCGACCCGACGAATGACGTGGTTGCCCGCAAAACGATACCCGCCTTAATAATGAGTTTGAACAGGAAACTGTAGGCATAGGAGTAGTGCTTGTCGAAGAACTGGTACATGGCCTTGTTGAACATGATCACGTAGTCCAGATTATCTTTCTTTGTACTCTCTCCTTTGTAGTGGATAATGCTGGTCTGGGGAACATAATCAATGGCATAGCCAAGCAATGTTGTACGGTACGACAGGTCGATATCTTCTCCGTACATAAAAAAGCGTTCATCAAAGCCCTTCAGTTTTTTTAATACATCTGTTCGAAAAAACATAAAGGCACCCGACAGAACGGGTACTGGTCCGGCTTCGTCTTCATCCATCCATCCCAGGTAATAATCTGAAAACTTGCGTGATTTCGGGAAAATGGAGGTCAGTCCCAGGACTTTCCACAGTGCTGATGCCGGTGTGGGAACGGATCGTCTTGATTCAGGGGCAAAGGTTCCGTCGGGATTCAGCAATTTACAACCTGCTGCACCGGTTTGCGGGTTTTCCTGCATATGCCGGTACATGACCAGAAGGGTATCTTCCTTGATGAGGGTATCCGGATTCAAAAGCAGAATATATTCACCGCGTGCGATATGAATACCCTGGTTGTTGGCCTTGCCAAAGCCGACGTTACGGGTATTGGCAATAAATTGTATATCGGGGTAACGGTTGGTAAGGTACTCGGGTGAACCGTCGGTAGAGTTATTGTCAACAACAATTATTTCGATGTTCAGATTTCCGCTGGATCGGTTAATTGAGTTGATCAGATTAACAAGGTACTCCTTAACGTTGTAGTTAACGATAATGATGGAGACATGTATTTTCGGGGAGTCTGAAATCACAGGAAGTTAGTAAAAGAGCAGGCAATAACTATTTCAGTGCAGTGAAAACTATTTTATTGCAGGTAAATTGCATCACGATAAAAATTGGCAACGTACCTACAACCATCACTTCGGAAGACCTGGTCAGGCGGTAATATATGCAGGTATGAGCAAAAGCGTGGAGTCAAATTATTGGGATTGCCGTTGGCGATCGTGCGGGGTGTGGATTTTCGCGGGCTCACCCCTGGTGTGTGGTCATCGTACCCATTCGGTGGGGTCTGTGGGCAGATGAGAGGAGCGCTGTCGCCGGGTCTGTGGGCAGATGGGTGCTTGGCCTGGCCGGCGGGAGGGGATTTCAGATGGGTGGAGCGGGTGGTCTTCGGGTTGGCTGGCCGACCGGGCTTTGCGGCTCGCCAGTGGATGGGTGCCTGGCCTGGCCGGCGGGAGGGGGGGACAAAGCTGCCGGGTGTCGGGGTGGGGTTTGCCTGCTACCGCCCCAAAAAAAAAGGCCCCGAGGTACAACCAGGGGGCCTTGACAAAAAAGATGAGGCAGCGACCTACTCTTCCGCTTGTGGCAGTACCATCGGCGCTG